>PPCM01000010.1_pt1 | contig 615586 bp, 556 predicted proteins | sample 1555541 | NCBI WGS metagenome assembly PPCM01 (sample SAMN05284479, study PRJNA326546) | Marine sediment metagenome, whole genome shotgun sequencing project. | isolation source: marine sediment | place: Germany: Wadden Sea | collected 2012-09-05 | reverse complement strand
ACTGCATGCCTTCGACGACGTCGAGGGTAGTGTCCAGACCTTTAGCCTCTTCAACAGTGATGACGCCTTCTTTACCGACCTTGTTCATGGCTTCGGCAATGATGTTACCAATGGTAGCGTCGTTGTTTGCGGAGATGGTACCAACCTGAGCGATCTCTTTCTGGTCGCGAGTAGGTTTGGCAACGCTTTCGAGCTCAGCAACGATGGCTTCAACAGCCTTGTCGATGCCGCGCTTGATGGACATGGGGGAGCGGCCAGCAGCTACGAGCTTTACGCCTTCGGTGAAGACAGCCTGAGCCAGAACGGTAGCAGTGGTGGTACCGTCACCAGCAACATCAGAAGTCTTGGAAGCAACTTCCTTGACCATCTGTGCGCCCATGTTCTCGAACTGGTCTTCCAGCTCGATCTCTTTAGCTACGGATACACCGTCTTTGGTGATGATCGGGGAGCCAAAGGACTTCTCGATTACAACGTTGCGGCCTTTAGGTCCGAGGGTAACTTTAACAGCGTCAGCCAGCTTGTCTACGCCAGCTTTAAGCTTCTCGCGTGCCTTGGCATCGAAAAGAATTACTTTCGACATGTTTGTATCTCCTTAAAAAATGATGGTTATTTAATAGATGAAATCTAGCTGACGATGGCGAGGATATCATCCTCACGCATGATCAGAACGTCTTCGCCGTCGAGAGCAACTTCGTTGCCTGCGTACTTCGCGAGCAGAACCATGTCGCCTTCTTTGACGCTCATAGCAATGCGCTTGCCATCGTCGTCCAGTTTGCCAGGGCCAACTGCGACAACTTCACCCTTCATGGGCTTTTCCTTGGCGGAATCCGGGATGTAAATGCCACCCGCGGTTTTCTCTTCCACATCCAGACGCTTGATCAGAACGCGATCGTTCAGCGGCTTAAACTTCATTCGTCTATTCCTCCAATAAGTGATTATACAATTTTTCCGGGAGCTTCTGGCGATAATGGCCGACACTTCAACTCCCTTGTAGTCCTGGCAGTGCGCCGGACCTGCTGAAAGATAAACATGGGTGCTCAAGAGTCAAGCGCCCAAATCAAAAAAAGTTCCGGTCTGAAACATTGTTTCAGACCGGATGATGTTCATGAAAATCAAGAACAAGCTATTTGCTGTTTTCCCGATAGTACTCGCTGAAAGGCTTATCCAGTTTCAAAATGTGATCACGATACCAGTCGTGCATGAAATTCCGCACCTTGATAGGCGGCACGGAAGTCCCATTCATGAGCTGAGCTTCCATGCGAATCACATCGGTAATAAACCGATTATGTTCCTTTTGCTGCTTACCTATTCCCGCGTAATCGACTTCCTGCATGTAGGATTCTTCTGTACGGAAATGCATGAGAGCATACTCGCGCAGCTCCCCTATAACGTCGACGAGATCATCCACCTCATCATCATCCAATGGTTTGTACATGTCGGGAACAACATCGTTGATTTTATCCAGCATAGCGAAAAATGATTCATGCTGATCGTCAATTTCTGGAATATCCATCACATATTCTTTAGTGAACCCGGCAAGATTGAGCTTCGACACTGTGCACTCCTCCTAGAAATGCGAAAATTGTTTGGCCCTATATATATGGAATTTCACTTTATGTCACGTTGTGCTATAATAGAGACGTCAAAACAGACCGATAAGATAGGAAACGGACCAGGAATTGCAAAACTTTTGCAAATGATTCCTGAATGGGAAAGGAGGCCACTATGCATGGTATGCATCAGCCAGTCGACCAGGCCCCGTCCTTAGTTAACAATGAAGTAGAACCTGTTTTGCATGTCATCGACTTTGAAGATGTTGCTCTGAGCAGAGAAGGCGCAAAGCTCGTCCACCACGGCGCTCGCGCAGTCATGCAACAGTACATGCCCGCTGCTGATTCCGGCAAGCTCACGCCTTCCCAGGCCGTGGCCCTGTTCATTGATAAGGTTTTCTGGGAAGAAAACTCCGGCGGTCTCATCATGTGTGCAGACCTTGCAGACAAGTCGCTCTGCCTGCCCATTCCCAAGGCGCACTGGAGAGTCCGCGAGGACAATAGCCTTGTTCAGTAGATGCCGAAATTTCGGGCAACCATGTCTGACCCAACCATCTCAACTCCGAGAGCATGATACCATGCATTGGGGTTGAGATTTTTTTGGGCGATCACAGGAAGAACATAATAACCAGCAACACGAAGATTATCTATGGCTTCAATTTCGCTACACAATATAATTGCTTAAAAGACAAGAACTGTTACGAGAATAACGCGCTACAAATACGCTTATAGATATATCACAACAGTGAAGGAATAATCATGGTTCTCGGGAATATAAAAAAGGCTGGGGTCGCATTATGTTTGATGGCAATCATCGTTGTTGCAAGCTGGGGAATTACTCCCCACATGGCACAGGCTGAGACAGTTGATCCGCCAACAACAGCAGAAGCCCCAGTTGCTCCCGATGCCCCCGGTGGACTTGCCATCCCGAAAACCGCCTCCCCCACTTCTCCCGATGCTCCAAACGGTAGCTCGCTACCTAAGGTCGCAGCTGAAACCGTAACAGAACCTGCCGCAGCACCTGCAGCTCCTGCTGAGGAAGAGATTGCTCCTGTCAAAGCAGAACCAGTTTCAGTTGCTGTTACTGAAAAAGAATCCACTCCTCCTGTAGAGCCTGCTGTTGTTGAGACTGCTGTCACAAAAGAAGTAATGCCAACTCCTGCGCCTGAAGCAAAACCAGTGCAATTGCCTGAGCCTGTAGCCGAAAAGGAAGAGCCAGTTCCAGCACCAGTCCCCGCTCCCGTTGTCGAAGAAAAGCCAGCTCCGCTTGCGGCACCAGTTGAACAAGAGTCTGCCCCTGTGACTATGGCTGAGAAGAAAACTACTCCTGTCACCAAAGTAGAGCGGGTCAAGATTTCCCTGCTCGATTCATCCACCGCATCGCTGCTCAACACCAATTTCCTGAAAGAACACAACCCACCATCTCACGTTAATTTCAAACCGAGCTTGTCCACGCTTTTTTGGGTAGGCATCGGCATTATCGCTCTGCTTGCCATTGGATTTGTGATCCTCATTGTCACACACACCTTCCGGCACATGAGCATCAACCTCAAACTCTACATAAGCTTTGGCTGCATTATCCTGGCTGCAACCTTCATGGGTGGAGGTGCATACTATTACCTCAGTCACGCCACTGGTTATGCAGAACTGGCACAAACTTTTACTGAGATAGATCTGCTCGGCAGCGAAGTCGCTGGAGCGCAGGCAAACTTCCAGCTTCACGGCATAGAAAACAAGACCTATGGCGACAATCGAGTAAAAGATGTTCGCAAAGGTATCGTGGAAATCGAAAACCGCATTCAAACGATCAAGCAATCTGAACTCATCAGCGCAGAAATGAGCAAGGACCTTACTCAGCTTAGCGGCTTTCTCCCCCCTTACAAAAAAAGCATTGATGAACTCGTACGTGCATTCCAGGACGTCGAAGCACTCAACAAGAAAATCAACACCCTGAACAATGAAATGGATGAAGCACTGGCTGAATCCATTGCGCATCACAAGGAACTGCTCGCCAAAGAAGAGAATGGCAGCGGGCGTATGAGTGAAATAAAACGACAGACTCATATCATGGAAGAACTCTATGATGCGGAAACTCATCTGCAACGAGCGTCTCACAATGGAGTAGAGTTCCTCCTCGACAAGAAAGTCGAACATGTGACCAAGATGGAAAAAGAGTTTGGCTCCTTCCTCACCATCGTTGCCCAGCTAAGCGGAGAATTAGACGAACAGAGCGAAATCGCCCTGATGGATGAAATAGCATCTCGAACAGAAGCCTATATTGGGGCCATGCGTACCCTGATTAAAGACGAAGCTGTTATCGCTAAAGATAATGGTAAACGGACTTCCCTGCTCAACGAATTTGAATCTCTTGGCAGCGAGCTTGCCCACGAAGCAACGTTGCTGGCTGACGAAGCCGTCATTGAAGCTGACATCGCCATTCTGGTGCTGCTTGTTTTCATGATCATCCTTGGTGTGAGTATAGCCGTTTACATGGCTCGCCTTATTTCCGAGCCAGTGATGCAAAGCATGCAGTTGGCTCAAAGCATGGCCGCAGGCGACCTCACACAAACTATTGAGTCCAAGAGCCGAGACGAAATGGGCGTCATGACCAAGGCACTTGCAGAAATGAACACCAAGTTCCGCGGCGTGGTACTCAGCACTCAACAAAGTGCGGAGTCTGTAGCTGGCAGCAGTGAAGAACTCTCTCAGGCAGCGCAAGACTTGGCTCAAGCCACCGCTGATCAATCCGCTATTGTGGAAGGCATGTCCGCATCCATGGAAGAAATCAGGGCCAATGTATCGCGCACAGCAGACAATGCATCCGAAACCGAAGGTATTGCCCGCAATGTTTCGGTAGACGCCAAAGAAGGCGGCGATGCAGTTACTCAAACCGTACACGCCATGCATGAAATTGCCAGTAAGATTTCCATCATCGAAGATATCGCCCGCCAGACCAATCTCCTTGCTCTCAACGCAGCTATTGAAGCAGCTCGGGCAGGAGAGCACGGCAAAGGATTTGCTGTTGTAGCAGCGGAAGTTCGCCAACTCGCCGAACGAAGCGGCATTGCAGCCAGCGAAATCAGCGAATTGTCGGAAAGCAGTGTACGAGTCGCAGAGAAAGCCGGTGTCATGCTCGAAAAGATGGTGCCGGAAATCCAAAAGACCGCTGATCTGGTGCAAGAGATATCCTCTGCCACAAGCGAGCAGAACACTGGCATCGTTCACATCAGTGATTCAGCTCAGCAGATCGACAATGTGACACAGACAAACTCCGCTTCCACGCAGGAAGTTGCGTCCACATCCGAAACACTGGCAGCCCATGCGGAAACCCTCCGCGCGAACATGGCTTATTTCAAAGTGGACACCCAAAATATTTGGAATCAACCAGCTCTGCCGTCGGGCCGGGACAATGAAACACCGGATGACGATTTCGATCGCTTCTAGCCAACAACTAACCACCTTAAAAGCCCTGCCAAATCACTTTGGCAGGGCTTTTTTATCCGTCACCAAACAACGCACAACCCGTCACAATTCGACAGCGTCCCGTCACAAGTACGGCAAGAAATGCAGCAAACTTCGCAGTACCCTCCACTAAACAAATCTGGAGGAACCGATGGAAGCTCACCGCAAAACGCTACTCAACCTGGAATCTCCGTTTGGGGATCCTATTCGCCAAGCTTTATTTTCGTTCATCAAAAAGCCACTCTCTAAATTGCTTCGACTGGACACCTTCAACTCCATGTATTCCTCGCTCCACACGGAAAAGAGTGAAGAACCATTCGTAGAACAGGCACTGAATATGCTGGGCGTCAAGTTCTCGGTCGATGGCCAACCTGTTCAGCGCATCCCAAAGACTGGCCCACTTGTGGCTGTGTGCAATCACCCATTCGGTATTATTGAAGGCTTGCTGCTGGTAAAGATTCTCCGCGATGTCCGAACCGACATCAAAATCATGGCAAATTTCATGCTCGGCGCAATCCCTGAAATGGACGACCTACTCATCCCCGTTGATCCTTTTGGCAAAACAGACTCAGCCAAGCAGAACATCGCAGGTCTTAAACAATCCATGCGCTGGCTGAAATCCGGCGGGATGCTCATAGTCTTTCCCGCGGGCGAAGTGTCCAGTCTCAAAGTAAACAAAGGCATGGTCGCTGACACGAAATGGAGTCCCATGATAGGTCGCATTATCCGCCGCACGGGCGCACACGTCTTGCCCGTCTTCTTCGATGGTCGAAACAGCGGCCTCTTCCAAACACTCGGGCTTATTCACCCACGTTTGCGCACAATGATGATTCCGCATGAAAATTTATGCCACGGAACAAAGCACCCAGTCCGCGTAGCCTTTGGATCACTCATTTCCAAAGATAAAATTTCGAATCTTAAAGACGACAAAGAGATGCTGGATTACCTTCGTTTCCGCACTTATCTCCTGCGCAAAGAGAAGCGTCCAAAAATCCAATTCAAGAAGCGCGAGGAGAGCCGTAAACTTCAGCCCATAGCCAACTCCCGTGGCAAGCATATATTGATGAGTGAAGTTGCAGCTCTCCCAGATGAGGCCGTCCTGCTAAAATCCGGCGACTTTACCGTGTTCCACGCCGACGCATTTCAAATCCCACGCATTCTGCGAGAAATAGGCATCAAGCGAGAGGAAACCTTCCGACAGGTTGGCGAAGGCACTGGCAAACCCATGGATATTGATGAATTCGACGACACGTACCGCCATTTGGTTCTTTGGAACCACACTGAGCGCGAAGTCGCCGGGGCGTATCGTTTTGGCCTGACCGATGAAATACTGAAAGAGAAAGGGCAAAATGGTCTCTACACCGCAACGCTCTTCAGATACGATCCCGGATTCATTCAATCCCTTGGTCCTGCTCTGGAAATGGGACGTTCATTCATTACTCCCAAATACCAAAAGAGCTATCAGCCATTGCTCATGCTCTGGAAAGGGGTGGCCGCATTCGTAGTAGCCAATCCCAAGTACACCAAACTCTTTGGTTGCGTATCCATTTCAGGTGATTACTCCGGTCTCTCCCGTGAAATTATCATGGGCTTTATGAACCGTCACAACTCCCTGCCCGAATTGGCAAGCAAGGCCCGCCCCAAATGTCCACCCAAAACAAACAAGCTTAGAAAAGTGGACTTCACGCTCCCGAAAATCGCATTTGAAAACCCCGATGACATTACCGATCTGATTAGTGATGTGGAGGCAGGTCGCTCCATCCCGGTACTACTCCGTCAATACCTCAAACTCGGCGGCAAGATCATCAGCTTCAACATGGACCCGGACTTTGGCAACTGCATGGACGGTCTCATCCTTGTGGATTTGATGCAGTCCGACACAAAGAAGCTTTCCCGGTTCATGGGCAAGGATGGTGTTACCGCGTTTCAAGCGCACAACAAGGCCCCAGCGATTCGTAAAAAAGGTCACCTGCACGTGGCGGCATAAAATAACTGCACATACTTGGCAGGCAGAAGAGATCGGTATAATGTCCCCTCCATGCGAAAAATCTGTCTTATCATCCTGACCGTGGCCCTACTGCTCCCTACTCTTGCTTCTGCTGAAGAGAAGAAGAATGGCTGTTCCCCTGAATTCCAGGCTCTCTATGACGCTGCTATCGTCGAGCTGCAAGGCAATGGAGACCTCGACATCGTGGTCATCACCGACCCGCTCTGCTGGCATTGCCGACTGGCGCACAAACTTTTGGCTGAATATCCGGACAAATACGGCAAACTACGCCTGCTCTTCTTCCCGCGAAAGAGCTTCATAGGCTCAGACATGGCCGCATGGATTATCGAAGAATTCGCAGGCACCCCCCAACTGCAAGATGTAGTCGACTTCGCATACAAACATCTCAAACAGCCCAAGACAGAAAGTCTTACCGAGGCACGAGAAGTGGTCCTCGGCCAGTTCATGATGAGTTTCCCGCAATTGATGAAGCCGGGCGAAGACACGCTTGAGGCAACAGCAGCTCGATTGCAAAAGGAACACGAACCCCACATCAACAAAGGGGCAGAGTTAGCCCGCATAGCAGAACTCCCCGGCACCCCGATCCTGATCGCTGGCGAGGATATGGTCCTCGGCTATGGAGCCGGGGCATGGATCAAAACATTGGATAAAAAAGCTATTTGCAAATAAAAAAGGGCCTCAACTTGAGGCCCTTTTCATTTGGTAATTCAATCAATACCCGTCATCCTTCAAGGGGAATTCATTCGGATAAATGAACCCCACAAAGCCCAAAGCAGAAAGAGCCATCCCGTACTTCTTGGTAATCGCCAGTGAAGTGATGTCAAAGGTCATCTCTCCCACCTGACTCAGGCCGCGAATGGACAACTCATGTTTGAGCGACTTGGTTAATTGGGCCTTTGCGTCAGCATACGCTGCATCCTTGCCAATCTTCTTGCCAGCATAGACTCGCTCGTACTCAGCGGCAAACCCGCCAATCTTCTTTCCATTCTTATCCTTGGCCCAGACACGCCCCACTCCGGCACAAACGGTATCCCCTTTTACGCCGCCAGCCTTTGCCATGATCGTTTCCAAGACTGAGCCATGGTGAATATGTGGCTTCACCGACTCAATCGGAACTTCATACGACTCCGGGGGCAACACCGATGTATAATATACGACGTTGAAATTCTCGATACCCGCTTGAAGCAATGCGAGATCGTAAGAGAAGGTCTCGTACGGATCCGGCGGGATACCCTGATCGGATTGCCCCACTCCGGTCGTAGCGAAATACGCTGTCGGGATTCTCGGGCCGTATGTATTTCCGGCCCATGTTAGAGAAGACAACACGACCACCAAAGCCAGCCCCATCACACACACCACTGCACTTTTAAATCGCATACGCACCTCACAGAAGAATGAGTTTGATAAACCATACCATCTGTTGGCGAGTTTGACCAATTCGACGCGCAAAAAAATAACCCCACTCAAGTCATGAGGCATGAGAAGAACTGGATTCCGTTTTTTATCTCAACGATATTTCGTGTTTCAACGATTATTCGTTGCACACGATTACGCCCCCTTACAGATTAGCTCAAACAATACAGTGTCATAACGACACAGCAGATATTGGCATGCAGATTGCCTTAGCACCTCCAAATCAGGTTGCGGTCTGGTGATGCCATAAACAGTATCTAATCTGATATGATACGCACCATGCCTCCAAGCAGAATGCAGGGCATCACCACTCCATGATGAACATCTAACTTCAGGAGTGTTCTAATGTGCGGCAATAACCATTCACACGACCATGACCATGGTCACCATCATCACGACAAGGAATTCACCGACTACAAAGATGCGGTAAAATCCTACAAAGAGTCCTTCGCCAGCAAGCAAGACGTTATGAACGAAGCACCGGACCCCGCGGTTCGGGACATGCTCAAGTACATGGACGAACAAGGCGTGGAAAACTGTTTTGACCGTTTTGACAAGCAAAAACCCCATTGTACATTCGGACTCGCCGGCATTTGTTGTCGCATCTGCTCTCTCGGCCCCTGCAAGATTACAGAACGCTCTCCGCGAGGCACCTGTGGCGCAGACGCCGATCTCATCGTTGCCCGCAATTTGGTGCGTGCTGCAGCAGGCGGTGTCGCTGGTCATGGAGCCCGTGCTCGTGAAGTATTATTAACCATGAAGAAAGCCGCCAACGGCGAGGTAGATATCCCCATCCTTGGCGAGAAGAAGATCCTCACTCTTTCAGGGGCCTACGGACTAGAGACAGAAGGCAAGACCATTGAAATGCTGGCTAATGAAATCGCCGACATTCTGCTGGAAGATATGAGCCGAACCGTCCCCGGACCGCACAAGACGCTCCAGGCGATTGCTCCACCAGAGCGCCAGAAAGTATGGGAAGAGCAAGGCGTTCTTCCGATTAGCTCTTACCATGAAGTATTCGAAGCACTGCACCAGACCACTGTCGGGACTCAGGGAGACTGGCGAAAGGCTATGGACCAGTTCTTCCGTCTGGGCCTGACATTCTCTTTGAATAGTGTTGTAGGTGGCTCTTTTGCCCAAGACTGTCTCTATGGCATTCCCGGCCGCAACACCATCAAGGCCAATCTCGGCGCATTGAAGACTGACACTGTTAATATTGCCATCCATGGACACGCTCCAATGATGGCGATGAAAGTTATTGAAACTGCTCGCACAGATAAATTCCAGAAGATGGCTAAAGATGCTGGGGCAAAGGACATCCTGTTCTATGGAATCTGTTGTTCCGGTCTGTCTTCCATGTATCGTCTGGGCGGAGTAATTCCATTATCCAACGCCAACGGCTCCGAACTGGTTGTCGCCACTGGCGCCCTTGATCTATGGCTGGCGGATATTCAGGAAGTCTTCCCCGGCATCATGGATGTTGCTAATTGCTATAAGACTGTTGTCGTTACGACCAACGAATCCAACAGACTCCCTGGTGCAGAACATATTGGCTATGCCCGCGACCTCGAAGACTTGGACAAGCTCCCAGAACTGGCCGAACGGATCGTAACCCGCGCCATTGAGAGCTTTAGCAACCGCCGCGACGTACCGCGCCATATTCCTGCCTACGAAATGGAAGCAGAAATTGGCTTCGGTATTGAAGTCCTCACAGAGCATTACGGCGGCACTATTGAGCCCATCGTCGACGCTCTCAAGGAAGGCAAAATCAAGGGCATCATCAATCTAGCTGGCTGCACCAATACCCGTATCGTCTTTGAAAAAGCCATCGTAGATATCGTGGACATCCTTTTGGAGAACAACATCCTGGTATTCACTAACGGTTGTGCTTCCTTCCCCATGGCAAAGCTCGGTTACTGTTCTGTCAAAGGACAGGAGAAATGTGGTGATAACCTGAAGGACTTCCTCGGAGAAGACCTGCCTCCCGCATGGCACTTCGGCGAATGTATCGACAACTCCCACGCCGTAACCACTTTTGCCACTCTGGCAGGCATTGCAGGGCACGCTATCAAGGACATGCCGTTTGCTGAAGTTACACCTGAGTGGTCCAACGAAAAAGGCGTCGGTGCAGCATTAGCCTTCCGCATGCTGGGCTTCGATTCCTACCACTGCGTCCACGCCCCGGTTCAAGGCTCCAAGAATGTGCAAGACTTCCTGTACGGCGGCACCAAGGATCTGTTCGGCTCTTGCATGAATGTCGATCCCGACCCGAAAAAGGTCGCAGCAATGATCATCAGAGACTTCGACGCTGCTCGCGAAAAGCTCGGCTGGAAGTAACTCCAATATATGAATCGAGTCAGTAATCTGTGATTTGATACGCGACTAAACGGCTCGCAAAAAAGGTCCCCCTTTCGCACTCAAAATGAGCGAAAGGGGGATACTTATTCCATAGAAGAGCTTAGATGCTCTTTTGTTGATGCTCTGACACGACAAATCCCACATTCTCCATCCGGTCCATTTGATCGGCGAGGCAGAAGTATTATCCGTTCATGCCAGCAGGCACACGGTTTGGCAACGTAGGTACAATCCGTACCCACTACCCTTCACTTCGCAGTGAATTTTATATACAAGCCCTGTATTCTAGCGTTAATTTCTTATTTTGAAGTGCCTAATAAAGAGTATGAGGCTCGCCTCAAGCGTAAAGTCAGTTACGAGAACATTGATAAAATCTCACACTAGTCATGAAACCTATATTGTATGAAATTCGTCCAGCTACTGAAAATGATTTTACATTTCTCTATCAGCTTAGAGAACTCGCTTTACGTAAAGCTGTAGAAGCCGTGTTTGGCTGGGATGAAAACATCCAGATGGGAGTATGCGCCCAAGAGTGGGAAGAAGCCCGTCCGGATATTCTTGAAATCAACGGCAAAAGAGTTGGTTCTTATTTGGTTCAACAGAATCCGAACCACATCTACTTTGGGCGTTTCTACCTTTTGCCAGAGTTTCAAGGGCAGGGTCTTGGTAACCTTATTCTAGACGACATATTAGCTCTCGCAGACCATAAGAATTTGCCAATAAAGCTCTGTCACCTTCAAGGGAATCGAGTGAGCAGCTTGTACACTCGGCTTGGCTTTAAAATTCTGTCAGAAGATGCTGAATTTGTGCATATGATGAGACCCAGCAAATAATAAGGTGTCTAAACTGAGTATACTCATTTTAGACACCTTTGATAATCACTTCTCTGGCTATCTGAGATTCAAAAAGCCCATAAAAATGAAGAGATGTTTAGTCTTCGCGGCTCGTAACTTCCAGCAGGTGGTAACCGAACTGTGTTTTTACAGGGCCATGAACTTCGCCAACGGCTTCGTTGAATACAACAGCGTCAAATTCCGGGACCATATCGCCGGGGCCAAACTGACCGAGATCGCCGCCGCGCTGTCCGGAGGGGCAGGTGGAGTGTTGTTTTGCCACTTCACCAAAATCTGCGCCGTCCTGAATTTGTTTTTTCAGATCCTGACAGAGTTCTTCATCAGTAACCAAAAGATGGCGGGCTGTTGCTTTTGCCATGTGCGTGCTCCTATAAGCTTGAATATAAGAATTTTAATAAACCATATAATTTTGCCGTTGCGACTTTGTGCGTCGCAAAGAAATGACGCTTACATGGATACGCGTGGACTGCAAGCCAAATAGATGTGCTATCCATTTACGAAGTGGAAGCGGTTTTACAACCCTTTCTTTTTATCAATCCACTTATCAACCTGTGGTGGATCGTACACAGCAAACAAGTCAAGCAGCTCTGAAGGTGACGACGAAGCCATGACCATCTTGCGATGTTCCGGCACAACGAATCCCTCATCCACCATCCGATCCATATGATCGGCGAGGCAGGAGTAATACCCGTTTACGTCCAGCAGGCCGCACGGCTTGGCATGGTAACCAAGCTGATTCCACGTCAGTACCTCAAAAAACTCTTCCAAAGTACCAATGCCACCGGGAAGCGCAATGAACCCATCCGACAAATCGGCCATGAGCTGTTTACGCTCGTGCATGGAGTTGACCACATGAATCTCGGAAAGATTCGGATGAGCCACTTCCTTTTCCACCAACAGTTTGGGAATGACACCCACCACTTCACCACCTGCATCCAGACAGGTATTGGCGAGCCGTCCCATCAGGCCAACATTGGAACCACCAAACACCAGCCCGATCTTGCGCGCGGCAAGTTCCAGAGCGAGTTTATCGGCAGCCTCAACATAGGCCGGATTCTTACCCGGATTGGAGCCGAGATAAACACAAATACGTTTCATTATAACACCTTATTAGTTCTTCAGTATATACCGCCGACTCGTCATACGAGAGGTGCCGGCATAACGTCAATGACCGCTCCGACGCATGATACAGGCAATAGTTTGGTAATTCTCGAGCACCTTCGGCCAGAAACTCGTGGCTATTCTTTTCGACAAGCCCAGACTTCCTCTATGGTCATCTCACGCCCATTAAGGACGATAGTCGTATCACCATACAAAATAATCGTGTTGCCCTCATTGGTAGTCACCTTTAAATCGGCTGCAGCATTAGCACCTGAAAAGCCTATTTTATCTCCTGCTGGATTGAAGTCCGTAATTGTGACAGCTCCGCCTTCTTTCCCAAAAATAAAAACATTGTCACCATCGCCCCCTGAGAGCACTGCACTGCCTATATTACTCGGTCTTTTTTTGAAATCTACTTTGTCTGGGGTTTTAGAAAATCCGATGTTGTTTCTCTCTACATCGGACGCACTTCCCGTGTTGGAAGGATTAGGACGTCCCACCCTGATTCTGGGAGAACCCAGCTCAACAAGACAGTCGATAAGTTCTTTTTTACCTCTACCTTTAGCTAGCTCGATAGGTGTTCGACCATACTTATCTTCTAAAGACATATCGGCACCATTTTGCACCAGCAATTGGATCATTTCGCAGCTATCGACTTGAACCGCAATATGAAGAGGGGTATACTGTTTTGAGCCAGCAACATTTACATTGGCCCCGAAATCAATGAGCAGCTGAACGTACTCAACACGCTTTCTTTGTACCTCACTCTGAATGAGGGGAATTGAACCACTACTCCCTATGCCATTGGGGTCTGCCCCTCGCTCCAGCATTTTTTTAAAATGCGAATAATTATTGCTCCAACGAGCTTCATCCAAGGCTTCTCGCCCTCTACCTATAGTCCTCATACTTATCGCCTCAACAACCTCTATGCGCCCCTTCGCAGCTGCATCCCTCAATGCGTCATACGCCTTGGGATCGAGAGCCACTCCTCCGTCACCTTCCAATAATAATTTTACTGTAGCCGCACGCCCACTTTTGGCGAGGAGTCCCATCAAATCTGCCTTGGGTGAAAGCCCGTGCTCTTTAAGCATTCGAAAAACAGCTGCCTCCTGATCTAATCCAATAAATACTGCTCTTTCGGTCCAGGTAAGAAGGTTGGGATCGGCTCCACCCTTGAGAAGAAGTGCCAATATCCCCATATCGACCTCCTTCCTAAAGCTCAGAAGAGCCACACTCAGTGAGGACTCACCCCACGCATTCAGAACGTTAGGATCGGCTCCATTTTCAATCAATAAGGCAGCTACCTTTAACCGCCCATTTCGCACTGCAATATGAAGCGAAGTGTCCTGATCGTCATCCACCCCCTTTACACATTCCCCTTCTTCTATGAGACGCTGCACGACGGTGGCATTACCTAAATACGCTGCATCATGAAGCGGACCAGCCTCGGCTCGCCCTGCACACAAAGGCAATATGGCCACGAAAAGCAATATGACTAGATTATAAGGTACGCACTGCAACATTGATATTAGTCTCCCTGTATGCCAAACTCGTACCACATCAAAATAACTCGATAAACACTTTATAATGGCTATTGGACCACGAATGTCACAAGCAAAACATCTCTTGATTTGGATGGGCACTGTCTCGTCAAGCACGATCCTATTCCTGTTGGTTAATCCTGAGCCAATCGCAGGAGTGGCTATACTGTTGTATGGCATTCCCCTAGCTGGAATTGCACTCATCTTGTCTTTCATCTTTGATGGGCTTTCAGGAAAGGCTATACTATCGCCCTTTGTACTTACTGGTGCGTTCTCTGCCCTAGCATCGCTATTCGTCATTCTGCCTCTTCTTACTTCTGCCCTTAAATACCTTCCGATGTTACAAAAAGATGCGTTTATTATTACGCTTGATGTAGATACTCCATCTGGCCCAGTCAGGGTGTCTGAGGCCTATGAAACCCGTACCAATGCTTTTACGCTCATCGGGAAACGAGTTGGAAGAACCGTTCTTCTCGGCGACCCTTTAACTCTTGACCTCGGAAATGGGAATAGCGTGAAAATTGATGCTCTAGCGAGTTGGACCCCAAGATACCCTCGCGAAGTATATGGGTATAAAGACTACAAAAACGGAAGCACAAAACACCGAAAAGAAATCCCCATAGAATTATATCCCAAAATGGTGGGGACAAATGCCACTACGGTTAGTGAAATCAAACCAGAAATGTTCGAAGAGTTTTATGGTCAGGGCATCCGTTTTAGACGATTGTCAATGCAGATAACAAATTGATCCGACTTCAAAAGAACAGTCATAATTGTCAGCCTGCTCTAAGCCTTTCAACTGAACAAACAAACAGCTGAAATAAAACAACTTCACCTTGATATACGAACTGTATACCAAGGTGAAATTCCATGTGCCGAGACGACACAATTATATCAAGAAGTGGTTATTTACATAGGATGAGACGTTTCATTATATGGCCTTAACTGCCAGTTTGATGTCCTCGACAAACTCATCCACCAATTCCTCAGTGGTAGCCCAGGAGGTCATCCAGCGTACGGTATGATCATGCTCATCCCATACGTAAAAGTAGTACTTCTTCAGCAGGATTTCTGTAGCTTCAGGCGGCAGATAAGCAAAAATTGCGTTGCAATCCACAGTCCCCTTGATCTCCACACCATCAATTGCTCCAGCCTTCTCAGCCAGACGCTGAGCCATGGCATTGGCGTGCTTCGCGTTGTTCAGCCACAGGTCATCCTTGAGGTATGCTTCGAGCTGAGCCGAAACAAAACGCATTTTGGACACAAGCTGCATGGCCTGCTTACGCAAATACGGAAAGCCCTCAGCGATTTCCGGGTTGAGGAAGACAACGGCTTCACTCATGAGGCAACCATTCTTAGTGCCACCAAAGGAAATAAAGTCGACATTCAGAGCAGTGGTCATGTCAAAAAAGGTGCAATCAAGCGCTGCGCATGCATTGGCAATGCGAGCACCATCCAGATGAACCAGCAGATCACGATCGTGGGCAAAGTCCACAATGTCTTCGATCTCTTTCAAGGTATACAGCTTACCCAACTCGGTAGGCTGCGTAATGGAAATAACCTTGGGCTGAGAAGCGTGCACAAAACCGATATGGCCGAGGTACGGCGCGATCATGCCGGGTGTGAGCTTACCATCCTCAGACGGGATGGGCACAAGCTTGATACCGCCAAATGCCTCAGGTGCGCCACACTCATCGTTGTTAATGTGAGCCTGAGCAGCACAAATAACGGAGTTGTAGGTATGGGTCACCGCACGAATACCGAGCACGTTGGCCGCAGTTCCAGTGGTCACGTAATGGATGCGTGCCTGAGAACCGAAAAATTCCTTGAACACCTCATCGGTGTGGATGGAAATTTCATCTTCTCCGTAAGACTGCATGAGCCCAACGTTAGAAGCGACTACAGCGTCCATGATGGACGGGTGTGCGCCAGAATTGTTGTCACTCGCAAAAGATTTCAGTTCACTCATGTATCTTACTCCAGCCCGAAGAATTCGCGGGCCGTGTTGAATTTCAAAATATAGTCGGCAAGTTCGGCATAACCAGACGCCGTGGGATGCACACCGTCACCATCGTTCAGAGCTTGGCCGTAAACAAAAGAACGGTGCATGGTATCAATGGTCGGGATAAACGGAACGTCGATCCGCTTACACAATCCGGCCAGCATTCTGGACAAAGCTGTGATCTCTTCACGCTTGGGCTGGTCATTGATGGGAGTAGGACCAACCATCATCACATCACCCATGGCCTTGGCCTGAGTCAGCATGGAGACGCCAGCTGCGAGGGACTGCTCGGTGGGTATACCATTGGCAACATCCGCCACACCAAAGCTGAATACGAGCTTGAGGTCAGTGTCCGACAGCTTGCGAGGCTTAACCTCATTCTGCCAGCGATACTGCATCTGCATACTGGTATCCTTGCGTACACCAAGATTATATGATGTGACCTGCTGCCCTTTTCCGATCAGAGCGTTATTCAGACGACCGGGCCAACCGAGGCCAGCTTCATCGCCAAAACCCAATGTCAGGGAATCACCGAAATAACAGATTACCATGTTTACTCCTTGACCCGTGCATTCACGGTTTCAATATCGATTGCGTAGACCAGAGTAACGGCCAACGCTTTTTCATTATACGGAAGCTGCTTCCCCAAATGCTTTATAGTCAGCACATCGAGAGCCGCCATTTTTTCATCACCCTCCACCAGACGTGGAGTGCCGTTACCCATGACTGAGCGGAATACATACCCCTGATTACAGGCGTCATCGCCGCCTTTGCGCATGCGCACATCAACAGCAGTGGAAAAAGCTACAGGAGATCCTGCAGCAAAGGCCGCGGCTTTACGACCACGTTTGCCCGTATGGATGTATACCTTCTCATTCAGGTATGCGAAGTTTACCGGGACTGAATACGGCCCGTCTTCATCAACCATGGCAAGCCAAATAACATCCGCACGGTCAAGCACGTCTTTGACGGCTTCCAGGCTATCGGTCAAACCTTTACGCATATATTCTCCACGCTTTTAAATTACGGCCAAACCGTTTATTAATCATCCATGGAGCAGAACACAACCACCGGATCACACATTTCCGTGATCATTCCCGTATATAATGAAATGGAAACCATCAACGCGGCCATCCAGCACCTGCGGACCGTCACCTATGGACATCCAATAGAAATCATCGTTAGCGATGGCGGTCCCGATCATCAAACTCTATCTGCCCTCGATGCAGAGGGAGTCATCACCGTAGAAAGCCCCGCTGGCCGTGGTGTCCAGATGAACACAGGTGCAGCCGAGGCGCAGGGTGACATCCTGCTATTCCTTCACGCCGACACACGACTCCCAGCCGATCCTTTAACTCCACTACTGCAAGCGATCAAGAATGGCGCACGAGCTGGGGCGTTCTCCCTTTCCATTGATTCTCCCAAACGCACATTCGCCATTCTCGCATGGTTTGCCAACCTGCGTTCCCGCATGGAAGCCATTCCTTACGGCGATCAGGCCCAATTCATTCGCACAAAGACATTTCGCAAACTGGGCGGCTTTGCAGAAATCCCCATTATGGAAGACGTGGAACTGTTTCGTCGCATCCGTGATAAGAATCTGCCCATTGCCATTCTGCCAGAAAAGGTAAAGACTTCCCCTCGTCGCTGGGAGAAGGAAGGCACCCTGCGTCGCACACTCACCAACTGGTGGCTACGCATCCGATACGCCTTGGGCGCTTCCCCGGAATCCCTCGCAACGCACTACCGCCCCAACGACAACACCACAAAGAAGCCATGACAAACTGCATCATATTTTTCGTCAAGTACCCCACTCCCGGCGAGGTCAAGACTCGATTGGCCGAGGATTCCACCCCGAAGTTGGCAGCAGAATTCTATGCTGTCTTTGCTCAGGAAAAGCTGAACGAACTGAGAAGAAAAAGCAAAGCGGACGTTCTCGTCTATTATGCTCCACACGAAGCAGAGGGGCAGATGGCGGACTGGCTTGGGCAAGACCAACGCTATTTCCCGCAAACAGGCGATGATCTTGGTGCTCGCATGGAGAACGCATTTCTCGAAGTATTCGACATGGGCTATGAACGCGCCGTTCTTGTAGGAAGTGACATTCCTGGCTTCACCTCAGCCATAGCCACTCAGGGACTGGAAGGACTCTCTCCTGACACGGCTGCAATTGGCCCGGCAGATGATGGTGGTTACTATCTTGTCGGCTTTCACAAGGACGGCTTCGTATCCGAAGCGTTTCACAATATCCCGTGGAGCACCCCCGACGTTTGCCAACAGACCGTCAATCGCTTCAAAGCAGCCCGAAAATCTGTAATTGAACTGCCTCGCCTTGAAGATACTGATACTTTGGAAGATGTAGATACGCTCATTGCACTGGGCTCACTCGGAAGCGGAGCGTTGGCAGCAGCCAAGAAGCTTGTTGGACGATAGGTTGTGCAAAAACCGACTCTTGAGTTTCCCTGCCATTAATGAAATAGTCGCGCACCATGAATAAGACTGAACCTTACTTTGACGAGGACGGCACACTCATCATTCCCTTTGAGTGCACGGACCACAGCTACAAATACTGGAAGCAAGAAGGCAAAACCATGGCCGAGATCCTCACGGAACTCGGTGTGGATGAAGAAACCTGGTCCAAGTATACTCATGAGAAGTTTCCCGGTACCGAAGAAAAAGCCCCGGACGAAGACTAGTCCTTCTTTTCTTGCTCCAACCCCATCTATGACCTAAAAGACGTCATGCGCCTTACACATCAGATTAAACACTGGGTGATCTTTTCCACCCCCCTCCTGCTCATGCTGGCTGCCATATGGTTCAGCTTTGCCACGGAAAATGACGTGGTCCCTTATTTCAAGGAACACAGCCTCGCCAATCCGACATTAGCCGCTTTCCTGAAGTTCGTTACAGACTGGAGCAATCCCGTCTTTTACGTCTTCTACGGCGTCCTGCTGATCATGGCCTTCAAGAATAGAAACGCAGAAGGCAAACGATACATATTCATTTTGCTCGGCGTGCAGGCCGTAGTTGCATTGCTCTCCGTGCATTTCCTCAAGAGCACCATTGGGCGCCCGCGTCCCGGTCAGGGGTGGTATTTCGACCCGATCACTTCACGCGGCAACTACCACTCCCTACCTTCCGGTCACACCACGGAAATCATCGGCTGGTCGCTGCCTCTGGCATTGAAACAGCACCGCTATTGGCTCACCGCACTGCTCAGTATCTTCATCGGAATACTGGGATTCTCCCGCATATACTTAGGCTGGCATCATCCCAGTGACGTATTTTTTGCATGGATTCTCGGCAGCTTCGGCGGTTTCGCCACCACTATCATCGCAGAAACATCCCTGTTCAGAAAAAAGGCATAATTTCCCATGACCAATACCGCCTCCCGCATCTGGGGTTTCCTAGAAGATCATCCCTGGCTGACCATGATTGTCGGCGTGTTCGCCCAGACATGGTTTACCCTGAACAATCGCGCACTGTGGTTTTCAGATGAAGTTCGCTACGGCAACGCCTATCAGAATCTAGTGGAGAACGGGAATTGGATGGTGCTGGCGCTCAACGGTCAACCTTACCCGGACAAACCACCTGTCTACTTCTGGTTCCTCTGGCTCCTGGACACCATCACCCCGGCTGATATGCCTACCGTATTTTTCCTTGGAGCCGCCCTCTCCGGCCTGCTCTTCCTCGCCTCGGCATATGTGCTCGCACGTGTACTCGGCTTTAACCGAACCGTCAGCTTGTCCGGCGTTCTCGTGCTGCTCTCCACATTCTTCTTGGTCGCGCTCTTCCACTACTCACGCATGGACCTCATGTTCGCAGCGTTCATCGTGTTCAGCCACGCCTGCCTGTTCAAAGCGTTCAAGGAAGACGCTCAAGGATTATGGCCGCTGTATGGCTTCCTGTTCGCTGGACTCGCCACACTGACCAAAGGGCCGCTCGGTTTCATTTTTCCATTGCTGACCTGTGCCGTGTACCTTCTGTGGAAAGGCGAAATTCGTAAATTCTTCACTCGTCAGATGGCGCTTGGCCTTATTGCCATGATCGGTATGCTCGCCCTCTGGATTGTCGGTGTAATCTTAGCAGAAGGCCCCGCCTTCCTCACGGATACGGTCCTCGGCAAGCACATCATCCAGCGCGCAACCAAGACATTCCATCACCGCGAACCATTCTATTACTATCTGATAGCGTTCCCGCTGGCATGGCTACCATGGACACTGTTCGCCTTTGTGGCGCCCATCAAAGAACGTCTTTCCTTGGAATACTGGGGCGAACAATGGGCAGCCCGTCGAGAAGCTGGCCCCCGTACATTCCTCTGGATCATGTTCGCGGCCACTTTTGTTTTCCTGTCTTCCCTGAGTGGCAAGGTGCTCATTTACATCCTGCCCATGTTCCCACCGTTGGCATTCCTCATCGGTGACTCCATGACGAGAATGGACGAAGCCCGTTCTTCCCGTTTCTGGACACTCGTTGCTGGCGTCTGGTGCGTATTTGGTGTTGGATTGCTCGTAGTTGGAGACTTGATTCCCTTCCCTGTCCCCATGCGTGGACTTGGCATTGCTGCCGCCATTATGGTCCTCGCAGGTGGCGCGATCTTCTTCACGCGTCAATCCGGCAATAAAACAGGACTGCTCTGTTCCGCTCTGGCTGTCATCATCTGGCTGTATCCCATTGGCCTCATGGTAGCCCCATCACTTGATGATGGAATGAGTCCCAAACGACAGGCTGAAATCATCGGCGAATACGCAGACAAGGGTTACACCCCTATCGCATTCAAAATTTACTCCGGTATTTTCACGTACTACTCCGGCCACAATCAGACTGAAACCAGTGATCCCGCTGAACTGACATCCATGATCGAAAATGCGGAGAAGGTCGTCCTTTCCATCCGCAAGCGACATTGGGAAGAATGGAAAGACCGTTCTCCCAGCTACAAGATTCTGGATGAACAGAACATTTCAGGTATGGATTATCTGATCGTCATCAAAGACTAATTTCAGACAACCACTTCTTGTTTTAAACGGGTCTCTAGACTTTATCTAGCGACTTGAGTATACTCTTGCCCCAGTTATGAAAATTCCTGCGCGCCATATTATACTCATTCTCGGCTTGATGCTTATGCTAGCCGGGTGTGCCTTCTACCCCGTTGTTCAGGTAGCAGGCGGTGCTATGACGGGCTATGACGCAGCCATTCTTGCAGATGACTACCTCCCTCGCGATTCAATTGAAGGTGGCGCACTGAACTGCAATACCGACAAGATGATGGAACGCCGCATGCGTGAACGATTAGCCATGGACAATCTGCCCATGGTTTCCGCCCATGTCATCAATGGCAACGCCTATCTTGTGGGCCAGTTTGCCCAACGAGCTGACGCAGATCGTGCCATCGCCATCGCTTCTTCCGTGCAGGGGATCAAACTCATCAATTGCAAATTCTACCCCATGGCCACACCACGGGAGATGCGTTCAGACACGAAACTCCTCGCTAAAGTCACCAAACGACTGGCTGCGACAAAACGCCTCGACAACGCAGACCTACGAATTGAGGTCATCAGAGCAAACGCCATCCTTGTGGGCTGTGCTGGAAACTACAACCAGAAGACAGCAGCTCTAGCCATTGCCTCCGAAGTTGGCGGAATCCGGGAAGTAGTGGATTACATCGTCGTCAGACCAATGCCTGAAAACGCAACCCGAAAAGTAGCCTACAAAAAATAGCCACACCATTTCCCAGAAAAGAAGGCCCCGTCTCCACAAGGAGACGGGGCCTTCTTAATTAACAATTTTTTCCCCTCGCCGAAGGCGACATGGGATTCCAAAAGGGCTCCCCCTTTGGCCGTCGGAGACGAAATCACCCGACACCACCGCCAAAGACGGCTTCCTATCCTTCTTCCCTACTTATCATCGAAAATACGCTCGAAGACACGAAGGACTTCCAAACCATCTTCACCGGTAATGGGAACAGCGGTTCCGGCACGCAATGCATCGAGGAACTGAGTCAGCTCTTCTTTCACAGGCTCACGGAACATGAGCGGCCACTCGCGTACGGAGTAGGACTTATCGTAGGTCGAGAATGCGGAATACTCTTTTACTTCCTGCGTGATCAGGTTGGCCTGAATGTACTTGGACTCACAGGCAACATTGATCTTGCGTCCCTTGTACGGAGTCACCCAGTTGGTGGTGATGTTGGCGAGCACACCGTTTTCCATCTCGGCAGTGATGAGAGCAGAATCCTCATGCTCACCAATGGAGTTGGAAGATACTGAGTAAACGGACTTGAACTCGGAACCGGTGAGGTAACGAATAAGATCGATATCGTGAGAACCAAGATCCTTGATGACACCGACATCCTGAATACGCGGTGGATACGGACCAACGCGTTCGATCTGAATGGAAATAACGTCTTCGCCTACGAGCTCTTTTACGCGCTCGACAGCGGGGTTGAAGCGCTCAACGTGACCAACCATGAGAGCAACGCCCTTCTCTTTGGCCTTGTTGACGAGGTCTTCACCTTCAGCTGCGGTGACGGCCAATGGCTTCTCTATGATAGCATTGATGCCCTTGCCCAGAACCTTGAGCCCAGTCTCGTGGTGCAGGCTGGTGGGCACGCAGATGGACATGGCGTCAATCTCATTTTCCAGCAGCTCTTCCAGAGAGGCATAGGCTTTTACGCCGAACTGAGCAGTGACTTCTTCACGAGCCTTGGCATCGACATCCACAACACCAACGACTTCCACATCAGCCATCTCGGTATAATTGCGCAGATGGACACGGCCCATCCAACCCAAACCGACAACGCCTACTTTCATCATGATATATATCCTCGTATTAAGTTCTTGTTTGCGCCGTATTTACGCGCTCACAGCAGTGTTTGCAACCTCAATCGGAGTATTATACATATCGACAGGATAGAAAACTGTCAGCAATCGATAAGAAGGCCCAGTCACCATGCCGAAACACTCTCGTCGTCTCTTCCTGAGATCAGCCGCAGCAACCACTGCCGCAGTCATGTTTACACCGATGGCACAGTCCGCACACGCTGCATCTTTCCGTTATCGCTACAGCGACGCACACTGCCACCTCGTCGATTTCACGCAACAATCAGACTCACTCAAGAGCCTGCTCGACGTGATGGATGACAACGGCGTGGATCACATGCAGACCATGGGCATGTCGGTCATCAAGAAATGGGATCGCGTATCCCCCACCAAACCGGAATACTATCTGGATGACGATGCTCGTGCATATTACTATTCTGCCACCGATGCATTTGTTGCACGCTCATGGCTCGCTCTGCCAGACAATGCAAAGAAACGCGTTCATCCATTCCTGTGTGGATTCAATCCCACAGACCGCGGCGCAGTGGATCACATCAAGCGTATGCTCGAATGGTATCCCAATGTCTGGCAAGGAATCGGCGAAGTCTTTGCACGGCATGACGACCTTACCGCACTCACTATGGGGGAAACCCCGGTAGCAGATCACCCGGCCATGGACGCGGTGTATGAACTGGCCCGCGAACAGGACTTTGCAGTACAGCTCCATTCCAACATCGGCAACAAGCACAAACGTACAGCCGTGTATTTGCCCGAGGTGAAACGCGCTCTGGAGAAGCACCCCAAAACACGCATTATCCTCGCTCATGCCGGAGTTAGCCGAGGCTTTAATATCCCCGGTCTGCTGGACGACCTGAGAGGCACCCTCAAAGCACATTCCAATTTATGGATAGATCTTTCGTGGGTGGTATTTGAAAATGAGATAGCACGCGAAGGTAAAGTTGATCCACGCTGGACAAAGTTGGTGAGTGACTATCCTGATCGGTTCATGGTTGGAACGGACAAGATCGGACATTGGAAGACATACGATATCCAGAAATACGATTTGTTCATGGACACCCTTTCACCCGAAACCGCCAAGAAAGTCGCGCGGAACAACTTTATCAACCATATCTTGCCCAAACGAGTTCAGGCTACGCTCTAACTCTTGGCTCCATGAAGAAAAAGGGATACATCCAGCCCATGCAAAGCAATACCACAGGCCCCATCTGGTTCAGCGTCGGCGAAGCGTCCGGCGATCTGCACGGCGCAGAATTGATCAAGGCACTCAAGGAAACACACCCCGAAGCCACCTTCACTGGCATGGGCGGTCCCGCCATGGAAGAGGAAGGCCTTGATGTGCTCTATAACATGAAGCTCATCTCTTTGGTGGGAATCACGGAAATCCTCGGCGCTCTGCCCAAAATCCTGCGCTTGCTTAGCAAAATAAAACGAACCCTGATCGAAGTGCGCCCTCGCGCCATCATTCTGATCGACTGTCCGGAGTTCAATTTCCGCATCGCCAAAATTGCGAAGAAGCTCAACATCCCGGTTTACTATTACATCAGCCCTCAAATATGGGCATGGCGTTCCGGCCGTGTTCACTTTCTGCGAGAGCACGTTCGCCGGGTCATTTGCATACTCCCGTTTGAGAAACAATTTTATGAGAAATTCGGTGTAGGCGTAGACTATGTCGGACACCCGCTCATGGACGTCCTGCCGCTTGAGAAACTTGATAATATTGAGGTCGATGAAAACCGCATCGGTATCCTGCCCGGCAGTCGTACAAAAGAAATTTCCACCCTGCTGCCCATCTTTGCAGAAACAGCCCGCATCCTTGCCAAGGATCATCCCAATCTCAAATACGTGATGGTGTGCGCTCCCGGTAGGGACAAGGAACAGCTTTTCGCCCAATGGCCGGAAGACATTCCGGTCGAGTGCATCTCACCTGATAATCGGTATGAGACTTTCCGCTCCTGCAAGTTCATCATGGCCGCATCCGGCACCGTGACTCTGGAGACAGCGCTTATCGGCACGCCCGTAATGGTGGCCTATAAGGTCTCCTACATCTCCATGCTCGTGGCAAAGCTGCTGGTGAACGTTGATTTCATCAGCCTGCCAAACTTGATTGTGGGTAAGGAAATATATCCGGAATACATTCAGGAACTGGCCGAACCGAACACCCTCGCTCATACTGCCAAACGATGGCTGGATGATGAAGACACCTACGCTGGCATCAAGAATGAATTAGTAGAGCTTCGGTCCATGGTCGGCACACCCGGCGCAGCGCTCCGGGCAGCGAAGATCATTGTGGAAGACCTGATAGAACTCGGAGCGTAACTACAACGGCCACGCCGTATGCTGTGCTCCGGTATCTCGATACTCAGATACCACAGCCAAGAACTTCTGAAGAATCGCGCTCTCGTTTTTCTGCTTCCACAAAGCAGTGATCTCCCACTGTGGCAGTTCGCCATCCAGCGGTTTAAAGACTACACCAGACCGCTTATCCGTTGCACTTGAGGCCGGGACCAACGCCATACCAAGCCCCGTTGCCACCAAGGCCACGGTCGATTGCTCGGTATTCACTTCCTGCACAATATTCGGCATGAACCCCGCCTTATGAAATGACCCCATAAGCGAACGATACAGTGCGGGCTGAGCAATACGCTGATTGAAGATAAGCGGCTCGCCTTCCAGATCACTTATGTCCAAGCGCTCTCGGTCCGCGAATGGATGCCCCTCAGGAAACGCCAGCACATATGGCTCACGGAGAAAAACCATGGAATCCAGACCAGAGATATCGTGACCGAACAAACGCACAAAGGCGACATCCAAACGATCTCCACGCAACATGGGTAATTGCTCAGTGGTGGATTTAGCTGAAAAATCGAGCCTGATATTGGGATTGCCATCACGAAATGCGCGGATAGCCTTGGGCAAACGACTGAGTGATGCTGGACCGATAAACCCAACCCGCAGCTGACCTTCCAGTCCTTCTGCCATATCCTGTACACAATTCACGGCTTCATCCAGACGATCGCGAATGTCCTTGCAGCGCCGCAAGAACTCGGTCCCCTCTGGCGTAAGCGAAACTTTCCGACTGGTACGTTCCAGTAGTCGGACACCAAGCTCGTCTTCAAGCTTCTTGATCTGCTGCGACAAGGGAGGTTGAGCAATATGACACCGTTCGGCAGCACGTCCAAAATGCAATTCCTCGGCCACGGCAATAAAGTATTTAAGCTGTCTGAGTTCCATCATCAAGACCTACACGATATCAATCTTCGTGTAAATATATATTGGACATATCGGCACCCCATCCCTAGCGTCAGTTCAACACAACCACGTCAAGGAGGAAGACCATGTCCATCACATTTCGAATCATCGTCGCGTCCCTTGTCATCAGCATGCTCGCCACTGCGGGAATCGCTGCCACATCTGCCACAGCAAATGAACGGGAAGCACAACTCCACTCCGTCCCCCCCGGTTCAGTAGGGCTGGTTATGGATGGCCGCCGCAACCTCTACACCGCAAATCGCAATACAGGGCAGGTGTACTGCATGCCCCCCGGTCAAGCTCCTATCCTTTACGGAAGAGTGCCCGGAATTCCGACAAGCATTGCCATGGACAACCAGCAAAATCTTTTCATCGGAACAAGTGGTGGCGTAGTATTCCGTATATCCGAAGATGGCACCATGACCGAGACATATCGATCCGAGACGCACCCGGTCGGACTGAATGTTGACCGAGACGGAGGACTGATCATCGCCACAAAAACAGGCAAGATCATCAAAGTCGCACGTAGTGAATTCAATTGGGAGAAATAAGAAACGCCGGTGAATCCGGCGTTTTATTTTAAAAATTAAGATCGTGAGTTTTCTTTGGCTTGGCGTCACTCTTGCCTTTGGCCTTCGCCTTGGCTTTCCCTTTACCGCCAGGAGATTCCCCACCTGTGAAAATTTTCGGTTCGGCCTTTTTCATCAGCTTAGCGGCTTCGCCATTCAAGGGATTACGGTCATGAGCAGCCTTGGCGTGATTAAACACTTCGCCCCACTCACGTTTCTCAAGATAGAGTCTGGCCATACGAAGGTAGAGATTTTCGCTGGCACCGACCCAACGCATACAATTCTTGATTGCATCAATGGCCTTATCGGTCTCGTGCATCCCTTCATAACAGAGAATGAGCGCATTGTTCGCTCGGATATCTGAAGGCGTGGCCTCCAATACCTTGCTCAAATATTCAACGGCTTCGGGAAACATGCCAAACTGAGTCAGCCTGTTACCAATATCGGAATCAATGCCGTCAATATCCTGAAAATATTCTGAAATCTTTCGATATAATTTACGCGCTTCAATCGGGTTTTCCGCTTTAACCAGAGAAGCCGCCTTGATCAAGTTGTCATCCAAAACACCAAGCCGTTTGCGTTGCTTGGTCAATCGAGCTTTTTCCATGGCCTCGCCCAACTTCTTATGAAGTCGCATGAGCGTCGTGTAAAAAGCTTTCTCTTTCCCCTTTTGGTATTTCAAACCTTTAGGGAACAACCGCTTGATCATGGTCATCTTGTTGAGGTCACGCATAGCCTCTTCAAGATGGGCATGAATCTCGAACTTCTCGGCACCAAAAACCTGACTGGCGGCTAATCCACGAATGGCGCGCGCAAGGAAATTAAGTGTCCTGAGGTAGTCACTCTTCTTCGCATAACTCTTGGCGCGTGCGATATCTTCTCGTATGGATTTTGCAGAAACGGTAGCAGCCATTGTCCATTAATCCCGATGGTTGTGTCGATTTAATATTTGCCAAACTAATACAGCCACCACACTTTGGCAAGAGGATGATTGATGCCTTCCATAACCTTCAAGTTGACGCACAAGCGCCCACCGGATAGCTTACCCCACTCTCGATAATTCCACCCTTTTCCATGGAGCACTGTTGAACGCTTATCTTGCCATCATCCTCGCTTCCCTCGCAGCTTCATGGTTTCTTTGCATCCTTTCAAATGTATTGAACTCACGGCATATGCAACCTGCCCCGCCAGCAGAATTCGCAGATGTATTCGATCCAGATAAATATTCGAAATCACAAGCGTATAGCCGTGCGTCCATGCACTTCTCCTCTATCAGCGAGACATGCAATACAGCCCTCACATTCATCGTCATACTGCTCGGAGGCTTTAATTGGTTCGATCTTTTTGTCCGTTCATTTGATCTCTCAGCCATATCATCTGGAATGCTTTTCTTTGGCGGTATCAGCGTGGCGAGCGGGCTATTCAGCCTGCCTTTTGAAATGTACCAAACCTTTGTTCTGGAGAATCGCTTCGGCTTCAACACCACCACTCTCAGCACATTTATTTCCGATCGAATCAAAGGACTTGTCCTCTCCGGTATTCTCGGAGGCTTGCTACTGGCTGGTGTGCTCTATTTCTTCGAAAAAACAGGCCCATACGCATGGCTCTGGTGCTGGGGACTGGCTGTCACTTTCACCCTCACTCTGACATACGTAGCTCCTACCTGGATTCTTCCACTGTTCAACAAGTTCACTCCACTTGAGGAAGGCGAACTTCGTCAGGCTCTGGAATCTTACGCTCGCAAAGCGGATTTCAAGCTGTCTGGAATATTTGTCATGGACGGTTCCAAGCGTTCCACCAAGGGTAATGCCTTCTTCACCGGATTCGGCAGCCGAAAACGCATCGCCCTGTTCGACACGCTTCTCAAGGAGCAATCCCCGGAAGAAATCATCTCCGTTCTCGCTCATGAAGTGGGGCATGCCAAACTTGGCCACATCAAACGACGTCTAATCGTGGGTATCCTCAAGACGGGAGTGGTATTTTATCTCATGTCCCTGTTCATGGATTCCCCTGGACTCTTTGCTGCTTTCGGCATGGAACACCAGTCCATTTATGCAGGCTTGATCTTCTTTGTCCTGCTCTATTCTCCAGTCTCACTGGGGCTGTCCATTGTTGCCAATGCCATATCTCGCAAACACGAATTTGAAGCGGATGCCTTCTCTGCCCAAACAACAGGCACACCGGAAGCCATGATTTCCGCACTCAAGAAGCTCTCTGCCAGCAATCTTTCCAATCTGACTCCTCATCCGCTGACCGTCTGGCTCGACTACAGCCACCCCCCGGTACTACAGCGAATCCACGCACTGAAAGCACAATCGAAATAACTGTCGATATCCATACTCATCTGTGGCAATATCGGTTTTAACCCTTTGAAACCACAGCCAGTGTGAGTAGCCATGAAAGAAGTTCCTTTTGATCCCGAGAATGACGACATCATGGAACGCCTCAGAAACGTTCCTGCTTTCGATGCCCTGCCAGACAGACACATCCGCGAAGCCATGCGTGCCGCTTCCATTCGCCGCTATGATGCAGGCGAAGAAATCATCAGCGAGGGAGAATTCGACAACCGTGTATTTTTCCTGATCTTCGGCAATCTGGAGATTACAGTTCATGGTAATAAAGTTGGGACTCTCAAACGGCTAGGCGATGTTTTTGGTGAAATGGGCATCATCGACGGATCCCCTCGATCAGCCTCCATTATTGCTGCAAAAACATCCCTGGTTGTAGCACTGGATGATACTGCTATCGGCGGCATGGGGGACACAAGCAAGCTGTTCACTCAAGCAGTCATGTATCGCATTTTTGCCGAAGTCATGGCCGTCCGCTTGCGGAATGCCAACAGGAAAATTGCTGACCTCCAAGACGAAGTAATTACCCTGAAAGGATAGTCAAAGTAAGCTCTCACTCAATGGCGTGCTCCAAATGGAGTGCGCCACTTCTGTAACTGACAGACTTTCCACATGCAGCAAAAACGACTTTAAGCCGAACGAATTCTAGGGTAGGTTACACCACACCCATTCTGGAATCACTTTGTAGTTAAGATATTGCAATTTCATGAAGTGATTCAATGGACTATGCATGAAAGAATTTAACTTTGATCCCCAAAACCAAGAGATGATGGCACGGTTACGTCAAATGCCAATTTTTGACGCAATGGACCCGGAACAGCTCAGACCCCTCATCATGATGGCGCGCCTGCGTAGTTATAAGACAGGTGAAATCATCATAGAAGAAGGAGAAACAGATCAACTCGTCTACTTCCTCGTCACAGGTGCCTGCCGCGTCAATGTTGACGGCATGGATATCACGACTCTCAACAGTGTTGGCGAAGTCTTTGGCGAGATGGGTTTGGTAGATCACAGCCCGCGCTCAGCAACCATCACCGCACAACAAGCCACTGTATGCATGGTTCTGGATGGAGGTTTTCTCGACAAGATGAAGGATGTGGATAAGCTTGCGTCAGAAGCTCTATTCTACCGTATATTTTCTGAGATTCTGGCAACCCGTATTCGGGATGCCAATAGCAAAGTACTGTCCTTGGACGAAGACCTTGAAGATCTGTCCATGAAACGCCCGGACTAGTATTATGAAAACTGTACCATTTGATCCCAGCGACCAAAGACAGGTAGACGCAATCCTGAAGATTCCAGCTTTCAAGCCTTTAGGCGGAGGCAGGCTTGCCGAGGTGATGAAGATGGTCACCATTCGCGATTATGAAAAGCGCGAAGCGATCATCAACCAAGGAGAAGTCGACCAGCTCATGTTTTTCTTGATGAAAGGAAAACTCTCCGTACGCGTCGACGGTACCGAGGTGAATGTTCTCAAAGAACCGAACACCGTATTTGGAGAGATGGGCCTCATCGACCAGAGCCCGCGCTCAGCATCAGTTATAGTAAAGCAACCCGCTCGCTGCCTGGCTCTGGACATCAGTTTTATTGAACGACTCGAAGGACGCGCCAAACTTGCGGTGCAGGCCTTTTTCTACAAAATGTTTTATCAGGTACTTGTTCAACGACTGCGCGAAACCAATGGCCGCATCGCGGATATGGATATGCAGAAAGTAATCATGCAACACATGGACCTCGACTAACCCGGAGTAATCAACGTGGCACTGCACGAACTGGCGGGAAAACCCGCCCCCCAAGAAATTCTCACCAATATCCCGCGACTCGTATCCGCATATTACACAACCAAGCCGGATCCCTCCGATCCAGCCTGTCGTATTTCCTTTGGGACATCTGGCCACCGAGGTTCTTCTCTCGATGCAAGCTTCAATGAGGACCACATCCTTGCTGTAACTCAGGCAGTGTGTGAACACCGCGCTAAGGCTGGTATCGACGGGCCGCTTCACCTCGGTATAGATACCCACGCTCTCAGTGAACCAGCCCTCATTTCCGCTCTGGAAGTCTTTGCTGCCAACGGCGTCACCGTGCGAATTCAGGATGGTCTCGGCTACACACCCACGCCAGTCATCTCCCACGCCATTCTTTCCTGGAACAAAGGCCAGACCTCCAGCCTCAGTGACGGCGTTGTGATCACCCCATCCCACAACCCTCCCCGCGACGGTGGCTACAAGTATAATCCACCACAAGGTGGCCCTGCCGACACGGCCACGACAACGGCTATTCAAAACCGCGCCAATGAGATTCTCACAAACGGTCTCAAGGACGTTAAACGCATCCCGTTTGATCGCGCCATGAAAGCTGACACCACCATCCATTACGATTACATCACGCCATATATCAGCGACCTCAAAAACGTCGTGGATATGGATATTATCAAATCTGCCACCCCCAAAATTGGCGTCGACCCCATGGGCGGTTCCGGCATCGCTTACTGGGAACCGATGGCAGAGATGTACGGATTGGACATGGTGCTGACCAACAATCGTGTTGACCCCACATTTTCTTTCATGACCGTGGATAAGGATGGCAAAATCCGCATGGATTGTTCCTCCCCTTCGGCCATGGCCTCACTCATAGGGCATAAGGACCAGTACGACATCGCGTTCGGCAATGACCCGGATTACGACCGCCACGGCATCGTCACCCGCAGTTCCGGTCTGCTGAATCCGAATCACTATCTGGCCGTGGCTGTGAACTATCTATTCACCAACCGCCCCAACTGGCCGGACTCTGCAGCCATCGGGAAAACCCTTGTTTCCAGTTCCATGATCGACCGCGTGGCTGCCGATCTTGGCCGCCGTTTGCACGAAGTCCCCGTTGGCTTCAAATGGTTCGTGGACGGATTGGTAGATGGATCATGCGGCTTTGGCGGGGAAGAGTCTGCCGGAGCAAGCTTTGTCCGTTTCGACGGTACGGTCTGGACAACAGATAAGGACGGCATCATCCTCAACCTTCTGGCTGCGGAAATCACAGCCCGTACAGGACGTGACCCCGGCGAACTGTATCAAGACCTCGAAGCCAAGCATGGCGCTCCAATATACGAACGCATGGATGCCCCAGCTTCGACTGAACAAAAAGCGGCATTCAAGTCACTCACGCCAGAGATGGTCACCGCTGACACGTTGGCGGGAGAAGCCATTACCGCCAAGCTGACACGCGCCCCCGGCAACGACGCAGCCATTGGCGGTCTTAAAGTGACCACTGAAAATGGTTGGTTTGCAGCTCGCCCGTCAGGCACGGAAGATATTTACAAAATCTACGGCGAATCCTTCAAGGGCGTCGACCATCTGAAATCCATTCAGGAAGAAGCGCAAGCCATTGTAGGCGCGGTCTTTGAAAAGGCCGGTGCATAATGAGCCGTTTTGCCTTCCCTGCAACTCTGCCCACCACCAAGGGAATTCTACCCGAATTCAAGAACAACTTTTCCGGTTGGCACCTTGGAATGGGATTACCGCAATCCCTGACAGGATTGTTCCACGGCCTCACAGCCTTGGGCGAAAACAATCCAAGCTGCATCGATGTAGCGCAAGGGATGGCATTGTGGGGAATACAAACGCACCCCCTTGCTCAAGATATGGCTCGATGGGCACTCTTGATGCGCGAGAAAGGTTTACAGACAAGCTCTGAACTCACTCGCCTCATAGCTAGGCTCGCCACTGTCCCACCATTAGGTGAGGATGACGCTGAAAGTACGCAAACATGGTACGCCCTCGCGCGACAGGACGACCGGGCTCTTATCCTGCGCTTCCTCGCAGTGGTCCTCGGTGACCCAACCAAGGGACTCGCATGGCTAAACCACTGTTGGCAGGATCTCATTTATCTTGGCATACCAGAAATCCCTCGCGCCGCGTTGGATATGGTCGCATGGGATGAAGCAGTGCTTCCCCTCAAGGCGCGCATGGAAGCTGAATGGGCATTCCACTGCCAGTCTCCCGAAGAAGCCCTGCCTCTCGCGGAAGCACTCGACCCCGAGATATGGGGACTATGGCGCACATACACAGGGGGCGAACTCCTCCTTCGCATGGGATATAAAGGGCAAGCCAAAGGAGAGCTGGCCGCGCTCTGGAAAACAATCCCATGGCATGTCAACCTAACGCTCAAGCTGTATGATCTTTTCAACACTCCGAATCTGGTAGATGCATCTGACACCAATGACGTCGCTATCCTTGCCTATTCATGGAACAAGGCAGATCTGCTCGCTGACACATTTGACAGCCTTGCCAAAAGCGACATCGGCAACGCAAAAATCTTCACGCTTAACAACGGCTCAACCGACCACACCGACGAAGTCCTTGCAAAAGCACAGTCTCATTTTGGTCCGGACCGTTTCCATATCGAGTCGCTTCCCATTAATGTAGGAGCACCCGCTGCACGCAACTGGCTGCTCGCTCTACCAGAAGTCCGAGCCTGCAAATGGGCTGCGTTTCTTGATGATGACGTAGTACTCCCCCAAAACTGGTTGCTCCATCTCCTCGGCGCCGCCAAAGGCCAAGCTGACATAGGTGCAGTAGGTTGCCGAATCACTGCCGCCACACCGCCCTACGGGCTCCAAGCCGCAGACTTCAACCTCTTTCCCATCGCTCCTCCGCAGCCGGAACCGGGCAAGCTCCCCAATCGAGTCATGCTCTTCGACAACTGCGCAGGCTCAATGGACACAGGGCTGTTCACATACACCCGCCCCTGTCTTTCCGTCACAGGCTGTTGTCATCTCATCTCCCTCGAAGCCGTAGAAAAAGCTGGCGCATTCGACCTCCGCTACACGCCATCACAGTTCGATGATTTGGATCGAGATCTACGCAGCGCCCTGACCGGAATGCCCGCCATATACGCAGGCACGCTTGCCATCCGTCACGTACAGCACTCCAGCCTTGCCAAAGCCCAGACCACTCGCCAGATAGGCCATGTCATGGGCAACAAATTCAAGCTCGACACCAAGTATACCGACGAAGAACTCATCGAACTCGGCCAGACAAACAAGGAACGTCTCTGGCTCGATCTCGAAATGAAGCACAATTTCCTTATTGACCGCCTCGGCTAAGGTGCTTACCTCTTTCTGACCAAATCAGTACGAATAAACGAGGTTCATCATGGACGATGTAAGAGTATACGGTGACTTTCACCGCATCAGCCCAGAAATATACGAGAAGATCAAAGATTCCATCCCGTTCGATCAGGTCGAATACGATGGTGATGTATTGCGAGTCGATCACGAAGGCGTCTACCTCATGATCGAAGATTTCATGGAAGAGATATCCAAACTCCTCCCAGAGAACGGGTACGGACACGTCGAATTCATCGACCATCTCGACTGGGAAGTCACCCGCTACACCATCACCCCCGGGAAAATCGAAGAAAAAGTCGTCAAGGTAGACAACGTCCTCGACGCTCACATGCGCGACCACGGCTTGTAAGAAGCCCACCGGCGGTCGCTTGCCAGCGGGGCCCTAAGGCCGAGGGCCTTAGGAATCCCATAGGCGTTTAATGCCAAAATCAAAATCCCAATCCACTAGCGCTTTGCTAAGTGAATTGGGATTTTGATTCTGGCATTAAACGCGGAGGTGTATTTAGCTTCTAGCTCCAGCACCGACCACCCGCGCTAGCACATATCCCATCTCTCCACCCAACGGGCAGCCCCAGCCCTGTGTTTCAAGCAGCTTAGAAGCTGACCGCGCGACAGGCAGCGTCTCCGCTCAAACTAGCACTGAAGCGAAAGAAGGCTAGTTTGAGAGCTGCTAGCGCGGATCAGATTCTTGCTGACGAAACACAAAGGCGGCCAAGCTACCACCAACAGGCACTTTTTTGGTTCCTTTTTTGGTGCCCTCCAAAAAATGAACCGCCGTCCGCGCAGGACGCCAACGGCAGTTTAATTGGTTCTTCATCAAAGGGCGCAGCCCGCTTCCCCTCTCCTCCCCCACACCACAAAAAAAAGGCCCTTGGTGCACCAACACCAAGAGCCTTCATAACCAGATAGATAAACTAAAACTCTAAGCTTACGCTTTCTCCTCCAACAACTTCTCGCCAGAGGGAGTCTTCATAACACGTTCCAACGCCTCAATAACAGCCGCATCAAACTTCAAGGATTCACTGGACAGGATTTCCAATGCCTTCAACGGCTCTTTCGCTCCACGATACGCCCTGGGACGAATCATAGCGCAGAACACATTCAATGCTGAAAGGATACGCGCTGGCAGAATGATTTCATCGTACTTGAGGTTCTTCGGATATCCAGAACCATCAATACGCTCATTCATCTGATAGATGGCCATCAACACACCCTCGGCTATGTCGATATCTTTCAGAATGCGATAAGCATGCTCAACGTGCTCTTCCATCGCAGCCATCTCTTCATCAGTCAGCTTGCCCGGCTTGGTCAGAATCTCGTTCGGCACGAACATCTTACCAATCTGTGACAGGTTAGCCGCTGTTTCAATTTCAGCGATATCTGTCTCCGACAAGTTCATGGTCTTGGCTACTTCCAATGAAAGTCCTGCCAACAACTTGGTGTGTCCACCAAGATATGGATCGGCTGCCTCAATGGTAGAACCAAGAGCTTCCATGGCACGCTGGATAAGACGCTTATTCTTTTCCTGCACAGCAACAAACTCCGTGATATCGCGATACACTTCAACAATTCCCAGACAGGTATTGTTGCTATCGCAATAAGGAGACTTGGATATCTGGAACTGGTAGCGCTGCGATTTCAGGAAAATAGGTTCGTTAATGGTCACCTTGCGTCCTTCATTATGAACAATATCATCCATAGAGCCGAGACGTTTGGCAGTATCAAAACCAAACACGGCGGGAGCATCCATACCGATAAGCTCATCCTTGTCACGCCCCACGGCATTAGCAAAGGCATCGTTCACATAGGTGTACTTATCTTCCATATCCTTGAGAGTTATAAACTCATCAATGTTGGAATTAATGGAATCAATGAACCGTTTCTGATCATCGATCTTGGTGGCAAGGTTTTCAAATTCCTTAGCAACACGCTGGCTCTGAACTCCTGCCAGAACCCACCATGCAAGGCCTGCAATAAGCAATGCGGTCAGGATGCCAAGTCCGGCAACGACATAAACATTGCTTACGAATTCTTCCACCGGAGCCATGGCTTTCACATAATCAGACTCCTGTACGATCCACCATTCAGGGCCGTCCACTTTGAGTCCGAGAGAGAAAACCATCTGGTCGGCATCAGATAAGCTGGCACGCGCCATGAAAGGCATATCGCCTTTATCGTTCAATTCAAATTTGGCATTCACCTCGGTAAAACCATCAGAGGTCCACGGCGTAACCTGCTTAAAAGTATCGCCAAGGCGCTGCATCATGCGGGTACGCTCACCCTTGGCAGAAAGTGTGGAGTTGGAAAGCAACTCCGTGATCTTTCCGCTCACCTGACGGGTCATCATCAGAGCACCGATAGGTGGATCAAGCTTCTCACGAGCATCTGGAGAATAGATCGGAACGTAGACATCCAGTTCCATTCCCTGCGGTGTTCTGCGCAAGGGAGAATATCTCGGTTTGTGCGTACGAATCGCTTCAGTCGCCTGCTCAAGTTGCTCTTCCATCATGGGAGGCAGATGGCCGTCTGTGGCAATGTATGCGTCACCTTCACGATTAAGGATACGGGCATTGAGGAACCCTGAATAAGTGGAAAATTCCCTGAGCATGTTTTGCATCATGGGGAGCTGGGCAGCCAATTCGGCACCCTCAACGTCTTCATCAAACTCTTCCATGGAGGAAGCGCCGAAAATGGCAGCAAGATCACCTTCGATGTGATCTACTTCTGCGGCATAAAGACGGAAGAGGTCAGACTTGATAAGCCTGTCTCCCTGATGTGCGAGATTCTTGAGCCATGCATGAACAATCTCAGTTCGGCCATGAGCCAGCAAGTTAAGACGCTTGTCCTGATTCTCAATCCCCTCGGCCTGCTTATCGACGACCGCCCGGTGCGCCAAAAGCATGATACCCGCCGAAATGACCAAGACAAAGGCCATAACAACAGCGATTTTCACGCCTTGCTTTGCCCCGCCAAGGTTTTTCGGCAATTCAGCTTTGTTGGTGTTCTGTGCCATAGTTTACTCCATCTGGTTTGGTTATTATATGCCGGACACATATCGCCCCGCACATTATTTCTTTTTCTTCTTAACCCTTTTAAAGGTTGTCTTCCGTCCCTTGGGAACGTGCATCCAACGAAATTTTTCATTTACCGAATACTGCGGCACATAGTGCTTATACTTTGTATGCGGCAATACCATCACCGTCTGATTGTCGAGAACATACACCTCTCCATCGAGATATACGGCAAGAACAGCGTGACCGATATTTCTGATTCTGTCCTTGAGAGCGACGATACGCATCTGGTCCCCGGAGAAGCCAAATTCTTGCAGCGCGTAAAATTTGGCAATTGAATAATCTTCACAATCACCCGATTTCTTCAGGAACTCTGGTGGAGATGCCCAGTAATCGCTCTTTCCGTAATTTCCCGCATCCAAACGATAGGGCCACTGATTGAAGAACTTGTTCACCGCTTTGAGCTTCCCCATATCATCCAATCCCTGAGCATCGGATTTGAGCTTCGCCCAACCTGATTTAGAAGGGAGTCCGGCCATGTTCGGAGTTTTGAAATACCCCTTCCACAGCTTCATCTTGGTCAGCACAAGCGACCATTTGGGCAATTTCTTAATCTTGCCCTTAAACTCCATGGTCCCAAACAAATTGATGCCAGATGATTTCTTTTTGGCTGCTGTAGCATCAGCCACGCCACCAAACGTCAGGCACAAAACGACCATGACCGTACAAAGTACAGCCATGATCGACTTTCGTATGACCATGACGTCAGGCATCCGTATTGTGTTTAGCGTTCCCGAAGCGCGTTCTGCTTAGCCTTGAGAATCGGCTTAAGCAGATAATCCAGCACGGACTTCTTACCAGTGAGCACATCAACCTGTGCGGTCATACCGGGAATAATTGGGAGTTTTTCACCACGATATTCCATGGCGTTCTTCTTAGTACGCACCTTAACTAGATAAAAGTTCTCACCCTTTTCGTCTTCAATGGTATCCGCACTGATGTGCTCCACGGTGCCTTCCAATCCGCCATAAATAGAGAAATCATAAGCGGTGATTTTGACCTGAGCCTTCTGGTCGGGGTGCAGGAATGCGATATCCGCAGGCTTTACCTCAGCTTCAACCAACAGCGTATCGTCAAGAGGCACAACTTCCATGATGGATTCACCGGGCTGAACAACACCACCAAGGGTGTTAATAAAAATCTGCTTGATCAATCCCTTCACAGGAGAACGGACATCAGTACGAGTCACACGATCGCTACCAGCGGTGATATTTTCCTTGATGGAAATAAGTTCACGACGACGCTCGTTGATTTCTTCCAACGCCTCACTGCGTTTCTCCGCCTTACGCTGTTGAACACGTCCAAGCGCTTCCTTGGCTGCCCGTCGGACACGAGGAATACCAAGAACCAGTGCCTCAACATCACCTTCAAGCTCGAGCACTTTCTGCTCCAGAGCGAGATAATCAAGCTCGGAATGAATTTGCTTTTCCATAAGCGGCTTGGCGATATTGCGCTGTTTCTTGGCAACGACCAAACTTTGAGCGAGCTGTTTTCTGCGCCCGTTCATCTCGTTTACTTCCTGCTCTTTCTGTTCATATTGATCACGGAGTAGACTGAGTTCGATATCAAGTTGCCGTCTTTCAGCCCGAAAGATTCGCAACTGATCTATAATAAGCTGCGGTTCCTTTTCTCTCAGCTCTTTGCTGAATACCGGTTTCTTGTCTTCCACGAAGGCAAGAAGGCGAGCAATAGCGGCTTCGTGCTCATCAGCTTTGGCTGCGGCGTCACGATAATAACTGGCTGCCTGTTCATTGCGCAGACGACAAAGGATAGTTCCTTTCTCTACCACCTGACCTTCGTTTACGAAGATCTCACTGAGGATACCGCCTTCCAGGTTCTGGATCTCCTGCACACGCTGGGAAGGGATGACGCGACCAAAACCGCGCGTAACTTCGTCCAACACAGCAAAATTGGCCCAGACCAAGAAACCGATGATCATCAAGAGTATCGAAGTGGACATCATGTAGGCGATCTTTCGCCCTCTGCCGTACATGGCCTGATCGACTTCTGACATAAACAGAAGTGCTTCTCTTTCGTGTTTTTCTTTGCTCATGACGACCTCACATGGATACTTTGATCTTGCCGGACCGGAGCCCATCGAGAACAGCTTGTTTGGGACCGTCCACCACGATGCGGCCCTTGTCCATGATCACCAGCCTGTTCACAAGATCAAGCATGGAGTGACGGTGCGTGATGACAATGACCGTCTTGTCCTTGATAAACGGTTCGAGCTTAGCTTTGAGCCTGTACTCGGATTGGTTATCCATATTGGAAGAAGGTTCGTCCATTATCAGAATTTCCGGGTCCGGCAAGACGGCTCGTGCGATAGACACTGCCTGCCTCTGCCCACCGGAAAGCGATGAACCACGTTCGCCGACCATCATGCCAAATCCGGCAGGATGATCTTCCACGAAATCGTTTACTCCGGCGATATCAGCCGCAAGTTTAATGGACTGATCATCCGCCTCGGGAAGCCCAAAGGCGATGTTGTCCTTGAGTGTGCCGTAAAAGAGGAGTGAATCCTGTGAGACATATCCGACCTTACGACGAAGATCAGCCACATCCATCTGGCGAAGGTCGATATTTCCAACCTTCACCGTTCCCTGCACAGGCTGATACAAACCAACGCACAATTTCCCCAGTGTAGATTTACCCGCACCGGTTCGGCCGACAATACCAACCTTGTCACCGGGCTTGATGTGTAAAGTGACTTGGTTCAGGACAGCCTTATCTGTACCAGGATAACTGAAGGCAACCTCATCAAGATTCATGGACGCTTCCACAGCTCCGTAATGGAATGTTTCCTTATCCTCGGGACGCTCACTCGGCATGTCCATAAGCAGGTCGAGAGACTTGAGGGCCATGCGTGACTGCTGGAAGCGTGAAAGCAACCCGGCCACGGCACTTAGCGGTGCCATTGCCCTACCTGAAAGAATATTACAGGCGATCAAACCACCCACGGTCAGCTCTCCCTTGGAAATCTGAAAGACGCCGATGATGATAATGGCCACCGACACCATCTGAGTGATGTACACCGAGAAGGTGATGGAAAGGTTGGCAAAGACTTTGGCTCGGGAGTTCGACATGGCGGACATACCAACAACATTTTCCCAGCGAGCCTGCATCCGGCCTTCTGCCATGGATGTCTTGATGGTTTCCAAACCCTGAACGATCTCAAAAAGAAGTGCGTTCTTCTGCGTGGATTCCTTATAATGATTTTCAATGATGTGCTGGAACGGAACCTGAAGGAAAAGACCAAACAGGATGACCACAGGCACAGCTATCAAAATCGGCCAAGCGATGGGACCACCTATGTAGTAGACCACGCCGATGAAGAGTATCAGGAACGGCATGTCGATAAGTGCTACCAGCGAACTGGAACTAAAGAACTCACGTAGAGATTCGAATTCACGCACGTTATTGGCAACGGCACCAGCCGACTCCGGCATGTGATCCAATCGTGCAGACATGAGATGCTGCATTATTCGACTACCGATGAGGACATCCGCATTACGCCCCGCCACATCAACGAAATAACTGCGCAGATTCTTGAGAATGAAATCGAAAAGGTAGGCTATGCCGATACCAATGGCCAATGCCCAGAGCGTATCAATAGCATTATTCGGAATAACCCTGTCATATACATTCATGACAAAGAGCGGTGACGCCACGATGATGATATTCGTCATGATCGAAGCACCGATTACGTGCTTATAGATAGGCCAGAATTTGAATAGAACATCCCAGAACCAGCGCTTGGTTTTGATCAGCGTGAGATTCTTGACTCGGTTATCAAGGCGAGATTTGCGATGGCAAAAAATGGCATAGCCGGTGTATTCTTCTTCCAGCTTCTCCATAGGCATTTCCATTTCGTCCATGCCGTGCCCAGGAACAACAACCCGCGCCTTTTCACTATCAAAGTCGAGCAACACGCATGCATTACCACCACGCAACAACAAGATACACGGCATAACCAGCTTGGTAATACCCTGCAGAGAATCTCGGTGCACAGTCTTGGCCTTGATGCCGATACGATCGGCAGCCCGGACGATAGACGACGCAGTAATAACGCCTTCCTGCTGAGGAATACCTGCTTTGAGCGTTGCCGACGAAACCGGCTTGCCCATGAGACGACTGATAATTGAAAGGCAGATAACCAGCGGTGGCTGGAAATCGATATCCTTTGGAGAGAGTCGCTCGTCACACTCTACATCAAAGCAGACGCCATCATCAGCAGATGATTCGTCCGCCTTGCTTTGAGGCTGTGTCGGTGGTGTTTTCTTTACTTCTTCCATACTAATGCCTGATGCTTATATGAACGGCGAAAACGCCGCGATACCTGCATGCTAAAAACAGCGTGCAGAAAATACTCCTAACTTTAACATTACGAGCATTTCCTTTGCAGAGGGTTTTGTCAAGCCCCAATTAGGAATTTAAACCAACGATCCCGATATGTTTGGGAGTTTTCCACAGGCTTGTATGCAAGGATTGTTACCCTATACAAGAACAAGCGTTTAATAGCAGCGATTTTCCTAAATTTTATCCATCAGTTCACCTACTTTCATCTATCGATTATGATAGAGATCTTCCCCATGGCTTCACCGCTGGCCCAATAGTCGTGAGCTGCGCGCACGTTCGTAAAATCGAATCGTTTTTCATCCAGTAATATCGCAAGCTTGTCTTCATCCACTAAACCAGCGACTTCGCTGAGAATCTTGCCGTACATAGCCATATTCTGACCAGAAATAAGCGGGAGCAACATAAAGACCACATGCAGACTAAGACTTTTGGCGTGAAGCAAGCTCAAATCATGGGTAGAACGGGTCACCGTAGAAACGACCTGCCCACCTTCTGCGGCGGCTTCAAATGATGAATCCAACACACTGCCACCGATGGTATCGAATACCACATCAAATCCTTCGCCCTCAGTGGCCGCAGCAACATACTTATCCAGACTCACTTCCTTGTAATCGATAGGCACACCCCCCATTGCTTCAACAGCTGCAGCCTTAGTATCTGATGATACCGTTGCATAGACCTCTGCTCCTGCATGAACACCGAGTTGGACGGCCATATGCCCAACGCCACCAGCACCACCGTGAACGAGCAAAGTCTGCCCTTCCCTGATACCAGCCTTGGCGAACAGTCCCAACCACGCTGTGATGGAGACCAATGGAAGCGCTGCGACATCCACCAAATCCATATGCATAGGAGCGGGAGCAATAAGGCGTTCATCAACAACCATATACTCTGCCAATGCTCCAGGAATATCGCCAAGCCCCCCCGCGCAACCAAAGACCCTGTCGCCGGGATAAAAACGGGACATACCGCCGCCTACTTCCTCTACAACACCTGAAACATCCATACCAAGAATGGCAGGCAGCTTGGGAGCAAAGCCGAGTTGGTCGCCCAGAGTGGCGATCTTGTTATCAATGGGATTAAGGCAGGTTCCGGCGACTTTGATTAAGACCTGACCGGGAGCGGGTACAGGGCGTTCGATTTCACGCTCTGCAAAAGATAATTTATCACCGTATGATTCGAGCAGCATGGCTTTCATGGGGTTCCTCCAATTGAGGATCACATTAGCCCGTGCAGAATGTTTTGTAAATTAATCTGCCAATGAAATGAGTGCCTCTGTAAATTGCTTGGAAGCAAAGAACGGCGCACTTTCCAAACTGACGAGCGGTTGGTCGACAACATTAAGATCGAGTGCTTCCAACGCCTCGACATCCAAACCGCCGGGATACTGAGATTGACTGTCTACAAGGATGGTATCCAGCACCTGCTCCCTGCGTAGGGAAGTGCCTGAAATAAGATACTGCCGTAACAATTCGACCTGTTCCACCACTGTATGCCCAAGCAGTTCTGGGTCGCCCACGGGATTGGGAACAAAAACTTTGCTACACGAATTGGCAGCAACAGCCTCGCCTACACCATCCGGCAACAAATTCGCTATCACGCTGGAGTAAAAGCTACCCACAGGAAAACAAATCAAATCCGCATCGACAATATGCTGCCGAACTTCATCGCTGATCTGAACAGAGACAGGCTCAGCCGAATCCAGAGAATCCGTCATCCAGACATGCTCAATCTTTTGAGTTAACGGCGAAGCTTCTTTGCCCGTCAGTAGATGTTGCCCGACGACAGTCGAACCGTCAGCCAATCGCGCCGCCAAGTGCAGGTCCTCATCCACCACAGGGCGAACCACGCCACGAACTCGTGCGACTTCTGAGAAATGATCTATGACAGGGGGAAGCTCTCTATCATGCGAAAGATAGTCAGCCGTGAGAATGAGATTGCCAATGCTGGCCCCGTGCAAATCAAAATCATCGGGCATCTGATCCAGAAAATAACGTATCGACAATTGAATCACGGCCCGCTGCGGCTGTGGAATCAGACTGATAAGAACATGTTCCCCGTCAGCCAAACGCTCAAGTTCACCAACCAAAGCTTCCTGCGGTTCTCTCTTGGAAAGACGATAGGTGAAGAGCGCGAATATCTCCTGCGTGCCAGCTTCAGTCAGGTCTGCCAAAGCCATAAGGCGATTGCGAATATCCCCCACCGCAGGCATGGCGAATGCTTTACGCAGCACAGCAGAACTTCCGCCAGAATCCAGCGGTGTGATGATGTGTACGGAGTTATGAGTATGTCTGATCAACTCACGCGAAAGCGTACGCAGAGCCGTGCCTCCACTGAAAAACAGCAGACGCGGACCGTGCTCTACAGACCGAAGGGGATTCATGCCGCCCTACTTGTACTTGGCGTGGCAGTGCCCTTTCTGGTGCACCAACTCATCCACGGCCTTATTCAGGCGATCCATGTTGTCTGCCTCGTAGGCAGCTTTAAATTCTTCACACGCTTTGGTATAGATATCGTAATAGGGATCACCATACCCCGGATAGGAAACCATCAATTCCGAATCAGCCAAGAACTCATCTATGGCTTCCTGCGGAGGCTTCTGTCCCTGATGAATCATCTTGAAGATCACCTTGAAGCTATTGCCCATGCGCTTCTTCAAGTCCTTATACTGGGGCTTACCCACAACTGCGGGCAGCCCTTCATCCGGCCCTTCTAACTCTTCCAGATCAGGAGTACATTCACTGGCTGACTTGATCTTCAGGCGCAAGGATATCTGGCCGTATTCATCCCGAACACGCACCTTGAACTTCTTGAAATCGGTAGCGCAGCTCAATTCACTATCGCCGCCACTCTCCAAAGCATCTGCAAGCTCCCTGAAAAAATCAGGAAGTTCTTCTTTCGTCAAAAACTTATCTATCTTCATTGAACCCATAATTGCTCCGTTGTATTGAAGGGACATTCTAAACCTGATTGGGATTGTAATTCAACCATGAGTGACAATTTCTTTTGATTCACAGAAATCCCGACTAAATAGGGATAAAATCATTGCCACGTCTTGCCAAACGAACCCTTTGACTTACTCTCTACTCTCCGGTAGGACCGCCCTTTCTGGTACATAATATATATACGGACGGAAGCTTATGACTGCCAATTGTCCTGACATCACGACTCGGGAATTTCTCGAACAATACGATTTTTCAAATTGCCTCGTTTGCGGCGCCTGTGCCAATGGCTGCCCCACCACGGGAGCACCCGGCATCGACGGCTGGGATGCCCGCAAAGTCATGCGAATGCTCGCCAATGGCCTTGTAGACGAGGTTGTCGCATCCAATTTCCCATGGCTCTGTACGGGCTGCGGACGCTGCACTTCCACCTGCCCCGGCGGGTTGGATATCACCTCCATCATGGCGCACCTGAAATCCATGCGCCCGCGTGAAGACGTCCCCGGCACCCTGCATCAAGGTATGGTCAACAATATTGAGACCGGTAACAACCTCGGCATTGCAAAAGGTGATTACCTCGAAGGCATGGCAGAACTCGGTGAAGAACTCGCCGAAGAATGCCCCGGCTTCTATGTGCCTATCGACAAGCAAGGCGCAGACATTCTCTTTTTCCCGAATTCCAAAGAAGTCTACGGCGACTTCGAGGACCAGTTCTGGTGGTGGAAAATTTTCTACGCTGCCAAGGAGAATTGGACTGTTCCCGGCGACAACTGGGAAGCCGTCGATTGGGCGCTTTTTACTGGCAACGATGAAGCCAACCGCGAACTCGCTGCCCGCAAGATCGCCTACATGAAAGAGCACGACATCAAGCGTATGATCATGCCTGACTGCGGTGGCGGTTCCTACGGCTGCCGCAAAGGCATGACCAAGCTCAAGGCAGAAGATCCTGCCAATGAGGTCGGTTTCCTCTATCTCTACGATTACATCATTGAGCTAATCAAAGAAGGTCGCATAAAGTTCGACAAGTCTGTGCACGCAGGCAAGACTTTCACCTTCCACGATTCCTGCAAGCATGGTCGTGAACTCGCTCGCACCTATGGCAAGGGCTATTTCGACGAACCGCGTTATATTGTCCAACAATGTGTGGATAACTTCGTGGAGATGACACCCAACCGCGAAAAGAACTACTGTTGCGGAGCTGGCGGCGGCATGTGGCCCATGCCTTTTGAAGACCAGTCCGCATGGCACGCCCGCTACAAGCAGGAACAGATAAAGCAGTCCGGTGCCAATGTCATTGTGGTCGGCTGTTCCAACTGCCGAGATCAAATTATGAGACGTATCCCCAAACATTTCGAGGGATGCGGCTACGAGGTCAAATACATCTGGCAACTCGTTGCCGAATGCCTGGTCATCGATCCATGGGACAAGGAACAAATAACCAAAGGTGAAGCCGAAGCAGCCGCCCAATGGAAAGCCCTCGGCGTCGATCTGAACGCTGAATACTAAAAGTACTGAGAGGCCCGGTTAATCCGGGTCTTTCTCATTCTAATTGTTGGTGAGGAAACAAGGTGGTAGCCTTGGTCAACTTCACAGAAAGGACTTCCTATGTATTATGAATTCGCAACTGCTTCCCGCATCGTTTTCGGCCCCGGCACAGCAGCCACTCTCCCTGATAAAGCAGCCGAACTCGGCAGCAAACCGTGCCTCGTCACAGGCGGTTCGCCTGATCGTGTTCAATGGCTTATCGACGGGCTGACAGAGCGAGACATGACTCCCCATATGGTATCCATCTTTGGCGAGCCTGACACCGGGAACATGTCCATCTCGGCAGAGGAAGCTCGTGAAGCGGGATGTGATGTGGTTATTGCCATTGGTGGTGGCAGTGTACTTGACGCAGGCAAAGCTCTGGCTGCATTGATCACCAATACGGATGATATTTACGATTACCTTGAGGTGGTAGGCAAAGGACAGCCTCTTACGGAAAAGCCTGTGCCGCTCATCGCAGTTCCTACCACAGCCGGGACCGGGTCCGAAGTTACGGCCAATGCAGTCCTTGTTTCGCCTGAACACGGCGTTAAGGCCTCCATGCGTTCCACAGACATGATTGCCGACATCGCACTCATCGATCCAGAACTCACTCGTTCCATGCCACCTGAAGTCACTGCCGCAACAGGAATTGATGCGTTAACGCAGTTGATTGAAGCGTATACGTGCAACCAGACCAATCCCATGACTGACGCCCTCGCTCGCGAAGGCCTTATTCGGGTGTCATGGGCCTTGCGCACAGCCTATGCTGACGGCAATGACATCAGTGCTCGCGGAGCCATGCACATGGCTGCCATGTTTTCCGGCATCTGCCTTGCCAATGCTAAGCTCGGCGCAGTGCACGGCTTTGCCGCTCCCCTCGGTGGAGAGTTCGGAGTTCCCCACGGCATAGTATGCGCCTGCCTATTGCCCCATGTGATAGATATGAATATCCGCGCTCTCCGCGAACGTGATCCTGATGCGATTGCTCTGGACGGTTATGCCGAAGTTGCCGCCATCCTGACAGGAGGCGCAGCAGTTGGTGCTCGCGACGGAGTCGATTGGATCACCGAGCTGTGCAGTGATCTTGCCATCCCGACCCTCAGGGACCTCGGCGTCAAACGCGAAGACTTCGAAGGCCTCGCTGAGAAAGCCGCAAAGGCGAGCAGCATGAAGGGTAATCCCATCAAACTGACGAAAGATGAATTGATCGAGATACTCGAAAAAGCATATTAGTTAAAAATCCGGCAGCTCTTTTACAAGGGCTGCCGGATTTACTTTTATCAAACAATTAAATGAGTTCAGTTCGTACCTATCTTGATTACCGCCTCAAAAACTGAGGGAGAAGCGGGCCCCGCTTGGTCGGCTTTCCAACCAACTGCGGTACAAATCGATTCAACGCCAGCACAAATGGCACGCACGCCGCAAGGCTGATCACGGTAAACGCAGCGCTCACTGCGGTCACACTCATCCAATCCCCACCAAACTTTGCTACAAACCAATCTGCAAATGGACCGTTGAAGAAATGGTAGAAAACGCCATTCAAACAAAAGAGAATCAGTGCGTTTTCCCCCATAAACATGAAGAAACGGTTCGCACCAACGATTCGCGCCACAAACAGAATAAACAGACTGCCAGCCAATGCTGTCAGCGGGAAAAGCCATACACTTCCATGACCGGATAAGACGATGACAACAGCATCAAACAGTCGGAATGGCCCCTCATTTAAATCCCATGTCATCACCACGGCTATTAGGCAGACCGCGCTCGCCAACAATAAACGCCAGCGTTGCTGACCGCCAAGCAGGACAGCCTCCCGTCGCATGAGCACGCCCACAAGATAGAACGAATAGACCACCAAAGCTTCATGCAGGAACCAGAAGTTCGGACCCGGTACAAACTGAATTGCCGCTGTCAGATAATACCCGCCAAGATAAAATGCGACTGCCGCCAGAATGATCTTGAGTGTCGAATTGAGGAACCGACCTATGGCGTAATGTATCAATTCGACAGCCACCAGACACGCCATGAACCATAACGGGATATTGAACACCGGAAATCCGAGCAATGTAGCAACAATTCCTTTCAAATACCCTTCCGCATTGGAGAGATCTATCACCACGAAGTGTCCAGCGAAAAACAGACTCAACACTGCGAGTAATGCGGTGAAAAGAAAGTAAGGAATCAGCCGGGATGCCGCCATTTTCTTGAGAAATTTCCCAATAGGCAGAAGCGTTTTTTCCGGGGCGAGTGTGAAGCCCGCCAGCAGAAAGAAAAAGGGCATGTGAAAAGAATAGATGAATTTGTAGTGCGCTGCGGCAACCGGATTCTTGAGGTACATAATTCGTTCGACGATATGGCCGTAATAGACCAGTATCATTCCAAAGAATCGAGCCACATCCAGCATGGGGATACGCCCTGAAGGCGTGGTTCCTGTTCGCACGTTTCACTCCTTGAAAAAGAAAAGGCGACCCAACTGAGTCGCCTTGTATCTATCAGAATTTGATTCAGTTCTAAAGGACTAGTCGACCCAATCGTATGTGCGTTCCACAGCCTTGAGCCATCCCTTGTAGCCCTCGGCGCGAATGCCTTCTTCCATATCGGGCTGCCACGTCTTGTCTTCTTCCCAGTTGTTGTACAACTCTTCGCGGCCGGACCAGAATCCCACTGCGATACCTGCTGCGTAAGCCGCACCAAGACAGGTCGTTTCCGCAACTTTGGGACGAACAACAGGAACGTCGAGAATATCGGACTGGAACTGCATGAGCAACTCGTTGTAAACCATACCGCCATCAGCCTTGAGAGTTTTCAGCTCAACGCCGGAATCCTTGTTCATGGCTTCCACGATGTCCTTGGTCTGATACGCAGTCGCTTCTAGAACAGCACGAGCAATGTGATTACGGTTAATATAGCGGGTCAAACCGACCATGGCACCGCGAGCATCAGGACGCCAGTATGGTGCATACAGACCGGAGAAAGCCGGAACGATGTACATGCCACCAGTGTCCTCTACTTTTGCAGCAAGTGCTTCTATTTCCGGTGCGGACTCGAACATCTGGAGATTATCGCGCAACCACTGAACCAATGCGCCTGCAATGGCGATGGAGCCTTCCAGACAATAGGACGGTTTGCGACCAGAAAATTGGTAAGCGAGCGTGGTGATCAAGCCATGTTTGGACTGAATCGGCTCATGCCCGGTGTGCATCAAGAGAAAACAACCAGTGCCGTAAGTGTTCTTGGCCTGACCAGGAGCAAAGCAAGTCTGTCCAACGAGTGCAGCCTGCTGATCACCAACAGCGCCACAAACAGGAACTCGCGCACCAAGCGGCCCATCTTCGGAAGTCGGCCCCCATGTGTCTTCATCGGAAGAAGGCACGATACGAGCCAAGCCACCCTTGGGAATGTCCATGACGTCAAGAATATCATCATCCCATTCGAGAGATTTGAGATCCATGAGCATGGTACGGCTAGCGTTGGTCACATCAGTGACATGCGCGCCGCCCTTGGGACCGCCAGTGAGCCACCAGATGATCCAAGTCTCGATGGTACCGAACATGGCATCGCCATTCTCGGCAGCAGTCTTGGCCTCAGGCACGTTCTCAAGAATCCACTTGATCTTGGGACCGGAAAAATATGTTGCGATAGGTAGGCCGGTCTTTTCACGAAAGCGATCCTGTCCGCCATCAGCCATGAGCTCCTTACAGATTTCATGAGTACGTGTGCACTGCCAGACAATAGCATTATAGAAAGGCTTACCTGTATTACGATCCCAGACAACCGTGGTCTCACGCTGGTTGGTGATACCGATGGCAGCCAGTTCGGAGCCTTTGATACCCGACTTGGTGAGCGCACCTTTGATTACTTCACAAGTGTTCTTCCAGATTTCCATGGGGTCATGCTCAACCCAACCCGGCTTCGGGTAAATCTGCTCATGCTCTTTCTGATCCAAGCCGACAATGCGACCCTTTTCGTCAAATATAATGAAACGACTGCTGGTGGTACCGGAATCAACCGCGCCGACATATTTTGCCATCATCTAACTCCTTATTGTCTCGAAAAATCTCGTTGAAATCGTCTCGATCTCGTATCACAAACTGCCCCCGGGCAGAATAGGTCTGAACCAGGGAATCCGATTTTTATCCATCCCAAGCGCTTTCCTATCAATATCCAAAGCCTTGCCAATAAGTTGGGTAACCAGCACTGCAGGCGGGGCCTTACGCAGCGGATGATGATTAGACAATGCATCACGCTCCTTATCGAACTGCATCTGGCAGTATGTGCACGCCGTGGCAACCACATCCGCGCCTACATTTTCAGCATCTTCCAGCTTCTTGCGCATCAATTCTGCAGAAATAACATCGTCCCGACCGCGCAACGGATGGCCGCAACATTCCAAACGGAGATCCCAATCCACAGGTTCAGCACCTATAGATGAAAGCACCCTCTCAAAAACAGTTGGTGCCAACGGATCATCAAAACCAGTTACCGTACTGGGACGCAGCGCGTGACAACCGTAATGACACGCGACTTTCACACCTTTGAGCGAATTCTTTGTGAGTGTCTTGAGGCGATCCGGGCCGATGTCCTGATCAAGAACGGTCAGCAGGTGTGACACGTCCATGGTTTTCGGTAAGGCAAGCCCTTCTTCTCCCAACAGCTCGGCAACTTGAGCGGCAATACCGCCATCTTCCGCCATACGAGAAGCTGCGTATTTAAGGTTACCAAAGCAACATTTGCATGGTGTCAGCATGGGAAGCCCGGCAGCTTTGGCCAAGGCAAAATTGCGTACTGCCGAAAAGATGGATGCCAGTTCGTTTTCATGGCGAACAGGCCAGCCGCAACAGTTGAATTCCATCTTCACCAATTCAATACCCAGCACATCGCAGACCGCTTCCACAGACATACCGTATTCCGGCAAATGGTGGGCTATCTTGCATCCAGGAAAATAGGCATATTTCATGGCTAGCCCTCCCCGCCGTTGTCGTCGGTTTCGCGCAATCGCGTGGCTACCGTATTTCTCAATTCATACAGCACATCCGCCACGCGAATATTCTGTGGGCAGTGCTCCTGACATTTGTAACAAGTGGTGCAACTCCACACCATGCGCGCTCCCAGCGTTTCATTTTTCAGTCCCATGCGGAGCAGATTCATAATCTGCTGCGGTAAGAGATCGAGATCACGAGACGGATCATCAGAAACCGCAACAACCGGGCAGACACTAGTGCAAGTGGTACACTGAACACACCCATGGAATGATTCAAAATTGTCAGCGAGGCCCGATACTGGTGGCAACGCATCGCCACCGATTTTACCCCGCTCCCTCACACTCATGGCACGAACGGAAGTATTGGAGTCTGGCGCAGCTTCACCCGCACTCTTCTTGGCATTCATCCACAAGTCTTGCAGATTGATACCCGCTGAACAGATGTCGGTGCAGCGCAAACATTCAGTACAAATTCGATTGCCCTTGGCAAACGCCTTCAGTGCGTCACCGGACAATTTCCCGGCAGCGAAACGACGCAATGACACAAGCTTTTCAGAAGGCAGAATATTGTCATTACCAAGAACCGAGAATGAAGGAGCCACACTACAATGCAACGAACATTCACCGCAGCGATTGCACGCATCCATCCCTAAGCTTCGAAGACCGGGCGAAGGTCGCTTTTCCTGAGCATCATCACGCCGCCCAAAACGGGCAAGCATATTGGCAGGAGTAGAAATTGGATGAAAGAACTTGCCATACGGCAGCATTGCCAATGCAGCGAGACAGAAAAGAATATGTACATACCAGAACACCACATCGGCGCGACTTCTATTCATGGAAGGTGCAATGGGATGCAGTATGGATACGAGCGGACGTGAAATAAATGCGGAGGATGTATCGGAATGACAATCAGTACAGCTATCTTCATCCAGTCCCATGCCCGTTTCAAGCAACTCTGGCGTAGTCGCTATTTCACGTGGAAATACAACACCATACTTATCAGCCCAGACTGCCTGCAAGGCGATGAGTTCTGAATCATCACCGGAGTAGTAATCGTAAACCATGTCATCAAACACGGCAGGCGACATGATCTTGGATGCTTCGAGGAAAAAACCGGAAAGGACGATGCTGCCGACCATCAAGATGGCAGCCCAATCCTGAAAACGAGTCAAAGCCCGCAGCCGACCATTCAAGGCGCGGCGAAAGATCATTAGAGCCAACCCGATCAGCGTGATCGCGCCAAACAGATTTCTCAGGAACTGCCATGGATCAAGAGTGGATTCATACTCGGGAAAAAGCACACTGGTGACCATACCGTCCATTGCATGAAATAACAGCAATCCCATGAAACCGACCAAGACAAGACAGTGGGCAAGCCAACGCATAGGCCCGGTCCGCAGTGTACGAAAAAGCAGCAGGATATCTGCAATAACAGCTTTAAGGGTAAGACCGACTCGGCGGATGGGGTGAAAACCAGTAGGCGCACTGATCTCAGCAGACAGAACGCACCATTTTGCAACACGGCGGACGATTCCCACCACGCATATGGTTGAAGCGAGAATCAAGCCGGCATCAAAAAACGTCATACCCCTCCCCTCTTTTGTAGGCCCCTATTCTTTCAAGTCTTTCACTGCCTTATAAGCGGTAGCAATGGCAAGTCCTGCACCACACTTCATGCGCATCCAATCCTGATGGGCAAGAATGGCCCCCACAGCACGGAGGTTCGCATGAACCACTTTACGATGATGATTGAGCGGCTGAAACCGTTCATTGATTTCAACACCCGAAGAGCTGGCGGGGTGCCCTGCGGAATCAAAGAACTGGCGCTGATGCCATTTTTCACGCCCCTCAGGTTGCACGACAGGCAAACCGAAAACAGGCTCGGTAATCATATCCATGTCGGCCTTAAGCCCCTTACCGAAGAAACGACCCGTGGCAAGGATGGCGGTTTTGGCCTTCACTTCCGTGGCAGCCGCACCTTTGCCAACCTGAAAAATAAATGAGCCATCTTCCTGCTCTTCAAACCGAGTCACCATCTTTTGAGAGAGCGTACGCACGCCAAGTCCGGGTAGTCCTCGATCAAATACGCCTCGAAGGCGCGGCCCGGCAATGGACGGTGGCATGGTCGGAATTTCAAAGACCTGCTTGCCGAGCAATTCTTCCAGATGCTTGATCACTTCATGCGGCTCATTCAAACCAAGTATAGCCGGGAACCCGACATACTCAACATCACCACAATGCGGTGCAACCTCGGCAGCCAGCTTTTCACGAATGGCAGAATCAGCCAACGCCCACGCCATGTGCTCAGGATACAACTCACCACTTCCGCCTGGGAACGTCGCACGCACTGTCTTCAATGCAGGCCATGTGGCTTTGCGATTCTCGACCAGCTGTTTTCCACTGAACCCTTTCAGGCCATGAAAATCCACAAGCAGAGTCGGTGCTTTTTGTTCCAGAGCCAAGGTCCCTTTCCAAGCGGTTTTCGGCAAACGATAAGTCCGCTTCACCGTACCAACCGGGGTCAGCGTGCAGCTATTCCGGTCGTCACGCCCGGTGTACTCCAGCCCTTGCTCAGCAAGAAAATCAGTAAAAATTGAAAGACTCTCTTCAATCTCATTTTTATCAACATGAGCATAAGGATGATTCGGAATATCCGCTGTAGCTGCCTTAATCGCAGCCCATGGGTCCATCCAGCGTTTACCTTCTTTCACAGGGTGCACACCCATGAGATCAATGAAGCCAGTGGAAAAATCAATGCCGCCCGTTGCGCCAGCCTGAACCACAGACATGCCGCTCTTCGCAGCAAACAGTGTGGCAGCCATACCCGCGAAACCGGAGCCGATAACCATTACGTCAAAGGTGGTGTCGATTTTCATTATGCATCACCTCCGCATTCCAGATCATCGCCGTCATCGTCCAGTTCCAAATCAAGTGCGCCACAGTACAAGGCTTCCTGTAAATCGGCTTGAACCATAGGCAGCCCCCAGAGCATTGGTGAGAATCCACGCCACCTTCGTTCGGTGAACGAGCGCATTTCATCCAGCCCCTGTGCGCCTTCCATGTACCCTTCATCATACAGATGTCCGGTTACACGCAGGCCACAGAAACCGCCCTGACACGGACCCTTACCAACGCGACTGCGCAAACCGATAGAGGTGAGCAGAGAATTTCCATGCTGCCCATCCATCTTGTCGACAATGGTATCCACTGTTTTGCGAGACACCATTTCACATTCGCAAAGAATAAGGTCATCCGCATCACGATCCTGTATCCATGACTTGGGTCCAAGACCGGGTTCGGTCCAACGTCCCATGGTGGATGCAGGCAGCGGCTCGGTGCGCGTTGTGCATTCGGCTTTCACGCCAATCTTACCGCAAACCATATCAGCAGTACGCTCTGCCATGAGGCGATACGTAGTGAGCTTGCCGCCCGTAATGGTGATAAAGTTATCCACCTCGTCACGTACGTGATCAATAAGAGAGAAATTTCGGCTGACGTTACGAGCGTCCCCACTGTCACCCAGAAGGACCAGCGGACGCACACCTGCATAGGCACGAATGTAGCGAGTCGTCTCCAGCAGCGGAATCATTGCCATGGCGTCTGTAATAATCGCCGATGATTCAGCCACGGTAGGACGACAATGGTCGGGGTGATCCACAGTAATGGAGGTCGTACCCAATACGGATACGGTGCCGCCGGGAACGAGAATATCAGAGTCAGCAGCCTTGCGCAGTCGGTTGACGACTCGCTTGGTCAAGCGGTCCTGCGTCACAAGCAGGCTACCAGAAGAATAGAGTATATTGATCTTTGCCCCGGCCTTGGCTGCAACCAGTCCAGCCCAGGCGCCCGTGGCATTAACAACAACCTCGGCTACCACTTCGAACTGTTCATTGGTCCCACGATCAAGAAATACGGAGCGTTTGATTTTGCCGTTCTCAATAACAAAACCCACAAGCTCGGCATTACGAAGATACTTGCATCCCTTATCAATGGCCTGTGCCAGATTATCCAATGAAAGCATGAACGGATCAACGGCACCATCTTCAGTCTCGTAAGCAGCAATGAGCTTGTCCGACAGAACTGGTTCCATCTTGCGCGCTTCTTCCAGCGTCAGCTCACGAGTCGGCACGGTAGAGGCTTTGCACATGGATTCGAAGTCAGCCACGTACTGCTCGTCATCGCCTTCCACAGCAACGAACAAGCCGCCCGTGTCCTCAATGCACTGAGGTGCCAACTCCTTGAGAATTGCACCTTCTTCGCGACATTCGATGGCAGCTTCGGCATCGGAAGCCACGTACCGAGCGCCACTGTGCAGCAAACCATGATTACCGCCAGACGCACCCGCATTGATGTCCCGGCGCTCAGCTAGCATGCAAGGCACACCACGCAGAGCCAGATCGCGGGCCAACCCGGTTCCGGTTGCGCCGCCGCCCAATATGAGCACCTGGGTTTCAATCACTTTCATTATCGTAATTCCTTGAAAACAGGTGGTTACTCATCCTGTTTTTTATGCCCAACTAATACGGGCCGTGATTTTCTTTTCTCTTGTAGCAAAAAAATGAACATGATATGAACAGAAATCGCATATCCGGCCCAAATTTCCGTGTCTAATTATCAAAAAGCGGGATGACGGTCACGCTTTATTTTCGCTTCCGAAAACAAAAATGAACAATTTTCTTTTCGAATACGAACAAAACTGGCGCAAAAGGAAAACAAAATGACGGCCAAAAGTTCAAAAACTGCTACAACAAAAACTGGAAAGCACGCATCTGTCCGCTCCAGACACGAAAAAATAGTCAATCTTGTCAGAGAACAAGGATTTGTCTCCATAGGCTCTCTAGCAGACGCTTTTCAAGTCACCCCACAGACCATACGCCGTGACATTAACATACTGAGCGGGCAAGGTCTCCTGCAACGACATCATGGCGGCGCCGGCCCCATGCTTTCTACTGAGAATGTCGATTACACAGACCGAAAAATTCTCTGCCTGCGCGAGAAACAGATCATCGCCAAACTCGTCGCTCAGCACATCCCGCCCCGCTCCTCCCTATTCATCAATATGGGCACCACAAATGAAGAAGTAGCTAAAGAGCTCGTCCACATGGACCGCCTCCGCATTATCACAAACAACCTTAACGTCGCAAAAACACTTAGTGGAAACAGCGGCTTGGAAGTTATCGTCACAGGAGGGCTAGTCCGTCACAAAGACGGTGGAATTGTAGGGGAAGCCGCCATTGATTTTATCCGCCAATTCAAGGTGGATTATGGTATCATCGGCATCAGCGGAGTAGACCTCGATGGAACTCTGCTTGATTTCGACTACCGCGAAGTGACCGCCGCACGCTCTATTATCGACAACTCACGTAAGGTCTTCCTCGTCACTGACCACACCAAATTCGGTAGAAACGCCATGGTCCGACTGGGCAACATCGATGAAGTGGACGCCATGTTCACCAATCAGATGCCGCCCCCGGAACTCGTGGAAGTAATGAAGCAAAACGAGGTCGAACTCCACGTTTGCAAGTAGTACAGCAAATGAAAAAACGGCACTGTAACTTCCCGAAAAGGCATTGTTACAACAGCATTTTCACTTGCGAACATAATGTTACAATGCTATGTGATTCGTCGATGATTTGGCGGTAATTTTGACCGGAATTGATACCCGGAGAATAACATATGGGTCTAAAGCTTAAAGACATCAATAAATTGGTTGGGCAGGAAGTCCATCTCAAAGATATTGATTTGGATTTCGAGTCCGGCTCCCGATACGTGGTTCTTGGCCGGACCCTTGCTGGAAAAACCTCGCTCCTGCGCATTATGGCAGGCCTCGACCGTCCCTCCACCGGAACAGTTGAAGCCGATGGAAAAGACGTTACAGGCGTGTCCGTCCGTAAACGCAGCGTAGCAATGGTTTACCAGCAGTTCATTAACTATCCTTCTCAGACCATCTACGAGAATATCGCATCGCCCCTGAAGATTGCAGGGCTGCCCAAGGCAGAGATCGAAGAACGCGTGATGAAGGCAGCCAAGATGCTCCATATTGAGGGCATGCTTGATCGACTGCCTGCCGAGCTCTCGGGCGGACAGCAGCAGCGTACGGCAATCGCCCGCGCTCTGGTCAAGAATGTAGACCTGCTCCTCCTCGATGAGCCACTGGTCAACCTTGACTACAAGCTGCGTGAGGAACTCCGCGACGAGTTGCAGAAGATTTTCAAAGAGCGCGATTCCGTGGTTATCTACACCACGACTGAGCCCACCGAAGCACTCATGCTCGGCGGCAACGTGATCGTCATGCACGAAGGCAAAGTCCTTCAGGTCGGCCCTACTGCCGAAGTGTATGCGAATCCAGCCACCATGCAGGTTGCGAGAGAGTTCAGCGATCCACCGATCAACTTCATGGAAGGCGAGATCAAAGACGGCACTGTGAACGTCGGCAACGGCCTCACCTTTGCTTGCCCCGAAGTCATGCAGAACCTGGCCTCCGGCGAATATACATTTGGTGTTCGTTCCAGCCAGCTCAGCCTGTCTCGTACGGCTGATGACGATGCAGCCATCACTGGCGAAATCGGCCTGACCGAGATCAACGGCTCCGAGACCTTTGTCCACTTCAAGCATGACGGCCGCTCCATCGTAGTTCAGGAGAATGGCGTCCACTCCTTTGAAGTCGGCAGTGAAGTTTCGGTGTATGCTCACCCCACTTCATTTTATGTGTTCAACAAGGAAGGCAATCTCGTTGCCTCTCCTGCCGGATTGTAGGGAAGTATCATGGCAAAAATCACACTAAACGAAATCAAGCACAGCTACCTTCCGGATCCGGGTGGAGATGAAGACTTCGCACTGAAGCGCATCCACACCGTATGGGAAGATGGCGGTGCCTATGCATTGCTTGGTCCTTCTGGTTGCGGCAAGACCACAATGCTGAATATCATTTCAGGCCTGCTCAAACCCTCTCACGGCTCCATCCACTACGATGACGCAGATGTGTCCTCCATGCAGCCGGAAGAGCGTAACATTGCGCAGGTATTCCAGTTCCCAGTACTCTACGACACCATGACGGTGTATGGAAATCTCGCCTTCCCGCTAAAGAATCGTGGCGTGGACCCGGCAGTGATTGACAAACGCGTCAAGGAAATCGCGGAAGCACTGGACCTGATGGACGACCTGAACAAACGCGCAGCAGGACTCTCCGCTGATGCCAAGCAGAAAATCTCGCTTGGCCGTGGACTGGTTCGCAGCGATGTGGCAGCCATCCTTTTCGATGAACCACTCACCGTTATTGATCCGCACCTGAAGTGGGATCTGCGCCGCAAGCTTAAGGAAATCCACAAAGAGTTTAAACTCACCATGATTTACGTCACTCACGATCAGGTCGAAGCGATGACTTTCGCCGACAAGATCGTAGTCATGTATGAAGGTGAGATCGTGCAGATGGGTACTCCCGAAGAACTCTTCGAGACGCCGGAGCACACCTTTGTCGGTTACTTCATTGGCAGCCCGGGCATGAACTTCCTTGAATGTACGCTCGATGGTTCTCAGGCCAAGGTCGGCGAGACCATCATCGAACTTTCACCGGAATTCGCAGAAAAAGCCCACAAGGTCGGCGGATCCGTGAAGCTCGGCATTCGCCCCATGTACTTGGGACTGCATGAAGAGAAAGTAGAAGGCGGAATTCAGGCCGAAGTTGTCGGCGTTGAAGATCAGGGCTTCTGCAAAATCGTCACAGCCAAGTTCGGCGACAGTGAAATCAAAGCCAGAATCAAGGACAACCGGGCTCTCCCGGCAGGCACTTGCTGGCTCACCTTCCCGCAGGAAAAGACCAAGATCTACTGCGACGAAAGACTGGTCAAATAACGGGGGGATCAATGAATAAATGGCAAAGTAACAAAGCGTGGTTCCTGGTTCTCCCGGTCTTCGTGATCGTGGCGTTCTCAGCCGTTATCCCGCTTATGACAGTAGTTAACTACTCGGTGCAGGACATCTTTGGTCCCGGCCAGCGTCTCTTCGTAGGCATTGAGTGGTTCCGTGAAGTTCTTCTGGACACACGACTGCATGACGCGCTGTTCAAACAGCTCGCATTCTCCTCGCTTGTCCTTCTTATAGAAATGCCACTGGGTATAATCATCGGCCTCATGATGCCAAAGAAGGGATGGACATCGTCTCTCTGTCTGGTCGTCCTAGCGCTGCCGTTGCTGATTCCCTGGAACGTTATCGGCACCATCTGGATCATTTTCACCAGGCCTGACATCGGCTTATTTGGTGCGTTTATCAACAGCACCGGTATCGCCTTTGACCATACAGGCAGTGGCGTGGATGCATGGATAACGCTCATGCTCATGGAAGTATGGCACTGGACTCCGCTGGTAGCACTGCTTGCTTACGCAGGCCTGCGCGCCATCCCGGAAGCCTTCTATCAGGCAGCAAAGATTGACGGCGCGTCCTCCTGGGCCGTATTCCGTTACATCCAGTTGCCCAAGCTGCGTGGCGTTCTGACCATCGCCCTGCTCCTCCGGTTCATGGACTCCTTCCTGATTTACGCAGAACCCTTCGTCCTCACAGGCGGCGGACCTGGTAACTCAACCACCTTCCTGTCCATTTACCTTGTAAAGATTGCTGTAGGCCAGTTTGACCTCGGTCCGGCAGCCGCATTCTCCCTCATCTACTTCCTTATTGTCCTGCTGTTCTGCTGGTTGTTCTACAACGCACTCCAGGCAGCTGGTACGGGAGACGAGTAATGAAAATAAAGAAAAGACACATCGGGCTGCTGTGCTACCTGTTCCTGTTGTTCCTGCCTATCTACTGGATGTTGAACATGTCCCTGCGTACCAACGCGGACATCATGAGCACATTTAGCCTGATCCCGACGAACATCACGTTTGAGAACTACATGAAGATCTTCGATGATCCTTCTTGGTACTCAGGCTATATCAACTCGATCATCTACGTGACCATGAATACGGTCATCTCGCTGCTGGTAGCACTTCCTGCGGCTTACGCATTCTCGCGCTACACCTTCATCGGCGACAAGCACATCTTCTTCTGGTTGCTGACCAACCGTATGGCTCCGCCGGCAGTATTCCTGCTGCCGTTCTTCCAGCTGTACTCCACCTTTGGCCTCATCGACACGCACATCGCAGTAGCTCTGTCTCATTGCCTGTTCAACGTGCCGCTTGCGGTCTGGATTCTGGAAGGGTTCATGTCAGGTGTGCCGCGTGAGATTGATGAAACCGCCTTTATTGACGGATACTCATTCCCACGCTTCTTCATCCGGGTATTCATCCCGCTGATCCGTGCCGGTATCGGTGTCACCGCATTCTTCTGCTTCATGTTCAGCTGGGTCGAGCTTTTGCTCGCACGTACGCTGACCACCACGGCAGCCAAGCCTATTGCGGCAATCATGACACGTACCGTTTCCGCCACTGGCCTCGACTGGGGTTTGCTGGCAGCAGCAGGTATCCTGACCATCGTGCCTGGCGCACTGGTCATCTACTTCGTGCGTAACCACTTGGCCAAGGGCTTTGCCATGGGCCGGGTTTAATAAGAGAGGATACGGATATGAATCTGGAATGGATGGCATGGACTCCGGTTACAGCCGGGTTCTTCATAACCATCGTCATAATCCTCGTTGGAATGACAATTTGGGAAGTGAAGTCACCCTGCGTAGAACGACGCGGCCTTCTGCCGCTGGTCACCACTCGTGGCGATCGCCTGTTCATCGGGTTGCTCAGCAGCGCCTACATCCACCTTGCGTGGGTCGGACTGACTACTTTCCCGGTATTTGTAGCGACGATAATTTCCGTTTGTTTTCTTGTCATTCTCATGCGTTGGGGGTAACCTCGCATGATTCCCTGAACAGGGAAGACTCGAATTCTCACGGTCTTATGATGTAATAGAGGTAGAGGTGTTTTTCTTAATCAGCATACGGAGGTACGTATGAAGTTGCGGCGTTTAGTGATGACAGGAATGCTTACAATTGCATTCCTCAGCCTCGCCAGTGTCGGTATGGCCGACATGAAGGCGGCTAAAAAATGGGTCGACAACGAGTTCCAGCCTTCTACTCTGTCCAAGGCAGAGCAGATGAAGGAAATGGAGTGGTTCATCAAAGCTGCTCAGCCTTACAAAGGCATGGAAATCAAAGTTGTCTCCGAGACTATCCCCACTCACGAGTATGAAGCAAAAGTACTCGCAAAAGCTTTCTATGAAATCACCGGCATCAAGGTCACACACGACCTGATCCAGGAAGGTGACGTCATCGAGAAGCTCCAGGTTCAGTTCCAGTCCGGCGAGAACGTCTTTGATGCTTACATCAATGACTCTGACCTCATTGGTACCCACTTCCGCTCCGGCAAAGTGGTCAACCTGACCGATTGGATGACTGGCGAAGGCAAGTCCGTGACTCTGCCTACTCTGGACATCGACGACTTCATGGGCAAAGACTTCACAACTGGCCCTGACGGCAAGCTCTACCAGCTGCCTGACCAACAGTTCGCGAACCTGTACTGGTTCCGTTACGATTGGTTCCAGAAACCTGAACTGAAGAAAGCCTTCAAAGCCAAATACGGCTACGAGCTTGGCGTTCCGGTTAACTGGTCCGCATACGAAGATATCGCTGAATTCTTCTCCGAAGACGTTCGCGAAATCGACGGCAAGGCCATCTACGGCCACATGGATTACGGTAAAAAAGCTCCGGATCTCGGCTGGCGTTTCACTGACGCATGGCTGTCCATGGCTGGCGCTGGCGACAAGGGCCTCCCCAATGGTAAGCCCGTTGACGAATGGGGCATCCGTGTAGACGGTTGTGTTCCCGTTGGTTCTTCTGTTGCTCGTGGTGGCGCCACTAACGGCCCCGCTGCTAAGTACGCTTTGCGCAAGTACATGGAATGGCTGCGTAAATACGCCCCTCCAGGCGCACTGGGCATGGACTTTTACCAGTCCCTCCCGTCTCTCGCCAAGGGTAACGTTGCTCAGCAGATCTTCTGGTACACCGCCTTCACCGCTTCCATGGTTGAAGAAGGAACTCCGGTTGTTAATGCTGACGGTACACCCAAGTGGCGTATGGCTCCGTCCCCACACGGTCCTTACTGGGAAAAAGGCCAGAAGCTTGGTTACCAGGACTGCGGTTCCTGGACCCTGCTGAAGTCCACCCCGCTGAAGCGTCGTCAGGCTGCATGGCTGTTCGCACAGTTCTGCGTTGCCAAGACTACTTCTCTGAAGAAGACCCACGTTGGTCTGACTCCCATTCGTAACTCTGACATCAACGACAAGTCTTTCACCGAACGCGCTCCCAAGTTGGGCGGCCTGGTGGAATTCTACCGTTCCCCGGCTCGCGTAGCCTGGACCCCGACCGGAACCAACGTTCCTGACTACCCGAAGCTGTCTCAGCTGTGGTGGCAGAACATTGGTGAAGCCGTTGCTGGTGAAGTCACTGTTTCCACCGCCATGGATAACCTGGCGAAAGAGCAGGACAAGATCCTCATGCGTCTCGAACGCGCCGGTATCCTCGGCGAATGCGGTCCCAAGCTGAACAAGCCTGTTGACGAATCCGTATGGCTGAAGAAGCCCGGTTCTCCCAAGGCTAAGCTCGCTAACGAAAAGCCCCAGGGCGAAACCGTTAACTACGACAAGCTGATCAAAGCTTGGAAAGCTGGCAAGGTTCAGTAGTAGTTCGACAGAGTCGAAAGACAAATGATCAGGGGCACCCTTTACGGGGTGCCCCTTTTTTTGTGTCTACAGCACTAACTTGCAAGACAGTAGTTCCTTCTTCCCACCTAAATAAGCCTCCCTTCGCCCACAGCATCAAATTTGCCACGCTCTTCAAAATAGTGCATAGAATATTCATAAAACTATTTACCTCAACCATGGAGGAGCCATGTCGACTAATTCTCCGCCACTATTTGTCGATGCCCATTGCCATCTTTTCAATCTCGTAGACGTCCCACTCTACGAGACACTAAATGGTCAAGTCAGTATGAACACCGCGGCCAAGCTACTAGCCGTCATGGCCCCTAGCCCAATGCTTATTGGTTTTGCGACGGGCGCACTCCATGACAACAAAGAGTTCTTGCAATTTTTCGAACGCCCACAAGTAGAGAACATGCGGTCACTCGCGCGTCAGATAAAGACCTCAAGCAAGGCAGAACAAGTGGTAATGACACCACTGGTCATGGATTTCGATTGCATACGACACGAAAAATGTGGCTCAAAAGGAACCCCCTGTACTAGCCGGGAATGTCCATTGCTTAAAGAACCAGATCGACGCACCTCAGCTGATCCATCGGCAGAAGGTCAATACCGCAGACTTAAAGAGAGCGTTGCAAAGCTTAATGGAGAGAATGACCAAATTGAAGGCAACGTAAAAGTCTTTCCATTCCTTGGCTTCGACTTGCGCAAGCTCACTCCACAAAATGGAAGCGGCCTTGCTCGATTACAATCTCTCTGGGCAGAAGTCGGCACAACTCAAGCAGAGCGAGATTCAGGTTTTAGCAACATAGAGAATGGCAAAGCTCTCGGAATCAAATTGTATCCTCCTATAGGATTCAACCCGTGTCCCCGTGGAAAACCAAAAGTCCTCGCACGATACAAAGAATTCTACGAGTGGTGTTTGGATGAAGACATTCCCATCGCCGTACATTGCCAAACGGGTTCGTACAGTGCGACACGGAAAAAGCGCCAAATCAACCATGACACCCACGCCAGTAACTGGCTTAGACTTTTTGAATCATGGGGCAAAGGTGCACTGCAATCAGACAAAGACATCACCAAGCTTCGCATTAACTTCGCACACTTTGGCGGAGAAGATGGACTGGAAGACATGCTGGATTGGTGGCGCCCCGGCGGCATTCAAAAAGGTACATGGACTTACATCCTATGCCAAATGCTCATGACATATCCCAATGCCTATGCAGATATTTCAGCCTTTGACTGGGCTAGTACTTCTGATGTGAAAAACCTTCTTAACCTCTTAAAAATGGACATTCAGCAAAAATTCCCCAAAGGGAAACTGCAAAACATGCGATACTCTCTTCGCGAAAAACTCATGTGGGGATCAGATGTTCCAATGGTGGTGAGCGAAAAGTCTTACCGCCACTTCGGCGACCGCAAAGGGAAAAGCGATTACAACTACCTGCTCCAGCACTTCGAAGAATCTCTGGAAAAGATACAGGATTTAACCCCCGATGATCCGAAGGAACTCATACGAAACCTGACAGCGGAAACACCGTCCAAATACTTACTAAGATAGCTCGACGCCCCCCGGCCACGCCGGGGGGCTATTTCTTTCACAAAATATCACCCAGCCTATACCCGCCAACTCTATTTAACCGTCTTAATACGCACTAAAAGCCATAATCTCGACACTTTACAGCAGCACCCTCAAGCGAGACAGCTATTCACACTGAAGCCTCATTCGACTCCCTCCGCAGACAAACCATTTACTAAAATGACGTTTTCTGGCATCAACATTCCACCATAGGGAAAGAACGGATTATCCGTCACGACCCGCCACAATTTTCACAATCCAAAAGAGAGAGAGGATTCAACATGAAACGCATTGTGACCATCGCTGCGGCTCTTTGCCTTGCGATCGCCATGTTTGCTGGCTCTGCCATGGCCGGCGGCAAAATCAAAGTAGCCGGAATCTACACCCAGCCCATTCAGCAGAAATGGGATGCATGCCTGCACAAAGCCCTTCAGAAAGCCGCAGATGCTGGTGAAATAGAATACGTGTACTCCGAAAAAGTCTCCAACACCGACTACATCCGTGTTCTTCGTGAGTACTCCGAAAAAGGTGTCGCCCTCGTTGTCGGTGAAGCCTTTGGTATTTCCCGCGATGTGACCAAGGTTGCTAAAGACTATCCCGAAGTTGCCTACCTCATGGGTGATTCCTTCGGTCCTCGTGGTTCCAATCTTTCCGTTTTCGACAACTACATCCACGAGCCTTGCTACCTGATGGGTATGATCGCTGGTAAAATGACCAAGACCAACAAGATCGGTATGGTCGGTGGTTACCCCATCGGCGAAGTAAACCGCCTGTTCAACGCTTTCATGGCAGGTGCCAAGTCGGTAAACCCGGCTGTTGAATTCAAGGTATCCTTTATCGGTTCCTGGTACGATCCGCCGAAAGCCAAAGAATTCGCTTACGCACAGGTCGAAGCTGGCGTTGATGTTCTCTACGCAGAACGCGCTGGTGTTGTTGATTCCGCCCGCGAAAAAGGCATCATCGCCTTCGGTAACGTCAACGACATGAACAAGGAAGAAAACGGCACCAACGTTGTCGTCACTTCCGCCCTGTGGAACATGGATGCTGCCGTAAATCACGCCATTGAGCTTATCAAAGCTGGTAAATTCACTGCCGAAGATTACCGTGAGTTCACCATGATGGCCAAAGGTGGCGCATACCTCGCCCCTTACTACGAGTTCGATGCCAAGATCCCGGCCGACGTGAAGATGAAAGTCCAAGAGACTGCAGCCGCCATTAAAGATGGAAAGTTCACCGTCGAGATCAACGACAACGAACCCAAGTCCACCTTCTAAGGACAATACATATCAGGCCGCTCCTTTTGACGAAGGGGCGGCCTTTTTTTGAGATTAAATCGGGTTGAGATCCCGCTTTGCGGCGATTGATAGGTGACTTCGCCTCCGGCGGCTCAAGGCCGAGGGCCTTAAAAATCCCATAGGCGCCTTTGGCGCAAGTTGTACTTCGCCGTAGGCGAGAATGGGATTCCAAAGGGGCGATCCCTTTGGCCGCCGGAGGCGAAATCACCTGCCCACCGGAGGCCACAGTCCGACCTCCTCTCCTAATTTATCCTTCATCTAAAATTTTCTCGGGGAAGTATGAACGGTCCAGTCTTAAAACTGTCGGATATCACCAAGACATTCGGCCCAGTTGTTGCCAACGGAAACGTCACACTTGAACTGATGGAAGGCGAAATGCTCGCTTTGCTCGGTGAAAATGGCGCAGGCAAAACAACACTCATGTCCATTCTCTTTGGTCATTATGTCGCCGACTCCGGTACAGTGGAAGTCTTTGGTGAAAAACTGCCGGAAGGGTCACCTCGTGCTGCCCTCAATGCAGGCGTAGGCATGGTCCATCAGCATTTCACCTTGGCAGAGAATATGACGGTGCTTGAAAATGTCATGCTTGGGACAGAGTCACTACTCGCTCCAGCCCACGATACAAAGACAGCTCAATCTAAGCTTACAGCACTCATGGACAAGTTCTGCTTAGACGTCACTCCTACAGCGATGGTCAAAGATCTTTCCGTAGGAGAACGGCAGCGCGTGGAAATCCTTAAGGTGCTTTATCGCGATGCTCGCATCCTGATACTGGACGAACCGACCTCGGTCCTCACCCCACAGGAAGCAGACCATCTGTTCGCCACCCTTCGCCAATTGGTGAAGGAAGGCCTGTCTGTCATATTCATCACTCACAAGATGCGTGAAGTCATGGCAGCCTCGGACCGATGTGCTGTCCTGCGACATGGTCGAGTGGTCTTCGAAGCTGACACAGGAGCGACAACAGCCGAAGAATTAGCTCGCGCCATGGTCGGCAGTGATATTCCCCAAGCGCAACGCCCTGAACCAAAGATGGGATGTGAAGTCCTGTACCTCGACGCCATCCACGTTACTGATGGAACAGAAAAACGACTTCTCGACAACCTGACCTTACGTCTCAATTCTCACGAAATACTTGGCATAGCCGGAGTTTCCGGTAACGGTCAGGCGCAACTGGCAGATCTGCTGTCCGGCCTCATTGAACCAGAATACGGCAAGATCAACATTAACAGCGAGCCAGTGCACAAGCCGACTCCTGCCGCCATGATCAAACGTGGTGTGGGACGTGTACCAGACGATCGAACCGGGACCGGACTAGTAGCCGACATGACCGTCATGGAAAACCTTGCAACCGAGTCTTACAAACTCCCGGGTTTTGCCAAACGAGGCGTTATGAATTTCAAGGCACTGGCATCTCGAGCCAAGCAGCTTATTGAAGCCTTCGACGTACGTTGTCCCGGAATCGACACGCCAGTCCGCAAGCTCTCGGGCGGCAATATGCAAAAGCTCATTCTGGCCCGAGTACTCTCCAGTGCGCCATCCATCATCGTGGTCAACCAGCCCACATGGGGACTGGATGTAGGTGCAACAGCCTACGTACACCAGCAACTTCTTGATGCAGCGGAACGAGGAGCAGGCGTTGTCCTCATTTCCGAAGACCTCGACGAGCTGTTTCAGGTAGCTGACCGCATTCAGGTCATGTATCAAGGCAACCTTTCTGATCCAGTACCCACTGGAGAAGTCGACCGCGCCGAACTCGGCTTGCTCATGTCCGGCAACCACGCACCAGAAGAGTGCGAAGTGGGAGGTGCGGCATGAGAATCGAAGCCCGCGAAAATGTTTCCCTAACCATGAAAACCATGGCCCCCATCGTTGCGGTGGGCGTGGCTATGGCTGTTTGCTCTGTACTACTACTCTGGGCTGATGCTTCTCCGCTGGAAGGCTGGGCCTTAATGCTCAAAGGAGCGCTCGGCTCCAAGTTCGCTATTACTGAGACACTGACCCGTGCCACCCCGCTCATCTTTACCGGATTGGCTGCAGCCGTAGCTTTTCGCGCCAAGCTCTGGAACATCGGAGGAGAAGGCCAGCTCTACATCGGCGCAGTGGTTGCCACTTGGCTTGGAACCGGAGGACTTGAGATGCCCGCGTATCTCATGATTCCATATCTCTTTCTCGCTGGAGCCATTGGCGGTGGACTGCTTTTACTCATTCCCACACTGCTTAAAACCAAGCTGCATGTAGATGAAGTCGTAACCACCCTGCTGCTCAACTTCATTGTACTGCTCTTTGTTAACTGGCTCGTATTCGGCCCGTGGAAAGATCCCATGGCTATGGGCTGGCCCCAGGCTGCACCAGTGGTTGATTCCGCAATCCTACCGCAGCTCCTCGCCAAGACACGACTCCACCTCGGGTTCATTCTCGCCATCATCTGCGCAGTGGGAACATGGTGGTTTATGCGAGCCACAACGTGGGGATTCGAAATCCGCGCTGTGGGCGCATCTCCCAAAGCGAGCCGCTTTGCTGGAATGCCCGTGAATGCGGTCACCATTCGTACCGCTCTGCTTTCCGGCGGCCTTGCGGCCATGGCAGGTGTGTCAGAACTGTGCGGAGTGAAGGAATACCTGACTCTCGATTTGTCACCCGGCTTCGGCTACTCCGGCATCGTGGTCGCTATGCTGGCGGCACTACATCCACTGGGTGTCGTGGCCTCGTCCATTTTTGTAGCGGTCATCTATATCGGGGCGGACTCCATGAGTCGCGCCATCAACATTTCCAATTACATTGCTGATGTAACCACGGCGGTCTGTCTGCTTACGGTCCTTGTTTCAATGTTTCTGGCAAAATATCGCATTCGGTGGAGGTAGATCATGGATATTCTCAACTTCCTCCTCGAAACAGGTTTCTGGATGGCAACCATCCGCATGGCAACCCCACTCATCTTCGGCACACTGGGTGAACTCATTTGTGAACGTGCCGGTGTGTTGAACCTCGGCATTGAAGGAATCATGGCTGCAGGCTGCATGGCTGGCTGGACATGGGTATACATGGGTGGCGATCTGTGGTCTGGCATCATCTTCGCTGCATTCATCGGCGGCATGTTTGGTCTGCTCCATTCCCTATTCACGGTCCACCTAGGCTTGTCGCAGCACGTTACAGGCCTCGGCATCACCATGTTGGCATCAGCTCTTTCATCCTTTGTCTTCCGCATGTTGCTGCCTAAGGCGACCACGCCACCCAAAATCGTGCCGTTCAAACCATTCGCCATTCCTTATCTCTCAGATATTCCATTTATCGGCGAAGTGGCCTTTAACCAATCACCACTCACCTACCTCGCCTTCATTTCCATTATTGTAGTCAGCTATATATTATTCCGCACTCCTGTTGGACTGGCTGTTCGCATGGCAGGCGAGAACCCTATGGCTGCAGAAGCACAGGGATTATCCGTCTTCTCCATTCGTACTGGTGCCGTAGTCGCAGGCTCTGCTCTAATGGCTGTTGGTGGAGCATTTCTCACCATGTCAGCATTCGATGCATTCTATATCGGCATGGTCAACGGACGTGGCTGGATATGCATCGCCTTGGTCGTCTTCGCCTCGTGGAAACCGGGTAAGGCTCTACTGGGCTGTGTCCTTTTCGCGGCCTTCGATGCCGTCCAGATGCGAGTGCAGCAGCAATCCGGCATGGCAATCCCGTACCAATTCTACTTGATGATGCCGTATCTTTTCTCCATCATAGCGCTTATCATCATGTCCAGAAAAGCAGCCTATCCCAAGGCGCTGCTCATACCTTTCAGGAAAGGGGAGAGATAAATGCTCGATCTACTCATCAAAAATGCCACCATTGAAGGCCAAGACACCCCGACCGACATCGCCTGCCAAGACGGCAAGATCGTTGAAGTCGCTCCGAACATCAACGGAGACTCCGCCAAGACAATTGATGTGGGTGGCTATCTTGTCACCCCACCCTTCGTAGACTCCCATTTTCACATGGACGCCACCCTTTCCATGGGAATGCCACGCCTGAATCAATCAGGCACCTTACTGGAAGGCATCAAAATTTGGGGTGAACTCAAACCAGACCTCACTCCTGAGGGCGTCAAAGAACGCGCACTCAAGCTTTGCTCCTGGGCCATCGCCAAAGGCAACCTCGCCATCCGTACCCATGTGGACACCACTGACCCGACCTTAATGGCAACGGATATACTGCTAGAAGTGCGCGAAGAGATGAAAGAGTTCATCGACATTCAAATAGTGGCATTTCCACAAGATGGCGTACTGCGTTGCGAGCTAGGTAAAAAGCTCATGACTCAGGCACTCGACAAAGGCATCGATGTGGTTGGCGGGATCCCTCATTTTGAACGAACCATGCAGCAGGGAAAGAAGTCCATCAAATGGCTTTGCAAGCTCGCCGCCGAACGCGGCCTCATGGTGGACATGCATTGTGATGAGTCTGATGATCCCCACTCCCGGCACATTGAAGAGCTGACATTCCAAACCCAACGACTGGGCTTGCAAGGACGGGTAACAGGCTCCCACCTCACCTCCATGCACTCCATGGACAACTACTATGTTTCCAAGCTTCTGCCGCTCATGGCAGAGGCAAAAATGAACTGCGTATGCAACCCGCTGGTAAACATGAACCTCCAAGGCCGTCATGACACCTACCCCAAGCGGCGTGGGCTGATGCGTGTTCCAGAACTCATGGATATGGGAATCAATGTATCCCTGGGCCATGACGACGTCATGGACCCGTGGTACCCTATGGGTACGCACGACATGCTTGAGGTTGCCCACATGGGCGCTCACGCCCTGCACATGACAGGCGTGGAGCAACAGAATACCATGTTTGATGCTGTCACCACCAATGGCGCCAAAACGCTTGGTCTGGAAGGATACGGCCTCAAGCCGGGAGACAATGCCGATATGGTCGTTCTTCAAGCCGCAAACAAGATGGAAGCGTTACGCTTACACCCGACACGCCTGTTCGTCATTCGCCGGGGAAATGTCATCAGCAGTACTCCAGAAGTACAGGCTACCGTTGAACTCAATGGAGAGTCTCAGCAGGTGGATTTCAGATAGAATTGCGTGTAGTGTCTGTGAGACATGAATCCTCTTCTCAAAAAGCTTCAGGAAATCGACCTCGTACAGGTGAGCGAACGCGCCTTTCCCCCTCCTTCGGGGCAAGGGGAGCAGGCCCATGCGTTGTCGCCCCACACGCCGATCTGGTCATACTGCCAATCCCGTTTTGCTAATCCATATCAGGCAACATATCGTAGCACGCCGCTCTATGCACTGCTTCCGCAATCATCCTCAGTAAAGGATGTAACCCGACAGACTCATTTTATCTGCATGTTCGGTGCGGCATCTTCGTCTGTTTTGGAAGAACTCAAACAGAGCCCGGCAGTGAAGTTGGTATTTGAACCGAACGAAGAAGCTCTGCTCCAATTCATTGCCACACAGGATATCGCAAGCCTTCTGAGCAACCAGTTCTTTTTCTTTCTCGGCGACTGCCGAGAATACGGCTGGAGTTTGGAAAGCATTATTCCTCCCACTCTGACCAAGCTCGGATTTCCGGCCATGTACGTGCAGCCGGGACGAGAAGAGTTCGATGAGTATTTCCAAGAAATGATGAAGCGAATTGAATTCGCCTACTATCGGAAGCGAATTTATCCTGCCACAGGTCAAGGCGGTATGCGCGGGCTTCCCTTCCGCCCCTTGAATAAGGGCATTTTCTACGATCAGGAATTTCACCGCCTCAGCAATGTCATCCACACCATCAAAAGCGGCAATCCCAAATATCTAGCGAATACGCACACAGGGCCAGCAGTGCTTCTTGGGGCAGGTCCCGGTCTCAAGCGCAGAGCCGACTTGCTGCAGGATGACAACTTCTCCATTGCAGTTAATTCCGCATACGGATTTTGTAGAACACAAGATAAATTTCCCGACATCACCCTTATCAGCGACACCTCGATTGAGGCTGCGCAAAGCATCATGGGGCACAAGGGGAAAAATCCCAACGCCCTGTTTGGACACTGGGCTTCCGGTCTAGGCGATGTCCACTTTCAAAACCGCTATATTGGATGGGAAGCACCAGAAGTCTTTGGTGAGCGCCCCTCTCTACATGGCTATGGTTCAGTGGCTTCAGCCGCATTTGCGCTTGCGGAATTCATGGGCGCTGAAGAATGCGTCCTGAGCGGCATTCATTTGGCAACCAACGATCCCCATGGTTTCTCCTACGCCTCCGGCCAGAGTGGAAAATATTACCAGACAAGTAAAAAGGGAACTCAGGATACAGGCTATCATTTCCCAGACTTATATCCGGTGCGGGCTGCAGACGGGAGCCAACTCTATACGACCCTCAATTTCATGGATACTGCCATGGTCCTACGAGAGCGCATGCAGCAAAGCGGTATTCGAATCATCAACACGGACGAGGACTCCCTCCTGTACGGAGAAGGCATTACGGTCGATCCCGATTACATTCCACCGCCACTGGATGCTCCCAAATCACAGGCACTCATCTCAGTCAAACGCGACCCCATCAATCTCGCACTAGTGGATGAAATGGTCGGAACATGGACCAGTTTCTATGAAGAAGTCTTTGATTCATCACGAACTGTATTAGCGGAAGCGAAGCCGGGCTCACAAACACTGGCTTTGGCAGAAGAGCGTATCGCTTTCTACGACGAGAACTCTCTCAGCTACATCCTGCAGCGATTCCACCATTTCAAGAATCCACTGTTCCACGAACTGTTCTTTGACGGTAAAGATACATCTACACGCCTCAGGGGCGCACTCTACTACTTTGAACACGCCCACCAGCTAGCCCGCCAGAATATTGAAATTCTAAACGACCAACGAGCGCAATTACACCAGCTCATTCGTGAACACGGTACAATGTACTAAACGGATTTAGACTGAATTGCTGACTAGAGCTTCAACTCGCCTGTGGAGTATTTCTTCTCCAGCATATTCGAAAGCTGGATCAGCGGGTAGCAGATGGCGAAATACATAATTCCCACCAGACCGAACACCATGATGCCTTCTGGAATACGTTGGACCGTAAGCCAGCCAACGCGGGTCACATCAGTAAGCCCGATAACCGAGACGATGGACGAATCCTTGATCAGCAGCACATACTGCCCGACCAGTGCTGGCAATGCCATACGCACCGCTTGAGGCAGAATAACAAACCACATGGTTTGAAAACGAGTATGCCCCAAGGAGCGACACGCTTCGTACTGTCCAGATGGAACTGCCTGAATAGCGGCTGATACGATTTCACAGATATACGCACCGGCATAAAAAGTCAGACTCAGAACAGCGGCAGAAAACGCCTCAAGCTGCAATCCGAATTCCGGCAGGATAAAGAAGACGATGAAAACCTGCACAAGAAATGGCGTACCACGCATGAAGTCCACATAAAGGACAAGTGCACGAGAAGCGAAAGATTTGCTCCGAGAGCGTAAGATACCTGCTCCCACGCCTATAATGGTCCCGCCCAATAAGCTGAGTGCAGACACAGCCACAGTCATAAGCAAGCCCTGATAGAACATGGGCAGACTATCTACAAGCTTGCCGAAATACCAACCCCACATTTCGAACATACTAGGCGCTCCTGTGGTGGGTCAGATGACCCTGGAAATATTTGGTTGCGCCTTTGAGCACATAGAACAACACAAGATACAGCGCGGCTACGGTGAAGAAAGCTTCACTGGGCATGAACCGCTCTGAATTAAGAACCTGCCCCGCACGAGTCAGTTCCATGACCGAGATAAGTGAAAGGACAGCGGAATCCTTAACGAGTACAATGGCTTGCCCGAGTAAAGGTGGCAACACATTGCCCAATGCCTGAGGCAGAATGATGTAGAAAAAACGCTGACGGACATTAAATCCCTGACCCATGGCAGCTTCTACCTGGCCAAGGGGAATACCCTTAATTCCAGACCGAAGAATCTCAGCTACATACGCACCAGAGTTAAGGGAAAGTGCAATAAGTCCCGTGGTGAGTTCATTGACTTCAAACCCCATGGTCGGCAAGCCGAAGTAGAGGAAATAGAGCTGTACCAACAAAGGTGTGGAGCGAACGACTTCGATCACGCTCACAGCGGGAATAATCAGGGCCTTTATGCCGGAAATCCGCATGGCACAGCCAATCATCCCCACAATAAGGGCACCGATGATACCGACCAAGGAAATCCAGGCAGTCTGACCAAGCCCTTCCATGAAGAGGGGCATGTACTCCCAGATGATTCTGAAATTGAAATATTCGAGCATGATGAGTTGTATTCAAACGAAAGGCCGTACCCCGCAATGCGGAGTACGGCCAACCGATTTGAGCTTACATATTGTCCTTTTCCCAATCCTTCGTGTCGACCCAGTACTTGATGTTGGCATCGTAGCTGCCATCAGACTTGATCCACTCGAAGTAGAGGTTGATCCACTGACGCAGGTGCTCATCTTCAGGACGAACAGCGAAAGCCAGAGGTTCCTTGGACATAACGCCTTCGATCAGACGCATGGAATTCGGAGGAAATGCAGCCATGCCACCGGAGATGGCGGCCTTATCGTTAGCGGCAACATCAACTTTGCCAGACATAACAGCGTTCAGCAGCATGGGACCGCCGCCTTTGTAGGTCTTCAGCTTGGCTTTGGGAAAGAGACGCTTAACTACAGGCTCAGCAGTTCCACCGACCAGAATAGCGATAGTCACGCTGGGATCGTTGAGCTGGTCCAGGCTAGTGAACTTGGAGCCCTTCTTGGTCACAGCAGCAACACCAGTGTAGTAAAACGGATCAGTAAAAGCGACTTTCATGGCACGTTTCAGGTTGGCAGTCATATCGCCAGCCAGCATGTCGGCCTTGCCGGACAACAGTGCGGGAATCAGACCATCCCAGTCGTAATCGAGGAATTTGATCTTTACGCCCATTTTCTCAGCCATGAGACGACAGAATTCAACAGAGCTACCAGTACGCTTGCCATCTTTGTTCACAAAGCTGAACGGAGGGCCCTGGGTCTGAACAGCAACACGCAGTTCGCCTCGTTTCATGATTTCTGCCAACGCATCAGCGGATGCGGTGGAAGCCACAGCCAGGACCATGCAAAGCACGAGAGCCAGACAGATTGAAAGACGTTTCATTATTCCTCCTCAGGAAAATAGAATTACTAAAATACGCTTTTGAACCCCGACATTGGCATCCCCGCAACGGATATGCCTGCTAAAACAAAGCGGAATGACGAGGTTGCACCAATCTATGTAGTGAAACAGCCGTTTTTTTGCAACCCAATCGGACAACAAAATTGTTCAAAGTGTTTAATTTTCCATGAAAAACATTGGACACATAAACAAATACGAACACCATAGCCATTTTATGGCCTGCCACGTGTATTGTTCAATGACAATATAGAGAAGAAAATAAAGACTCAGGATTTAGACCTTCAAATCAGGCAGCCTGCCGCCGAAAATTAAGGATAATCAGCCGCGGGGAACGGCATAGGAGCTAGACTTCCTTACTGTATCTATTAGTAACAAAGCCCATATCATCAATATAGCTGCCATCAGATTTATATCCCAAGCGTTGCAACATGGAATTGGCTCGCTCATTTTTTTCAAAACACTCTGCCCGAACTCGACAATGCTCTTCCCGAATTTTCCCAATTGCAAATTTGTAAAGCTGTTTCCCGACTAATTTGTTCTGAGATTCTGGCCTCACAATTAACAATTCAATGAGATCCCCGAGAATCACTACAAATCCGGCAAGCCCCTTATCGTCCTTCAGCACATATGTTGAGCTAAGTAGCCTCTCACTCTCGCTAGCAAGTTCGCCACTTTCGATAAAAGAATGGATATTGTCATTTCCAATATGACGAGCAAAATCAGCAAGACTCACCTTAGTCCAGAGGGCAACAATCGCTGCGATATCGTCATTAGACGCTTGTTCTATCATGATGCAAGAGTAGCCAGTCATGGAGGAGTTCACAAGTTCTAAAACAGTGCGAGCCTGCAAGCACCCCCAATGAATTCATACAATCTTTCAAAAGAAAAGGACCTTGAGCGTTCACCCAAGGTCCTTCGATTCTTCTAAACAAGGCAATGATCATCCATCAAGCGATTCTTCCATAAAAAGGTCAAGCAAATCCTTTGTGGTCGTCACCTTGAGCTTACGAAAAATATTTGTCTTGTGTCGTTCTACTGTCCGCTGGCTGATATAAAGCCGACTGCTCAACGACTTGTTGCTCGACTCTCCCATCGTCATGAATTCAACGATTTCACGTTCACGGCTGGTCAACCCGGCGTATGGCCCTTCCATGAAATGTTGCTTCCCACGCACATACCCGCTGACGACCTCTTCCGTGACCTCTGGGCTAAGGTAGGCCTTTCCATCCAAAACACTATGGATAGCGCGTAAAATGGAATCACTACTTTCTGACTTGACTATGTAGCCATGAGCTCCGGCATGAAGTGCCGAATAGACATAAGAGGCAGATGTATATGCTGTGAGCGCAAGAATTCGCATATCCGGATTCATATGACTAGCGGCGCTGATGACCTTGGTTCCATCAAGGCCTTCCATACGCAGATCAACGAGCAAAAGATCAGGTGGATCTTTCTGCAATACCCGGATGGCTTCTTCGCCATTGGAAGCATGACCGGACACAGTAAGTGCCGGATCATTCTCAATAAGTAAACTTAACGCGTCACGAACCAATACGTGGTCGTCCACTATTAGGATACGTGTAGTCATCGGACCGCCTGCTTGCCAAGATTTCCAACGGTGTTGCATCTCCGGTCCTGTCAACCAGAGTTACCAACGGTCCTATATTATTTTCCTTTTCAAGGCAATTGCGAGCAAAATCAGCTTCATTGCGTGCCACCTTACCATCGGCGACCGCTTCCCTTAACCATGCACAAACAACCTGGCACTTTACGCTACCCATAATTGTATCCCCCATTTGGGAATAACTTTACAAGACTGAACGAGTATTAATATGAGGGCTCACCCCACAATCATCTACGTGTGCACACGTAGATGATCTACGTGTTTCACGAATTGCATTTCTTTTAACGCGCATTAATCATTCAATTAAGTAATGTTTTTCAACCACGCAGACAGATACGCATTGTGCAATTTCAATTGTCATCTATAGCAGAATCCTATACCCTCTCGCCCATAGAAAATTCATTATCAAGGGAGCAGTATAATGAAACAATGCCTAGTATTTATAACCTTTATAGGGCTACTCTTTTGTGCAAGTCCCACGCTTGCAAAAGAAAAAATCTCCTACGGTACGGGTGCAGGCCCAATGGATGGCGCCATCATTGTAGCGCAAGAGAAAGGCTTTATGGCCGAGCAGGGGCTGGATGTAAAAACCTCCATCTTCAAAAAGGGAAAAATCGGCTTTGATAATTACCTTGCAGGCAAGGAAAGCTTTGCCATCACAAATATCATCAGTGTGGTACTGACAGACTTTGATATCACCAAGCACCGCTATGTAGCCACAGCTTCATACACTGACAACCAGACTAAAGTTCTGGTGAACAAGGCGACAGGTATCAATAACATCATGGACCTACGCGGCAAGAAAATTGCCACAGTCAAAGCAACCACCGCCCATTTCTATCTTTGCCGTTTTCTGGAGTTGAATGGGGTGGCCTGCGACGATGTCAACATCGTCTTCATGAAAAAAAATCAGCTGCCCGATGCTATTGCCAACGGCGAAGTTGATGCCATCTGCCAGCACGGTATGCCTGTGGTCAAAGCGAAAAAAATGATTGGAGACAACGGCGTCATTTACGAAGATGACACAATCATTCGTAAGAGTGTTGGCTTGATTTTCCCAGCAGCGTTCGTTGCCAATCAGCCAGAAGTCATTGAGGGCATGCTCAAGGCTACCTTAAAAGGTGACGCTTTCATCAAAAACGACACAGTCAAGGCAATTGAAATTATCGCCAAAAAGAAAAACTACCCCATTGAAGCCATGACCAAATCTGTCCGTCAGGAAATTGATTTTGACCTAAGCCTCAAGCAGTCTCTATTGCTTACCTTTGAAACGGTTGAGCGCTGGGCCATCGACAACAGACTTGTCGAACGCACCACACCACGCAACTACCTCGACTTCGTTGACTACAAGCCGCTCAAATCCGTTGCACCAGACAAAGTGACAATCATTCACTAGTATATGAAAATCAAAACTCGGCTTCTTGTAATTTTTATCAGTGTGGCGACAACCTGTGTCGCCACACTGACAGGAATGCTTTACGCCGAGCACCGGATTGAAACAGCACTGGAATCCACCAATAAAGCATATGGTATCGTCGACGGTGTATCCTCGCTGGTGGGGCTTGCTACAGAAATAAATAAGGCAGGACTCGACAGAGTCCAGCGCCAGTGGAAAGTCAAGCTCAAATCACTGAATTCCGCCATTCTGGAGTACCAAAGCGCACCCGAAGCAACAGAAAAAATGGCTAGAGACCTTACGAGGGCCGATGCCACTTTTCGCGAACTGGTTCTCATGATGGAGCGAGAAATACAGGAAGGCCTTGCCATGAACTTCATGCGCGCCAGACTTTCCCGCTATAATCACTTAACCGTTCTTCTCAACAACCTCTCCACTACTGCCAAACTACTAGCTGACAAGAACTATGTTCACGTTCAAAAAGTACAGAAATCACGAGATTTCATCTTTGCCCTACTCGGCACCCTACTTTGCAGCCTAATGGGTGCATGGCTATGGGTGCTTTGGAAAGGAATCCGATCCCCCTTGCGTCACTTAGCCTCATCTATTTTCAAGGTAGGTTCTGGCGACCTTGACCATAGGGTGGAAATGAGCAGCAACAACACAGACAACGAACTTTCGCGCCTCATGACTGCATACAATTCAATGCTCGACCGCCTGCAAAAACTGACAGTATCACGCCAACATCTCCTTGATGCCACGGAAGCAGAGCGGGCACGCATCGGACGCGAACTTCATGATGGTATTTCGCAAACACTGGTCGGCGTACGCCTGAAGATTGAATTACTCCCTTCAACTGAAAAGGAACGGCAAGAGCAGCTCAATGCTATTGCCGACCACCTCTCCGACGCGCAACGCGAAATTCAACGGATCGTAAAAGACCTCCGCCCCGCCATGCTTGATGATCTGGGTCTGGTAGAAACCTTGCACTGGTTTCGAGAAGAATACTCCAATGGCCGAACCATTACCTTTGATACAGCAGTGAAAGAAACGGATATCCCACCCGACCTACGCACTCCCATCTTCCGCATTGTTCAGGAAGGCACCAACAACGCTTACCGCCATGGGGATGCACATAATATTTATATTCAGCTTGATATCCACGACAATAACCTCATCCTCTTCATTGAAGATGATGGGTGTGGATTCACCACATCGACCAAGAGCACTGGAAATGGCCTAGTCAACATTCGGGAGCGAGTAGCTGCTGCCAACGGGGAGTTATCCATTGACTCTTCACCGGGACGAGGATGCTCAATTATTGTCTCATTCCCTTTAGCAAGCTAATTGCCACCACCCATAATAAAAAGACAATCCCCTGAACCAGAACGCTGATTCAGGGGATTGCTGTATGACTATAATAGTGAACGGGCTCCCCAAACAGAAAAGCTTCATTCGTAGACTGGCTGGCTAGTTGACTACTCCAGCACCTTCAGCAGGCTTACGCATTCCGCTACTGGCGCTGGCTTCGTTATCCAATGCTACCAAACGGTCAATCTGGCTGAGCGACAGCAGATGAGCGTACACGAGCGGCAGATAGCCACGATTCTTCAACTCGATGAAAGTCTCATCTGGCAATTCGTTAAAGCGCTTTTCGTCTACAGCGTAAACATCGTTAACGCCCAAGACTGTATCCCCACGTGGAATACGAAGATCAAGCGTACCAAGCAGATCCTTCTCCTTCATGTAGCGACAAAATTCCTGTGTTGCGACGGCAGATCCCTGCAACTCGCCAATGAACTGCATAACAGTATTTAACACATCAGCAGGCTCGCCATCCTCTTTGAACAAGGGCTCACCCTCGCCTTCAGTCAGGATGTCACTTTCTTCGTCAAAGACCAGAATCCATTTATCGGGCTGCTCTTCCATTAAAGAGTACCCAAATGGATACTGACGAATAGTAGCCGGAACAAACGGCGCGCCCCACTGCCCCTCGTCATTAATTGCCAGGTTCTGTCCCGGCTCGAAACCGAGCATAACGACAGGCTCAAACTCTTTTGTTCCACCGTTCTCCACAAATACAATCGGGAAAACCGGAGCAGCAACACCGAATTCGGGGACCACAACCTGAGCAAAGTGGGCGGATTTGGCAAAACCAATATCACCGGCAGGAGAAAGCTTGAGCGAACCATGCAACTCGCTATTGAGCGGAACCATTTTCATGAGATATCCTTTCTATATTTGATTGAAGCCATCAATAGTGACGGCGACCATATAACTGCGCACGCGTATACTGGCCATTTCCTCGCACTTGTGCAAGCTCCAATTTCTCCATCTGCAACAGTGCACTTTCTCTATACATAAACCACCTACTAACTATTTATTCTTAAACTACAGCTACATAAAGCCATACGATCGTATTGAACAAACGTTTGACATAAACGAATTAGGAGTGTATTTCCTACTTACACAATCGGGAGTGTTCAAGACACACCCCATGGAGCAAAAAAAATGTCAAAAACAAAAGCACTCAGTAGAAAAGCACAAGGCGAAGAAACCCGAGCCATTGTCATCAGTACAGCCGCCCGCCTATTTGCCATGAATGGTTTTCACGGCGTTAGCATGCGCATGCTCGCAGCAGAAGCCGGAGTAAACCTCGCTTCCGTAGGATATCATTTTGGAGGGAAAGCGGGATTATACGAAGCCATTATTCGTGAAATCATCGCCGCACGTGAAAGTTTCTTCCCCACTGAAGAAGAAACCCTGAAACGGATGGAACAAGCAGGAAGCAATATCACTGGCCAGTGTGAAGTCGTAAATTGGTATGTTCGAACCCTCGTCATCGGGTTGCTTGGTCAAGAAGAATACAAATGGCCCGCATTCCTCCTTTCGAGAGAATTGGCACAGCCGTCCGATCACTTTCCGCTGCTGGAAGAACAATTCTTCGACCCTTCTTTTGCATCACTCACCGCCCTCGTAAAAGACATACTCCCCGAAGAAACCTCTCCAGAAGAACTCATCATTGTCGCCCAATGCGTCATCGGAGTTGTGGTCAAATTCCTTGAAGGTCAGGAGCTACTCCTCAAAAGGCTTGGCTGGGCAAAATACGCAGAAGACAATTTGGAAGTAATAGCCACCATCCTGAGCAAACGAATCCGAGGCCTACTTGGCCTCCCCATGGAGACAAAATAATGAAACGCTCTATCTTTCTTATCGCACTGTTGGCCCTGCCCCTCCTGCATGCATGCAGTGAAGCCCCTGCCACAGTGGAACAGCCTACCCGTCCAGTGAAAACCACCATCATAGGTGCATATAACCAAGGCCAGATGTGGACCTTTGCAGGAACTGCAGAGGACGCCCTCGAAACAGACCTTTCCTTCCGCGTCAACGGCAAGATCATCTCCTTCCCCGGCGACCAGATTGGCCGTAAATTCGCCAAAGGCGCTATCATCGCCAAGCTCGACCCGGCCGATTACGAATTGGAACTCCGTCAGGCCCGTGCCAATCTGGAGCAAGTCCGCGCCAACTATGTCCGTGCCAAAGCAGACATGAATCGTAACACCCAACTCTATGACCGCAATGTCATCTCCCGCGGCGAACTGGATCAGATTGAGGCGGACTTCAAATCTTTTGAAGCCCAACTGAGTGCCTCTGCCAAAAAACTTGATATAGCTCGCAAGCGCCTCAACTACACGACCCTCCACGCCCCCTTTGATGGCTGGATCGGCAGAGTGGAAACCAAGATTCACCAGAATGTGAACACTGGTCAGGGCGTTGTTTCCTTCAACGCTGGCCGCCAAATGAAAATGTATATCGCAGTTCCTGACATGCTCATTTCCAGTGTTAACGAAGGTGATGATGTGGAAATCAATTTTGACGCCCTCCCTGGAAAAACAATGAATGGTAAGGTCATGGAAGTCAGTGTGGACAGCACTGTTGGCTCCACCTATCCTGTCAAAGTATACCTCGACAATGCTGACAAGCTCATCCGCAGCGGCATGTCCGGCCATGTCAATTTCCTTGGTAAATCCAGCGCTGTAGACAGCTACTATCTTCCCTCCGAAGCTATTGTTGGCAAAGCAGATGGCTCTCGTTCTATTTGGTTGGTCGACGAAACGACATCGACAGTTAAACGTCAGGACATCCAAATCGGCAAGCTCTCGGCACAGGGAATCAAAATTCTTGATGGTGTTAAGCCAGGCGACGTCGTTGTTACTCGTGGCGTGCACAAGCTCAAGGATGGGACCAAAGTCCGCTACACCAAGACTGAAGCGGAGGGTTAATACGTGAATCTCGCCAAATGGTGCATTGAAAACAATCGCACCTCACTCGCCCTGTTCGTCATTATTGCCCTGGGCGGCATTCTGACGTTTATCAATATACCCAAAGGTGAAGACCCTGATTTCACCATCCGAACCGCTGTAATCATCACCCAGTTCCCCGGGGCATCCCCCCAGCGTGTAGAAGAACTGGTTACTGACAAGTTAGAAGAAAAAATTCGTGAGATGAGCGAACTCAAGGTCGTCAAATCCCAGTCCATGACCGGGGTTTCCATCATCGAAGCGGAGTTTTATGATTCCATCAAAGAGATGGGGCCGATCTGGCAGAAGCTCAGGAACAAAGTAACTGATGCCGCCCCATCCCTGCCATCGGAAGCTCGGACGCCCATCGTCAACGACGAGTTTGGTGACGTATTTGGTATCCTGATCTCCATCACGGGTGACGGATTCTCTTACCGCGAGCTTAAAGACACTGCCGACGATATGCGAGACCAATTGCTCAAGATCGACGGAGTAGGCAAAGTGGAACGCTGGGGCGTTCAAGCTGAACGCATCTACGTGGATTTCACTAACTCCCGCATGGCATCAGCAGGCATCAGCCCTTTTGCTCTTGCTCAAATCATTGACCATCAAAACACAATTCAGCCTTCTGGCTCCAGCATGGTCGGCTCCGAACGAATCGTCATCGAACCGACTGGTGAATTCAACGGTGTTGATGATATTCACTCCCTCACCATCAGACCTCCCGGCCAGAAGAGTTCCATCCGCTTGGCTGACGTGACCAAAATCACACGCGGCTTTGCTGACCCGCCATCCACCATGGCCCGCTTCAATGGAAAGCCGGGCCTCATGCTCGCAGTATCCATGGCTGACGGCGGCAACATCACCGTACTGGGCGATCTTGTCACTGCGAAACTCGCTGAGTTGGAAAAAGATATGTACCACGGCCTGGATGCTGAGATTGTGGTCTTCCAGCCGGACTATGTGAACACTGCCATCTCCGACTTCATGCTGAATCTGCTTGAGTCATTTATCTTTGTGGTCATTGTCATTCTTGCTTTTGCAGGATTTCGCACAGGACTCATTGCAGGCTCATTAGTCCCTATGGCTATGCTCGCCTGCATCTCGCTCATGCCTTTCTTTGACGTGGGTATTCAGCGTATCTCCATTGCATCGCTGATCATCTCCCTTGGTATTCTCGTGGACAACGGCGTCGTGGTTTCCGAGGCTATTCTCGTTCGACTTGCCTCAGGAGAGAAACGCCTCAAAGCCGTAACCGAGGCTGTAAAAGAACTGTGGATGCCACTTCTGGCAGCATCCCTGACAACCATCTTCGCATTCCTGCCCATCCCACTGGCAGAAAACACCACCGGAGAATTCTGTTTCTCCTTATTCGTTGTAGTCACACTAGCTCTCGTTTGCTCATGGGGACTCTCCATGTCCATGGTTCCCATGATGTGCTACTATGTTCTCAAACCCAAAATTGAAATCCCTACCTACGCCAGTAAAATGTACAAGGCCTATCGAGCCTTCCTGTTATTTTGCCTGCGCAACCGCACCGTGTTCGTTGTCACGGTTGTTATAGCCTGCGGAGTCGCTCTGTGGGGCTTTAAATTCGTACCCAAGATGTTCTTCCCACCCAATGAGCGAGCCCAGTTCACCATTGATTTCTGGCAGCCGTACGGCACCGATATCACCGCGACCACTGAGCGCGTTGAGAAATTGGAAAAGTTCCTCATGGCTGACAAGGATGTTGTAGGCGTAGGTGTGTTCGTCGGCCACGGCGGGCCTCGCTGGTACCTCCCCATCAACCTTGAGCAAAAGAACGACAACCTCGCTACCTTTGTAGTCAATACTAGCACCATCGAATCCGTAGACCGTATTATTGCTGACACTCGATACGAGATGGAAAGCAACTTCCCTGATGCTGACTTCAGTCTGAAAAAGCTCATGAATGGGCCTCCGGTCGGAGCACCGCTTCAGATCCGCATCTCCGGCCCGGATATCAAGACTCTTTACAGCCTACGAGACAAGATCGCCGATGTGGTAGAATCACAGGCTGGCACAACCCGTGTCTGGGATGACTGGGGTCAGTGGACCAAAAAAATGCTGGTGGAAGTGGATCAGAACAAAGCACGTCAAGCAGGTCTTTCCAGCTTTGATGTAGCCGTATCCCTCCAGACCAGCATGAGCGGCCTACGAGCTTCCGACTACCGAGATGGCGACACCATCATCCCCATCATGTTGCGAAACGACGGAGGATTTCGCGACCGTCTCGATATGATCGACTCCATCAACGTCTATTCATACGACAGCGGGACCAGCGTTCCTCTGAGTCAGGTCGCAACCACCAAACTCGACTGGCAGCCATCCGATGTCCGCCGCCGCGATCAGGCTCGTACCATGACGGTTAAGGCGGATGTCGCCGACGGGTTCTTCGCACTGTCTATCCTCAACGACATACGCCCCACCATCAATGGCCTCATGGCTGAAAAGGACTGGCCCATCGGCTATAATGTTGAATACGGTGGAGAATTCGAAAAAACTGTAGAATCCCAGGAAGCGATTAACGCAAACATGCCACTGGCCATGGGGCTGCTCATACTGGTACTCATATTCCAGTTCAACTCTCTGCGCCGCCCGCTTATCATCCTGCTAACACTGCCTCCCATGATGATCGGTATCACCGCTGGTATGATTGCCACCAATGCGCCGTTCGGCTTCATGCCCATGCTCGGTATGATCTCACTGCTCGGTATCATCGTGAACAACTCGATCATGCTCATTGACCGAATAGAAATACAACGTAAGCGCGGCCTCGCATTAGCCGATGCCATCGTACTTTCCACCATGGAACGCGCTCGCCCCATCATCATGACTGCAACGACCACCATCATTGGTATGATCCCGCTTTCACTACAAGGCGGCGAAATGTGGCGGCCCATGGCAAACCTCATTATGTCCGGTCTGGCTTTTGCCACGGTCCTGACATTAGTGCTCTGCCCCGTCCTCTACTCCCTTTTCTTCAAGCAGAAGTTCACGGATTACAAATGGAGTGCTGATGTTGTGAAGCAAGGAAGTGACATTCCGTCTCAAGGATAAGCAAGCTCAACGCTAATAATAAAGGCTTGGAAGGGAATCCTTCCAAGCCTTTTTCTTTTCTATAGTCAGATCAGGAATTAACGCAGAATCTTGTTAGCCAGCAGCTTCTGGATACCAACAACGTCACTGCCCTTCTTCAATTCCTTCTTGATAGGCTCCTTGCGGCCGGAAACCCACAGGGTCAACTCCGAATCCATGTCGAAATGCCCGTTGGATTCAACTGAAAAGGTGCTGATGGACTTGTAAGGGACCGATGTATAATCAACCTTCTTGCCCGTCATCCCCTGCTTATCGATCAACAGCAGACGACCTGTGGTGAAAATATACATATCGCGAACGACCTTAAAGGCACGTTCCACTCCTTCGTTGTCACCCAAAATCGGTGCAAGTTCTTCCTGAACCTCGGCAACATCGACTTCCTCTGCATTTCCAAGAACCTTATCTAATAATCCCATGATCACTCCCTATCGAATCAAAGTTGATATTCATTGCTGTACATGAGCTTGAACTACAAACGCGTGCGCTTAAACTAACACACCATTGATATATACCTGAACAATTTCAATATCGCCAATGGATTCAGGCGAAACTTCAGTAGGATCACTCGCCAGAACTACAAAGTCGGCAACCTTACCCGGCTCTATAGAGCCGCGCTCCTGCTCCTCGAAGCCGCTGAAAGCCGCATCAATGGTAAACATGCGTAGCGCTTCCATCACAGAAATTCGTTCTTCCTCCACCGGGTGCAACACCGCGGCCTGAACACCTACGAGCGGACTATACGGCGTGATCGGGCAATCCGAACCACCACACATCACCACTCCGGCATCCAGCATGGTCCGATAAGGATGCAACCACCTCATTCGTTCGGGACCAAAACGCGCCTCATACTCATCCCAATCAACCATATGAGGGAAAAATGCTGGCTGCATAGCCGCAATAATTCCAACTTTTGCCATGCGTTCTATCTGCCCTGCTGTGGGAATTTCACAATGCTCGATCCGATGCCGATGGTCGTCGCGAGGATGAGCTGCAATCGCCTTTTCCATGGCAACAAGCACTTGCTCAATGGCTCGATCAGTTTCGCAATGGATGGCAACTTGCAATCCCGCCTTATGCGATTCCATGATGAACTCATCCATCTGCTGCTGAGAAAAATTCAGAGTGCCACAGTTATCCGGCTGATCACAGTAAGGTTCAAACAACGCGGCAGTATGAGCACTCATGGCACCATCCGCACAGATGCACCCACCGATGCGAGAAAGCCCTAGCTCCAAAGTCTCATCGACATCCATAATCTGGTTCCAAACCACGGCATGCAACGGGAGTTGGTCTGCCAGCTCCACCACCAACCGAGTGTCACCGGGGCCGAACTCACCGCCTTCCAAGCAGTGCAGAGAAGTAATACCTTCTTTAATTGCAGCATTACACGCAGCTCGGAAGCTCGCTAACTTGGTTGCCTTGGGTGTCAGGCTGCTTACAGCCGGAAAAACATGGGACAACGCGCCGGGATCACGCACCAAGCCAGTGGGGGTACCGTCTTCGATATCCATACCCGGCAAATCAACCGGAAGATCAAGCACTTCCAACGCCTTGGAATTCAAAGCGCAAAGATGCCATGAAGAATGGACCAGCATAACCGGATAGTCTGAGCAGACCAAATCCAATTCCTCTTTCACTGGAAGACGGCGCTCATGAAGGTTCACTTCGTTAAGAGAATACCCCAGCAACCAATCACCATCTCGCACCAAGGAGGCAGCTTCTTCGACCTTACTCAAAATACCTTTAATACAATCAACACCCTTAAAATTCAGCCCATTAAGAACCTGACCAGTTAATCCCAAATGCTGATGAGTATCAATAAATCCAGGCAGCAGTGTTTGCCCGCCAAGATCATGAACAGGCCACCCTTTCTGTACGAATGAATCAACGTCACTCTTCTCTCCAACAGCGACAATTCGTCCATCTTTGACTGCAATGGCAGTTGACGATGTCCCCATCTCGTTCATGGGGATACAATTCGCGTTTATCAGCACATATTTCTGTTCGCTATCTGGCATGCTCGACATCCTGTAATTGAAGCAATTATTGCATGTAATTATCGCCTATTACCCGGAACTCACCGGAACAGCAATATCCCCGATTTTCTGATCATATACATAATATAATGGGGTTGCCTATGAAGGCTATAAACATTAGAAGCATAGAGTGTTTGAAAATTGCGGTTTTTTGATAGCCATTCCAAACAAATGACCACCTATCGCATCTATAATTAATGCCTGCACTGACACGGAGCCACAATGATCCGCCTTTCCGATATTCGCATCAGACCTCGATTGGTATTTCTTTTCCTTATCACCGGAGCAATCCCACTGTTGGTGGCAGGCTTCTTCGGAAGCAAGCTGGCAACGGAATCATTGATGGAGAAGTCCTTCAACCAGTTGCTCACAGTCCAGTCAATCCGCAAAGGACAGATCGAAGAATACTTCAAGGATTGCTTTGCCGACATCAATGTCCTGGCAGAATCCGAGCGGATTCAGGAAATTGCAGAGACTTTAAACAAATTTAAAGCAAACCAGCTGGGACAAGGAAATTCTTTCGACACCTTTTCCACGATGTATCAATCTACAACCCAGCCATACTGGAAACCTCTGAACCAATATATCGGAGCATACGGCTACCACGACCTGTTTATCATTGATCCCAATGACGGCGACGTTCTCTTTTCCATTGCCGGGGAAGAAGATCTCGGAACCAATCTAGCGCATGGGAAATTCAAATCCACCGGCCTAGCCAAGGCGTGGCGGTCTGCGATGAAGAATAATGAAACAACCATCGCCGACTTCCACAGCTATGCACCAAGTAAAGGTAAACAATCAGCTTTCATAGCGCAGCCTATCCGCAACAGGCATAACAAAGTTATTGGCATTCTTGTTCTACAACTCACCGATGGGCAAGTTACCCATGCGGTGGATTCACGACAAGGAATGGGAAAAACGGGCGAATCCTATTTATTGGGCATTGATTCAGAAACAAACCAATATGAACTCCGTAGCTCCCTGCGCACCATGGGAGATGGCCGTTATGTAGTCGGCTACACCCTCAGCAAACCGTTGAATTACTGGCGAGATGCCATGCGCGAAGGCTATACTGGAGGGCATGCCACCTACATAGATAGCGCGGGCAACCCCGTTCTTGTAGCCTACAACGAATTGTCTATCGCAGGTCTGCAATGGTATCTCATTTCTAAAATCAATAAATCTGAAGTCACAGCCCCCGTCAGGAAAACATATATATTTATGGCCTTCCTAGGCGCTGGCCTTATGCTGTTGGTTATTCTCAGCGCCCTCTACTTTTCTGGGAAAATCACAAAACCCATTGTCGCAGATATGGAGTTTGCCAAAGCCATCTCCGAAGGGAAACTCGATGCAACACTCGAAGTTCAACAGAAGGATGAGCTGGGAGATCTGGGACGCGCTTTGGATAAGATGGCACGTAACCTCCAAGAGCTGGACTGGCTCAAGCTTGGTAAAGAAGGATTGGACGACGAGCTGCGTGGCGACCACGAAGCTGACGATCTTGCCAAACGCATGATTGCTTTCGTGACCAAGCACATGGACGCGCAACTTGGCGCCATTTATCTACTCAAAGATGACGTGCTGGAGCTCAAAGCGAGTTATTCCTTCACAGATCGCGGTGGAAACTTCAATCGGATCAAGCTGGGCGAAGGCATGGTGGGACAATCCGCCATGGAAAATGAAACCATCGTTTTCAACAATGTTCAGGATGGTGTGCCTACTATCAATTACGGTGCAGGTGAAACCACCCCGGCTCATTTCATGACCGTCCCCATCTCTTTCGAAGGGTTGGTTATCGGCGTATTACTTCTCGGCTCAACAAATGAATTCCCGCCCTTGCAACGCCGCTTTATTGAGCAAAACATAGAGAACTCCGCCATCCTGATGAATGCGGCCAAATCCCGTCAGGTCATCAGAGAGCTGCTGGAGCAAGCCCACCAGCAGCAGGAAGAACTACGCGTCACTAACGAGGAGCTGGAAGAACAAACCAACGCCCTCAAGGAATCTGAGGCAGAGCTCCAGACTCAGCAGGAAGAACTGCGCGTCACTAACGAGGAGCTGGAAGAGCAGACCAAAGCACTCAAAGAATCCGAGGCGGAACTCCAAGCACAGCAGGAAGAACTGCGTGTCACCAACGAGGAGTTGGAAGAACGCACCAAAGCGTTGGAAGAGCAGACAGAAACCATCGGACAGAAAAACGCAGACCTCATCAAGGCTCAGGAGATTGTCCGACAGAAAGCGAACGATCTGGAAATGGCGAGCAAATATAAGTCCGAGTTCCTGGCAAATATGTCCCACGAACTAAGGACACCGCTCAATTCCATTCTCATCCTGTCCCAGCTGTTCGGCAACAACAAAGATGGCAATCTCACCGAGAAGCAAATTGAATCAGCCAAGGCGATCAATTCGTCCGGTTCTGATTTACTGACATTGATTAATGAAATCCTCGACCTCTCCAAAGTGGAAGCAGGCAAGATCGAACTGATCGTTGAAGACGTCCGTCTCGACGTGATGGTCAATGACCTCAACCGCCTCTTCAAGGACGTAGCCGCAGAGAAAGGTGTTGGTTTCAACATTGATGTGGCAGATAATCTGCCGCCTTCCATCACAACAGACTCTCAGCGATTGCAGCAGATTCTACGTAACCTGCTTACCAATGCATTCAAATTCACCCATCAGGGAACTGTCGGCGTCACTATGGCCCGCCCCGCTCCTGAACTCGTTGCAGGAACCAAGATTGATCCGAAAGCATCCGTTGCCTTCTCGGTCAAAGACGACGGGATCGGTATTCCTGAAGACAAACAAGCAGCTATTTTCCAAGCGTTCCAGCAAGCAGATGGTAGCACTAGCCGCAACTATGGCGGCACCGGGTTGGGCTTGTCCATATCCAAGGAACTGACCGCCCTTCTCGGCGGCGTCATCCGACTCCAAAGCGCGGAGAACCAAGGAAGCACCTTCACCATCATTCTGCCTGAGGTATATATGGCGCAGGAGAAAAAAGAGATCCTCCCAGCAGGACTTCTGCCTGATTCTCCAGCCAAGCCCGAGGAAGAAAAAAAGGACACACTGCAGCCTGCAAAAGATGAGGATTTCCAATCCTGCGCACCGCCGGAAGCTATTGCTACATCAGCAAAACTCGATCCCATTGAACAAAAGAATGTTCCGCCCTGCGACAACGATTATCTGGAAGATGACCGCATAAGCATCACTCCAGAATCCCGAAGCCTGCTGATCATTGAAGATGACCACAACTTCGCCCGTATCATGCGTGACTTCGGACGGGAGCGAGGTTTCCTCTGTCTGGTAGCCGAAGACGGTGAAGCAGGGCTGCACTTTGCTGATTACTACAAGCCAAGTGCAATTATTCTCGACATCGGCCTGCCCGGTATTGATGGTTGGACAGTCATGGAACGTCTCAAGGACAATCCGGACCTCCGCCATATTCCCGTTCATTTCATGTCTGCTGATGACATATCTCTTGATGCCATGCGTATGGGAGCTATCGGATTCCTGTCTAAGCCCGTGAGCATGGAAAAGGTTGAAGATGCCTTTGGCAAGCTGGAAGACATCATCTCCAAACCAGTGAGCAAACTCCTGCTGGTTGAAGATGACAAGATTCAACGCGAAAGCATCATGCAGCTTATCGGTAACGGTGATGTCACAACCAAGGATGTCGCAACAGGCCAAGCCGCCTTTGAAGAATTAGAACGCGGCAACTATGACTGCATGATTCTGGACCTCGGCCTGGAGGACATGTCCGGCTTTGACTTACTCGAAAAGATTCGCCAAAGCGAAACCGCTTCACGCGTACCCGTTATTATTTACACAGGACGCGACTTGACGCTGGAAGAAGAGAAGAAGCTCAACCGCTATGCGGAAAGCATCATCATCAAAGGAGCTAAATCGCCAGAACGACTGCTGGAAGAATCTGCTCTGTTCCTGCATCGAGTTGAGGCTGACTTACCAGAAGAAAAACAGAAGATGCTCAAGATGGTCCATGACAAAGAGTCTGTACTGAGTGGCAAGACCATCCTGCTCGTTGACGATGACATGCGAAATGTCTTCGCCCTCTCCAGTGTTCTTGAAGAACGGAATATGGAAGTAGTCATTGCCAAAAACGGCATTGAGTGCCTTGAAAAACTTGATGAATGCGCAGGTGTTGATTGCGTCCTCATGGACATAATGATGCCCCAAATGGATGGCTATGAAGCCATGGTCGAAATCCGCAAACAGCGACAACACCAGAAACTCCCCATCATTGCGCTGACAGCCAAGGCCATGAAAGGCGACCGAAGCAAGTGCATTGAGGCAGGAGCAAGCGACTACCTTGCCAAGCCCGTAAACACCGACAAGCTCATCTCCATGATGAGAGTATGGCTCTACTAGAATGAGTGATTTTAACGAAATAGACGACGAACGTCTTGAGATACAGCTTCTTTTGGAAGCCATCTACCGGAAGTATGGATATGACTTTCGTGAGTACTCATGCGCCCATACCAAGCGTAGGCTGGAGCATCGTCTGGGATTGGAGCGCATGAGCAGCTACTCTGCAATGCAGCACAGATTGATCTACGATCAGAAATTCTTTGAAAAGATTCTACTGGATCTCTCCATCAACGTCACCGAGATGTTCCGCGACCCATGGTTCTACAAGGAAGTTCGGCGAACTGTCCTCCCTCATCTGCAGACCTACCCATTTATCAAAGCATGGCACGCTGGCTGCTCTGCCGGACAGGAAGTCTATTCCATGGGCATCCTTCTGGAAGAGGAAGGTATGAACAATCGCTGCCAGATGTACGCCACAGATTTCAATGAACTAATCCTGGCCAAAGCAAAGGACGGCATCTATCCACTGGATTTAATCCGAGAATATACCGTCAACTACCAGAAAGCAGGAGGCATGCGCTCTTTCTCGGACTACTATACTGCTGATTGTGACAATGTGGTCATGCGGCAATCCTTGCGGGATCGTGTCCTTTTTTCATCACATAATCTGGTCACTGATGGTGTGTTCGGCGAAATGAACGTCATATTCTGCCGCAACGTACTGATTTATTTTAATCGGGAATTACAGAACCGCGTATTGAATTTGTTCTGTGACAGTCTCTGCCCCGGCGGTTTTCTTTGTCTCGGTTCCAAAGAGAACCTCAAGTTCTCCAGCGTCGCTGACAAGTTTGAAGTCGTGGCAGATCGTGAAAAAATTTACCGGAAAAAGCGGAACGCATAATGGAAAATCTCGAACTGCAACCATACGCAGCCGTAGTGATCGGCGTCTCCGCAGGGGGACTGGCCGCACTCAATGAAATTCTACCCAAATTGGAGATAGGATTCTGCCTGCCTGTGCTTGTAGTTCAACATATCAGCCCGGACTCGGAAAACTATCTACCGCAGCATTATGATGTGCGATGCGAATTGAGTGTAAAAGAAGCCGAGGACAAGGAACCAATTCATCCAGGCACCATCTACTTTTCGCCACCAAACTACCATCTGATGGTGGAATGTGATCAAAGCATCGCCCTTTCCATTGACCCACGGGTGAACTTCTCACGCCCATCCGTAGACGTTCTATTCATGACCGCTGCCGATGCGTTCCGAGATGGCCTCATAGGTATCATCCTCACAGGCGCTAATTCTGATGGCGCTGATGGATTAGCGAAAATCAAGAAGTTTGGCGGAATGACAATAGTACAAAGCCCGGAAACAGCCGAGAACCCTGCCATGCCCGAAGCGGCCATCGAGGCGGCTGATGTCGATCATATTTTACCACTGAACAAGATCGCAAGCTTGCTCAATTCTCTTTGCAGCAAAGGAATATAATGGGAATTGCAAAAATACTCATAGTTGATGACCGACCTGAAAACCTGCTCACTCTGGAACAACTCCTCAATGAGCCAGGAATAGAACTCGTACGTGCAACGTGCGGTGAAGAAGCCTTGGCCCAGACTCTGGACCACGACTTCGCTCTGGTACTCTTGGATGTGCAGATGCCCGGTATGAACGGGTACGAAGTAGCCGAGCTCATGCGCGGTAACAAAAAGACCAAGAACATCCCTATCATCTTTGTCACCGCCGAAGTCAAAGGCGACCATCACCTGTTCAAGGGTTATGAATCAGGTGCAGTTGATTATCTGTTCAAACCACTCAATTCCATGGTATTTCAGAGCAAGGTCAGTGTTTTTCTCGAACTGTATCGCCAGAGAGAAGCGTTGGAGACCAAGACTGTAGAGCTGGACCAAAAGTTGGTAGAGTTGGAGGAACTGCAACAGCAGTTGGAGGAAACCAACGAGCAGTTGCACTTACTCTCCATCACAGATGGCCTGACAGGCTTATACAACAAGCGCCAGTTCAACGACATGCTCGCGGACGAATGGAGCCGCTCGCGCCGCCACCAATCACCACTCTCTCTGATCATTCTGGATATTGACCACTTCAAGGGATACAATGACACCTACGGCCACGCCATGGGTGACGATTGTCTCAGAAAGGTAGCTCTTACTATAGCTGCAACGGTCAAGCGTGATCAGGACAAGGTAGCCCGCGTAGGTGGTGAAGAATTTGCCATAATCCTGCCAGACACAGATCAGGAAGGAGCCGACCTCATTTCGGAAAGGGTACGACGTTGCATTGAGGATATGGAAATTCCCCACGAAGAATCTGGCGTAGCTAAATACCTCACCACCAGCATAGGTTCATCATCCACCGTACCGGACAATGCCCACAAAGTCCGAGAACTCATCACAACAGCAGATAGTGCATTATACGATGCCAAGGCGTGCGGCCGAAATTGCTGTAAGAGTGTGACACTGGATTAATCACGCAATGCAAAGGAACGTGTCCCCTTCAATGAAGGCTCTTCCGTTCAAAAACAATTATTCGATTTGGGGAATTCTACCAATCTAGGCAGAGTGATGATCATCTCTTCTGTTCAGAAAAATCCATAAGCCGCTGAAACTCATTTTCTACCAAATCAAAACTCTCTGGAGCATCTGATTGCTCTCCCTCCAGTCTCGCTTCCAACTCTGTTGCCGCGGCAGCCAAAGGTTCTGCACAAAGATTACCTGCAGCGCCTTTAATAGTATGGGCAATTCGCGATGCACTATAGTAATCCTGCTTGGCGAGCATGTCCCTGATCGTAGCAAGCTGCCCTGCAGTCTCAGTCTGGAACAGACCTAAAACCTTGAAAAGAAATTCTCTATCACCCTCGAATTCAATGAGAGCGCACGCCATATTGAGCGGGTCCATATTTGCTGTTGAAGTCGAGGCACTGTTGTTATTCGCACCGTCATCTGAGCTCGGCATAGAGCCAGCCAATGCCCACGTCTCAACAGCCATCATCAGATCGGCCCGGCGAACGGGCTTGGCAATACATCCATCCATACCTGAAGCAAAGCATTCCTGCTTATGCTCTTCAGTCGTATAAGCACTGAAAGCTACGATTGGTGTCCGCTTTCGCCCCGTAACCTTTTCCAACTCACGAATCCGGCGAGTTGCCTGATAACCATCCATGACCGGCATATGGATATCCATAAAGATCAAATCAAATTGATCCGCATCCAATGCCTGCACGGCCTTTGCTCCATTTTCAGCGACCTGAACCGTAATCCCGCCCCTGCTGAGATGCCGCTCCAGAATCATCCTGTTGGGAGCGTAATCTTCTACAACCAACACCGTAAGCGAACCACCGTCAGCCAACAAAACATTGCCACTCTCCGCAATGCTCTCAGTAGCCTCTTCCGGTGCCAGGATATTGGAAATACGCTTGATCAAATCCACCATGGCAACAGGCTTTACAACAACAGCAGCGACATCAGAACGATCGTTCGTCGCCCCCAGTTCATTCAATGTCTGGAGTCGAACAACCGGCAATGGTTGCCCTCTCTTTGACAGTGCTCGTCCCCATGGAGGAGCACCATGAAACGGCCTATCCATTTCATCGTCAACCAAAACGATATCAAAGGACTCATCAGCCGAACGCAAAAGCAGGTTTTCAGCTTCACTGGCCGTCCGTGCCACTCCACTCTGAATTCCTGCGTGTTCCAGATAACGAACCAAAACGTCACTACACGCATCCTGATTATCCACCACAAGAGCAGTATAGCGACCGTTGAAGTTCGGCATTACTGTTCGGTTGCCGGTCGCCAAATCTTTTGGCAAAGACAACTCGACATGGAATGTAGTGCCTTCACCTTCCTGACTTTTAACGGAAATAGAACCACCCATACCCTCAGCCAGCGTCTTGGCGATAGTCAGCCCTAATCCGGTCCCTCCGAACTGGCGAGTGGTGGAAATATCAACTTGAGTAAAGCTTTCAAAGATCGCGTCCTGCTTATCTGCAGGGATGCCCAGTCCTGTATCAATGACATCAAAGGACAAGGCAAAAGAATCACCTCGATCTTCAATGACATCCATTGCAATTTTCACATGCCCATCAGCAGTAAACTTAACAGCATTGGAAGCAAGATTCGTTAATATCTGTCGGATACACACCGGGTCACCAATGACATCGATATCGATATCAGGCGAAACGTACACAATCAGGCCAATGCCCTTTTCTGCTGCGGCCTGTCCGAGGCTGAAACCAAGATTTTCAGCCAGAGCACGCAGGCTGAATGAAATTGACTCAAACTCCATCTTGCCTGCCTCAATCTTGGAAAAATCGAGAATATTGTTAACGAGACCGAGCAAAATCCCTGACTCATGATTGATCACATCGGCGAACTGACGTTGGTCCTGATCCAAAGCTGTATCCAGGATAAGCTCGGTCATACCGATAATGCCATTGATAGGCGTGCGAATTTCATGACTCATATTGGCAAGGATGGTGTCCTTTGCCTCACTGGCTGCCTCAGCCATGAGCTTTTCTTGCTTCAACTGCTCAGCCCGTTTCTGATCTGTAATATCAACAAAGCTTTCTAGGATCATCTCCCGCCCATTGATCTCTATGGGCTTGGCGCTTTCGAGAATATCTACAGCACGCCCAGAGGCCGTAAACAAGACCTGCTCAACACTATCGAGAAGTTCACGACTGTCAGCCCACTGACCATGCTCGTCATGCTGCTTTCGAACAAAGCTATGCCAAGACGTGCCAATCAGTGTTTCCTTTGGAGCGCCGAGGATATCGATGGCAGCCTCATTCATGTCCACTATAGCGTAGCTAGTCCAATCCAGAATCACGATTCCAGTTTGAACTGTTTTGAAGATGGCATCTAGCCGGGCTTCGTTATCGCGAAGCACGGCCTCAGTGTCCTGCTGAGAAATATACATATCCCGAAATGTCGTATTCAATAAGCCAAACTCATCGCTACGGTCATAGTCCAATTCGGGGACATCTTTGTGGCCAAGACGAATGGCCCGAACAGCCTTGGTCAAAGATTCGACAGGGGCAAGCAGATCCGTGATGAACTGGCGCGCCTGCAATAAGAACAAGCTCGGCAGTAATACCATGAGAAACAAAGTGGCCCCGATAATATACGTGACTTGATGCCGCGTGGGAGCGAGGGACTGGATAGCGCCAAAGACAAGCTCACGTTCACCAATCTGGAATTGCCGAACCATGATAGCGCATTCTCCGCCATCCAACTCACGAGTAAAAACTTCATTCATGTCAGGAGGAATAACGATGCCAGAAAAGGCTTTAAGGCCCAAATCGGAGACAATAAGTTCCCCGTCTACCCAAAGGGCATAGTTATTACTGAGTTTGCTGGAGAGATAGTCGACAAAAGATGGTGTAGCTATCTCGGTACATCCAGCAATCGTTCCCAAAGAGAGCCCTCGATTGATGCTTGATTCAGAGCAGAGAAATACTTCGCCATCATCTTGAAGCAGGGAAAACTCACCCGCAGGTCGAATAGTATCTCCCCACGCCTCTCGGGTGGTCGCAACGATATCGCCAACGTCATTAAAGACAGCCACTTCAGACAAGCCAAACGTACTCGCGTGGGAAGCAATATACTTCTTGAGTTGTGGGACAATACCTAATTCAAGTGTCACCTGAACAGTATTATCAATGGAAAGATCTTTGAGCGTTCTCTGCAACCCATCCTTCTGATTAGAGAGAATCAGGCTGAATGTCTCCATGTTCGCTTCAAGGTTTGTCTGACTCAGCACCATGAACTGTTTGTACATAGCTGAGCCACCAATCAGAGCGGAGGCAACCAAAGGAAACAGGCAGGCTGCCACAATAAGAAAAAGCAATCTGAATCGAAACGAACGGGGTTTACGCCACCACCGCTCGTTCTTTGACTGATTCTCGTCCGAAGAAGAAATCTGATCGCTAGTTGTAGACATAGTCGGCGGCAGTCAAAAGCGACGAAGGAATCTCAATGTCGAGTTTCTTGGCTCGCTTGAGATTAAACACGATAGCGTATTCCGGAGCATCTTCGATAGGCAAATCACCCGGCTTAGCACCATCCAAAATCAAAGCAGTTTGCTTACCTGCCAACGCGCCCATTTCCTTGAAATCGACCGCAGCACCACCAAATAGTCCGACCTTGGAGAAGAAGTAGTTCACAGCCATGCCCGGCTTCGTGCAGTGAGCTATAGTCCATTCAAATATTTTACGAGCCGTATGAGTCTGGCCATCGTTCGCTTTCAGAGAGAGAGCAGCTGGATAAATAGCACAAACGGATGCGTCTGAATTAATCTGCTTGATAAGAGCCTTGTACTCTTCCCAATTATGAACCTTTTCAAAACGGTAACCCAATCCAGGAAGGGGCTTTGCCAATTCAAGGGATAACTGCTTGGTCACAGCCTGCCCAGTGGGAGTATAGTCAGTAATGAATACGAATGTATTTCCAGTCAGTCCAGGTATGGCTTTCATCACCCGCAAAGACTGTTCGACGTAAAGTTTTTCGTAAACCCCGGTAATATTACTGCCGGGATGAAGCCGACTCTCAAGGAAAGGAACCTTGGCATCATATGCTTCCACCTGACCATTCAAGCCGGAAAAGACCACAGCCACGTCGTCGCGACCAGCCAAAGGAAGCCCTACTTCGCGAAAGGCATTGTCATCTATGGCTACCACCACATCCGGTTTGAATGTTTCTATCCTAGTTAAGGCAATAGCAGCTTCGCTTTGCATAAGCTTGGCAGTGGTGTTTTTCCTTTTGGAATCCATGTAATAGCGCTCAATTTGCAGGTTGCTTCCCTCAATATATCCGTTGCGCGCCAATTGACTGACGACACCTTCTTCCTGAGGCCCACCGCAAATATGCCCTTCCTCGTAGCTGGCCACGATGAATATTTTCTTCCCATCGCTCGCTTCCCCTTTCCCCGGCACAACCAGACAAAAAAGGAGCAAACACAAAAAGAGCATTTTTTTAGACATATAGAGCGCCTTGATTGTTTGCACAAAGCACAAACAAAATCCCATAGATTAACCCACAAATGAATTTAGTAATGGTTAACTGATAGCACTTCATTTATCAAGGGTTAGCATTGAATGCCAACGCATAGCGCGCTTTACAAGCCTCTCCCCTTCTTCACTTTGAGAATTTCAAGCTACTACAATACAGCGCCTGAATTAGGGCTAAAGTAATTGGTTACAATCCCTGCGCTTCCCACTCCTGTTTCTTGAAACCAAACAATACAAAGTCAGCCCCTACGAGGAGTGGACGCTTCACGAGCATACCATCACTGGAGACCAGTTCAAACAACTCACTCTCGGACATATCGGCGATAGTGTCCTTCAGGCCGAGTTCTTTGTACTTCTTGCCATTGGTATTCACGAACTTCTTTTTGTCGACGCCGGCAATTTTCTGCCAAGCCAGAAGTTCATCTTTAGTCGGTGTTTCCTTAATGATGTGACGAACCGAGAAATTCACGCCTTTTTCTTCAAGCCAAACCTTGGCATTGCGCGCGGATGTTCAACTGGGGTAGTGTACGAGAATCATATTTATGTCTCCATAATTTCAGTTTGTAAGAGCCATTGATTTAGCACAGACACAAACAGCGCACAAATGGTGTAGAGTCGCAATTCCCATCTGTCACGGGAGATGTACAGATTTGGGAAATACATTGCGAATGATCCCTCTAAACGCTACACAACCTGTCAAATCCCCAATGGATGAGCCACCTCAACCCATACATATGACAGCCACGGAAACAGCATGAAAAGTATACGATATATCGATCGCACATCCGGTACTCTTTTGAAGGAAACCGTTCCCGGCGAGAGCTGGCTGCAATGGCTTTACCACAACCCGCTTGGCAAACTCGCCCTGCATAGTGTTGTAAAAAAGAAGTTCATCACGCAATGGTACGGTACCAAGATGGATGCACCATCTTCCAAAGCGAAAATTGTGGACTTCGTACAAAGCCTCCGGATCGATATGGGCGAGGCGGTTCTGGACATCAATGACTTCGAGTCATTCAATGACTTTTTCATCCGTACCCTCAAGCCGGAAGCTCGCCCCATCGAGACTGAGCCCAGCGCCATAGTCTCCCCTGCTGACGGCAAGGTTCTAACGTTCAATGGCATTCAAGGCTTGGACTCCTTCTTTGTTAAAGGGCAATCCTTCTCTCTCGGCAGCTTCCTTCAAGATCCAGCTCTGACAGAGAAGTATACCGATGGCACTCTCATAATTATCCGCCTTGCTCCGGTAGATTATCATCGATTCCACTTCCCTGCCGATGGCACAATATCCGGCTCCACCCTGATCAATGGAGATTATCTCTCTGTTTCCCCTTACGCAGTAAAGACCAATTTAAATGTCTATTGGGAAAACAAGCGGGAATACAGTGTCTTAAGCACTGACAATGCGGGAGACATCCTACTCTGCGAAGTAGGCGCAACCATGGTTGGCTCGATCATCCAAAACTATACACCTGACACCCAAGTTCAAAAGGGACAGGAAAAAGGATGGTTCAAATTCGGCGGTTCAACGGTCATCGCCCTTCTGGAAAAAGGAAAAGCTGAGATCGACAAGGACATCCTCTACAACACCAGCAAAGGCTTTGAGACCAGCATAAAAATGGGTGAGCATATCGCCACTGCACTCGGCTAAAAAGGAAACATTAGATGGGGCGTGCAACGAAAGGAAGTCGCACGCTCCAGATATCGCACAGGCCTCTCAAATTATATCCACTTGTCATTTTCAGCCTGAAGCGCACTCTCACTCTCTCCAGTATTCACCACGCCCCGGGGCTCAACAATGAGTATCCTGCACTCTTCCCGTGCATAGGGCTTATGCTCCACTCCTTGCTTGACGACAAACATTTCACCCTCTGCAACACTCACCTTCCCATCACGAAATTCGATTTCCATCTCGCCAGACAAGACTAGAAACACCTCATCGGTGTCCTTGTGGTCATGCCAAACAAACTCACCTTGTATTTTAACAAGCTTGAATTGGTAATCATTCATTTCAGCAATCACCTTTGGAGACCAATGCTCTGCAAATAAAGAGAGCTTGTTCTCAAAGTTAATCGACTCATGTTTCATTATATAACTCCTTATGTCCAAATGGCACACCTAACGGCCCAAGAACAGCAATAGTACACGGCCACTGCAATCCATTGATCCCGAACTTTTCTTTCTTGATCTTGTTATGAAGAGTTATCCCCATAATCTGCTTAAAACAAGAGATGGTCGGGCTACAGCTCGACCATCTCTTGAATAAATCACCACACAGTATTCCAATGCCGCCCGTACTATGTTTGCAAGACAAGCTCCCCTTCAATTTGCTTGGGGCTGCTCGATAAAAGGCTGTGGATAATATTCCTGATGAACTGTGCACCTTACTCAAATAAAGCAGGTGGCTATTATTAATGGCACAGAGCAAGCAACAGCAAACCCAGCAAAACTCATCTGCGCTTGCGGGAGCAGACTAACGACCTGAATATCAGCCATTTGAAAGGCACCCAAATTGAATATTATTTAGCTCATATTACTAACTACCACTCTTCTCTACGTTGAGAATAGTTCCCGCAATTTGACAGTTCTCCTTCATATCATGCAATACTATGTTTGTAACGCTATCTACACCAATCAAGGAGAGTACATATGAACGCAGCAGCAGCCCAGGGGCGCATCCGATTCAGAAATGAGGCACTCAAAGTGGCCGAATTTGCCTACACCATCCGAGACTCGCTTCTTGAGGTGAAGGGTGTTGTTCAGGTGCAGGTGAACAAAAGGATCGGGAGCATTCTCATCCTGTTCGACAAGACCAAAGTATCAGCTGAAAACATCTTGAATAAAGTAGCTGACACGCTTGGTGTTGACATGACCAAGGTAAAAACCAGTGCCAAAGATGTGCAGAAAGCTCTCACGAGCAGAAAAGGAAGAAAGTACGTGAAACGCGGCCTGATCACTGCCATTGCGGCAGCATTGGGCGTCGTGTATTTTTCCGAGAAATGGCACGTTGTGGCAGGAGTCGCATTCGTTCACCTGCTCGGCTTACATCTGTACCAGAACAAACGCACATTAATGAAATAATAAAATGGTAAAAAGAAAATCTCCTCTCAACGCATTCGGCTGAGAGGAGATTTTCTTATTTGGTAACTGGAACCAAACGAACTCCGGCTTCTTCGAGTAAAGCCATGGCTGTGCCGGCATGCCCGTCTGGTGAAACAACTTCATCCGGCCTTTGGGAAATCAGCCATTGGCCCACGAGAAGGCCTCGACGCTTCTTTGCTTCATAATGTGGATTCTCCCAAAAAGAACATTCTTCCACTTCAGAGGTAACCCCATTTACCACTTCCAGCATAAACCACGGAGCAGAGGCTAAGCCATCAGCCACCATGCCGTGTGGTTCAGACACAGGCGTCAAGCGACGGTAAATATCATCATGCCCGAAATGCGTACGTACGTGTACCATCACGATACGGGGGAACTTGCGCATCACCGCTGCTTCCAAGCTATCAGCTACGCGATCCGCCACTCGGTGGTCTCCTGTCCGCAGATGGACATCCAGATTCACAATGTATCGCCCTCCTGCTTGACGGCCAATGCAACCAAGCACACGGGATACCTGAGGCTGACGTTCCACAAGGCCAATAACATCGTGTGTGAGTCCCTGCGGCATGGTCGCATCAAGAAGATCACGCACAGCATCAATCAGTAATTGAAACCCCGCCCAAAAAACAAAGAGTGAAACCGCGCCCGCAGCCCATCTATCTAGTGAATAGCCAAATGAAGAACCAATCAGCCCAACGATGACCACCCCGGTGGAAGCACCATCCACAAGGTAATCCCGAGCGTCAGCCACAAGGGCGGGCGATCCCAGTTTTTTACCAGCGCGCAGCTGATACAGGCCAAACAGTATGGCAATAACCAATGAACCAATTGCCACCGGAAGGGCGATGGCCGTATCAGGAATTGTGCTACTGCCGAGTATGGCATCTCGACCGATTTCATACGCCACAACAATGACAGCCACAGAGATAACGAGAGTGGCGATATTCTCTGCTTTGTACAGGCCAAACGGGAACGAAGGATGCTTTTTCCCTGCAATCCAAAGCCCGGCCAGTGCTGCGCCCGAGGCAAAGACATCGGCAGCGGAATGAATCGCATCTCCAATCAATGCAGCACTACCAGAAATAACTCCGGCAATACCTTTCACGATCGCAAGAAAGAGATTCAGAAGCACAGAGAAGGCTGCCCGCTTCTGCGCCGCAACCATATCGGTATCAACTTCATGAACGTTTTCAGACATGACAGCCCCGCATGCTATTTGGCCTTGGCAGCTTCATCCACAACCTCGACATCATCACCTTCCACTTCGTCAATTTCAAGGTCCTCAAATACGACCGTTTCTTCAACGCTACCTTCTGTGGTTTCCAAAGCCTGAGGCTCGTTTTTCATCTTGCCCTGCTTTCTGCTACGACGCCCTTTACCAGCACCTCGACCACCAGCGCTCCGCCCTTCACTCTCATCCGAGCCAATCAAGCCAACAACGGCATCGGATATAACATCAACAAGCCCGGAAGATTGATTTCCGCGACCTCCCCCCTGACCACCACGCCCTTTGCCACCGCCAGAACTGCCAAGGGCACTGCCAATCATTTCGGGCAGCATTCCGCCACCTCCGCCTCCGCGGCCACCAAGGCCAACGACCGACATTGCAGCCAGTCCAACACCACCGCCACCCTGCCCGCCTGCAAGAGTGCTGGCTGCGGCGACTCCGCCGAACAGAAGTCCCTGCTTCACAACACCGGCAACAGCTTCCTTTTGAGTTACATCACCTTGTTTGTACTGGTTCCACATTTTGAAGCCAGCGATCCCTGCTCCGATCAACACGCCGACACCGGCAGCAGCAAGAGGATTCTTTGGAAGAAGATTTTTCATATTATCGCCCTTATATTTATTGCGTTTGAAAATTTATTGAAAGCTTACTCCCATTTTGCCCTTGCTGCAAAACGGTGAGAACGAAAACCAAGTACACTAAAATACTCAGGGACTTTGCGAGGTTCAAGCATTTCAGACTTTTAAAGTATACTAACACAAGAAAACGCAGCCTCGATTCGAGACTGCGTTTCGTTTGATTCCTATCTGACATTGCGCTTCTATTGTTCCGGCAACATAGGTCGCATACTCTGCGCGCAGGTCAAAACAGTACCTGAATTGTGCAGGAAGGCGAGCATGGCAGGAGTAATGAATCCAAAAACTCCAAGACCGATGAAAAGCGTGTTGCTACCAACAATGACCTTATAGTTTCTACGAATCCGGCGCATAACCATCTTAGAAAGCGACATGGCATCCATGAGACTATCCAGACGTTCGCTGGTCAACATGACATCACATGCCTCTTGAGCGATATCCGCGCCGTGCTTCATCGACACACCAACATCAGCATGGCTCAATGCGGCTGAGTCATTGATTCCATCGCCGACCATGGCCACGATGTAACCTTCCTCTCGCAAGGAATCGACCAACTCAGTTTTGTCATTAGGCAGAACCTGCGCATAGAACTCTTCGATATCAAGCTGCTCTGCCACGTTCCGAGCCGTTTGTTCGCTATCGCCAGTAAGCATAATGATGCGCTTCATGCCGATATTCTCAAGACGGCGAATGAACCGATATGAAGAATCACGAATAGGGTCTTCCAAAGCGATCACGCCTGCGAGCTTTCCACCCACCGCCAAATACAAAGTGGACAATCCGCTCTGAGAACAACGTGTAATTTGAGCATCCGCTTCATCCAAATCAATCCCTTCATCCTCATGAACAAAGTGCCTGCTGCCCAAAATCATCCGCTGCCCATCCAGAGTCGTGGAAATCCCGTGCGCCAGAATATACTCGACTTCAGCATGTTGCTCGTCATGATCCAGCCCTTCTTCATCAGCCTTGCGTACAACGGCATCAGCTACAGGATGAGGAAAATGCTCTTCCATACAAGCGGCATTGCGCAGAATGAACTCTCTGCTGAACCCGTTGACCGGACAGATATCCACGACTTCAGGAGTGGCCCGTGTCAGCGTGCCTGTCTTGTCTAGAACAATGGCATCTACTTTGGACAACTGCTCAACATACTTGCCACCTTTAATAAGGGCGCCGCTGTGAGCGGATTCCAACATAGCCGAACGGACCGCCAACGGCGTCGACAACTTGATAGCGCAGGAATAGTCAGCCATAAGTACGGCTGCAGCCTGCATCCAGTTCCGGGTAATGGCGAAAATTACGCCCGAAAGAATAAAGGAGAAGGGAACGATCTTATCGGCAAGCTTAACGGCCTGCCCATGAATGTCCGCTTTCATTCCTTCCGAATCAGAAATTACCTGTGCGATCTTGGCGAAGCGAGTCTCATCTCCCACCCCTTCGGACAAGATGATAATCTTGCCTTCCTCGACGACGGTTCCGGCAAAGACTTCCTTGCCCGCCCCGCACTTCACCGACAATGGCTCACCTGTCATGGAAGCCTGATTGACCATGGCTGTTCCATCGGCAACAACACCATCGACGGGAATTCGGGCACCGGACCGAACAACGACGAGGTCGCCCGGATTGAGTTCCTCCTGCGGCACCTGAACTTCCGCTCCCTTGCGCATAACCCAGACCGGCTTACCGTCACCGGCAAAGAGTGCTGCGAGATCATTGCGGGATTTTTCACGTGTCCAATCTTCCAGTGTTTCACTGATATCCAACAGCAGGTGAATAGTGCCAGCAGTACCAAAGTCACGCATTGCCAAGGCTGAGCCGATAGCAGCGGCGTCCAGTACGGCAACATTGAGCTTGCCTTGGAAGAGAGAACGAACACCTTCAAAGATCAATGGAGCGACATTGAACGCTGTCCAATACGGACGAATCCCCATAGGCATAAACAGGCGTGTGGTGTAGAAATTGAGAACCTTTTTGGCCACTATCCAGAACGGATTCTCCATGGCTCCCGGCTGATATTGACCACTGTTCAACGCAGGAAGTGTACAAGCTGCCTCGTCGCCCAGATCTGCCTTTCGGCAAACAGGCAAGTCTGGCAACTCAACAACTGACAATGCGTCTTCCACAACATCCAGAATACGCTCAGTAAGCCCGGCCTCTGGAGAAAAAAGAGCCAACCCTCTACCGGATCGCTCACTATAGCGAAATTCAATATCCCCTAAATCGTCACCAATCTCTGATTGCAAACGATTTTGGAGAGATAAAATAGACTGTGGGGAAGCGACTTCAAATCGGATTCGCCCGGGTATGCTACGAACAATAGTCATGCGCCAACCATGGTTTTCATGCTTGTTATACAAATGATGTTTCTCGCCTTTGCCGGCGAGCATCACGGGATTCTACCTAAATTAAGATTCTGTTTTTTGTGGAGCTTCCGCAGGTTTCACTACGGGCTTCGCAGCCGTTTTCTTCGATGCAGCTTTCTTTGCAGATGTCGCTTTCTTAGGAGCAGCTTTCTTCTTGGGAGCGGCTTTTTTCGGCGCAGCCTTCTTAGGGGCTGTTTTTTTGGCTTTCGCCTTTGTACCGGCACTCTTCTTCGCTACACTTTTCTTCGCTGCAGCCTTCTTCTTTGGAGCAGCTTTCTTTGGTGCTGGTTTGACCTCGGTAGCTTGCTCGGCTTCCTGTTTCATTTTTGCTTCATGCTCATATTTGGCCTCAGCCAGATAATCTTCCACATCTTCTTTGATTGTCTCGACCGTGCCGAGCAACTTCTCAGTCAGGCCGTGCCCGCCCTGAACGAGATTTTGTAGGAGATTATCCCCTTTCCCCTCTTTAACCAAAGCCATGCCCGCAGCACCGAGGGCTGCACCCGCAATGAGATACGCAATTCTGTTAACAGCCATAACCCCTTCCCCTATGCATCCTTTGGCGGAGTCATCTGCTCTGCCATGTCACTCATCGTTTTTTCAAAAAGCTTCTGTCCAATTTCAGCAGCATCGCCCACAAAGTCTTTCAACTCATCAGGATGCTTGACCGCCATATAAGCAGCAGCACCAACAGCAGCACCAGCTGCGATCAACATCAGTTTTTCAGTCAATTCATTCATTTTTCTTAGTACTCCTTATGGTAGAAGGACATTACCCACTATCACAGTATGGAGATTGGTTACAACTTTGAGAATGATTTTTATCACCCGAGGAATGATTAGCGGCAGGATGACGGGGAAGCACCAAGTGAAGCTACAAGAAGACCATGGCAAATCACACGGCCCAAACTGAGCCCAAAGTAGTTACAAGCCAGAACACCAGCTAAAGACAGAAGCACCCCCCCAGTTTGGAGGGAGGTTTTGCTGAGAGGCCGGGAGGCATGCTCCTGTCTCTTTTCAGGGGCTGATTTGAAATTCGTACGGTGGCTATTAATTGCTATGGCTTTTGAAGACATTTATTCACCTTGTCAGTCGCAGTAAAATCAGGATGCGAGCTGCTTGAGTAAAGAAACACCTTCCTTCCCCTTCACCCTCTGCATCAAGTCAAGCGACTTTATTGAAAACGATTCTCATAGTCAATATCAAAATATGCCGCTGAAAGATTTAATCTCACAGCGGCAGGATCTACTAATGAGTCAAGCTATTTAGACAAAAAGCACTTGGTGCAACTCTTCGACGATTTCTGCAGCTCTACTGTCATCTTCAGTCGTGATGAGTTCTTCCAAAAGTACAGGGGGAATTTGGTCTGCATCATACTCAATGAGCAGAGTGCGGGAGAAAATATTCAACTGCGTATCTGTAACAGCATCCGGCATCTCTGGAGGAGATTGGGCGAGCTTGAGAGCCTCAGGGTCATTCATGACGGCAAGCGCAAACTTGATCCTGATTCGCCCGGGAAGGCTGTGCTTAATAGACAAATATTTCCTCAAAGTAGCAATCGTAGCAAAATCCATAATATCTCCTCTGGGAGGGGGAGTACCCCAGCCTGTCCACTCTTGCAAACACCATTGGGCGACAAAATAATCCGTCTGCCCTAATGTCCACTAAACAAGCTCAAGGGCAAAAGCATCCGCAGCCCGTATTACTTGTCCGCGCTGCACTCAGAGCAAATTCCAAACAGATACATGCGATGTCTCGTCAAAGAGAAGCCGTATTCATCTGCAATGTCAGACTGACGTTTTTCAATGGCATCATCGAATATCTCGACCTTCTTCTGGCATACTTGGCAAATCAGATGATCGTGATGGTCGTGCCCATATGCATGTTCATACAATGCTCCTCCATCTCCAATATCAATACTATCCGCCAATCCCGAATCCACGAGCAATTTGAGAGTTCGATAGACTGTAGCCTGCCCCACATCCCGGGCCTTTTCTCTGACTAGTGCGTACAAATGCTCTACTGGGAAATGCCCTTCTGTTTCGAGGAATGTTTCAACAATTACTTTTCGTTGTGGAGTCATGCATAAGTTATTCGACTTGAGATACTCCATGAAGACTTGGTGTGCTGTTTTGTTCATGACGGGAATGACACTCATTTTCAATTAAAAGTTACATTAAAATCCAACAGCAGACAGAAAACGAGCTGAAGCAACTCCGGCAGCAATATGCTTCCGCGTCCCTTCCGTCAGTTCAAGATGCTCAACAACTTCAACTGGCGCACTATCATTAGTGCTAGCCAGAACCAATTCAAAATCCCTACGCAATCGCATGAATGCAACTTTCACATCATCATACGAATCTTCGGAGCCTCTCCATGGCAAGACAAGCCTTCCACTGGTGGTGATGAGCTTGTGAGACGGTGTCATCAGACGGTACCAAGTCAGTTCAACGCCAGCTCTTTCGTCTTCATTAGGATAACAAAACGAGCGCCATGAAAACGGTGGTTTGGCAATAGCATTATCCATGACCACCTGTGGTACGGCCAAATCTATTTCAAACCGCTCCAGCTCGATCTCGTAATTCAGCACAGGCCTGTGATTGCCCCGTTTCTTCTGAATGGACCATTCAATTTTCATTTATATACTCCTATTGTATTTCAAGAACTTCACCGAATGGTGGCGTTTTACCTTCACCACCAATCCGTGCCCACAAGACCGGATATCCCGGCTCCTGCTCGGGAAAATGTATGCATTCCATATCGGTGAGGTAGACGAGACAGGCTGGGTCTACCCCCTCCTCATCTATCCACGTAAATACCGGGCGGTAGTCAGTTCCTCCGCCCCCTTGTGGTGAAATTTCCAGAGGAAGATCATTACGACTAAATGAGTCCGATCCTGCAACCTGACTGTCGCAATAAACTACATGAACCGTAGTATCGTACGACTCCAGCAGACCGGATATCTCCGCTGCGAACTGACACATCTCCCGTTCGCTCACACTACCGGAGGTGTCCAAAGCAAGCACAACTTCCGGCAACTTCTGATGAGAAAGGGATGGCAAAATCACATTCAAATGCAAGAAGCGCTTGTTGGGTGGTGTCCAGCTGTAATCGTCCCTCGCCCTATCACTAATGAACCGTTCCAAAATCTCCTGCCAATCCAATTTTGGATATAAGACTTCACCAATAAGGCGTTCAAGTTCCCCCGGGAGATCACCCATTTCACGGGCCTGTTGTGCGGCTTGAGCAAGAGCTAACTCCCACTCATCATCTGAGGGACTTTCGTCATTGGAACCGCCCTCCCTGGCTTCTGCGCTGTCACGGATCTCGCCACTTCCACCGGGATCGCCAGTCTGGTCTTCACCGCCATCATCAGCGGCATCACCAACAGCTCCGTCTTCGACCTCGCCATCACCGCCAGCTTCTCCCGCACTGGATTCAGAATCATCACCAAGGTCATCGCCTTCGCTCCCTTCTCCAGCCAACCCATCCCACTCAGATTCACCATCAGACTCACCCTGCTCTTCTGATGGAGAAGGACGTTCCTCATCATTACGATGAGAATTGAGCTGAGCGTAAATGTCATCAGCCGTAAGGCCATGATACTTTGGGTTGTCCAAATACTTGGGGGGCAATTCAATGTCTGCATCCAACAGAATCCAATTGATGGCGTGATCGCAAGCCATGTTCCAGAGCTTGGCATCCCGTCCATTGCGTCGAGTGTGATGCTGACAGGCCGGGTGCATGACAGTATGTGCCATGAGCCCCTGAACCTGTGCATCGGTCAGCCCTCGAACATAGCCAGGATTGTAACCAAGTCTTCTGCCATCAGTCCAAGCTGTGGCGCACTCGGTGTCCACTGTTGGCTCCATTCTCAGGCAGAGTGAACCAAAGAACGGCTGTTCCAACAGCAGACTTGTCCGAGCTTTGAGAATCTTCTTTTTAATGGGGTCCATAACTACAGCAAAACTTCAGAATTGGTTGTTGCCCAATGCGAAAAGGCCGGGGATTCCACTACGCCTCGATGGTTTTTCACGGCATCTCTGACAAGGAGGACGCCGAACTCCGAGGGCAATCTGGATGCGTACGTGACTATACTATCCGCAGTTTCCTCTCCGGCCTTTTTCGCTAGGGCCCCGCACAGAGCGTACAGGGTCGCGGGTTCCTCGGGTACATTCGCGGTGCTAGGATGGTTGATGACAGCATCCGGATCGGGCAATTGCCTGAACATCCGAGTAAACCCGGCGAATTCCGCTGCCGCGCCAGGACCAATTGTTCCTTTTAACAGGCTCAGTTCAAGTGATTGGTCAGTAGCCATTGCGACAATACCGGCAGCGAACTCCCATGATCTTGGTGAAGGGAACGCCTTCTCATTCTTCTTAGGATCAAAATTGTGCAGTAGGTTGGGTCTAAATCGAATAAAAGCCAGCACTTCTTCAGGAACGCCCTGTTCCTCGGCCCACGCAAGCCACGCCTCAACATCGACATCAAAATCGATGTGCACGAAACGATTCGCGAGGGCAGACGGCATACGGTGGGTCACTGCGCGATCAGTCTCTCGGTTACCCGCTGCGATCACGGTCCAGCCATCCGGTAGGACATACTCACCGACCTTGCGATCCAACACCAATTGGTAGCAGGCAGCTTGAACCAGTGGCGGAGCCGCGTTCAACTCATCAAGGAAAAGCACCCCCTCGCCTTCGGTCGGAAGGAAAGCGGGAGGCGCCCAATGGGCCCTTCCATCCCTATTCACGGAAGGCAATCCCCTCAGATCAACGGGATCAAGAAGCACGGCACGAACATCAGTAAGCTCCAAATTCAATTCATCAGCAACTTGCTTCACAACCTGACTTTTACCTACACCTGGAGCGCCCCAAATAAATACAGGCTGCTTCAGGGGGATCAGTGATTTCAACGATGCTTTTACTTGATTAGGTTTCATTCTATCCTCTTGAACTATTTACAACAAACGCAAATAAATTCGCATCTGCCTATACTGTTAAATCAAAATGAAAGGTTTACGTTACCACCAGAAGGCGAAAGCTCTCACCATCCAATGAAATTATTCCCCATGGCTCTCAAACAAACTGGAGACGGAATTCAAACCGCATGAATGACGCATATAAATGGGTACATCTGTGCCGCGAACAGCAGCAAGAACCTCTCTTCGTGACTTATGAGAAGTCTTATCCGTAACCAGAACAATGAAATCCGCACTCAATAGAGTGATCGAAATCCTCGCTTCGTCCCCTGACAGAGTTTCCACCTGTGTTCCATTCTCTCTGGCTTCATAGACATAGTGCAGGGCATCCCAATCCACTTTTCCAATCAAAGCTGCGCACATTTTATTCATTCCACCTTGCTGAGGTTGAGAATCGTTTTCACCTCTATTGTGCTTGGAATATTTTGTCAACCGCCAAATTCTACCCATATATGTTATACGAAAAAATCTGTTGACCGCTTACTCCCGCTTATGTATCTAGCGTCAATTGAAAATGAATCTCACCATCATTTTCAACAAAAGAGCAATACTTCGAAGGAGGAGTGACAATGTCCAAATCAATGCCACTGGCCGAAATGCGTCAGGGAAACACCTACCGGGTTCTCGGATTTAAATCCGAAACATCCGTGTATGCACAAAAACTTCACAAGATGGGGTTCGTAGAAGGAACGCCCATTTCACTGGCACCAGTAGAAATGAATGATCCTTTTGTTGTAGAAATTCGCGGCAGCCGTGTTGCCCTCAGGAAAACAGAAGCCCAGCAAGTTCTCGTGGAGGGCGTGTAAATGCATAAAGTTGAAAGAATAGCCATCGCAGGTGTGCCAAACAGTGGTAAAACCACACTCTTCAATGCACTGACAGGAGCACGCCAAAGGGTTGGAAACTGGCCCGGCGTTACCGTTGAAAAGATTGAAGGCAACTTCCCGCTCAAGGGAACAGATGTTGAACTGGTCGATCTCCCCGGAACATACAACCTGAGTCCTGACACTGAAGATCAGAAGGTTGCCGAGCGTGTCATTCGCGATGGAGAGTATGACCTGATACTCAATGTCATTGATGCAACCAACCTCTCGCGTAACCTCTATCTTACACTGGATTTGATGGAACGCACCAACCAGATGATCATCCTCCTCAACATGGTGGATGTGGCCGAGAATGAAGGGCTGGATGTTGACATTGAAAAACTTTCAAAACAGTTGGGACTCCCCGTTGTTCCCGTCGTTGCCGTAAACAGGGAAGCCGTAAAAAAAGCAGTCTCCCAGATTGAGACTCTGCTTGAAGATGTCCCGGCTCACGACACCCATGTCACCCGTGGCGAAGTCATGGACACCGTGGCCAAATACGCGCACATCGACAGCATCTACAATAACGTTGTCAGCGAAAAGAAAAACCGCGAAGAAAACTTCACAAACAAAGTTGACAACATCGTCCTGAACCGTTTCGCAGCCATCCCGATTTTTCTCGTCTCCATGTTCCTCACCTTCTGGTTCGCCATCGGCCTCGGCTCGGTTTTCATTGATTTCTTCGACATCCTCGGCGGCCTGCTCTTCGTAGACATTCCCGGAAGCATCCTAACCTCCATTAACGCCCCGGAATGGCTGAACGTCATGATTGCTGGAGGCCTCGGCGCAGGTGTACAGACAGTCGCCACATTCGTGCCAGTCGTCTTCTTCATGTTCCTGGCTTTGGCTATCCTGGAGGACCTCGGCTACATGGCCCGTGTCGGTGTTATGGCTGACCGCTTCATGCGCAAGATAGGTCTGCCGGGTTCAGCGTTCATCCCCATGGTTGTCGGGTTCGGTTGTACGGTCCCCGCTGTCATGGCAACCCGAACTCTGCCCACAAAACGTGACCGTTTCATGACTATTTTCATGGCCCCGTTCATGTCCTGCGGCGCACGTCTTCCTGTATACGCACTCTTTTGCGTAGCCCTGTTCGGCTCCAACTCAGGTCTCGCCGTATTCCTAATCTACCTATCCGGTTTGATCATGGCGATCCTCACCGGTCTTATGCTCAAAAACACCCTGTTTAAAGGCACGCCATCTCACTTTGTTATGGACCTACCCCTCTACCACACCCCTCGCATTGGTGCGGTATTCAAGAGTGCCTGGCTGCGTCTGCGTCACTTCATCAAGCGCGCCGGAACCATCGTTGTCATGGCAGTATTCGTACTGAGCATGCTCAACTCCATCGGCATTAATGATGGCAAGTTCTCCTTCGGAAATGAAGACTCTCAAGCATCCGTTCTTGCTTACATGGGTAAAGGAATCGGTCCCATCTTTGAGCCCATGGGGATCAAGGAAGACAACTGGCCTGCATCCGTAGCTCTGTTCACTGGATTGTTTGCCAAAGAAGCCATCGTCGGTACCGTCAACTCCCTTTACTCCTCTCTGGATATGCAGGAAGAAGCTGAAGCTGGTGCATCAGAAGAAGAGGAAGGCGGACTCGATATCGGCGGAACCGTCACGGAAGCATTCACCACAGTTGGTGACGGTCTGGTTGGCGTTGTCAGCTCCTTTGACCTTCTGGGAATTGGACTGATTACGGAAGACAGCGAAACCATCTCCGAAGAAATTGGTGCGAATGCTTCAGTTTACAAACACCTCGCAGCCAACTTCACCGTATTCTCCGCATTCGCATACCTGCTCTTTGTCCTGATGTACTTCCCCTGCCTTGCAGTGGTCGGTGCCGCCAGACAAGAAATGGGTGGTTTCTATGCATCCGTCATGACCCTCTACAGCACCGTGATGGCCTGGGCCGTTGCCACCCTGTTCTATCAGGTTACCGAAGGCCACAACTTCATATTCATCGCCCTCTCTATAGCGATCCTGATCTCCATTTACTTTGTGCTCAAAGTACTCGGTGAAAAAGATGCATCAACCCTGAGAATTGGCGCTGCTGCAAAGCAAACACGATAACCATGCCCCCCGTCACGCTACGGCGTTGACAAAGCGTTGAAGCGATAGCCCCACCAGACTAAAACGGCCGGAACCGTTTGGTCGGTGGGGCTATCCAATTTCACCCAGCTTATTTACCCGGCTTTATAAGTTCATGAGCCAATTCAACTATTGCTTCTGCGTAACGGAAACATCCGCGTCCCCTCTTCCATCCGCCAATCCGGCTGCCCTGATCACTCTAAGATCATATCCGCACAACTAAAACATCTCAGAATACCGCTCTAAAAGATCAACATGCACATGAGGCCATGTTCGGTCGAAGAATTTCTTAAACTGGCCAGATACACAACCAAAGCAAACAGGACTTTAAAATACAGCACATCGCCTTTCTACGGTAACGCCCTACAGATCCCTCTTCAGATCATAAACTGCTTGACCAAAAACAAGCGGCCTTTGCCGTAAACACAAGCTTTTCGGTCCAATTTTAGCCGAGATGTTGAATGCGCCATACAACAAAAAAGAGATCATCCCAAAACTAGATAACCTCTTTTTTGTAGTGGAGCTGGAGGGAATCGAACCCACGACCTCTTGAATGCCAGTCAATGGCACACCTATCACGAGAAACACGATAACTCTCTAGATTAAAGACGAGTATCCGTCCCGATTATTTCCATTCATCACACTGTACACCTTGTGCACGTTGTCAACAATTCCGAACAGTTATATAAAGAGTGAATATAAAAGGGAACGAATGACGGACAGTTCTTATTCTCTCCGGTTAGATACCAATCTAATTAAAAAACACCACGCAAGCTAAAACAATGTGAAGATAAGCACTGCCATTTGCAATCGTTATAATCATGTATTCTTTTCTCAAGTGGGACTTCTCCGTTCGCAAACAACAAACCATCAGGCGATAGCGCTGGCCTGAAATCCTTTGCTTCTCAATCCGCCGATCACCAACAGCATACCGCCTAGGGCGACACTTGCTGCTGACAAAATGAGAGCGGGTGCAAATCCACCGACATGATCCGCAATGATGCCTGTTGCCATGGGACCAAAGATTTGGCCTCCACCATAGGCCGATGCAAGGATACCTATTATCCATTGTCTTCTTTCAGGATAGAGCGTTGTACCAATGTAAATGCTGTGTGCGGCAATTCCCATAAAGGTGCCGCCAAAGAGGATTGCCCCGACAATTGCGAAGGTGGTCGACTGGAAATAGACAGGAAGCAATATCCCGATGCATTGGATACCATACATAGCCACAAGAATTTTCAACGGGGCGAGTTGCCGCAAGCAGAGAGACACTATTGGTATTGATGATGCAGCAGCTAGGCCGGTGATGACCCAAGGAGTTGTACCGGAGATACCATCGCCCGCTCCTTGCAGAAATGAAACAATAAATGTCGCACTACTGATGTAACCAAATGCTTCAAAGAAATACGCTGCAACAAACCATGGGAAAAAGCGGCTGTTGTGCACTCGCGCTTGAGATGTTTTCGGCTGAACCGAAGGCTCATTGTTTGAGGGTGATGGATTCAGGACAACCCAACAGTAAATAGCCATGGGAATACAGACAATACCAAGTCCTATCCATGCATCCATGACTCCGGCGTAATGGATGAAAAAGGGAGTCAGGGCGCCGCTTAACGCAATGCCTAAACCTACACCGCAATACATTAGTGTGGCATATGGCAATATGTGCTTTTGCACAGAATCAACCACAAGAGCGGAACCGAGAACAAAGAGAATCCCGCTTGCCACTCCCCCTATCAATCGAAACCCTTGCCACAACAAAATTTGTTCAGTCATACCAACGGCGATGGTGGAACTGACGCAAACCATGAGCGCCAATCGAAACACCCTTACTTTCCATTTTTCCGGCATCATTTTCTGACACACAACCGTGCCCACCAGATAGCCGACGTTGTTCATGGAGGCGAGAGAACCGGCGATAGTGTCGCTGAAAGGAAAAGCAGACTGCATTGCCGGAAGTAATGCTGTGTATGCGAAACGCCCAACACCGAGGGCTATGGCTAAATTGAACAATCCGGCCAGGATGGTTGCAGCGGGCGTGATTTTCATTATGCTTTCGATTTTATGGAAGAAGGTTATGGAAAAACTATGTGCCGCCAGCATTTCATCAAATGTAGATGACAACAAGCTCGACGACTATTCGACTTCAAAAAAAGCCGAAGCAACTTAATTGCTGCTCCGGCCTATATTCGATGAAACTACTTTGTCCAGCCAAAGATAACTAAGCCCGATCTGTGTATGGGGAAGTCATCGGCGTACTTTTCAAAATCCTGACCGCCTGCGGCTTCTGATTTCAAATTTGTCTTCTTTGAGATGGGGTTCTCTCGAACTCTAGCCTTCATACTTTGATCATGTTTCGGCTTTTGACTCATAGTCATCCCCTCCCCTGATTACACGAATAGTTCGTGATTACTTCTTTTTGAAAATGATCAACGGACAGTTCTTGCAAATGTCAGCGCCAGGGAATCCGTCACCAGGACGAGTTATGGAACTACTGGCTGCATCAATGCGATGCATGAGGCGATTGAATGTGGCTTCGAACTTCGAGCCGGGAATCATTACGTTGATCTCACCTCGTTCGGTCTTGCCAGCATTGTAACTGCCAGAACAGGCGGGAAGCATGTTAAATTCCTGCTCCTCAAAAGTATAAACACATCCACCACATGCCGAGGAGTTCATGGTGATATTCGGACGCAATGGGTGAGTATCGGTTGCGGCCATGTAGTCCACCGCCAGATGATATGCCTGCATATTGTCACAGTAGAAGTGCACAACATCCGGCTCGTACAGCCCGTCTATGAGTCCAAGCGGAGCAACTGCGACACCCAGCAGGCCTTCCCGAAGCTGATGCTTGGACTTCACAAAGCGCTCGGCCTGATCCAGGTCCTGCACGTACTTGGCGTGCCCTTTGATCTCTCCCTCGTCGAGCCCCTTCCAGCCAAAAGCATATTTTGCGTTTCCGCAGCCAAGGCTATCCACGCCTGCGTAGACAATTTGGCCGGACATACGTGCAGCAATTTCCCACTGACAAAACGTCATGGACTTTAAAGGAGTGTGGATCTCTGGTGCATTATCATAAAAGTGCTGCATCTCCTTCTTGTCGTAGAAGAACTTGACGGCAACCGGGTAATGATAAAGGCGCATTTCCTTCATTAATACATCTTGCATTACTTTATAGGTCATGGTGATTGCTTCCTTTTTAGTTTGCTCATCCCCACGGTACAAATCGGTGAGTCTTACGGTTGGTTGATGGCGATCAAGTAACTCACCAACCCGCGGGGATGAGCATTTTGAATGGATACTCACAATGAGTATTCAGCACAAAGCAAAGGGCATGCCGCTTTGCCCCACTCTTTACAAACACTCAAGCACCACTCGTAACAAGGTTGCACCTCCATCACTAAACTTCTCAACAAAACAGATACTTAAGACATAACACTCCCTCCATTCTGTAATAATTGCTCTGTTTGCACCGACTCGAAAGCACTGTTTATCAAATCTAAAACTCACATTTTAAGCCTCGTTTCACATCAAACCAACGGAATTTCGTTCTTCAATCAACGATATTCCGTTGCAACAACGGCATTCCGTTGAGCCACAAAGCCACAGAACTAGAATAGCCCTATCATATCAGGATATTAAGAAAACAAAATCATCATGGCACGCAGATTGCCTTAGGAAGAAAGACGAATTGCAGTTTGCTAGTGCGACTAACAAAGACACAGCGCACTACCATTCTTTTAATACTCACCTAATAGCAGGAGTGCTGATATGTCAGGCAACCATTCACACGATCATGACCACAATGATTTCACGGACTACAAGGCAGCAGTCAAAGCCTACCGCGACTCTTTCGCAAGCAAAGAAGATGTCATGAATAATGCCCCGGACCCGGCGGTTCGAGAAATGGTCAAATACATGGATGAAGAAGGCGTAGAGAACTGTTTCGATCGATTCGATAAACAAAAGCCCCACTGCACTTTTGGACTTGCGGGTGTATGTTGTCGAGTTTGCTCACTCGGACCATGCAAAATCACGGAACGTTCTCCGCGCGGCACATGTGGCGCTGATGCCGACCTCATCGTTGCCCGTAACTTGGTACGCGCAGCAGCAGGCGGCGTGGCGGCCCATGGCGCTCGAGCACGAGAAGTCATGTTGACCTTGAAAAAAGCTGCAGAAGGCGATGCCAATTTGCCCATCTTAGGCAAGCGAAAAGTCCAAGGCGTAGCTGCGATGTTTGGGCTTTCCACCAAAGACAAGACCATAGAAGAATTGGCTGGTGAGATCGCGGACATTCTACTTGAAGACATGAGCCGTACTATACCCGGCCCCCACAAGACACTGCAGGCCGTTGCATCGCCGGAGCGCCAACAGCTCTGGGAGAAGCTCGATCTTCTGCCCGTAGGATCATACCACGAAGTATTCGAAGCACTGCATCAAACCACGGTAGGAACTCAAGGTGACTGGCGAAAGGCCATGGATCAGTTCTTCCGCCTTGGAATAGCCTTTTCCATGAACAGCGTAGTGGGTGGATCAATAGCGCAGGACTGTCTCTTTGGAATGCCGCAACGCACTACCGTTAAAGCAAACCTCGGCGCTTTGAAAACGGATACCGTCAACATCGCCATTCACGGGCACGCACCCATGATGGCTACCGTGGTCATTGCAACTGCCCGCATGGAGAAGTTCGTAAAGATGGCAGAGGAAGCCGGGGCCACAGGTATCCAATTCTACGGTATCTGCTGCTCGGGCCTGTCCACGTTATACCGCCTCGGCGGCGTCATCCCGCTATCCAATGCCAACGGCTCCGAACTGGTCGTTGCAACAGGCGCACTCGACTTGTGGATGGCTGACATTCAGGAAGTCTTCCCTGGCATCATGGATGTCGCCAACTGCTACAAGACGGTCGTTGTCACCACAAACGAGTCAAACCGACTCCCTGGCGCCGAACACATTGGCTACAGACGCGATCTGGAAGACATGGATAAGTTGCCGGAAATGGCAGACAAAATCGTCACTCGCGCTATTGAAAGCTTCAAGAACCGCCGCGACGTTAAGCGCCACATCCCCCAACACGAAGTCGAAGCTGAAGTCGGCTTCAACTTGAACACCCTCGATCACCACTATGGATGTCTTGAACCTGTCGCATCCGCTTTGATCAATGGGCAGATCAAGGGAATCATCAACCTTGCCGGCTGCACGAACACACGAGTTGTCTTTGAAAAAGCCATTGTCGATATCGTCGACATACTGCTCAAGAACAACATTCTGGTCTTTACCAACGGCTGCGCATCATTCCCCATGGCAAAGCTCGGCTACTGTTCCACTAAAGCACTGAATAAATGTGGCGACAGACTGCAGATGTTCCTCCGAGGAGAGCTTCCCCCGGTCTGGCACTTTGGCGAATGCATCGACAATGCCCACGCCGTGGGCGTGTTCAAGGAAATCGCGAAGTACGCAGGCCACCAGATGAAGGACCTCCCTTTTGCCGAAGTCACGCCGGAATGGTCCAATGAAAAGGGCGTTGGCGCGGCATTAGCTTACCGCATGCTCGGATTCGATTCCTACCACTGTGTCCATGCTCCAGTTCAAGGTTCCAAAAACGTGCAAGACTTCTTGTATGGCGGCACAACGGAGCTGCTCGGTTCCTGTATGAACGTTGATACCGATCCCCAAAAAATCGCTGAAAAGATCATCGCTGACTTCAACGAAGCCAGATCAAATCTCTGCTGGAGATAAGCCGGCATTGATGGCTACGGGCTTGTGTCGGTGAAACGCACAGCCGGCACAAGCCCCCTCAGCATTGTTGTCTCACCACTCTGGAGAACAAACAGCCAGCATGTCCACCTTCGACACACCGTATCTCCTCGGGAGTCGAAGGTGAGACATGCAATCAGGACCCCCATGAATTCAAATACTTTCAGCCGGATGATTCGTATTAAAAGACTGCACCTTGAGGCGAGCTCTACCCATTTGCGCCTAACCCCGCTCAGCAAAAATGAATTCACCCTCGACCTATACCGTCCGGGCGTAATTTCTCTTTCCCGCCTTGTTTGGGGTTCTCTCGGCGGAGGCATTTTACTTGCCCTTATCGGCATCCTTTCCGGGGCAACAGGCATCGCCGTATTGTTCCCGCCTCTCGCCGCCACCTGTTTCATTGTTACCACCTGCCCCCACCTTCGCGTTGCTCGCCCCAAACCAGTCATTGTCGGGCACTTTGTTGCGTCAATCTGTGGCCTCGCAGGAGTGTTTGTCGGTGAGGCTCTTGGGGTAGGAGCGGAATACGCGGTTGCGGTAAAATTAGGCCTTTCCGTTCTTTTTGCCACCGTATCCATGCAGCTCCTGGATGCAGACCACCCACCAGCAGCAGCCACCTCTGCTATTCCCGCCATTCTACCGCTTTCCATGCCCGAATATTTACTCCCATTCTACATGGCCTGGGGAGCGACCATCGCGGTAATTTTCTCCTATGGATGGAACCGAGTGTGGTTCGAATTTCCAGCAAAAGATAAGGACAATCAAAAAAAGAACTATGGCCTGTACATGGAAAAGCCCCAGATTGTCGGCGTTGCATTGTGCTCCGCCAGCTTCATCCTGATGAGCTTTCTGCATATGTCGAAAACAGCTCATTCCATAGGGATAGTGGGGATGCTCTCGGGAGTAACCGTCCTTGCCACCCACCATTTTTTTGAATTCAAACGAAATCCTAAACCAATGCTATAAACCCTATGCCTGAAGTAAGAGGGAGGGAAAGGCGCGGAGTCGTTACCGTCAGCATGTTCACCTCCGCTGGACACCGTACCTTCCCCCCTTACTTCACCAGAACAAGCATCAAAACTATTTCTATTGTGAGGGAGGCTCGTTTCGTTTAAATTCACCACCATGTCCATAGAGCAAACCTTCCAATTCAGGGATATGGAAATCCAATCACTCCTGCTGGAAATGGGAGAACAGCGAGCAACCAACCTGCTTTTCAGCCTAATCGTTGATCGTCTTTTCCGCTTCGAGGAAGTTTCGCTCGTGCGGATCTGGCTCATCAAAGAGGGAGACATCTGTTCATCCTGCCCCATGGCCGAAGAATGCGAGCGCAATGACAAGTGCTTACACTTGGTCGCCAGCGCTGGAAGGTCTACGCATGACGATTCAGCAGACTGGACCCACTTAGACGGAAAGTTCAGCAGATTCCCCATGGGTGTCAGAAAAGTCGGCCACATCGCTGCAACAGGCGAACCTGTAGTGGTGGAATCGATCCCAGACGACGCAAAATGGATAGCCGACCCAGAGTGGGCAAGCCGAGAAGGAATTAACGGCTTTGCCGGGCAGCCAATGCAGTTCCACGATGAAATATTGGGCGTTCTGGCCATATTCACCAAAACGCAGGTCAGCCAACCCGCTCTGGACACTCTGAACGTAATCACCAACCACGCAGCAACAGCCCTTGCCAATGCCCGCGCCTTCGAGAAAATCGAGGAGCTGACAAAGCAACTCGAAACGGAAAACAACTACCTCCGCGAAGAGTTGCAAGACGTCACCTCATATGGCGGCTTTATCGGACGAAGCGCAGCACTGGAACGCATCGTCCAACAGATCGACTTAGTCGCAGCAACCGACGCCAACGTGCTTGTTCAGGGAGAATCCGGCACAGGCAAGGAACTGGTTGCGCGTGAACTCCACCAACGGAGTGATCGAAAAACAAAACCACTCATCAAGGTGAATTGCGCGTCTATTCCCAAAGAACTTTTTGCGAGCGAATTTTTCGGCCACACCAAGGGAGCCTTTACCGGGGCGCACGCCAGCCGCGAGGGCAAGTTTGGAGCAGCCCACAAAGGCACACTATTCCTTGACGAGGTGGGAGAAATCCCACTGGAACTCCAAGCGCAACTCCTTCGTGTTCTCCAAGAAGGAGAATATGAACGAGTTGGTGAAGAGAAAGTCAGAAAAGTCGACGCCAGAATCATTGCCGCCACCAATCGAGACTTGCAAAAAGAAGTGGAAGCCGGACGATTCCGTGAAGACCTCTACTTCCGGCTCAATGTTTTCCCCCTCTCTGTTCCTCCGCTCAGAAAAAGAAGAGAAGACATTGCACCTTTGGCAAACCACTTTCTCCAACGATCTCTCAAGGCCATGAACCGTACTCAACTCCATTTCTCTGACGAGCAGATAGCCAAACTCATCGAATACGAATGGCCCGGTAATGTTAGGGAACTACAAAACATTGTCGAACGCTTCGCCATTTCATCCATCGCAGGTTCAACCCAACTCGAACTGTTCAGCGGATTTAGCGAAGAGAAGGAATGCCCAGAACACCACCTCACAGCCGAATCGGATGTCCTGCTCACTGAACAAGAAATGCTACAGCTACAAGCGCAGAACATCAAAAAAGCACTAAAGCAAAGCAACGGCAAAATCTACGGAGAAGACGGAGCCGCCGCCCTCCTTGGGTTAAGACCGACGACGCTTGCCACACGAATAAAGAAAATGAAGATCCGATAATTTTTTGATCTCATTTTCATCCTCCTATGAATGTTAACTTTATATACAAATTGTTTGTCTTTGTTAACATTCCCAGGAGGTTAGTAGCTTTGAGCACTCTAAGTGCTTATGAATAATAGACTTTAATTAGCTATGTTAACTATCTGACAAAACTTAACATTGAAGTGATGCTCGGAAACTTTGATTTGATATATAGCTACAACAGGATGAATATACGGCTTGAGCTAAAGGAAAAGGGAAAATCAAACGACTGCTGCCATTTAATCATCCCTTTAATATGAAGTGGGTTTGAGAATGAGCAGTTGATCTTCAACTACTCATCTCAATGCGTGAAACGCATGTAACTCTATTTGAATTTATTAACTTGTTCGAGAAGACCTTCTTCCTTAATCGAGTCTTTCCAGTAATTGACTCCCTTGTTTAAATCAGCTTCCAATTGCTTTAAATCAAGGGTTTGTCTTAAATAGGAAAGACTCTTTATCCACATCTCTTTTGAAACCTTGTCGAAATCTCCGTTAATAATCTTGGAGAAGTGTGATCGACTCAAATCCAATTTATCTTGATAATATTTTTTGTTTCGTCGTCGATGTTTGTAAAACTCGAAATACAATCTTGCTCTTGCCAGAAAATCCAAGTCAGAAGCTACAGAATCATAAGCTTCTTCATAGGTCTTTTTTCTAATCTTGATTCGACCGATCTTGAATTCTTTAATGAGGTGCTCACGCGCCTCTTCATATGTAATTGATTCAAGAGCAGCATAGAGCTTGAAGGCATTACCCGACCATTTACAGGAATGGCAATGGGCTTTGCCGTCTCCATAATCGGTGAAGGACCATTTACGACAAAAGGGGCAACACAAGTTACCCCTTCGTTTGTCGGTATTGAGTCCGCACAGATTAAATATATCCACAAAATCAATTCCAACCATGACGTCTCCTTTGAAAGGAGCTTGAAGCGACTTAATCAGTCCACATTTCAAGCCCTTCTTCAAGGAGCACTCTAACCATGCTGGACAAAGGCCTATCCTGCATACGACTTATACCCAAAATTGTCTCATACATTTGCCTTGGACACACAAAGCTCACTCTTACTGGTTCATTTTCCATATTTCTATCCTCTCATAATTGTATTTATGCACAGGTGTGAAGTGTGCATATCTCGTATTAGTATTTATACAATTTACACCAATATTCATATTAGTTATGCACAATCTAGGATTGCGTTTGTCTAGATAGATAATTCACAGAAGATATCTGATACGACTCGTCGACAACTCTTGGCAGGAACTTTTACGTCATATATTTAGATAACAATTCCTTTGCTCATAAATATTCAACATGGATAGAAAATGACAATCAAAACTGAAGAGCAAATATTATTTGAACACAATGGATGGTTTCAAGGTGTCTTCCTAGATGAATTAGACTCCTGGTTTTCAGCGGATATCGCTTGTTGCGAGTCTTGCTACGATGATTTCCTTCAAATGTGGCCGCACGCGTACTCAGCAGATGATGCTCAATTTCAAAAACACAGTATCGATTTAGAGCTCATGTATAGTGGGACACGACTTCGCGATCTTTACTCCAAACAAGAATATGATGTGCTCGTCACAACACTAAGGTGTCCTAGGTGCGGATCAGAAATCAAAGGATGGATTTGGCCCTACGAGTTTCCATTTCATGTCGACTACGATCTTGAAATGGAGATAGAGAGAATAGCCGAAATCGCAAGCCAAACTCCATTCTTAATACTAGAAAATGAACTTGCTAAAAATGTTCACACAACAATCAAACATCTTGGAGAAAGTGCTCCTTATGTCAAGCTAGAAGCCCCGTTATATCGAGCACGTACCTACAGCAAAGAGAATGACTATGGTACGCAACAATTCGATTTACCTCCTAAGAGCAAGGTAGCCGAGGGGCGATATAACCATGCAGGCTCTCCTGTTTTCTATACTGCAGATGATATCAAAACTTGTTTCCATGAACTAAGAGAGCGCGAGTGTGTAGCCGTCGAGATCACAACAACCCAACCGGTTAAACTTCTAGATCTTACTATACCCTATAGCGCAGCAGGCGCAGACCACGATGTGCTAAATGCTATAGTTTATTCTTCACTAATGAGCGCAAAGCACACTGACGCAGGATGGCATAAACCAGCATATGTGTTTTCTAGATTTGTAGCAGATTGTGCAAGGTCTGCTGGATATGATGCTATTAAATACCCATCTACTCGGACAGCAGAAGGCTGCTATAATATTGTTTTCTTATCCCGGGAGTGGAAACTCAAGAATCGATGGTCAATCATTGATTGTTTTATCTGGAATGGAGATAGAAAGCTTACTTACCCTGAAGAAGAGAATTAAGGTTCCCGCACCAAAGCCTCGCGCCAGGATGAATGTGGGGAGTCTGTTTCGACTACTTCAGTTGAATAAACTATTATACAGCATTGCAAACAAAAGGGGCGGTTATGTGACGGCCCCTTTTCACTCCCTTTGCTACGAATCGAACAACTCGGAGACTATGCCGGCGTCCTCCTTGAACTCAATATCTTCCCAATCGATCTTTGCGCTAACCATCTCTTCGAATATCTTCCGGGCTACGTCCCCTCTCGGCAACATAAAACAGTTAAGATTACCCTTTTTGGTCGTTCTGAACTTGAAAAACTTCTTTATCTCCTGCGTCATTTTCGTTTGCGAAGTTATCTCTCCGTAGCCAAGATAACCACGCATACCTTGAGTTTCCTCAATCCATGTTTTGTAGTTTTCATAAAATGCCGCTGTCTCAACATGTTTACCCCATTGAATCCTCTTGTCATATTCCTCATCCTCCTCCCACCCCAAATGGAGGAAGTGGTAAACCCATTTTTCAAAGATCGAAAAACTCTCATAGATGTCTTCGAATAATGCGTTCGTCTTTGGCGGATTCCGTATATCCACACCATTCAAGTCATAGTTCATCAAGTGATACATAAATGCCGCAGCACCGTCCTTGTCTATCTCATCTCGTAATAAACCAAAATAATTCGTTTCCTGCTGCGAGACTTCACTTAGATGAAGCGAGAAAAACCGCCTCTCATCTATGGAAGCAGGTACTGCACGCTTCTCGTTACTCACGAATGCGACACGGACGTACGAATCCTCCTCAAAGGCGTCCACGCCCTTAGGCTCGTACAAGGTGCGCTTGTCCGTGATCATCGACTTGAGTGCGCCTTCAGCCTGCTTGTCACCTGCCCATATAGCCTCCTCAAGCACAAGAAGGAGTTTGCCCCTTTGGTGTGTATTGAATTTACCCGTAACTTGCTCTCCCTTGTCGATCTTGGAATAAGCATGCCCTAGAATCTTTTCAAAGATGCACTCAAAAATTGTGGACTTACCAGTACCTTTTCCTCCCTTGATAACAAGAGCTACACCGGGCTTCTCTTCTGGCTTTTGAAGAAGATGTGCAAACCAAGCAATCAAGTACTGGTAGTGCTCTTCATTACCTCGGCACCAAACGGTTCGCAGATGTGATTCGATCAGTGGAAAGTCTCCTTCAACCTCTGTGAGAGCAAAGCCTTTCCACAGATTGTATACTGAGCTTAACTTGTCTTCAGGAATCCCTTGAGGTCGAAATACGACCGAGTCATATGTTCTGCGACAATTCCAATGAAGCCAATGAGAGCCAAGAGCTACCTCTTTGATTTTCGGTGCTCCTTGCTTGTCAAAACCAGCTTGAATCTCAATTCGCTGATTGTCGTAGCGTAGTTTGAAATCCCTATCAGACCAGGAGTTGAGGACGAAGTTATTCTTGAGGTCATGCGCCTCCTCCATGACCCTGACCTTGCCATCATAAAAGGCTACAAAATATGACTCATTTAGCTTGTTGAGTTCCACATCACCACTGCTGACCCTCTTGCACCAAGCTCCTTTCTCCTTGCTCTTTTGATGTATGTACTCCTCTCTGCTCTTCTCCAAATACTCCTTCCATAACTGGGGGAACTCTCCACCAGCTAGAGCAGCAAATACTTCACTATTTGCAAACCACTTTGACACTCCCTTTTCGTCATGAGTCCCAAGTATGGTATTCAATAATCTAAACGGGTTGCCGCTCACACCACAATTATGGCAATGCCAAAATTGGTCATCGTCACAGTGAACATCTTTCTCTGAGTCTGAATCGTGTCCGAGCAAACACTTCCCTCGCACTCCTTTCCTTGGCACCTGCTCCTCGTGAAAATGTGCATACACGTCTGCAAGTATAACCGTATCTTTCATGGCCTTCCAAAGTTCACTGTCCCATGGCTTTTCAACACCGGGTAAATGAACCTGGCTTGTTTTCTCATAGTTGATTTTAAACTCTTGAGAGAGAGTCATAGCCTTCTCGATAATGATCTCTTTCTGGCGGGCAACCGTCACTCCAGCGGCTTCAATCGCTTGGATAAGCTTGCCATATGAAATGGATGCGATGGGCACATCCTTAAAGACGGTGTACACGGTCTCAGCGTCGAGCTTGCTGTTCGGACCAACCACGTAAGACCCCACTCCTTGAAAATCGAGGAGGTTTTCTAGCTTTAACTTAGACAAGATGCCGGTTCCGCCTTCGGCTAGAACCCTCTCCGCCCATTTTTCAACGTCATCATCTGATAAAGGGAGTTTTCTGTTCAACGACTTGGGGGAATCGATGTCAACTTGGTAATAGACATGCGGCAGCTTCTTGTTACCGCTCAAGCCCATGAATGTTTCAGGAAGCATTGCCACTATTTGCCAGCAGTCACCATGGTCCATATCAATCACGACAAGACGACCATGCCCGGTGGCAACTCCATAAGTCCCGACTTTTGCAACTTGATCATCTAGAACAGCGGATTCAATATTAAGAAGATTTTGACTCCACACCTTGCTTGGTCTTTTGCCAGAGCTAACAGCTTTATCTCGGCCTTTGCCATACTTCTGACCTTTCTTGCGAAGTTCAATGAATCTGAAATCCGAATTATGGAGTTGAGAAGGAACCATGTCTTTAACTTTTGAGCTAATAAGCAACGTACTTTCAGATGCCTCAGTGTCCTGCTCCATTTCAGCCTGTGGACTTACCTCCTTTGTTGATTTCAAAGGATAATTATTCCGTTCAAATCCCGGTGCCTGCTGAATGGCATTCAGCTCATCCATCATCTTCTGTTCATCCGACTCTTCAAATGAATCTTTCGTCATTCACCCTCCCTGGCTATACAGCGTCCCTTTCACGACTCACGAGTCGCAACGAGGAAAGACCGCCATTATAACCAATAAAAAACGGAAAAGTTCCTAAAAAGATTGTCCAGCGAACTGCCTAAGTCTTAAGCTGCTAAAATTACAGTCAATAAAAATGTAGAAAAGTGGTATAAGTAGTAAATCACAAATAATATTTTTGATTTATTCACTATTCTCCCTGCCAGTTTCAATTTCGATGTGGTTCCAAATGGCAACCGCACATCCCAACCCGCAAAGCTTCAACACAGTTTACGACCCAAACCAAGAAGAATAAGAGATATCCTACCGGATTAACAACCAATTCAAAGGCAGGAGAACATGCCACACACAATGCTCAACGGAATGTCCACGAAAATTCCAAAGCTCCACGAGACAGAAGGGACTCCATCGGAAGAGAAGCTCATCTACTACCATTTCTTCATAGGAGATTCACACTGGTACGCAGCCGAATTCGACGGCAAAGACACATTCTTTGGTTACGTAACTCTCAACGCAGACCACCAAAACGCCGAATGGGGGTATTTCTCTCTTAGTGAATTGAAAGAAGTCCAGATCGGACCACTCTGTGTGATTATCGACTGCTCCTGGGAAGTGAAGCGGTTTGATGAGGTAGGTAGAACTGATGACATTTAGTGAGTTCATCAACCGAACTGTTGACTATCTTTCTAATTCGAGAGATTCTACAGTTTGCAATTAATTGAACTATACAGGTACTTAGATAAACAACTAGTGAATGGAAAGGACTCAACATGAAACAAGACAAGAAAAAAGCCCTCTTCATAGCCCAAAAGGTGTTTGCAGAACTCGTTTTTGACGTGCAAAGCCTTGAGGGAATGCCATTTACAATGCCTGAAGTTCAAACCTACATTCAGGGCGTCACTGTAGGAGGTCACAAGCTCTCAGATGTTGATAAGCTAAAACAACAGAAGCTAGGTTGGGAGACTCTCATAGACCTAGTTAAGACTGATTCTTTTAGCATAACTAAAGCAGTCGCTTGCTCCATTCAAAAAGTTATAGCTAAAGATGAAGCCTTAGAAATTGGGCAATTCAGATCAGGCCAAGTAAGTATAGCTGGCACCGAATACATCCCTCCACTAGCAAGTGAACTAGAAGAGCTATTTAAAAGAGTAATCAAAGAGATATTAGAGTTAGAAGGCATTTGTGAACAGGCTTACCGTTTACACCTAGATTTTGCTCGTAATCAGTTCTTTTATGATGGGAATAAGCGAACAGGATTACTAATGCTCAATGGGCACCTATTAAGTAATGGCTATTCACCACTGTCAGTACCTGCAAAGAGACTAACAGAGTACAATGCAGGTATGATTAAGTTCTATGAAAGCGGCGACTATAAAGAAATGATGACCTTTTTAAAAGAATGTCATGAGACTATGTATGGTCGTTTTGAATAGGAAGACATGAAAAAGCTTAAACTTATCGACCTATTCTGTGGAGCTGGCGGCAAAACAACAGGCTTTGTAGACCCACGTTTTTGTGGTTCCTTTGAGTCAATATTTGCAGTTGATTTTGATCAAGACGCCATCAACACTTACAATGCTAATTTTGGAAATCACGGGATAGTTGCAGACATAGAAGAAGTCATTGATCAAATCGAAATACCTAAAGCAGATGTAGTAATAGGTGGTCCTCCGTGCCAAGGCTTTAGCCTCCTTAATAAGAACAGAAAAGGAGACAGCAGAAGAGCCCTTTGGCAGCCTTACATGGACATTGTAGAGATGTCGGAGGCGAACTGTTTTGTCATGGAGAATGTCCAAGGACTACTCAAATCAGAGGAGTACCAAGACATCAAAGATAAAGCTCGCAGCTTAGGCTTTTCTTTACTTTCTGAAGTACTTCTTGCAGCAAATTACGGGACTCCGCAAACAAGAAAACGAGCAATCATAATTGGCTGGAAGGCCAACACTCTTTATGCTCCAGAGTTTCCACCTCAACCAACTCATGCCCAACCTGGAACCAATCCCAGCTTAAAAAAATGGCAAACTGTAGCTGATGCAATAGCTAATTTAGACACTCCAGTTGGCACAGAGATTCGTGATGTCGATTCACCCTATGATCTACATTTTGGCAGAAATCCAACTGAGCTGAGTATGAAGAGATACAGGATGGTTCCACCAGGAGGGAACCGTTTTGACTTACAAAAGAATGCACTAGAACTGACACCCAAATGCTGGATTAACAAACCATCTGGTGGCACAGACCTCTTCGGGAGGATGTGGTGGGATAGACCGTCTCCGACAATCCGAACTGAATTCTTTAAGCCAGAGAAAGGCCGCTACTTACACCCTGTTGAACATCGTCCAATAACCCATAGAGAAGGTGCAAGACTCATGGGCTTCCCCGACGACTTTGTATTCACTGGAAGTAAAATAGAAATAGCAAAGCAGATCGGGAATGCGGTCCCTCCTCACCTAGCAGGAGCGATAGCAAACTGTGTAGCTGACATGCTCAATAAGGGAACAATCAGTAAAGTCCCTCATCGAGCAAAAAGAAAAACTCGATTAGAAGAAGTCGGACAAGTAAGTCTTATCTAGTCACTAAGCTTCTCATTCAAAACGGATAGGATGCCGTCAGTGATCTTTTCCTTATCTGTTCCATATAGCTTCTCTAGTTTCTCATGCATCTCGTGAGGTATTGGCAGCATAGTCATGACCCCAAACCTTTCCGGGAAAGCCCAAGGACACTGCTGGCAATCTTCTTCACAATCAGCACACGCTCTCCTCTTGCCTACGTTGCAGACATTACACATAGGCTGCCAATTGCTAGCTTCGTGGTTGCCTCCACGGATAAGCGGGTGCTTATGATCGGCTTGAAGCCCCTTCATGCCAGCCTCAAGAACAACACCACAAGTCGCACAGGTATAGCCACTTGCCTCAAAGAGTGCTTTCTTCTCTTTTTCCGACAAGTACAACCGAGTATTTGCTGTTCCTAGGGTCAGGGAATTGAGTCTATAAGAGTGCTCACCATCGACAGGCTCTGTTTCGATGTCACAGCCATTCTCATCTCGAAGTTCACGTGTCCTGCGATCAAAATATTTTTGTCCAGTCAGGTCTAACAAAACAGAGCTAGCAACCCACCCTCTAGGAAAAGAGTCACCTTCCTCCCAAAGCAAACGCAATATTTTTTTCTTAACATCACTCAGCTTCTTTGAGTGGGCTTCAACTTGGACAATATACTCGTCGCAATTCATATGTTCTCCATAAGTTAGGGTGCCCAAATCAAATAACTGCAATTCAATACAGAATCAACACAGAATCAATACAGAACGACCTTTGTCAACAGGACTCCTAATGTAGACAATTCAAGAATTGTCTAACCTTATTAGACAAACACATTTACATCAGTTAGGAATCGACTACATACTCACTCGCTGATATTTCCTTGCAAATAAGCGAGAGACAACAGTCAAATTCTTAAACGGCATGCAAGGTCAGACACTGAGGTCAATTATGGCAAATGAGATTGAAGGGGTCCTATTCGATGCGCATCAAGACTATGCGATCTGTCACATCATAGACTTCTCTGACGACCTTAAAGAGTTGATGAGAAAACATTTGTCATCAATATGCCATGGTTCTCACATCCTTGACTATGGCGAAACTCGTCTCTTTAGCTATGAGGCAACAATAGAATCCTTCCTTGATCGATATGACACTAAGCCTCGCAACACCCAAATCGGTATGGTTGGTGAATTCCTTTCTCATGTACTTATTACAGAACTATTTGATGACTTCGACGTCGTCACAGCATTCTTCAACCCTGAAGAAAAATCTATCAAGAAAGGGTTCGATTTAATTCTCTACCAACCCCAAAAAGAAGCGGTCTGGATCACCGAGGTTAAGTCAGGGAATCTTCACCAAAAGAAAACTCTCGATCAGACAACAAGCGAACTACTTTATGCTGCCAGAGCTGACCTTGATAAGCGGCTTAATGAGTCCGAATCTATGTTTTGGTACAACGCCGTCAACTCTGTCAGAAGTGCACTGACGTCTGAAAAAGACTATAAAAAAGTTCTACTTAAAATATTGATTGGGGAAGGTGATGCAGCCGTGGATCGGCAAGCTAGGAGTGACGACAATAGTGTGGTCCTAGTATCAAATTTATTTGAGCCATTAACAACAAGAATCACAAACACTCCTGCCATTGAGTGTCACGACAAACTCTGCAAGGAAAACAAATTTGCAGAGGTTATTCTTCTTTGTGTCCAAAAAGGGACTTATGCAAAAGTGATCGATTTTCTTCGTTCTGAGCTAGTAGGCGGGGAGGTATAGAATGAAAGAGCTAACTCTTGGTGGCCTGAAGCATTATAGTTTCTCAGAATACTACGAACTCTTCTTGTCCCTCTATGGAAAGCTATTTACCCAACAAGGCTTCGACGAAAACGACCGAGGAAAACTCATATCAATCATCGTGCTTTTCAGCAACTTGTCAGACGAGACAATGCGCCGCCTTGGCTACAGAATGGCACTGGAATACAGCAATAAGACTAGGGACTTAACACCACTTTTCGACATCGCAATAAATTCAGGGCTACTGCCCGTCGCGACTCTGGTTAAGCACATTAATGAATCAATGATTGAAGATGAAAGAGAGTCCTTTTTATCAAATATGGTTGACAGCTATATAGATAATTTTCGAGATCAAAATATTGTTTTCACTGAACAGCAGTACCGTTTGAATCATTTTTTTAACGACAATTTAGAAAAGTCAGCCACCGTTGTCGCACCTACTTCTTATGGGAAATCCGAATTAATCATATCTGGAATTCAAGGGGCAGAAGGCTTAAGGGTATGCATTATTGTACCTTCAAAGGCATTGCTTGCCCAAACACGTAAACGCGTTCTGAATGCTCATATTGAGTGGGTTAAACGCATTGTCTCTCACCCAGAGATGCACAAGAAAGATGATCTCTCTTCAGTATACATACTCACACAAGAGCGGCTTTCAAGAATTCTAAACGCTGATAAAGAGATGGCTTTTGACATCGTGTTCGTCGATGAAGCGCACAACATGCTAGCTGACGACAACCGTAACACTTTACTCACATCCACAGTAAGAACTCTTGAGTATCGGAATAGTGAGACAGCATTTAAGTTCTTGACGCCTTTTCTCCAAGAAGCAGCAAGCCTGCGTTTAAAGGACTCCACCTTTACATCAGAAGAATATCAAATCCATGAATATGTAAAATCTGAGAAACTCTTTGTTGCTGACTACAGACACAACCAATCACACTTTGTGTTTTACGATCATTTTTTGAACCAATTCTTTAAACTAGAAAACAACCTGTCAGATGAGCTGACACACATCGTAGATCACTCCAAAAACAAAAACATTATCTATCTAAACAAGCCCAAGGATACCCAAAGATTCGCTAGGCAACTTGCAGCATCGCTCCCAGAGGTCAACTCTCAACGGATCAATGATGCCGTTACAGAGATTGGAGAAACGTTGCATGGGGAGTATTTACTACTGCATTGCATGAAACGAGGCGTCTTGTATCATCACGGATCAATGCCTGATGCTGTTAGAAACTATGCAGAGTATCTTTACAAAGAATGCGATGAGATACGCTTCTTAGTGTCAACATCCACGTTACTCGAAGGTGTTAATCTTCCGATAGAAAGGATGTTCATACTCGACTATCGTAAGGGCCTACGCAAACTAACGTTCTCGCAGTTTAGAAACTTAATCGGAAGAGTAAACCGATTTGGTGACATATTCAATTCACCAACGATAGCTTCTTTGGAAAAACTTCAACCAGAAATCCATGTCATTGGTTCCAGCGACTACGGTACTTCTAATGCAAACCTTACCTCTTTTGTCGAAGAAGTTATGAGTGTGTCGAAAAAGCCAAAAGACGAACTCGACAACATCCTCCTCGAAAAGGTGGAGATCAACGATGATAACAGAGATGATTTCAATCAAGTAATGACTCGGCTGGAGAATCTTGAGCAAGGCATAACCAAAGACTTTGAAGCCAAAATGGTGGCAACCCCAGTTGGGTTAAAACTTCTTGAAAGCAACATTTCTGAAATTGATCCTTTTGAGTATGAGGATAGTATTCAAACGACTTTGGATGAACGGTTAGAATCCTCTGGAAAAATCGATAATTCAAAAGCATTGATGGAGACCATATATACAGCTTTCATCAGGTGCATAGATCCAAACGGTCGTATCACTAAGAACAACTTATCAAGACTCGAGGATGAAAAAGCTCAAGCTTTTTATGCGATGATATTAGACTGGAAAATTGAAAAATTAGCCTTCTCAAGGATGATTGCAAAGATGATTGATTATTGGAGCGGCTTGCCTGCACAGACACCAGTCTATGTTGGTACATGGGGAGACACTAAAAAGGACGATGGACACGTAGAATGGTTTACCTACATGGATGATAAAAGCATCCCTGAACAAGTCAATTTAGCTATAGTTCGTATTAAAGAAGAAGAGGACTTTTTTGAATATGTTATTTTTCGTTTCATTGAAATTCTTAACGATCTAGAGATGCTTGAAGAAGAATTCTATATGCAAGCCAAATATGGGACATCAGACCCACATGTCATTTCACTGATAAGGAATGGATTTAGCCGAGGAGTGGCAGAAATATTACTCAAAAAATACACTGACTATTTCTCATTTCTTCAAGATGGAAACATAGCTTTCAACCCTAGTATTCACGCAAGGCTTGAAACAGATAAGATTGGCTTTATTCAACGCCATGAAGTTCAGCTAAATGTTGCAACAGAGGGCTAACTGAACAGCCTAATACTTACCAATACAAGCAGTCACAACATTATCGTTTACCTCCATGCCCATTTACCAATCCGAGCAAAGGAGTACTCTCAATGAATGATCTTTTCACCATTGCACACCTGTCAGACTTGCACTTGACTGTAAATGACGATGACAGGCGAACTGGCCCCGGACGCTTGAGAGGAATGAACCGGCATTTCAAAGCCCTCCTCAAGGATAAAAAACTTCTCGAATGCGACCAGATTATCGTCACTGGTGACATTACAGACCGAGGCTATCTAGTCGCATGGAAATACTTTTGGGATGAAATTGACAATGCGGGCATCAAAGATAAAGTCATTGTTGTCCCAGGAAATCACGACATGTGCAGCCTCAGGCTCATCAGAAATATCCCTGAAGAAGAAAGTAGGCTCATGGCTATTAGAGGGCTTGAAATGGGTAAGCAACCCACAGCATTCCCTTGGGCCATGACAGACCCCAAAAGAAGGATCGCCTTCTTTGGCCTAAACAGCAACAATGAAGGCAACCCCACTATAACCTCCAATGCCATTGGTAGGCTGGGATTCGATCAGCTCTACAAACTTGGCAGATTGATTCACGAAGAATACGCAGACATACCGCTCCGCATCATACTTCTCCATCATTCTCCAAACATTCCTGAAAGAGAGACTAGCGAAAGGCGCAACGAAAAGCCTATGCCATTTTTTGAACGCAAACTTATGGAAATGAAGGAAAACGATAGGAGACAGCTTAGACTTCTAGCAAGAATATTCCGTGCGAAAGCGATTCTGCATGGACATACTCATGATGCTCTCAATCGATCTGTAAATGGGACCAGGATGATCTCCGCGCCGCCATCTACGGAGCCAGACAAGCAGGGTAACCTGCACTATCTCCTCCATAACATTAATTTCAAAAGCAATCGTCTGACGTATAAGACAATAAAGGTAAAACCTTGAAGCCTTAACTGTTAGGAATAATAGCAGATAACCTCAAGCATACTGAGACATTGGACACATGATGACAAGAGGCATTTTCGATTTCATTACAGACAACAAAGCGTACTCTGAGTCCGAGAAAGACTGGTACCTTGAACTAATTTCTTCTACTCCCATCTGGTATGACAATTATATCAATCCTGTGCTTGAGTTCGACACAAAATCTTTCATAACTAGGCAACTTAACGACTTAGGGGATCAAGTAAAAAGTCAAATTGGGCGTAAGATTATCTACTTCGTAACTACTAGAAAAAAGTTGCGATTTTCTATCATTAAACCGCCTAAATACTCGCTTCTAAAACGCTATTTAATTTTCTATCTTGAGGTTGGGAAAGACAAAAGAATAGTCAAAATTAAGCTCCCAACATATGATCAAAAAAAGTCCGACCTTCCATCTGTTGAAGCGACTGATCAAACGATCTCATTCACGGATAAATCTGGTCACACGCTCACACATACAGTTTATGATTTTCTGAACAATAATGAGATAGACCTCCAGCTATCGCCTATTATTCACTACATAGGTTACACAAAGAGGCCTGCAATTCGGCCCATTGACGGTAACCACACTGGACTTAGTAAAACGCTGTACGCAACTGATCCAAACGATGAAGACGTTTTTATATATTTCAATGTATTCAAAGTTTTTTCTAATTCTAGGAATTGCGATCACGGACTCAATTTTACAATAGGCAACTCGTTATCAGATGAGATTAAAGAAGATGAGGAAGGGCGAATCATAGAAAGTGCTCTAATAATGTATTTCAAGCCCCAGGCGAATAGAGACAGCAAAACGGAGGAAACGATTCTTAGAAATCAACTCTCATCTCTTTCAGATAATAATAACATCAAAAGTGTTGGCGTGGTTATGTATATTACTCCGGGAATAGACTGTTTCCGATTTTCCTCACATGATGTTGAGCCTAATGACTGTCACGCTTTCACCTGGCAGCTTTCTGATGGAAAATGCGACCTGCTTGGTGGTATTATCAACCCTAATACAGCTCCAGCTCATACCGACGATCCAAACTAACACGCCGCACCCAGCCGCGCATTCGACACAAATACAGACCGAATACTTTTATCATCAAAAAGTAACCTTGAAATTTCGTCTTTAGTTTCAACAGGCACTTTACAGCAACAGTTATATAATATAATTGTTTTTTCGGTTTCTAGTTATAATTAAAGTTCGACATGCGCTCCACCCAGCAAAACAATTCACAGACACCAAACACCCCCTAAAAATAGTTATGATAAATCCAGATGGTCACTCCTCACAAGAACTAGGGATTTTGGGAGAGGAATGTTTTAAGGATATTCTAAAAAGCTTCTTTGGAACAAAAAATATCAGGATATCTGAACCCGTTCCCGACAACTTGTGTATAGACTATATCGCGAGATTGCCCATGCTCCCTGACGGACACTTGGAGTCAAACTGGCAGGTGAAAACTCAAGGATTCAAAAAAGTCAAATCCCATCCGACTATCGCTATTAAGCCAAAGCATTTGGCTGCCTTTTATGAGATGTATCAATCAAGTCAACAAAAATACGGTTTTTACTTAGTGCTTGGAAAAGCTCGACACGAGATAGACGAGATCGTACAGCAACCACCTCATGAACGGTTTGAGTGGTATGTAGTAGATATGTTTGTATATATAGAAAAAAACAAAGAAAGGATTAAAGAAATAACAAGCAGCAAAAAGGGAATAACTATACGCTTTTCGAAAGACGATAGATTCGACCTACATTCATGCTCATTACTTTGGGCCCACCTATGGGTAAAAAAATATTTCTATCCACTGAATGATGTTATCATGGGTAGCTTCGATGTCTTTCACAAATTCAATGTTAATCCCCAAATGTTAATCGGCCAGGGTAAGTTGATTGATCAAGACGCTCAGAAAAAAGTCGCACAAGTCGTATCATCTATCGTAGCACAAGGTGAGGACCTATCGGACCACGAGCGCAATTTACTAAACATGATTAATTCAATTTACGACATAAACACCAAAGTCAAACAAAAAGATATTCTTAAAATATCTAATTACTGCCCTGAATCATTAAGTGGCAATCTAACACTTTGGATTATGTCGAGATTATACAGAAGTTACATGATTGCAACTTCTGGTAGCGAAGAGCAGACAAGAGTTAAACATCTACCAGTTAGCACCACTTTTACTTTCCCTGTATACCGCTATTCTTTGTTTTTAGTAAAAAAAATTTATGAAGCATTTGGGGTTATCGTCTTCTTTCTTGACCAAGATGCTATACCCAATTCACACGATGACAGAGGGTGGTACTCTGATGGGATAGGCGTTTTCCCTTGGATGAATGTTTTAGCAGATGGGTCCATTTCTTTTCAAACTATTGCTGCCGGTGACGAAAGCGAAGTAAGAGATTTTTTGCATGAAGCCCCCTGGTGCGCGATCTCTGCACCACGAATGAGCGATGAAGACCTGCTCTCTTCTTTAGGAATAAATATAAAACTAACAAAAGATATCGATAGTTTCTCTTCTGTTCCCAAATGGTTAGTGAACGAATGTTATTACACTTGTCATCCTTTTGAAGGTATCCTTAACTAGTGAGGTAGAAAATGCAGACCGAATTGATCCAAGAGATGTTGTCAAAAATTAGCTGCTGCTCCCTTATCAACGGTAAGCAAGTCCAGGATTCTGATGCTATTACATTTGATGTAGAATCTCCTCTGACAGGAGAAAAAGCATATTCTGTTTTTGAGGCAACTGATACTGAAATTCAAAAGGCAATACGCAGTGCTAATTCTTTTTTTGATAAGACTCGATTGGATAAATCAATTAGAAGGCATATTTTATTAGAACTAGCCGATAGAATTGAAAAGAATCAAGACGAACTCAGTGCCTTAGAAAGTTTTGATACAGGACGAAAGCTAGGCACTGTAAGAGGTTGGGATATTGGAAACACAATAGACACCTTAAAATATTATGCATCCGTACTCGAAACTGAACAAGGCGACCTTATACAAACAAAGAATGGTGTCGTAACATTTACTTCGTATAGGCCTATCGGGGTATGTGCAGCACTAGCGTCATGGAATTTTGCTCTAGTATGTTTCATTTGGAAACTTGCTCCAGCCTTAGCTGCAGGATGCCCAATAATAATTAAGCCTTCGGAAAGAGCTCCTTTAAGCTCTTTATACATCTCACAATTGATTTCTCAATCAAATCTCATTCCTAAAGACATGATTCATGTTTTGCAGGGGGGCGGTGACAAAGTAGGAACCAAGCTAATACAGCACGAAAAGATACAACGCATTTCATTAACTGGTGGCTACGACACAGCTAACAAAGTTATTAACGAACGGGTTAATAACTTCTCAAGACTATCATTCGAGCTTGGTGGCAAAAGTGCAATGGTTATAACTGATAACTCAGATGTTGATTCTGCACTGGATTGTGCAGTCTGGGCATCGTTCGCCCAACAGGGACAAGACTGCTGTGCCAGCTCTCTAATATTTGTTCATGATGACATATTTGATTCTTTTAAGGACAAGTTTTCCGCCAAAGTCAGAGAATGCATTAAAGCAGGCTCACAATTTGATGAAGACACAACCTATGGGCCTATAATCTGTTCTGATCACAAGAATAAATTGATGAAGGACATTAAGCTTGGAATAGAGGCTGGCGGCAATGATATTTTGGCTGGCACCGTTGACCTCCCAGAAGGCAACTTCTTAGCTCCTGTTGCGTTTACAGGTTTAGACATTGATGCAAGCATCAATCAAAAAGAATTATTCGGGCCTATTACTTCTTTGATCCCGTTTAATGATCTTAAAGAAGTAACAACTAAAATTAACTCACTTAATTATGGATTATATGTATCAATTTGGGAAGCAAATGCTGAGAAAGCTCTTAGATTCTGTGAAGATCTCGATGTCGTGAATTGTTGGATTAATACATACGGTATTTTTGATCCTGCCATACCTTGGGGTGGAAAGAATAAGTCAGGAATTGGCGCTGACAATGGCATTGACAACTATTATGACCATTTGCAAAAAAAGGTCTTTTCGATCACCAACGGCTAACTACCATGCACAATTTGAAGTGGGTTAATTACATAGGTCAAATACGACTATATTCGTATATCGACCTACTGGTATTATTTTTTGCAATATCATTAGATTGGACTGGCATAGTAGGATGCTCTTTGCTTTGGTTTGGCTTTCTCATTTATTTAGAATGTAGACACAAAGATAGAGGGAGGGAAATCTGGCCCGAATGGGTGTGGTGTTTGCTTTGGATAGTAGCATTACTCATAGTCAAAGAGCCTGCACTTACACTTTTGTTCATCATTGTAGCAGTGGCATATACCTACAAGAAATATATACCATTTCTTGGCCTGGTATCCCCTTTTGTCAATGGTTTGGTTAAGACTTCGCTGGTACTTGCTTCTGGTTTTCACTCAACCCAATTTCTCTTATTAATCTTTATTGTGATGTCCGCTCGTAATTTTATGGGAGATTTGCGTGATATTACCAAAGACTCAAATGACGGGGCACAAACAATACCAATTCGCTTAGGAATTAAAAAAGATATTAGATGGATCTACCCTGCCAGCCTAGTCTTGACTACTTTGCTTTGGGGCTGGATTGCAGGACTTAGTCTCCCAATAATCATCTCACTCAACATACTACAGTTACTAGTATATCCTCTAACTCCTAGATAACAGCGTGGTCTCGGTACTATATTGGCTTTAATATGAGAGCATTACAATACACTAAGTTTAATGGGACGATTTCTTTAAATGAGGTCCCAGATCCTCAGCTAGTTCCTAATAGTGCCATTGTCAAAATTGAATCTGCAAGCATCTGTAAAAGCGACATCTCTGCATGGAAGGGAGTCGATCCTCATGTTTCTGTTCCGATAATCCCAGGGCATGAGTTCTATGGGCACGTTGCTCAAAAGAGTGACGAGGTAGAGATTCAAAATGGAACACCTGTTGTAGTACCCGTAACATGTGGTTGCGGCATGTGTGGTCCATGTAAAAACGGGCAGCAGCATATTTGCCAAAACCCTTTCCAACCAGGATTTACGCACAACGGCGGATTTGCTGAATACGTATTGATACCCAATGCGAACCAAAACTTGGTCCCACTCCCAGGTCACCTACAGAAGCATTCATCTGCCCTACTAAGCTGTCGGGTTGCTTGTGCATATCATGCTATCATGAAATCACACCACCATGACACAAAATCGTGGTGTCTAATATTTGGCTTCGGTGTTTTTGGGATGTCATGCTTAAAGGTAGCCAAAGCACTGGGATTTAAAACAATCGTAATAGAATTAGCCCACGAGAAATTAGCCAAAGCTAAAGCTATGAAAGCTAACCACACCTTCCACTTCCACACTCCTTCTTTAGTAAACTTGATAGGTGAAATTGTTAAAGACAGTTTGTTCTTATCAATAGAGACCAGTGGCAACCTGCTCGCCATAGAAAAATCAATTAAGACCTTATGTGAAACAGGACATCATCTACAGCTAGGTTTCATTTCTCCTTATAACGATAAGGCTATTTCGCCTCAATTGATATCAACGATCATTTCAAAAGAAATATCCTTCATTGGATCGCATGGCGTAAACGGAGCTGATTACAGTTCGCTTTTTTCTCTGATCCATGACGCCGAGATCAACCTAGATTCCCTCGTAGAAGTACAAGTCCCAATGGAATTAATACCTAATTATTTCTCTGATTTTGACACTAACCATATCTGCGGTGCAGTGATGATGGTATAAACAGCTAACAGTCAAGTAAGCCGCAGACTTATTGAGTCGTCCCTCGGCTATGCGACCCCTTAGAGAGATATAAGCATCTTCAGGCTTAAGCCAGCCACTACAAATGGCTTAGAAGGCAAAACATCTAAGCCATTATTGCAGCAGTAGAGATCGAGGGAAATGATGCTGCCCTCAGCACTCCCAAAATGGCGGGGTGTAAAGTCCGCCACCTTAGGGCCAGTTATGAGTAGGAACTCACGGTCGTTTTTTCGAGGTAGTCCATAGGACAGGGAGAGGGCACTCCTTGCCATATCCACCCGATTTCATTTGTATATTCTTTTGTATATTCCACGAAAAAAGGCTTAGAAGGAAAACCTTCTAAGCCTTTAAATTCATTGGTGGAGCTGGAGGGAATCGAACCCACGACCTCTTGAATGCCATTCAAGCGCTCTCCCAACTGAGCTACAGCCCCACGCTGTTGGGATTGAGGTAGTTAGCGAACGAGCCAGTGATTTGTCAACAGGAAAATCGAGGGAGCCGAGAAAAATTGTGTGATTGGCTCATTGATTCAGGCACCGTCTTCAAGTAAGAAGTATGGGCAATTGAATTAATAAGGATTTTAATGGCTCAATTACTCAAACAAATTTTGATCAAGCTCATATGGGTGGGCGTGGTGTTTCTTGGCATCACGGTCATCAGCTTCTGGGTCATTCACCTTGCCCCCGGCTCCCCTACGGATTTGCAAACCACGCTGAATCCTGAGGCCGGAATGGAGGCTCGTGCGCAGCTTGAAAAGCTGTACGGTCTCGATCAACCGCTTCATATTCAATATATAAAATGGCTGGATCGTCTGGTTCACCTCGACTTCGGCCAATCCATGTCCGGCGATCATCGCCCTGTCTGGGATAAAATCAAGGAACGCCTTCCGCTTACTTTCGGTATGAACGTCGCATCCATGGTGCTGACGCTTCTTATCGCCGTACCTATAGGCGTGGCGGCTGCATGGTGGCGCGGTGGGACTTTTGACAAAGTGTCGACCGTCATTGTTTTTATCGGCTTTGCCATGCCCGGCTTCTGGTTGGCGTTGTTGCTCATGCTCTGGCTTGGCATTCAATGGCCTATTTTGCCAATCTCGGGGCTGACTTCTCTTGGTTATGACTCCATGTCGCCCATGGGGAAAATATGGGATGTGACCAAGCACCTCATTCTCCCTGTCTTCATTTATACGTCCGGTTCGTGGGCAGGCATGTCCCGATTCATGCGCTCGTCCATGCTCGAAGTATTGCGACAAGACTATATTATGACCGCCCGCGCCAAGGGATTGCCAAGCCATATAGTGCTGTTCAAGCACGCCCTGCGCAATGCGCTCATGCCCGTTATTACCCTGCTCGGCTTGTCCGTACCCGCACTTATCGGCGGCTCGGTCATCATCGAATCAATTTTCGCCCTGCCGGGGTTAGGACAGCTTTTCTATCAGGCCGTCATGTCACGAGATTACCCGCTCATCATGGGCAGTCTGGTCCTCGGCGCTGTGCTAACACTGTTGGGCAATCTGCTAGCTGACGTTGGTTATGGCATGGCCGATCCGCGCATTCGCATCGGCCAAGGGAGAGAGCGATGAAACGCAAACCTCTCCGCCGTCCTTCTCCTTGGGCACGCCACGCCCTGCTTGTGCTTGGCGGACTCATTGTCGGTTTCATGTCGCTGGGTGCGATTTTCGCCCCATGGCTTGCCCCCTTTGATCCCAATTTCATCAATGTTGACACGCTCCTTCAAGCTCCATCCATGGATCATTTCATGGGAACGGACGCGCTGGGCCGTGATGTCTTTTCTCGTATTTTATACGGTGGCCGCGTGTCGCTTTGGGTTGGATTCGTGGCTGTAGGTATTGCCACTGCCATCGGATTGGTCCTCGGCCTCACAGCCGGATACTTTGGCCGTTTTGTTGATGAGATCATCATGCGCGGCGTGGACGTCATGCTCTGCTTCCCATCCTTTTTCCTTATTCTGGCAGTCATCGCCTTCTTGGAGCCAAGCCTGACCAACATCATGATTGTCATCGGACTGACAGGATGGATGGGCGTGGCCCGCCTTGTGCGTGCTGAAACGCTAAGCATCCGCGAACGAGACTACGTACAAGCCGCCCGTGCTGCCGGAGCCGGGCCGGGACGCATTATTTTTCGCCATATTCTGCCCAATGCCATCGCCCCGGTGCTGGTATCTGCCACCCTCGGCGTGGCCGGGGCTATTCTTACGGAATCATCACTGTCTTTTCTGGGCTTGGGCGTACAGCCCCCTGACGCCTCATGGGGCAACATGCTCCTTGAGGGCAAAGAAGTACTCGGCATCGCCTGGTGGCTGTCAGTCTTCCCCGGCCTGGCTATTCTTTTTACTGTCTTAGGATACAACTTACTCGGCGAGTCTCTCCGCGACTTGCTGGACCCGAGGTTAAAACAATGAGTACCCCATACACCCGTCCCGCTACTGATCTTGATGTCTATGCAATGGAAGAAATCCTGCGCAACGCCTTTGAGGCACACTACACCAAGTTTATGCCTGAACAGCATATTCGGGAATGGTATGACGACAACGAGGCCCAACGTCTCGTTCGCATAGGACTCTCACGTGCTGCCGTAGCTGAAGTAATGGGCCGTATTGTCGGATTTGTCATGTATCTGGACAACAATATCACACAACTCTGGGTGGACCCGGAGCATGAGAAGAAAGGCGCAGGCCGAGCTTTGATTGAATGGATTGAAGGAGAATTCCGCAGCAAGGGATACCCAACCATCACCATGTATTGTTACGAAGCCAACGTCGACACCCTCGCCTTCTGCAAGCAGCTCCGTTTTCGCAGGGCTTCCACATTCCAGGACAGAGATGTTCAGGGCGGCCCCATCACGGCATACAACATGCTCAAGATGGTAACCAAGCTGAAAAAGAGGTAATATGACCTGCGTCCGCAGCACCCTCATTTCATTCCTGATCCTGCTGATAGCAGGAGTAGCCCATGCGGGCCGAGGGCCGGACACCATCATTTTCTCCCCCAAAGCTCTGGTAAAAGCCAAGCAGCGCGTTCATGCGCGTGACGCTCGGGTTATGCCCGCCTTTGAAAAGCTCATTGCGCAGGCAGACCGGGCAATGAGAGCACCTGCGGAAGCCGTTGTGCTGAAGCCCGGCCCACCTCCCGGTGGAGACAAACACGACTACTGGTCCCTCTCACCCGATTGGTGGCCCAATCCCAATTCCGCAAGTGGTAAGCCATACACATGGCGTGATGGGCAGCTCAATCCCGAAGCCATGAGCGAGAAGTACGACCGAAACCGCATGAAGCGGATGTCTACGGATGCCCTAACTCTGGCGCTTGCCTATTACCTGACCGGAAGCGAAGAATACGCAGGCAAAGGCACCGCGCTCATCTGGTCGTGGTGTTGCGACTCTGTGACCAAAACACGACCCACTCTAGAGTTCGCTCACTCGCGCCCCGGCGAAACGAGTGGACACTACAGCGGCATCATTGAAACGCGAGACCTGATCAAAGTGGCAGAGGCCGCCCGTCTGCTAGAGCCGTCCCAAGCATGGAGCAAGGTTGTCAGCAAAAAGACAATTAAATGGTTCACCCAGTATGCAAAATGGTTGCAGAAGAACCAATTCGGCCATCTCGAATCAAGAGCGCCCAATCATCATTCCATATGGTATGCGGCTCAACTGGCTGTTTTCGCCCACTTCACAGGGCAGACGCATCTGGCGCGTTCGCTTATAGGAGCAGCGACTCCACGTCTCATCGGCTTTCAAGTCGCTCCCAATGGCACCATGCCTGCGGAGTTGAAGCGTTCCAGATCGCGCTACTACTCATTTTTCACTCTAGAAGCGTTGTTCATCCTCGCAGCCGTAGGCGAACGGGTAAACGTGGACATCTGGAATTGGAAAGACGATTCCGGCACTTCGCTCAAGACAGCAATGGATATGTTGGCACCATATATTTCCAGCGATACGCCGTGGCCTCACGGAAAAACAGGAGAATTCGACCCATTCCTGTTCACGCCCCTTTTCCACCGCGCCGCGTTGGTGTATAAGGACACAAGTTACCTTGATTACCTGACGGCGCTGCCCCCGGGAAAACTCCTGACGGACCGCGCCCAACTCTTTTATTAGGCTGGTAGAGACATGCTTGAACTCCTGAGAATTCGTAACCTCGCACTGATCGAGGACGTCGAACTGGAATTTTCTCCCGGCCTGAACACGCTCACCGGTGAGACCGGTGCAGGTAAATCATTTATCATGCGCGCCGTGGACTTCCTCATGGGCGAACGCATGGAAGCCAAACTCGTGCGCCCCGGTGCAGAAAAGGCCTCGGTTGAAGCGCTTTTCGTCCTGCCGGAAGGTGAGACTGTCATCCGCAGAGAGCTTTCCGCAGAGACTGGCCGCAGCAGGGTTTTCATCAACGACACCCTCTCTTCCCAGCCAAGAATCCGCGACATGCGCCCCTCGCTGGTCATTCACACCAGCCAACACGGACAACAGAAACTGCTTTCCCCCGGCTTCCAATCCGAAGTGCTGGACTCTTTCCTCCCGGATCAACAACTCATTGAAAACAAAAACGAAGCGTTTGCCGTCATCAATGACGTTCTGGAACGCAAGCGTCAGTTACTCGCCAAAGTCGACGACATAGAAAAACAGCGCGATTTCCTCGAATACCAGAAAAAGGAAATCGACAAGGTAGACCCGCAACCGGGTGAAGAAGACGATCTGGAAGAGCGCAAGAAAGTGCTCAAGGATCAAGAGCGCGCAGGCGAGTGTCTGCAAAACGCTCTTGATGTCCTGCATGGCGAAGTCGGTTTGCTCGACGCCATGACGCTCCTCACTCGCGAAATGGAAATCATTGCCCGCCTTTTCCCCGGATTCGATGATGACCGCGAAGCCATCGAAGAGCTACGCATGATGCTGCATGATCTCGACACCCGTCTACGCAAAGGCCCGGCAGGCCTCGGTGACGAAGATGAACCCATGACGCTCAACGACATTGAGGAGCGCCTCTTCGAACTCGCCAAACTCAAGCGAAAACTCCGCCGCGGTCTCGACGAAATCGTTGGGTTAAAAACGGAAATCGACGATAATCTTTCTTTCCTCGACGCCTGTTCTCTTGATCTCAAGAGTCTCAAGGCCGAAGAGACCAAAGCGGCCCAAGATCTCAAGTCAGCTCTGCGCAAGCTCAATGCCGCCCGCAAAAAAGCTGCCAAAGAACTTGCCATCCGTATCGTAGACGAGCTGTTGGATCTCGGATTTTCCGAGCATGTCAAAGTTCATTTCGACTTTGAAGGGCGCGAGCTTTATCCTGGCTGTGAAGACATGCGTGGCCGTCTCATGTGGGTACCCAACCCCGGACAAACTGCGCAGCCTCTCGAAAAAATCGCATCAGGTGGTGAGCTTTCCCGATTCCTGCTCGCACTGGTCACCATGCGCAATGACGGCGAGTCCGATCATGACGCGCTGCCCACGCTCATTTTTGATGAAGTCGACGCCGGAATCGGTGGTCTGACACTCAACTCCGTGGGCAACAAGCTCCGAGAACTTGCCGATCGCCAACAGATGTTACTCATCACCCACTGGCCGCAACTCGCAGGCAAGGCGGACCGTCATTTCCTTATTCAGAAGGACGTTATCAACAACGAAACGTTCACTGGTTGCAATCGCCTTGTTGGCGACGCGGTCAGATCTGAACTTTCACGCATGGCTGGCGGTGGCGAACAGGGTGACGCTCTGGCCGACAAGTTGTGCAAAGAGATTTAACAACACAATTATTCGGAGATATCCATGAACAGCGCCCGTACTCTGCGGCACCTGTCCTTGCTGGTCCTGTCCCTACTCCTCGCCGCTCCTGCATTTGCCACTCCACAGCTCGCCAATGCCGACCCCGCAGTATTGCTCCAGGAAGGCACTGCCGCTGAGCAACAAGGCAATAAAAAGGAAGCTCTCGACAAGCTTTCCATCGCCAAGAACGTCTTCCAGAAACAAGGCAACATCGCAGGACAAGCCGAAGCCCATTTGCAGCTCGGCATCTACCAGTCCCATTACGGTTCCGACGAACTCGCCATGGAGGAGTTCAATCAGGCAGTAGCTCTCTACACCAAAGCCAAGGACAACTGTGGTTTGGCCCGTGCCGTGGCAACTCAGCAAAGCACTGCCAAGCATTCCGAAGCCCCCCCGGCAGCATTGAAAGTCCTCGACGCCAACCAGAAGCTGGCCCGCGCGCATCGTTGCAACGAAGCACTGGCAACCACGCTCACCGAAACTGGTCATATCTATCGCAAGACCAACGCAGAAAAAGCGCAACTGTACTACGCCGAAGCCATCGAGCTTTACCGTACGCTCGGCAATCAGCTCGGCGAAGGAAACGCACTCAATGGCATGGCGAGTCTCTATATCAAATCTCAGCCCAAGCGCGCCAAGAAGTTGCTCACAGAAGCGCTCACCGCCTATGACAAAGCAAGATACACACGTGGTAAAGTACTCTCCTATCTGGCTCTCGGGGTGGTAGCCATTCAGATGTCTGACAAAGAAGCCGCAACCGACTGGTTTACCAGAAGCAAGGAAACCGCTGAAAAAATCCAACAGCTCGACCTCGCCGAACAAGCCGAGTCTATGCTTGAAAGACTTACAAGATAGGAGTAGGGATGCCCCCATCCCCTCTCTCCCTCTAAACTTTTTGTAGCCGCTTCGCGGGGGCTGAAATGACAACACTATTCATATCACTCTACATTAAACTCTTCTTTCTCCTCACACCGTTCTTCGTATTGACGGTATTCCTTTCGCTTACTGAAAATCTGGATACGTCTGCGCGACATAAGCTGGCTATTCGGACGACCATTTCCGTTCTTATCATTGCGTTAATTCTTTACTTCGCGGGGAATCCCATCTTTGCGACCTTGGGGATTACGCTTGATGGGTTCCGTGTGGGTGCTGGAGCGCTGCTCTTTCTGTCTGCGGTCTCTCTTGTGTCTGGCAAAAAGCAACGGCCTGAGCCTGATGAAGATGATGTGGATGTGGCCGTGGTTCCGCTCGCCATCCCCATTACTGTTGGTCCGGCGACCATTGGTACGCTGCTGATTCTCGGTGCAGAATTGGGAGGAACAACGGAGAAGATGATCGGTGGCGCGGCGCTTGTTGCAGCCTGCCTCACTGTAGGATTGCTGCTTTTCTCTGCTTCGGCAGTACAGCGCATTATCGGGCGCATGGGACTTTCCGTGATGACCAAAATCACGGGGCTGGTGCTATCCGCCATGGCTGCACAAATCGTATTTACAGGTGTGAAGAACTTCTTAGGGTAACTCTCACTTCCAATCTATGGTATGAGATTCGTATGAGATACTGCATCACAGCCATACTCCTCATTCTACTCAGCGTTCCGGCTCAGGCCGAACAACGCTTAAAGTTTGGCTATATTGAATCTCGCATTACTCATAACTCCTTTGCGGTCCTCAAAATCGCATACGCAAAACTTGGCTATAATCTGGAGCGATATGATGCCCCAACGCCTCGTCTTCTCGTAGACTTGGACAAAGGCCTTAGTGATGGGGAAGTCAACCGCATTCAGGACATAGCCCTAGAACATCACAACGCCATACGCATTGACGTGCCTATCAACCAAGTCGAAGGAATGCTGATATCCTGTGGCAAACCCATCGAAGTGACTACACCAAGAGAGCTGGCGCAACACCGTATCGCCATACCAAATGGAATTCGTTACGCCGAACGCCTCACGGCTAGATTCAAGAAGGTAGTCCGATCAACCTCAGATGATAAATCCATTGACTTGCTCCTCAACAATCGAGTCGATGCCATCATTTATGATCGGCCATGGGCTCGCGCTCAAGTAAAGAAGCCTGGAATGGAATGCCTCATCATCAATGAACCTCCCGTTGCCGTGAAACCTCTCTTTCACTACCTCCATAAGCGTCACAAAGCGCTCGTTCCACAAATCACCAGCATCCTTGAAGCCATGAAAGAAAGCGGTGAGATGGAACGGATCAGAGACAAAGCCAACAGTGCTTACATAGAACCGTAACATCCATATCTTCTCGCCGATTGCAATAATTCCACGGAGGGTTTACTATCCGCCTAATTTGCGAAACCATCCAGAATTATAGGTATTGCCATGACCAAAATATCCCGCAGAAAAGCCCTGACCATGCTCGGTATGAGCAGCGCCTCCATCGCCCTGCTTCCCACCATGACCCTTGCCGCACCCAAGACTATCATTTGTAGTTGGAATGCCTCTTTCCCGCCCTATTCATGGGAACGCAATGGCAAGATGACGGGTATTCTTGTGGAATGCATGGACGAGCTGCTTGGTAAACGCATGGGCTTCACGGTCAAGCACGAAGGACATCCGTGGGAAGAAGCGCAGGCCATGATCATGGATGGCAAACTTGATGCCCTGTGTACCAACCCCACAGATGCACGCAAACAGTTCATGTATTTTAGTGAAGACCCGGTTGTTGAAAGCCTGCCTTCCATTTTCTGTACTGTGGACAATCCGCGTATTTCTGAGATCAATGCCATCGAAAACCTCGAAGGACTCAAGGGATTCACTCAGGTGGATTACGAAGGTAACGGGTGGGCCAAGGCAACTTTCCCGCCCTATCTGAACATCACCTATGTAGATAACCTGTTCGATGCATTCAAAATGATCGCCCGTGATGAAGCAGACATTTTCGTGGGTAACGGCCTCGCTGCCATGTATGCACTCAAAGTTACTGGGCTGAAAAACAAAATCCACGCCCGGGAACTCCCCGTGGGAGAGCCGTCCAGCTTCCATTTTGGCCTGCGCAGAGATTTCCCGGACGCGCAGAAGATCGTGGACGATTTCAATCAAATCCTGATTGAAGCCATGCTGGACAACGCTACCCGGAAAATCATTTTGCACTATATCTAAATGAGAGCAGGCCTTTACACAGCCACCAATCTCCACTAGAGAAATAGTTGCTATGACAACTAAATCACCACTCATCTTTGAGCACAGCTACGATATTCGTTCCTACGAGCCGCGCGTTGATGGCCGCGTCTCCATTACATCCGCATGTAACCAGATGCAGGACATCGCATCGCGACACGCAGATTCCCTTGGTTTCGGCTTCAAGGATTTGAAGCGAACCGGACATTTCTGGATGCTGGCACGGGCCTACGTCATGATGGACCGCCTGCCTGGATTTGGTGAGACCACCCGTATCCAAACATGGCCTTCCGGCAACGAACGGCTGATTGCGACACGCGATTACCTTCTCCACGACGCCAACGGACTCATTGGTCGCGCTACCAGCAACTGGGTGGCCGTAGATATAGAAAACCACCGAGCACAGAAGCCGGAGGATGTACTGGATAGTCGGAACATTCCAGACGTTGAGCGTGCCATGCTCCTGCCCTCCCGCGCTGTAGCTCGCCTCAAGGAAGGCGAATTCACCACAAAAATCACAGCCCGACGCTCCGATCAAGACATCAACAACCACGTCAACAGCGTGAGGTATGGAGATTTCTGCCTCGAAGCCGTCCCCCTCGAATGGACCGCAGAGAACCGCTGCATGGGAGTGGACATCCAGTTCCGCAACGAATCACATGCCGGAGACACCTACCTTTCGGCCTGCTCCATAATGGAGCCAGAGGATGGCATGGACACAATCCTGCACAGCTTGCGCCGCATTACCGACGACAAGGAAATTATCCGTATGAAATCATGGTGGAGAAAAAGCTGATGTCTATCGAGTTGCGTTTCGACACAAAAGGCGTGGACTGGCAGGAAGCGGTGACGCTCATTGAACGCGCACCACTTGGCTCCCGCGAACCGCTCAAACTAGAGCGGACGTTCAACAACAGTGATCTTGTTTGTTTCGCCTGGGATGGTGAAAAACTGGTCGGTCTTGGTAGAGTGCTCTCTGATGGAGAAGTCCAATCAGTTATCTATGATCTGTGCCTGCTACCAGAGTATCAGGGGAGACAACTCGGCAGGATGATGATGACCGAGATGATGGATCGCCTAGATACGCCAACTGTCGTTCTGTGGGCTGTACCTGGGAAAGAAAATTTCTACGGCAAATTCGGATTCAAGCCTATGCTCACGGCAATGGCCCGGTTTGAAAACCCGGAAAAATCAGCCACACAAGGCTACATTTTGCTTGAAGACTAGCTCGTTTCTCCGGGTGTAATCACCGACCCCACTCCCTGTGTCAGCAACACACCAAGCAGCTTGGTCAAATTCGCATCATACTTCTTTTGATCCTTGATCAACGCCAGCGCTGCCTGTCGTGCATCTTTTCCTTTACGATGCGGACGGTCACTGAGCATGGCGCAAAAAGAATCAGCCACCCCGGCCAATCTACCGGGCAGCGAAAGATCTTTGCCGATAACACGACTGGGATATCCAGAACCATCCAACCGCTCGTGGTGTTGGAGGATACACTGCAACATGATGGGATCATTGATGCCCAACCGCTTGAGCTTGGTAAATCCTGTCTCCACATGATTCTCAATGGATTCGCGGTCAGCACGCACGAGAAATCCCTTATTCTCCAGAATAAAGGTAGAGATATTCACCATGCCCATATCGTGAAGAATCAACCCCATGGCAACGCTGGTCAGCGCAGCCCGATTTAACTTCCCTTTCAGTGCCATGATGAACAGCGCCAGCCCGACAAACAGCGTATTCACCGAATGCGCTGCCCAGTCATATTCCGGGTGCAGGCTTTTCATGAGATATTCAACGCGACTGGGATCCGTCCAGAGATACTCATCCAAAATGGAGATATCTTTGGACAGCAGTTCATACGGCTTTTCCGTAGGCTGAGCGAGAAATTCTGTCATCCGATCGTACAGAGCCTGATAAAATATTTCCGCGACTTCCTGTGGAGTAAAGTCGTCTTCCGTCAGTACCAGCCCAAGATTCTTACTCAGATGCTTGGCATAGACCCGGTAGTCTTCGCGCAACAAAAACAGGATACCGTCAGCCGCAAAATTGCCAACCGTTTCCTGCTGATCTTTACCAAGTCGTTTCTCGGCTTCGTGATATTTCTTTACCTGAGCAATGTTCTCATCAAAGAAATAGAGATTCACAGGCGGGCGAAATTTTGGAAAGCTCCCAAGGATATTGGGGCTGATCTGCAAGTATACCTCGGACATGGAATCGCTGGAAGTTTGTTCAGTCATACCCGCTCCTATAACCGCATTCTTTTTATTTTGGAAGATTCAAAGTGTTATTTTCTGCAGGAGGCATATTGTTCGCCCACATATATCTTTTAACCCCACAAGAACAGGGCACGAAACAAAACAAGGGCCCGCCAATAAAGCGAGCCCTTGATAATATTCATATCTATGCAATAGGCAAAGCAACTTTAGGACTTGCCACCGCCCTTTCCATTTCCGCCGCCCTTGCCATTACCGCCGCCCTTGCCAGAGCCACCGCCACTACTGTTACCGCCCCCACTGCTACCGCCAGAGTTCCCACGGCCACCGGAGGCAGAAGAACTACTACTGGATGCGGAGCCCTTCGCCCCGTCCTTGGCCTTACTGGAAGCACGGCTCAAACCAACCGCCTTGCTCCCCTTGCCACCAGATACGCCTGGAGTCTTGGAAACTCCAGACTTCATATCACGGGAAGTAGACTTGCTTCCCGTTGTAGAACCCTTGGTACGGCCCTGACCGACACCGACACTCTTGGTTGCTACAGTTCGTTCGCGATTCTTATGCCCCAAGCCAATGGTACTCGGATGCACACCCAATTCATGAGCGATTTCTCCCCATCCCATGCCCTGTGTACGCATTGATGCCACAGCTTCTGCATCAACGGAGGCAGCGTTGGCAACAGCATCATCTGCTGCCTGACGGGTCGAAGCAAGGCCTGCCTGTGCAGTTGCCAAAGCTGCTTCAGCTGCAGCAACCGCCTCTTCACCTTCTGCAGCCGCAACGGCAGCTTCTGCTGCCGCAACAGCATCCTGAGCAGCACTAACTGCGGCTTCACCTTCTGCCGTTGCTGCCGCAACGGCATCCGCACTGGCTTCTGCAGCAGCAGCAGCAACAGCCTCGGCCTTCGCTACCTGAGCTGGGTTGGAGAGAGAAGAAAGAGCTGATGGAGTATCTCCGTCACCTTCGCCTTCTCCACCATCACCAGCAGCATCGCCATCACGATCAGTTGCGCCATCAGTCGCGCCGTCAGTGCCGGTATCAGTGCCAATTCCGTCATCAGTGCCACTAGCAACATCAGCAGCGTCACCAGTTCCGGGCGCAGCATCATCCTGCGCATAAACAGAAGGAGCAGCCAACGTCAGCATCACAAGGGCACAAGCAAGAGCCAGCAGGCTTCTTTGAATCAAATTTTTCATTTTTTAAATCCTCATTCGAGTTACTTGGTTACGGTAATGAACTGAACCGAATCTTTAATCAGGAAGGTATTATCTCCCCGTTTGAACTCTTCAGCAGTTCCAAACCAACTCAGAGGCAGCCTTTTAGGATCGAGTCCCGGACGTCCAGCGCGGATATAATCCTGTACGCTTTCAGCCATGGCCTTGGCAGTGGCAGCATCACCGTCTTTATAGGCCACAATATGCAAATCAAGTTTGTCATTCACTCCCATCATCGCCGCGATGACATGAAGTGATTCCTTGCTCTCCAATTCAAGATTTACCGTTCCGGTTTTGAATGCCATCGACTTAAGCGTGACATTCCGCTTTCCCAATATGAAATTGCGATAAGCAAAGTCCCCTTGCAGATTGAGTCGCCCTGTAGCTCGCATGGCGAGGCTACCATCGGGATAGTACCCAAGGAACTTATTCAGTGCCGCAATCTCTTCCTTATGCTTTCCAAGTTCCCCCAGAGCCACCCCACGGTTGTAGAGTGCTTCCGGATTATACCTATCAAGCGAGATCACCTTGTCATACTGAGCCAAAGCCATGGACCATTGTTTATCATCTACATATCCATGACCGAGATACAAATTCGCTGAGATATGGTTCGAGTCGAGAGCCAAAGCACGCTCATACGCTTCTCGCTCCAGTTCAAACTCCAACTTAGCCCAATGCGCCACACCGACCCAAAAATGGTAATCAGCATTATCAGGAGCAATGGATACGGCCTGTTGCAAATACCTCATGGCGTCATCCGGCTTTCTTGTCGCCAAGTAATACCGCCCTACATAATACGCCGCTGTAGCATCACCGGGGTTGGCCTCAAGCCTTTTCGTAAAGGCCTCAATCCCTTCCGTATACTCCCGTTGTTTCAGGTAATACGGTCCCATCATCTGAGAATAAGGATTCATGGGCACACAGCCGGTAGTCAAACTCACCAACAACAAAACCATAATCATGATTTTCAACATACTCACCAAAGGACTCCCATAGTTTTGATCGCGATTCAAAAGGTCCTTAATACTATCTACCCAAACGGGGTACAAACGGTCACAAAAAACTACTCATTATCCTCATCGCCACCCAAATCACGCCCGGTGAAACCGAGTTCTTCCATGACGTCGGAGACAACTCCACCCTTACTTAACACGTTTAATGCACCATCAGCGATGGTGCCATCACTCACACCGTGCTCACGGGCTGCGAGAATAATCCGAACGAAATAGCGCCACCCATTATCAAGGCCGTTACTGGATATACCTACCCGAATTATCTGCCGACTCAACTTGGCATCAAACCCAATCTGTCCTTGCAACGAAACCATGGTAAGTCCCGTCAAAAACATATCAGCAGACTCTTTGCCAAATTCTCTGACAAACACGGAAAAATCATCACGGGCCACGCCTTCATCCACTCCCATGCCAACCACAGACAACGCTTCCAAATTGAGATTTCCAGCCCGGGTCAACAGTAGGCCGCGAGCGAAACGATACCCGCCCAATCGTCTATTCAACGCCCGTACAATCTGTGGGGGTGAAACGCGTTTAACAAGCCCTTCTGCAAGCTTGTCAGCCAAAGGAGGCACAGGCAACTGCTCCACACATGCGGCAAGCAATGGTGAAAGCAATGACGCCGCCTGCCCCTCGGTCACACGGCCATTTTCAACAACCTCGTCCAAAGATTGGATAGCAGCCTGGGGCACACCGCAGTTGCCAGCCTGTTCAACAACATCAGCAAACGACTGAGCGTGTGCAGACAAAGGATAAAGCACCATCACGCCAACGAATATCAGTGCAACATATTTCTTATAAAGACTGCTCATGCTCACCATTCACAAATAGGATTGAGTTCTTGTTGCCAAACCCATCATCACGAGTCATGGCTGCCTTGGGATCTGCGACAACCTGTTCACCGTCTACCAGAAATACATATTCATGATCCCCCGGAGGGAGGCTTGCCTCAAGAATCCAGGTGCCAGTCTGAGCGTCATACCGCATAATGGATTGCGTTGCCTGCCAATCATTGAAAGAGCCAATGACCGATACGGTTTGCGCAGTGCGTCCCTTGTCACTCAAAATAAAACGAACCGAGGTAAGCGATCCACTTTCCTGTGATACAGACCCAGATTGCAAAGAGAAGAAACTGAAAAAGAGCAAAAGCACGGCACATGCCGCCACCGGGAGGACCTGAACAGGGGTAAAGGTCAGTGACTTAGGCCCAGTCAACCACAACCGGAACCGCAGCCACCCTGTAGGACGTTTGGGTTGCAGACCCGCCATGACGTGAGCACTAAAGTCTATAGGTACCGTTTCTTCTGGTGCAGTCCGAATGGATTGACGTATTTCGCCATCCAACAGCCGCTTGTCATCACCGGACATTGGACTCCTCCTTGAATTGATATCGTACCATCTCCAATCCACGGCTAACACGCATCTTCGCGCCGCTAACCGAAATATCGAGGGCAACGCTGATCTCTTTCATGGAGAGATCGTGCTTGAACCGCAGGATCAATGCCTCACGATATTTAATGGGCATGCAGAGAATATACTCGAACACAGCTTTGCCATCGAGACTGAGTTCCGCTTCATCTCTGCCATCAACATGACTCCCGGCTGCGATCATCACTTCCGGGTCATCCATGAATACATGCACATCCCGCCCACTTTTGCGCAGGTGGTCTCGAACAATGTTCAAGGCCAATGAATACAACCATGGGAAGAAACGCTTCCCTAACTGAAATGTCTCAAGCCGAGCATACGCCTTGGTAAACGTTTCCTGGGAAAGGTCGGCTGCCACATCCTGATCATGCATACTACGCAGCATAAGATTATACACAGGCCCCTGATACTTACGCACCAATGCCTCAAAGGGCTGCGGGTCGCCCAGCAGCACCTCTCGTATTATCTCTGTTTCGTTAGCTTGATCCATTCACGTTTCCATCACCCAATCTCAGGGTACAACTCATCTGCTGTTAAATATATACGTCCATAGTTTGCAAACGGTCACAATTCCTTGCCCGTCATGCCGTGGTAGGCTAAACAGATAGTCTCATTCCAAGGAGTTTATCATAATGAGTCATGCTGAAAATCCGGTTTTCAAAGCCCTCTTTGAACGCCGTTCCATCCGTAAGTACACGGATGAGCCTATATCAAACGATGACCTCACTGCTATTCTTGAGGCAGGCCAATGGGCTCCCAGCGGCCTAAACAACCAGCCATGGCGATTCATGGTTATAAAAAATAACGACCCACGCCATGATAAGTTGGCGGAATGCACCAAATACGCCCACATTGTACGCGCTTCGCAGGCGTGCATCGCCATCATGCTCGAAAAAGATGCCATGTATAGTGAAATGAAAGACCATCAAGGCGCTGGCGCATGCATCCAAAACATGCTGCTCGCAACGCACGCTCTGGGCCTCGGAGCTGTATGGCTCGGTCAGATCGTCAATGATCAGGCAGCTTCGCTCGGCGCTTTGGGTCTCAATGAAGATGAATATGAACTCCAGGCCGTACTCGCCCTGGGGCACCCCGATCAAAAAGGAAGCTCCAAACGCAAGGATCTTTCCGAACTCATGCTGGAGGAATTTTAATGGAAATCAAAACCTTTCCACTCGGTCCGTTGCAGACCAACTGTTACGTACTGGCAGGTGACACCGAAGCGGTAGCTGTAGACCCAGGCGGCGACCCCGCAGAGGTTCTGGCATACCTTGAAGCCAACAATCTCAAGCTGACCCATATCCTCAACACCCATCTGCACTTTGACCACACCTATGGCAACAAAGCGCTCTCGGAAGCCACTGGTGCGCCAATCCTGTGCTGTGAAGATGATCTCGCTCTGCTGGAGACCGAACTCGGTGCTGGCGGTTCCTTTGGCTTGCCTTTGGTAGACAAGTATACTCCCCAGACCATCGCTCCCGGCGAACACAGTTTTGCAGGTTTTGCCTGTACAGTATTCCACACTCCCGGCCATTCCTTGGGAAGCCTGACCTTCTATTTCCCCGAAGCCAAAGCGGCATTCGTAGGCGATCTTATTTTCTACCGCTCCATCGGCCGTACCGATTTCCCTGGCGGCGATCTGGATGTGCTGAAATCTTCCGTGACAGAGTGTATCTTCACCCTGCCCGGCGAGACTGAGCTCCTCTCTGGTCACGGACCGGAAACCACTGCGGGCGACGAGATGATTCACAACCCGTTTTTTCAGGGCTAAACAAATGGCTGAACCAATCAAGGTAGACCTCCGCGACAAGTGCTGAGGCGTGGGCATGGAGGTAGGTTGGTACCTCCGCTTCGGAAAGACTGACAAAGTCGAAGTACTGGTTTCTCTCAAGGGAGAGGCACAGGTTAGCCATGAGCAACATATATTCCGGGACTGGTCCTTTGATTTCGAAAATCGAGGCGATCATGTCCTGGCCATCCTCACACGTATGAAACCACTCTATGAGGATAAGGAAACAGCATGAGTAAAGCGATCATCTATGCTGGTAGCCATCGTCGAAATGGCAACTCCGACCACACGGCCGAGCTTCTGGCACAAGGAGTCAGACAGGCTGGCGGAGAAGCTGTCATCATGCATGTTCGAAACTATGAAATACGTCCCTGCCTCGCCTGCGGATTCTGCGACAAATCCGCACAACACCAAGGCCGAAAACGGTGCACTCTCGGCGGAAAAGATCAAGCGTGGGAACTCTTCGCCCCTATTTTGGAGGCGCGTACCGCCATCTTTGCCTCTCCCATCTACTTCTATCACCTCCCGTCCATGCTCAAGACGTGGATCGATCGTGGTCAGCAGTTCTGGAAGGCACGACTAGACGGCGAGCCATGGATCGCAAACCTCCCCAAACGCACTGCGCATGCTGTGCTGGTGGCAGGACAGCCCACCGGGGACAAGCTTTTTGAAGGGTCTCGCCTCACGCTCAAATATTTTGTTCAAAATTTTAATATGAGCATGGCAGAACCACTAACCTTCCGCGGTGTGGACAAGCCAAACGACCTCCAATCCCAAGCGGAATTTGAGCAACAGATCATTGATCTAGGACTCCGCGCCTGGAACGAATCCGCCTGATTCCATGCTCCAAATGCTGAACACCATAGCCCAACGCCTAGGACTTATCACGACTCGCTGCCCCATCTGCTCCACCCTAACCGAGAATGACGGCAACGCCCTCTGTCCGACATGCGCTGAAAACATTGCCCCACGCACAGGTGGTTACTGCCCCCAATGCGGTGACATCTTCGGCGACCACGACACACCAGTCACAATCTGTGGCAGTTGCCGAACTAGCCCACCATCATGGGATCATTTGTATTTCCACAACATCCACGCAGACACCTTGCGCGACCTGATCCTCAGCTACAAGTTTAACAACGGAATAGGACGCACCAATCTGCTCTCCCAGCTCGCACTGGAAGCATTCTACAAAGATGATACAAGAATCCCGGATGCGATCATTCCAGTCCCGCTACATACAAAGCGGCTCCTCTGGCGAGGCTATAATCAAAGCACAGAGATAGCTCTAGCACTGGGAAAGGCGCTTGACCGTCCGGTGTTAAAGAAAGGATTGATTCGAACGCGGCATACCATCCCCCAAACGAAGCTCGACAAAGTGGAACGTCAGGAGAACATGAGGAATGCCTTCATGGCAGACATAGAGGCCGTCGAAGGGAAAACGATTCTAATAGTGGATGACGTCTACACCACAGGCGCGACGTTACGAGAGTGCACAAAAACACTCCGGCGAGCAGGTGTCACCGGAGTGGATGTTTTGGTTTTAGCGCGGGCGATTCAATAGAGCTTAAAAAGCGTAACGAAGATTCCAACTAAACAAGACACGATCAAAGCCACCTTCAAAAACAAATTCTCGACTCAAGAAAATCTTTTGATCAAGCTCATTGCCTTGCCTGAAAAGACGAATCTTCTTTTGAACTTCACGACCATTCATAAGATAAAGATAAAAACTGCCATCGCGAATATTCCCTCGTCCATGCGCCAGACTAGATCGGGCAAACCCTTCAAAGTAGAATTTTCCACTTTCACCATCAGGAACGAGACAATAATCTATTGTCATATGCTTATGGTGAAAGGTCTCACTACAATCAGCAGGCAACTCCACCCCAGATTTTACCCAACGATACGAAGTTGTTTGGCAACCTAAACAAAGCAATCCAACAAGCAATAGAGCAACAAGCAGCAGTCGGTTCAACACAAACGCCCCCAAGAATGTTATAGCTAATACGATATTAACCCGTGAAGACCTATACTCCTCGCCTAAAAAAAACAAGCGTAAACTGTGGAAGACGCAAACCCTATTACCTATCTATATGAAGGTCCCAGTTGAACGTCAGACCATCGAAGCCACCGCTAGGCTTGAAACGATGCTCGAACTTTAAGGGTAACCGCATATCTCGTGTCACAATGGGAAACGAAAAGCTGTCAAAAATGGTGAGGTCTCGCGCCAGCTCAATACTCATGACGGCCAACTCCACTTTGGTGCCTTCATGAATACCGCGCGGCATGATCGTGCCAGTAAGAACACACTCGCCGGTAGGCTCACGCTGTACTTCCCAGTTAAGTACCATATCGTGGAAGATAACCTCGCTACCGCAAGGAAATGACCCACAAGCCTGAATGCGCTCCCGGTTAGTATGACGAGTAGAATGCCCGGCACAACCGGTCATGATGAGAAGCAGTAAAATCAAGACTGGCAAAGTGAGTCGACACATGGTATTTCCTTTGTTTCGGGGAGCACTATCAGACTCTCCACTCAGGCGCAAAAAAAATTAAAAAAAAGATGAACCGGGCCTTGACTCCCAAGTGAGTTGCGGCTAGGTTGCCCATCTCTTACGAATTTTGGAGGTTTTCACAATGTTCGCAATTATTGAGACCGGCGGCAAACAGTACCGCGTTGAAGAAGGTCTTGAACTTAATGTAGATTTGCTTAAGGCTGATGCAGGCACCGCGCTGAGCATCGATAATGTTCTCCTGGTCGAAAAGGACGGAGACACCAAAATTGGCGAGCCCTACGTACAGGGTGCCAAGGTTGAGTGTGAAGTTCTTGGCCACGCACGCGGCAAAAAGATTGTGGTTTTCCACAAACTGCCCAAGAAAGACGCTCGCAAGACGCAGGGTCACCGCCAGGACTATACTTCTATTAAAGTCAAATCCATCACGGCCTAAGGCCTGAGGGGAGGATAACATGGCTCATAAGAAAGCTGGTGGTAGTTCCAGAAACGGACGCGACAGTGCAGGTCAAAGACGAGGCGTAAAACGTTTTGGCGGTCAGGAAGTTCTGGCCGGCAACATCCTGGTTCGCCAGGTTGGTTCCTCATTTCACGCAGGTGAAGGCGTCGGCACAGGCCGCGACTACACCCTGTTCGCCCTGCGCGACGGCGTGGTAAAATTCGAGAAATACACACGCAACAAGGTCGCCAAGACCCGCGTGCTCGTAGTTCCCGCAGTTCCCGCTGAAGCGTAAGCTTCACTAGAAAGATACAATCTTTCCCATAGGGGAGGAGTCCATTGGACTCCTCCCCTTTTTGGGTTGCGCTGAAAAGAATCGGGTGCTAGAAAACAGGCTATTCTATACAGTTCCATATTGCATCCCTCACAGATAACTAGGAATTATCATGGCTCAGCCTCACAAATTGTCGGTCGTAATCCCTGCGCTTAACGAAGAGCACACTGTTGCTGGCGTGGTTCGAGAAATGAGTAGTCATCATCTGGTGGATGATGTGGTCGTTGTGGACAATGCATCAACAGACGAAACGGCGGTAAGAGCTAAAGAAGCCGGTGCTGTCGTTTTGGATGAAAAAGTCAAAGGGTATGGAAAGGCGCTTAAGACCGGCTTTACAGCCGCAAAGCACGACCTGATTTTCAAATGTTGTTCCGATCTAAAAAATCCAAGTAAAGAGTGGATTGACCTATGTTTGGAAAAACTAGGGCCAAAAACTGTTCTAGTTAAAGGAGCATGGCGGAGCCCAGACGATCCGCTTCCTGTAACCAAACTATTGGCAAAACCCGCTTTGCGCTGCCATTTCCCATCCTTATTGCGGTTTGACATGCCTCTTTCAGGTCAATTCTTATTTAAAAAATCTGCGTTCGATATATCCAGTTTCTCTGACAACTTTGCCCTTGATGTTGATATGATGATCAGGGCAGAGTCACTCGGTTTGGAAATGGATGAAGCGTGGATTGGGGAATTGCTTCACGCTGATCGAGACTTAGATGCATATAGCGAAATGAGCTTCCAGATTTTGCAAAGGATGCTTGAAGCTAGCTGCATGAAAGTCGGCAAAAAAATTATGTTGGTGATGGCTCACCCTGATGACGCTGTTATTTGGTGTGGAGGATTACTATCTAAATATCTTACTGCAGGGGCCGCAGTTCACGTTGTGTCAATCACCGGCGACCCGCAAACTGAAGCAGAATTCCACTCGCTCGGACAATATTTCCCAACAGTTAAAACGACCTGTTTGGGGCATTCTGAATTTCAAGGCTGTAGCCCCCTGCTAATTAATCAACTCTTTGAAGAACTTTATAGCTATAAGCCAAGTTTGATTGTGACTCACCATACTAACGATCCTCACCAAGATCACCGCTCGACTATGCAGGGAGTCCAAGGGGCTTTAATGAAAAGTGGCAACAAACAGCTTCCTGCTAAAGCAATCATGTGTTCCCCTTATTTTAGTGAAACACCGAACTCTCCATCATTCAAGCCTGATATTTTTTTAAATATATCCTGTGAATATGATTTGAAGAAACAGCTTATTGCTGAGCACAACAGCCAAACTCCAGAATACTGGATAGCAATGTCAGAGAAGATGGATAGCTTGTTCGGCATCAGGGCTGGAGTAGACTATGCTGAAGCCTACGAAACAATGACATACTATGGGACGCCTAAGGCAGTTGAATATCTTTAACTTGCCGACGTCGTTTTGAAGACTGCCTTCCCGAAATCCTTTACGATGGTGCGGGTCCGAGCTTGCAGTTTTGCACATTTTTTTATGATATCATATCCTGCTTTCAAGTCGTCATCAAGCTGTTCGCACTCTTTTAGTTTGTTAACGAAGCCTGCGCGGAATGTTTCTAGTTTATTTACTGTTGAGGCTCGAAGCTCTTGTTGCTCGACTATTGAATCAGCGACTACAATTAACACTTGATAGACGTCATTAAAGTCAATGGGTTCAACATCAGAGCCAGCTGCTCGGATTTCGTCTAATCGGTCTTGGACAAGTGAGACTACGCCTACAGGCTGGCTTAATTGTATTAGTTCACGCCTTTGCGCTCTTGATAGCAAAGTTGCCAACCTTTCTTCAGCAGATTCTATAGAACCCTGGCTCTCGGAGGCTTGACGTATTGTCACAATAGCAGCTTCTACTTTGCCTGAGCTTTTTTCATTCTCAGCAGTGCGTTTCTTAATTCGCGTTGCAAGATGAGTTGCCACCATATCCATGGCTCTTTCTGTCGTTTTGCCAATGATTGAGCCAAAAACTGTTGAGAGAATATCAAAAGGCATAGCCATTTTCCTTTGTTGGAGAAAGGGGAATTGATTATTGTCCTGTAGCGCCATCACCCACGATTCGTGAATACAGCGTAGACCACTACCAAGTAGTACTAATATATCCTTGTCGCCATGCTTAGCTGGAATTGGAAGAGAGAAATCTTCCTCTAGTCGTGCTTGATAGACACTTGCCAAATCTCTATCGATACTAGCGACAAATTCTCCAACTTCCCCGGGGCTGTCTGGAGAGCCAAGTACGATATGAACAGAGGCAGGCTTGGAGAGTGAAGTAATAAAATCCCCGCCACGTTCTGTCCGGCACATGACGGGAGAAAGGCCGAGATCAAACACTACACTATCGGCAATTTGCAAAGCAGGTAACCAATCGTAATGAGAAAAATGAATCATTATAGCTGATTCTGGAGATGGAGGATTTGACCCAAGATAGCTTGATGTGCCAGAAGTCGGATTGCTCAAATACTTATACAGGTCTTGAACTTCTTCAAAACCGCCATACCGACTTAGTATATCGCCAGTCAGCTCCCGAGCCTTACCACTTAACATTTGCTTTGGCTGAATGCTGAACGCCAGAGCGACACAATCCAATGCTGCGAGCCTATTCGCTCCTATCGAATCGGTAAGGATCGCCGACGACTGCTCATCTAATTCGAGGTTATAAGTTGCCAACTCCCAAAAGGTCAGAAAAGCTGCATCCAGATCACCGCTATCATAAAGATACCAAGCCAGATGAAAAGCGTGCCGAACTGTTTGCTCAGAATTAATAGCGAAGTCCTTCTGTTGAAAACGAACAGAGTGATTGGCCAGTTTTCTACGAGATGAAGCTATGCTCTCTCCTGCAAAGAGCTTCGGACGACGAGTCGAAGTCCGATCCATGAGGTAGTAAAGATTATAATAACTTCGAGCAGCTTCATGTGCGTCTTCATGAGTACTCTCATGCTGAGCGACTACAGCCTCAGCATACGCACCAGTCAGAACCTCTAAGGACCGAAAAAGCCGTGGATCATCTAACTCCTTGCGCGAGAGAATAATCTGGGTAAGGTATGATAGGACAATTTTGTGACGGCTTAATGCAATTTGGTTGGCATATTCTGCTACTGCATGGGTATCGGTAAAGCGATTTAGAACAAAATCCCAAAGCTCTTTATTGCCGTATTGCCAACCTTCTATCATTCCGGTCAAAGCCTCGACCATAAATTCTTGACTTGCCTCAAGATTGCACAATGCCTCTACACCGCTTTTTGAGTTAAGAATAAGCTCCGGGGGCTGAAATGAAAGCACTTTGCAACAATTCGCCTTGGCAAAGTTGCTTGTATTTAAATACGGGGCAACACTCTCTTTCCCTTTTTTCTCAAGGGCTACTCCACGCCGTGTGAGTTGCTTTACCAATCTCTGTTGTATGAGTGGCCAGAAAGCCTCTTCATCAGTCTTATCTAGCTTCTTGCCTAGGAAGGAAAGGACTTCATTTTCAGCACCAGAATTAAGGAAGCGAAGAGGAGTGAGGAGAAAATGGGCTGCCAAATCTGTAGTAATAATTTCATCGCCTTCATTGAAATCAGTACTATCTGAGTTCTTTTTTTCTTTACAAAAATATTCAGTAATCTCATCAGGCAAAGGCTCAACAAAAATGCTTTGCTGAGACCAAGTGTTTTTTAACGGCGAGTTGAGAGTTACTATAACCTTGACGCTAACGTGCCCCGGAGAACAGGCTAAGATTTCCAGCAACTCGATAATTGGTTTGATCCTCGCCGGCTCCCAGGCCTCGACTAACATAAAATCAAAAACGAAAACGACTGTTCTTTTGGATACTTGAGATAACCCCGGCTGAATGAATGCTTTATAAAAATCAAGCGGCTTACTCTTGATTTTTCCAGGAAGAAGAGTTTTTCCCATGGTGTTACTTTGATTTTCATCAAACCCTGTGCGGATCTCATGGATTTGCTGTCGAATCCGATTAGCAATCTCGATAAAAGATGGTGCATCCCAATGTTGCATCCAGCCCACGTTTACCGGATAATTTGATTGCTCAGAATAGATGTTACAAACGTGCTGAATCAGGCGTTCGTATGCAATGCCCTGTGGATCGACGATATACTTTACGGAGCGAGAATTTCGCTCCGTGTCTTCTAACAGGTACTTAAGCAACACAGCCGTTTCCACAGAATGGTTGTAGTGTAATCTGTCGTATTGGGGAGTCGTAGCGTTGTATCTCGGCTGAGCCATGATAATTCCTAGTTATCCATACTTCACCTCCATTCCTACCCTTGGGTGGGCTCCTGCGATTGCCCTTCTTTGGCACTGTTCATTTACGTGGGCATAGATCTCAGTCACGCCGATAGAGCTATGACCGAGTAGGACCTGTATATTTCGTATATCAACACCATTTCCGAGCAACAGTGTGGCAACTGTATGTCTAAACATATGAGGTGTTACTGCTTGTGCAACACTTGCGTGTTTTGCATACAGCCTTAGCACTTGCCGAACTTGTTGGTCTGTAATTGAAAAGAAATGGTTTCTATCATGGGGACGGAGTTCATTATACAACTGAGCGGACTCCAGCACAGCATCGCCGCACAAGGGAACTACACGCTCTCGTCGTCCTTTCCCTGTAATGCGAACGTTTTTTGCTTCCAAGTCTACGTCCTTGGTTTGCAAAGCACACAGCTCCCCGACCCGCATACCAGTGGCGAAGAGCATCTCAAGCACGGCGACACCTCGAACATGTCGTAGATGTTCCGTACTCCCCTCTACTGTTGTAGCCTTAGCTAAATAAGCAGAGTCAAATATTCGGCGGACAGTTTCCAAGCTCATGGTCTTGGGTAAATCCTTCGCCCGATCAACTTTGATTCGTAATTTCCGAAATGGATTTACCTCAATATGTTCTTCAAATTCCAGATAACTAAAGAATGCTTTGAGAGTTGCAATCTTACGTTTGATGCTCCGGGGTTTATATCTGTCAAATAGTCCCTTCAAATAGCCACGAATTACATCTTTGGTTATCTCATCCACTGCCATTGAATGTGAAATGGCCTCCAAGTACTCCCTGAACTGTCGCAAATCCGTCTCATAAGCTTTGCGCGTCTTCTCTGTAAGGTTCTTTTCGTATTGACAATGGAACAAAAACAGGCCAATCGCTTGCTTCGTCGTGTGCATCTAAGCTCCCTCTCGCATGTCCTACATAGATTATCCGATACAACTGTCTGATTTTATTTACCATATTTCAGAACCGATACAGTTTCAAGGGCATCTACTTTCACACTCCAGAGCAGACTTGTGGCATACGGCCTTAATCTATAGGATACACGGCTCATCCGCGGCTGATTTTCAGCTAGGAAGCTTGGAGGATATTGAAATGCGATTTGTAGATGAAGCGACAATCAAGGTGTTTTCTGGCAAGGGCGGCAATGGCTGTGCAAGCCTGAGACGCGAGGCCAACCTGCCCAAGGGCGGGCCGGACGGTGGTGACGGAGGTAAAGGCGGCGACGTCATCTTCCGTGGTACCAATCGTCTGATGTCCCTCTACGACTTTCGCCTGCAACGCATGTACAAAGCGCGTGGCGGAGAAGGCGGCATGGGCCGTGACCGTTACGGCAAAGCTGCCGACACTCTGTACGTCGATCTCCCTGTTGGCACACTCATCTTCGAAATCATTGAAGACGAGGATGGCGAGTTCATCGAAGAAAAGCTCATTGCAGACCTGACAGAAGACGGCACCGAAATCGTCATCTGTGAAGGTGGCAAGGGTGGACGCGGCAATTTGCATTTCAAATCGTCCGTCAACCGCACGCCCCGCTTTGCTGAGCCCGGTTTTCCCGGTCAGGAAAAGCGACTTCGCCTTGAGTTGAAGATTCTGGCTGACGTAGGCCTGCTTGGCCTGCCTTCCGCTGGCAAGTCCACCTTCATCTCCAAAATTTCCGCTGCGCGACCCAAGATCGCAGCATACCCGTTCACCACACTCGTGCCCAACCTTGGTGTCATCGAAAATGAAGAGTATGACCGCATGGTCATTGCTGACATTCCCGGCCTTATCGAAGGAGCATCTGAAGGGCGTGGCCTCGGTATTCAGTTCCTCAAGCATGTAGAGCGTACCCGTTTTCTGGTACACATCCTTGCCGTGGAAGACCTCAATCGCGAGGACCCCATGGACGGCTACAACATGTTGAATCAGGAACTACTCGAATACAACGCCGACATGGGCGAGAAAGTTCAGATCAAGGTCATCAACAAGATCGATACCTTGAACGAAGAAGAACTGGCCGAGATCAAAGCCAAAGTTGCTGAATCAGGCGAGAAGGTATTTTTCATCTCCGCACTGAATGGCACTGGCCTCGACGAGTTGCTCGGCGAAATGTGGGTACAGCTCGCCAAGTTGGAAGAAAAGAAAGCGGAAGAGACTGAAGCCTAGGCTACTTGCCGAAGGTAAAGTTTACCGGAATCCCTTTGCGGGTTCGAATCTTCTCTTCTCCATTCAAAGAGCTAAATAGATCATACAGACTGTCCATCGTCAGGCCCATTTCTGTAGAAAAACCCTTTGCTGCACTGTTGGCTCGTTGGTCGACACCATCAAGTCCACCATCCACGGTGTACCCTTGAGCTGCTTTCTCCATTCCTGACTTTTCGGCTACCAGAGCATCAGTAATAAGCTGATCGGGCCGATCTTTCTGGAGTTTTATCGTTTCCCGCGCCTTCATGTAGTACTCCGACGAGGATTGGCCATCTTCGAAATCTTCTCGTTCGTGCGATGTCTCGCGCAAGACAATCGGATTGTCGTTCTCGGTCAATCCGCCACCTGTTCGGAAAGAAATCCCTTTGGAGTCAGCATCGCTGCGGTGATACTGTGTGGCCTTCTCTGAATCCTTCTGCCGCAGTACCAACTCACCATCACGATAGAGCTCATCAGTCCAATTGATCTCATATGGCCGATCTGGAGCACCCTGCTTTGCAATGGCGTCAGCATCGTTATACGCACCTTCGGATATCTTGGTCTGCAAGCCAGCTACAAAACGGTCAGGTTCACTGCCTGTTTCTATGATATTTGTGCCGAGTAGCTCCGTTGCAGACTTTGGTTCAGCCGAAGCATATTCCCCTTCCTTCATATTCAGCATATCCAAAATCCCTGGGCGGGGAGACATCCATGCTGAGCCTGTCTCTGCCATAGAGAAAGAACCACGACTCTGCTTTATCAGTTCTCCATCGTTAAACCATGAGACCGACAAGACTTGTTTTTGCTTCCCGTCTTTATCACCCTGCCCATCTTTCTGACTATCATCCAGCTTAGCATCACGAATGAGCTGGCCGTTGGAATCATAGTCCCTAACCTGTACGGACAACTCGGTCTTATGACTCAGCTCAACCGTTGTACGGGCTTCCATCCCCTCAAATCTGACATTATTTCGATTCGTTTTCTGCAAGTACTCACCGTCTTGAGTCATGGTGACGTCACGCCTCAACAGGCCGTTGCTGCCGAATTCCTGAATTGTTCCAAAATACTGCGCCATGTGATGCTCTTTTGACGCAGGACTTGGTCCAAGCTGGGCATCAGGAGAAATCAAGGCAGTAGCCCCTTTAATCAAGGAACCAAGCTTGTCGTCTGTTTCAATGCCTGATGCTCCGAAAAACAGATTCTTGCTTTGAAGCTGCATTTCTTCAGCCATCTTTCGAGTCAGTTTACCATCCTCAAACCACTCTATGCTGCGAGACATGGTACCATAAGTCCAACTATCGCGACCTTTTCCCTGCTCCAAAACCGTCTGAATTGATTGGCTCACGCGTCCTTGGCTATCGTAAAATTCCGTATCAAGGGCAACAGTATTATTGGAAACAACGCCTTTGACGGACTTAACCAAACGGCCAGACTCAAATTCCTGTATTTCCAAATTGTCACCATCAATGGAAACAATCTGCGTGTTGCCATTCTCAAGAGTCGTTTTCCCCTCTTTCATACCTGTGGAAAGCGGCCACTCACCGTCAGCTCGACCCGGATCATCGGCCCAGCTATCCTGCACCATCTCATTATTATTCAACTTAGCCTGAATAGTTTTTCCGTAATCACTAATGTTCACCGTATCAATACGGAAGTTCTCGACAGGTCGAGGAGAAACCTGTTTATCGGAAACATTGGACTGGAGCTTGGAAGGGACCGTGGGGTAGGCGGAAATACCGTCGATAGGATACGGCATGTGATAGTCTCCTTTGCTGGGCACAACCGAAAAATGAACAAATGAAAAGTTATTCAATTGAAATTCATATCGGCGACAGCAAAGGTTTCTTTACCCTGCCTTATCAAAAAAATAGAGGGATTGGTAAAAGGAAAGGAGTTCTCTAAGCGAGAACAAAACGGTACACAACACGCTCATAACACGAGGTCACGGCCCGTGCTGCACTATCTGCAACGCCAAGACCGCGCAAACGGCAATAGACATGCAGAGGATTGAGGTGATGCTGTAAATGGGAACGCAACTTCTTACTCATGACTAACCTTCCTGGTTAGACGTCTTATCGGACCGTTGCGCAAAAGAGATTAGGGCTATCTAGATATCGTCAATATTCTTAACGTAGAAAATGGCCATCAGTAGGATTCCTACCGAACAAACCAGCCCGCCGATAAACACAGCTTCCATGCCAAACAACGCATACAGCCCGCCCATAAGGAGCGGGGCCACCGTCTGTGCCAGCCGCAAAAGCAAACCGTTGGCAGCCATGAAGGCTCCGCGCTGCTCCATGGGGGCAATAGACGTAAGCATGGTCATGATAGTGGGGATATTCAGCCCCTGCGCAAGGCCAAAGCAGATGACGGGCGGGATGACATGCCACAATCCCGGTGCGCGAGGCATCAAGATCATGGCAGCACCGTAGAAAATTGCGGATGCGATAAGCAAAGGACGCTGCCCAAAACGGTGGGACAGATTGCCCAACTGAAAGGATGCGAGCCCGGAAAATCCGGAGGAAATAAGAAACACCATGCCAATGGCCAACGGAGATGCATTGTATTGCTTATCAAGCAGAATAGGCACGTATGTGACGATAGGCCCGTAGAGTACTGTAAATGTAAGCAAGGTCGTACCGAACAATGCCAACACTTCCCGCGTCTTCATAAGTTTGAAAGCATCCTGAATGTAATCCTTGAGGCTTCCGTTACTCTTCGGTTCCACCGTATCCATCTTGGTAGAAATAGCTAAACCAAGCGGAATAGCCAGCAACGGCAATATGAACGGCCAATTCCATCCGAGCATGGCAAGAACACCACCCACAGCAGGAAAAGCAGCCGTTCCCATGGCAAGCACACTGGCATTGTAGCCCATGGCTTGCCCACGTTCACGCCCTTCATACAGATCACCAATCATGGTGCCATAAATCACGCCAAGTGGCCCGGCTCCGACACCCTGAATAAAGCGAAAGAACAACAGCTGTTCCATGGTCTGAGCAAAAAAGCAGGCAAACCCAAACACGCCAAATACAAACAAAGACGGGATAAGGATAACTTTGCGCCCAACTCGGTCAGCAAGAACACCAACCAAGGGCGAAACAAGAATACCCGGCAGAGTGAATACAGAAATAATCAGCCCGATTTCCACCGGGGTGATCTTAAGCCCTTCCATGATATTCGGTAATGCCGGAATAATGGAGGACACACCGAGGATCGCCATCAGGGTGATGCCGAAAACAAACTGCAGATTCTTATCGAGATATATTTTGCGCAAAATCAGGCCCGGTTAAATAGCAGCATCAAGCAACATGTCGTCACGATGAATCGCTTCATTAAATGAAGTAGGCCCAACAAGCGCTTCCAATTCACTGGTTCGCTTGCCTTTGATTCGATCCAGCTCCGAGGAAGAGAATTGAGTCTGCCCCACGCCGAGTTCGTCGCCATCCAGATTCTTAATGAAGACCAGTGCACCGCGCTCAAAGCACCCTTCCACCGCGCTGATACCAATAGGCAACAAAGACTTGCCCTTGGAAATCAGTGCACTAGCCGCGCCCTTATCAACAATGATAGAACCGGATGGATCGTCGTGATATGCAAGCCAAAACTTCTTACTCGAAACAACACGATCTTCGGGCATGACAAATGTCCCACGTTCTTCGCCATCCAACGCAGCCACAATATCAAACTCTCCCGTACCGGACACAATCAATGTAGGCACGCCTAACTGCGCAGCACGTCTTGCGGCCCGCAGCTTCGAGTACATGCCGCCCGTCCCCACATTAGTTTTACCATCGCACATGGCCTCAATATCGAGACAGGCGATATCACTAATAACCGGGATGGACTGAGCGTCCGGATGATTCTCGGGATTCTTGTCGAACACGCCATCAGCCGAAGTAAGATTGATGAACAGGTCCGCGCCGATAAGCCCAAGGCACATGGCACCAAGCGTATCGTTATCGCCGAACTCCAGCTCACGAGTGGAAACAGTATCATTCTCATTAATAATGGGAATAACGCCCCACTCAAGCAACCGCTCCATGGTGTTGCGGGCATTGAGAAAGCGCTCACGCTGCTTCAAGCCGCTTCGGGTAAGCAGCACCTGCGCCGTCACCTTGCCATGCTGGGCAAAGGCTTCGTCATAGTCGTGCATAAGGCGTCCCTGACCAACAGCCGAAGCTGCCTGACGGGATGCCATATCATTATACGATTTGCGGCACTCTTTCGTTCTTTCGCAAATGCGCTGCCGACCCGCGGCAACCGCACCAGATGAAACCAGCACCACATCAATATCGCGATCGCGCAAGGCGGCGAGCTGTGTAGCCAGCCGCTCAATGGCATCGGGGTTCAGGCCATCGCCTTTGGTCAGGACGGCGCTACCGACCTTAACCACTACGCGCCGAACTTTCTTCAGTAAAGATTGTCTACTCTGAGTCGTCATGGGGCGCACCGTACAGCATGGGTTGGGGCACTGGCAAGGTCTGAGGTGGGGAGGAAATCAGGTTGGGATGCCACCTTTGGCGGATTGTCGGGTGATTTCGTCTCCGACGGCTTAAGGCCGAGAGCCTTAAGAATCCCATAGGCGCCTAACGGCGCAAAGTTGAGTAATAAGAAAGCTAACCCGCGCCGATAGGCGCATAATGGGGATGCAAGGGGTTATAGCCCCTTGCCCGTCGGAGACGAAGTCACCCAATAAAAAAGGCCGCCCGTAGGCGGCCTCTTCCAATTCTGATTTAAGCCTAAGCTTGTCCCTTGCGCTCAATGGCGCTCATGAGCTGCTTAAGCTCTTTCTTCCACTTCTTTCCGCCAATGCACTCGGCCAGATATTCGGAAGTGTGGACGACGCGATTCGACCGCTTCATCTGTAGCATAGAACGCTTGATCCCGACCTTACAGGACGGACAACCTACTACGATGGGCTTCTCTGTGTTTTGACCGAGATCAGACTGAAGCTGTTCCTGCTTGCGGCCGCGCAGGTTGTTGTAAATAGCTGGGGTGGTGATGGCACCAAGACCGGACTCGCCACAACAACCGGGCGACAACTCAACAGTAGCGTTGGTTACCTGCTCCAGAGCAGCGCGATAGATTTCGGGAGCCTTGACCTTGGGTGCGTCGACCCACTCGGCGTGACATGCAGCATGGTAAAGCACAGACTCTGTCTGACGCACGGCGGGCATGCGGTCCATGAGGAACTGCATGACATCCATGTGCTTGAGCGGTTCTACCAACTCACCGGAGAAATCGTAAGATTCCAGCGATTCACGACAAGTTCCGCAGGCTGTCAGCAAGGTAGTAGCTTTCAAGCCCGCCTTGCCAGTCTTTACCAGTAAGTCGAGGAATGCCTGCACATTGCGATGACGGTTGGTCTTGTATGCCTCTTCACAACCACTGGAGAGCAGCGGGTAGCCACAACACATGTGGTGATCGGGCATAACGACGTTCACGCCGGACTTGAGCAGCAGGTAGACCGAGGCCATACCAATGGATCGGGAGAAAAGCGATCCGCCGCAACCGGGGAAATACAATACTGTCTCGTCACGCTTGGCGTTGGGAGTCTTGAAAATCGAACCGGAATCAAGATTCAGTTCCTCGTGCAGATTCTTGAAATCTACATCAGGACTGCGGTGCTTGAACATAGGCGACTGCACACGAGACAACCAACGCGCAGGGATCATGCCGAGCGTCTTATCCTGCACGGACTGCCCAATGGACAGCAGCTTGGCTGTTACCGGAACCATGTCCGCCGGATTCTTGGCCAGATTCTTGAGGATGATCTGCTTGAGCGGATGGCCGGACTTACCCTTTGTGTCGAGGAAGGAACGCATGGAAAGCGCAGCTCCTGCCGAATCGATCTTCACAGGGCAAACAGCCTGACACTTGCCACAGGCAGTGCAGTGATCCATAAGGCCACGCAAATCGGCCATAAGGTCGTGTGCGGGTTCACCTGTCTGAATCTGCGAATAATAAATACCCTCGATGAGCGCACCGAGAGAAATGTTCTTGTTACGCGGATGATACATCAACCCCTGTGCCGGGTGGTACATGGGACAAACCTGCTTGCACTTACCGCAACGAGTACAGGTCTGGATGTTCTTAAGCAGCGCCATGAGCGCTTCCTTGTCCTTGAGCGCAGTGGCGTCGAGATCGTTGATCAGGCGGTTGAACGAGAAGGTGAACGGCTTGCTCGGCAGCTCTTTCTGAGTGAGCTTGCCGGGGTTGATCACATTGTTCGGATCAACGTCAGCCTTGTATTCGACCAACGCCGCAATCTTTTCGTCTGCGAGGAACGCGATCTTGGTGATACCAATACCGTGCTCACCTGATACCTGACCGCCCATTTCCAGAACCTTGGTCATAACCCAATCGGCTGCTTCATGAGCAGACGCGAGCATTTCCGGGTCATTGGAGTTGACCGGCAAGTTGACGTGACAGTTACCGTCACCAGCGTGCATATGGTTGGCGATGACAATGCGCTTGGCCTGCATCTCGTGCCACATGGCGTTGATCTCGCGATCGAGTTTCGGATATGTGTCGCGCAATTTCACGAAGAGGAAACGACACTGCGCTTCCTGTTCCTGATCGGAAAAGTCTTTGGATGTAATCTCACCATCAAGAATGGCGCGAATACGCTCCAGTCCTTCACGGATATCCTCATCCTCGTAATTGACGGTCTCCATGGCGCGAACCTTGTGCAGGGTCGTGCGATAAATTTTCGCCAGATAGATGAGGTTGAGATCTTCGAGGAAGTCGGAAAAGTCAGGGATGACTTCCATGGGAATGACAACGTCTTCGTTGATCTTAAAGCCGGATGTGCGCTTGGAAATAGCGGACAGCTTGTGGCGGTCCTCCCAGAACAGCTCGGCTTCCTTCTCGTCACGAGCACGGAAGATATCCACACCTTCGTACGGCTGGGCCAGCGCAACAATGGTCTGGCTGGCTGCGTCGAGCGCTTCCTTATCGTCGGAATCGAGCTGGAGAATAAGCACGGAAATCGGGTCACCCTCATACTGGGTGGACTTGGTTTCGTATTCAATAGCCTGAACATATTTCGGGCCGAATTCTTCCAGCGCGGAAATTTTAACCAGATCGCCTTCATCACGAATCTTGTCGCGCAGGCCGACAACATCCTTAATGACGTACATAGCGTTCTTCATGGAGCGTCCGAAGAACTCCAGACAGAGCACGCGAGAGTGAGCCAGCGTAGGGTAACAGGCAAAGGTCGCTTCGGTGATGATGCCATCCACGCCCTCTTTCTGTACGCCGGGTAGACCGCCAAGGTACTTGTTGGAAACGTCTTTGCCCAAGTCCTTGCCGCGGATTTCATCACCGCCAAGTTCAACGGTATCGACGAGTTTGCCATATTCGTCAAAAACTTCGAATACGGCCAAATCGTCAGTATAAATTTTGTGGCGAGGGTGATCCTTACGGCGAACCTCGATGAGTTGCCCGTCTGGTTTCACCATGCGGTAGCGCAGGATATTATCGATGGTAGTACCGTATTCAAAAGCAAAGGGACCACCAGCATTCTCTGCGATATTACCGCCGAGGCTGGAACCTGCTTTAGATGCCGGATCCACGGTCAGCAACAGATCTTGCTTGGCCGCAGCCTTGATGGCGTCAAGCGTGATCACGCCCGACTCTACAGAAATGGAGCGGCTGTTGGTATCAACATCCAAAATTTTCTTGAAGCGAGACAGGGAGAGAATGACGCAACGCCCCACAGCCGGGATAGCACCACCAGTCAGACCGGTTCCGCCACCACGCGGGATAATGCCGAACTGCATTTCATTGGCAAGACGGACAATGCCGCGAATCTGCTCTTCACTCTCTGGAAAGAGGACGAGCATGGGCAGTTCCATACGCAAATCAGTGGCGTCAGTAGCGCACTCGATACGACTTTTCGGCTCATCGCCAATATTTGCATCATCCATGAAATAGCCAAGACGCTTGATCAGATCGTCACGAAATGCCTGCTCTGCGTCAAAGGCTTCCCAGAAAAGATCAATGCCCTGAGTGAGAGTCTTTGAGAACTCTGTATCCAGCAGTGGCTTAGACATATTGAGGCGACGGTCCACAGACTTACGCACCAACTCCGCGTCAATAAAGGGATTGTAACGAACCATGAACAATTCAGCGGCCAAGTTGGCGGCGAGTTTTTTCACGCCATCGGGCCAATCTTTGTATTGTTCCATGTCCACCACGCCGAGTGCGCGGGAGATCAACTGCTCATCAGATATCGAAATATGGGGTCCAAGCTGGGCCATGTCTTATTACTCCAAGGGATTTGGGTGAAGAAAATGGAGATATGTCCTTTTCAGACGGATGGCAAGGGTTGAGAGAAGACGTTTTTTCGAGATTTTTACAAAAATCGAAATTAAGAAAAACCGAGGAAAGAAAGAGTGCCCTTCCCAAAGTCAGTCAGCTAATTCTACTGCTTTATCAAAGAGTATGACCTACTCCGGCCCAGAACCGATTTTACAAGAATTACTTTTTACGCCCGCTACCGTTGCTGGAAAGAATGTGCTTTGCGTACTTCGCATCCTGGCTGACGATATGCGCACCCCACCAATCAGTAATAAAATCGGCTAATTCTGTGAGAAAACTCCTAAAGAGAGATTCACAATTATCGGCCTTGTCTACATCGACAAGTATCTTCTTGAAGGCGGACTCAAAGCCCATCATTCTCTGCAAATAGCTATTATGAAAAGTGGTATGATCAAGATATCCAGGATAATGATGTTTGAGCATCAAATCTTCCTCGGTCTTGAAATGAAGAAAAGCATAAGTCCGCATCGCCCCAAGAGAACGAATGATTTCACTAATGGACTTCTTATCACACTTGGTAGTTTCAGCGAGCTGAACAATCTCACCGCAAAGACTAAAAAACTTCTTATGCTGCGTATCTATAGCATCAAGCTCCAGAACATATTCGTTCTTCCACAAGTTGACCACTGCGCTCCCCCTTTTGGCAATAGACAAAAAACAATAATAACTCCTATAACGTATTTTTGAAAAAGAAGTCTATCAGGAAGAAGAAAAAAGGAATTGAGGGGGGGGAGAAGGCTAAGAATACGTTATTTAGCTTTACATGGCCGCCCCCTCTCAACATACTAAGCAACATCGACAAACAGATACACAGAAACCACTTATTATTACAGAATTAGAGAGCTATAGATGACTTGCAAAATGTGCAAAAGAAATAGAAAATTGTGCAAAGCACACATTTACCCCAACAATCTCAGAGAGTTCTTATTTCACGAGAATGTCTTTATAGAAGCAGCCGTAAACGATGGGCGTCCTCAAAAAAAAAAAACCTTATCTTACGACAAACATCTTTTTTGTCGAGATTGCGACAACCTCATGTCTAACTATGAAAAAGAATTAAAAAAGACGCTTAAAGCATACCTCTCCTCCGATGAAATCAACCTTGATTATAACCCTAACCAGGTCACTAAAACCCAAGTTTCTTGCTACGGAAACGACCTATACTTAGGTTTGTTATCGATCTTGTGGAAATCTTCAATGTCAAACAAACTAAGTACGGACTTAGGCTCTAAATATAATGAGATATTCATGAGCTGGATACAAGATAAGCAAGTGCCGAGTGACCATGACAAATATTGCAGGATAGAGTTTTTTGGCTGCCTCGAAGATAAGAATAAATTACATATGTATACGCAAAACCAACCTGTTCCTTACAAACAAAAGCGCATACATTGTTATTTTCTCTATCTTTTTGGCTTTTCGGTCATAATAAAAATCGGACAAGATATTTCTAACAATACACTTTATCCTGATATTATTCCCCAGCTAACACCTGATGCTGACCACTTAAACATCCCACTATTACCATTCGAAAAATCACCAGGATTTCTTGCAATCAAAGACTTGCATAAGGCAATTCACCGAACGAGTGGACAACAACCCTGATGATAAGAAATATTATTGTAGCACAACCAGCCAGTCCCTTGAGCGAGAGGCTGTAGAAGCTGACCAAACGGAAGAAGCGGCTCTCCCTCCCATATCCGCACGCCTGTGGACGGCCTAAAATCTCCCATAAGCAAACCGCCTTCCCACGCTTCGCCAGATGGAGCCGAATCCGTTTGGATCAGATTCTTAGCCTTCGCGACGGGCGGCCAAGCTAGGAAAGCCGAGTTTTTTCGTTCTTTTTGGGGCGGCCCAGCCAAAAAGAACCGCCCCGCCCGCGGAGGGCGGCCAACGGCAGTTTCATCATTCTTCATCAAAGGGCGCAGCCCTACTTCCCCACTTCCTTCCCTCTTCCTTCACCACAAAAAAAAGCCCTCTGCTTCACCAAGCAAAGGACAATCCTCTTAACCTTCTACCGAAGCCAACTTACTCCGCCAACAACCGCTCCAGCACCCGCAGCTTCTCTTCATTTTCCGGTGCATCCCTAACCGCAAGGACAAGCGCAACACGGTCCAGCCACTTCAACATCCTGACGTTATCAATCCTAACCTTGTTAGCAAGATACAACATAACAGTAGGATCAGTGATGGCAGCCGTAATACGCTTAGCTGAGAGCTTTCGCAAAAGAGCAAGTTCATTTGGCGTAGGGTCGACATTCCTTCGCTGGGAACGAGCAAGCTTTTCAATAGGCTTGGGATAAACATAGTCCGTTACAAGGCCTACCTCTTCCTGAAAAACAGCTTCAAGAGTAGTCCACTCCAGTCCAGATCCCTTGTAGGTCATCACACCAATCTCGGACCAATCCACAGGCGACGATGCAATAAATCCCTCGCCTACCTCCTCAGGCCAAGCGGGAAAATACCCAACATATCCATCCTGCTTCGCTATCTCCTGCGCCCGAGCCCACGGATAAAATTCGACGACGAGCTCTATGCCTTCCTGCTGCAAGAGAGTCCTGAGTTTCTGGATTGAATACCCATGATTCGCCGCAGTACTGTCAGAATAAGGCTGCCAATCAAGAGAGGTGATTCGCCAGACATCACCTGCGCAGGCGACCGTAGAAAGAACCAGCACTAAAATGAAAACATATATAATTCTAGCCGCTTGAAGCATTCATCCCCCACAGAATCGATAATCTATCATTAATAAACTCAGGACAAATGCCCAAGTACATCCTTCTTTTGCAAGCGAGCTTGGCATTGAGACTATGCCAGTGGCTACTCTATGGTGACACTACCACAACATATAGAGCCTTACCAACTGATGAGATTTTAAACCACTAATGTTACCCATTTTCGGAACGATTTAGCTTCATCACAATCCCAACAAGCCCACTCTTTCCGCTTCGCCCAATCTAGACATCTCCGCTCCCTTCGTTATATGAATAGGGATATTCACAAAATTACAGGTTGAGTTTTTCCTTTTCCGTCAAATCCAGCCAAAAGGTACATAGAATGAGCAAACCCGATTTTGCACCCTTGAAATTATTCATCACCGGCCCCACATATATCCGCGATGATGTAAAAGAAGCCGCCAAGCTGCCTGAGTTTGGCCATCGCGATGCAGAGAACGCACTCCGCTTCACACCAATCCGCGAAAACCTGAACAAGTTGGCTGGTGCTGGCGACAAGTACGAATCCGTGCTGCTGCTCGGCTCCGGTTCCACAGGAATGGAAGCGTCTATCCGCTCTCTGGTGGCGGATAACGAGACCATCCTCAACGTATCTGTGGGCGCATTCGGCGACATGTATTACAATATAGCAGCTTCCAATGGGAAGAAGTGCGAGAACCTCAAGTTCGAGTACGGCCAGCCCATTAATATGGATGTGCTGGAAGCCAAACTGAAAGAGCTGAAGCCTGAGTTGGTCTCCTTCACACACAATGAGACTTCCACAGGTGTCATTAATGACATGAAAGCGACGTGCGCACTCATCCGTAAATATAACGCCATGCCGCTGGTCGATGGTGTTTCCATTTTCGGCGGAGCAGATATTGATCTAGAGAACTCCGGCGCAGCTATCTATTGTACGGCCACCCAGAAATCATTGGCCCTGTCCGCCGGGTTCGGCATCGTATTCATGAACAAGGAAGCGGAAGAAAAAGCCGCGACGGTCACCAATAAAGGTCATCATCACGATCTGACAAAGCACTTGGTCTGCGCCCGCAAGGATCAAACGCTGACCACGCCCAACTGCACGCTTGCCAACCAGATGTATTATCAGCTGGATCGCATCGTGAATGAGGAAGGCATTCAAAACCGCTTTGACCGCCACCTTGAAATGCGCGGCATGGTCGAGAAATGGGCTGAGGGTCTCGATGGTTTTGAGATGCTCGCACCAGAGGGATTCCGCTCTCCCACCATGTCCGGCATCATCTGCCCCAAAGGCATTACTGTAGAGCAACTCAAAATGGGTGTGAAAGAAGCCTTGCGCGAGCAGGGATATCTCATGGACCCAGGGTATGGAAAACTCAATGCCGCCCTCGAAGCTGAGGGAAGTCGCATTGTCTTCCGCGTGGGACATATGGGCGACATCATGCCTGACATGCTCAGTGAATATTTGGCCAAACTCGAAGTGGAGTTAGGAAAATTATAAAGTAGCACAAGTTACTCGAAGACACGGAGGTTCAACTTCCGTGTCTTTTTTCTTCAGTCCTCAACAAGAAACAAAGTGAGAGAGCTATGCGAATTCTTGCCAATGACGGACTTGTTGAAGAGGCCCGGAATTATTTAACCCAACTCGGCTTCACCGTTGAAACCGACAAGCGCGACACAGGCGCCCTACTCAATGAGATAGGCTCTTTCGACGGCCTGCTCATCCGCTCTGCCACCAAGGTCACCCGAGAGCTTTTGGAAGCTGGCACCCAGAATGGCGGCAAGCTCAAAATAGTCGGTCGAGGTGGTGTTGGCACTGACAATATCGACCTCGAAGCCGCCAAAGATGTAGGCATCATCGTCAAGTTCGCCCCCAACGGCAACACCAATGCCACGGCTGAACACGCTCTCGGATTGATGTTCGCCATTGCCCGTCGTGTCCCCTTTGCCCATCACGCTTTGATGAACGGCACATGGCACAAGAAACGTTTCAAGGGCGTTGAGTTATTCGGCAAGACATTGGGAATCATCGGCTGCGGTCGCATCGGTCAATCGTTAGCAACCAAAGCGGGTGCCATCGGCATGAAGGTCATCGGCTACGACATGTACCGCTCCATCGATGCCCCACTGGAATACGTTGATTCCATCCCTGAACTGCTCACCCAATCCGACTTCGTATCCCTGCACTGCGGTGGCACAGAGCCTGTCATCAACACAGAAGAACTCAAGCAAATGAAGGACACAGCGTTCCTCATTAATGCTTCCCGCGGCAAGAACGTGGCAGAAGACGCCCTGTATGACGCACTGAAAAATGGTGAAATAGCTGGGGCGGCCCTTGATTGCTACGAAACCGAACCCAAACGCGAAGGCATGCCCTTTGCCAACAAGTTGCAGAAGCTGGACAACATCGTCATGTCCGCCCACCTAGGGGCATCTACAGGGAACGCTGGCATCCGCACCGGGATGGAGATAGCCGAGGTGGTAGTCGCATACCTAACCCGTGGAGACTACGGGAATTCCGTCAATGTGGGTGAAACAGTTCAGGATGAAGGTGCTGACGTGTACTCAATTTTCATCACCCACGCCGACACGCCCGGTATGTTCGGTAAATTCGGCACCGTCTTGGGAGAACTCGGCGTTAACATACGCGAAAACAACTCACGCCAATTGGGAGAGCAAGTCCAAACCGTATACGTGGTCCACTCCAACCCGACTGAAGAAATTCAAACCTGCCTTGAAAACATCCAAGGAGTTTTCCGCGTTTCAATTTAAATAATAATACCCATTACGCGCCCCCATGTTAATAGTAGTAGCAATTATTACTTTTTTATGACACAAAGCCCCATAGTAAAGCATGCTAATATTTACTTATTTTGACAAAGCGATTGAAATCTATTCTGTCAAAAACAAAACTCGGGGGAGTTACAGTGTTTCAGGCTCTAAAATTACGGACCAAATTGCTGGCAGGCTTTGGGCTTGTTTTGGCGATGTTGCTCATTGTTATTGGCATTTACCAATTTGCCATGACTGCGTCTGTGAGCAACTTCAAAGGATTACTCAATGAGGAAGTGCTCATTGAAACCCACGCCCTTGAGGCCGAAGGGTACATGCTGCAATGTCGCAGAAATGAAAAAGATTTTTTACTCCGCAGGGATAGGAAATACCTCGGCAAGTTCTCAAAGAGCCTTGCAGGTATTGTCGAAAATACGAACGCAATTGTCCCGCTAGCTAGAAATGTTGGCGCTGACGATATCGTTAGCGCAGCTCGATCCATTGAAAGTGCAGCAGGCCAATACGATTCTTCTTTCCGCGCTCTCGTTGCCTCATGGGAAAAACGAGGACTGGATCACGAATCGGGTCTGCAAGGAGCCTTTCGTTCCGTAGTTAAGAATGCAGAAAAAGCATTTGCGAAGCATCAGGTACAAGACCTTTATCTTGAGCTATTGCTCATGCGCCGATGGGAAAAAGATTATAATCGCACTAAGTCCTCAAAATATCTCAATCGCATGGAAGCCACCGTGGCATCCTTTCAAAAGGCATTGGACTCACGCAAAAGCAAAGGCGAAGACCTTATGAAGGCCGAAGCAGGCTTTCAAAAATACCAAACGGCGTTCAATCGATTCGTCGCTTCATCCTCTGCTGCAGACTACAATGTAGTGCGAGCTGCTGCCAGTGAGATTGAAAAGCCACTCAAAAAACTGTTCGTCCCGGACGTAAAGGGACTCATCCTTACAATCCGGCGCGCTGAGAAGGACTACCTTTTGCGCGGTAGCGACAAGTATATCGAGAAAACACATGCTAGCCTGAACAAGCTGGTTAAGGCCTTCACGAACTCCACTGCATCCATGCAGTATGTGGAAGAGGCCAAACAGATGACGAGCGCATATAGGAAATCATTCGATGCCCTCGTCGCTGAAGACAACAACATTACAGCCGTGACAGCCCAAATGCGCAACGCGGTTCACGCCATTGAGCCTGTTGTAATCAAGATTGCCAAAGACGCTCAGGCGCTGGCTGTCAGCAAAGCTCAGGCCACTGAAGAACAGGCTGGATCATTAAGCTCGATAGCAATAATTGTCGGACTTGGTGCCATCATAATGGGCGTATGCATCGCCTTCCTGATCACTCGTGGCGTACTCAAGCAACTGGGTTCTGACCCCATTGATCTGGTTGATGTCACAACCGAAATTGCAGGCGGCAATCTCGGAGTACAATTCTCCGGTTCTTACGAAGCGCAAAGTGTATATGGAGCCATGCAGGAGATGGTACGCAGACTGGCAGACATCATGGGCAGTGTTTCATCTGCAGCATCCAACATGGCCTCCGGCTCTGAAGAGCTTGCCGCCACTGCTGAAACAGTATCGCAAGGAGCCAACTCCCAGGCCGCAGGCGTGGAAGAAGTTTCATCCAGCGTAGAAGAAATGGTTTCCAGCATTGGACAGAACTCCGAAAATGCCAGTGAGACCGAACGGATCTCACACCAGGCCAGCGAAGACGCCAATGCTGGTGGTCAGGCCGTCACCGAAACCGTCTCAGCCATGCGAGACATTGCTGAAAAGATATCAATCATTGAAGAGATCGCACGCCAAACCAACCTGCTGGCTCTCAATGCCGCCATTGAAGCAGCACGAGCAGGTGAACAGGGCAAGGGATTTGCCGTAGTTGCAGCGGAAGTTCGCAAGCTAGCCGAAAGAAGTGGAGCTGCTGCTGCAGAAATCAGCGAGCTGTCCATCAACTCCGTCGCCGTTGCAGAACGCGCAGGCGAGATGCTCAGCAAGATGGTGCCGGACATCATGAAGACATCTGAATTAATTCAGGAAATCAGTTCTGCAAGCAATGAACAGTCGCAGGGAGTGACCCAAATCAACACCGGCATTCAAAACCTCGATTCCACTGTTCAGCAAAATGCGACCGCCTCGGAAGAACTCGCATCAACCGCCGAAGAGCTCTCTGCGCAGGCACAGATGTTACAGCGGGCAATAAGCTACTTTGACCTGACCGGCGCTAAAATCACGGATGCACCAAGAAAACAATCCCCATTGGCACTCCCTTCAGACGATGAAGATCCCAATGGATTCCACCGATTCTAGTTTCCAGACAACGACCGATTAAAAAGAAAGGCCCGGAGCATGATGCTCCGGGCCTTTTGTTATGATCAGGTTAAGTTCGGTTACAGCCGTGTGAAACATGTTGTGACTGCCGTGCAATTCTCTCCCAATGTGTCATGGACTCCGTGAAAACCATAATCACAAGTCTCATAATTATTCATTTCTCAGGGGAGAGAACATGCTTGCCAAGCTCACTTTGAAAACCAAACTACTCACTGGTTTCGGTATCGTATTACTCCTGCTTTCACTAGCTCTGGGTATAGACCAAATAGCCATGCACACATCGGTTTCAGGATTCAAAGGATTGCTGAATGAAGAAATTGCCATTGAATCCCATGCCAACAAGGCTCGCGAATTGATGCTTCAATGCCGCACCAATGAAAAGGATTTCCTTCTTTACAAGGATCAGTATTACGCAATCACCTTCGAAAAAAATCTGAACGGTGTTGAAGAGGCAGCCGCAGCCATCATCCCCATTGCCGAGGGCATCGGTAATACCGAGATGGTCGAATTAGCCAAGGAAATCGACAAGGACATCGAAAAATATCGATCCGCTTTCACGGAAATGGTAACCGCGTGGCAACGCCGAGGAGTTAATCCCCAAAGCGGCTTACAAGGCGAATTTCAATCCATTGTCCGCGATGCCGAAGAAGCTTTCAAAGATCATCAGGTACAAGACCTGTACTTTGATCTACACCTCATGCGTCGTTGGGAAAAGGACTTCTACCTCGATGGCGCATCCAAATACCGCCGGAATATGAAAGACACCATGCGCTCCTTTCAGACCAACCTCGATTCCCGCAAAGAAAAGGGAGATTGGTTGCTAAAAGTCGAGGCAGGTTTTGCAGACTACAAGGCTGCCTTCAGCGACTTTGTCTTCACAAGTTCAGACGGTTCCTACCAAGCCATGCAAGCCAGTGCCAACGACATGGAGGCACCGCTTCGCAGATTATTTGTTCCTGGCGTAAAGGAGTATCTGCTCAGCATTCGCCGTTCGGAGAAAGACTACCTACTCAGCCGCGATCACCAGTTTGTCCAAAAAACACACACCAACCTCGACAGGCTCAAGGAAGCTTTCGAGGAAGCACGCATTGCCGATGAATACATAAAGCGTGCCCTGACCATGGTAAACGCATACCGCACCGCTTTTGATGCCCTGGTGGCCGAAGACACTCATATTGAAGAAACGCAAGCCGCCATGAATCAGGCAGTCAACGCCATCGTCCCGACCGTTGAAACCATTGCATCCACAGCTCGTACCGCTGCGGAATCCAAAGCTCGACAAACAGAAAACGATGCCACAAGCATGGGCATTACAGCCATCGCTGTCGGTCTTGGAGCAGTGATTAGCGGCCTGTTCATTGCCATGTACATCATCTGGACCATAGTCCGGCAGTTAGGCACTGATCCGGTTGAGTTGATGGCCATAACCAGCCAGATTGCAGATGGTCATTTGGGAGTTGGGTTTGATGGAAGATTTGAGCGCGAATCAGTATACGGTTCCATGCAATCCATGGTCATCAAACTCACTGACGTTTTGGGAAATGTGGCGGCAGCAGCCACCAGCGTTGCGGCAGGGGCCGAGGAACTCTCAGCCACTGCAACAAGCGTCTCTCAGGGAGCCAGCCGTCAAGCAGACGGTGTCTCCAAGGTGGCATCAAGTATGGATGAAATGACTGCCAGCATCGGACAAAACGCAAAAAACGCAAGCCAAACCGAACACATCTCCCATCAGGTCTGCCTCGATGCAGAACAAGGTGGGCAAGCTGTTCAGGAAACCATGCACGCCATGCATGACATTGCTGAGCGGATCACCATCATTGAGGACATCGCCCGACAGACCAACCTGCTGGCCCTCAACGCTGCCATCGAAGCGGCACGCGCAGGTGATCACGGTAAAGGATTTGCAGTGGTCGCCACCGAAGTCCGCAAGCTAGCAGAACGAAGCGGCACGGCAGCAGCAGAAATCAGCGTTCTGTCTGGAAAATCCGTGGCTGTCGCTGAAAAAGCGGGAGACATGCTCAAGCAGATAGTTCCCGATATTCAGCAAACATCAGAACTCATCGAACAGATCAGCACAGCAAGCAGCCAACAATCAGACGGCGTAAACCGTATCGGTTCCGGCATGGATGACCTTGACGTCATCGTACAGCAGAACGCCTCCACATCAGACGAACTCTCCTCCACCGCAGAGAACTTGTCTGGGCAAGCACATCGGCTTCAGCAGGCCATTTGTTACTTCAATATGGAAGGATGCGAAGCGTACACACCAAGTATACATACCCGGGGATTGCCCGAATAAGAAAAGGCCCGGAGCAACAACTCCGGGCCTTATTCATTTCATATCAACAGACATAACTACTTTCTTGCCAGAAGCCAGATAACGTGAACCAGGCCGGGGAAATAGCCGAGCAGGGTCAAGATCAGGTTCAACCAGAACTGAAGACCGAGGCCAACCTTGAGAAATGCGCCCAATGGCGGAATGAGAACGGAAATAATGATGCGAAGCAGTTCCATAGTGTCTCCTTTAATTAGCACAGGGGAAGAGATACCTCCGACCATACACTCAACAGGGCATCAGGACAATAGAGAGATCATTCTATTGGGTCAGTGAGCGCTTTATAGCCGGATTTAATAGCCCCTCAACTCGTTCCCAAGGAATAGTCACCACTTGTTGCCCTGCGGCATACGGTGCCACCTGGTATGGTGGAAAGAAGAATGCGATACCCTCTTCGTTAAGTATAAAGCTGGCATAATTGTCCGAACTTGGAGCGATCCCCGGCTCCAACATGCTCGGCACAACCATCTCGCCCAGCAACTGCGTAAGCGTTGCCCTCACCATGGAGCTAACGGCTGCCAAAGCCATGTCCACATCCTCAAAAAGATCATCCAGTGTCAAGACGGCGCCCGTGGTCATGTCGAACACCCACGTCACGGGCCAATGGTTAGGATGTGCTCCACCAGTATAAACCATGACCTGCAGCTTGACTGATGTGTATCTCCCAGCCTCCGCCTGCCAGACGGCGTATTCGGTCAACATCTCATGCTTGTGAGGATAATCGCTCAAATCGTGCTCGGGGAAATCCGCTTTAAACTCACCAAGGGCACTGGTCACATAATCACGAATAACATGCCGAGGTGTTGGTGAACAAAGCACCGGGTATTTCATATCAATAGAATACCCAGCAGTCTCTTCCTTGATGTCCAACGAAGACAATACGGCAGGAGCGCATACACTCTGCGCAAAAGCAGGCGTAGCAATGGATACTATTAAAAGCAGGAAAGATAAAAGGCTGAGGCGCATGAGGACCTCCTATTGTTCGAGCAGCAATTTCCTTTGTCCCCAGGCTGCCTGCCCAAGAGAGATACAGGAATCATTGGGGGAAACCAGACTGTGTACAAGCGGCATCAACCCTGCCCCCTGCAATGCAAGAGGGAGTTCCGAAGCGATGGTCAAATTCTGCATGACGCCGCCAGACAACGCCACATGATGGATACCGAGCAGTATGGAAAAAGCGTACACCATTTCAGTCAAACCGTTGATCAACCCCAGATGGAAACGACGGGCAATCACGGGAACAGGTGTTCCATTTTCCAGATCACACAGCACAGCCCGAAGGAGTTCATGGGTATTGAGTTGGACAGGATCATCATCGGTCAGAGGGCAAGGATACGCTCCAGTTTCAGTCATATCCTGAATCTTCTCCAACCGGATGGCTGCCTGCCCTTCGTATGAAATAGTATTCGCCAAGCCGCAGAGTCCGGCCACAGCATCGAAGAGTCGGCCACAACTCGACGTCATGGGCGAATTGAGTCCCTTCTCCAAAATCTGAGGCAGGAACTTGGATTGTGCTCCAAAGTCATCAAGCCACGGCCAGCGATATGCACCCGGCTCGGTTACACCGATCTGCCACAATGCCCCCTGCGCCAATCGCCACGGTTCTTTGACCGCGGCTTCGCCACCAGGCATCGGGATATGAGCAAAATGCGCCAGACGCTGATGCTCCAAATCTTCCGGCATAACCATGAGGCACTCGCCGCCCCAGATGGTGCCATCCTCGCCCAGCCCGGTGCCATCCAGCGCCAAACCAATGACAGGTTCCGTAAATTTATTCTCAGCCATCACCGCGTGAATATGCGCATAGTGGTGTTGCAGTGTCTCCACCGGAATATCCAATTCTTCGCCGACTTCACGAGCCAGTTCACTGGTCATGTAGTCTGGATGCAAATCGCGCACGATCATCTCCGGCTTCACCTGAAGTATATCCTGCATGTGCGCGAGAATCTCCTTGTAAAAGCCCATGGTCTCGAGATTGGACATATTACCAATGTGCTGGCTGGGGAATGCCTGATCACCTTTTGTGAGCGTCATGGTACATTTCAATTCAGGCCCAGTGCCGAGCACTGTAGGGCCAGACTCGGCGAGAAAAACAGGAGCTGGTGCAAAGCCGCGCGCTCTGCGCATCATAATCGGATTCCCGCTCATGGGATCAACACGCACCACAGAGTCATCGGTACGAATGAGGATATCTCGATTGTGATAAAGAAACACATCAGCGATCTCGGACAACCGCCCGAACGCTTCCCGGTTACCAAGGGAAATCGGCTCTGATGACATATTGCCAGATGTCATGACCAACACAGGCAACTCACCATCCTTGGCTACACCAAAGTCACCAAGCAGAATGTGATGCAATGGGGTGTAAGGCAACATCAGCCCCACGAAATTCGTATCCGGAGCGACATTATCCGGCAGAGGGTAATCCATGCTTTTGGAAGCCAGCACAATTGGCCGCTTGATGCCGGTCAGCCACTCCTCTTCTGCTGGCTGAATATCCGCCAACTTCCGGGCAGTTTCCATATCTGGAACCATGATCGCCAAAGGCTTGTCGGGACGACGCTTGCGTTTGCGTAGTTCAGCAACCGCAGCAGGCGAATTCGCATCGCAAACCAAATGATATCCACCCAGCCCTTTCACTGCCGCAATCTTACCCTCAGCCAACTCAAAGCCAAGGCGACGCAGGGATTCATCTCCCTGAGCAAGAAAGACACCTTCATTATCTGTCAGCCAAATTCGCGGCCCACAACGAGTACACGCATTGGGTTGTGCATGAAAACGGCGATCCAACGGATCTTCATATTCTTCACCGCAATGCTCGCACAGCTTGAAACAAGACATGGAAGTCTGCGGTCGATCATAAGGAATGGATCGAGTGATGGTATAGCGAGGACCGCAATTGGTGCAGTTGGTAAAGGGATAGCGGTAGCGTCGATTCTCCGGATCGGAGATGTCAGCCAGACAGTCGGCGCATGTTGCCACATCCGGGCTAATGAGAACGGAATGTCCTTCGCCCCCGGTGGATTTCAGAATAACAAAGTCATCCTCATGTCCCACAGGAGGAAGGTCTTCCCGGTCCATGGTTACAATCTGAGCAAGTGGCGGTAATTGTGCGACGAGATCCTCTCCGAACTGCCAGATTTGATCTTCCGAGCCCTGCACGTCAATAATGACGCCTTCGCTGGAATTGTTCACCGTTCCAGTCAGCGCATTGTCCAATGCAATACGATAGACAAAGGGCCGGAAGCCCACACCCTGCACCTGTCCGGTGATGATGAAGCGATGACGCATAACAGACATGGAATAGCCATACCGCTCTGAACAAGCGAGCGCAAGAACGTTTAAGATTTCTGGAGATATTTCTGGAGACTGCGCAGACGGCCTTTGATGATTCGCATGACATGGAAATCCAGAGGACGCTCGGGTGACATCTCAAATCCGGTCGGGTCAAACAGCTCAGTCCCTTCCAGAGGATACTCAATCTCGGTAAGATCCGCCCCTTTCATGCCACGCTGCAAAGCTTCTTCCCACAGCGGTATCTGGCTGGGGATCAAGCCGAGGATCGCATACGCTGCCGCATCAATGGCGATACCGTTATCTGATGCAGAGAGCAGGCCCAACTGAAATGGCTCGCCTTTGATGGGACCATCTTTGTGCAGAGGCCGAACTGCGTCCATAAGATGATATGCCTGAGGAAGCGCCTCATACACATCCATGAGCATGGAACGGAAGACGTCATGACTATGCCCAAGCTGGTTATGAGCCACGGCCTTGCGAAATCCCACGACGCAGCCAAAAAGATTCTTTACCGCCCCGGACATGGTCATCTGGCAATGCACTTTGAGCTTGGGCACGTTGAGAATGACATCTGCTTCCAGCGCATCCTTGGAAATACCGATAGTGCCACCGCCTGTCAGCTCCAATGGCACAGCACGTCGAAGCGTCTCCACTTTTAGGCCGATCTCTGCCATGGCATCTTTCAAACCAGATCGTCCCGCGACATGAGAAGCAGGGCCAAGAGCAGGAGAATCCGCCACAGTGACAGTGGCTCCACAATCCATAAGATAGGAACAAGCTGATCGCACAACCAAAGGATTTGTGCTGCAATGCTTGGCATTGCTCGGCGCAACCAGATTCGGTTTTACGAGGATACGCTGTCCAAAATGCGGCTTCAATCCCGCTTCTTCCAGTATCAGCCCAGTGGCAGAATCAAGCAGTGTGGATTCATATTCAAGAATACGAGCTATGGCGACTTTGACGGACATGCGGAACCATACGCTGGAACCCCATGTTTTTTCAAGGTGAAAGGGTTGCCATCGATTCCACGAAGGTGGACAATACAAAAATGCAACAGCTCATCCAACTCATTGACGCATCCGTAACCCGTAATGGGATTCGCCTGGCAGGTCCATTTACCTGCGCCCTTCAACGAGGACAACATCTGGCCCTTGTCGGCTCCAACGGTTCGGGAAAAACAACGCTGCTCAAGCTGCTTCGAGGAGAGTATCTTCCCGACACAGGTGGCAAACGCATCTATGATTTTGGTGAAGGTAAACAGGAAACCGCCATAGGTCTTCGTCAGCGTATCGGGCTGGTCTCTGCTGACATGCAGGACTTCTACACACTCCACGCGCCTCGAACCCATGGCCGCGATATCATCCTGGCAGGATTCTTCGATACCCCTCTATTATATGAAGAAGCTACAGAGGAACATAAATTGGCCGCAGATGAGATCATTACTCTGCTCGGCATCAAACCACTTGCCAGCGCCAAGTTAGGAACACTTTCCACAGGACAACTTCGCAAGCTGCTCATAGCGCGTGGGCTTGTAACCAAGCCGGATGTACTACTGCTGGACGAGAGTCTTGAAGGACTGGATGCAGATTCCCGAACTGAAATCCTCACCCTGCTCGAAAAGGCAGCGAAAGTTTCCACGCTGGTCTGCGCCGCCCACCGCCTCGGAGATGTTCCCCAATGCATCAACAGAACTATCATCATGCGAGAAGGTGCTATCGTTATAGACGGAGACAGGGCCGACGCACTGGAAGCGTTGCAAGAAACCGCACCGAGTATCGCAGCTTGCGACCTGCCCATAGCTGCGCCCACTAACTATGAATTTCTTCTACGTATGCACAACGTCTCGGTAGTGTCAGACGGTGTCCGCTTTCTCCACAATATCCACTGGGAAATTCTGCCCGGTGAAAACTGGCTGGTCCTCGGCGAGAACGGTGCAGGCAAGTCTACCCTGCTCAAGCTCATCACCAGCGAGATAGCGCCTTATGCCGATGATGACGACGGTGTAGGAACCATCGAAAGACTCGGCGGACTGACCATGGATGAAGTACGACCACGTATTGGTGTGGTATCCCCCGCGCTTCAAGTGACTTATGCACGAGAACTAGCATGGGAAGTCACCGTCCTTGAGACCATACTCTCCGGCTTTCGAGGCAGTGTAGGCATGCTTGATGAGCCAACAGACTTCGAATTAACTGAGGCACAGGCATGGCTTGACCGAATCGGTATGGCCGACCTCGCAACCCGTTCCCTGCGCAGGATGTCATACGGTCAACAACGGCGAATCTTCCTTGCCCGCGCCATGGCTGCCAATCCAGACCTGCTGCTTCTGGATGAACCCATGGCTGGACTTGATACCCTGTCGCGTACGCTCATGCTCGACTTCATCCAGCAACTCGCCGAAGCCGGGACACCCATAATCATGGTCACCCACCACGCAGAAGATCAGATTCCGGCCATCAATCGGGTCATGGAAATGAGCAAGGGGCGCCAGTCCTTCTGTGGCACTCGCGATGATTTTCATATTTCACGAAACAGTCTGTAATCACCGTTGCCAACAATCCCACCACAAGGTACCATTCAACCATCATTTCAATGGAGGTCATAGTGCAGCAGCAAGGCGAAGTAAGCTGGTTCAACGAGCAAAAAGGATTCGGATTCATCACCGGAGACGATGGTGTGGATGTCTTTGTCCATTACACAGAAATCATCCGTGACGGATTCCAGACTCTGGAAGCTGGCGAGCGCGTGACCTACACCCTCACGGACGAAGAAGTCGGACCCAAGGCCGTCGAAGTTCGGATTCAGAGCGACACAACTCAGAGTGTTCGATTGTAATTTTCTATGTTGAGCAAAAGAAAAGCCCCCGGAGATGGTTCGGGGGCTTTTTTATGGTGTAGTGAAAGCGGTTGAAGAATTGCCTTCCGGCGAAAGTTATTGTTTTGTGGAGCGGTAGGTTTTGCGATTCCTGCGTAATTGATACTTGTGAACCGCATTATTATGTTCTCTGAGTGATTTACTGAAATAGTGAGAACCATCACCCTTAGCTACAAAGTAAAGATAGCTGTGGTCTTCCGGGTTCACCGCTGCCTGTAATGCATCCAAGCCTGGCGAACAGATTGGACCGGGCGGAAGGCCACGGTGAGTATAAGTATTATACGGATTCTCTTTATCCAGAAGATGACGCTTACGGATATTGCCATCAAACTCGGGGCCAAGACCATAAATGATGGTCGGGTCTGCTTGAATAAGCATCCGCTTCTTTAAGCGATTATGGAATACGCCTGCGATGCGTTTGCGTTCGGAGGTGTCTCCGGTCTCCTTCTCCACAAGGGAGGCAAGGATGACCATCTTGTTCATTTCCTTCCATTCCGGCAAACCGTTGGGCCACACAACCTTGGCGTTCTTAAAGAACTCTTTAATCATGGCTTCGACCATGTACGCAGACTGATCTCCACGCGGCGGAGTCAGCATATAGGTTTCCGGGAAAAGATATCCTTCGGCGTCCTTGGACTGAATGCCATATTTTGCAAGCAATTCTGGGTTAGCCACGGCCTTGGCAAAGACATCGCGTGTTCCGAGCCCGGCAGCCTGAATTTTCTCGGCAGTCTGCCACCATGTGAGTCCTTCACGGACAGCGACCTTCTTCATGATACCAGCCGAGGTGGTCAGTTCATGCAGCACTTCGCCCGGGGTCCAGCCCGTACTGAGCTTGAACTCTCCCGCACGAATGGAGGACGTCTTGCCTGAAGCTTTGGCGAGCTTCAAAAAACGTCTGGTGTCGGAAATCAATCCGGCAACTTTGAGATTCTTGGAGATGGTGGTGAAAATTTGTCCCGGTTCTACCCGAAAGACGAGATCACGCCCCGGAGATTCGGGCGGCACAGTAAGGAACTGCTCTTCCTGCCACTGCTTGTAGCCATTATAGCCACCGACACCGAGTCCAGCCACAAGGACCAGTACAGCTAGAGATATGATTATTGTCCGTTTTCGATCCATGAGCGTAATATGACGACAGCAGCCTGACTATCCAGGGCCATCTTCTTTTTTTTGCCACGCATACCCGCAGCGTTAAGTTCTTCTTCTGCCTGAGCCGAAGTCAACCGTTCATCCATGAGATGAAGGGGCAACTCGGTCCGGCGTCCCAGACTATCTGCAAAATTCCGGGCCTGACGAGTGGTCAGCGTATCTTCCCCGTCCATGGACAGGGGCAGACCGACCACGATGGCCTCGACCGATTCCTTTTGAATGATTTCGAGGAGTTCGTCAAAAAGCGCACCACGTGTGGTCCGTTCAATGGTCTTGTACGGCGACACCAGTGTTCCCGTGCGGTCGGACACAGCCACCCCCACGCGCTTCAATCCGAAATCAATGCCGAGAGCGCGCATCAGATAGGATACTCCTGATAGAATCTTGATAGAATATGCATGACAATATTTCCCGCACAACCGTCGGGAAACACGCATGTATCACGTGGAAGGCCGTCTGAAAAGCCCGGCTAGATCGGGGCTATGGGAAGGCTGATGGCAACTTCGGCGCCTTGAGGCTCGATATTGGTGATGGTGATGGTTCCCTGATGCTCGCCGACAATACGCTTGGCCCGCGTCAGTCCCATTCCAGCCCCCACCGCTTTGGTGGTGTAGAATGGGTCAAAAGCGAGATCCAGCGATTCGTCAGTGAAGCCTGCGCCATGATCAGTGACAGTCAGTCGAATCGCACCGCCGTCCTCCTTGGCGCAAATAGCCACTTCCGCTCCTGGCCCGGCAAACTCTGCGCTGTTGAGCAGTAGCTCCGACAAAGCCAACACCATCAAATCACGGTCAGCCTTCACATTCATATCAGGACAATCCGTCTTCCAACGAATATCCTTTCCCTTTACAGCGGGATGTCCTTCAATACGATGCTTGGCGTCTTCGATAATCACCCACAGGTTGATAGCCGAAATAGTACCGATTCTGATGGCACTGTATTCTGCTACGGACCGAACCATGGTTTCAAGCTTCTTGGTCTCATCCTGAATGGCCTCAAGAGGATCTGCCATGGATTCATCAGCCTTACGTTCGAGCAACCGAGAAAATCCGGCAATAGCCATGATGGGATTTCGAATTTGATGCGCCACGGATCGAGCAAAATTGATAAGGCTTTCAGCGCGTTCGGATGCCAGCCGATGATTCTGCGCCAAAATAGCCTTTTCCCGCTCATGCAGGTCATGCAACTCTGTCAGATCTTCGATGATGACAACGATAGCCGTGATCTTTCCATTTTCCCGTTGGGCGGATGAGATGACCGACAGGAACTTCTTCTTACCATCCTGCGCATAGTAGGGAGTAATCCGCTCGACCTTGGGCATTTCCTTTTGGATCGCCTCAAGCACAACTTCCGTGAATTCGAGATTCTTTTCCTGAGAGAGAAATATTTCGCCCCAGCTATTACCAACGAACCCCTCAGGAGCACATCCCATGATATGGCATGCCGAAGGACTCGCTTCGACTATCTTGCCGTCGCCGCCAATGATGAGAAGGCCTACTGGAAGGTTCTGAAGTATGGTTTCTGCAATAGTACTCATAGTTAGATGATAGCACGTTTTCCAATGTTTATGAAAGGATCAGCGAACATCTTCGCCAAATCGACTCCACCGCCCACCATCAGAACCACCGCCGGGGAAATAAATATACTTTGCTTGTGCAAAGATAGCGGCCCTCTTTATGGGGCCAACCCATCGAGAATCGTACGACTCTTCACGATTGTCACCCATGACAAAATACTCATCCGGACCAAGTATAAACTGATAGAGATTGTCACGCACTGGCTTCTCATCATCCTTTGAGTGGTAAGCGTATGGCTCCACAAGCGGCTTCCCATTGATCATCACAGCCTTGGAGACAATAGAAAAGGTATCGCCCGGCAGCCCGACAATGCGCTTCACGAAATACAAATCCTCATCCTCGCGTGACCTGAAAATGACCACCCGTCCCCGTTCAATGGAGGAAGTATTATCTAGGATATCCGCCACCAGACGGTCCCCGATCTGGAGCGTTGGCAGCATGGAGCCAGAGGGTATCTTGAATGTCTGAAAACGATCGCGGACCGAGCTTTCTATGAGCAGATTTGCGGACAGTCCTATGGCAAAAAGCAATGAATAAACCCACCACCGATTGAACTTGGTAAGACGATACTCCACCAAGTCGCGTGCGGTCAGATAAGCCTCAGCAGCAAAAATGAGATTCAACGCAAGCAGGACGATGATGCTCGTTACAAGCGTATTGAATGACGTAAGGGAATCGGCAAAGGCATACCCCGCGGCCAGTTCCAGACAAAAGAGAACAAGCCCCTTTTTCCACTGGCCGTTGTATACCTGCCCCAGTCCGGAGGTGAATAAGGAAAGCAGCGCAGCCTGCCATGGCCTACGCTGCTTGATTTCTACTTTTTCGGCCATGCTATCCGCGATCAATATAGCGAGGCTTGACCATATTTTCCGGCTTGAGGATGTCCTCCAATTCGTCCTTATCCAAGTAGCCCTTATCCAGCACGATCTGATAGACAGAGCCGCCCGTCTTCATGGCTTCCTTGGCAATCTCAGCAGACTTCTCATATCCAATATACGGATTGAGTGCGGTGACCAGCCCGATGGAGTTCTCCACCAGTTCACGGCAGCGCTCGCGGTTAGCCGTAATACCCAGTACGCATTTATCCGCCAAAGTAATGCAACCACGACGCAGCATATTGATGGACTGGAAGAGCGAAAAACCGATAACCGGCTCCATGACGTTCAACTCAAGCTGTCCCGCTTCACTCGCCATGGACACGGTAACGTCATTACCAATGACCGCATACGCCACCTGATTCATGACTTCAGGAATAACCGGATTAACCTTACCCGGCATAATGGTTGATCCCGGCTGCATGGGCGGCAGGTTGATCTCATTGATGCCGCAACGTGGACCACTTGAGAGCAAACGCAGATCATTACAAATTTTCGACAGCTTCACAGCGACGCGCTTCAACACGCCGGAGAGCTGCACATACACGCCCGTATCCTGCGTGGCTTCCACCAAATCCGGCGAAATCTTCAGATTCAACGTGGTCAACTCCACCAGTTTCTCGGTGACAGTACGAGCATAATCCGGGTGTGAATTCAGCCCGGTTCCAATAGCCGTGGCCCCCATGTTGATCTCGTATACAAGATCTTCCGCCTCATCGACGCGATGAACATCCTCATCGACCATGACGGACCATGCCGTAAACTCCTGGCCCAATGTCATGGGCACGGCGTCCTGCAACTGTGTGCGCCCCATCTTGAGGACATCCGCAAATTCCTTACCTTTAATTGCAAAGGCCTTTTGCAGATATCTCATGGATTCCATCAGTTCGCGCAAATCTAGGATGAGTGCGATATTCAGTGCAGATGGATACACATCATTAGTAGACTGGGACATGTTCACATCATTCAGCGGATGCAGTTTGTCATAGTCACCCTTCTCATGCCCCATCAACTCCAATGCGCGATTACAAATCACCTCATTGGCATTCATGTTGGCCGAAGTTCCAGCACCACCCTGTACAATATCCACCACAAACTGATCATGAAGTTTGTCATTCAGCAGTTCCTCACAAGCGCGAGAAATAGCGTGGCTCTTCTCCTCATCAATCAACCCCAGCGACGCATTGGCATCAGATGCCGCTTGTTTTACATACGCCAGCGCATGAATGAGACGCGGGTAGTGAGACATGGTCACGCCCGTAATATGGAAATTCTCTTTAGCGCGCAGAGTCTGAACGCCATAATACGCATCAATCGGAACCTCGATTTCGCCGAGGCTGTCATGTTCGAGCCTAAATTCCTGAGTCATGATTATCTCCTGTGAATAGTATGTGCAGTCCAGTATTCCACATCGGGCGAGATATGGAGCATGCCCATTTCCTGCATGACCTCAACAACGAGGACCACAAGAAAGAAGGCAACAATACCATAACCCGCTTTTTTCTTCAGGGAGCCGGATTCCCCCTGCTTGATAAGCAACAAGCCCGGCAAGATGCCGAACAATGTGCCAACGCCAACACCACCAACGATGTTGAGCGCCTTGAGAAATACATTGGGAAAGAAAATGGAAACCACCAGCGGTGGCATGAAGGCAATCAACCACGTAAACAGCTTGTTTACCGTACGCCCGCTAGTCAGGTCCTTAATAAAGCTCATCAGCGCCACACCAGTAGCTATGTACGCTGTGGACATGGCAACAATGGCAAAGCCCAGTGAGGCCTTATTGAAAACTGACGATTTAAGCATCATATCCAGCGGAATAGTCGCGGGCTGATTCAATTTGAACGCCGCCAGAATACTCACACCGTCCGCAGATTCCATAGGCAAAGACGCCATCACTGCCACGGTCCAGACCACCGTCATAATCATACCCAACCCGGAACCGAGCCAGATAGTAGTGGTCACAGCCTTATGGTCATGATTAAGGAACCGAGCCACGGTAGGCACCATGTTATGAAAATTGAATGCCACCACCAGAATCGGCAGTCCTGAAATAAAGAATCCCCAATCCTGCGCCAGCACATCGCCTTTCTGCATATTCGGCATGACCATGATAAGCATGGTAACAAAGAGCGTCCACATAGTAAGGATGAAATAGGTGTTGCCCTTTTTCAGGAACAACTCTCCCATGGATGCCAGCCCGGAAACAATGGCAAAATATCCACACAAGACCACCCATGACGGAATAGAGAGATCAAACCAATTGGTAATGACCGTAATAACACCAGCCAAGTATGCCGTGAGCAAGCCATAAAAGATAATGAGGTTCGCCCCCACGCTCACATATTTGCCAGTCTTGCCGAGCACCATCTCGAAAAACGTAGGCAGGTCCGCATCCTTGTTCTCAGCAAGATAAGGCTGCCGAGCGATGATCAACGCACAATACGTCATAACCGCCCAGACAATCAGCGCGCCAACAACCGACGGAATCAGCCCAGCAGGCCCGAGATTGATAGGAAGTGCGAGAATGCCCGCACCAATCATATTTCCGGTGATAATAATAGCAGTAGTGAAAACAGTGAGAATTCCCGGTCCAGTGCGAGTCATGTAGTCTCCGATTGATGCTCAGTCATAATTCTGGATCACCGTACCTGAAAAAATCTACGATTAGAACGGGATTCTTTGTTGTGCTGAAATATAAAAGAAGAAGCCGCCTTTGGCGGTGGTGTCAGATGATTTCGTCTCCGACGGCTAAAGGGGGCGCCCCTTTTAGAATCCCATTATGCGCCAAGGGCGCGGGTGGTTATAATTCGTGTAACAGATTCAACTCTTTTCATTTCTTCACACGCAGGCCAAGCCGCAAGGCTGTTCAAAATGATACAAGTGCTAGGCGCGAGCATGAATCAGGACCGAAGCGTAGTCTTCCTACGTAAGGGTCTGATTCATGCGAAGCAACGACGCAGTTGCATTATTTTCAACAGCCGCAACGTTATATTGCTTGCCAGCGGTCTTGCTTTCAGTTAAGCCCCCATCCTGCGCAACAGCGTCTATATACATATTTAGGGAGCCTCCATGAGCAAAACGAACAACGACAAAATACGCAATATCGCCATCATCGCCCACGTTGACCACGGCAAAACCACTCTGGTGGATGCCATGTTCAAACAGTCCGGACTTTTCCGAGAGGGCCAAGCCGTTGACGACCGCATCATGGATTCTCAGGACCTTGAGCGCGAACGCGGCATTACCATTTCCGCCAAGAACTGCTCGGTCAACTGGAAGGGCACAAAGATCAACATCATTGATACCCCTGGTCACGCCGACTTCGGTGGTGAAGTTGAACGCTCCATTTCCATGGCCGACGGCGCCATCCTGCTTGTCGATGCATCTGAAGGCCCGCTGCCTCAGACTCGCTTCGTACTGAAAAAAGCACTTGAGCAGGGTCTGTCCCTCATGGTCGTCATCAATAAAGTCGACCGTCAGGATGCACGCCCCGAAGAAGTTCTGGACGAAGTATACGACCTCTTCATCGACCTCGAGGCCAACGAAGAGCAGCTCGACTTCCCCCTGCTTTACGCAGTTGGTCGTGACGGTATCGCCATGGAGACTGCTGAGGAACGCGGTGAGAACCTACACATCCTCCTCGACATGGTTGTCGAGAAAGTCCCCGGCCCGAGCTATGATGCAGACGAGCCATTCCAGATGCTCGTATCCGATCTTTCCTACTCCGATTACGTTGGCCGTCTGGCCATCGGTAAAGTCCACCACGGTCAGGCCCAGTCCAACGACCAGCTCGTCTGCCTGGCAGACGAAGGCAAGACTATCCCGCTCAAGGTTACCAAGCTCCAGACCTACGATGGCCTGAAGGTTGTTCCCGCTGAGACTTGTGATCCCGGCGATATCGTCGTTATCGCAGGTATCGAGGACGTCAAAATCGGTGACACCATCTGCAACAAGGAAGCACCGAAAGCGCTGCCCCGTATTACCGTTGACGAGCCCACCGTTTCCATGCGTTTCGGTATCAACACCTCGCCTCTGGCTGGTAAAGAAGGCAAGCACGTCCAGACCAACAAGATCAAGGAACGTCTCCACAAGGAAACGCTGCTCAACGTCGCCATTCAGGTGGAAGACACTGAGAACCGTGATGCATACCTGGTCAAGGGCCGTGGCGAATTCCAGATGGCTATCCTCGTAGAGCAGATGCGCCGCGAAGGATTCGAGCTGTCCGTAGGTCGTCCCGAGGTCATCATCAAGCACGAAGGTGGCAAGAAGCTTGAGCCTATCGAGCACCTGTTCATCGACTGCGACGAAGATTTCATGGGTATCGTTACCGAGAAGATTCAGACCCGTAAGGGCCGCATGACCAACATGGTCAACCACGGCACCGGCCGCGTCCGTCTCGAGTTCTCCGTACCGTCCCGCTCTCTCATCGGTTACCGCGATGAGTTCCTGACCGATACCAAGGGTACCGGCCTCATGAACTCCTACCTCGAAGGCTACGACGAGCACCGCGGCGAGTTCGCCTCCCGCTACACTGGCTCCCTTGTTGCTGACCGTACCGGTAAAGGTGTTGCATACGGTTTGTTCAACCTCGAACCCCGTGGCCGCATCTTCATCGTTCCCGGCGATCCCATCTACGAAGGCATGATCATCGGCGAACACAACCGTGACAACGACATCAACGTCAACGGATCCAAAGAAAAGAAACTCACCAACATGCGCGCTTCCGGTAAGGATGAGGCAGTTATCCTCACCCCGGTCAAGCCCATGACTCTGGAATACGCCCTGAACTTCATCAAAGATGATGAAATGGTCGAGGTTACCCCCGAGTCCATCCGTCTGCGCAAGATCGAGCTGTCCGCTCTGGTCCGCCACCGCACAGAAGGTAAGAAAAAGAAAGACAAAGAGTAGCCAACGGCTCTCTAAATAGATCATCTCCCAAAGGGGCTGCGGTTATCCGCAGCCCCTTTTTCTATCCCCTTTTACCTGCTCATTCTATACCCAACAACTCCATTTTAAAGGAATTGTTGACCTACTATGCCCGCAGGAGCATATTGTGTCCGCATTGTTTTCAATGCGCCTATCTTACTATTTTAGGAGAACAGAATATGACTCACCGTATCGTGAATTTTTCCGCAGTGATGCTGGTAATGACCTTGCTCGTCGTGGGCAGCGCCTTTGCCGAACCCACTGGCAAGTTGACCATCTTCCATGCAGGAAGCTTGTCCGTGCCCTTTGCAAAAATCGAAAAGAACTTTGAAAAGATGTATCCCAAAGTGGATGTACTGCGTGAGTCCGGCGGCTCCACCAAAATGGCCCGTCTGATTTCCGAAGTGGGCAAGCCCGCCGACATCATGGCTTCTGCGGATTACGTGGTTATCAACAAGAATCTCATTCCGAAATTCGCCTCATGGAACATCCGCTTCGCCTCCAACCAAATGGTGTTGTGCTACACGGACAAATCCAAATTCGCGAGCGAGATCAACAGTGACAACTGGTATGAGATCCTGCTGAAAAAGGGCGTGGTTTGGGGACATTCCGACCCGAATCTGGACCCTTGTGGATACCGCTCCCTGATGGTGCTTCAGCTTGCAGAGAAATTCTACGGCAAGGCTGGCCTGTACGATGCTTTCATCGCCAACCGCCCCAAGAAAAACGTTCGTCCCAAGTCCGTGGAGCTCATCTCTCTGCTCCAGTCCGGCCACATGGATTACGCATGGGAATACCTGTCTGTCGCAGTTCAACACGGCCTCAAGTTTGTCACTCTGGATAAGCACCTGAACCTCGGCGACTACACCATGACTCCGTACTACAAATCTGCCAAGGTCAAGGTATCCGGCAAGAAGCCCGGTACCTTTGTTGAGCGCGTTGGTAAATCCATTACCTACGGCATCACCAAACTGGACAAGGCTCCCAATTCTGAAGCTGCTGATGCATTCCTCGAGTACTTGTTCGCCGCTGATGGTGGCCTCAAAATCCTCAAGGATATGGGCCAGCCTCCGTTCGTGCCCGTACGCACCGACGCAGAAGGCATGACCAAACTGCCCGAAGCAGTCAAACCGTTGGTAACCATCAAGTAGCAAATGGCTTCTCAAACAAATAACCGGGGCGGGAGTGCTGTACTGCGCTCCTTCCCCGGACGCATATTTCAAAGCTGGATGCTTACTTCATCCGTGCTTGTATTACTGTTTATCGCCTTTCCTCTGGCGTCTACCATCACAGCGCCCACGTGGGAGATTCTGCTGGAAACACTGGCGGACCCGGAAGTGCTGCGCTCTGTTTGGCTTTCCATGTCCACGTCAGCCATGGCTGCGGGCTTGTCCTTTATCTTCGGCACCCCGCTCGCTTACTATCTGGCGCGCAACACGTTCCCCGGCAAAAAGCTCGTGGAAAGCCTGGTGGACCTTCCCATCATGATTCCGCACCCGGTTGTGGGCATTGCGCTGCTCAGCATCACCAGCCCCAACACATGGTTCGGTGCGCTACTCCAATCCATGGGCATAGAAATCATGGGAACCCAGTACGGCATCGTGGCGGTCCTCGTTTTTGTGGGGCTTCCATTTTACATCAATACTGCCAAGTCCGGTATTGAATCCATTCCGCGCCGCCTGGAGAATGTATCTCGTTCGTTAGGAGCCAGCGCTGCCTCCACATTTTTCCGTGTCACATTTCCCCTTTGCTGGCGCTACCTGCTGGTGGGCATGATCATGTGCATGGCCCGCGCTATTAGTGAATTCGGTGCCATTATCATTGTTGCCTACCATCCCATGGTCGCTCCGGTGCTCATGTACGAACGCTTCACAGCATATGGACTCAAGTATTCCCAACCCGTTGCCGTAATCCTTATTGTGGTCAGCATGCTCTTCTTCCTGTTGCTCCGCACTCTGTCGCTTCCCAAAGGCAAAGAACGATGATCCGACTGAAAAACCTCTACATGGCTCTTCCCGGTTTCACACTGGATCATATCAATCTCCATGTGCGCCCCGGTGAGTTCTTCGCCCTCATGGGTTCCACAGGATCGGGCAAAACACTCGTCATCGAAACAGTGGCCGGCCTAACAAATCTCGATGGCGGAACCGTGGAACTGGACGGGCGCGACATCACAGAGCTCCCGCCAGAAGAACGAAATATCAGCCTCGTATATCAGGATCACGCCCTGTTCCCACACCTGACCGTGCTGGAAAACGTCATGTATGGGCAACGCTATCATGGCATTGGTAAAGAAGAAGGGCGTAAGGAAGCCCGCGCGCTGCTCGACACGCTGGGCTTGTGTCGTGTGGAGAATCGCAAGCCCACAAACTTAAGTGGTGGCGAGAAACAACGTACCGCACTGGCTCGCGCCCTTGCCTGTCGACCCAATGTCGTCTTGCTCGACGAGCCATTATCATCGCTGGACCCACAATTTAGAGGCGAGCTGAGGCACACCCTCAAAGATGTCCACGAGCAATCAGGAGCGACCTTTATCATGGTTACTCACGATTTCACTGACGCCCTCACGCTGGCCGAGCGGGCCGCTGTCATCAAAGATGGCTCTCTGCATCAGCAAGACACAGTAAAGAGCATCTTCCGCCGTCCCGCCACACCATTCGTGGCCTCCTTTGTAGGTATGAGTAACGTGCTCCCTGTCGAATATGCTCGAAAAGCCTGCGCTCTTTCTGCCCTCCCCTCTTTACCCAATTGGGGAACAGGCTATGCTGCCATTCGCCCCGAGGATGTAGTGGTTGGAATGCGAACAGATTTCCCTACAGACTGGTGTGTACTGGAAGGTACGGTTGAGCGATTGGAGCGTGAAGGGTTTACATGGACCGCTACGGTGCAATGCGGAGAAGAAATCCTCACCGCCATAGTGGATCGACATATGGTTCTGAATCGAAATCTGGAAAGCGGCTCATCTGTGGCAGTGGGATTTGATGCAAAGCATCTCCATCACATGCCAGAGAACCAATAGCGATTCTATCCCAAAACAGAAAATGAAAGGGGCTGTGATAATTCACAGCCCCTTTCCTATTGATGAGATCAAATTCGACTAGACGTAAAAGATAGTCACTGCCACCATGGCCGCCAAGTACAGGCCACCGAATATGGCACCCAACGCCCACCATCGGCCTTGACTGATAAAGCCCGAACCATACCAGATCGGCGCAGGCCCTGTAGCGTAGGGAGTGATGATACCCATAAGGCCCAACGAACCAGCGAGCATCAATGCCAGCTTTGGAAGCATCTCCGCAGGAATAAGCGGGGCCGCAGTCGCGAGGAACAAGGGCAATAATGCAGTGGTATGCGCCGTAGTGCTTGCAAAGAAGTAATGTAGCACGAAGAAAAGAACCACCAACAAAACGACGACAGTTCCCGGTGCCATACCAACAAGATTGGCAGCAACAAGATCTCCCATCCATGTAAGCACGCCGGTCTTACTCAAGCCACCAGCCATAGCTACCAGAGTGGCAAACCACACAAGCACGTTCCACGCGCTCTTATTGGTAATGACGTCCTCCCATGAGATGATCTTTGTCAAAACCATCAAAGTAAGGACAAAGATCGCAGCCATTGTACTGTCTACACCAAGCTGCTTACCAAAGATCCAGAAGATCAAAGCCATGATTGCATAGCCGAGCATCAACAGTTCCTTGACCGTAATCTTACCCATTGCATCCAATTCGCCAGCAGCCCACGCAGGAGCTTCTGGCGAACTCTTCTGAGTCGGTGGATAAATAACGTATGCCAACCAAGGCGTAAGCAAAAAGAGCGGCAACATGGTGGGAAGCATTATGCGGGCCCACTGTCCCCAAGTAATAGAAAGCCCTGTCGTTTGCTGGATAAGATCAACAGCCAACAGATTCGGGGCCAAGGCGGTCAAAAACATGGAGCTGGTCACACAGGTTGCGGAAATACCAACCCAGGCGAGATACGAACCAATCTTGCGAGGCTCATGATCCGGGGTGGAGTTAAACATAGGAGGAATGTTGCTCGCCACAGGGTAGATGGTCCCTGCGCTACGGGCGGTATTGGAAGGCATAAAGGGCGAAAGCACTGCATCGGAGAACGCAACAGCGTAACCCAGACCCAAGGTGCTTTTACCAAGATACTTAATGAGCAATAAGCTGATACGCTTGCCGAGCCCCGTTTTTTGATACCCCATTGCAAACATGAAGGCGGCAAAGATGAGCCAGATAACACTGTTGGAAAACCCAGACAGTGCCCATGCTCGACTGGCCGAAGCACTTGGATCAACCAGCCCAAGCATCGCGACAACGGCAACGCCTGTCAGACCAACCAAAGCAGCGGGAACGGGTTCCACGATAAGACCGACAACCACACCGGCAAAGATACTGAGAAAGTACCACGCTTCTGGTGTTAACCCTTCTGGCGTTGGAAAGAGCGCCATGAGTATAGCGGCAATAATCGGAGAGAACTTCTTGAGCAAATCCATTTGATTCCTCATACAGTTTGAATTTTGTCCTTAACAGGCTGGCCTATACAAAATGAAGTAGCCCCCCACTTCAAACTTCCCCCATACTATCTATAACCTTGGGAGATTTGCACAAACTATAAGACTGGTCAATCAGTCAACCGATAAAACAATACTAGTATGAAAGAAAAATGATCTGCAACTCTCGCTCTTACCCTTTGCTCTGCACTCTCACATAAAGCATCAATCCGAGCATAGTCAGGCCAATGCCAACCCAGCCCCATGCTCCCGGTGCAACATGCCCCAACAAAAGCGCCTCTCCACCGAGGGAGAACAATACTTCCATGGACTGTGTACAGTCAGCAGCAGCGAGTTCCGCCGCACTTTGGGCCTGATGGCGAGCATAGAGAAACAAGCTGGTGGCAATAACACCGGAACAAAGGGCAACAATAGCAGTTTGCATAATCTGCCCTGTGGACGGAGCAGGTGGTTGCACGACAAGAATTAGCACAATCCATAATGGTAAAGAGCCGAGCGTAAGCATGAGAACTCGGCAAATAGAATCGTCCATAGCAGGATGATCCATGGCTGGCAGCCACGATTTTTCACCCCGGCGAGCTTCCCAAACCAATTGATTGCCAAAAGGATAGGCAAAGGCTGCCACGAATACGGGCAATGCTCCCATTAGCATGTCGCTCATGGATGTTTCCGTGGCTAACTCCATATTGATCAGCACCACACCAAGAAAAATTAGCAGCGTCAGCATTATGGCTTTCAGCGGAACTCTGCGACCAAAACCCAAGAGTACAATCGGGGTCGCCAAAATCGTCGTCATCCAAGTGGCGGCCACCACCCACCCGGGAGCGTAAGCCGAGCTAAACGTGATCAATGCATAGAATACGCCGAAGCCAACACTTCCAGCGGTAATCCAAAAAAAGAGATGTTTACGAAACAACCGAAGCGCATCCAAACCAAGGAGTGCTTTGCCAGTCACGCCAAGCCAAACCGCCGACAATCCGATCATCCAGAAATAGCGCAAGCTCGCCGACCACACCCAATGCCCGCCATCCAACGACATGGCACGATTGAGCACAAAGGTAGAGCTAAAAAACAACGAAGCGAGAACGCCAAATAGAACAATGCGAAACATGGGACTCCAACAGGTTAGAAAACAAGAGCAACCTGCCACGCCCCCACGACAAAGTCTATGACCACTCCCTCTAACCTCCCTCGGCCACACCACTCCCATAACGATATACCATCAGACCTATTTCACTTTTCCCGGCAGTGGTGCTAGTTAATCGCCAGGGGAAATACAGGTTTGAGGCGGAATATGAAAAAAAATCTTATTATCTGCGCCCTTGCGGCTTTGATAATTCTGTACACGGTTGTTTTCGGCACAGCTCGAAAACCTGTGAATCTGGTTTGCGACATCTGGCCGCCCTACCAAATCAAAGAAAAGCATGGTGTTTCCGGCTTTTCCACCGAACTCATACAAGCTGTATACGCTTCCATGGGGATCTCCATCGAAGATATCACAGCATACCCCTGGAAACGCGCCCTCTCCATTTTTGAGCAAGGCCACGCCGACGCTTTGTATTCTGCCACTTTCTCAGCAGACAGAACCGTATTCGCTCACTATCCGAAAGAAGTCCTGTTTGACACCCCCTGGATTATTTGGAGCCAACACTCCGCCAATATCCAATCAATGGAAGATCTCAAGGGGAAACGCATCGGCGTCGTTCTGGGATACGCCTACACCAAAGAGTTTTGGGATTTTATTGAGACTCACTGTTCAGTAGAACAGGTCTCCTCTGATGAAATAAACTTCAAGAAGCTCGAGTTCGGCAGAATTGATGCTGTCGTCGCCGAATTTGGCAATGGTCATTATCTCGTCAAGAAATTTGGATTACGGTCAGTTAAGCCAGTGCCGCAAATAGAGCTGAAGTGGGATGGTCTCTTCATCTTGTTCAATCGGGAAAACGTCTCGGAGAAGTTCGTTCAGGACTTTTCGAAGCACCTCAAGAAATACAAGAAAAGCGACTCATATAAAGCCCTGCGAGAACGCTATTTCTCATTGGATGCTGGTTCACGGTAATCTAACTGCAAGCATTGACTTTCATTGATCGGCAGGTACAATTCAACCACACAAGTTGAACCTGCAACAATACCTATTCTCGCTATGCAAGTACCATTCGTCAAACAATCGACCATTGACCACTATAAAGCGACCCGCAAAGCTGGCGGTTCATTGCTAGACTGGTTCCATTCCTATGTATATGGCCGCTGGATTTATCATTACGTCGGGCTAACCGGCGACAAGAAACCGTGGTGGGGACCGCTTTGGGCTCCGCTTTTTCTCCTTGCCAATTGGCACTCTCCATTCTTGCCGAATAAGGATAGCCAGACTGGCGACCCCAACCAGAAAAAGCCGACATGGGGCGACACATATCACGGCAAACCACTGCCACTCGACGAGGCAACCAAGCTCATCAAGCTCGACCGGGCCGTGAACACCGAAGTACCAGAGCAAGTGCTCCCTTACACCCGCGCTCGTGACATCGTACTGGAAAACCCCACGCGCATAGTGGTCCTCGACTGTCCATGCCGTGCGGCCATGACTAGTCCATGTACCCCCACCGAAGTCTGCCTTGTTGTGGGTGACCCATTCGCATCCTTCATTCTGGATCAACATCCCACCAAATCTCGCGAGATCACCAAGGATGAAGCAGTCCGAATCCTCAAAGCGGAGAATGCGCGAGGCCATGTTAGCCACGCCTTCTTCAAGGATGTAATGATGGGCCGCTTCTACGCAATCTGTAATTGCTGCTCATGTTGTTGCGGAGCCATGAAAGCCCACCGCCACGGCCTCAACATGCTCTGCTCCTCCGGCTATCTCGCCGAGGTCAACGCAGAGAACTGTGTCCGCTGCGGGCTTTGTGCCGAGAAATGCCAATTCAAGGCCATCGGGTTCAACAAGGATTCCGCCGTCATCCGAGAAGACAAATGCATGGGCTGCGGCGTCTGTATCCAGTCATGCTCAAAAGACGCCTTGAAACTGCGACTCGCCCCAGAAAAAGGCGAGCCATTGCTGATAGAAAAGTTATAAGAGGCTGGAGATACGGGTGGCTTAAGCCACATGATATTCTGTCATATTTAGCGAAGAATTATTAAGGCTACACACCATGTTAAGAACAGCACTATACTCACTCTTCACGCTCATCGCGTTTATACTTATTCTAGGTATATACCGTTTTAATTTCACCAACGACGACATATACGTTGAGCAGCCCAACGGCCAAGTTGTTCCCTACGAGCAATCTCAGCAGTAAGAACGAGATAGCCTCCCCTCATTTTCTTTTTACTTTGCGAAAGCAAAATACTACACCCCCACCATGAGCATGAATATCTCCACCACTCGTCCGCCATTACAAAAAATAGAGCGATTCTCCTCGCTCATATCGGGTATAGTATTTCTACTGCCTCTCGTGATTGCAGAACTCATCGCCTATTTCTTCGGCCTCGCATGGGGATTGATGACCCTCATCCTCGTTATCTGGGGTGACGTCATCCTTCGCCTTGCAGGCATCAACTTCAAAGGCCGCCGCAAGAAAGATAAGGTGATGGCCCCACGAGTCGACAAAACCTTTTCCTGTCACACCACGGACGCACATATTGGTTGGACCCTGCTCCCCAGCCATAACAGCAAGAACGCATTCTCTATCCCACGTAAGAAACTGACCCACGAATACACAGTCACAAGTGACGCCCAAGGTCGCCGTATCACATCCGAAAACGGCCCCACTGACAAACCTAACATAGCGGTTTACGGCTGTTCCAATACCTTTGGATGGGGACTCAACGATCAGGAAACATACCTCTGGCAATTGCAGGCCGACCACCCGGATCACACCGTTCTCAACTATGGGGTATCCGGCTACTCGCTGTATCAAATGCTGTTGAACATGGAACGTACCATTGAACGCGACAAGCCCGCCGTGGTCGTACTTGGGTTCTCCCCCGGACTGGAAGCTCGCTCTGTTTCAGATCATCACTACCTGCGAATCCTGTCTGAACAAGGCGGCACACCGCCCTCCTGCCTGTCTGTGGAAGGCAAGAACGGCAAGCGCAGTATGAAACGCTTTCCGCTTGAGGCATACAAGCACCTGCCGCTCTCCGACTCCAGCCCGCTCATCAAACTCATTGAACGCTGGTTGAACCGGGTGTTCCTTGAAGTTCGAGCCAAGAATGACGCTCACCGTAAAACCACTGAACACCTGCTGCTTGCCATGGAAAACCTGTGCAAGAAAAACAACGCGGTTTTCCACGTTCAATATCTGGTTGCAAACACAGGCTATCGCGAATTTCTCCATCAGGCAGGCATGAACTGGGCGCCCGGCCCAGTTGATCTTGATGAGTGTGATACAATGGGCACGTATACCTATCGTTTATCGCCCTTTGACGGCCACCCAAATGCAAGAGCCAACAAGGCGTATGCAGAAACGATGAAGCCGATTCTCAAAGAGCTTATAGACAAGGGAACGTATCGCCCTGACCCCGGAGCGTTTGGTACCAGTAAACGCGATGAGGCTACCGAGTCAGCCATTTATCCGATCTTCTAAGCATAAAAAAAGACGCCCTGAGGCGTCTTTTTTTATTAGCAATAATTTGAAGTCTTACGCGACTGCTTGTGGATTCAAATCCTTGTGTGCAGTGCATACTTTGCGGTCAATCTCACGCACCTTCTTCATGACGCACTTGGCAATGCGCTTGAATTCAGGGAGATCTTTCTTCTCATAGGTGAACTTTGCACGAGTCAATCCTGCCAGATCAATTGTTTCATTAAACAGGTACGGCATATAGAGCGGGTCCTGCTTGATGAACATCTCAATCTGACCAAACACCTTGTGAATTTCGACCTTGTTTTCACCCAGATTCTTGAAGAGCTTGGTGAGATGCTTTTCAGCATTGCGGAATGAGGTTGCCCAATTCGGACCGCGTGGCTCAAAGTGAATAGCCTCGCCCTTGTTCTGACAAGCGATAAGATCAGTCATAAATCGATCAACGCTACCGGGTGCCGAGGCAAGAACGCCTTCTTTGTATGCTGTCTCGACATCGATGGCCTTGGTGCCTTCAATAAGAGCACCGCCGCCATAAATATTGTAAATGGGGAATGCTGACTGCCGCAGATCATCCTCAAGCTCGCGCTTGGCTGTCATATACTGGACAGTAGTAAGGATTTCCTCGCCATCCATATTCAGAGTCTTCTGATGGTAACTGCGCTTAATATCATCATTGAGGAAGTTATGGTGACCTGCCGCATGAGACTGGTTATTGATCCAAGCGTAATCCTGCCCGACCATCAGCATGTGGTTTACACCAGCCCAACGCATGAGACGGGAGATCGTCACGGAAACGTTACCACCTGCATCCAGAACCAGATCGCGCTCCTGCATGACATAGGTTCCAATACCACCAACAGTCCACAAAGGAAGTGTGGGGCCAGGATAACGCCTTACCGCTTCCGGATTGATCTTGGTGGAATAGATGAGCGGGATATCCTGCACGAAGTCAGGGTCAAGACGCTCGTAAATTTTAAGCATGGATTCATCATAATCAATGGCAACGCAGAAATGCGGCTTGAGGCCAAGATTCTGAAGAACAGGCACAGTCTGCAATGCACAAGCATACAGGACATGACTACGGTTCTCGATAAGTTCAGGCACATGCTTGGCAAGGCTGGGACCCGCACCAAGTATAACACCGCCAACGCCAGCGGCCTTACCTTCCAAATCCTTAATAGAACCGTCCTTGATTGCACGCTTGAAGTTGTTAACCTCATTACCAACCATCACATCCTGACGGAAACGCAATGTTGACAACTCAAGTGAGAAGTTCTCCAGCTTGTCACGCACGATCTTGGTCCAGCGAGCATACTCGGGTCCGAGCTGCTGACTGGCGATGTCACCCTTGAGATGAATCTTTCCATAAATGAATTGAAGATCGAGATTCTTGATCACGCTATAAATGTAATCATGATCAGGAATCAGGATATGAAATTTCTTAGCTTCAAAGAACGGCCGGTAGTCTGTCTGTCCAAGACAGGCGAGCAGCATTTCCGCACGAGGTTCGATGAGCATAACCTTATGCGTATCCGGTGTTCCCTGCAGGACATGATTCACGCCGTAGCCAAGATTACTGCCAACGATGAAAGTGGCAGAAGTCTCTGCCTGTTCTTCGGTAATCCAGGTGGCATACAATCCACGCAACAGCATATTTTCGAACATGCCCTTACCTTCTTCCATACGCCAGTCGAGCATATCCAACTCATTCATGTAGATATTCTCGAGCAGCTCATCCTGCTTGAAATCCTGAGCAGTCAGCCAGTGATAGACTGGATGTCCGACTTTCTGCAGGTATTCAATGTTGTCCTTTAAAAATGGGTACGCGGTCATGCCATATCCTTTGTACGTTGGTTGTTTGACATTAAGCTGACCTTAATTTGCACGTTACGTGCCAGTTGCGTACGGCCTGATTTTGACCTAGGGTGCAAAAATCAAAAGCTCGGGAATTTCTAACGATTTTTCCGTTATTTCAGGGAAATACAATGAATACGAATTTGCTTTCACTCATCGGCGATACTCCTCTTGTGGAGATCCGTCATTTGAACCCGAACCCCGGCGTCAAGATTCTGGCAAAAATCGAAGCTCAGAATCCCGGCGGTAGTGTCAAAGACCGTGTGGCCGCTTCCATGATCGCGGCAGCAGAAGCTTCCGGTGAGTTGACTAAGGATAAAATCATCATCGAGGCCACCTCTGGCAACACCGGCGTCGGCCTAGCCATGGTAGCAGCCATCAAGGGCTATCGTATCAAGCTCCTCATGCCAGAAACGGCCAGCGAAGAGCGCAAGATGATCATGGCCGCTTATGGTGCCGAGTTGGAACTCACCCCCGGTCACCTTGCCACTGACGGTGCCATCGAATTGGCATATCGCTACGCCCGCGAAGAGCCGGAAAAATACGTGCTCATGGACCAGTATAACAACCTCGCTTCCATCGCCGCCCATTACAACGGCACTGGCAAGGAAATCTGGGAGCAGACAAACGGCACCGTAACTCATTGCGTCATGACACTGGGAACCTCAGGCACCGCCATGGGTATTGCAAAGCGCCTCCACGAAGAAGGCGATGTGCACGTAGCTGCAGTCGAGCCATACGCCGGACATAAGATTCAGGGCCTCAAGAACATGCTGGAGTCGTACCCTCCGGGTATCTACGACAAAAAGCAGCTTGATGAGATCCTGCACGTTGAAGACGAAGTCGCTTTTGACTACTGCCGCAAGCTTGCCCGCGAAGAAGGCATCTTCGTCGGTATGAGCGCCGGAGCTGCCATGGGTGGCGCGGTACAACTTGCCGAACGAATTGAATCCGGCACCATTGTTACGATCTTCCCTGACTCCGGCGAACGGTATCTTTCCACCCCTCTCTATAAACAGCAATCCGGCTCCACTGTCACTATTTTCGACATGGCATCTGGCGCGGAAAAGCACCTCAATACGGGCGCTGGACTCGGCGTTTACACCATGGGACCGAGTCTCGATAATCCCGACAGTCTGGACGCATGGCGGCGCACGGTACTACTGGATGTCTTTACCCGACACCTTGCGTCACGCGGTGTTGAGAGCACTGCAGCAGTCGGCCTCACCGACATGGACGACCGGACTCTGGCCGCCGCTCGCGAACAGAATGTCAGTCGCGAAGAATACGCCACTCGCACCCGCGATGTCATTCTTGCCCGTGCAGCAGAGATGGGCGTAGCCGACACCATCAATTTCCCACTCTCATCCGCCAGTGATGAAACAGCTCTGGAGTTATGCAAAAAGCTCCTCGGCAAAGGGCTGGCATACGAAAAACTGCGCTCCGTTTATTTCGATGTGTTCCGCGACAAACGCTACGGCGAAATCGGCACCATGGATATGGACAAGGTGACCGGAGGACAGACTGTCGACTTGGGCGCATACGTCAAGGATAACCCGCTGGATTTCACTCTACTGAAACGAGCAACCCTCCTCGACCTCAAACGCGGCGAAGTGCTGGAAACCCAGTGGGGCAACGTCCGCCCGTCATGGTTCCTACAGCATGCAGCCACAGCGCTCACAGCATTAACGCGTACCGATGTCATCATAGGTTCCGAGAAGCATAGATTTCCGCATCTGGAAAACCTTCGCGCCATCTGGTCAACCGCAGGCCGCGAACTTCAGGCATGGATGGTAACCCAGCAGGCAACAGACAGTGCTGATGCAACCCTTGATAGCGTAGCAGAACAGCTCGGTGGATATCGGGCAGCTCGTTTCTGGCTGCTCTCCGTAGCCAGCCGAAAACCGCTCCATTCCAGCGAAGACAACCTTTCCATGTGGGCTCGAAACTGGCGCAAAGTACAGGAGTGCGCGGCCATCCTGACATTGGCGCAGACCAAGAAAGGTGATGCCACATCCTCCGATGTGGAACAGGCCGTTTTTGACCTTAAGGCGGGATTCAAAACCGCCATGGAAGAAGACATGGCCCTGCACCACTTCTGGCCCGCGCTCTTCAAATTCGTGAAAAAAGTCAATGGCTGGGCTGCCGCAGGCACACTGACCAATGCGTCCGCAACCATTTGTCTGGAAGAGCTCAAAACCGTGGACACCATCCTCGGCATCCTTGACCTCAATCAAATGCCCATCCCGCTCTCAGACCTGCCCGACGAGGTGCAGGGAATGATTGCAGATCGCCAGAAAGCGCGAGAAGCCAAAGACTTCGCGGCATCTGATGAATTCCGAGATAAGATTGGAGATGCTGGTTTCCGATTGGAAGACACTGCGAATGTGCCGAGAGTTTTCAAGAAATAGCCAACGAAAAGGCCGCTCAGTGAGCGGCCTTTTTTATTACACTTTGAGATTCAATCCCTGATACCCGGCTTGGGAGCCTCCTCCCATGAATCGTCCGCCCCCTTTGAACCAGGAGGTAGGGTCGGAATTATCTTCATACCACCAAGCCATAGACTCAGACTGAATATTCCGCATAAGCTGCACAGGATCCGCCTTCTGCTTATGAGTCGCGGTCATCTTGCCGAGTTGGATGATGCGTTTAAACTCATCGACCCTATCGGAATTTGATTCAAAATATTTATCGATAGTTGCCTTGTCAGGGTGGCTATCATTCACTGTCAGTTTTCCGGTGGCGGCATTCCAGCTCAGAGGGAACTCCTTATCCACGTTTACGCCAAGCTTTTCCAAATCAGCCTTGACTGTCTCATCCCATTTGGTTTCCAGCGTCTTGCGATGCTCATCAATATCATTGAAGGAAAGCTTCCCGTCATCTCCCTTTGGGATATTACTGAGAAGAGCTTCAATTTGCGCCCTGATCTCGGACTTTGAACCAGTGAAATTCGAAGCCTGACTGACAAGCCCGGATTGCATGTTTTTCGATTTAACAGCCAAATCCGTCACAGCTTTCATGCTGTCAGCGCCGGTGCACGTAGTGGGAAGAATGGACATGGTCTACTTCTCTATTAATGGTTAAGCGGTTAATTTTTCCTACCGCCCCTCAAGAAGCATAAGCCATGCCAACAATTCTTTATATAACTGAACGAAAAATGAAGATAAAAGTCGCTGCGCCCAGTCTCAAAGAACTAGGGGGCAACTATGTTCTTCTCAGAAAGATATGAGTGCCACAGCAGGAGTGCGAAAATCGAACGGTACGGGGCAAACTTTGCAGCAGCTGTCTCCACGTCTCCCTTGCCGTACTTTTCCTTAAGGAATCCATTCTGAATCATGGACTTCACCAATGCCAAGTCCCCTACAGGGAAGACATCAAATCGATGCAGAGCAGCAATCAAATAGACATTGACTGTCCAAGCACCAATGCCTTTAACGGCTATAAGCTTCTGTGAAACTTCTTCATCCGGCAGGTCTGCCAATCCATCAATATTCAGCCCCGCAGCTTCAGCTTCCGCCCAATTACGAATATACGCACTCTTCTGCCGAGTTAACCCGCAATCACGCAACGTATCATCACTGTGTGCAAGAACCTTCTCCGACGTGACGCCACCAAGGAATGCATCAAGCTTGTCGAATGCCGCTTTGCCGGAAGCCAACGAAACCTGCTGTTCCAGAATAATTCGAACAAGACAGATAAATCCTGGCTCTCGATGCCAGAATTCCGGATATCCATGGGAACGAATAATCGCATCCAATCGCTTGTTGTCTTTTGCTAAAATATCACAATATTCTTTGTAGTTTAAAGCAGTATACGACGAGACGTTATGTTTACTCATACCGCAATAGTAACAGCAGGTTTCAGCCAAGTCACTCCGGTTATTGCGATGAAAGAAAACTGTTGACTTGTTAACAAAGCATCTTTAAATCAAAACCATTCAACTGTTAACACATCAACAAAGACATGAATTATGATAGACTTCACCAAATTTCGCAGCACCAGCCTTGGCTTTCGAGTCACCACTCTTTTCAGGGCCAACGCCTGTCTGCTTGAAAAACGATTGGCTGAAATCGGCATTTGTTTCGGGCAGGCCCCGTACGTTATCGCCACCAACGAAAAAGAAGGCCAGACACAGGATGAGCTTGCCGCCCGAATTCGTGTAAACCGAGCCGCCACAGCCCGTCACCTGAAAAGCATGGAACAATCTGACCTGATCATCCGCAAGGAAAATCCGGAAAACCGACGCCAGAAACTAGTTTACCCAACGGATAAGTCACGAGCAATCATCGATAATTTGATCCACATTCTTGAGACGCACAACGAGTCTGTCCTCAAGGGCTTTTCCGAAGAGGAACTAAGCCAGCTCCTCTCTCTACTTGATCGCGCAGTTGCCAATGTAGACGCCATGCGCGCAGAAGGAGGTTGTGATGAACACAGCTAACAATCGCACAGCGGGCCTGTTATCTATTACTATTTCACAGTTCGCCCTAACCTTCATGCTGTCTGCCGTTGCCGTGGCCGTCCCTGCGCTGGGCCGTGAATTCGGTGCGAACGCATCGCAACTCGGTTTGGTGGAATCCGGTTACATCTCTGCCGTCGCCATGCTCCTTTTCCCGGTCACCCGCCTTGCTGATAAAATCGGCCGAGGCACGACCTTTATCAGTGGCGTAAGCCTGTTCACCATCGTCAGCGTACTCCTGCCTCTGACCACCACCATGGATCAATTTATCGCCCTGCGTGTTGTCCAAGGTTGCGGCGGTGCCATGATGGTTTCCACCGGACTCGCTATCCTTGCCGAACTTTACCCCGGCCCAGGACGAGCCAAAGCGCTTGGTATCGCCTCTGCTGGCGTCTACCTCGGACTCTCTGCCGGACCATGGCTCGGCGGCATGATCGTCACCCACTTCGGCTGGCGCTGGATTTTCTACGCAGGTGCAGCCCCATGCGCCTTGGGCATTGCCCTTTCATTAAAGACCCTTCCCGTCCGCCCCGTCATCACACGTGGCATCAAATTCGACTGGATTGGCGCTATCCTTATCGCCATGGGTATGATCATGCTCTCACAAGGCGGTTCCCACCTACACGACATCACGGGCAAGATCATGCTCGCGAGCGGGATCCTGTCCCTTATCGGATTCGTCATATGGGAAAAGCACGCCAAAGCGCCCCTGCTCGACATACGTCTGTTCAGCGGCAATGCAGAGTTCTCTCTCGGCAGCGCTGTCCAGTTCATCAGTTACGCAGCCACATTCGGCATCACGTTCCTTCTCTCGCTCTACCTCCAGGTAGCGCAGGGCATGACCGCCAGCCAGGCCGGAGTCATCCTCATGGCCCAGCCCGTCATGCAGATCATATTCTCACTGATCAGCGGCAACTGGTGCGAGCGCTGGCCCGCCCATCGCATCGCTACCATCGGCATGGTGCTCGCCACCCTCAGTCTCGGCGGAGCAATATTCCTCGGCGATGGCAGTTCCCTGCCACACATTATCACCATCCTCGGATTGTGCGGTGCAGGTAGTGCCATCTTTGCCACAGCGAACATGGCCGTCATCATGGGATCGGTACGAAAGGAAAACTACGGCGTGGCATCAGCCGTGGTCGCAGCCATGCGTACAACCGGCATGACCACCAGTCTCGTCTTCATCAGCGCAGTGTTCGCCATCATCATCGGGCCCGCCGCCCTTCACGAAGGTATGGCCTCTACATTCATCGAAGCCATGCATATCGCCTTTATCTGTCTGACCGTCTTCAGCGCATTCGGTGTACTCATGTCCGCCCGCGCCCGGCGCAAGAGAAGGAAGGATGCCCCCAACGCCAAGCCACTTATGCAAGCAGTTGTGCCTGTGAGAGGGAAGGAAGAAGAGTAGATGGGATGCGCCTGACGGCGCGGTTATCGGGTGATTTCGTCTCCGACGGCTAAAGGGTACCCCCTTTAGAATCCCATTGTCGCCTTTGGCGAAAGTCATTGTATAAAAAGAAGCCCCGGAAGCATGTGCTTCCGGGGCTTCTTTTTATTCTTAGTTGGTAATCTTAGGTTACTCGCGAATCTGCCCTTCGCCCATCAGGACGAACTTCGCACTGGTGAGTTCTTTGATACCCATGGGACCATAGGCGTGCAGTTTGGAAGTGGAGATGCCAATCTCAGCACCAAGGCCAAGCTGACCGCCATCGTTGAAGCGAGTGGAAGCGTTAGCTACGACCAGAGAAGCATCGACCTCACGGATGAAGCGCATGCAGTTCTCGTAGTTCTCAGACAGGATGGACTCGGTATGGTTGGAGCCGTACTCTGCGATGTAATCCATAGCATCGTCCAGTGTGTCCACAACCTTCACAGCCATGACGAGATCGAGGAACTCGAAACCGCAATCCTGAGGCTCAACAGCCTCGGCATACTCGCTCATGAGCGGAAGGGATTTCTCACATGCCTTGAACTTCACTCCCTTGCCACCGAGAGTTTCGGCGACCTTGGGCAGCAGAGCTTCAGCAGCGTCCTTATGGACAAGCAGGCATTCCAGCGCGTTGCAACCACTGGGGTACTGCGTCTTGGAATTCTCAATGATGGGCACAGCCTTCTCAATGTCGCAGGATTCGTCTGCAAAAATATGGCACACGCCCTTGTAGTGCTTGAGCACGGGCATGGTTGCCTGTTCGGTAACGGCACGAATGAGGCCTTCACCACCACGCGGGATAACCACGTCAATGTAATCGGCCAACTTGAGCATCTCGGCTACAGCTTCACGATCTGCGGTAGGCGGAACTTGAACAGCGCCCTTAGGCAGTCCTGCTTTCTCAAGGGCCTGATGCATGAGTTCTGCCAAACACTTATTGGAATGAAATGCTTCGGAACCACCGCGCAGGATGACAGCATTACCAGCCTTGAGGCAAAGGATACCGGCATCAACAGTGGCGTTGGGACGAGATTCGTAAATCATGGCGACCACACCGAGAGGGACACGCATACGACCAACGAGCATACCGTTGGGACGCTTGGTCATGGACTCGATTTCGCCAACCGGGTCAGCCATGGCAGCCACTTCGCGACACCCCTGAATCATGGAGTTCAGCACTTTCTCGCTAATGGTCAGACGCTGTACGCGGGCCTTGTCCAGACCACGCTCGGCAGCGGCATCCAAATCCAGCTTGTTGGCGGCAGCAATCGTTTCCGTCTCGCTTTCCAGCAGATCGGCCAAAATTAACAGTGCGTCCTGCTTGGCTTTACCGGACGCTCTTGCCAGATCACGGGCAGCAGCCTTGGCAGCCTTTCCCATTTCAATCATTTGTTCGCGAATACTCATACTCTCTCCTCAAAAGCGGCCTGAAAACCAGACCGAATATTATTCATCTCTCATCAGGGAATATGTGCTAAACTCACGCGCTTGGAAAGTCAAACCTCACGCAGACGCACATTCTTCACCAGCAACGCCTATTCCACGCTCTTTTTACACTTTTTGTCATTTGCCACGAAAACAGTAAGCGAAATTGAGTCGCATTTGTCGAAATCTCTCGGTCTCAACAAATTATGTTTTGACCTTTTTTACAATTTTGCCTATTCAACGCGTTGCGCCACTACGCCCTATTTTCGGCCCGGCGCGCGTATATATACCTTAATGGAGGACATTGAAAACAATGGCTGAAAATCAGAACTCACAGCAGGCTACTCTGGATGAAGTGGAATCCCACGTACCTCAGCAACTGCACCCCATCCTCGAAGCCGCATTTAAATATCACAAACAGCTCATCGCTGGCGTTGTCGCCATCGTAGCTATAGCCGCTATCTATGCTGGTATGACCACATACAACCAGCGCGCTCTGGCTACTGCTCAGACCGAACTCGGCGACATCCTCGTCAAGTCTGCTGGTGATGAACGCATCGCGAAGCTGGAAGCCCTGCTCGGCAGCGCACCTTCTTCTGCCAAGCCCGCCATCCTGCTCGCACTGGCTCAGTCCAGCATGAACAACGAAAAATACGACAAGGCAGTCGGCTACTGGAACCAGCTTGCTGGTACCGCTGATGATGACATGCAGTTCGTTGCCCGTCTGGGTAAGGCCAAGAGCCTGACACTGGCTGGTAAAGGCAAAGAGTCCATGGCTCTGCTGAAAGAACTGGTTGGCATCGCTCCCGAAGCCTTCACCGTCTCCACTTATCGTCAGTTGGCAGTCGCCGCTGAAGCAGCAGGAGATAAGAACGAAGCTCTGACCGCGTACAAGAAGCTCGCTGAAATGCCCGTACCGGACAAGCCGTTCATCGATTACAAAGTCGCACAGCTTGAAGCAAAGTAACCCATACAGAGAGAGAGTTAATCTATGAATCCGCTGTTAGCCGATACTCCCGGCGATACTCACCTCCTGCTCGGCAACGAAGCTATCGTTCGCGGAGCTATTGAGGCGGGCGTCCAGGTTGTCACCTGCTACCCCGGCACCCCCTCGTCCGAGGTCCCGGACACGTTCTTCCGCATTTCTCCCGAAGGAAAGTACTACTTTGAGTACTCCGTCAACGAGAAGGTCGCTCTTGAAGTGGCTGGCGGTGCAACACTATCCGGTGCCCTGACCCTCTGCACCATGAAGCATGTCGGCGTGAATGTCGCTGCCGATCCGCTCATGACCATGTGCTACACTGGCGCTCCCGGCGGCCTCGTGCTGCTGTCCGCTGACGATCCGGGCTGTCACTCCAGCCAGAACGAACAGGACAACCGCATTTACGCCCGCATCGCTGGCATGCCTGTCTTCGAGCCTTCCACGGCTCAGGAAGCCAAAGACATGACCCGCGACGCCCTCAAGCTGTCCAAAAAGTACAGCGCACCGCTGTTGCTTCGCACGACCACTCGTGTGAATCACCTTCGCGGTTCCGTAGACTTCGGCCCTGTCCCTGATCCGGGCAAGGCTGAAGGTTTCAAGCGTAACCCGTCTCAGTTCGTACCCATCCCGGCTTTCGCCCGTCCCATGCACGTTGCCCTGCTGGAACGTCTTGAGGCTCTGCGCGAAGAAGCTGAGAATTCTCCATACAACACCGTATCCGGCTCCGGCGAATTCGGTATTGTCTGCTCCGGCATTAGCCGCGCATACGTAGCCGACGCTCTGGCCGACTCCGGCCTGACCGACAAGGTCAAGGTTCTGGAACTCGGTTTCTCCAACCCCATGCCTGAGAACATGTGCCTCGACTTCATGAAGTCCGTGTCCAAGCTCTTGGTAGTTGAAGAACTGGAACCCGTAGTCGAAGACGAACTGCGTGTTCTCGCTCAGAAGAACGAGCTTTCCATTGAAATTCTCGGTAAAGGCGCCCTGCCCCGCAACGGCGAATTCACCGTCACCATGGTCGACAATGCCATCCGCGAGATGGTCGGTGTCGAGACCAAGGTTCCCGTTTCCTGTGCGCAGGACGAACTGCCCATGCGCCCACCGAACCTCTGTGCAGGTTGTCCGCATCGCGGCACCTACTTCGCAGCCAAGAAAGTATTCGGCGACGACGCTGTCTACTCTTCCGATATCGGTTGTTACACCCTCGGCATCCTGCCTCCGTTGCAGGCTGCTGACTTCCTGCTCTGCATGGGTTCCTCCATCTCCGCAGGTGGTGGCGCATCCAAAGCCGCAGATCAGACGGTTGTCGCCTTCATCGGTGACTCCACGTTCTTCCATTCCGGCCTGACCGGCATTGCCAACGCAGTATTCAACAATCACGACATCCTCGTCGTTGTTCTTGACAACCGCACCACGGCCATGACGGGTCATCAGCCGCACCCCGGCGTTGACAAGACTGTCCTCGGCGACAACGAGAACCCACTCGATATCGAGTCCGCCATTCGCGGTTTGGGTGTCTCCGAAGTACGCGAGGTCAATCCCTTCAACCAGAAGAAGACCCTCGCAGCCTTTGAGGAACTCAAGGCCATGAAGGGCGTTCGCGTGCTTATCGCCAAAGAGCCTTGCCCGCTGTTCACCCGCCGTGTTTACAAAAAGGTCGCACCGATGGTCGCTTACGTAGCTGACTCCTGTGACGGTCGTTTTGAATGTCTCGACAGGCTCGCCTGCCCCGCCATGTACAAAGAAGGCGGCAAGGCAGCAGTCAACCCGATTCTCTGTAACGGCTGCATGCTCTGCCTGCAGGTGTGCGGACACATCAAAGCCAAGAAGAGGGGCAGCTAACATGAGTGCTATCAAGCCCATTCGTATATTCATGACCGGCGTTGGCGGACAGGGAACCCTGACCGCTACAACCTTGCTCGCACAGACCGTGCTGAGCCAGGGACTGCCCGTCACTTCCGGTGAAATCCACGGCATGGCCCAGCGTGGCGGTGTCGTTGAATCCACCGTGCTCATCGGGTGCATGTCTCCCAAGATCGGCCACGGCGAAGCAGACATTCTCATCGGCTTTGAGCCCATGGAAACTGTTCGCGCCATGCCATATCTCAAGCCCGGAGGTCTCGTGCTCTCCAGCACCGAGTTCATGCCTCCCCTTTCCGTTGCCATGGGCAAACAGGAATGCCCTTCCATTGAGTCAATCATGGAAACAATCAAGGGATGTACGGACAAAGCGTACTTCATGCCGAGCCAGTCCATTGGTCTGGAAGCAGGCGCAGTACAGGCTGGAAACGTAGCCATGCTCGGCGCCATCTGTGCGGCAGGCGAACTGCCGTTCGGTCCCGAAGCACTGGAAGCGACGATCAAAGCCAACCTCCCGGAAAAGATTCAGGCCGTAAACCTCAAGGCTCTGGAACTGGGCGTCGCCGCACTGAACGCCTAAAGGAACCATCATGGCTTACGACAACCCGGAAACCTCGGATCACAGCTATCTTGTCACGTTGAAGAACGTGCAGGAGACGCTCAAGCGGGACCACCCGCTCGAGGAATCCCTCAACGCATTACTCAAACTCCTGGCGGAAGACATGGAGTACGTACGGGCGTTCATGGTCATCATGGACCCCAAGACCGAGAATCTCAAACTCTCGCTCACGTACTCCCCGACCCAGATTGACGATGTGACTTACTCACCGGGCCGCGGCATTATTGGTCGCGTATTCGATTCAGGTAAGGCCATCTCCATCCCGCGTCTGTCCGACGATCAGGAATTCCTCAATAAGGCCTTTGGTCGCTCCGAGGAAGAACTCAAGAAGCTCGGCTTCATCTGCGTCCCGGTCATCAATCAGTTGACCGACGATCAGGAAGTTATCGGCGCTCTGTCCGTCGACGTGCCGCTCATCCCGGCAGACGACATGGCAGCTCACCGCGAATTCCTTGAGGTAGTGGCAGGCATCATCGCCGGTCACGTGGCCCAGCTTCAGGAAGAGATGGCAACACAGGACCACATGCTCACACAGGGCATGATGGCCGGTGGTTCCTATCCGACTCCACCCAAAGACTTTGTCGCTGCATCCAAGGCCATGCGCATGGTGCTCCGTCAATCCGCTCAGGTTGCTCCTAGCCGTGCAACCGCATTGCTGCGCGGTGAATCCGGCACAGGTAAGGAATTGTTGGCCGATGCCATCCATTCCTCCAGCCCGCGTGCCGACAAACCGCTCATCAAACTCAACTGCGCGGCCCTGCCCTCAGAACTCATTGAGTCCGAACTCTTCGGTCACCAGAAAGGCGCCTTCACCGGAGCCTTCCAGACCAAGCGCGGCCTCTTTGAAATCGCAGATCAGGGCACCCTGTTCCTCGACGAAATTGGTGAGCTTTCCATGGATGCGCAGGCTAAAGTGCTTCGCGCCATTCAGGAAAAGGAAATCCAGCGTGTGGGCTCCGAGCAGTCAATCACGGTCGATGTCCGCCTCATCTGCGCCACCCATCAGCCGCTCGAAGAGCTGCTCGAAAAAGGCAAATTCCGCGAGGATCTCTACTATCGCATTAACGTGTTCCCCATCTTCATCCCGCCCATCCGCGAACGTCGCGAGGATGTCCTGCCCCTGGCAGAGCATTTCCTTGCCGAGTTCTCCGAAGAGTACGGAAAAGAAGTGAAACGCATATCCACGCCCGCCATCGAGCTGTTGGTCATGTACCATTGGCCCGGCAACGTACGTGAACTCAAAAACTGCATGGAGCGCGCCGTGCTGCTGTGTGAGGAAGCGGTTATCCGCACCTACCACCTGCCGCCGACCCTCCAAACCGCAGAAAGCTCGGCAACAGGCACCAACCTCTCATTCGGAGAGGCTGTAGCCAAATTCGAGCAGGAACTCCTCGTCGATTCCCTCAAGAAGACAGGCGGCAACATGCTGCAATCGGCTAGAGATCTCCGGGTCTCCTACCGAATCGTCAACTACAAGGTGAAAAAGTACAACATCGACGTAAAGAAGTTCTCCAATTCCAAAAGGAAATCGAAAAAACGACTCGATATCTAATAAAAAAACGAGGCCAAACGGCCTCGTTTTTTTATTGCCCACGGCGGCTGGGGAAGGGGAGAGAGGGAAACCCTTTGTAAAGGGTTTCCCTCTCTCCCCTTCCCCAGCCGCTCTCACCCTCCTAAACTTTTTATGACTCGCTAACGCTCTGACCTTTGTACAATAAGCCACCTAATCACAACGCAACCAGCCTCTTCCCCCAATCTACACCCGAAGACCAACCACAGCCCCGTGTTTCAAGCAGCTTAGAAACTGACCACGCGGCAGGCAGCGTCTCGTTTTAACTGCGGTGCAGCGAAGCGAAACCTCGCGGTTAAAAAGCTGCCAGCGTGGATCAGATTCTTGCTGACGAAACACTAAGGCGGCCAAGCTAAAACAACAGGCACTTTTTTGGTTCCTTTTTTGCTGCCCTCCAAAAAATGAACCGCCCCGCCCGCGCAGGGCGGCCAACGGCAGTTTCCATAGTTCTTCATCGGAGGGCGCAGCCCTCCCTCCTTCCCTCACCCGCAGAGAAATGATAAACACCCCTTTATGAGCCAAACCACCCAACTCATCCACCAAATCATCACCCTCACCCGCAACTCCGGCTACCTCGCCCCTGACCACGCCATGGCCGTTGCCGGAAACATCCTAGATATTCAACCGCTGCCCGACGAATTTGCATTCCTCGCCCCCGCACTCATCCGCCACGCTGTGACATTCGATCCCTTTGATCGCGAGAAACTGCGCCTAGCCCAAGAGGTAAGCAATCATATCGCACACATTCCCTTTAACGAATGGATCGCCACAGCCCGTGAATTAAATGATACAGAGCCTATCCCTGAGAACATACCGTACCCGGACACTGAAACTGCACCGGCATCAGATTTCATTGCTTACCTCAAAGCGCAACCAGCCAATGCCAACCGACTTCCAGTGTTACTCCACTTATGGCAAAGCGGTGCACAGGCAGAACTCATAGAGGGAATTCGCATCATGGCGAAGACGAAGTCTGGCCTGCTCGCAGGACCACTCATGGCTTGGGGAGCGTATGGATCAGGAGAATCACTGCTTGCCGAAATGTTACTGGATGAAGGAATACCCAACTTTCTAGCGCTCAATCTTCGTGCTCGTCTGGCTTTCGATGAAAACAATAACGAAGAAGCCAAACGTCACTTGCACGCCTCTCTTGAGATGGAACCATTTCAGCCAGCAGTCATTGAACAACTGGCAGAACTCGAAACCACAACAACCTCAGTAGCACCCGGACCGGACACTCATATCTGCCTGTATACGTGGAATAAGCCTGAGTTATTGGCGCAGACTCTCGAAAGTCTTTCGACCACAGATATCGGAGAGGCCCGAGTTACCATTCTTAATAATGGCACGACAGAATGTTCAGCCGAGGAATTGGAAAATCGAGTCCGCAAAGCAGCTCCGACCATTAATGCAAACTGGGTTCACCTGCCAATTAATATCGGAGCGCCCGCTGCGAGAAATTGGCTGCTAGCACTGCCGGAAGTACGTAAGGCGAAACATGTAGCTTTTCTGGATGACGATGTGCTGCTGCCCAAGGACTGGCTCACCCGATATATTTCTACACTCTCGCGCTTCCCCGATGCAGCAGCAGTCGGCCCCAAATGCGTAAATCAAGGTGTCAGCACCATTCAGTATGCCTTCCGTAGTTTTGAGGAAGTGGGAGAACAAAAAATCCGCTTCACAGCCAATGCTCCCACGCTCATGGACATGGGGCAATTCAACACAGCCAAGCCAAGCCTGACGGTCATGGGGTGCTGTCATCTCTTCAATATGGAGCGGATGAATGAACTGGGTGTACCGCACTTTGATCTGCGGTTCTCCCCATCACAGGTAGACGATATCGAACACGATTTGCAGGTGTGGAAAGCAGGCGGACAGGTACTCTTTGATGGTGGTGTTTCTGTAGTTCATTTGCAGGAGACTGGAAAAACCAAATCCAGAGCGGTTCTCGGGCAAGCATATGCAAACCACTACAAGATGGAAAACAAGTTCACGCTTGATGAATTGCAACGTATGGACACAAACATGAAAGCTGCGGACATTGAACATTTCCGAACAACGCTAGGAACCGTGCTCCCCACCCTATCTGGTCCGGCCAGAGACTTCTGGTTAATGATGAAAGCCTCGGCTTAGGCAAATAAAAAGGCGGTCAGGAAATCCTGACCGCCTTTTCTTTTACTTAATATCGCGCTTACTTGAAGGAACGGGCGAACAACTCTTCGAGAGCTTTCTTGCCGTTGGCTTCGAGGAAACGGGTACCAGTGCCAGTGAAGTGGTGATCGGTGATAACCGGAGCTTCAACGTCGACCCACTGGCCTTTTTCCCATTTGAACCAGCCGTTTTTGACTTGGCCGAATACGTAGAGTTCCTTGTTGCAAATCTTTGCGAACTCAGCGCCCCAACCAGTACCGCCTTTGACGGTGCCATCATCGAGGATGGTGCCGACAACGAAAATCTGATGACCAGCTTCAATCTGGTGCATGATAGTCTGCAGGACTTTGCGCATTTTCTCAGCGTTGGTAAACTTGCGGTTCAGCAGGCGGGCAACGTAGGTCAGGCTGACATCTTTACGGGACAGCTCTTCGTCGGTCAGAACACGAACACCGCGAGTACGAGAGATCTTGTGACCTTCGAAGGTGTAGTTAACTTCGGACAGGCCGTGGTATTCAGCCAGTTTACCGAACTGTGCTTCTGCGCCCTGGGCGCCACCGCTGAAGAGAGTGTACATTTGATTAGGCATGGGATTCTCCTTGGGAATTGGGTGTCGAAATTTGTGCCGATGGCGGTTTCGAAATATTCATGTAGCATTGCTGCCGCAAACCGGGCAATGCCATGTGCATTATATTTTTCAAAAAAGCTATTAATTTCTTGTTATAATGTTTCACCGCTTTTGAGCAAGTCAATCTTTGTATCAAGATCGGCCAAAAGAACATTATCCATTTCAATAGCCATTTTCTCAAACTCCTCAGGCTCATATTTGGCCAGCAGTTTATGCAAATTGCCAGTAGCATTGGCCGATTCCGGCCTGCCCGAATCGGCCATGGAACCGGATTTCCGTTTATGCGGAATTCCGAGAAATCCCTGATACACAGCATACCCGCCATTCAGAACCATACGTAAATCCCGTTCGAGATCATCATATTGTGTTGGCGCAAAACGGAGATCAAAAGAGCCATTCTCCAGCAGGCGTTCCGTGCGAAACATGTGCACGCAACCAGTAACCGAGGTGCAGGGACGGATGTAATCCGCCTGCCCAAAATCGCCATCCTGTAACATGATGGTGGACATCAAGGTATTCTGGCGTTCTTCAAGAGAAGGCATCAGATTGTGCTCTCCACATTGAATTCGAGCCGGGCCATCGAAATCGACGACTTTACAACCCCAGACACCAGAGTCAGGGTATCGTTTTTCTGCCGCACCAAGGCGTTGAAGCCAGTCTGCGGGCAGGGAAATATCATCATCTATGTAAGCCACGAAATCCGATTCGCGCACTTCGGGTAATGCCATCAACCAGTTGCGGGCCGCAGGTGCGCCAATATTGATCGGCATGGTCACAACTTCCGCTTTGTCGGAGCCGAATTGGTCCACAAATTGGCGAATGACTCCCGGAGTAGTATCCGTGGAGCCGTTGTCCAGAATACGAACCTGCACATCTGACATATCCGAAACAGCCAATGACGAAAGCGTTTCTGCCAGGTCCTCGGCTTTGTTCCAGCTGTATCCAAGCACCATGGTCTGCCCCGGAAGATCAGCCTTTGATTCAGCCCCTTCCATGGACAGCTCATACAGCCTTAACCACAGGCCAGCATTCCACGGGCGTTTATCCGCGCACTGACGCAGGAGTTCAGCCCCTTTATCCAGCTTGCCTGAACGCAGCCACGCTGTGACAAGTCGTTCTTCCACCGTGGGCAGTGGAAGCGTTTGCAGACATTGCCGATACAGACCTGCTGCGGGAAGATGGTCGCCTGAAGCAAGCAGTCCATTTGCCAAGGCATAGTTAAACAGAGCCTCAAGCCCATTGGGCTTTAAAGCTGTAGAAAGAGCATCGGTCAGCACCTTCCAGTTGCCGTTGATGCGTGCGAACTCGTAAAGATGATGCCACCAGAATAGACTTCGAGGGTTCTGCTTGAGTGCCTTTTGCAAGAAAAAGAGCTGCTCATCCGGCTTCCCTGCCATTGCCACTTGAGCTTCAGGCGTAACCTCTGGTTTCCAATGCGCGAGAACGGCCTTGATGGTCGGCAACAATGATCCCGGTAGCGGCGACATTTTTTGCATGCACCCTACCAGTGCAGCAACACAATTGCCGTCGAAGGGATTTTCTCCCCAAGCAGTCAGGAGTGCATCCCGAGCTATCTCACTATACGTATCGTCATTGGATTGAAGATGGGCCGACGCAGTACTTGCCAAGGCGTGCAGATGGAGTCGGCCTGAAAAGCCGAGCAGGAGCTGACGTTTAAGATCTGAGGGGACATCTGAAAATGAAAAAGGCTGGCACATAGTATCGAACTATGCGGCCAGCCTGTGAAAGTCAATAATGAGCTTGGATCAGCTTAGAGTGATAAAGAGCGGAATGGTGTGAACCGTTCTGGAAACTTCGCGTGTAGCGCCCAGTTCCCAGGAAGCACTGCCTTTGCCTGCGGCCTCGGCCACAGCATCGGCAATACCCTTCACGTTGATGATAGGGTGACGAGAAAAGACCTCGGGCAGCCCATAGGTCAAGTTGCATGCAAGGCACTTGCCCGGGCGTTGAGTCAGGCGCAGTTCAAAGGCCAAAGCCTTTCCAGATGTGCCAGTGTAGCCAAGCGCAATGTCATAGCTGCCTTCTTCTGCATCGCCGAACAAAGCCTCAAAAAAATCATCAGCTCGCTCCGCCGGAAACAGATTCTCCAGCTTATCCTCAGTAAAAATTCCGCCATACTGATCCATGCACGCACTCCGTAATGAAAGTTAGGTTTTCCCTCGATGGAAGCGGTATGTACAAAATATCGGGCCGAAACTCAAGTTTGTTGACTAACGGGTCAACCAGAGGAACACGCCTACCCCGGAGAAAAAGAAGATTACACACGGCATGACGAGCATTCGCCATGTACGCCCCAAGTCGCAATTAAAGAACTCACACGTAAGAATAAAGCAAATATGAATGGGAGAAACCATAACTCCGGAGAACCCAGCGAAAATACCAAGAACCATATATGGAACGATCTGGTCCTGCATGCCGAGCATGTTCAGCACACCGATGAGCAGCGGAAATGTTGCCCCCACAAAGGCAACACTGATTCCTGACACCATGCCCACAAAAAACGGCAAAAAGATGGCTGATGCGAACAACGCAGCCTTGCCACCTGCCACTCTGGACATTTCATCGATAACACCCGCAGCCTGCATGATGTCCTTAAATATGAAAATGGCAACGATGACGAAGATCATGGACCGCAGCCCTTTGGAGGCCAGCACTCGACCCAGAAACTTCACACCAAGCTGCGTATTCTGCGCCATGACGCACGCCACACCAAGGAACAGCGCCACAACCACGCCCCACTCAAAATCCACACCGGGCGCAAAGGCCGCAATTGCCGTTTCGAAACCGATGGCGCCACCGATGGCCACAAGAAGCGGTAGCCCTTCTTTGAACACTGCCCGCTTGCTAAGATTGGTCACGATGGGCGTGGGCATGAGTTCGCCTTCACCAAGCACGCCGGGGCGCAAAAAGAAGAACCAGCCAATGATTAGCATGACAGGTGCGCCAGACCATGAGTAGGACAGGAGCTCGATCAAAGTGATATCTGCCAGTGCTACGGTCAGGATAATCGCGGGATATAGAGGCCAGATCATTTCCCACACATGACGGAACCAATAGTTGACCAAGGCCCGGTCCCTGTTCTTAATGCGCATGTCCTCGGACACAGTTTTGACCATGGGGGCGGAAAACACAGCTCCGCCCGGCATGGGTAACAAGCCAATCAGAGCTGGGAAAAAGATGAGCCGTAAGCGAGGACTGGTCAGATAACCGGAAAGAGCATCCATGAGTCGTTTTGATTGCCCGGACCGCTCCATGGCGTCAGAAAGAATAAGAATCTGCCCGACAATCATGGCGAGGAAGAGAAATTTCTCCTGCGTCAGGGAAAGAACGCCGACACTTGCCCACTCCCCAAACCCCATTCCGAACAAGAGACCGAGAACCAGTCCGCCGACCAGAATGGATAATCCAAGCCCAACCTTGAAACGCATGCCGATCAGCATGATGACAAAGGCGAACAACACTTTCAGAAACGGCATGAGCTTGATGAGAAGAGATTCCACGCGAATATCCTTGCGGGTTTGGTGAATGTGTAAAAATCCACCTACGCCCATTCCAGACAAAAGAAAACGCGAAAATCAAAGGAATGAAATTTGTTGAGCCGTCACCACTGCTTGGTGCCACCAGCATAAGGAAGAGCGTGCCCCGCGGAAATAAGGAGGTCAGCTAGATTATACCCGTCAGCATAGACATCGGCGACGATTCGAAAATACTTGCCTCGTCGGATATTCCGCAACTCGATATATCCAGCAGCCTGGAGCATCGCTTTGACAACATCCCGTGCACAGCGTGCCTTAGCACGTATTTCTGGCCGTTTGTCACGCAGCTCCGGCGTATCACAACCGCTGACACGTACGCCGATTTGTTCACCGATGATCGGCGGCCACCCCTCTATATCAACAATAATAGTATCGCCATCCACAACACGAACCAATTTCACGACCATTCCTTCCGCGGCCGATGCGGACGAACAGATAAGCAGGCTCAAGCAAATAATGACGATTCGAAACATGAATTTGTTAATATCATCTATATTTAATATCGTCCATTCGATATCGCATTCCATGACTAAACGGAACCCACTTGCCCGAAACCGAACATTGAGCTACATTATTTCCCGCCTTAGGGCGAGTTTACACACAACAATGATGAAGAGGACAGGGGTATGAACCCAACACAGATTCGCGAGCACATATTTTCGGTCATTATCAACAAGGTTGAAGAACAGGACGAAGCCAAACGTCTGGAAGCCTTGAACGAGTTCATGGCTGTGACAGGCACAGCAGGCAATGCTTCCGACAAGGTTGCCAGCCTCATCCCGCCCATCATGCATGACCTCTATGAGAAATGGATCACCATGTTCATTGATCGTCTTCTGGAAACCGTTCCCCCCGAGAATATTGAGCTTCTCTGCGACGGATCAGACGATAACAATGCTGCTTTGGTTCTCGCGTACATCATGTTCCTGGAATCCGCCCGCATGGAAGAGCAAATCGACAAGGATCTCGCAGAGCATGGCCTTAACGTGTCCGGCAACGATGAACTGGGTGATTTGGCGGCTGATTACATCCGCACTCAGATGGCTAAAATCGCCAAACAACAGAGCGACGACGAAGTATCCGGCAACTGCTAGTCCACTTCATATTTCAATATAAAAGGGAGCCTTCCACACTGGAGGCTCCCTTTTCTTTTACCCACTATCCTGAATCGTTACTTGAACAGCGTGGCGAACTTGCCATAACCATCCTTCTCCAATTCATCCTTGGGGACAAATCGCAACGCTGCGGAGTTAAGACAGTACCGTAACCCCGTGGGCTGCGGCCCATCATTAAAGACGTGCCCGAGATGAGAGTCTCCATTCTTGGAGCGCACCTCAATACGCGTTGCAAACAGCGTCTTGTCTTCCTTCTCAACTATGTTCTCTGCGACCAGTGGACGAGTAAAACTCGGCCAACCTGTGCCAGACTTGTACTTGTCTACAGATGAGAAAAGCGGTTCGCCGGACACGATATCCACATAAATTCCCTCAGCCTTGTTATCCCAGAAATCATTGCGGAATGGAGGCTCAGTACCTTCGTGCTGAGTCACATCATACTGCAAGGGAGTCAGTGTAGCCTTGAGCGTAGCGTCATCAGGCTTGACGAATCCACCAGCGTCCGACGAAGGCTTGGCCTTCGGCTTTGGCTTGGCATCATCACCCCAAGTTTCCTTTACGTAGCGATCACGACCGGAGAAGTACCGATAGGTCTTATACCGTGCGGGGCTCTTCTTGTAGTAATCCTGATGATACCCTTCAGCATCATAAAAGCTGGAGAACTTGATAATCGGAGTCACTACAGGCTTGCCTAATCGACCGGAAGATTCCAACTCTCGCTTAGATTCCTCGGCAACCTTCTTCTGCTCTGCCGAGTGATAAAACACGGCCGACGAATACTGGAAGCCGCGATCACCAAAGGAACCGCCTTCGTCCGTAGGATCGAAATGCTTCCAATAGTGGTCAAGCACTTCCCGGTAACTGATCACCTTGGGATCAAAGAAAACCTGCACAGCTTCGCGATGGCCAGTATCTCCACCAGCCACCATCTCATAGGACGGGTTTTCTTCTTCACCTCCAGCATAACCGGAGACAGCCATAACCACGCCGGGCAGCTTTTCCATGTCCGACTCAACGCACCAGAAACAACCGCCGGCAACGGTAGCAATTTCAAGATTGCTTGTATCAGTCATAGAATCCCCCTTGGGAGTAGCATTTCCAGTGGTGTTCATACCCATCATGGTCAACCCGAAAACTAAGAGCAGCACTCCCAGCGCGGGCAATAGATAGCGCTTCAAATACATTCTAAACCATCCTTCATTTGATAACAGCAATCATTATCACTACTACATAAATATATAGAAGGAAGTGGCCTGTCAAGAAGTGAGGGGTAAACCTCGTCGATCTGCCATTCATACGGTTGAGTAATTGGTAAAAAAAAAGCCCTCCCCCCGAGAACCGAGGAGAGGGCCGCAATTGGAACATCAAGGATCAGCTATTTGAGCTCAAGATAAACTCTGTCTGGCCCAGCACTTCTAACTCGTTTGATTGTCTTGGGGGCATAAATCTGCACAAGCACCGAATTCTCATGCTCAAAATACATTCCGACCTGATATGGGCCAAACCCAACTCGTGCGGCCTGCCCAATAGCCCAAGCCTTAAGGTCTCCGCCAAACAAGACACCCACCATAAGTACAGCAAAAGTATACGCGATAAAAATAAGCTTTTTCATGAGTAACTCCTCACTTTCAACGACTACCGAACAGATTCAAAAAAACCTTTGTCAATTCAACGCCTCAAATGAACCAACATATGGCTATCGCGTCAAACAAATATCACGTGAATCACTGTGAAACTCAAGTCAACGCACTACAATAGTTTACTTTTAATGCCATCCAAAATCAAAGCAAAACAGATAAGCTAGGCTTTCATTAAAACCTAAACATGCATATCCAGCCCCTTGTAGGCAGAGCTTCCCATACCGAAAACGACTCCCCCACCGGAGAAAAGTGTGGCTGTGTCGGTGTTGGAATCAAACCACCAAGCCATGGCTGCGGGAGCGAGCTCTGTTTCCATTTCTTGCGGAGAAAGACGACGCTCGGCAGCATCTACCAGCTTGCCCAACTTCAGAACGTCCTTGAAATCATCCGCCACTTCAGAATTAGAAACGAAATATTGATCAATCTTTCCCTTGTCCGGATGGTCTGCGCTAGCAACCACCTGCCCAGAGGAAGGATCGTGAGTGAGACGAAACTTTATTGACATATTCACGCCAAGCCCAGCCAAATCGCCAGCAACTCGCGCATCCCAGTCCCTTTCAAGAGAGTCTCGATATTCCTTAACATCCTGAAACGACAACTTGTTGTTACCCTTCAACGGAATGTCATCAAGCAATGCCTGAATCCGATCACGCGCGGAAGCGGGGGCCGCAACAGTGGTTTCCTGACGTTTTTTTGACTGTTCCGGACCAAGCGGAAAGTCAACGTCTTCCTGCGTTTTGCGAGGCTTGCTATAGGTGTAGCTATACCCTTTATGTTCAATTGGTTGCGTCGACATGGGAACCTCCTCTCCCTCTGGCGATCCGGGGCTGAACAGGATTTCTCACTAAAATCAAAGCATGAACCGTACCAGATGCATTGCAAAGGAGGACCAAACGCGGTTAGAGTGCATTCATAAATTTCGCTCACACGCACCGCTGGAGGGACATATGGCGAAGCCGAATCTCGTAGTTCAAGGTATCAATCTGGATAAGATCCACAATCGCAACGAAAAGCGCGTCGCCAAGCTCATGGTTGAAGTGCTCGATCAGTACTACAGCGACTTCATTTTTGAATCACTTGATATCGAAGACATCTATGCCCTCACACTCAACCTAATCCCCTCCCATTACGTTCAGAAAGGAACGATTATCCTCCAAACCCCCATCTCCGACTTTGAAATCAAGTCCAAGATCAGAGATGCTACTGAACGGGTCCTCGACAATCCTACTCGAGGGGATTAGCCACAACCCTCTCTTCTCTCGGCTTTTATATGTAAGCCCTCTGTCGACTATATTATATGGTCCATTTTTTGCTTTGATAGCTAGAACTGTCAAAACTGCCGTGCTTGCAGACATACATCCCGGAGAGGAAACACGCGGTGAACGAACCTAGGACTATATATTTTACTTCCCCATGGATGCCATGCGGTGCGTTCGGCATCGTCAATTGCCTGATGGAAATGGGCATCAAAGTAAGCACATACCGCCACGCCCATGAAGATTGGAGCTTTGACGGGAAATACCATTATCCCAACACATTCAACCGATTCAAAGCACAATTCCCTGCATTTGCAGATAATGAACGGTTTGAATTCCGCGATGACATCCATGTGATCTGGGGACATATTTTCCCTTATGACCATCTCTATCGACACAAGGTTTTCATGTACACGCGCGATCCGCGCGATGCTCTCTTCCACCAATATTCCTGGGAAAAGCGCATGGCGGACATCAACTACGCCGACTGGCTTCGTTGGCCCTTCCATGAAACATTGCTGGACAATATAGACTCATGGTTGTTGTATCACCGTCTATGGAGACAGCACCCACACCTTGCGGCTTTCCGCTATGAAGACACATGTAAGAGCCCTCGCAAGATGATCGGTCGCCTGCTTGATTATCTTGGCGTTGAAGTCGAAGAGGAGCGCATCGAGAAAGCTTTGTGGAGTTCCTCTTACGAACGGTATTGTCAAATGAAGGATCGGCCTTTCGACCCCGAAGAGAAACGGTATGACAAGTGGCGCGACAGGGAAAATGAAGAACAAGAGCAAATAGCCATTGAACAGGCTGCTGGCTCTATAATGAAGCTGTACAGATATATGCCTGTCCATGAACAGAAGGTTCAGGAAGTAGACCCCTTCCCGCACATGGCTCTCAATCCGTTCTTCAAGGATATCCCTTACTATGGCTCACAAAATCCGGATGATGTGGCAACTAATCCATATCTACAGAAAATTTTCGCTTTCATGCGTTTCATAAAACAAAACCCCGAAAGCCTCCCTCAGCACGTCACCAAACGCCAGACTTGGGAAGAACTAAACAATAATTTCGCAGGATATCAACTAAACGCCGTGAACGTTGGTTTGCTTTCACAGCAGGAGGCCCGCACATGAAACGTATGACCTTTGGAACAAAAGCGGAAACACTCCAGGCACTCAAGCAATACGATTTCACTATTCCGGAAATCTTCTATTTTGATGTGGCCCGTTGGCAACAGGAATCTACTAAGATAGTGGACGAGATTCAGACAATTTTCGGCACAGCCACACTGATCGTCCGCTCCAGCTCCCATGCTGAAGATGGCGGTGACAACTCCATGGCAGGAGCCTTTGAATCTATTCTCGGTGTTGAGTGCGACAATAAGGATTCCCTCAAGAAGGCCATTGATTTGGTGGTAGCCTCATACAAAGGAGACCTAACGGATCAAGTTCTTGTCCAACCCATGCTCCAGGACATTAAGGCAAGCGGCGTTATCATGACTCGTTGTCTGGACAACGGCTCGCCCTATTACGTTATTAACTACGACGATGAATCCGGCCGCACCGATTCCGTCACTGGCGGTACTGGCGCAAGTAAAACGGTCTTCGTCTATCGCGGCGTAAAAGACACAGATTTTGACTCCAACCGAGTCAGAGCCATGGTTAGCCTTGCCCGCAAACTGGAAGAAGTGTTTGGTCCCATACCGCTCGATATCGAGTTTGGATTGGATTGCGATGATCGCATGCACCTCTTTCAGGTTCGACGCATCTGCACGCAAGAAGGCTGGCTGCCTGATGTGGAAGCACGCGTTTCTGACCGCATTCAGCACGTAGAAGAATTTGTGGCGAACTGCCTACGCCCCCGCCCAGCTATCCACGGGTCAACTTCCATCCTTGGCGTCATGCCCGACTGGAATCCGGCAGAGATTATCGGAATTACTCCACGTCCACTAGCCGCCTCACTCTATCGCGAAATCATTACCCGACGCGTATGGAGTCAAGCACGCGAGGACATGGGATACCGACTCATGCCCCCTGAAGAGCTCATGGTCATGGTTGCAGGTCGCCCCTATATCGACGTCCGCAATTCCTTCAATTCTTTCCTGCCTGATGGATTATCAGACACCGTCGGCGAAAAGCTCATTGAAGCATGGCTTTTCCATTTATCGAACCACCCAGAGCTCCATGATAAAGTAGAATTTGACGTAGCACTGACCATTCACGATCTCCGTTTTTCCGAACGTATGAACGAGCGGTATCCCGGTTTATTGGAACCGCATGAGCAAGCCGAATTCAAAGCCCGACTTCTCAAGCTCACCAATGACAATCTTAATCTTTCCGAGAGCGGCACATTGTTCAAGGCCGAGAAGGCTATCGAGCACCTCAAAAAGCTACAAAAACAACGCAATCGTTCTTTCGAAGGCCTTTCTGCCTTTGAAATTCTCTGTCGAGTCAAAACTCTGCTGGAAGAGTGCCGCTGTTATGGCACCCGTCCATTCTCCATCCTCGCAAGACATGGCTTCATTGCCGAGACACTGCTTCGCTCTGCAGTTGAAAAAGGGATCATCAGCGCAGACAGACTTGTCTTTTTCAAGCGCACCATACGCACCATCTCTAGTGAGATCGCGGAAGATTTTCAAGCCGTACTCAGTGGAGACATGGAACAAGCTCAGTTCTCTGAGCTGTACGGACACCTTCGCCCAGGTACATATGACATCCTTTCTCCACGCTACGCTGACCGCAAGGGATTGTTCGAAAACAGCGTACATACTGAGCACGAAGGATGTTCTGCCGCAGTATTCGAACTTTCCAATCAGGAAAAAGAAGGATTGGACCGACTGCTGCTGGGAAATGGAATCACTGCGGTGGATGCTGAGGGTCTGTTCGAATACATGCGCCGTGCTGTTGCAGGACGAGAATACGGTAAGTACATCTTTACCCAGAATCTCTCCGACACACTGGAAGGTATTGCGGCATGGGGCAAGACGTTTGACCTTTCCCGCGAAGAAGTCTCTCACCTCACTATCCATGAAATACTGGAAAGCCTGGTCTCTCCCATTGAACGAGAAGCGTGTGAGCATTTCTCCATGCTGATCAAACGAGGCAGACGTCTTTGTGAATTGGCTGAGAGCTTCCGATTCAATTATATCATCCGCTCCCCTGCCGATGTATATGTAGTTCCTCAACATCGCAGTGCACCGAACTTCATTACCAATGGACGCGTTGAAGGCGAAGTGATCGCCATTGGCGCCCATAGTCAGGATGGTTCCTGCCTGAGCGGACGCATTGTCTGCATCGAAAATGCCGACCCCGGATATGACTGGATATTCACTAAGGGAATCGCCGGTCTGGTGACCAAGTACGGTGGAACTAATTCACACATGGCAATCAGATGTGCCGAATTCGGCCTCCCGGCAGCCATTGGATGCGGTGAGTTGCTCTTTGAGCGCATCACTGCTGCACCGCGTTGTGAAATCAATGCCAGTGACAAAATTCTGCGAGCATTGTAATAAAGCTCATGCGAATAGCCATCACCATGCGAATTGTGGATACCGAAGGGTATGACGAGCCACGAGATGCCCTCGCCCAGGATTGGGCTGGATTCATGTCTCACGTCTTCCCTGACGCCAATTGGATGCCTTTCCCCAATGTGGGAGTCGATGCTGTAGCCATGGCTGAAGCATGGAACATCGACGGCGTTATCCTTTCCGGCGGAAATGATCTCGAAGAACGCCCTCTGCGAGATACCACTGAAAAAGCTCTCCTCACATGGGCTGTGTCCACAGGCAAACCGATCTTTGGAGTATGCCGTGGTTTGCAACTCATTCAGGATTACTTTGGCGGATCACTGGTCCAATGCGAAGGGCATGTAGCAAGCCGCCACCAAGTGAGAATCCCCACCACCAATATGCTTGGACAAGCTGGTACAGTGCTGGATGTCACATCATTTCACAATTGGACCATAGCAACCCCGGCACCGGGCCTTTCGTCCATGGCCATTGACGCTCATGGTGAAGTTGAAGCCATGATTCACCAGAAGCATCGAGTTGGTGGAGTCATGTGGCACCCGGAGCGGGAAGTAAACTACGCAGAATCCGACATCAAACTCATGCACCGCTTTTTCTACGGAGAACAATAATGAGCGTAACCCGCGCCATCATTCTTGCCGCTGGACGCGGCTCCCGAATGCTTTCCCTGACCGAGGATCGCCCCAAATGCCTTGTAGAGCTGGCAGGTCGCCCCATGCTCGAATGGCAATGCGATGCCCTGCGCGCTGGCGGCATCAAGGATATTCTTATCGTCAAAGGATACATGGGACACAAATTTCAAGGCGACTTCACCACACTGAACAACCCGGACTGGGCGACTTCCAACATGGTGACGACCTTGACCAAGGCTGACGCATGGCTGCGCGAAGCCCCCACTCTGGTGGCGTACTCGGACATCCTATACAAACCGGAACACATTATGGCTTTGGCTCAGGCCAAAGGCGATTTGGCCATGACCTATGATACCCAATGGGAATCACTCTGGAGCCTCCGCTTCGATGATCCTCTTTCCGATGCTGAGACCTTTCGACAAGAGAATGGCCTGCTCAAAGAAATTGGTTCACGCACGGACTCCTATGAGGACATTCAGGGGCAGTATATGGGACTACTCAAGTGGACCCCGGCAGGCTGGGACCGCGTATACAAAATTTTGTCAGAACTTGGCGATGACGGCATTGCCAAACTCGACGTGACCGCCATGTTCAACATGCTGCTTTCCCGCAGTGTGAAGATCGAAACCGTTCCAGTGAAAGCGGGATGGTGTGAGGCTGACTCCGGCGAGGATTTAAACCAATACGAAGCAAAGCTCCAGGAGGCCGACAACGGTACGCCATGGAGTCATGATTTCAGAACGACAAGAGGTAATTAGCATGAAGACGAAATGGGATTATTCCGACCTGGCAAAGGCTTATCTCAAACGCCCCGAATACTCTCCTGCAGCTCTGGACGCCTTGTTCGAGATGGCAGGAGCGCAAAAAGGTACCAAGGTGTGTGATGTAGGCGCTGGCGTGGCTCACTTAACTATCCCCATGGCAGAGGCTGGCTACGATGTCACTTCTGTCGAGCCCAATGACAGCATGCGTGAACTCGGTATTGATCGCACAGAGAAATACCCGAACGTACGCTGGCATGAAGCCACAGGCGAGAACACGGAACAGGCCACTGGCGAGTTCGCCATGGTCACCTTTGGCTCCTCATTCAATGTTTGTGACAGAGCCAAGGCACTGGCCGAAACCGCCCGCCTCCTTGCCCCCGAAGGTTGGTTCATCTGCATGTGGAATCACCGAGACCTGAATGATCCCATTCAAAAAGGTATTGAAGACATCATTAAAGCACGCGTTGCCGAGTATGGTTACGGTACCCGCCGGGAAGATCAGACTGAAGTCATCAACGAAAGCGGTCTGTTCAATGAAGTCCACCCGGTTGAAGGACAGGTGCTCCACAGCCAGACCAAGATCGACTGCGTAGAAGCATGGCGCTCTCACGCCACCCTGCAACGTCAGGCTGGTGACAATTTCCACGATGTCATCGCAGCAATCGAAGAATTCGTCATGGCCCAACCGAGCGATGCCATCCAGATCCCCTACACCACCCGCGCATGGGCAGCTCAGAAAAAATAGAACAGAACATGAGTAAAGACGGACAGGTTGTCTGGATCACCGGACTTTCAGCCACAGGCAAATCCACTGTGGCGAAACACATGAAGGCCATACTCGACGACAAGAGTATTCCCACCGTCATTGTGGACGGTGATGAAGTGCGTGAAATGGTTGCGGACGATTGTTGCGGCCATGACCGTGAAAGCCGTATCAAAAACGCCTACCGCATTTGTCGACTGACTCGAATGATAGCACGGCAAGGATTCACAGTATTGGTTGCCACCATGAGCCTGTACCACGAAGTGCACGCCTGGAATCGACTCAACCTTCCCGGCTACATGGAAGTACTTCTTGAAGCGGACCTCGACGTACTGAAAAGTCGTGATCCCAAGGGACTCTACGAGAAGCTCTCTAACGGTCAGGAAAAGAACATGGGTGGCGTGGATATCGAAGCTGAATATCCGCAGGCACCAGATCTCCATATCAAGAACAACGGTGGCCCGGACAACATTCCGGTCGTTGCCGAGCAAATCTTGAAAAAGCTACTGGCATAGTCAGTCGCTCATCGAAATTAAGAAAGCCGAGGTACAGCAAACTGTACCTCGGCTTTTTAATTCATTCGTTACAGTGGAGCTTACGCTTCGCCGCCCTTCTTCTCCATACCAATGACAAACATCAGCAGCGCGGGAATCACGAAGACCGTGAATACCGTGGAGAGCGCCAGACCGCCAAGCACAACCGCACCGAGTCCGCGATACAATTCGGAACCGGGTCCGGGCGCAACAGCCAGAGGCAACATGCCGAACAGCGAAGTTGCTGCGGACATGTAGATAGGACGCAAACGGGTGCGTGTGGCATCCAGAACCGCTTCCTTGTAATCCATGGCCCGTTCTCGCACGTTTCCAAGGGATTGGTGCACGATGAGAATAGCGTTGTTAACAACAACACCAATCAGAATAACGAACCCGAGCATGGTCAGGATATCGAGAGGCTGTGGCGCGATGAATATATTCTCAAGCCACAAGCCAAGGAATCCGCCCGCGCCAGCAAGTGGTACGGTGAACATGATAATAAGCGGATAGATGAAGTTCTCGAACAACGCAGCCATAAGCAGGTAAGTGATGAGCAACGCCAGCAGGAAGTTCCACTGCAATGCGTTACGAGTCACGGTGAGCTTATCAGCCGCACCGGACAGACGCACGGATACGCCCTGCATCACACCCGCCTGCTTCACGCCGGGAACGAGTTGCTGCTCAATGATTTCCATGGCTTCCTGAAGCGGCATATCCTTGGGAGGTGTCACCTGAAGTGTGATGGTGCGCTTCCGCTCCAGATGGCGAATCTGCGTCACACCATAGGTGTTTTCAAGCCGCGCCAATGAGGAAAGCGGGACCGCCCACCCTTTGGGAGTTGCCACTAGCTGGGAATGCAGTTCCTCAGGCGTGGCAACATCTTCACCAGATGCCTTGAGCACGAGGTCGATCTTCTTTTTACCTTCTTCCTTATAATCACCGATCTTGCGGCCATCTAGGATAACATCCACAGCCTGCCCCAACTCTTTGGCAGAAAGACCTGCCGCACGAACACGGTCACGGTAAGGATGGAATCTGACCTCAGGATAGAGCAATTCCAGAGAGGGAATAGGGCGAACCTGTGCCCCATGAATCGTTTGCATGGTCATGCCGAACATAGTTCCGGCTGCGGCCACCAACTGTTGGAGATTCTCACCCGAGAAGTCGACGTTAATGACACGCCCTTCACCCAATCCCTGCTCGAAGATGGACGCCTGCAGCGAAACACCGAACATGCCGGGAATGGAGTTCAGGATACGGGAGAACAGCGGGATAAGTTCGCTGGCATTCTCTTCTTCCGTGGAGATAGCGCCAAAGATATTAATGGTCGGCGCGGACACGAAGAACATATTGTCGATTCCGGGAATATCGCCCACGCGCTTACCCATATAGGGATCAGCCTCCTTGAAGACATGCGCACCAATATCAGCACGCTCTTCATAAGAAAGGCCCGGCGGCGGGATAAGAATCGAAAGGATGAAGTTACGGTTACCCTGCGGCAGGTACTCCATCTTGGGGAACATGAAGATCACCATCAGTGCGGAGATAAGCGTCAGGCCCAATACGGTGACAAGACGGCTCTTCCAGTTATCGATGGCACGAGCAAGCAGCCCCATAATGAAGTCTGCCCCTTTGCCGCCAATCTTGGTCAACGGAACCAATGCCCGCTTGGCAATGGACAATGTGGCAGGATCGCGCGGGCCGTCATCCGGTGACGGAATGGCAGCAGCCCCGCCCCTTTTCTCGGCGATTCCATACAACTGCTTGGCAAGCATGGGAATAACGAGAACAGATACGAACAAGGAGAGCGCAATGGCGCAAGTAACTGCAATAGCGATATCCTTAAACAACTGCCCTGCTTCCTGCTCCATGAAGACAACAGGAAGGAAGACCGCCACTGTGGTCAGAGTGGACGCGAGTACCGCACCCCAAACTTCACTGGCGCCATCATAGGACGCCTGAAAAGCAGACTTACCCATGCGACGATGTCGGTCAATATTTTCAAGGACAACAATCGCGTTATCCACAAGCATACCAACGGCGAATGAAATACCCGCCATGGAAACAATATTCAGATTTCGTCCGGCTGCCGCAAACATGATGAATGCACCAATGATCGACACTGGGATGGAAACGGCAACAATGATAGTAGATGAGAAGGATTGCAGGAATACAAACAACACCAAGATAGCGAGCACAGAACCGATAATGATGTTCTGCTGCACCAAGTCAATAGCGCCGTTAATGTACGGACGCTGGTCATACACCCAGTCGAGCCTGACATTGCTATCAGCCAGAATACCAGCGTTGAGTTCCTGAACTACGTCATGCACATCATCAGTCATGGACAAGACGTTGGTACCGGGTTCTGGTTTCACACCAATGGCGATACCGGCCACGCCGTTGTGCAGCATGGCGGTCACGGATTTCTCATTACCACGAGTGACCGTTGCCACATCACCGAGCTTCACGCGGAACTGCCCTGACGAGGTGATAACGACATCCTCGATATCCTCAGGGCTTTTGAATTCGGCTGGTGTACGGATACGGTAATCGCGTCGTCCGACACCCAATGTGCCAGCAGACACGGAAACGTTCTCATTCTGGAGAACGTCAATCAGCTCTGTCGCTGTGAGATTGTATGAAGCAAGACGCACAGGATCGAGAATGATATGCATCTCGTCCTCACGGCCACCGCCCATGAAGATATCAGCAACACCATTGACGCGCTCAATATACTGACGAACGTCATTTTCAAAAAGCGTTTTATAGGTACCGATGTCTTTTGTATTACCTTCCTCCGCCTTAAGAATCATCCAGATGACCGGAGAAGTGGACGCACCTGTGGCGGAAATAATCGGACGATCAACATCATCTGGGTACTTGGGTACCTCGTTGAGCTTGTTGGACACACGCAGAAGTGCGCTATCGATATCAGTACCGATTTCAAATTTCAGAGTCAGCTCTGACAGCGAGTTATAGCTGGAGCTTTCCATTTGGGTGAGGTTCGGAATGCCCTTGAGCACTTTCTCCTGTTCCTCAATAACATCACGCTCCATCTCATATGGAGTCGCTCCACTCCACGTAGTCGAAACGGTAATAACCGGTTCGGTTACGTTGGGCGAGAGCTGATACGGCAGTCCAAGCAGGGCAACCAGGCCGAACATAACGACCAGGATGACGCCCACCAGCACAGCCACGGGCTTGCGTATGGCGGTTCCGACAATATCCATAACGCCCCCTTACTGCTTGTTGACAGGTTGCGCTGCCACGGGCTGCTGCGGCTGTAACCGCTCATTACCCTTAACTACGACATCCATGCCTTCTTTGAGAGTCTTGGACTTCACACCCGCGAGCATGCCGCGATAGCCCACGACATAGATAGGCTGGGGTACAGCCTTACCATCAATAACCGCCCAGACAACCATCTGGCCGCGAGCAGAGATAATGGCATCACGATGTATAATCAGAGTCTTGCCACCGAGTCCCTTGGGCAGGAGCACGCGAGCTTCCATTCCCTGAGCCAAAGAGCCGTCGTTCTTCACGCGAATCTTTACCGGGAAGGTACGAGTAGCCACATCACCCTTGGGAATCACGGCAAACACTTCGGCAGCGTGGTCCTTGCCAGCGGTTGTAACAGTCACGCCCAGTCCGGGTTTGACCACACCAAAAGCCTCGCGAGGGGCGTTGACCACGATGTCGAATGTATCGTCCTGCGCGACCACGGCAACCACGGTGCCTTTGGACACCCATTCACCGCGGAAGACTTTGCGTTCCAGCACGACTCCATCATACGGAGCGCGGATGGTTTTCTTTTTCTTCTCAGTATACAGACGATTCAAAATAGCGCGGGCCGCGATCATTTTTTTCTCAGCAGCCAGAGCTGCCAGCCGTTTGGAATCATACTCGCCTTCTGCCACGGTCTGACTCTTGTACAACGTGGTGGTACGGGCGTTCTCACGCTTGGCCAATTCAAAATCAGCTTGAGCCTGATCTTTAAGAGCACGAGCATTGGCAATAGTGCTGTCCAAAATATCGGAGGAGAGGACCACAAGCGGATCACCCGCTTTCACGCGCTGGCCTTCTTCCACTTCAAGCTTGATCAGCTTGCCGTCAACCTCGGCCGCCACATTGGAAATCTCTGTAAAATAGACAGTACCAATAAACTCGGTCTGCGGAGCCATATCGCCTGTAGTGACTTTGTCGACCACAACTGGAGAAGGCGGACGTTCGCCCGGTTTCTGGGCATGAGCAGGCTGAACAACGATCAGAGCGACTGCCAGAATAAGGAAAATTTTTGAAATAGCTTTCATGATGATTTCTCTTGGTTGATATATTTTATCGGCAACATTCGGAATCTGGGTCCAGGGAACATTTGATTATCTGCCAAAGGACACGCTTACAGGTAGCCACTTCATCAGGATCAAGGCCTGCAACGATATCCTCCCGGCTGGCAACCGCCAAATCAACAGTGGACTCAATCAGCTCAGTTCCGGACTTAGTAATGATGATATGCTTTACCCGCCGATCCACCTTGTCAGCCTCGCGATGGAGGAAACCCCGCTTCTCCAAAGCTGCCACCAAACGGCTCACCCCGGTCTTCTCCTGAGACAGGATATCGCATAACCGCCCCTGAGTAACTCGGCCCTTCTTTGCCAGTGTCACCAGCACGCGCCACTGCTCAACCGTTACATCAATTCCAGCTTCACCCAACCGGGCAGCGAAATCATTGGCAGACATACGGGCCACCTTCCAAGTCAGGAACCCCAATGCTTCTCGTGGATCTAATTTATCTATGGACATGGGAAAAGTTGTATCTGCAACAAAATCGTGGGTCAACCTCTTTTTCCCCGGCCAACGGGTTGCATATTAAGGAGTATGACTATACTGTTCCCTCCATGGAAAGATTCACCGCAGACCTCCACATCCACTCCCGTTTTTCCAGGGCCACGAGCAAAAAGCTCACCATCCGCAATCTGGCTGCCTGGGGCCGACTCAAGGGCCTTAATGTCCTTGGTACTGGCGATTTCACCCACCCTGAATGGCTGGCTGAAATCGAAGAACAACTCAAGGATAATGGCAAGGGACTCTTTGTCCTGCGCGATCCCAAGGGACTGGAAAAGGAAATTCCCACCTGTGAATCCGAGATTCCGGGCCGCACTCGTTTCATGCTTCAGACGGAGATCAGCTCCATCTACAAGCGTGGTGGCAAAGTGCGCAAAGTCCACAATCTGGTCTATATGCCGGACCTCGCTTCCGTACACCGGTTCAATGAAAAGCTCGGCCAGATTGGCAACCTCGCCTCTGATGGTCGCCCCATCCTCGGTTTGGACAGTCGGGACCTTCTGGACATGGTGCTCGAATGCCATCCCATGGCGTTCCTGATCCCAGCCCATATCTGGACACCGTGGTTCTCCATATTCGGTTCCAAATCCGGTTTCGATTCCATCAAGGAATGCTTTGGCGATTACTCCAATGAGATTTTTGCCATGGAAACAGGGCTCTCCTCTGACCCGGAAATGAACTGGACATGGTCGGAACTAGACCGCATCAAACTCATTTCCAACTCCGATGCCCACTCCGGCGAAAAACTCGGACGCGAAGCCAACCTCTTTCGGGGCGAAATGTCCTATGAAGGTATCTACCGCGCGCTGCGTGGCGAAGGCCTCGGCAACAAATTTCTCGGTACTTTGGAGTTCTTCCCGGAGGAAGGCAAATACCACATGGATGGCCACCGCAAGTGCGGTGTGGTCATGGATCCGCATGAGACCCATGCTCGTGGCGGCATCTGCCCGGTCTGCGGCAAGCCTGTGACCGTGGGTGTATACAATCGAGTTCTCGACTTGGCCGACCGGCAAGAGCCAGTCAAGCCCATGGGCGCACCAGACTTCAGCTACATGATTCCGCTCAAGGAAATCTTGTCCGAAGTCGTGGGCGTTGGCCCCAACTCCAAAAAGGTCAATGCGCTTTACATGAAGCTCATCCATGAATTTGGCAATGACATGGACATCCTTCAGCGCGCCCCTGTCGAAGACCTGAATAAATTTTCCTGCCACTTGGGTGAAGGCATTGGCCGTATGCGTGATGGCAACGTTATTCGCAAGCCCGGCTTTGACGGCGAGTTCGGCGTTATCTCCGTATTCAACGAAAAAGAGCACGCCCAAATCAAAAACGGCGCAGCACTCGTCGATGTGCCCAAGTCCATCAAGAAAGAGGACGAAGACACCGAGGAAGAAGCTGCCGAAGTATGCATTCCTTTTGAGACACCGCTAAAGGAAGCATCTACTCCAATCACTTTTAATGCAGCCCAGCAGAAAGCCATCAAAGCAGGCCCCGGCCCAATCTTAGTGCTGGCTGGCCCCGGTACAGGCAAGACACAGACCCTCATGGGCCGTGTCACTCGTCTCATTGATGAAGGAGAGACTCCGCGTCGCATTCTTGCGCTGACTTTCACGCGCCGTGCAGCGCAGGAAATGCGCGATCGCCTCAAGGCACTGCGTGGACAGGATGCGAACATGCCACAGGCTGGCACGCTCCACTCCCTTTGCTTCGACTACTGGAAGCACGTGTACAACGACACTCCAATCGTCCTGCCGGAAGCCGCGGCCAAGAAGCTCTTCACTGATTGCAACCCGCAGTTGGTCGAGGACAAAGTCCGCTCCACTGCCACTCCACAGGCCGTTAAAAAACATTTCGATCATTACTGGAAACAGTACAATCTGAACCGTGAGCAGTTGCAAGATCTGCCCGACAATCTAGCTGAAGCGCACATCAACTACGGCAATCAGAAGAATCACTGGGACCTCGTGGATTACACCGACCTGCTGGAGTTCATGCTCGAACAGGCGGGCGCTCCAACCTTCCGCATGCCTTACAAACATGTATTAGTAGACGAGATCCAAGATCTCACACCACTTCAACTTGCTGTCATTCGCGGCATTGCAGGCGAATCCGGCAACGGCGTGTTCTGCATCGGCGACCCCAAACAGTCTGTCTACGGATTCCGTGGCGCTGTAGGCAATGTAGAAAAACGACTCACTGACCTTTGGTGGGGTATTACTACTATCAACCTTGCCGAGAACTACCGCTCTGGTCAGAAGATACTTGATTGTGCTGCTGCCCTATTCCCGGAAGAACCAAAGCTCAAGGCGAATCTCGGCATTGATGCCACCATTCATTTTTTTGAAGGGCCGGACGGTATCCGCGAAGCCACATGGATCAGCGACAAGATCAAAGGCTTGATCGGCGCCACCTCCCACTCCATTTCCGACAATGAAGGCCATGGTGATCTCGCTCCCGGTGACATCGCGGTGTTGGTTCGTTTCAAGGCACTCATTCCCGCCATTGAGAAAGTTCTGCACCGAGCAGGCATTCCCTGCTCCACCCCGGAGTTGGATGGCTTCTGGCAGGAACCACGTATTGCCACCATTCTGCGCACGGCCCAGCGCTTCCTTGGTATGAACCTGGACGCTGACCCGGACGAAGATGTCATTGATGTGCCGGATCACATTCTAGCCAAAGGCCCGGTTGGACTGGCTGCGTACTTGAGCGAAACACCGCCCTTTGATCAATTTTTCTGGGAAAGCCGTCAGTTCATGGATTTGAAACGAGAATTCGACCGTCGTGGCGGCTGGCAGGCACTCATCAACTGGGTGAGTCTGCAAACTGAATTGGAGCTGGTACGCCGCAGTGCGGAGAAGGTCCAGATTATGACTCTGCACGCAGCCAAGGGTTTGGAATTCGATGCGGTATTCATGCCCGCTTGTGAAGAAGGAATTCTGCCCTTTGCCGGGATGGATCTGCTCACAGCCAAAGTAACGCTGACTCCAGGGCGTGGACAATCGTTCGCAGAGGAACGTCGTCTCATGTATGTGGGAATGACACGCGCCAAGCGCAATCTTTACATCAGCCGCGCTGATTCACGGCAACTCTACGGCAAGACGCTCCATCTGCCCCGCTCTCGTTATCTTCGCGAAATCCCCGAAGAACTGGTGTCCAAGTCCACACTGGCCGCAAAGCGAGTCACCAAGGAAAAACAGCTCGGCTTGTTGGATTAGAGCAGGAATCGATAGACTCCGCGTTCATACACTCTACTTACATTGCGTGCGAATGCTGGCGCAACTCCCAGTCGGCGCAACCGACAGAATATGTGCAGCGGGTTGAAAATATGTTGGCAAAAATCTCTGAATCGCTTCATGATCCCATCCTCGATCATAGAGTTCATTCCATGAGCGAATAAGTGCATTAACCATGCCCCAAATGGATAATCCAACAATGACCGGACATTCGGAAAACAGTACCAGATCAGAACGGGAAAAATCTGCGCAGAAGTGTCATGATTCCGTTGCTGCAGTAGAGAATAAGCATGGCGTAAACTTCCCCTTCACCATTGCCGCACCCTCGTTTGTCATCCCTGCTGGGGCCGCTGAAAATTCGCGTTTTCTTGCCGATTATTTCCCGGAAGTAAGCCTGCTGTTTTTTGAAACCAACGGCTGTCTCAATTACACCAATTTCGACCTACCGCCTGATCTGGCAGATCTACCAATTTCCTGGCACGTACATCTCCCACTCGATCTCCCATGGGAACAAGGACTGGACACAGTCTGGGACAAGCTCTCCCGCCTGATGGGCAAAGCTGCATATCTCAAGCCCCATGCATGGGTGCTACATCCCCCAACTGAGCCAGACATGCTACTGTCTTTAGCTGCGCGGTTTCGTGACGCAGGCATTGATCCCGCTGATATTCTTTTGGAAAATGTCGAAGAATCCGATCTCTGTGCCCTCTGGCCCGAAGCACGAGAAGGCGGATATTCTACCTGCCTGGACCTCGGGCACATCCTCGCTTATGGTCAGGAACCAGTACTTGATCTACCGGGTATCTGGGACACCGTGCAGATGCTTCATGTGTATGCGCCAGTCCCCGGCTCCGGCCGACACACCGGATTGGCAGCACTGGACGAAGCAGGTCAGAAACTGCTAGGAGACGTGCTCGCCAAGTTTAAGGGACACACCCTTACCTTGGAAGTATTTGAAGAAACTGGAATTTTCGATTCCATCGACCTGCTCGCAGGCTGGATGAAGTCGTGGAGCGTAAAAAAATGATCACCCTCGTCCTTGGTGGCAATAAATCCGGTAAATCCGACTTTGCGCTTGATTTGCTTGCCAAATCGGCCACGCCGGGGCTGTTTATTGCCACAGGAAAGGCCAAAGACATGGAATTTCGGGAGCAAATCCAGCTTCACCGCCAGACTCGCACCCCGAACCTTGAGGTGATGGAGGTAAGCATGGACTTGCCTCAAACGCTCAGACAAGCTAAATTGACCTTTCCGGCCGTATTGGTCGACAGCTTGGACTACTGGCTTTTCGCCATTCGAGAGAGTGGATGCGAAGCAGAGAAAGTCCAGGAACTGGTTGACGTTCTCAATGATTGGGACGATACGGATTTGATACTTGTCTCATGCGAGGCAGGGCTTGGACCATTGCCAGGCGGTGGTGGGGTTCGAGCATTCATACGGAGTCTGGGCGCGCTCAACCAAGGCGCGGCCAAAGCAGCGGATCAGGCTTTTCTGATAGCTGCGGGACTACCGTTAACCCTGAAACAGGGATAGTTTGTGGCACTTTTCAGACAACTTGATGAACAGGTAGAGAACCTACTCAGCCTCTTCAACAAAGATGAAAATTGGCTCATCGTTATCAATGCCGACCCGGATGCACTGGGGTCAGCAATGGCGCTCAGGCGAATTATGGCCCGCAAAGTCGGATCAGTCGCCATCGGCCAGATCAACGAAATCAAGCGACCGGACAATCTGTCCATGATTCGCTACCTGCGTATACCCACCCAAAAGCTCATACCGAATCTGGCGGCTCAATACGACAAGTTCGCCCTGGTGGATTCGCAGCCTCACCACAACCCCGAATTCAAAGACTTTGATTTTTCCATCGTCATTGATCACCATCCATTGGTGAAAGACTTCCCTGTAGAAGCTGACTTCGTGGACATCCGTCCCAAGTACGGTTCTGTCTGCACCATGATGACAGAGTACCTCTACAACATGAAAATCCGTCCGGCCAAACTGCTGGCCACGGCGCTCATGTATGGTATTCGCTGTGACACCCGCACCTTTGAGCGTGAGTTCATCGACGCGGACATGGCAGCCTTCAAGTATCTAAACAAGTTTGCGGATTCCAAGTTGATGAATCGTATCAGCCGCTCGGAATTCCACTTGGATTGGATGCGTTATTTCTCCCGCGCTTTCTACAATCTGCGCCGCGTAGGTCAGGGACTCTTTGCCCATTGCGGCAACGTAGAGAACCCGGATATCCTCGTGATCGTGGCAGATTTCTTTACCCGTGTTCACAACGTGCCATGGGTACTCGTTTCCGGTGTTGCCGATGACAAACTCGTCTGCATTTTCCGTGGAGACGGCCAGCGCCGCAACATGGGAACCATGGCCCAGAAGCTCATGAACGGACTCGGCAGTGCCGGAGGCCACGCCATGGCAGCCCGCGCCGAAGTTCCTCTCAATGAGCTGGATGGTGAAGATCCTGAAATCTTCATGCTCAAGCGTGTTGGCAAGGGCAAGAAGAAGCAGATTAAGCGGATTTAATTTTGAGAAGAATTGAAACAAGAAAAGGCGATCCCCTTTTGGGGCCCGCCTTTTTCTTGTTTAATAAACCAAAACTACATCTTACAACATCACTCTCAACACTCATATGCCATTGATCACCCTATCTGCCGCGACCGCAAATGATGCCGACACACTCATGGCGCTAGCCCTTGAAGCATTCGGCCCCAGTTACCAACTGTATGACCGTTATCCTCACGGCATCGAATCTCTGAGTTGGCACAAGGAACAAATTGAGAGCGGCTTTCCCCACGCTGTCCTTTATGAAAGTGAGTTGGTGGGTGGAATCTACGTAGAGCCCCTGTCTGATCAGGAAATGAAAATTTCCCACTTCTTCATCAGTCCGAATCATCAAGGCAAGAAAATTGGGAGCACGGTAATCAACCTCATCGAACAACAATACGCTGATGTCAGAAAATGGTCCCTGATTTCTCCTTACAAGGATTATGGGAATCACTATTTCTACGAGAAACATGGATATATCAGAGTAGGTCAGGCCACTCCATTTGAGGGGAGTGAGTTCAAACTTTACCTTTACGAAAAACAGTTATGAAACGGCGCGCTACCAACGCGCCATTTTTTGTTTTCATCTTGCGTTCACATCGCCAGCCAGCTAGATTCCTCCTCATCCAATAACCATTAGCCACACCACCCATCATGTCACTGAAAGATCGCCTGCCTTTTGATTCCGAGCCAGTGTTCCTTATCGACGGAACAGCCCTACTCTACCGTGCTTTTTATGCCCGTGCAGACCTGTCACGCTCGGATGGATTCCCCACCAATGCCATCAACACGACCTTGCGTGTGCTGGCAAACCTTATCCGCGATGAAAACCCCACGCACGTGGCATTCATGATGGATGGCAAAGGGCCAACTTTCCGCCACGATATGTACGATCTTTACAAGGCACAACGCCCGCCCATGCCAGAACCGCTGGTCCAGCAGATCGAGCCTGTACGACGCGGTGTAGAACTGCTTGGCATGAAGCTCCTCGTGTCTAATGGCGTGGAAGCTGATGACTGCATTTGTGCGCTGGCACATCACTATAAGAAAGAGCGCCCTGTGGTTATTCTTGCAGCAGACAAAGATCTCAAACAGTGCCTCGACACTGATGTTGTCATGGTCAGCCAGCACGGCCGCAAGGAAACCATCTACACGCTGGACGGATTCCGTGAGAAAGAAGGTATGGAGCCAGCCACTTGGCCCGACTTTCAGGCCATCATCGGCGACTCCGCGGACAACATCCCCGGTATTCCCAAGGTCGGCCCGGTCACTGCCCGCAAAATTTTCGCTGAAACAGGCCCCACTCTGGAAGAAGTCCGCGACAACTACACCAAGCTGCCGGAAAAGCTTCAGGCCAAGATTGAGCCGGAGCTGGAGAACATATTCATATACCGCGAACTCACCCGCATGAAGACCGACTGCTGCGACATCCCACTGGATGATTTCGCCATGCAGGAAGTAGATTATGATGCGCTTCATGCCTTCCTTGATGAATATGAACTGCGTAGCTTGAAATCATTGCTGCCCAAGCCCAGAAGCCGCAGCATTGCAGCTCCCAAGAAAGCCACAAAGAAAAAAGCGCCTGCCTCCGAAGGTGGAATGCTCTCTCTGTTCGGTGATGCCCCGGTCAAACAGGAAGAGCCAGCCGAACCGCTGCCCGTCAACGAAATCAGCGATCTTGCCGAACTCCCTTCTCTCGCAGGTGAAGACGTAGGCCTGATATTCGAAGACGATGCATTTTTCATCGGTATGGATGATGCCGAGTACCGTTATTCCGGCCCGGTCAAAGAACTGATCGGCGCTCTGGAACACGCCTCTATCATCGCTACACCAAGCGTACAGGCCCTGCTCCGCGCCGACAGCGGCTGGTCATATCTATTGTCTTCACAGTGGTTTGATCTCAGCCTAGCGGCTTTTCTACTAGACCCGGAAGCGCGTAACTACACATGGCCGCGTCTTCGCCAATCTCTGTATCAGGATGGCCGCGCCGAGTTTGCGCCATTCACTGAGACCCTGCACCCGCATGCAAAATCCTTGGCCGCCCTCGCTTATATGCGCGGTATACAAGGACAGGTTCAGGCTGCCGAACTTCTGCCGCTCATGCGCGATCTGGAAATCCCGCTCATCCCCACGCTCGTGTCCATGGAGAAAGCAGGCATTGGCATTGATCTCGATGCGTTCAAAGCATTTCTCGACGATGTCTCCGGCCAGTTGGAAGAGCTGACCAAATCTATCACTGAGCACGCGGGCAAAGAATTTAATATCCGCTCCAGCCAGCAGCTTGCCGCTGTGCTGTTTGATGATCTCGAAATCAAGGCAGGCACCAAGACCGCCACAGGTCAACGTTCCACCGCCAACCAGGTGCTGGAGAAAATCCGCGCCAAGCATCCAATCGTGGAGGACATCCTCCAATACCGCATGCTTGAAAAGCTGCGCTCCACCTATCTGGAACCGCTGCCCAAACTCGTGGACGAAGACTCCCGTCTGCACACCCATTTCAATCAATTGGCGACCGCCACAGGCCGCCTGTCCAGTTCCAAGCCGAATTTGCAGAACATCCCCATTCGCGGAGTACATGGTCCACGTATGCGCGGTTGTTTCACCGCAGGCCCCGGCAACAAGCTGGCTGCGGCTGACTACTCGCAAATCGAACTGCGGGTACTCGCCCACTTCTCTCAGGACCCGGCACTGCTGGATGCCTTCCGCAATGATGAAGACATTCACACACGTACCGCCGCCCTGCTCAATGACAAGACAGTCGAAGAAGTGGAATCGGACGAACGCCGCAATGCCAAGACCATCAACTTCGGTCTGATCTACGGCATGGGCGTACAGAAACTTGCCCGTGAACTGAAGATCACACAGAACGAGGCCAAAGAGTTCACGGAACGTTATTTCGAAAAGCTCTCCACTCTCAAGGCATACTACGACACCATCGTAGAAGACGCGCAGCAGCACGGCTTCGTATCAACACTGGCCGGACGCCGCCGCTTACTCCCAGAGCTGCATTCGACCAACAATCAGGTTGCATCCGAAGCACGCCGCCAGGCCGTCAACACCGTCATTCAGGGCACGGCAGCGGACATCATCAAGATGGCCATGGTCGCAGCCTACAAGGACAAGGAACTCAAAGCCCTTGGCGCGAGTCTTATCCTACAGGTACATGATGAATTGATTATTGAAGCACCAGAAGCCAACATCGAGGCCGCAGGGCAACGACTTGTAGACATCATGCAGCAGGCCGCAGACTTGGCTGTTCCACTAAAAGTCGACATGGGCATTGGAACAAACTGGGCCGAAGCGCATTAATTTAGAGACCATCTGTTGAAAGACCGCCGAAATCGGCGGTCTTTCAACAGATATTCATATATTTCGGTTTTTATGTTACTGGGCATACATAACAGTGGCGTTATGCATATTTAGGCACAATCCTCACATCCTTATACCAATATCAGGATTCACCATGCGCTTAGTCGTTCTGATACTCTTCACCCTCCTACTGCCGAGCACAATCGCTCTTGCAGCGGACTACAAGTATCCCTACGAAGACCCGTATAAAGCCACGGTTTACGGCACTCCACCGGAGTTGGTTCACCATATAAACAAACCAGTTGATCCAAAGCTCCGCTCCCTTAAGGTCGAAGGCCGCAAGATCCCTAAAATCCTCTCATACAGCGAGGATATGTACTATTCCACGGCGCTTCAAAAAGAAGCCGCCGAGCTGATTTTTATCATCGCAGGCACTGGCGCTGAACACGATTCAGCCAAGATGACCTTTCTCACACGAGTCTTTTATGATGCGGGCTACCACGTTGTTGCGCTCTCATCACCCACACATATGAATTTCGTGGTCAGTGTGTCCGAACACGCGGTACCCGGCTACGTGCCTTTCGACGTCAATGATCTTTACCGCGTTATGCTCTGGATAAAACAGGATATAGAGAAAAAAAGTGAGATCACAGGATACTCCATAACAGGCTACAGCCTCGGCGCACTCCACACCGCATTCCTGACTCACAAGGACTCAAAAGCTGGCGATTTCAATTTCCGCAAGGCATTGATGATCAATCCGCCAGTGTCACTCTACCATTCCGTAACCCGCATAGACTCATGGCTCACCGAAGAGAATCTTGAAGGACAGACCGTCCACGATGAAATAGAAGAAATCATCGGTAAATTTTCCGAGTATTACGAACGCGCAGATATCACCGATCTTGATGATGACTTCCTTTTTGAGCTGGTCACCCACGTCGACTTGGACAATAAGGACCTGCGCGCCTTGATAGCTGTCGATTTCAGAGCTTCATCTTCATCCATGATCTTTGCCTCCGATATCTGCAAACAGGCCGGATATCTCGTCCCGCCGGACAAGCTTCCTCTGAGCAATGGAGACCCACTCCTGCCGTATGCCGAAGAGGCTTTCGAGATCAGTTTTAAGTCCTACTTAAATGAATACCTGCTGCCATACGTACAGCATGTAAAGCCGGGCATGGACATGTATACTGCCATGCGCCATTGCAGCCTCTACGACATCCGTTCCTGGCTCAAAACAGCAGACAATGTCATGGTCATCGGCAATAAGGATGATGTCATCCTCGGCGAGCAAGACGTCAAATTCATTAACTCTGTGTTCGACGACCGCGCCCATCTATTCCCCTCAGGCGGCCATTGCGGCAATCTGATGTACACTCCATTCGTAGAGAAGATGCTCGGGATGGTGAAGCCATGATGCGTATACAACTCATCCTCGCCACAGTATGTCTGCTCATGCTCGGAGCCTGCGGACCGCACGCCAAAAACTTGGTGGACCCAGCCCTGAACATGGAACCGACCACCTTCCGCACAGAGGTCAATCACTGGCCGGAAGAAGGCGATCACGACTTTGATTTCTTAGAGATTTACGATCCATGGGAACCCATGAACCGCAGTCTGTATTCATTCAATGCGGGCCTTGATTCAAATGTGGTTCTTCCCATCACCACGGCATACGAAACCGTCATTCCCTCACCTGCACGCACCGGCGTAAACAACGTTATCCAAAACCTTAATGAGATTCCCACCTTTGTGAACTGTGTCCTTCAGGGCAAGGCAAAGAAAACTGGCATCACGACCTCACGTTTCCTTATCAACTCCACACTGGGAGTACTGGGGCTGTTCGACTGGGCTAGTGAATCGGAGTCTCTCCAGCGGCAGCACGAAGATTTCGGCCAGACCTTTGGCGTATGGGGAATGGGTAACGGCCCTTATTTCGTCATGCCGGCATTTGGCCCGTCCAACTTGCGAGATACCGCTGGTTTCGGTGCGGACTTCCTATTCCTGCTCTATCAGATGCACTACACGTATGAGTTGCTCGGCGTGAAGGAAACGCGAGTTGTGGCTTGGAGTGAGTTAATATTGCGCGCATTGAATCGACGGTCGAACACCGCGTTTCGTTATTACTCAACAGGGTCACCCTTTGAGTATGAGCTTGTGAGGTTTATTTATACGAAGAAGCGGGAGCTTGATATTAAGCGCTAGCGTTAAGCTTTTCTTTGGGAAGAGTGAAAGAGAATGGAAGGCCGTCCTTAAAAGGGGCGGCTTTTTTATTTGGGAGAGAAGAGGGGGGAGAAGAGAGAAGAGGAAGACGCCTTCGGCGAGAGTTGTCGCTGCCGCTCCTCCAAGTTTTAATAGCCCTCCCGGCGGGGTTCTTTCTTGGCTAAGCCGCCCCAAGAAAGAACCAAAGAAACTCGGCTTTGCTTAGCTTGCCCGCCCGATGCTTCGCGCCAAGAATCTGATCCAAGCTCGCAGCTTTCGATTCCGCCTACTTCCGCTTTCGCTCCAGTGCGGAAACGAACAAGACGCTGCGCATCGCTTGGTCAGCTTCTAAGCTGCTTTGCAGAGGGCTAGATAGCAACCAACGCTCTTAATCGATACAAACTCTACCTATACACAATCCCCCCTATCGACAACAGTATTGCAACAGGGTATATACAAAACTCGTTACAAAAATCTTAAGGTAAAGCTGCAACATGAGAAAAAAATTTTACGGCTACTATACACCGACTAAAAAAGAGTTCGATGCACTTTGGCAAAATTGTACTTTCGTATTCGATACAAACACACTCCTTAATCTCTATCGATACACAGAAGCCACTTACGGTTCTTTTTTGGAAATACTAGAATCCCTCTCCGATCGTATTTGGATACCCTTTAAGGTCGCAGACGAATTCCACAGAAACCGAATCAATTGTATTTCTGATCAACAAAAAGCATATGATTACTTCATAAAAGCGTACGATAAAGTAGTATGCGATTTTAACTCTACACTAAATAAATACAAACAACACAAGGTGCTAGACATTGAAGAGCACAAGAAGGATCTAGAAGCTTTTACCTCTAAAGCAAAAAAGAAAATTGAAAAAACAAAGAAAAAACACCCTGATTACATCAAAAATGACAGTATATTGAACAATATATCATGTATTCTTCAAAAGAAAATTGGAACTGAATACACAGAGAATTATCTTCAAAAAATTTACGACGATGGTGAGAGCAGATTCTCTAAGAAAATCCCTCCAGGATACATGGATAGAGACAAGAGTGATAATTATAGGCTTTATGGTGATTTAATAATTTGGAAAGATATCATCAACAAAGCAACTACAGATAAAAAATCCATAATATTCGTCACAAGTGACAACAAAGAAGACTGGTGGCTAGAATATAACGGCAAAAGACTAGGTCCACGTCCAGAACTTATACAAGAATTCAAAAAAGAAACAGGACAAGAGATTTTTATTTATAACCCTGCACCTTTCATTAAATACGCATCCACGCATTTACAATTGAAAACAGACAAAAGAATTTTAGATGAGATCGAAAGCGTAAGAAAAAATCAATTCCACGAACTTAAGGAAACAACTTTACGAAGCGCGTGGAATGATATGAATATCCAACAATTCAACAACAGGCTGTCTTACATAGAATCGCAATCTCAGGCAGAACCGAATGTATTGAGAGAGCTTTACCGAAAAGAGCATTTGTACTCAGAAGAGAAAGCAACATTGACCAATAAAATGAACGAGCTTCAGCGACAAATAAAATCTATCGAAATCTTAATTGAAAGTGGAATATCTGACGAAGACCAAGAACAACTAGAAATACGTCGCAACAAAAGAGCCTCTAGATTGGTGGGTTACCAATACAGTATTCATGAGTTAAATGAGAAATTAATGTTAACCAGAGAAAAAATTAGTAAATTTCAGAGAGAGTATAACTTACTTATGGCGAATAATTCAGAAGAAATACCATTCTAGTTCCAAAGTTCAGAGGCTCTCTACACCAGCCCCTTGAGAGAGAATCTTAGAAGCTGACCAAGCGGAAGAGGCGGCTCTTGTTCCGCCAAACGCACAGAGATAGCCGGACTACAGCAATCAAAGAAATGCACACCCTCCCACACTTCGCGAGATGGAGCCGATCCGCTTGGATCAGATTCTTAGGTTCTCACTCGGAGCGGCCAAGCTACTCCCGCCGAGTTTTTTCGTTCTTTTTGGGGCGGCCTAGCCAAAAAGAACCGCCGCCCGCGGAGGGCATGGAAAGCCTTGGGTGTGCAACACCCAATAATGACTCTGCTGCCAAAAGCAGCTTTCACCCATTCTTCATCGCTGCCACAGGCAGCGCATCCCCTCTCTTCCCTCCCATTCTTCCAAAGTTGCATCGCAACCACCCAAATGCTACTCCCCCCTCCATGTCGTACCTCAAAGAATTCAAAGCCGCTCTTTCGCGCACCAAGAAATGGAAAATCGGCGATACCGCCATGTCTGACACCGTTTGCGTCCTTGATCAGGCCGTACTCAACATGCTCGAAGAATCGGGGCACATCCCCTTTTCTCAACGCGCACAGAATCCATTCAACGTTAATTTCGGCATGTTCCATATGCTCGCCAAAAAATTTCTCATTCCCGGTGCCACCATCACTATCGGCAACGTGGCAGTGAATGACGAACCGCGCCTCCCTATCACCACCCCGATGCTCAAGAAGATCATTGAGGACGAATCCGGTGAGGACAATATGAGCATGTACCACGTATGGACGACGCTCCCCGGTGGATACGTCCTCGACCACGTCATGCCCTCGGCACTCCATGCCGACAACATCCTTGAAGTAAATGAGGCTATCCCTGCCGAGCGCTTCATCTACGGACAGGCAGACGAACTCCCCCACGGGCTGACGTATCACCCGATGCTCACCGGGCTGGAATTCTTCGTGGCATCAGGCACCATCGACCCCGAAGCCATGAACTACCTCATGGGCGAGCGATTCGCGAAACAGTACGATTAAGCAAAACGAAAAGCGGGATTCCAGATAATGGAATCCCGCTTCTTATTTGAACGATAAAAAACTACGACGCGGCATGAGCCTGCACATTTAACTCTTAAACGCTTAGTCCAGCGCCACCAATTCCAATTCTCCCCATGCAACAATGGTTTCATTGTACTGAGCGAAAATCCCTTCAAGCCCATGGGCTGTCCATTCCTTGGCCAGATCAAGCACATCATTGATATCAGCTTCAGACTTGAGCCGATTACACAATGAAGTTGCAGCAGCGTCGGCGAAACGCGCATCTTTCGCGCGAATAGCAACAAGATCACCAGAACCAAGGCTGAGCGAATGCCCGATAGTGGCAGATGACGCACAAAGGGCCACTGGGAACGCTGCTTCTTCAAGCTTGAGACCAATTTTGGCATCAGTATCAGGCTCGGCCAGTAGAGCGACAACGCGCTCACGGGTAGAGTGAAGATAGGTATCCCCACCATTTTCCACTAGAATGTTCGGACTTTGTGTCACAAAATGATCGCCAACCGCTTGGGCCACGGCTCCTGCAACTGCTGCCATGGGACCAACACCACAGAGGGCGGCAGCTTCGTACATGGCACGTATCATTTCAGGCGCATTATCTGGGACATCGAGCGGCTGAAGGCTTTCCGCAAACTCGGGATGGAACATGATCCAGTTTTTAAGCTCGCCACGCACCTGAGACACATGGGACGCGATTTCAGCCTGTAAATCCTTCTCCGCCACAATGAGAAGATCAGTCTGCTCCACTGCGACCTGAAAGCTTGTCTCGCCCTGTTGAGGATGGACGGAGTCACGGTAGGTTCGATCTGTGGAAAGATGCCGCTTAGCCATTACGCCTTCCTTGCAATGAGTGTTGCCAATCCCATATTCACTTCTTTGGTCGTAATATTGAATCCCACATCTTCTAGCGCCTCGACAACCCAATCCACAGGCAGGCGCAACTTGGTATAGCAACTTTTGTTGAGTTGCCACCCTTCTTCGGTGCGCTCATTGACGAGATCGTGCACAGTCACGGTTTCCTCCTGATATTCGAGGAAACACGTAAAGATGGCGGTATCATCGGAACGAACAGGGATAAAACGATCTAATCCTTCCAATTCAAAAGAAAGATCGCGATACGTAATTACAAAAGTTCCAGTAGGTTCCAGAGTTTTGAACACAGTTAAGAACATTTTACGAACAGCATCGTTGCTCGGCAAATGAGTCAGCGTATCGCCCATGCAAACGGCAAGTTCCAATGAGTCATTGCAATGAGTGGCAAGCGCAAGGATGTCACCATTCACAGTGGTAATGTCCAGCCCGTTTCCATGCTCTGACAACTCATCAAGGAGTGGCTGACTCATATCAATAGCTGTGACTGAGAATCCAGCCTCCGCCAACGGGATAGCTTGAAATCCTGAGCCACAACCGAGGTCAACCGCACGTTTGGAATTCGTTGGAACAATACCATGCTCTAGAAAAAAGGCACTATTCTCTGCGGCCTTGCTCTTGAATCCACCCCAAAGCCATGAGTAGTGGCGTGCGAGCAGCTTGTCGTAATGATCCTGAAAGGTGGGCATTAAAAGCCCAGGTCTTCGTTGATCAGAACAACCTTGATGCGTCCTTTGGGGAAGGATTTTTCTGTGATGGACCAAACATTACAAATGCGCTGTGGAGAATCACAATCCATACAGTAGCCAGTCTTTACGCACGGTGTCTTCATATCCAGTCGCATGGTGTTCACTGGAGCCACGTATTCCTTGATGCGTTCCATGGCTCGCTGGAGGTCTGGGACAAGCTTGTTGCGGGATACAAATATTACCACATTTTTGGGGCCGAAAGTGATAGCGCCTGTGCGGTTGCCAAACATATCGAGATTGACCAGATGGCCATCCTCTGTGATGGCATTTGTCCCTGTGAAGAAACAATCTACCAGCAGGGCTTGGCGGCGAAGTTCGTATTTTTCTTCATTGGACAAAGATTTGTCCCATGTGTCGAGAGATTCATATTCTTCAGAGTCCCGTAAATATTCATAAAGTCCAGTTTTAGCCAGTGTAATGGACCCACCCCAGGAAACAGACTGAGGTTTTAGCTCAGGCAGGATTTCGTTGAGCACAATCTCTTTTGCTTGTTCAGCATTGTCTGCCTTATAAACATCAAAACCATTTTTAGTGAGTCTCTGCTTGAGTTCCTGAAGATTGAGATCCCAGAAATTGTCGATAGGCTTGTCCATTTCGGCTCCTTTATATATAAGGATTATGTACTATACTTTTATCCGGATTTGGAAAAAGCGTGAAAAAGTTCTCGCTTTCCGGTGCAAAACCTTGTAGCAAATTTCGCTGTCGCACGGAACCCGGTGCGGAGATGATTGTCTGGTTGAGGCGGTCAATTAAGCCTTGACGAGGCCAGGGTCTCCGGTTATATGCTTCCGTTCAACGTAACTTTTATTCGAAATTTTACTCTCAGGAGATATTGATATGAAACGTACTTACCAGCCCAGCAAATGCCGTCGTAAACGTTCCCACGGTTTTCTCGTGCGCTCCCGCACTAAAAACGGTCGTGCGGTTCTCCGCCGTCGTCGCGCCAAAGGGCGTAAGAGATTAGCCGTTTAGCTTTTAGCAAGGAGCGTCGGCTGCTCAAAAGCCCCGCTTTCACGGCATGTTTTGAACGGGGCAGGAAACATTTCACGCGAAGTTTTATCCTGTTCGTCTTAAGACGCAATGAAGACCAAGACGGTATCCGTCTTGGTCTCACCGTGAGCAAGAAGATGGGGAATGCAGTGGCGCGCAACCGGATTAAAAGGGTGGTGCGCGAGTATTTCAGGCTGCATCAGTTTGATTTTAAGTTGCCTCTGGATATAGTTATAGTTCCGAAGCGGAACCTTGAGGCCATGCAGCTCACACTCGCCCTCACCAAAGAAGAGTTCACACCGCTTTTGACCCGTATCGGCAAAAAAGTGGCGTCCTCTTAGAGAGGAAATGATGCGCTCAATCGCCTTGGCGCTCATTTGGTTTTACCAGAAACTCATCTCTCCCTTATTGCCCCCGGCATGCAGGTTCGTTCCGTCGTGCTCAGAGTACGCGAAAGAAGCTGTCATACTGCATGGGGGAATCAAGGGCTCCCTTCTCGCGCTTTGGCGCATTCTCCGTTGCCAGCCTTGGTGCTCCGGTGGCTTCGACCCCGTCCCGGCCGTGTGGCCCTCCGAACAATTTAAAGCGAGAATCAATCCATGGACAAGCAGGAGAAAATCCGCCTAGTCATTGCCATGGCCTTGAGCGCTATTGTCATCTTCGGATGGCAGTATCTCACGGCCCCGTCCGCAGAAGAGCAGGCCGAAATGGCCCGCAAAGCTGCTGTAGCCGAACAAAAAGCCGCTGCTCTTACCCAGCAAGCCGCAACTTCCCAGACCCAAGCCGGTGCACCTGCACCCATGGGTGACTTCGTTCCGACCGCCGGCACTCCCGTCACGGTCGACACCCCGCTCTACACCGCCACGTTCAATTCCCAGGGCGGCATTCTCGAGAAATTTGTCCTTAAAGATTACAAGGACACCATTGAAGCCGATTCCCCGAATGTGGATCTCGTCGGTAAAAATGCCTACGCAAAGGGACCGCTTGGTTTGTTCCTGTCTCGCGGTGGCAACGATGAAATTCATACTTGGAAGTATGGTAAATGGGCCTTTGAAGGCACAGACGTCGTCATGAACGAAACTGATGGAACCAAGTCTATCACCTTCACAGGTGAAGTGAATGGTTACCGCATTGTTCGCCAAATGACCTTCCACGCCGACACCTACCTCATTGAGGAAAACACAACCGTTACGAATCTGAACGCCACAGGCGTTGAGGGTTCCGTATCCTTCACCGCTGCAGCCAAATCCATGTCTGCAGAGGATGATCGCTACAATCCGACCAAGGTTGCATACATGGTCGCTGACGGCCGTGACGAAATGGAAGACCGCGAAGACCTCGCCGAGAAGGGCCTTGCCGCTTCCGGTGGTCTGAAATGGGGTACCATTGAATCCAACTACTTCATGTTCGCTATCGTGCCAGACAATTCCGAATCCACCTTGTCCGCAAGTTTTCAGGACAATGTATTTAGAATGGCTGTTAACGAAGAAGCCACCTTCATGCCGAATGTAGCGAAGTCCTTCAAGGCTTCCTACTTCATCGGCCCCACTGATCGTCAGATGCTGGCCAACATGCCCAACGAATTGGGTGACGCCATCAACTTCGGTTGGTTTGACTTCCTGGCCAAGCCCATGCTCATAGGTATGAACTTCTTCTATGATTACGTTGGCAACTACGGCCTCGCGATCATTATCCTGACTATCATCATCAAGCTCATCTTCTGGCCGCTCTCTCAAAAGAGCTATGGCTCCATGGAGCAGATGAAGAAATTGCAGCCCATGGTTGCCAAGCTTCGCGAGAAGTATGGCGACGACAAGCAGCGTCTCAATCAAGAGACCATGGCGTTGTATAAGACCTATAAGGTCAACCCAATGGGCGGCTGTCTGCCCATGGTCGTGCAAATTCCGGTCTTCTTCGGCCTGTACAAGGCGTTGCTGGGTGCAGTCGAACTGCGTCACGCTCCGTTCATCGAGTACCTGCCGTTCACCGACCTGCCATGGTTGGCTGACCTGTCCGCCAAGGATCCTTACTACATCACGCCGGTTATCATGGGTGCTTCCATGTTCCTGCAGCAGAAGATGACCCCGAGTGCGGGCGATCCGACGCAGCAGAAGATCATGATGCTCATGCCTGTTGTGTTCACTTTCATGTTCCTGCAGTTCCCGTCCGGTCTTGTTATCTACTGGCTGCTCAACAACCTCTTGTCCATCGGACAGCAGTTGATGATCGCTCGTGCCAACAAAGCCAAAGAAGCGGTAAGTAATTAATCTCCATGCCTCCGGGGGCCTATTTCTCCCGGCAGAATAAGGAAAATACAATGAGTGACTTCAAAGAATTCGAGGGCAAAGATCTCGACGAAGCCATCGAAAGTGCATGTGCATACTTCAACCTCAACCGTGATCGTCTGGAAGTAGACATCCTGGCTGGCGGTTCCTCCGGAATCTTCGGTATCATGGGTGTCAAAAAGGCCAAAGTGCAGGCTCGTCCTCGTGCTCAGGTCTCAACAGACGCTCCGGCTGACAAGAAGGAGAATAAGCAGGCACCCAAACGTGAGGCAAAGAAGCCAGCGCCTAAGGCCGCTCCTAAGCCAAAAGCTAAGGACGTCAATGATGATCCTCAGCCGGGTAATAGAATCGAACCGGGCAACGCTATGGAGCCCGAAGTTGATTACGACGAGCTCGACTCCAAGGTAAACGGCAACGTTGTTGAACCTGAACCGGATCTCGAAGCTCTGGACGATACAATCAACGGCAACGTTGAACCCACTCCCCAGCAGCGCAAGCAGCAGGGTCGTGGCCGCAATGATTCACGTGACCGCAAGCCTCAGCAGCGCAAGCAGCAGGGTCGTGGCCGCGATGATCGCAACAAGCGTGACCGTAAGCCTCAGCAGCGCAAGCCTCGTGAGGAACGTCCTCGCCGTGAAGAGCGCCCGCGTCGTGAAGAACGTCCCCGCGCCAATATGGCTGACTTTGATCAGGAAGTGCTGCATGACGCCACCATGGAAGTCATGACGCAGTTGCTCAAGCCTATCGTTGGCGAGACCACTGTGAACGTCACCATCGAAAGCGACCGCGTAAAGGTCTTCATTGATGATGAAGAGAACAGCGGCCTGATCATCGGACGCGAAGGACAGACTCTGTCTTCCCTTCAGTACCTTGTGAATCGCCTCGTCTCTCGCAAGATGGAAGCTTCTGTCCGCATTCAGGTGGACACTGGTGACTATCGAGAGCGTCAGGACGACAAGCTCCGCCAGATCGCAGAGCACCTTGCAGAGAAGGCTGATGACTTGGGTCGCACCCAGTCCACCAAGCCACTCTCTTCATACCACCGCCGTGTAGTTCACCTTGCACTGCAGGAGAACGAAGTAGTCTTCACCCGCTCCAAAGGTGACGGCCCGATGAAACGAGTTTTGATCGTTCCGAAGAACCGCAAGAACGACAATCGTTCTCGTCGATAGTTAAAGCTAAACAAAAGGGCTGGGAGAATATTCTCCCAGCCCTTTTTTTGATTACCGCCAACGAGTTGCACTGTTTAACAGTGCCTGTTATATGCTTTTCAATATTTCCATAAAGTCATTTCCTTCAGCATCATACTATTGGTGACAAAACACCACCTAAGGAGTTCGGTTGTGAAAAAAACGTTTATTGTTTGCCTTGCCTTAATTGTCTGCCTAACTATGGCAAGTGCAGCAATTGCAGAAAACGGTGGCCTTTATATATCCGGTAAAGCTGGTTTGGGCTTTATGCGTGGAGATAAATCTCTGAGCCACAACCAAACAAGCTTGACCAACGAGGAAACGACATGGTCCAATAGCCCCTTCTCATATGGTGCCTCAGTAGGCTGGAATTGGCTTGATTCAGGTGTGCCACTCCGTACTGAAGTTGAATTTTACGACCACGGTTCAATGAAAATGAAGCATGCTGATAGCAATGCGACCTTTGATATAACTACAGAGATCCAGACAATTCAATGCAATATGTTCTGGGACTTCCATAACGAGACCCGCTTTATCCCCTATTTAGGTGGTGGTGTTGGTATGGCTAATTTAAAAACAAGTGGTAAAAGCAAATCGAATGTTTCCTACAGCTTATTTGCTGGGGCAGCATACAAAATTACGGAAAGCTTTCTCCTTGATATGCAGTATAGAGTTAATCATTTTGGGGAAATCAAATTCGACAACACACAAGGCGACAACGAGTACTACGGCAAGATCAAAAACATCTACGCCATTGAAGGAACTCTCGGTTTACGCTATCAATTCTAATTAAATCACACGTAAGAAAAAGGGCAATCCCAATTGGGATTGCCCTTTTTCTTACTAACTAATTCAAATAATTTTGGCCTTCTATCCTGCCCTAGCAGCCACCTTGGCAGCCTCTTCTGCTTTACCCTGCGCTTCAAGCGCTTCAACGAGCACATCCCAGTATGCATCCTTGCCCGGAGAAAGGGCTGAGGACTGACGGGCGAGCACTTCTGCGATCTGTGGATCTTCTCCCTGATCGAGATAGAGCTTAGCTAGCAAGTGCATAGCCTGATGATCGTTGTGATCAGCATTCAAAGCAAGGTGCAGATACTCTCGAGTCTGCTCGATATCTCCAAGGCGGTACGAAACACGTGCAAGGGGCCTAAGCACCATACGCTCCCCACCCGGCTGGTCTGCGGCCTTCTGATACAGCTTAACTGCCTTCTTGTAATGTTTGGCGCTCTCTTCAAGCGAACCAAGCCGCATGAGCGAATAGACGTGGTTCGGCTCTGCCTTGAGACATTGACGATACGCCTGTTCTGCTTTTTTGAGATCACCGAGTCGATGATTAGCCCAACCAAGATTGTAAAGCGCCATAATGTCTTTCTTATCAATGGCGATAACTTCCTCAAAATGCTGACGGGCATCCTCAAATCGTCCGAGCTGAGCGAAACAGATGCCGAGTGAGTTGCGAGCGAGCAAGTTCTTCTCATCATCGAGAAGAGCGAGCTTAAACTCATCAATAGCACCAAAGATGTCACCATCCATATAGCGCCGGTCAGCAGACAGATTGAGCGAAATTGAATCGAAAACAGCAACACGGGGATCAGGCAACAAAAGCGCATGTTCAAGTGCCTTGCGACAATTATCCATGACATCGGTACGATCAAAATTAAGGAATGGATAGTTCGCGGAACCAATGGAGACTTTTATGCCCAACGAATCTACGGCGAGCTTCTCTACCTCCAGAGTTCTGGCTCGCATGGTTTCTGCGTCCAATCCTTCTGAGAAAAAGATCATACCATTGAGGCCGTATCGCCCACCAAAAGCCCCATCGCCGAAGGCTCCACGAGCAAGGTTGGCAACATTGGCAACCATCTGGTCCATGGCCTCCTGATAGCCGTCCTCGCTTTCTGCAGGCTGATCAAGAATACGAATAAGAGACAGGCCAAAAGTCTCAGGTGCAAGACGTGCGGTCGAGAGATTGGAAATAAAATCGCTATAGCTGAACAATTTGGTGGTAGCGTCCTTACGCACAGTGTCGTCCTTGGAATCCTTGGCTTCTGTGTTAGTAAACAGGCTCTCCTCGCCCTCAATGAGTTTGAGGCGATCCCCCTTCTCCACGGTCCAGGCTGCATCGCCCAGATGAAGCACTTCGGCAAAAGCGATTTCGTCTTGCACTTCGACCAGTACCAATTCACCTTTGTACATAATGGGAGAACGAGCTGCGCCCTGCTCTCCTTCTGGTTGCCCAAGCTTGGAGGCACGCACGAGAAACCGCTGTCCCACTTTGGCCCCGGCGGACTCACCTATGGAAACGAGGAAACGATTCATGGGCATTGTTTCAATAACTCGCCCACCCTTTGACAGGATATCCGCATAACCGAATACACGGTTACGGCCCTGATCCTTGGCAACAGCAACACCCTTACGAGCTTTGCGCACGAGCATACGGGCCTGTTCAGAAGATGTGCGTCGGAACTGCCCACCTTCCAAGCCTTGCGGATAATTCACAAAGCCGAGAGAGCCAGAAATGGTGATGGTATCGTTGGTGATATCGTCCACGAATGACAACTTATTGATTCCCGAACGAATGACTTCCGACAACTGGAAACAGGCTCTTGGCTTTGCATCAGGCAGCAAAACGGCGAATTTATCGTTGGCGAAACGAGAGACGGTTGTATACTTGGGACAAACCAGATCGAGCAATACGCCAACCTCAGCGATAATGTCATCACCTGTCAGATAGCCGTAATGCTCGTTGATAGGCTGAAAATTATCCAGATCCAGAAAGATCACACCTAGGGTGCCGGAGAAAGCGAGGTCAGCCTCTCGGCCATCTACTCCTGCCCGACAACTACCATCAGCAATACACCCCTGCACCTGATCAATCGCCTTGCCCAATTCACCCAAATAGTAGTCGCGAGTATATAACCCGGTAAGCGAATCAGTGACGCTTTTCTTGTACAGAGCGATCTTTTCCAGAACGGCACTGGCAAGAGCCGCAATATACTTGGGCGCAGTGCTTGGTGCTTTGAGACGAACACCTTTGGCAATGAAGTAGCAAAGCATCTGCCCCTGAAATACCAGCGGCAGGATAAGCTCCTTATCCTCAGCCCGGTATTCCGGGTCCGGCGCAGTGTCCGGAATTTCTCTCGGGAAAAAGAGGCTATAAGAAGTGAAGGGAAGAAATTCGGCAATACAATCCTTGATGGTATGCTCGAAATCAATCAGCTCCTGAGGAGTGAAGGATATGGCCCCGTCCGCAAAGATGTCGTTTATAGTCCTCATGGTCTGGGAGAGTACACCGCAGACGCATTTTTCTCAATCGAAAGTTCGCTACCAATCGCTTAAACCAGAGGGGGTTGTGAGAACATCCGTTGAGCCTGTCCCTCTTTTAGGAACTTCAAAAAAAGCGAGGCCGAAAGCATCAGCTTCCGGCCTCGTTTCATAACTGTATCTAAGCGGTGACTAGATCTTGCAAGCAGTGCGAAGATCGTCAACTGCATCGGTCTTTTCCCAACCGAACTCAGGCAGCTCACGTCCGAAGTGACCATAGTTGGTGGACTTCTGGAAGATGGGCTTACGCAGGTCGAGGCGCTTCAGGATGTAGTAGGGGCGCAGGTCAAAGACTTCGGTGACAGCTTTGGTCAGCTGCTCATCGGTGACTTTGCCGGTACCGCGGGAGGAAACCACGACGGATACAGGCTCGGCAACACCGATTGCGTATGCGATCTGAACTTCGCACTGGTCGGCCAAGCCGGCAGCAACGATGTTCTTGGCAACGTAACGGGCCATGTAAGCGCCGGAACGGTCAACCTTGGACGGATCCTTACCGGAGAACGCGCCACCGCCGTGAGCACCAGCTCCACCGTAGGTGTCGTTGATGATCTTACGACCAGTCAGACCGCAATCGCCAACCGGGCCACCGATGACGAAACGTCCGGTGGGGTTGATGTAGGATTTGAGATTTTCGTCAATGAGCTCCTCAGGCAGAGTCTTCTTGACGACTTCACGCAGGATATCTTCCTGCAGCTGAGCCAGCTCAACGCCTTCTGCGTGCTGAGTGGAGACTACAACGTTATCAATGCGCATGGGCTTGCCGTTGTCGAACTCAACGCAGACCTGAGTCTTGCCGTCGGGACGCAGGTAGTCCAGAACGCCTTCTTTACGAACGTCTGTGAGACGCTTGGAAAGCTGGTGAGCGTAGTAGATGGGAGTAGGCATCAAAGTCGGAGTCTCATTAGTAGCGAAACCGAACATCATGCCCTGGTCACCAGCGCCCTGCTCTTCGGGTTTCTGACGGTCAACACCCTGAGCGATATCCGGGGACTGCTTGTCGATAGAAGAGATAACTGCGCAGGTTTCCCAGTCAAAGCCCATGTTATCGGCAGAGTTGTAGCCGATGTCTTTGATGGTGTTACGAACGATTTCGGTGAAATCGGCGTAAGCAGTGGTGGAAATTTCACCAGCGATAAAAGCCATACCTGTGGTAACCAGAGTTTCACAGGCTACGCGAGCCATTGCGTCCTGGCCGATGATTGCGTCCAGAATACCGTCAGAAATCTGATCGGCTACTTTGTCGGGGTGACCTTCGGTCACGGACTCGGAAGTAAAGAGATACTTACCTTCAATCTGCATGGAATCCTCCTAAAAGGTTCTACTTGTAAAAACGCACCTAGAAGTCAGCGTTGAGATCGCACTCAAGGACTTCATCGATGCCGTTGTTGTTATCTGCTACGATGACCCGCGGTTTGCGCGTGCGGGCTTCGCTTTCATCAAGCCACATGTACGTGGCGATGATCACGCGCTGGCCTACTTCACCCTTATGAGCAGCCGCGCCGTTGAGACATATCTCTCCGGGGCCGCCAGGGATGGCGTAGGTAGTCAGGCGTTCGCCATTGTCCAGATTGTACACATCCACCTGCTCGTAAGGCATGATGCCTACGGTCTTCAACAGCTTGGTGTCGATGGACAGGCTCCCCCGGTACTCCAGGTTAGCGCAGGTGATGGTTGCGCCGTGAATCTTGGCGCTCAAAAAACAGCGTTGTGCCACTGTGTTTATACCTCGATAAGAAGGTTATCGATGAGCCGGGCCTTTCCAACACGGATAGCCACGGCCGCAAGGACCGGACCCGAAATATCTGTCACAGGGACAATGGACTCCGGGTCAACAATCTCAATATAATCCACAGAGCCCATGGGCAATGTGGTTGTATACTCTTCAATCAAGAACCGCTTGACCAAATCAGCCTGATTCTGACCAGCCCGTACTGTATCGGCAGCTTTCAGCAGACCTTGACGGATGGCAGGGGCGGCAGCGCGTTCTTCTTTTGTCAGATAAGCATTGCGCGAGCTCATGGCCAGACCATCAGCCTCACGAACAATCTCATGCCCGATGATTTCTACCGGAATGTTCAGGTCGCGCACCATGCGTTTAAGAATGGCGAGCTGCTGCCAATCCTTCTGGCCGAAAACGGCAACATTAGGCTGAGCGAGCATGAACAACTTGGTAACGACAGTGCAGACTCCACGAAAATGCCCCGGCCGGGACGCACCACACAAGTGCTCACCTAGTTCGGGGACATCAATCCACGTAGCGTGGTCACCGTCATACATATCATCTTTATTAGGCGCGAAGAGCAAGTCAGTCCCTTTGGACTCGGCCTTGGCTTTATCGCCGTCAAAATCGTGGGGATAGTTACCCAGATCTTCGCCTTCTCCAAACTGTGTCGGATTCACAAAGAGGGTAACAATGAGCTTGTCGCAAAGAGGACGAGCACGCTCCATGAGAGCCTGATGGCCGTCATGGAAAAAGCCCATAGTCGGCACCAGCCCTATGGTCAGGCCTTGGCGTCGCCATTCAATACATTGCGCTTGAAGCGCTTTGGGATCAGTAATTACGTTCATTATTTCTCCGCCACCTCTACAGTGACTGAAGAATTAGCTAAGACCAATTTAACAGAATGTCAATATCTAAATGTATTGATATAGTCCAAACGGCGCGGGGTGAGGTGGAAGTTTTTGGAACTGACGAGGTAGGAATAGCACCGTTTGCAAATACGCTTCGCTTTCTCTTTTGCCTTTCAAAAAAACGTCCTGTACAACCCCTTCATGTCCAACTTGAAACACGCCAACGACACAGTCGCCGCTATTGCCACTCCTCCGGGAGACGGCGGCGTCGGTATTATCCGCATTAGCGGTAAAGATGCCCGCACAATTGCTGCCAAAATTTTTCGTGCTGCAAAGAAAAATTTCGCAGACTTCGAACCATATCGTCTGCACTACGGTCACATCCTTGATCGCGATGGTCACGAGCTTGATGATGTACTGGCTGCATACATGCCCGGACCCAATTCATATACAGGTGAAGACATCGTCGAAATCAACTGTCACGGCGGACGAGCTATTCTCAATGCCGTGCTGGAAGAGATTCTTGCACTGGGCGCACGTCTGGCCGAGCGTGGCGAGTTCACCTATCGCGCTTTCATGAATGGCCGCATGGACCTTTCTCAGGCCGAGGCCGTGGCTGAAATGATCCACGCGCCCACCAAGGCAGCCATGCATCTCGCTCAGGTTAAGTTGTCCGGCTTGCTCGGTGAGAAAATTTCCACGCTCCGCATGAAGCTGGAGCATCTCCGCGCACAACTTGTTGTTGCGGTGGACTTTCCGGACGATGAAGTCGAATGCCTTGCACCCGACGACCTCATTCGCATCAGCAGTGAGGTCCGAGGCGAAATTGAAACTCTGCTTTCTGCCGTGGACCGTACCCGTGCATGGCGCGAGGGAGCGCTCGTTGTCTTGGCTGGACGCGTCAATGCTGGTAAGTCCTCCATGATGAATGCCTTACTTGGACGCAACCGTGCCATTGTCACGGACCAACCCGGCACCACGCGAGACTATCTGGAAGAATCCATCAACCTCGATGGCCTGAACATCCGCCTCGCCGACACCGCAGGCATGCGTAAAACTGACGACGCCATCGAAGCGGCTGGATTGGAAAAAGGCCGTGAGCTCATGGATCAAGCCGATCTTGTCTTACTCCTCGCTGATGGAACCGCACCGCTTACCGACGAGACGCTGAGCACCGCAAACACACTCGACGCAGCTAAGACTCTGGTCGTGCTCAACAAATCCGATCTGCCTAACTTTGACGCAGCCCACGGCAAGCCACTGTTGGGCCTCGGCCTTGAGGTTGTAGAAGTCTCCGCCAAGACCGGAGGCGAAATTGAAATGCTCTGTGCGCGGATTCGCGATCGAGTTCTCCAAGGTTCAGGCCAGCCCGACCCGGACGAACTCGCGCCCAATGCGCGACAGGCTGCGGTCTTGTCTTCCGCCAGCGAAGAACTACTCCTGCTTGAACAGGACACCGAGATGAGCATTCCTTACGATCTGCTGGGAGTACGACTGGAGACAGCCTGTGACACTCTCTCCGGCATCACTGGTGAAATCACATCCAACGAAATTTTGAACTCTATATTTGATTCATTCTGCATAGGAAAATAATGATGAGCGACACTACTGAAATTGCACCCGAAGTCATCGACATCAAACACGTAACCTGTGGCCTTGTCCCTCTAATGCAGACGCACATGGGCGGCGCGGAAGATCATGTCGACTACATGGAATTCATCATCCGCCAAGGCATTGAAACTGAGCTGTGGAATTCATTCGGCACAGGCGGAGAATGGCGTATGACAGAAATAAGGAATGACCTATTTCATGACGTCGCATGTTTTGTCCGCGAAGAAATCAGCGAACTTGATCCGCTTGGGTTGATGGACTTCTAGCAATGCCTGCAATTGTTATCACAGAATCCGGACCGGAGCGTTTTGATGACATCCGGCCATTGTGGGAGCAATTAAACGACCATCATATCGAGACGTCCTCTCACTTCTCTGCCGACTTCGAGCAATTATCATTCGAAGACCGCAAGAAAGGATTGGAAGCCAAGGCTGCTCGGGGAAAACTCCGCCTCTTTTTTGCCAAGTCAAATGATCAGATTGTTGGACAATGCGTTGCTTCAATCATGCCCGAAGGACTAGGTGAGATAGATTCCATCTTCGTCTCGCCATCATGCCGAGGCCAACGTATCGGCGACGCGCTCATGCAAGCCACATTGAAATGGCTTGATACAAATGGAGCACAGAAGAAAACCGTTGTCGTTATCCACGGCAATGATTCAGCCAACTCATTTTATGCACGATACGGATTTCAGCCTCGATCTACTTGTCTCATGCAGACGGACTCAGCTTAGAACTCGTCTTCATTCTTAGCAGCCGGAATATCCGGCGCGATGAACTTCAACACAGCATAGCCGAGTCCACCCGCCACCAATGAGGCGAACAGGATAGAGATCTTCGACAACTCCACCAAACGGGAGCCGTCTTCAAATGCGAGGTTCGCAATGAAGATGGACATGGTAAAACCGACACCAGCCAAACATGCCGCGCCCCAAAGGTGCGCCAAGGTTGTACGGTCCGGAAAGTCTGCCCAGCCCATTTTCTTGACCAGCCAGCACGCTCCGGTCACACCGATCTGCTTGCCGAGCACCAGACCAGCAAAGATACCAAGTGATACCGGTGTTGCCAATTCGGTAAGCACATCACCTTCCAAGGCTACGCCAGCATTTGCCAACGCAAATATGGGCATGATGCAGAATGCTACCCACGGATGCAGTGCGTGCTCAATATTCTGAAGCGGTGTGGTTGCGTCCTCGTAGGCGTGTTCCATGGAATGCAGAGCCATCTGCTGTTCCTTATTGGTCAGCACAGTTTTGCCTGGAGTGATCGCCATTTCAAACGTGTCGGCAGCATTACGCAATTTCTCCACGAACGAACTGCAATTCATACGCGTACCAGCCGGGATAGTCATTGCTGCCAGCACACCCGCAATGGTAGCGTGGATGCCGGACTTGAGAAATGCGAACCAAACAATAACGCCAACCACCAGATATGGAATGGAATGGCGGATTCGCCAATGAAAATTGAATACTGCCATGAGACCAAGGAAAGCCACGCCAACGGCAAGCGCGGCGAGGTCCAGCGACGAGGTGTAGAAAATGGCAATAACAAGGATTGCACCAATATCATCTACAATGGCGACGGCAGTCAGAAAGATTTTAAGTCCAATGGGTACGCGATTGCCCAGCAAGGACATGATACCAAGGGCGAACGCGATATCGGTAGCCATGGGGATTCCCCAGCCACCAATGGATTCATGCCCCATATTGAATGCAGCAAAGACGATTGCAGGAACAGCCATTCCACCCACAGCCGCGGCCACGGGCATGATGGTCTGACTTGGCGTGGATAAACCACCCACCATAATTTCGCGTTTAATCTCCAGTCCAACTACGAAGAAAAATATCGCCATGAGACCGTCATTGATCCACAGGATGGCGGCTTTGGAAAGCATCCAGTCGCCTATTCCTACAGTCAACTTCGTCTGCCAAAGGGCGTGATACGACGCTGCCCACGGGGAATTCGCCCAGCCAAGAGCGACCACAGTACAGATCATAAGCGCAATACCGCCAGCCGCTTCCATCTTGAAAAAGTCATTGAAGGAACTGAGAAGATAACGGATGGGAAGTGGACGATCGACGGGTTTGCTCATGGGTAACTCCTGTATTGGTTAGGGGGAGTATAGCAGCATTTACTGGGAGAGCAACACCTTAGGCACCCCATGAAGAAAAAGACAGTTTGATGAATTATTGAACAGCTTGTCGCTCGTTCATGATTTCAACCATCTGCTGAGTAAGGCTCTCGGCAAGTTCCTGCCCCCGTTGCCCCAACTTCTTGGAAAAGACAGTATAATACGGCAACGTTTTAAAAACGAGAGAGACGTGCACATCATCCTCAATATTGAGGCGTTTAAGCTGATACCCCCCGCTCAACTTGTAGCTGAGAATAGACTCGAATCTGCCCTCGCCCAACATTCGGTAGAGCGTATCGCTATCCTTGACGAACTCAACGTGACCTTCAAGAGCCTCAAGCACGCCCTCGCCATAAAAGTATCCACGCACCGCCCCCAGATTGCTCCCTTTCAAGTCTTCCAAAGATTGATACGACTTGTTTGCTTCTTTACGAGAGTAAACAAGAATTTCATCTACAATAGGACTTTGCGAAGGATAATATAAATACTTAGCCCGATCTTTTGCCCAGAATGCAGACGTCATTGCATCCACACGGCCCATCTCTGCATCCATCAACAAGCGAGCGAAAGGTCGGTTGACGAAAACTGCAGTATGCCCCATGCGGAGACACGCCTCCCGGATTAAATCAATAAGTGGACCTTGGGCAATACCGTTTCGCTTGATCGTCAACGGCGGAAAATCATCATAACCAATGACCAACTCCTCAGCCTTCACAGGAGAGGAAAAGAACAAGGCGAAGCCCAAAAAACACGCCATGGTTATTTGCAGGATTCTTATCATCATAAATAGATTTTCGCCCTAGGGCTTCTCACGTCAATTCGCTTCCACAGCTCTCTTCCGTTGAAGAATCTGTTCGATTTCCGTCCCAAACATGTCTGCCAATTTCTGGGCACGCTCTCCAAGCTTCTTGGAAAACGGAAAGTAGTACAAATGACGATTGAGCACCAAGCCAACCTTGACTTTGCGTCTAAGCTCCAACTGATCCAAGTAATAATTCCCGCTCAGAGTACTGCTCAACACCACATTAAAGCGCCCTTCCTTAAGCATGTTAAAGAGCAGGCTGTTGTCTTTCACATAGACCACATTAGACCCGACCTTCTCCAGCACACCTTTGCCATAGTAGTAGCCACGAGCTGCACCAACACGCTGCCCGCTAATGTCGTCAAGAGATTGAAGCTTAAGGCCGCTGGCAGTTGTTACATACAATACAATACTATCATCGATTGCCCCTTTATCGGGGAAGGTGAGAAATTCCCTGCGCTCGTCGGATGGTGTTACAGCGACAATGGAATCAACAGCTCCAGTCTTGGCGTCTAGTAAAGCACGGGTAAATGGCAGCTTCACAAATACGGGGGTAACATCATGTTTCCAGCAAACCTCACGGATAAGATCAACGCCTACCCCCTGAGCAGTGCTACCTATACTATAAGAATATGGAGGAAATTCATCATAAGCAAACCGAAGCTCCTCGCAGGAACTTGGCGTGGAAAGCAATAATGAGAAGAGAATCGCACAAATCGCGATCATCGTTGGGAATTTCGCAGTCATATGACTACTATTACCCGTTTCGTTCTACGAGGCAATTATAAGACGCAATAAAACGTAAACATCAGACAGGACAGCACATATCTCTTTCCTGTCGGCTCATGTCTGCACAGTAGATAAGATTCCGCTCGCTACCCTTATGATAAAAGACATTTGAAATAGTCGTGCAGAGATTGCCTGATGCCAATGAGATGTACGGCGAGGTTGTGAACTTCTCTAATCCCGCCTGAATGGGCAGAAAGTACTCCTTGAGCGAATGGTCTGCACCGGGACGCGCTGGCTCATAGAGAAAACGCTTACTCTTTTTGAGCTTATTGGGATTGCACAGGGAATCAGACAACTGCCGCCCTTTCATATCCAGAACATATAGACATTCCAAATTCGGGTACGTGTCAATGAATCGCGTCAACGCACGATTGATCTCACAGGAAGGCGTCTCAGCCAATGCCTGACACATGGTCAGCATCAGCAAATCATAATTAGAGTACAGTCGCTTTTCTTCGGCAATCCTGCGAGTGCGATTCTCCTTATGGCATTCAGCCAGAGCATCCACCTTCGCAGCCACACCGGGCACAGCATCCAAACCCGGAGCAGGACGAGCAAAGAAAAAGCCCTGAAAGACATCAATACCATTATCCAGCAAACACATGGCCTCTTCACCAGACTCTACACCTTCAGCCAGTACCATGCAGCCAAGACGGTTTGACATCTGTACGAAGCTGCGAACGACTTCAAGCTTGTGAAACTGTTCGTTGACGTCAGTAATCAGCGAACGATCCAGCTTAATAACATCCGGCTTGATCATGGGGATTCGGTCCAGATTGGAGAACCCTGCCCCAACATCGTCCAGAGCAATGAGGAAATTCTTCTTGCGATAATATCGAACGAACTCCAAAAGCGCGTCACTGTCATCACACCGGGATTCGATTATCTCGATAATGACATTATTCGGACTCACTCCACACCGTTTAACCAGCTTGAGCAAGTGATTCGATCCCTGCGTCATGGCATTGATACAGGAGGCATCAATATTCATGGAGAGCATGACACTCTTGTCTTTTCTGTGCAGCGCTGCAAAAGATTCCACGGCTTTTGTTCGGCAAACCCGATCAAGAGCGAGCTTGGTTTCTGCATCTCGAGCCTGACCGAATAGCTGTATCGGAGGTATAAGCTCCCCACTCTCAGGGTCAAAACCTCTACTCAACGCTTCCAACCCGATAACGGATTTACGCTTCAGCGAGACCTGTGGCTGGAAATGAGTGAGAACAGCGTTGTTCTCTATGATTTCAAAAATATCGGGGACAACGGTCAGCATTGGAATTTCTTCATGGTCTATAAGTTGTCATGGAAGCGACATAAACATCGGGGCAGCCATTCTGCCCCGATGTTTATATATAATCGCATTCTACTATCTACAGGATGCCGTCCTCACCAGTGCGGATGCGGAGGGCCTTGGCAAGCTCAGTGACAAAGATGACGCCGTCACCCTCGGTTCCAGTCTGCCCTGCCGCCTGAATCGCGTCGATTGCCGGAACTTCAAAGTCATCGTTCACGCCGATTTCAAGACGAACCTTCTTGAGCAGGTTCACTTCCATATGGACGCCTCGATAGGTTTCCGTAAACCCTTTCTGGCGACCAGATCCAAGGATATTGGTCACGGACATGGAGTAGATTTCCTTGGCAAACAAGGCCTGCTTCACGTCATTCAGCTTTTCAGGCCTAATGTATGCTACTATGAGTTTCATCGTCTTATTCTCCTTAATTCTATTGAGGTGGTCTCATTCATTCCTTTCTTTCGAACTGTCAAAATGGTTCGAGTGCAACGCTGCAATCGGGCTATTTTCAACAGTTCTATTCGTTGGAGAACAACTGGAAGCCGTTGTACGATTCAGAACCGTGCTCAGCGATATCCAAGCCCTTGAGTTCTTCTTCCTTGGTGACGCGAAGTCCGAACATGGCCTTAACGACAGACATCAGAATGTAACCAGCACCGAATGCCCAGGCGAAGAAGACGCCTACACCGATAAGCTGCACGCCAAGCTGGGCGAAACCGCCACCGTAGAACAAACCGCCATCAACATTGAAGAGCCCACAAGCCAGCGTTCCCCATGCACCACACACACCGTGGACAGAAGAAGCACCGACGGGATCGTCGATCTTGAGCACTTTATCGATGAACTCGATGGACAGGACTACCAGCAGACCAGCGATGGTACCGATGACAATGGAACCAGTGGGAGACACCGTGGCACAACCAGCGGTGATACCAACCAGACCAGCCAAAGCGCCGTTCATGGTCATGGAGATGTCAGGCTTTCCGTAGCGGAACCAGGAGATGAACATCGCACCGAGGACGCCACCACACGCAGCCAGAGAAGTATTCATGGCAATGAAACCGATAGTATCATCAGCAGTAGTAGTGGAACCGGGGTTGAAACCGAACCAGCCGAACCAAAGGATGAATACGCCAAGACCTGCCAGCGGGATGTTGTGACCGGGAATAGCCTTTGCCTTGCCATCTTCAGTGTACTTGCCGATACGGGGACCGAGAACCATGGCACCAGCCAGAGCGATCCAACCACCAACAGAGTGAACTACAGACGAGCCTGCGAAATCACAGAAGCCGAGAGCTTCAAGCCAGCCAGCACCGTCGTCGCCGAGCCACAAAGAGCCCCATGCCCAATGACCTGACAGCGGGTAAATCAGACCTGTGAGAACGATAGATACGATGATGTAGCTCGAAAACTTGGTACGCTCGGCCATACCACCGGAAACAATGGTTGCGGCAGTGGCAGCGAACACGGACTGGAAAAACCAGAAAGTGTAGGTCCACGGCAGATCAGCTTCGGCAACACCGCCAAGGGCATAACCCGAGGTGCCGATGAACCCGCCAGCATCGAGGCCAAACATGACCGCGAAACCGAACAGGAAAAAGCAAACAGAACCAACGGAGAAATCCAGGAAGTTCTTCATCATGATGTTACCTGCGGATTTGGCGCGGGTAAAACCAGCCTCGACACAACCGAATCCGGCCTGCATCAAGAAAACAAGAATTGCGGCAACCAGTGTCCAAAGGACGTTACCATTGGACTGTGTGAGGTATTCAACCTCTTCAGCGTGGGCGAGGGCCGGAGCCATAACTGCCACCATGGCAGCCAAGGCGACTGTGACCTTCGTGAATGTGGGGATCAGGGACTCTCTCAAAAACATTGCGATTCTCCTCCTACAGTGGAATGCGTTTCTAACCTACACCCCTCTATCAAGAGTCGTGCCAAAGTCGTTCTTATATTACTATTAATGTAAACAGTCACTTTTTAGCCTATTTCAAAATTATGCTTTTTGCTAAAAATGTTATTATATGCGTTTTTATAGAATTTTAATTGCATCAAATTGTCAATTTGAAACAGGGATAAAAATGACCGTCGGTCACAAATAAAATTAAAGAAAACACATAAAAGCTTGATATCATTGATAGTAATTTTATTGACAAAACTACACACACAACATAGCCTTTCCTCCATGAAATCCATCAACATCACTTCTGCATCCTTTTCCGACTTTACCAGCTTTACCTTTTGGTATTGGTATAGCCACGCTCGTGGTCTCGGAAGAGGTGTGTTGTAAGCCAGTTGGTGGATTACTAAACAAACAAAACCTCTTCAGGGGCCGCGGGCGAAAGCCGGCGGCCCTTTTTTATGGTAAGCCGTCGGCAAGAGAAGATCCTGGCATCAAGAAGAGAAAACTCAGGAGAGAGAGTTCATGCATATCGGCAAAGCAATCAGGTTGGAACGAATCGTTAACAGGAACACCGGACGCACTATTGTGGTCCCCATGGATCACGGCGTTACTGTCGGCCCCATCGATGGGCTGGTAGATATGAGAGAAGCTGTAGGCAAAGTCGTGGCCGGTGGCGCCAACGCAGTCATCGAGCACAAAGGCCTCGTACGCTGCGGTCACCGCGCATCAGGTAAGGACATCGGTTTGATCGTCCACCTGTCCGCATCCACTTCCCTGTCCCCCTTCCCCAACGCCAAAGCGCTGGTCGCATCGGTTGAAGACGCTATCCGCCTTGGCGCGGACGCCATCTCCATCCATTGTAATCTCGGAGACGAAACCGAAGCAGCCATGCTTGCCGATTTCGGTAAAGTATCGTCCGAAGCCGCCAACTGGGGTATGCCTCTTCTCGCCATGGTTTACGCTCGTGGCCCCAAAATCTCCGATGAATACGCCCCTGAAGTAGTAGCTCACTGCGCCCGCGTAGGCGTGGAACTCGGTGCAGACATCGTCAAAGTCCCCTACACTGGTGACATCGACACTTTCGGTAAGGTTTGTGATTCCTGCTGTGTACCTGTAGTAATTGCTGGTGGACCGAAACTGGACAGCACCGAGTCATTCCTTCAAATGGTACATGATTCCCTTGAAGCAGGTGGCGCTGGACTCTCCGTCGGTCGCAACGTATTCCAGCACGATGATCCCACCCGTCTGGTGGAAGCGCTGAATATGGTTGTCCACGACGACGAGACCGTCGAAACCGCACTCAAACACGTTAATGGATAATATACGGAACTCATCATGAAAAAAGTCATCTTCAAATCCGTCCCCTTCGACAAGAATCTCGTCACCATCGCCCTTGAATCCGGCGTGGACGCAGTTATGGTCGAAAAAGATAAAGTCAAAGACGTGCAAGCCTTGAGCAAAATCAAGACGATTACTCCGGAAGACATGCCCGTTGTCGAACTGACCAAGAAGTCAGATGAAGACATCGCCATCAAAGGGATTAACGAAGGCAAAGAGGTGGTCCTCAAAAAGGGATGGGAGATCATTCCAGTCGAGAACATCCTCGCTCAGGTCAACACCCTCGCCCTCGAATGCGAGAACTACGATCGCGCCATCCTTGCTGCCGGAATCCTCGAACGCGGTTGTGACACTGTCGTCATTCTGCCTGAGGGTGCAACCGACCTTAAGCAGATCGTCGCAGAACTCAAACTCTCACAGGGAACCATGGACCTCCAAGTCGGAACCATCACCGAAATCGAATCCACAGGCCTCGGCCATCGAGTATGTGTAGACACCATCTCCATGCTCAAAAAAGGTCAGGGAATGCTCATCGGTAATTCCTCTGCATTTTCCTTCCTCGTTCACGCCGAGACTGAGTCCAACCCTTACGTTGCCGCCCGTCCATTCCGCGTCAACGCAGGAGCAGTCCACGCCTACGCCCAGATGCCCGGCGACAAGACCACGTACCTCGAAGAACTCGCAGCCGGAACCGAAGTGCTCATCGTCGGCGCAGATGGAGCCACCTCCCTCGCCACCGTTGGACGAGTCAAAGTCGAAGTCCGCCCCATGCTGATCATCAAGGCAGAAGTAAAGACCAAAGACGGCATCAAAGAAGGCCAAGTTTTCCTGCAAAATGCCGAGACCATTCGCGTAGTGTCCGACAAAGGCGAACCCGTTTCCGTGGTCACCTTGAAAGTTGGTGATAAAATCATGGTCAAGACAGATGAAGCCGGGCGACACTTCGGCATGCGTATCAAAGAAGATATTGTTGAAGGCTAACGCCTGAATAACGGAGTCCTCCAATGGCAGACAAAGTAGAACAGAACGACATTCCCGATTTGGGTGAACTGCGGGTCGAGATCGACTCGCTGGATCAACAGATCGTGGACCTGCTGAACAAACGAGCAAAAGTAAGCTTGGGCGTTGGCCGATATAAAGCCGCCAACGATGAGCCTATCTATAAGCCGTTTCGTGAGCAGGAAGTCATGAACAAGATCGCGGATTCCAGCCCCGGCCCGTTGCCGGACAAACATCTGCGTACGATTTACCGTGAAATCATGTCCTCCTCGCGCCATCTGCAACGCCCCGAGCGCGTTGTATATCTTGGCCCGGAAGGCACGTTTTCCTACTTTGCTGCCATTGAGCACATGGGGTCTGCCGCCTCTCTGACTCCCAAAGGCAACTTTGAAGACATCTTCCGTGCTGTTGCCGAGGAAGGAGCTGAACTCGGCGTGATCCCCATGGAAAACACCATTGAAGGAACCGTGGGGCAGGTCGTTGATCTGTTCATGAAATACAAGGTCTACATTCAGGCCGAAGTATTCAGCCGCATCAGCCATTCACTGATTTCTCATGCCGAGAAGCTTGAAGATGTGGAAGTGATTTACTCTCATCCGCAACCGCTGGGCCAGTGCCGTGAATGGATTCGTCACAATCTGGGCGACATTCCGACTATTCCCATGGAATCCACTGCTGAAGCCGCCGAGGTGGTTGCCACAAAAAAAGCCGCTGCCGTGGTTGGACATGTAAAGCTGGCAGACATGCATGGCATGAATATCCTGAGCCAGAACATTGAGGATCTGCCGGACAACTGGACTCGCTTCCTTATTATAGGAGCAGCCCAATCTCAGGAAGAACAGCGCGACAAGACGTCCATTCTATTCACCCTGCCGGATAAGCCCGGCGCTCTGGCCCGTGTGTTGACCACCATGGCACATCAGGGCATCAATATGTCGAAACTGGAATCCCGTCCGTTCAAGGGCGAGAAATGGAAATATGTATTTTTCGCTGACCTCGCCTGTGATCTGAGCGGCGGGCGTTATGAAGATGTTCTCGAAGATATTCGCCAACAGTGCCACACCCTGCGCGTGCTGGGCACCTACCCCACGCAGGAGGAACGATAATGAAAGACCCAATCGTAATTAATGCTCCGGCATCCAAGTCTCTGTCCCACCGCACACTCATCGCAGCAGCGCTGGCCAACGGCACATCCGAGATTTCCGCCATTCTGGATTCGGATGACATCACCCGCACCCGTGGCTGCCTGACTGGCTGCGGTGCCGAGATCACCGAGAAAAACGGCAAGCTTATCGTCAAGGGCATGGAAGATGGTCCTGCTGGTGGCAATGCTGATGGCAAAAAGAAGGACGAAGAACCGCACGAATTGTTCATGCACGAATCCGGCACCACTTGTCGTCTGATGACAGCGGTAGCTGCTGCGGGCAAAGGCACATTCAACGTGCATGGCGCAGAGCGTATGCACGAGCGTCCCATGGGCGAACTGACCACAGCCCTCTCCAAGCTCGGAACCCAATTTGATTACCAAGGTGAAAAGGGATTCCTCCCATTCATCATGACCGGCAAGGGTTACACCAAAAAATCGGTGGACATCACTCTGGAAGAAAGCAGCCAATACCTCTCCGGCTTGCTCTTGGGTGCGCCCTTGGCTAGTCATGAAGTAACCATCAATGTTGTTGGTAATAAGGCCGTGTCCTGGCCGTATGTCGCACTGACCCTACGCATCATGGAAGACTTCAAGGCAGGCTTCACCGTTGAAGTGAAGAAAGGCAAAAAGTGGGAAGCTGTCCCTTGGCGTTCGGTCAAGGGTGCCACACCCGGTAAAATTCGTTTCATCGTCCAGCCCACGGGCTACGACTGCACCGACTACCGTGTAGAAGGAGACTGGTCCAACGCCAGCTACTTCCTTGCCGCCGGAGCAGTGGGCCGCCGTCCGGTTCTGGTCAAAGGACTGGCCGCAGACTCTTTGCAGGGAGACCGCGCCATCATGGATATTCTGAGCCAGATGGGTGCATCCATTCAGGTAAACTTTGACGGCATCATGGTTCAGCCCAGCCCCTTGCACGGCATCAAGGTTGATATGAGCCGCTGCCCGGACCTCGTTCCCACTGTGGCCGCTGCTGCTGCATTCGCATCCAGCCCGACGACCATTGAGAACGTGGCTCATCTTCGCATCAAGGAGACCGATCGACTGGCTGCCTGTGCCGATGAAGTTGCACGCACCGGGACCCAGACCGAGATCGTTGGCGATTCACTCATCATCCGTCCGGGCCAGTTGCCCCGCGATGCTGAGATCGACTTCACCACCTACGGAGACCACCGCATGGCCATGTCCATGTCCATCTTTGAACTGGCAGGAATCCAGACCAACTTTGACAACCCGGCCTGTGTCGGAAAGTCATTCCCCGTTTTCTTTGATGAATGGAAGAAAATCACCGGATAACTTGAGAGAATCATGCGCATTTCGGGTATTAATAACGTCACCATAGTGGGTGCCAACGGTCAAATGGGCGGACTTTTCTGCAGAGCTTTCACCGATCAGGGCTGCACTGTGGCCAAGCTTGATCTCCCTCATACAGAGGAAGATATTCAGGCCGCATTGGGTGATTGCGACATGCTCATGTTAAGCATTCCTGTCACCGCCATGAATGACGTGCTTAAACGAATGGTGCCTTACCTTAAACCGGGAGCCATCCTGTGCGATGTCGGTTCCGTAAAGGTAATGCCAGTAAAAGCCATGGTCGCTCATTACGATGGTCCTGTCGTTGGCACACACCCGCTTTTCGGCCCGGTTATCCCGAACGGATTTGAGCCTCGAATTGCCGTCACGCCGGGGCGAGAAAGTGATACCGAAGCTGGCATCGCAGTCTGTGAACTGATGACCAAATGTGGTTACACCTGTTTCCACACCACGCCAGACGAGCACGATAAGGCCATGGCGTTCGTGCAGGGACTCAACTTCACCTCCACCGTCGCCTTTCTGGCAGCGGCGCGCGATGTGGATGGCATTGAAAATTTCATCACTCCATCTTTCAATCGGAGACTCGATTCCGCGCGAAAGATGTTGAACACGGACATGGAACTCTTTGAAACCATATCCGAGGCAAACCCTTACTTGCAGGAGACGAACCGCAAGTTCATGTCCTACCTCGGCCTCGCGGCAGGCGGCGATCTCGATCTGCTGGCCGACCGCGCGCAATGGTGGTGGCGTAACAAAGAATCATATTAAGGGGTGCGGCAATAGCCGAACACGCAACGCAGTAACTGACGCCGCACCCAACAACCAAGGGTGCGGTTTTTTATAAGGAGAATAGACGATGAATGGTACGTGAAAGACATATGAGAACCAAAAAAAGATTAAGGGATGGCAGGTAATACCCCGCCCATACCATTAAATATCATCAGTAAACTAAGGATACTGTAATGGATACAATACAACTGACGCAGCATGGTAAATGGTTGCCAGCTGACGTCCAGACCACCATCAGCCTCTATATGGGCTTGGTGGGCGACCAACCTGGAATTCTATTGGAGTCGGCTGAAGTCGATGGACGCTTGGGACGATATAGTCTCATCGCCTGGGACTATCGCCTGATGCTCCATCCCGTGGACGGCAAGCTCATGGTCGAAGCCACGGACGAACGACTTTCCCCCCTCAAAGAACTGGAAGGCATGGACTACCTCCCCGGCATCAAGAAAGCCGTGGAAATGCTGTCCGTAGAGCAGACCACCGAAGGCGGCAATGCCCGTGACGGACTGCCCGGCCTGACCCGTGGCCTCTACGGCTACTTCGGCTACGGCGTAGCAGGCATGTTCGAGCGCAAGCTCACCGAGTGCTGCAAGCCCGCCGATGCCGAGGCATGCCTCGTCCTTCCCGGCCAAATGGTGCTGTTTGATCACTTGCGCCACTCCTGTTGTTACCTGAGCCTTGATGAAGGAGCCACACCGACTCCCGCACCAATCCAGTGGAACATGGATATTTCCGCGCCGGAGGCGGGGACACCCACAGTCTACCCCGGCAAGGAAGAGTACATGGCTGGCGTTGAACGCGTTAAGGAACTGATCGCCGAAGGTGAATGCATTCAGGTGGTGCTTTCCACTCGTTTCACGGTCCCGGTTCCTGATGAGCCATTCAAGATTTATCGCCGCCTACGTCAGGCAAACCCATCGCCATTCATGTTCTACATGAAATTCCCGGACTGCGCGTCCATGGGCAAGACATGCGGCACCACCTTGCTCGGCTCTTCGCCAGAGATGATGGTTCGCTCCGCTGCCGGACAGCTTGAAGTACGCCCCATCGCAGGCACGCGCTGGAGAGGCGAGACTGAAAAAGAAGATATCCGCCTGGAAGAAGAACTGCTGGCCGATCCCAAGGAACGGGCCGAGCACGTCATGTTGGTCGATCTGGGCCGCAATGATCTGGGCCGCATCTCCAAGCCCGGCACGGTTACAGTTGAAAAATTCATGAACGTCGAGCGTTTCTCCCACGTCATGCACCTCACCTCCTATGTGGAAGGCGAATTGAAAGACGACCTCAACGGCGTAGATGTCCTACAAGCCACCTTCCCGGCTGGCACGTTGTCTGGCGCACCGAAGATTCGCGCCATGGAAATCATCGCTGATCTGGAGCCGCAGGAACGCGGCCCCTACGGCGGTTGCATCGGTTGGATGGGACTGGACGATGGTGTCGTCAGCCTCGACACTGGCATCACCATCCGCTCCATGTGGATTCGCGACGGTGTCTGCCACTGGCAAGCAGGCGCAGGAATCGTTTACGACTCCGACGCCGAGTCCGAATGGAACGAGTGCCACAACAAGGCACGCGTGCTTCTCGAAGTCATTACAGGCAAAGGAGGCACCGATGTTTTTGCTGATAGATAATTTCGATTCCTTCACCTTCAATCTGGTGCAGGCTTTCCAACAATTGGGAGCCGACCCGAAAGTTATTCGCAACGACCGAGAGGAAGTCCTTGAACTGGCAACCTCCGGCAAACTGGAACGAGTCTGCCTCTCGCCCGGACCAAGCAATCCTGAAAATGCAGGATTCTGCCTGAAGTTCCTCGCGCGTCTGCCCAAGGACGTCCCGGTACTGGGCGTATGCCTTGGACACCAGACGCTCGGCCATTTTGCTGGAGCACCCGTGGAGCGCGCCGAACGCATCATGCACGGCAAGGTTTCTCGAGTCTTCCATGAAGGCAAATCGGTATTCGCTGGTGTGGATTCACCGTTCGAAGTCTGCCGCTACCACTCACTGGTAGTCCCGGCGAAAAAGGCGGCGAACATGATCGAAGTGACCGCGCAGACCGAGCGCGGCGAGATCATGGGCATCCAGTACAAAGACCGTCCATGGCACGGAGTGCAGTTCCACCCGGAATCTATTCTGACCCCGGACGGCCCGAAATTGTTGCAGAACTTTCTGAATATCAAAGGATAGAATCATGGCACTTACAATGACAATATCAGAAGAGCTGGAGTTCCTTGCCCAAGGGAAATCACTCTCCGACGAGCAGGCGGACTTCATGTTCGGCGAGCTCATGGCCGGACGCATGACCGAAGCACAAACAGGCGCATTCCTCATGGGACTGCGCGCCAAGGGCGAAGACTCCACCGATCTGGCCGCAGGTGTTCGCGCAGGAGTGGAGCACGCTCTCAAAATCCCCGGATACGATGGAACTGGCACCAAGCCCGTTGTTGACACATGCGGAACGGGTGGTGATGGGCAGTGTAGTTTCAACAACTCCACCGCCGTCTCCCTGTTTCTGGCAGACATGGGATTCACTGTTGCCAAGCATGGTAACCGCGCCCTCTCCTCTTCATGCGGATCAGCCGATGCACTCGAAGCATTGGGAATCCCGTTGGAGATGTCACCGGATGAGGCTGCCCAGGGACTGGAGAAGTATAACTTCGCCTTCCTGTTCGCCCCCGCGTATCACCCCGCTTTCAAGTACGTCATGCCTGTGCGCCAGCAGCTCGGTATCCGTACCTTGTTCAACTTCATGGGTCCCCTACTCAACCCGGCCCGCCCGTCACATCAGCTTTTGGGCGTCGGCGCACCGGACAAGTTGGAACTCATGGGCGAGACACTATTATTGACTGGCGTTAAACGCGCGCTCATCTTCTCAGGCGCTGGCGGCTTTGACGAGCTGACCACCTGGGGCGTGAACCGCGGCCACATCATCCATGACGGAATCATGGAGAAAACTGTGGTCGATCCGGTACAGCTCGGCTTTGCCAAGCACGATCCAAAGGACGTGGTCGTGAGTGGAAAAGACGATGCTGTAGCCAAGCTCCGAGAGATTCTTGCCGGAGATGGACCGCAAGCCATGATGGACATGGTGGCCCTGAATCTGGCAGGGTGCCTGCATCTTTTAGACAAGGGCAGCATGACCGAATGCTCCGACATTGCCCGCGATGTCGTAAATCAAGGACTACAAAAAGGAATACCTTATGTTGGATAAATTCAGAGAAGCTAAAGAGTTGGAAATCGAATCCCTGCAGAAAAACTTCATGGAAGGCCACCTGCCTGCCGTCTACCGTGAGGAGCGCCCCTCCTTTGTCGAGGCGATCAAAGCCAAGGCGCCGGGAGCGGTCATTGCGGAATTCAAGCCAGCCAGCCCTTCCAAAGGCATTCTGCGTACAGAGATCAATCCCATGGATTTCGCTGACATGTATGCGAACAATGGCGCTGCTGCCATTTCTGTTCTCACTGAGCACAAATACTTTGGCGGCACCCCGGACTTTCTCTTCATGATGAAAAAAGACGGCGTTCCCCTTCTGCGTAAGGACTTCATCTTTGATCCGCTTCAGGTTGCCATGACCGCGTCCAGCCCGGCTTCTGCCGTTCTGCTTATCGCCCGCATGTGTGATGATGTGAATCACTTGGCTCAGCTTATCGAAATCGCCCGCTTGCCCGGCCTTGCTCCAGTAGTGGAGATTTTTGACCAAGCTGATCTCGATATGGCTCGTGAAGCTGGAGCCGACATCATTCAGGTGAACAACCGCGATCTCAACACACTGGAAACTTCCCTTGATCAATCACGCAACTTCATCAAGCAAAAGAAAGATGGCGAACTGTGGATTTGCGCCAGCGGTGTATCCGAGCGTGAGCAGGTTGAAGAAATGGCTGACCTCGGTTTCGACGCTGTCCTCATCGGCACCTGCCTCATGGAAGCTGACAACCCCGCCGAAAAGCTGGCTGAGTTGACGGGATTGAAATAAATGCCACGCCCGCTCGTCAAGGTGTGCGGAATGACCCGCATGGAAGATGTCGAACTCTGTATGGAGCTCGGCGTGGACCTGCTTGGTTTTATCTTCCATCCCAAGAGCCCGCGTAATGTGGACCCGGATTTCGCTGCATCGGTCAAGACCGGACGCATCACCAAGGTTGGCGTATTCGTCAACCAGAGTGCTGATGAAGTCATCGAGATCATGGATCACTGCGGTCTTCACGCCGCGCAATTGCACGGTAATCAGGACATAAAGTTCTGCTGGAAGATCGGCCCGGATCGCGTCATTCGCGCCTTCTGGCCTGACACCTACACCTCAGCCGGATCGCTCTCCCGCGATCTGGAAAGTTACTCCGAGGTATGCGGCCATTTTCTCCTTGATGCAGGTCAGGCCTGCCAAGGCGGAACAGGCAAGCCCATTGATTTCGGCATTCTCCAAGACGTTGAAATACATACACCTTGGTTCCTTGCAGGTGGGATTGGACCCCACAACCTCAATGAGGTTTTGCAGTTCAATCCGCCCGGTCTGGATATCAATTCCGGTGTAGAGAGTGAGCCGGGTGTGAAAGATGAAGTTAAGCTGCGGGCGGTCTTCGATCGACTCGCAGAAATAGAATAAGGATTTTGTTATGAAGAAAGGTTACTTCGGAGACTTTGGTGGTCAGTTCATCCCAGAACTGCTTATGCCGCCGTTGCTCGAATTGGAAGAAGCCATGAAAACGATCCTCCCCACCGAGGAGTTTCAAACGCGCTTCGCTGACATGCTTAAAGAGAATGTGGGCCGCCCTTCGACCATCACTTACTGCCCGAACATCTCGAAAGAGCTTGGCCTTGATCTCTGGCTCAAGCGTGAAGACCTGAACCATTCAGGTGCGCACAAAATCAACAACACCCTCGGACAGGGGCTACTCGCCAAGATGATGGGCAAAGAAGTCCTCCTCGCTGAGACCGGTGCTGGAATGCACGGCGTTGCAACCACGGTTGCCGCTGCCATGCTCGGCATGAAGGCCGTCATTTATATGGGCGCCACGGACATAGTTCGTCAGGCTCCCAACGTAAACCGTATGCGCCTCATGGGTGCAGAGATTGTATCAGTCGAGTCCGGCACCAAGACCCTCAAGGATGCCATCAACGAAGCCCTACGTCGCTGGTTGGCAGATCAAGAGAACACACACTACTGCTTCGGCACCGCTGCCGGACCGTACCCATTCCCGGATCTCGTCCGCGAATTCCAGCAGGTCATTTCCAAAGAAGCTCGTCAGCAGTTCATCGACCGTAACGATGGCGATCTGCCCGACGTAGTCGTGGCCTGTGTAGGCGGTGGCTCCAATGCCATCGGTATGTTCCACCACTTTGTCCCGGACGAGGGAGTCAAGATTGTTGGTGTTGAAGCTGCCGGAACAGGCGAGCCGGGTTGTGACGACTCCGCACCACTCGATCACGGCACAGAAGGTGTTCTGCACGGCATGAAAACCAAGCTGTTGCAAACTGATGAAGGCCAGATTCTGCCTTCGCACTCAGTAGCCCCCGGTCTGGATTATCCCGGTGTCGGCCCGGAACACGCGCATTTGCAGGCCATTGGTCGCGTCGACTACACGACCATCAACAATGATCAGGCCATCAACGCTTTCAAGCTCCTGTCACAGCGCGAAGGTATCATCCCCGCGCTCGAATCTTCCCACGCCGTGGCATACGCCATCGAGAACAAGGAAGAGCTGCAGGGCAAGTCTGTGTTGATCTGCCTGTCAGGTCGCGGCGACAAAGACCTCGGCATTCTTGATGAAATTCTCTAGGAGATCATGATATGAATCCCATGCAAATAAAAATAGAAGAGGCCAACAAGCAAGGCAAAGTGGGTCTCATCCCCTACCTTCCCGCAGGTTTTCCCAACAGGGAACAATTTTGGAAGGAGCTTGAAGAGCTGGATGCGGCGGGCGCAGCAGTCATTGAAATAGGTATGCCCTTCTCCGACCCCGTGGCAGATGGCCCTGTAGTTGAAAAGGCTGTCCTGAAATGTCTGGAAGATGGCATTAATCTGACTTGGATTCTGGAAGGACTCAAGGAGCGTAAAGGACAGTTCAATGCCGCCCTGCTGCTCATGGGCTACCTGAACCCTGTCTATCAGTACGGCTTGGAGAAGTTTGGCACAGACTGCGAAGCCGCAGACGTTTCCGGCCTGATTATCGCAGACTTACCCATTGAAGAAGCTGACTTTGTAAAAGAGGCCATTGAGCCTCACGGTGTGGCGTTGGTACCTCTGGTTGGCTTGAACACGCCCAAAGAGCGCATGAAGATGTATGCTAAAAATGCATCTGGCTTCTGCTACTTTGTATCAGTGCTCGGAACCACCGGACAGCGGGAATCACTGCCATCTCGCATCAAGGAAAAGATGGCTGAAGCCAAGGAAGTCTTTGATATCCCCATCGCTCTAGGCTTTGGTATCAAGCACCCAGATCAGCTTGCTCAGTTTGATGGCTTGCTGGATGCGGCAGTGTTTGGTTCGGCTTTGATCAAGCATGTTGAGAGTGGGAAATCCAGCTCTGAATTTATGGAGCCGTGGAAGTAGGTTTATTGCTTATTTGAAAAATAAAAAAGGCCCGGTTTTAACCGGGCCTTTTTTATTGTCCTTTGAACCTTAGGAATAGGGGCTTGTCAGGTATTGAGGTCGGCCTGCGGCCTCCATTTTAAGAATATTTGAAAACTACCGTTGGTCGCCCTTCGCGGGCGGGGCGGTTCGCTTTTTGGAGGCACCAAAAAGGGAACGCAAAAAGTGCTTTTGGTGGTAGCTTGACCGCCTGCGTGTTTCGTCAGCAAGAATCTGATCCACGCTAGCAGCTTTTTAACTGCGAGGTTTCGCTTCGCTGCACCGCAGTTAAAACGAGACGCTGCTTATCGCGTGGTCAGCTTCTAAGCCGCTTGAAACACAAGGCTGGTGTTGGCATTTGATTGAGGAAATGTGGAGATGTGCGAGCGCGGTTGTATTGTGTTCTTGCCTTTTTATAGCCCCCCACGGTTTGGGGCGGAAAAAGAAACGCACCATGCTTGGTGCATGGTGCGTTCTTTGTTTTCTTTTTCCGGCACAAACCGCTAAGTGCGAGGCCGCCGGAGCCATATCGGGATTCCAAAGGGGCGATCCCTTTGGCCGTCGGAGACGAAATCACCCGACAATCGCGCCGCTGGGCGCTTCCCCTTCTTTTCTAGTCAGTTCTTGGCTTATACTGCTTCTTGAAAGGACGCTTTCCACCGGGGCGGTATCCGCCTCCGCCCTTCTTGAAATCGCGACGGAAGGGAGGCTTTTTCTTGTGCTTGTCAAAGGTGATCAGCGGCTGACCATCGCGGGAGTTAACCTTTTTGATGATCTTGTCGACTTCACCAGCGGGGACCGTGAATGCGGTCATATTGGTGAGAACCTTGACGTGCTGAATGAGGAACGGCTTGACTCTGGCAGACTCGGATACGAATTCGACAAATGCCTTGGGATGCATGCCGTGAGAGCGTCCGAGAGCGCAAAGAAGATCAACACGACCTCGTGCTCCACCGGGGCCACCCTGAGATACTGCATCGATTTCACGATAGCTGGACTCAATCAACTCATCGCCAAAGGAATGCTTGAGCAGACCGGAGATGACCTGAGCAGGATCTTTCTCTTCCAACAGCTCGCGAGCCATGTCGAGGTACACTTCGTGTCCTTCCTCGGCCATGATGTCCTCAAGCTTGGAAATAAGACGGCTCTTCTTGGAGTAAATGACGTCCTGAATGCGAGGCAGCTTTTCCTTGGTGATTTCAATACCGGTGCTCTTGGTAATGTACATGAGCTTGCGGAATTCACCGGGAGTGATCAGCGTAATAGCGATGCCTTCCTTACCTGCACGACCAGTACGACCAGTACGGTGAACGAAAGTCGGCGGGTCCTGAGGGATGGCGAAGTTCACCACGTGGGTGAGGTCGGGAACGTCGATACCTCGGGCGGCCACATCAGTGGCGACCAGAATGGTAGCGCGACGCTTACGGAATTTATTGAGGATTTCCTCACGGCGATTCTGATTGAGATCACCATGGATCGGCTCGGCCGGATAGCCACGCTCGTTGAGGCGTTCGGCTACGCGGTCAGCATCTGCACGAGTACGGGTGAAGACCAGACCGTAGAACTCAGGCTGTGCGTCGATAACGCGGCAGAGAGCTTCGAAACGATCGGAATCAGCCATCTCGTGGAAGACGTGACGGATGAGCGGCATGTTGCATTTTTCAGCAGCAACCTTGACGGTCTCGTGGTCGCCCATGAACTCACGAGCAATGCGCATGACTTCGCGGGGCATGGTGGCGGAGAAAAGAAGCGTACGACGGTCGGTGTTGGCAGAGGCGAGGATTTCACGCACATCGTCAACAAAGCCCATGTTGCACATCTCATCAGCTTCATCGAGAACGAAGAAGTCGAGTTTGTCGAGACGCAGAGTACCGCGCTTCATGTGATCCATAATACGGCCGGGAGTACCGACAATGACGTCCACGCCACGTTTCATGGCCTTGAACTGCATGTGGATGGCCTGACCGCCGTAGACGGGCAGAATGCGGATGCGCTTGCGTCCTTTGAGGGAGTTGATTTCTTCAGCTACCTGAATGGCAAGTTCACGAGTGGGTGTCAGAATGAGAGCTTGTACGTGACGAGCCTTCTCATTGACAATGTCGATGATAGGCAGGCCGAAAGCAGCGGTTTTACCGGTTCCGGTCTGAGCCTGGCCCACGATGTCGATGTTGCCACCCAAAAGCATGGGGATGGTACGTTCCTGAATGGGAGTGGGGGTTTTAAAACCCTTGTCCTCTAAAGCCGCAAGTGTTTCCTCGGACAGGCCGAGTTCCTGAAAAGTGGTCATGGTAATCTCTTTTTAAAAAAGTGTCATCGATTCCAAGTCCACACACAATACCATAAAATAAGCGTAGCCGCACATGCGCACGGACGCGATCTCAAACGATAAGGACAGGAATCTACAAAAGGTAGGTCTAAAACAAAAATATATAATAATCCCGGACAACGAAAAGCAAACTCAAAACGTAAGGCTTTCGAAAAACGCATAGCTGCAAGGCGGCGGGCTTGAATTGACCGAAGATGCAGCAACGCTACATTGAAGATCAATTCATGCCCGGCAACGCAGCAGATAGCCGCTATCGGAAGCCGGGGTTCCGAGTGCTAGCGAGGACGGAAGGTAATTCTACCGCGAGTCAGATCGTACGGAGAAAGTTCAACGGTAACGGTATCGCCAGGCATGACGCGAATACGAAACTTACGCATTTTACCAGAAATATGTGCGAGAACGGTGTGACCGTTTTCGAGTTCCACGCGGAACATGGCGTTGGGCAGGGCTTCCTCGACGGTGCCCTGAACTGTAATTCCTTCTTCTTTAGCCATAAAATATAAGTCCTTTTTATATTGGAGACGGGGAAAGACCCGCCCTATGCAAGAGCGGGCTTACTGTGCCTTAAGTCTTAAGTCAAGCGTTCCGCTTACCAGCGGGGACGCTCAGGACGAGGACGGGCTTCGTTTACTTTGAGGTTACGACCACCGAAATCGTTGCCATCCAGAGCTTCGATAGCTTCGAGAGCCCCCTGGTCTTCCATTTCCACGAAGCCGAAGCCGCGAGGACGACCGGTTTCACGATCATTGATCAGTTTCACGGAGATTACTTCACCGTATTTTTCAAATTCAGCGCGAACGTCCTCTTCCGTGGAACTCCAGGGCAGATTGCCCACATAAATGTTCTTGGCCATCTCGTACAAGTCTCCAAAAATTGTAAGAAAAGAAATTGGCGATCTCTCGCCCGGTAAAGCAAAGCGGAGGTTATCTATGCACGACGCCCTCTCACAAACCTTTTTACTTCACCAATTGTCAGTGCTGCCCGGAGGTTACCGACTGCGTCTCCATAGACGCCACCGACCACTACAATAAATGCCATTACTTTGTGTTGATACCATCGTCAAGTGAAAAAATGCGCAAAGTAACGAACATACCTAGATAATAAATTCCATTTCGCTGAAAATCTTTTCTTCGTCATAGAACCCTGGATAATCGGAACTGACCTGCTCCATGGTCGAGAAATAATTCTCCCATTCCATAGCCTCAGCCACCTTTCTCTTATCCACGAAGACCTTAAAGGTAGTACCACGCGGGCACTTGGTCAGGATAATCTCCAACACCCCGGAGGGCGTCATCTCTGTCCAGAACGCAGACCAAGCGGATCGATCTCCCTCGGTCTTCTTATACTTCTCAAAATACGCCTCAAAGATACGTTCTACATCGGAATGTTCCATACTTGCCTCACTGATTCATATTTATTCCAGTATGCACCAACTACCAGATCTCGCCAAGATACAAGTATCATTGCCGTCTATCTTTTTTTACGATAATTCACGCACAGGGATCACCACACTACCAGGAGGCGCTGTGAATTCCGTTGCACGTTGGATTGTTCCACCTCACAGTAAAGCGATCGGCATCATTAATGCTGGCATCGCCGCCTTTGCCAGAGATATCGCTCTCTCCAAAGATCAGACATTACGCCTTCAAGTCAGCCTCGAAGGAGTATATCAATACTGCGTACGCAACATCAATGAAGCGCTCCAAGCAGAAGAGATAGCCATTGCCCTTTATAAGGATCGAGGAAAGATCAAAGTCGTAATCCAGCATTGCGGTGCAGGCGGTGAATGGGATGTGCATCTCAAGGAAGGTCAGGATAAAGTCATCCGCAGGACCAGCTTTGAAGCCATGGGACTTGCCATTTCATTGGATATGCTCGATAGCCTGGAACATGAGAGCCACCTTGATCTAGTCACAGGCAGGACACTGCGGACCTACACCCTTCTGTATAGCCACCCATACGACGCAGAGTGATGCCTTGATATCAACCCCATGAATGGATAGGATGACAAGCGCTGAGCACAATAACCCAAGGGGTCAAGGTGGGCAACGAATCCGAAGTAATGGGAGTTTACTCCTATAGCAGCGAACATGAATACCGGCTGGGCGAACGTAATTCGCGTTTTCGTCACGGCACGTATTGGTATGTTCATCGGATTGATGAAGACATCTACGAAGTCCGGCCCATCAATGCCAACCACGTCCCAAGTGGTGCTCCCAGCAGAATTACTCGTAAAGAGTTTCTAGCCAATTACAGCCCGGAACTCAGCTACTACGACAACAACACCCTGCCCTGCCTCGAAAGCCTGCGTAAGAAAGTTCGCCTTGGCCGACGATATTTCAATCTAGGCCTACTCGACAAAGCGGAACGTCAGTTCGCCAGTGCCGTCATCATTCAGGAAGATTCCATTCCGGGAAATATAGGATTATCTCAGGTCTATGCCGAGCAGCAGGAATTCACCAAGCTCCGTGTGGTCCTCGACAAATTGCTCAACATCGATGAAGTCTTTCGCGAAGAACAGCGTCACCGCTTCAATGAATTCGGGATCAACCTGCGCAAGAAAGGCCTCTATGACGACGCCATTCGGTTCTATTCCAAAGCGCTTGAGGTGAATGAGAAAGATGAAAATCTCCACTTCAATATTGCCCGCGCCTATCACGGCAATGATATGGGCAAGAATTGTCGTGACCACTTGGAACGAGCATTGGAAATCGCACCAGATATGACCGCTGCCAAGAGCATGCTCCGCGTTATCCGAACCGAAACCGATACAGCGGAAGCAATACAGAGACAACGGGCTCGCAAAAAGGCGACTAACCGGAAAGGTCTGTACAAGAAAAAGAAATCATCAGGCGAACCAAAGGGCAAGAAGAACGGCAATGGCAAGGTGTACGTCTTCGATATTTAGTGGAAACCGCTAGTCCTTCCTAAAATCATCCAACGAGAACCATGTGCCCATGACATGGGCCGTATGCAGTGGCTCGTATCCTTCCTCGGTACCACCACCGTAGTGATGCGCACAAAAAATCGAACCATCTTCCATCACGGTCCACCCGGTATATCCAAAGTCTGGTGCCGCTGCATGGCGCTCATTCTTCAACTCAAGAATAGAGTCCTGCGCCCATTGGTCTGGAAATCCATCCTCTGGAGTCCACTCCCAGTCATAAACAGTTCCCATGGCAGGCTCATCCACTGTCTGGTGAACCCGCTTCCATGTGCAATCTACAGCGTTCTCTTCAAAGGGAAACGGTGCGCCCAATAGGACAGGACGGGTTGCCCATTGATCAGCTTCCACCTCAAGGGAGAACCGACGCTCTCCATTGACAAACAGCGTTGCCACGCCCTGAGCATACTCGATACGAATCGTATTGAACCGTTCGCTTTCAATGGATATGGGCGCAAGAGGAGTCGGCTTGATCTCACCGCTCTCCTCATCTTCCAGTAATGCTTCGGGAATGATGTGGTCAGAATAAATCTTCCACCACACGCCGAGCCTGAGTCCACAGCCATTCTTTTCAGCCGCGTCCACACGGACCTCGGCCTCCAAGGTAGCTGTTGCGGTTCGAGGATCAACCATGGGTCGAAGTGTGTACCGCACTATGCTCTCATCACCCGCCTGATTTCGGACACGCAGACCTTCTGATGTCAAAGCGGGATTATCTGTAGCAACATGCAAGCCGTGCACGCGATACCCAGACATGAGTTCATCAAGAGTCCCTGTCCAAGCAACCGTACCAGGGTCAGGAGCCACATTGCGATAGGTAACCAGAAGACGGCCATCATCAAGCAGGCCCAGAGTCGGGCGGTGACCGATAAGTGGGGTTGCGACAGGCCGAGACCATGTTGCCCCGAAATCGCCGGAAATACAGAGATACATGGAATCGTAAACAAAGCTATTTTCACGCATCAGCGCAATGATACGGCCATCATCAAGCTGAACCATGGACCCTTCGCACAAGACAAGATTACGTTCTACGGCGACAGGTCCAAGGCGTTGCCATGAAGAACAATTGTCATCGGAGCGATAGACCATCTGCTCCGTATTAGCTTGTCGAATCGCAGCATAGGCCTTGCCCACATGATTATGCCCTGTTGTCAAAAAAACACCATTCCCGAGGGCTATGGGACGATCAATCATGTCATGCCCGAGCCCTTCCGCAAGGAACGACTCCCACGTTGCGCCATTGTCCAGACTGCGATGAAACATGCGGGCGTGATCAGCCAAAATTATTTCATTACCCGACAGTTTGATGAGGCGCGGACAGTGACTCTGCTCCACGTCCAATCGGATAATGTCACCCCATGTCTTTCCATTGTCTTTACTTAGGCGCACCAAAGGCACACGGCGTTCCGGCTGTATGTGCTTATCCTGCTCATTATAGGCAACAATAAGCGTCCCGTCGTCGGGTCGCACCACATCGGGAAAACAGAGATACTCGCCCTCTCGTTTGTCGATGACAACATGGCGATGAGCTTTGTCCGTAAGCGTAGGCATTAATCGTCGCCGCGCTCATCCTGCACACGCTTGGTCTTGGCAAAGCTACGCGGCAGTTTTCCGGGACCGAGGATCTTGACTTCACAACGAACAAGAATGTGCTTCCGGATCTCACTGGAGACAGCCTTGGCAAGATTATCCGTACAATCAAGCGTCGTGACAGGAGTCCGCTCAACACTGACAGACATGTGATCCAGTCCATCCCGGCGGTTAAGAGAAATCTGGTACTCAGCAGAAAGTTCGGGGAAGCCTTCCAACACGCTGCCGATCTGACCGGGATAAATATTCACGCCACGGAAGATAAACATATCATCGGAACGCCCCATGATCTTGTCGATACGTGGCATCTTCACACCACAGGCGCAGTCACCGGGCAGAAGACGGGTCAAATCACGAGTACGATAGCGAATAAGCGGCGAGGCTTCCTTCTGAAGCGAAGTCACGACCATTTCACCCACTTCACCGGGGGCCACAGGCTCCAGTGTCTCAGGATCAAGTATTTCCAAAATATAGAGATCAGACCAATAGTGGATACCTTCGTGCGCCTGACACTCAAGTCCGGTGCCGGGGCCGTACAATTCTGTCATGCCGATGATGTCAAAACTGTCTTCCAAACCGAGCGCTTCTTCAAACTGCTTACGCATTTTGGGAGTATGCGTTTCCGCGCCAAAGATAGCCTTTTTGAGTGCGACCTTTTCAAAGAGTCCCTGCTTCTGAACTTCTTCGCCCATGAGGAGCGCCATGGACGCCGTAGAACACAAGCAAGTGGATTTTAGATCAGTGAGCATCTGGAGTTGGATTTCCAGCAAACCGGGGCCAACAGGCAGTGCCATGGCGCCGAACCGTTCGCAGCCCAACTGGAAGCCTGCACCGGCTGTCCACAGACCATACCCCACGCAAATCTGAATTCGGTCCTCGACAGTCAGTCCGGCCAGTTCATAGCAGCGGGCAAACATATCTTTCCAAGTATCGATATCATTCTGAGTATAGGCGAGGATTTTGCGTTTGCCCGTGGTTCCGCTTGAGCCATGGATACGCACCACATCACTCTCTGGCACGGAGAGAAGCGGCATGGGATACCCGTCTTTGAGATCATTGGCTGTCGTGAACGGGAGCTTGCGGAGATCATCCAGAGTCTTGATATCGCTGGGAGCCACACCGTGCCCTTCCATATTTGCCTTGTAGAACGGGCTGTTCTCAAAGACGTGTCCAGCGGTCCATTTCAGACCCTCCAACTGTTTGTCGGCAATCTGCTCTTCGGTCAGGTCAGGAATAAATCTATGGCTCATCCGGGGACTCCTCTTTATGTTACGGTGAGTGGTGTCCCTTGTGTCGATGCAAAAATTCTGTAATTTTCAGGGAGACCACTCACGCGGTATTCATGCAGGAAAAGTGGTAAATCTTCAAGTCGGAAGGCAATTTCATGGACCTCATTCCCAACTGGATATTCTATCTCATGGCAGCTGTGCTCGGCCTGGAGCTCGGCGGATTCGCCACCATCTTCATCCAGCGTTGGATCGATGAAAAGCCTATCCTCAAACCGGGCCGATCCCGCTGCCCTTCCTGCGAAGAACAACTTGACCTGCGCGACACCATTCCGCTCCTCAGCTATTTCCTTGTAGGGGGCCGCTGCCGTCACTGCGATGCTCCCATTGGCTCCCAGTACATGCTGGTGGAAATCTCATGTATGGCATGGTCACTGGCTCTGGCATACCATCACGGGCTTACGCCAGAATACGGCGTTCATCTCATTCTCGGCGTTATGCTCATTGCCGGAAGCTTCATCGACTTCGAAACGTTTCTACTCCCGGATCGCATCACCATTGGCGGAACCGCCATAGCCCTTGGGAGCAGTTTTTTCATGGAGTCCCCCGGCTGGCAGGATGCATTCCTCGGTGCAGTAGCCGGCGGACTCAGTTTCTGGCTCATCGAGAGATACTACACCCTGCGTAATAGATTCGGTGTGGGATTGGGTGACGTCAAGCTCATGTGTTTGATCGGAGCTCTCGTAGGTCTATCAGGCCTTCCCTTGACTATCGTACTCATCGCAGCAGCCAGCTATGTTCCACTTTGCATCATGGCATTTCGCCATGGTTGGGCAGTATTTACCAAGAAGCTTCCATACGGACCTTTCATCAGTCTCGGAGGCATGCTGTATATTTTGTATGGGGAGCAGATCATGCAGTGGTGGAAAGCGATGCAATAGCTAGGGGAAAGCAAATAAGCCTATTTAGCATAAAAACGTGCAAGACCTACCCTTGCCAATCCACCCGTATATAATATAAACCCCGCAACCATGACGAAGCCTAACGAACTCCATTCATATCGACTCGATCTGATCGCACTCGCGATCATCGCCATATCCTTTGCCGTGCGCTACTGGTTCGTAGCTTCCGGTCAGCTCAACCTCGTGCAGGATGAAGCGCAGTACTGGGATTGGATTCGTCGCCCGCAGTTGTCATACTACTCCAAAGGCCCTCTGGTCGCATGGGTTATCGCCGCTGGCTGCAAGCTTTTCGGCAGTACCGAGTTGGGTGTTCGTTTCAGTGCCATCATTGGCATGTCTGCTATTCAAACCGTACTTTATGTCGGAATCTCCCGCGTCTGGAGAGAGTATCGGCTCGCGCTCTACGTGCTCTTCGTGGCCGCTACCATCCCCATGCTCAATGGGCTTGGTATCCTCATGACCACGGACAATCCGCTTATTCTCTGCTGGACCGTAGCCTTTTTCGCACTATCCGCAGCCACAAGAAAAGAACCAGATCACGCACCATCCAATCTGCCATTTATCATTATTTCCATCTGCATAGCTCTCGGCATCCTTGCCAAGTACATGATGCTCGCTTTTGTCGGACTAGGTGCAGCTTACGCCATCCTTCTCCACCTTCGCGGCCAACTCCCCAAACGATTCTGGTCCCGATTCATTATCGCAGTCGGTGCAGGCTCAATCATCGGAATGCTCCCTATCATCATCTGGAATATGCAGAATGAGTGGGTTGGCTTCAAACATGTCGCCAAGCTTTCCACTGGCGAACCCAAGCCGTTCTCACTGCGCATCGGTCCGTTCTTTGAAATGCTCGGCGCACAGATAGGACTGTTCGCCCCGTGGTGGTTCGTCTTTGTTGTTGTCGGAGGCTGGCGCGCTATCAAAAAAAGCGTCTTTGGCCCTGTGGGTGGGTTCGATGCCGCCTATCGAAACAATGTGCAGACCGTACTCTTCTTCTGGCCACTGTGGACCATCATCACCTTCAAAGCTCTTCAATCCCACGTAGAGGCCAACTGGACAGCAGTATCTTTCATGGCAGGCGCCATTCTAGCTGGTAAATCAGTCATGCGCTGGTGGGACAAGCCCCAACGACGGAATAAAGGCAAAGCAATCCTCATCGGAGTTGCCGCAGCTCTCACCGCCCTCATCTATGTCACACCCATTGCGCCTGTACCCGAAGAATACAATATCACCAACCGCCTCAAAGGCTGGGTGAGCTTGGGTACCAACGTAGAAGAACTGATTCAGACACAATTTGAGGACCCGGAAAGAGTTTTCGTCCTCAGTGACCACTACGATATCACAGCCGAACTCGCCTTCTATACCCCGGGTCAACCTTTGACTTATTGCGCATGGATATTTGATCGCCGCATGAACCAATACGATATCTGGCCCGGTCCCAAAACAGGCTGGGACGCTGTATTAGTCCGAGAACGATGGTATGGTGAAGACAATCGGGCAGGTCCCGAACTTTTGAAAATGTTCGAGACTATAGGGCCCCCCATCCAGATCATGACCACATCCAATGGACAACCTATACGCAAATTCACCCTGCAGGTTTGCAAAGGCTACACTGGATATTGGCCCAAGTTCGAAGGCCGATACTAACTCAATGCAGTCTATTTTTAATAGACCAACCCTCACAATCAAACAAAAAATCCATTTTTACTGGAATTGCTTAGCATGCCTAAATATCCTCTAAAATCGGATACATCCAGATAGCACAACGCTTCCCAGACAATATTCTTTCATCTGCACCCGATGGCAAGTTTCTTGCTTTATTCATAGTGGGTGGAGCCAAATCCCGAAAACCGGGAGAAGGCAAAATGATTATGAATATACTGAAAGCGACATTGATTCCCCTGATATTCTTCCTGCTGCCAGGATGTGCTGCCGTGCCTTTTGGGCTCGGCCTCATTCCCGGCGCCCCCGCTTATGTTTCATCGGTTATTGGCAACGGCCAATCCGCATACGAAACAGCAGTGGATGAGCGGAGCACGGAACAACAGATGGTCGATGCCATCATGGCCGGACACGCTCAGGCAGAATTCTACAAGCACAAAGAAGTCGACCCCACACAGGTGATCGCATACGCATACTTCAACAAGCTTTATCTGGTTGGAGAATACGATAGCCAGGAACAACTCCGTACCATTTACGAATGCGCGGACAAAGTCGAAGGCAAGCGCGCCATCATCAGCAGGCTCTATCTGAGAGATGAGACGTCAGACAGTGACTTTATCGAAGAACAAGCCATGGCAGCAGAGCTCAAGACACAACTGCTGGCAGATTTCGACGTCACCAGTTCTCCTGTCGACGTAGAGATCGTGCAGGGCGACATAATCCTGCTCGGTGTAATTTCCGACAAGGAAGAACGAAGCCGCATTATGACCCACGCCCTCAGCACAAGCGGCGTGAACCGAGTTGTTTCATATCTATATCATCAGGAAAACGCTGGCCCCGAACCACGGATACTTACGGCCAAACTCACCCCAAACCAAACAAATTCAGCTGCATCAAACCACTCCTCAAAACGCAGTAAACGCGTAAAAAAACAACCAGCCCCTCCCAAGCAGAAAACATCAGTGGCCAAGAATGTCCCCCCACCACCCAAGGTCGTCAATGGCCGTGTGCTGGGACTCTAACCACGCCATAAGAAAAGCCCCGCAACTAGGCTGGCGGGGCTTTTCTATTTTTAAAAACCGTATCAGGGTTTATGAAAACACCAATCTGAAATCGATGGAAATAAAATCGAACACGACATGATAGCTCAAATATTGGAAGAATCGAGATGAGCCGTAAATAACTCCCCACTGCGTTCTATCGAAGTCGAGATTCCCCATAAGTACCAGGCGGCCATCCTCGACATTGCGAATATGCACCGGGAACGCGATCTCGTTCTCCATTCCACGTAAAGAAAGCACCCCTTGCAACATCGCATTGGGCCGGGTCGCTTCACCGTCATCTACAAGTCGAATCTTAGTAGTAGTAAAAGTTGCTTGCGGAAAAAGTGAGGTGAAAAAGAAATCATCCGACTGCAAGTGAGCTTCGAGAGCAGGCTGTAACTCATCTCCGTCCAAGTCCACATTCTTGATGGACTTCATATCAATGACGAACGTCCCTTCTGGCTCAGCTGTCGCATCAATCTCTCCCGAAGAGAGCATCAAGACCCCAGTGTGGCCGCCATTATTGTTACGACCGGTCCACCGAATAACAGACTCATCGGGCACCACGGAATACACCTTTGACTCCATTGCCAGCATCGGATGTGGTGGCTCGACACTGTCTGCAGCAGAACCTTCGAGCGACCAACCTTCATCACGCCACACTTCCAGTCCACCTGGAAATACAGCTAAGTTGGAGTATCCAGCACGTGAGAGCTTATCTGCAGCTGCAAAGCAGTCCTGCGACTTGTGCCCTGCACCGTAGCAAATTACACGCGCAGCAGTATCAGGAGCAACCTCAGCCATGGTGCCGAGGAATGTCATCTCATACACGCATGCATTCACAGCACCTGTGATATGCCTTGCCTCGAAATGCTCGGGAGGCAGCGTATCGACTAACACACAAGCACCTGTCCTCAGCTCAGCGGCAACCTCTTCCGCTGACAACGTCTCTACACTCTGTGTATCCATATCAACCCCACAGTTTGACTATTTCCTGCAACGTATCACGGATGCGACGTCCAACACCAGCGCTGGAATTAATCGTGCGAAGGTCGGCTCACCCCATAGACCTGACTCAAATACATCCCAATCCCTTTATCGTCGTCCATGAAGGCATACCCGCCTGCTTCTTTGACAGGCAGCTTCAGCGCCAAGGCTTTTCCTGCATCCGCCAGAATCAAGGCAGGACAACACTGATTTTCTTCACCCAGCATGGCTACGACTTCTACACGTGGACGAGAAAAAGGGATCACTTTGACTTCAAGTTCTTCACGCAATTGGGGGAAATATGTGATCAGCCCTTCCAGGACTGCACACTCCGGTCAGTACAACGGACCGTCGAGTTCATTGAAGAAATCACCTTGCAGCAAAAATAAAATATCTTTCTTCATTACATCCCCTTCTGATATTTATAAAAGTAAAGCTCAATCCCATTTGCAAACAACTGATAAAAAAGGTCCTTTCTAATTGATACCCACCGCTTACAATGCTATTGTCAGCATCACACATTTACCCAAGACTATATTCATGACAAACGATACCGACAAGTCCAAAACAGAGCTCATCGCCGAACTGGAAGACCTTCGATTCCAGGTACACAACTGCGCAGGAAGCCACTCGTGCGAAGATCACCGTTTTCGTGAATTGGTGGATGGGCTGCCACAGAGTATCTATGAGATGTCACCAACTGGACAGGTCACCTATGCTAACGAGTTCGCTCTTTCCTCTCTGGGGTACACCCAAGAAGACCTTGAGAAAGGGTTGAACGCCAAAGACGTTGTCCTTCCTGACGACTATGCCCGCGTCTGCCAAACCATTAATACTCTTATGAAAAGTGGCGGAACTTCCAATCAGGAATATATGGCAGTTCGCAAAGATGGGTCGACCTTTCCAGTCCGTATTTACTCGCAAGCCATTTTTCAAAAGGGTAAACCCATTGGCCTGAGAGGAGCTGTCGTCAACCTCTCTGAAATCCGTGAAGGCGCCCTGTACCATCAAGCCCTTTTTGAGAACACTGGCACAGCCATGACCATTTACGGCGAAGATGCCGTAATCCGCTCCTGTAACACCCAATTTCAAAAACTATCTGGATATAGTAAGGCTGAAATTGAAGGAAACATGAAGTGGACAGACTTCGTGGAACCTGGCGAACTCAAGCAGATGAAAGCTTACCATGCGAAGAGAATTCGCGAAGGCGAAAGCGCTCCCACCGACTACGAATTTACATTTCTTTCCCGAGGCTCCATTCCAAAACGGGTTCATGTTTTTGTCAAAGTAATCCCTGGCACTGAAGAAAGAGTCACATCCCTCATAGATCTCACAAGGCGAATTCAAGCTGAAGAGAAGATGCGCCTGAGTGAAGAACGCTATGCGCTGGTTGTCAGAGGCGCCAATGACGGCATCTGGGACTGGGACCTCGCAACAGATCAAGTTTATTTTTCCCCCAGATACAAGGGGATACTGGGCTTTGATGACGATGAATTCCCTAATGAGGCGGACGCATGGAAAGACCGCGTACACCCTAATGACATTGACAGGGTGTTCGAAGAAAACATGAAGTGCATTCAGGGAGAGGTGGACCATTTTCAAGTTGAATACCGCATGCGCCATAAAGACGGTTCCTACCGTTGGGTCCTCGGACGCGGTGCCAGTGAAAAGAATCCACAGGGAAAAGTATACCGTTTAGGCGGCACGCATACGGATGTGACGGAACGCAAGCAGGTTGAGGCTCAGCATCGCGAACTCATTGAAAATGCGAGCGACGGTATTTACCAATGCACCCCAGAAGGTACATTCATTTCGGCCAACAATGCCATGGCTCGTCACATGGGATATGACTCACCGCAAGATCTAATCAGCTCCGTCAAAGATATCGAGAGCCAGATGTGGGGCAATCCAGGCGGCCGGAAAGAGTTCATTCAGCTCCTGGAAAGCCATGAAAAGCTGGAGAACTACGAAATCAAGCTCATCAAAAAAGACGGCAGCATTATTTGGGCATCCGAGAATGTACGCGCCGTGTTCGACGATGAAAACGGCAAGCTCTTATATTACGAAGGATTTCTACAAGACATAACAGAGCGCAAGCTCCACGAGCGCACCACGAATGCGCTCTATGCCATTTCCAAGGCCATCACCACCACGCGCAACCTTCAGCACTTGTATGAGAACATCCACGCAGTTCTCGGGGAAGTGATTGATGCCACCAACTTCCTCATTTCCATGGTGGATGAAGAACGGGATGTGCTGGAACTACCATATTTTTCGGATGAATCTGACGACTACACAGAGATCACAAACATCAGTGACCCGAACAAGAGTAGTTTAGCTCTGCACGTTCTGCGCACCGGAGAACCGCTGTTCATATCGCGAGCAAACCCGGAAGATATTGCACTGCAAGAAAGTATCAATGTTATAGGTACACCTTCCGCTGTATGGCTTGGAGTTCCGCTGAAACTCAAAAATAAGATCATCGGAGTCATGGCTGTTCAGCACTACACGAACCCGCATCACTACAGTAAATCCGATGTCACATTCATGGAGGCTGTCTCAGAACAGGTCGCCTTGGCCTTGGAACGTAAAGCCAATGAAGAGGAACTGACGACCCTGAATGAAGAATTGGAGTACAAGGTTGAGGCACGAACCGCTGAATTGCAGGAACAGGCCGCGATACTTGAACAGGCCAATACTCGCCTGACCGAACTTGATGAAATCAAGTCTGGACTTGTGTCCTCTGTTTCTCATGAGCTGAGGACACCCCTCACATCCATCAGGGGATTTGCCAAACTCACAGGTAAAGATTTCAAGCGCTATTTCGAGCCGTTGGCAGCAGAGCCTAAGCTTGAGAAAAAAGCCACTCGTATCAGAAAAAATCTGGATATCATTGAGAATGAGGGAGAGCGCCTCACCAGACTCATTAATGACTTCCTTGATATCAATCGCATTGAATCAGGCAAGGCATCGTGGCACGACACATTTATCAACCCCTGTGAGATAGTGCACAAGGCTGTCAGCGCCCTTGCTGGTGCATTTGCTGCCAAGGAAAATGTAGAGTTGATCACCAATTTACCGGAGACCATCCCACCAGTCCATGCAGATCCTGACAAGATCCAGCAGGTGATTATCAATCTCCTCAACAACGCCTCAAAATTCACTGAAAAGGGATCGGTCACCGTTTCCATGAAGGCAGACATTGATCATCTGACCCTGACCGTTACGGACACAGGCATGGGCATTGCTAAAGACGAACTCCCCAATATTTTCGAGAAGTTCCACAAGTCTCATTCTGGTGACACCGTGATCAAAGATAGGGGAACAGGTCTTGGTCTCGCTATTTGCAGGGAAATTGTAGCCCACTACGGCGGCCATATCTGGGTAGACTCCGACCTTGGCAAAGGAAGTGAATTTTCATTCACCCTGCCCATAGTGGCTGGGACCGAAACTGCATGCACTCCCTAGCTATGAAATAAAGGCCTATTCTTACTTCCAAGTTCTTCGACTTGTGGAGTGATCATGGCACAAGCTCTACTATTCTGTTTTAACAGCGTACCTATCAGGCTGCATAAATACAGTAATATCAGCATAGCCCGCATGAATTCTTGCGGAGTGCCTAACGCCCGCAGGGATATGATATCGATCGCCTTTGGAGTACACCCTCGTCTCCCCTGCGACAGTCAATTCAATACTACCTTCCAGAATGAAACCCATCTGATCTGCATGCTCGTGTTCGGGTAAATCAACACCCTTTTCAAACTGCATGTACAAGGTCTGATGCGTATCGGCCTGAGACAAGTATGCGGTCAGACCATCAAGCGGGATATCCGCTTTGGGAAGCCGGGTGATTGGTTCGGGAAAAACGCTCATCATAAAGACACTCTCCACTTGATTACGAAAAGCCTCTTCCTGGCTCCGAAACAAAACTTAGCCATGAAGTTGCTTACATACCACACGTACTTTCAAAGCACTGAAGCTACAACTAAAAAGGCCGCCATCCTCTAATGAGAACGGCGACCTTACACAAAAAATTATTCTTAAACTACTCAAAAGCTTTCTTGGCAGCATCTTTTGCATCATCAGCCATCTGATCCATTTTCTTTCCAGCCTTTTCCATGGACCCTTCTTCACTACAGCCAAACGCCGGAACCATCATGGCCAACATGCATGCAATCACAATAACCTTTTTCCAAATCTTCATTTTAAGCCCCTTCATTTTTTTATGCTCAAGAAAAACAAAAAACATACTTTGCTGTGCCAAGTAGTAGCACAACCGCATTTGCGAAACAATTATGAACACATAAAAAATACCCGCTCTCCAAAGAAAGCGGGTTTATTCTCAAGTGGTGCCCCCAGCGCGATTCGAACACGCGGCACCCAGATTAGGAATCTGGCGCTCTATCCAACTGAGCTATGGGGGCAACCGGAGGATTTTTCTAGCCGACCGAATATGAAAAGGCAAGTATTTCATTAGACCATTCATATAAGGCAATCCACTTTCTTCGGTGCAAATTCTTTCACCCTATTTACATCAGAAAAAAAAGGGCTATAGTTTTTCTAACGCGGATTCGTCCGCCTATCCTGTTTCCACATTCGCTTTAGGAGAATATATGATTCGTAAACTTACCCAATTCACTCTCGCACTAACCCTTGTATTGGCTCTGCCGATTCTTGCACAAGCCAACGGCCTGCCGGTATTTACCGAGCTTGCCGCCAAAGCCGGAAAATCCGTGGTCTTCATTTCAGTTGAAGCCACGGCACAAGCCCAACGCGGACAAGGATTTCCCGGACAGGTGCCTGATGGCCATCCGTTCAAAGATTTCTTTGAGCGCTTCGGCCCCTTCTTCGGCCCACAGGGTCAAGGACAAGGCCAGCAACAGAGACAGCCACGCAAACAGCGCGGTCAGGGCTCTGGCTTTGTTATCACTTCCGACGGCCTCATCGTCACCAATAACCACGTCATCGACGGCGCGGACAAAGTGACCGTCAGGTTCCAGGACGATACCAAAGAATACGTTGCCAAGATCGTTGGCCGCGACAAGGAAACTGACCTCGCAGTCATCAAGATCGATGCGCCCAAGAGCCTCCCCGTGCTCCAGTTCGGCAACTCCGAAAGCATTCAGGTCGGCGAGTGGGTACTGGCCATTGGTAACCCATACGGCCTCGACAACACCGTGACCGCAGGCATCATCTCTGCCAAGCACCGTATCATCGGCGCTGGCCCGTTCGACAATTTCCTGCAGACAGATGCCAGCATCAACCCCGGCAACTCAGGTGGCCCGCTGCTCAACATGAAAGGACAGGTTATCGGCATCAATACGGCTATCAACGCCAATGCCGAGAACATCGGCTTTGCCATTCCGTCCACTCAGGCTGAAAAGATCATCACCCAGTTGCGCAAGGGCCAAACGGTCAAGCGCGGTTGGCTCGGCGTGACCATTCAGCGTGTCAGCGAAAACCAGGCCAAGGCCCTTGGGCTCGACGCACCCACTGGCGCGCTCATCGCCTCTGTTGGCGAAGGGCAGCCTGCTGATAAGGCTGGCGTAAAGCAGGGTGATGTAGTCCTCGAAGTCAACGGCGTTAAAGTCACAGACAACAATGGATTACTCCGCGCCATCGCAGGACTCGCTCCCAACGAAAAAGCCAAGCTGACCCTCTGGCGTAATGGCAAGAAGGTCACCCGCACAGTCACCCTCGGCCAGCGCGGCGAAAAGACCATGGCTTCCATGAAGCCCGAGGCACCCAAGAAGGCGGCTACCGTACTCGGCATGTCCCTCAAGCAGGTGAACGACAAAGAAGCTGCCGCACTCGGCCTTGAGAAAGCACAAGGCTTGCTCGTTGTGCAGGTTGATCAGGCTTCTGCCGCAGCCGAAGAAGGCGTACGCCAAGGCGATGTCATCATTCAGGCCAACCAGCGCGACGTGAATTCCACTGGTGATCTCAATGCGATCATCAAGAAGGACAAGAAGCGCGGCGCCATCATGCTGCTCATCAAGCGTCAGGGACAGAACACCTTTGTGGCACTGCCGCTGGACGACAAGTAAACTAAACCAACTCCAAAAGGGGGACTCCTGTACGGGAGTCCCCCTTTTTTTGTGGGAAAATCAGGTTGGGAACCGCCTTCGGCGGGATGGTCAGGTGATATCGTCTCCGACGGTTCAAGGCCGAAGGCCTTAAGAATCCCGTATGCGCCTGACGGCGCGACTTAGTTCAATTAACTACTGTTTGCGAATTGCTGCCTCCGTGAAGCGGCACCAAAAAGTTTAGGAGATTCTAAAGAACCCTTTACAAAGGGTTCTTTAGCCGTCGGAGACGCCCCTCCGGCGAGGAGTTCTTGCGCCTTCGTCCAAGGCCATATAAGGAGAGCGTCATGGAACAGCACGAACCTATTTCCGAATCTATTATTGCGGCCCCGGCCAAGATCAATCTTCACCTGCATATCGTTGGTTTGCGAGAGGACGGCTATCATGAACTGCGCACTCTGTTTTATCCAGTGTCCGCGTTCTATGACACAATTCGCATTGAACCCAGCCATGATGACAGCATGTTCATGCGCTGTGCCGAGCGCCCGGAGTTAGAAAGCACCTCTAACCTTATATATAAGGCATGGAAGGCTTTCGGTGCTGCCACAGACTATCAGCCCGGCATGTTCGTAACGCTAGATAAGAAAATCCCCTTGGGTGGCGGATTGGGCGGCGGCAGTTCCGATGGCGCAGCCATGCTCCGTTGGCTCAATGAAAACGCAGGAAGCAAAGCGCTGCCTCATGATGAACTCATCAATCTTGCTGCAGCACTGGGCGCAGATGTCCCCTTCTTTCTTATGGATGGCCCTGCATGGGCGAGCGGTATTGGTGAGGTCCTTACCCCAGCTGAAGTCGATCTTTCCGGCACTACCCTGCTTATCGCTTGCCCCGATATCCATGTAGATACTCCGTGGGCATTCAAAGCATGGGACGAAGCGAATGATTTCCCCTCTTCAGAAGAATCCTTGACAACCTTGGGATTGGGTAATAAGAATCCATCTCTCGTTTCGCCCCCGGTCGTTCTCAACGACTTTGAGCCAGTGGTGTTCAAAAAACACCCAACCTTGCGCAAGATCAAGGAAATGCTCATCCAGACCGGAGCCGATGCAGCCGCAATGAGCGGCTCAGGAGCCTCCCTATTCGGCATATACCGCAATAAGGAAACAGCAACATCCGCTGCTCAGGCTCTCAAAAATAACGGGATTGAAATTTTCACGATGAACTGTCAGTAGACTCTTCATCAGTCGATAAGCCGATCAAGCTTGCTACGAGCAACGGTGACTGCGCAGCAGACACCAAGCCCGACAGCTCTACACAGCGCGAAAACAAATTTCGCCGACATGGAGCTGAGCCGCAAGGCGCAAGCGAGAATCAGGGCCGCCGCGTATTCCCATACGCAAGGATCTGATTTCCGCGCAGCAACGCAGCGATCAGCTTCATGTCGGCGAAATTTGCTGGGGCGTCGTCAAGCGGTAAGACACATGGTTTTGGTCCATGCATTCGAGGGTTCAAATCCTTCCGCCCCAGCCACTTTTTTTTACAACTTCCATCAGGGGAACGAAATGAGCGAGTTGAAGATCATCTCCGGTTCCGCCAGCCCGCAGCTGGCCGAGGCTATCTGCGAGCACTTGGGCACCAAACCTTCTCCAGTTCTTCGCGAACGTTTTTCCGACGGTGAAATTCGTATCGAGATCGGCGAGAACGTACGCGGCGATGACGTATTCGTTGTCCAGCCTACCAGCTCTCCTGTTAACTACCATCTGATGGAACTCTGTTTGATGCTGGACGCCCTCAAGCGTGCCAGCGCCGCTCGCGTTACTGCGGTTGTACCGTACTTCGGTTACGCCCGTCAGGATCGCAAAGTTGTTCCCAGAGCACCGATTTCCGCCAAGCTGGTTGCCGACATGCTCGGAACCGCTGGCATGCAGCGCCTGGTCACTTGTGACCTGCACGCTGGTCAGATTCAGGGTTTCTTCAACTGTCCGGTAGACAACTTGTTTGCCGCTCCGGTCCTGCTGGAACACCTGCGCGAGCGTGATGACGACTTCGTTATCATCTCTCCGGATGCAGGTGGTGTTGAACGTGCTCGCGCCTACGCCAAGCGTCTCGGCGCATCTCTGGCCATCGTGGACAAACGTCGCGATGCCCCCAACCAGGCCAAGGCCATGCACATCATTGGTGATGTGAAGGACAAAGTTGCCGTGGTTGTGGATGACATGATCGACACCGCAGGCACCATGTGTGCCGCAGCCAATGTCATCATGGACAACGGCGCCAAGGAAGTCATGGCTGCAGCCACTCACGCAGTACTGTCCGGCCCGGCTCACCAGCGTCTGCAGGAATCCGCCTTCTCCGAAGTGGTAGTCACCGACTCCATCGCGTTGAAAGAAGGTGACGATTGTTGCGACAAGATCAAGGTTCGCTCCGTCGCATCCTTGCTCGCCAAAGCTATCAATAATGTACACACGGAATCGTCCGTGTCCGTACTCTTCGTATAAGGGAATTTTCCCTATAATCTGCTAAAGCGCGAGCGTCCGTTTATAGTGAACGGCCAGGGCGTAAAAGGAGAAACTACTATGGCAGAACTGCTGAAACTGAATGTTCAGGAACGTACTAAATTGGGCAAAGGCCCTAACCGCCGTCTTCGTCTGGAGGACATGGTCCCCGGTATCTACTACGATGCCAAAGGCACCAACATCCCCGTTAAGGTGGAAATGATTCCTTTGCAGAAAGCTTACTCCGCACTGGGTAGCGCACAGGTTTTCGAGCTGGTCCTGGAAAAGGACGGCAAGACCGAAACTCACGCTTCCCTGCTGTGGCGCGTTCGTAACGAGCCCGTTAAAGGCACCCCTGAGCACGTTGATTTCTTTGGTGTAGATCTGGACAAGACCCTCAAAGTCGCTGTTCACTTCGAAGTCAAGGGTGCAGACGCTTGTGCAGCTATCAAACTTGGTGGCGTTGTCGAGCAGTACCGCGATTTCATTGACGTCGTGTGTAAGCCTATGGATATTCCCGAGTCCATCGTTCTGGACATCACCGAAATGGAACTCAACGACTCCATCCGCATCGAAGACGTTGTCTTCCCGGAAGGCGTCGAGCCCGTCTTCGACGAAAACTACGCAGTTGTCGCCGTCCACGAGCCGCGTGAAGTTGAAGAAGAAGTTGTCGATGAAGATGCTGTTGAAGAAGCAGCAACTGAAGAAGCTTCCGAAGAAGCTTCCGAATAGCTTCCCGGCAAACACAGATATTATCTCCCGGAGCGCGACCCTTCGTGCTCCGGGAGTTTTTGTTGAATAGCTTTCGTGTTATCGTGTCGCCACACGACGCACCTCTCAGGATAAATTCATGGATTGCAAAGGACTCATTGTCGGCTTGGGTAACCCCGGCCCCCAATACGAGCAAACCCGTCACAACATTGGGTTCATGCTCATTGATCACATTGTGTCCATGGGCGAAGCCCGCAAGAACATGCGTCTTGAGAAGATCGAAGAGTCCGGCAACTACGAGTTGTGGCGATTGAAATTTGCCGGTGCATATCGCCTGCTCGCCAAGCCGCTGACCTATATGAATCTTAGTGGCAATGCTGTTGCCAAGATTTGTGGTCGACATGGCCTGACATCCGAAAACGTCGTGGTTGTCCACGATGAGCTGGATTTGCCTGTCGGACGTATGAAGTTAAAAAAAGGCGGCGGCAATAACGGTCATAATGGCCTTGAGTCAGTTCAGGACTGTCTGAATACTCCCAATTTTTTCCGTCTTCGACTCGGCGTCGGTCGACCAGAAGACAAATATAAGCCCATCAGTGACTGGGTGCTGGAACCGTTCTTCTCGGAAGACGAAGAGCATATTCCAAGCATTATCACCCACGCATGCAAGGGTCTCGATATTTTCTATCGCCGTGGCATGGGCTTTGCGACCCAACATATTAACGGTTTTTCCATCGCCCCCTCGGAGGCGGATAAAAATTCCGAGAAATCGTCATCATCCACTGACAAGAAATCAGACGATTAATCAAGGTCGACGAACCGAAGGCATGGACTCTTTCACGCATTTTCGGTATGATGTCTTTCTGCGCTAATAATAGCGCATAGCAAGGAGCTATAGTTCACGTGTTCAAGGTTAATGAGTTAGTTGTTTATCCTTCCCAGGGCGTCGGTAGTGTAGAACGCATCGAATCCCAGGAAATCGGCGGTGTGAAGGCCGACTTTTACATCGTGCGTATCCTCAGCAACAACGTGACCTTGATGGTCCCGGTGCTCAATGCCGAGAACGTAGGTCTCCGTCATGTTTGCAACAAGAAAACTGGTGGTGAAATCTTTGAATCCCTTAACGACCGCTCCGAGTTCACCGGATATACCGGCCAGAACTGGAACCGCCGTTACCGTGAATACTCTGAGAAGCTCAAGAGTGGAGATCTTTACGACGTAGCATACGTCCTCAAAGAACTCTTCCTCATTGGTAAAGACAAAGAGCTGTCCTTCGGAGAACGTCGCCTTCTGGAACAGGCGATGGGGCTTGTCTCCATGGAACTGGCTTACTCAGTCGGGAAAACGCAGGATGAAATCAAAGAAGGTATCAATGAAATCTTCGCTGATGTCATTGCTGCACAGGAAGAAAAATCGTAAGAGACTTGTCAAGTCAGTCTGATTAGTATACCTCGGAATTGTCGCCGCATCTGCGGCTTGATTCATATATCCCATATAGTTGTTTTTTGAGAGCTTCACGAAGCTGAACCAAAGCAAGAGGTAAGTACTATTACCCCTTGGCCGGACACCTGTACGGCCAACCGCCTTTCGACACCATCCCCATATTTCCATCAGAATACATGCCCGCACAGGCATTCTATATTAATATACATTCCAACAACTTCAAACACACACCCAAATTTATGCCAGAGAAAAAGAGTGACAAGGCTCCGGCCAAAGGCAAACCCGGCCGTCCTAGAAAGGCCCCGGCCAAAAAGCCAGCCCCGAAGGCATCTGGAGCAAAAGCTCCTGCCAAGAGAAAGCCAGCCGCCAACGGCAATGGTAACGGTATTGATAAGCTGAACCTGGCTGAACTCAAACTCAAGTCCATGACAGATTTGACTGCATTGGCGGTCCAGCTTGAAGTGGAGAACCCGAGCAGCCTGCGCAAACAGGAGCTCATATTCGAACTGCTCCAGCAATGTGCTTCCCAGAACGGCCAGATCTTTGGTGACGGTGTTCTGGAAATCCTGCCCGACGGTTTCGGATTCCTCCGCTCCCCCATGTACAGCTACATGCCCGGCCCGGATGATATTTACGTATCACCATCCCAGATTCGCCGCTTTGGCCTGCGCAAAGGCGACATGGTTTCCGGTCAGATTCGTCCGCCCAAAGAAGGCGAACGCTACTTTGCCCTCCTCCGCGTCAGCGAGATTGGCATGGAGAAGCCCGAACACTCCAAGAATCTTGTATTGTTCGACAACCTGACACCCCTCTACCCCGAAGAACAGCTCAAGCTGGAAAATGGGGACAAGAACTTCTCTTCCCGCATCATCGACCTGCTCGCTCCTATCGGTAAAGGACAGCGTGGTGTCATTGTGGCCCCGCCCCGCACCGGTAAGACGATCATGCTCCAGACCATCGCTAACTCCATCAACGCGAATCACCCTGAGGTGGACCTCATCGTCCTGCTCATCGATGAACGCCCCGAAGAAGTTACCGATATGCAGCGTACGGTTAAGGCTGAGGTAGTATCTTCTACCTTTGACGAGCCGCCGCAGCGCCACGTTCAGGTTGCGGACATGGTCATCGAAAAAGCCAAACGTCTGGTCGAGCGCAAACGCGATGTTGTTATCCTTCTGGATTCCATCACCCGTCTGGGCCGTGCATACAACGCAGTGACCCCGTCTTCTGGCCGAGTCCTGTCCGGTGGTATTGATGCCAACGCCCTGCAGCGTCCCAAGCGCTTCTTTGGTGCGGCTCGTAACATCGAGGAAGGCGGCTCTCTGACCATCATTTCCACAGCTCTCATCGACACTGGCTCTCGCATGGATGAAGTCATTTTCGAAGAATTCAAGGGCACCGGTAATATGGAATTATACCTGGATCGCCATCTCTCCGAGAAACGCGTTTACCCGGCAATCGATATCAACCGCTCTGGCACCCGTAAGGAAGAACTGCTGCTCGGTGACGACGTACTCAATCGCGTCTGGATTCTGCGCAAGTTGCTCTCCCCTATGGGCTCCATCGACTCCATGGAATTCCTGCGCGGCAGGATGAAAGGTTCCAAGAGCAACCAGCAATTCCTGGACTCTATGTCCAAATAATGAATCGATACAATTCGACTCCACAGAATGCGGTCTTCGGGCCGCATTCTTTTTTTGTGCAAAAACTGCTCAAGGTTGCCTTGCCAGTATAAATGATTACAATGGTCAGGTCTTCGCAAGCCATCTAAGGCAGAAGAGACCGATCATTACTTATAATTCTGTCATCAACTTGACCTGCCCACTTCGGGAACAACGGATAAAGCTGACTGGCGGAGGCTATACAATATGCTTACACGCCTCACAATTCTCCCCGCATTATTCGCAGCATTTCTGCTCGTCTTCACCCCGGCTTTATCCGCCCATGCTGGTATAATGCCGGAAAAACTCACCATTCGAAAAGAAAACGAGCTAGGGCGAAACTTCGATAAAATCATTCGTGCTCAAATGCCCATGGTTGGTGACACTTACATCACAGACTATGTGGCAGATCTTGTTAATCGCGTCGTCGCAGCCAAAAAGCCCATGCCATTTCGTATCCGAAGCGCAGTTGTCGCCAACCCGGTACTCAACGCATTCGCTATCCCCGGTGGCTTTATTTACATTTTCACGGGCCTAATTCTTGAAGTCGATAACGAGTCTGAAATTGTCGGCGTTATTGCTCATGAGTTAGCACACGTATCCGAACGACATGTGGCAAGCCGCATGGAGAAGCAAGCTAAGGTAGGCATGCTTTCCATGGCAGGGACATTGGCTGGAATGCTTCTGGGAGTAACAGCAGGAAACAGCAGTATGCTTAAAGCTAGCACCGCTCTCATGGCAGGGTCACAAGGCCTGGCAACTGCGGCTATGCTTCAATATTCTCAGGACGACGAACGTGAAGCTGATCATGTAGGACTCAACTCTCTCGTTAAGGCTGGGTACAACCCCAAAGGTATGCCCCGAACTTTTGAACTGATGCGGAAAAACCGCTGGTTCGACTCAGGTGTACAGATGCCCACCTACCTCTCCACTCACCCAGGACTCTCCGAGCGCATCACGTATTTGAATGACCGCATCAAACGCATGCCTGAAGTCTTTACCATCCGTAAGGATGACAACAAACGGCTCAAACAGGCACAGATGCTCATCCGCGCAAAAATGTCTCCAGACACCACGGCTATGGCATACTACCGTGACAAGAAAAAAGCAGACTACACCCCGCTCGATTATATAGGACGCGGAATTGTCCAACTCCGGCTCAAAGATCGTACTGAGGCGCTTGAATCAATCGAGCAGGCCATTCATCTAGATGGGGAATCTCCACTAATTGCTCGCGAGGCAGGAATATTCTTTTTCAAAACCGGTGATGACAAACGAGCATCCAAATATCTGCAAAAAGCAATCATTAAGAATAAACGAGATGCTTTGGGGCTCTTCTATTTTGCCAAATTACAGGACAGAATGGGCGATCCCACACGAGCTGCAGCCACACTCCACAAAGTCAATAAGATTGTGCCTGAGGATTGGGAAGTATATAAGGAACTTGGCCAAATACTGGGAGAATCCGGCGACAAATTTGGCGGAAATCTCAATTATGCCTATGCCTCCTTATACGCTGCCAATATGAAAAAAGCCCGGCACCACCAACAGCAGGCAGCAGCGCTGGCCGAAACAGAAGCCCAGCAAAAAGAGCTTGAGAAGCTTCAAGCAGCCATGGATTCCCGTGCAGAATTCCTCAAATAGGCAAACTTGAACAGTATGCGGATTTCACGTAGGTTGCTCTTCTTTTTGACTCCAACTGAATCGACAGCATGATCATCGCGAAAAATATACAAGACATTGAAGACGCCATTGCTGGGTCCTGCGTGACTATCGGCAATTTTGATGGCGTACACAAAGGGCACCAGAAACTCATCAGGCTTGCCTGTTCCAGAGCCAAGGCTCGGGATCTAGTCAGCGTGGTGGTCACCTTTGACCCGCACCCGCTGCGAGTCCTGCGTGACGACAAAAATCCGCCCTTTATCACTCTCACTGAGCAAAAGCTCGAACTCATCTCAGAGCATGGGCCGCAAGTCTGTCTTCTGCTCAATTTCACCATGGACATGGCCAAACTCGCACCAGAGGATTTCGTTAAGAAATACCTCCTGAACGGCCTGAATATGAAAGAGATGATCATCGGCTACGACTACCATCTGGGTAAGGGCCGCGCTGGGAATTTCGAGACACTGACAAAACTCGGCAAGAAGCACGGCTTCACAGTGGATCGCCTTGATCCCGTATCTCTTGAAGATGCTGTTGTTAGCTCAACTCGTATCCGTGACTTGGTTCAGGCAGGCAAAGTTTGGGCCGCACGCCCACTGCTGGGCCGTTTTTATCAAGTCAAAGGCGAAGTAGTGCACGGCATGAACCGAGGTGGACGACTCCTCGGCTTCCCCACTGCCAACGTCAAACTGGTGGACGAACTTTTTCCCAAACCCGGCGTCTATGCTATCTGGGTGGAAGTAGACGGAGAAATACGCAAAGGTGTTGCCAACATCGGCAAGAACCCGACTTTCGGCAATGATGCATTGTCCGTCGAAGCGCACATCCTCGACTTCAAGGGTGATATTTATGGCGCGGATATTCGTGTACATTTTGTACAACGCATCCGCGACGAAAAGAAATTTTCCGGCATCGACGAACTCAAGGACCGTATCGCCAAAGATGTGGAACTAGGACGCCAGATTCTTGGGCAGCCAGAGGCAGCCATCAAGGTAACAAAACCGGACTTCGAACAAGAACTCTCGGACAACTAGGCTATGCAGATGCTCACTGAATTTATCAATTACTGGCGAAAACTCGCCCAATCATACGCAACCATCGCGCCCTTCCGCTGGCTCGTCATCGGCGTTCTGGTCGGCACACTTTCCGGCCTCATTGCTGTTGGTTTTTTCTGGTTGGTGGAAATTGGTAAATTCGTACTGCAGCACAATCTGGCAGGTATAGTCTCACCGGAACCTGCGGGGGAAGGTATCTTCCATGGCCCTGCAGGAGAATTTCGCCCTTGGCTTATCCCGGTATTCACCACAGGCACAGCCATCCTCACAGGCTGGCTCGTCAGCCGATTTATCCCGGAAACCATCCATGGTGGAACAGACGGTACCGACGCCACAATCAACGCTTTCCACAACAATGGCGGTATTATCAGAGGTAGAGTTGCCATCATCCGTGGCCTCTGCTCTGTTCTGACCATTGCCTCAGGTGGTAGTGCTGGCCGTGAAGGCCCCATCACCCAGATGGGTGCAGGTGTCGGTTCCTGGCTCGCTAAGAAGTTTGATTTTTCCGCGAAAGAACGCCGCATCCTCCTGCTCTCTGGTGCAGCTGGTGGGCTGGGCGCTATCTTCCGCGCTCCACTTGGTGGCGCGCTCACCGCAGTTGAAGTCATTTATAGAGAAGATTTTGAGGCCGAGGCGATTCTGCCTTCCGTCATGAGCTCGGTTGTATCCTACTCCATCTTCACATTTTTCTATGGAACCGAACCTATTTTCGGCATCCCGCGTTTTTCGTTCCACGATCCTCGCGAGCTGATTTTCTATGCCATCCTCGCTTTTGTATGCGCTGGCGCAGGCTGGATGTATATCCGCACATTCTACTTCATCAAATACCATATATTTTTCCCGCTCAGAGAGAAGATCGGCATCATCTGGTCCATGGGATTTGGTGGCCTCACCATGGGTCTGCTCGGCATCCTGTACCCATACACAGCCACCGATGGGCTTATCACAGGCGGATTGCTCTCCGGCGGTTATGGCTGGCTTGAACTCGCCATTCTCGGACAAATACCAGCGCTCGGCATGTGCTACATTATCGTAGGTAAAACCCTTGCCACCTCAATCACCATCGGTTCCGGTATGTCCGGCGGCATGTTCGCCCCTGCGCTCTTCGTAGGTGGAATGTCCGGTGGTCTGGTTGGTAAATTCGGCCACAAGTTTTTCCCGGATATCGTCACCCAACCCGGTGCATACATCCTCGTCGGCATGGCTGCATTCTTTGCAGGTGTTGCCAACGCCCCCATTGGGCCGCTCATCATGGTCACTGAATTGACTCAGGGTTATGGTTTACTGGCACCGCTTATGCTCGCCTCAGCGCTCTGTATCGTTCTAGGCCGAAACTTCTCCCTGTACGAACATCAGGTAGAAAACAAATTCGATTCTCCGGCCCATGCGGAAGATGCGACCATCAATGTGCTGGAACAAATGCACGTCGTCGACTTCTACAATCCCGGTGATGTCATCGTGCTGGAAGAATCCACCACGCTCAAGGCACTCACCGACATCATTGCCAATTCCGACCAGCTCTACTTCCCCGTAAGGCGGGAAGATGGCTGGTACGTTGGCATGGTCTCCATCCACAACGTCCGTACATGGATGTTCGAGGAAGATCTCCATGATTTGGTGGTTGTGCGCGATCTCATGTCACGTCCCGTCTACGTACGTCCTGACTATGATTTATATCAGGCATTGCTCCGCTTCGTGAACACGGACTATGGGCAAATCCCTGTTGTCGCACAGACTAACACTAGTGATATCATTGGACTTATCAACAGGGATGATGTTTTCCAAGCCTATGCCGAGGCCATTGCCGAGGTTAAGGGCGACGACGAAGCCAAGTAAGTCTTTCACGCCTTTATATTTCCCCCCTTTCTACCGACGGTATTATAATGGGGTTCCCCCGACTGCGCTCCTGTGACAAGAATAGATGTGTATTCTTGTAACCACAGACTTGGCGGTATGCGGGAAAACGGAGATGATCCGAAACAGCAAGATGAAGAGCGTGTATATCGTCAAAAATGCCGCAAAAGGCATTGACGAGAAGCACAAGGAATTAAAGAAGAAGAGCCTCTTTCTACTCAAAGAGAATGAAGAGGCTGTTCATCGGTACAGCGATACCATTTTTGATTTTGTTGATGATCAGGACGGATTGTTTCTCGTAATCAGTCAGGACAGAAATTTTTTCCACAACTTCCGCAACTCGTTTTACAAAGAATTACGCCTCGATCAGGAACGGATTCGCCTCGCCCCCAATCAAAAGAGAGCGTCCAAAGAAATCCGCGTCTATCGCGAGCACAACAAGAAACCATTCATTTTGCTGGAAAGCGCTATGGATGGCCGTTCCATGCTTCCCTTCCTCGAAGAGTTCAAGCAAGAATTTAAAGACATCCTCATCATCATTCTCCTCTCAGACATCGTGGGTGAGACAATTGCTCAGTATGTCGAGGCAGGAGCAGACAGCTTTATCACCAAGCCTTTCTCGGTCAATGTGCTGGTCGAGAAAATAGCAAACACCCTTGTTCCTCCCGATGCCATAGGAAAGAAAGTCAGAGAAGGACGTAACCTTCTGCAGGCAAAAGATTTTGCCTTGGCATACGGTGTGGCGCGAGAAATTCTGGAGATCAAAGCGGGGAGTCCTGCGGGTCTCATACTCATGGGTGACGCACTCAAGGGATTGGAAAAGCGGCAAGAAGCACTTAAGATGTATCTTCAAGCTGAAGAGAACGCTGAGATGTATCTTGAGCCGCTCAAAAAGATCGTCGAGTTCCACAAGGAAGACGGTAGCGGTGATGGAGTGCTCCGGTACCTTCTCCGAATTGATGGACTCTCTCCACTTCATATGGGCCGCAAGCAGGAGATAGGAGAAATCTATTTTGAACGAGGAGACATAAAGAAGGCAGCCAAATACTTCATCGAAGCAGTGACTGTTGCTCACGGTCAGCGCTTGCCGGAATCGCTCCAAATGGCCAATGATTATGCTGATAAAATCTTTGCCGCCAAAGAATCTGAAGCTGAAATCCTGCTCGGCATGTGTGCGAAGCTCTCTAAATCCTACAAAACGAGCGTAGACTGGGATATCTACAGCAGGCTCGGCATGCTAAGGCACCGCCGCAAGGATTGGAAGGGAGCCATACAAGCCTACACGGAAGCCTCACTTCGCGCCCCACGCGAACCAAATATTTGGTTCAATCTCGGCATGGCCTATGTGGATGGCAAGGACTATGGGCACGCGTCCGAAAAATTTGAACGGGCCATAGCGTTATACCCACCGCTCTATCAGGACAATCTTGATGCGGCTTACATCATGGGCAAAGTCTTTATCCGTGCCAATCGAATAAAGAATGCAAAAAGAGTTCTACAGCACATCCATTCCGTTCAGCCTTCGTACAAGAAGGTAAAGTCACTCCTTGAGTCAATCAAGACATAAACAAGCCCGCATCCAACAACCATGACAATTATGTTCGTTGGCCCGTGTAGTTATTATAACACGCTTCCCAATCACACACAGTTTTGACATACTCTGCAGCAAGGCACACGACCGTGTGCTTTGACGACTCTAGGAGCATGGCGAATGTCAAACCGCGCGGACAGACGAAACGTATACGTTCTCAAGAATTCACCCGACGAAATCGAAGTAAAGCACAAAGAATTAAAGACAAAAAGCGTTTACCTACTTAAGGCTGATGACCATATCATTACCAAGTACCGTGATATCGTTTATGACTTCATAGATGACGCGGGGCTGTTCTGCCTCGTCGGCCAAGACAAAGCTTTCTATCAGTATTTCCGCAAGGCCATGTACAAGGAATTACGTGTTGAGCAAGAGCGAGTACATCTGATTTCAAATGAAAGCCGCGTAATAAGCGAACTACAAGTACTCCATGATCATAGCCGAAGGGCATTGGTCCTACTGGAAGACACATTCGACGAGCACAACACTCTCCCCCTCCTTGAGGAAATTAAAGCTAAATTCAAGAACGTATTGGTCATCGCTTTGCTCAATGACAGTCAGGAAGGAAAACTGGCCAACTATGTTGAGGCCGGAGCCGACAACATTATTACCAAGCCTGTTTCAGTGAATCACCTCATTGAGAAACTGGCCAACACCTTGGTGCCACCTGATGATATCGGGAAAAAGGTACGAGAAGGGAAAATGCGGTTAAGCAAAATTGAATTTGCTTTAGCGTACGGAGTTGCCCGGGATATCCTGCAGATCAAACCCGGAAGCCCGGCTGGCTTACTCATTATGGGTGATGCGCTCAAAGGGTTAACTAAGCGGGACGATGCATTGAAGATGTACATGCAGGCAATGGAAAATGCTGAAATGTACCTAGAACCGCTCAAGAAAATTGTGGAATTTTATAAAGAAGAAGAGGACACGAAAAAGACTCTTGAATACCTATTGCGCATTGACGAACTTTCCCCTTTGCACGTGAAGCGCAAAACAGAAATTGGTGAAATCTTTTTTGCTCAAAAAGAGATACCTAACGCTGCTAAATATTTCGAAGGAGCCGTAAAGCTTCTCCACCAACAAAAGCAGCCCGAATGTGTAGAGCTGGCCAAGAAATATGCTGAAAGAATATTTGAAGAAGAGGAAATGGCATCAGAAGGATTGCTCACCCTCGCTACCCGCTTGTCGAAAATATATAGGCAAGATGCCCACTGGTCCCTCTACAACCGCCTAGGGATGATACTTCGACGTAGAAAAAATTGGAAAGACGCTATCAAGGCGTATAGTGAAGCGACCAAACGTGAACCCAATGATGGCTCGATCCTCTTCAATTTAGGCATGGCTTATGTTGAAGGAAAGGATTTCAACAATGCAGCTGACAGGTTCCGCAAAGCCATCACTGTTTCACCGCCTATCTACAAAGACAATTTAGAGGCGGCATATATCATCGGCCAAGTCTTCATCCGCGCTGACAAAAAAAAAGATGCGGTCACCGTCCTTACACACATTCACGATGTCGACCCAAGTTTTAAAAAGGTCAAAACTCTGCTCAAGTCGCTGAAGTAACGCTTAATCTTGAAGCATCACCCCGGCGATCTCTTTGACAAGCTTGGCGGTGACCATAGCAGTCATACCGTTTACATCACGATCAGGATTCAATTCCACCACGTCCGCTCCAATGACAGGAGCATCAATAGCGTGAATGATATTGAGTGCGTCACGTGTTGTCATCCCACCGGGTTCGTGATGCGCTATCCCGGGCGCAAAAGCCGGGTCCAGAGCATCCATATCAAATGAAATGTAGACGGGCGTATCAAAGGACAGTCTGGGCCAATCAGCCTGATCTTTCATCTCAAGCCATTCAATGCCAAACCGTTCTTTCTGCTCACGTTGATGTCCTGTTGCCGTACGAATACCGACAGAAACAAGCCGGGAACAAAGTGACTCTTCCATGATGCGCGCAAAGGGGCATGCATGGGAGAACTTGTTGCCCTCAAAATCTTCGTAGCAATCGGGATGAGCGTCAAAATGGAGTATGGAAAACTCACCGATCTCCTGCTGCAATCCCTTGATTAGCGGATATGTGACAGAATGATCGCCGCCAAGAAAGATCGGTAACTCGCCGCGCTTCCCGGCATCAGCGCCGAGCTTCGCCATAGTTGCCATAGCACCGTTCTCCGGCAGCTCGACCAAGCCCGCCAATTCCACTTGCTCGGACAGATCATATCCAGTCTCTGTCCAGAGGTTGGCGGAATCGCAGTGAAAGGCTTCCAGGGCCGCTTCCGGCCCCTTGGCAGCACCTCTGACATAGGAGGACTGGCGATCATACGCCAGCCCTCGTACTATTATCTTTTTATCAGAAGACATAATTACAGAATGTAACGGGAGAGATCACGGTCTTCCACGATTTCATCCAGCTCTGCGCAGACGTAATCACGATCAATAACAACTTTCTGACCAGACTTGTCTGGAGCCTCGAAAGAGAGATTAGCCAGAATCTTTTCAAGAATGGTGTAGAGACGACGGGCACCGATATTTTCAGTTTCCTCATTAATCTTCTCTGCCATGGAAGACACTTCTTCCAGTGCTTCCTTGGTAAAGTCTATCTCCACGCCCTCAGTTTCGAGCAGCGCTATATACTGGACTGTCAGAGCATTCTTCGGCTCGGTAAGGATTCGGTAAAACTCTTCCTTGTGCAGAGAGGATAATTCCTCACGCAGAGGGAAGCGGCCCTGCAATTCAGGGATGAGATCAGACGGCTTGGCAAAATGGAATGCACCCGCCGCGATGAAGAGGATGTGATCAGTCTTGACCATACCGTACTTGGTGTTGACGACACTACCTTCTACAATCGGAAGCAGGTCACGCTGCACGCCCTCGCGGGATACATCAGCACTGCTGCCGCCAGCACCATCGGAACGGGATGCGATCTTATCCATCTCATCGACGAACAAAATGCCCTGCTGTTCGACACGCTCACGAGCGAGTTCGTTAACCGCATCCGGATCGATCAGCTTATCAGCCTCTTCATCAATGAGGACGTTATATGCATCCTTGATCTTCAGCTTACGAGGCTTGCGCTTGCCGGGAAACATATTGGAAAAAGCGCTCTGGAGATTGGAACCCATGTCTTCCATACCAGGTATAGCCATGATCTCAACGTTCGCGCCGGACTGAATAGTCACTTCCATCTCGACTTCACGCTCATCCAGATCGCCACGACGGAACATCTGGCGGAATTTCTCACGCGTCGAGTCATCTTTGGATGGCTCTTTCTTCTCTTCGATTTCGCCATCCTGTCCTGCAGCAAAGAATCCGGCGGGGCCATTATTCTGCTGGGATTTCGGCTTGGGCAGGAGCAAGTCCAAAAGACGATCTTCGGCATTCTTCTCTGCCTTGATACGAACCTTGGCAGTCTCTTCCTTGTGCACCATGTTCACACCGATCTCCATGAGATCGCGAATCATGGATTCCACGTCACGCCCAACATAGCCGACCTCGGTGAACTTGGTCGCTTCAACCTTGAAGAACGGGCAATTGGTGAGCTTGGCAAGACGACGAGCGATCTCGGTTTTACCAACACCAGTGGGGCCCATGAGGATGATGTTCTTGGGTGCAATCTCATCCCGCAGTTCCGGGTCGATCTGCTGACGACGCCAGCGGTTACGCATTGCGATGGCAACCATACGTTTGGCTGCATTCTGGCCGATAATATATCTGTCGAGTTCGGAGACAATCTCTCTGGGAGTCAAGTTACTCATCTATCTGTCCTGCGTTTCGAGTCTGATGTTGTTATTGGTGTACACGCAAATATCCGCCGCAATTTCCATCGCCTTCACAGCGATTTCCTTGGCAGGCATATCCGTGTTCTGCTGCATGGCACGAGCGGCGGCCAAAGCATATGATCCACCGGAACCAATGGCTGCAACACCATCATCCGGCTCAATGACATCGCCTGTACCGGAGATGATGAGGATGTGCTCGCCATCCGCAGCCAGAAGCATAGCCTCTAGCTTGCGCAGGTACTTATCTGTCCGCCAATCCTTGGCGAGTTCCACAGCTGCACGGAGCAGGTTACCGGAATACGTCTCCAGCTTGGCCTCAAAACGTTCAGACAAGGTGAAGGCGTCAGCGGTAGCACCCGCAAACCCGATAGTAACCTTGTCCTTATAGATACGCCGCACTTTACGCGCGGTATGCTTCATGACAACGGCCTGACCGAAAGTGACCTGACCATCTCCCGCTACTGCGGTTCCATTGTCGTCTTTGACCGCGACAATGGTAGTTCCTCTGAGTTCCATATTTCACCTCATAATTATTCTATGAAAAAAATCACTTTATCTCGCTCTATACCAAAGAGAGATACTGTTTTTCCTCGCACCTTAACTTGGTAACCATCACTCTTATTGGTAAAAGGGTGAGTTTCATCCTTGGATGAGATTGCACCAGAAACATATCTAGGGCCGCCAATATAGGGAGAAAGAATGTCACTAATCGAAATATTTATTCCAAACTCGGGTACTCTTAGAGATGAACCTTCTGCAAGAACCACTTTCCTTTCTCCAACCCGAACAAAACCAGAATTGCTCTTCCGATGATCTGCTACCAGCTTAGCTATCTTATCAGTGCATAAATCCAATTCAGCCTGCCGTAGATCATTTTCTTCCATTATATTTGCAATATTTTTTTTCTGATCCTCATTCTTGCGCTGCAATATTTCAAACTCAGCTAATTCACTTTTCAACTCACTAACTTCATTTTCTTTTTCTTTAAGCAAAAAGCTTAAACCTTCGTTTCTTTTTTCAAGCTTACTGCTGTATTCAAGATATTCAGTGTTACTCGAAAAAAATTTGATCCAATCCACTCCGTCGCCGAGGGAAAATCCCCCAAAAAAGGCAACTAGAATCAGCCCGATTACTTGAATAATATGTGCTTTGTCAGAAGCCAATTTCAACCTGCCTTTTAAAATATTCATAGAGGGATGAACGCAAGACTAAACTTACTTCCACAACCAATCCCGCCTCAAGCCCCTCTTTCAGAGCTGATAGCGCAATACGCGCGGCCTGCTCAACGGGATATCCGTAAGCGCCGCACGAGATGGCCGGAAAGGCAATAGTCGTAATGTTGTGTTCTTTGGCGAGCTTCAAGCTGTTCAGGTATGCATTCCTGAGCAGTTGAGGCTCATTTTGATCACCGCCGCGCCAGATGGGGCCGACAGTATGGATGATATGCTTTGCGGAAAGATTGAAACCGGGCGTGATGACAGTTTCTCCAGCGGGAAGCGAATCAATGTCGGCAATGATCGCCTGACACGCCTCCTGCAACTGCACAATCCCGGCAGCACGATGAATGGCACCGTCCACTCCACCACCGCCAGCGAGCCGAGAATTGGCCGCATTCACGATAGCATCATAATTCAGAGTGGTGATGTCGCCCTGACGAACAAAAAGTTCTCCAGAGCCGATTTTCCAACGTTCCATGATAGCAGAAAAGATAAATCCTCTACACCGTTTGGCAAGAGGAGAATGGTAGGAAAGCGGGAGAAAAACGAGGGGGAAAAGGAAACCGCCTATCGGCGGGATTGTCGGATGATTACGTCTTCGACGACCAAAGGGATCGCCCCTTTGGAATCCCGTTGTCGCCTTTGGCGAAGTTATTTGATCATCTGTCCGATGATGAAGGAATCTAGCTTGGCAAACATGGCTCGGTTTGTTTCGATCCATACGTCGCGGGTGAGGCAGCCATCGGATTGGGCGCAACCGTTGCAGTCGCGTTCGGCGTCCGTGCACTCACAATCATCGTACTTGGGTGGAGTTTCCATTATGCGCACGATATCGCCCACGGTGATTTCCATGGCGTCTTTGACGAGCATGTGACCGCCCTGTGGTCCACGGCGGCTCTCAATGAGGCCCGCCTTGCCCAGCTCGCGGATGAGTTTTTCCAGATACTTGATCGAGATATCCTGACGCTCCGCAATGTCGCGGCTCTGCACTGGACCGTCTTGTCCGTGCAGGGCGATGTCCAGAACCATTCTCGTGGCGTATCTGCTCTTGGTCGTTATGCGCATAACTTATTGGGTGCTTGCAACCAGCACGACAGCGCAGCGGCGCATTGCGTAGACGATCAAGGAGACGCAGGCACACATGGTGCCTAGTCTCATCCCCGCCCGTTGCCAACCCGGTGACGTAGATGGTCACCGGGTTGGCATGGACAGGTATCGAATCCGCCTTTGGCCGGCAGTGTCGAACTTAGGTTGTTAGTCCTCTTCTTCCTGAGGCTTCATGTGATCGGGCACGATGGCCATTTCGATCAACAGAGGCTTGAGGAAAGACCACTCGATGCCAATCTCGAACTCTTCTTCGAGGTCGCGGATGGCATCCCAGCAGTTGTGACACGGAGCGATGACAAGGCCAGCGCCCGTTTCGAGGATCTGGTCGCGTTTCTTTTCGAGTGCGACGTTACGTTGCGGACGGTATTTACCGACACCATTGAAACCACCACCACCGCCGCAGCAGTAGTTGTGCTCACGGTTGGGAGCCATTTCAATGAAGTATTCCGGCTCTACGAGGTAGGTCATGATCTCGCGAGTGATCTCGCCGAGGCCGTGGTTACGTACGTAGTTACAGGAATCCTGCAGGGTGACGGGACGCTTGATCTTCTTGGCGGGATCGATCTTAAGACGACCTTCGCGAAGAACTTCAGCAACCCATTCCACATAGTGGATAAAGGGTGCCGGCGGCTGGCCGTCTTCACGTCCGACCCAGTACGGGCCTTCGATGACGGTAGCACGGTGTGCGTGACCGCACTCGGTGCCAACACAGCGTTTGGGCTTCAAGCGCTCAATAGCGTCGTATACGGTTTTAACCTGCATGGTGCAGGCTTCCCAGTCGCCAGCGAACATGGACAGGGAGGTCTGCTCCCAGCCCTCGGACGGCACAGTCCAGTTCTCACCAGTAAGGTGGAACAGAATGGCTGCCTCAGCAATATCCTCAGGATAGTGCTTCGGTTCACGAGCGTTACAGGTGTACATCATGTCCGCACCTTCAACATCCACAGGGATGGTCAGGCCGGGCCATTCTTCCTCGGTTTCCTCTGCCATCCACTCGCAAGTCTCAACCCAATCTTCGGTCGTGACGTTCATCTGTGCGCGATAGATGCGGTGCATACCGGAACCAATTTTCAGCTCCCACGGGTAGAAACCCTGAGAGTTGAGCAGGCCGCGGAGGTAACCGAACATGATACCCATGTCGATGCCGTGCGGGCAGTAGTGGCCGCAACGGTTACAACAAGTACACTGGGACCAGGCCACATCCATGCAGTGACGCATGAACTCATTGGTGACATCGCCATTCTTTCTGACGATCTCGCCCAGAGTGGACTGGATCTTATAAGCCGGGACCTGTTTCGGGTCGCGGTCATTAACTTCATAAAGGAAGCAGGAGTCTGCGCAGAGGCCGCAGTGAGCACACATCTCGAGCCAAGTCTTGATACGAGACTTGAGTGTGGCTTTCAAAGACCCCTGGAGTTTCTCGACGTCAACGTCGAGCTCTTCCATTTCTTTGTAGTATTGCTTTCCACCGGTATCGCTGAGGACCTGCTGCAGGTACTCCTCATCGTTAATCGGCTTTCTATTGCAAAGCTTTCCTTCAGGCATTGTATTCTCCTTAGTGTGCCCGACTTACCAGTCGAAGCTCTTGTACTTCATGCCACCACGCTTGATGCCGTAATCCATGCCAAGCTGTGCACGAGACCAGAAGAATCCGACCACGTGGAACAGTTTGGTGAAAGGCAGAAGCGCGATCCAGGCCAGACCAGACATGATATGCACGGTCAGCCAGAAGTTGTAGTCGCCGAATTCATGCACGACCATATAGCCGGTGATGAAAGGAGCGATGGAGATGATCATGACGAACCAATCCTTGGCATCGGTAAGGATGCGTACTTCAGGAAGGATCAGACGACGGATGATCATACACATGGCAGCTACCAGCATGGCTACGGTCCAGAAGTCCGCAGATGCCATGGACATGGTAGGCCAGGAGATGCCGAAGCGCTCTGCAAGGATGACCGCGTGGCCTTCCAGGAAAAGCGGCACGCCGAGCAGGCCGATGTGGAACACGAAAAACATAATCGTGAATCCGGGTTTTGCCCTCCAGCTATGGTTGCCGAAGGGAATCAGGAAAGCCAGGATGGAGCGGATAGCTCCCTTGGCACCGGCGCCGGCGTGGGCTTTGTAGGCCACACGATCCAGCTTCCAGCTCAGACCTTTTACGTAGAATACGGTACGGGTGATCAGGCCGATTGCGGCGATGGCAAATGCCAACCACAGGGCCGGTCCCGTTAACAGTTCATACATGGTTTACTCCTCGTAAGCTGACGGACCGTTAGTCGTTGTCCCTGCTGAACAGGAACTTCCAGTAGGCCACGAAGACCACCAACGCCGAACCCATCAAGATATACACCCACCCCTTGGTGGCGAGCAGGAAGTCCTGAAAGGTAAAGATAGCATGTTCCATTTTCTCGTCCTCCTAGAGACTAGTGTTCATCTTTGTAGTCAGGGTGTTCGCAGAAGATCGGGGTCTTGCTGCTGATAACCTTGAAGCACACGATGATCATGGTGACGACAAAGATGGTCACACCAACTTCCTGCCAGGAAGGTACGTAGCGCATCTCGGAAGGCAGGTGGTAGTTGAAGGCGATCAGGGACACGTTCAGACGGTTCAGGACGATGCCGAGAACAGTCAGAAGTGCGGTCCACTTGATCAGCTTGAAGTTCTTCTCACGTGCGCCAATGGCGTACAGGAAGGAAGGCAGCAGTACGAAGCCGAGCAGTTCAACGAGGAACCACTGACCCCAGCCAGTGCCGAGCAGGTGCCATTCATTGTCAGCTGCAACACCGATGACCTTGATGAAGAAGTACCCCATCAGGACCCAGGATGCGCCTTTGGCGAAACCAATTTGCAGGTCATCAGACTGACCGAGATAGTCGTCGCTCATCTTGCAATGCAGCGTCTTGGAGTTGTGGGACATCCAACCTTCGAGCAGGACCATGGACATACCAGCAGCAGCCGAACTTACGAAGAAGAACGTTGGCAGATAGCTGGAGTACCACAGCGGATGCAGCTTACTTGGTGCGATAATATATAGCGCTCCGAGTGAAGACTGGTGAAGAGTGGACAGCACGACGCCGAAGATGGTCAGGGCGATGGTGCATTTATGGATCAGGCTCCTGAGTCGCTTCTGTCCAAGCCACTCCAGAGGAGCGACAGAGAACTCGAGAAACAGGACTGTCAGGTACAGAGCAACGCACAGACCAACTTCAAACAGCATGGAAGTAGTTCCAAACTCAATGAAGGGGTAAGGCAAACGCCAGGGACGACCGAGGTCGTACTGGAGTGCAACAACCACGAACAGGTAGCCGAGGAATGCGGTCAGGATGGCCGGACGCACGGCTGCGTGGTGTTTTTTCATACCGAAGAGGTAGACGGCGGAGGAGGTTACGTAACCACCAGCAGCCAGAGCTACACCGCAGAGCAGATCGAAACCGATCCAAATACCCCACGGGTTGTTATTATCAAGGTTCGTTACCGCGCCAATACCCCAGCCAAAGCGCCACACAGTCAAGGCAGCACCCATCAGCAGGATAATTCCAGCGACGATATTGAACGGAGTCATCAGAGATTGTTTCTGGGCTTCAGTAGTCATTTACGCGCCCTCCCCTTCCGTTTCACCGTCAGCGCCTTCGGCGGCGGCAGCTTCGAGAGCTTCCTTAACGGCTTTATCGACTTCGCGTTTCACAGTGGCTTCCTTGTCATTGTTAGCGCGCTCCATGGCGGCCTTCATGTCAGAGTTAGCCTTATCCTGTGTAGTAGCGATGGCTTCTGCAACAGCGTCAGCCTTTTCCTTCTTGTTGATCTTGTCGGTACGGGTGGTGATACCGTAGACGCCTGCGAGAAGCAGGGGCCACAGGGCGGGAACCATTGCAACGACAGACAGTGCGCCAGAGTTCAGCTCAGGACCGGAGACGGTTCCGAGATCTTCACGCATGTTGATCTCGTTGAAGGGAGTACCGGATATGTACAGCCAGCTTGTTCCGCCGACTTCGTTCTCGCCGTAGACGTGATCGATGTAATTATCCGGGTTGGCCTCAAGGCGGTTACGAGCGATCTTGATCAGCTCATCGCGCTCGCCGTAGACGAGGGCTTCCTTGGGACACTTGTTCACGCAACCAGGCATGTCAGCTTTACCAGCGGAGATGTGAGGCTCACACAGGTGACACTTGATGACCTTGGGCGTGATCGGGTCGTTGTAGGTGTAGGTCGGGATCTCAAAGGGACACGCGACCATACAGTAACGGCAACCAACACAAACGGATTCGTCATATGTGACGGCGCCGGAAGGCTGCTTTTTGAATGCATTGACGAAACAGGCAGATGCACAGGAAGGCTCCAGGCAATGCATGCACTGGATCTTCTTGAACACAGACCCGCCGCCCTGCTGTTCGTATTTATTGACGACTGTGTAAGCCTCGTTCTCGGTACGGCGTTCCGTATCGAGGACAGACAGATCGGTGAACGGCTTTTCAGGCTTGGCCAGACCGTTGATCTCGTTACAGCCGAGTTCACATTTACGACATCCGATGCAGCGTGTGGCGTCAAAAAGTACGCCTTTGCTTCCCGGATATCCCTCGAAGTGAACATTTCCAGCGGCTTGAGCCTTAGTCGGAAGCGCGGTGGCGACACCGGCGGCTCCCATCAGGCCGAGGAAGTTTCTACGTTTCATGGATAACTCCTATTTACCGGGTTCGGATTACTTCTTCACGTGGCAGCCTTCAGCATCGGAGCACGTCGTGTTGGACGGCTTCTCGAGCTTCATGGCTGTATGACAACTCATGCACTGGCCGTGGTACGCAGCTTTCAGGCCAGGACGATCCGGGGTGGCCGGATTGAAAGGCTTGTCGCTGTGACAGCTTGCACACTTGGGAGGTGTCTTGGAAGCCGGGCTACGGTGATGGCAACCCTGGCACATGAGCGTATCCTGCCCATGGAAGTAACCCGCCATGGAATCGCCCTTCATGTCTTTAAGAAGACGCTTGACGATCTTGCGGTGGGGGAGCTTGCTCGGCTGGAACTTGTCAGACAGAGCACCGATGACAACAGTCTCGGGAATGTCTTCGTCAGAAATGGTCATGACGGTAACGTCACGAGCACTCAGCAGTTCAGCAGCTTTAGCAGCTTTGACTTCCTTGGAAGGCATTGCGCCGTCAGCGTAGAGACCCTTGAGGGACTCGTCATGACACTTGGCACAGGAAGCCTTGGAAGGAGCTTTGGTCTCAGCCATCTGAGCGTGACAACCACCACAAACAAGCTTTTCTTCCTGCTTGGCGGTGTGACAACCGATGCAACCCTGCATGTTGGATTTCAGGTGCATGTCGCCAGCGAGTTCGAAGAACTTGCCGTCCATGGTACCTTTGCCAACGTGGCAGGAGCGGCAATCAGCCGTGTAGGTTTCGTGCTTCTCGTGGTTGAAAGCAACCGGACCGATGTTAGCCATGGCCTTGCCGTCTTTGACAGCAACGAGCAGAGTCTGATTAGGCTGGTTACGCTTGAGGCGAGGCACATCTTTGATCTCAACGATCTTGGCCTGGTCTTCAGCGGTATGACAGCCAGCACATTTAGCAGGACCGGAATCCTTCTTACGTGCAGTGAAATCCTGGTGACAGGAAACACACTTGTTGTGTGCAGCGTCATCGTAGGAACGGACAGTCAGCTTCTCGTTCACAACACGCGGCTTTTCGCCGTGACAGTTGCGACAGTTCTGCTCTTTGCCCTTGTCAGCAACCAGCTCCATGGTGTTCTTGTCGAACTCATGGTGACAGGACTGACATTTCTCGTCGCCACCCGTGGCTTTCACATGGCGGAAGTGCAGAGACTTATCCATGTTGATTGCCTGCCAGTCGCTCTTGAGCGGCTTGATGGTGTGACAGGAACGGCACTGGCCGTCCAGAGGACCGGACTTCTGTCCAGCGGAGACCATATCCTTATGACAGCCAATACAGCTGTTATGGTAGATGGTCTTGATGGTGTCTGCGTCGTCATCGACGAGACGTTTAAATTTGATGGAAAGTTTTCCTTTGGCATCCTTGTCATGACAAGAAGCACAGTCTTTACCCTGCTTAGCAAGGGCTTCGGTGTGCTGATCATGATAGAAGGTCACCTCGGGCAGTTCAAGCTTCTCGAATTTCGCAAGTGTATCGATGGTCACGATGTCGGCACGAGCCTCGTCGGTAGCCATGGCCTGTGCGTCAAGCCCTTGAGCTTCCAAACAGACAATCGAAGTTGCAGCGAACACGAAAAGAATTCCGGCCCAAAAAAGCAGTCTTCTTCCTTTCTCCATAACGCATTCCTTAATAAGTTGATGGAATACTATGCACTCCCATCACATCTGCCCGACCGTGCGTGCAAAGCATGCGCGATGCTAACGCCCGCATCCCGCGAAACAACTTCGCTTGACGGCCGTCTGGACCTTGCAGATTTTTACAACGCGCCCCCAGGCGCATGCACCAATCCGCTTAACGAGTTCGCCTAAACCCCACATGAGACGCACCTACCCGAGGGAAGATGCGCCACATGAACGCACAGACGAAGCCGTCATTGTCCACATGACAAATGCAATAAGGGAGTAACCCCTCAGCTAATACCACTCGCTCGGAAGTGTCTGGAATGTCGTTTCTTTTCCCTTCAAAACGACAGCAGATTCCCTCGCGTTATGAACTCTAAAAGCCACTGTTTCCAACGGACTTTTGCCCCAAGTTCATTTTCCTACAAGTTCAGTAGGAATAGTTGTATACCGAACTGGTATACAATCTTCAACAACTCGTCAAGACCTTGCTTCAGGAAATGTGTTCAATTCGTAATGATTCCATATGAGTTGTATTTTTCGAAACAATTTTGAGCAGTTAGCTTCTTTTTACACTTTGAAAACCATCAATCCATCAACTGACAGCGCAAGAGGCTCCATTTACATTGTCTACCAACTTGGTAGAAAATGTCCAAATTCTACTCTTATTTAGTATGGAATATGCCTCGCACGACTTAATGCCCAAACAAATTAATCATAATCATCAGGTTGCTAAAACCGCCCCATTTGATATGTCATAAGTAAGGTAGGTAACCCATGCACAAAATAACCGCCCCAAACAAAGCGACATGCCACTCAGCCCAAGCGACATGCCTCATCAAACTCTGCTTCTCCAGCAAACGAGGGAGAGTATTGTGTGCATCCCTGATGGCTCCCGTCCTGCTCGCTTTACTCCTGCCCATCCTGAATGTGCATATTGTCTACCCAGCATTCAGACAGCTCATCGTTTCCAACATCGAAGAAGACTCCAGACGCCTGGGAATGCATATGCTCCCACCGGCGCTCAAGCACTCCATTCTGACATCGAAAGCCCTCACTCCAGCTTTTTATGGAAACATCTACAAACTGGAGAGTGAATTTGGGCTGATGAAAATTCGCGTATTCTCGCCCCTTGGCATTGTCCTCTACTCAACGAAGCCGGATGAAATAGGCACTCGCAACACGCAAGCATTCTTCAAGGAAGAAATAGCCAACGGCAGAAGCTACACCCAACTAGTAATAAAGGACTCAAAGACCTCGGAAGGGGATCTCGTTGAAATCGACGTTGTGGAAACCTACGTTCCCATTATGAATGACAAGCGATTTCTTGGTGCATTTGAAATGTACTACGACGTCACCAAGCGGATGGAACGCCTCAATCAGCTCACATTTTATTCCAAAATCGCCATGGGGAGCATGTCCGGCTGTCTCATCATTGTGGTCATCTTCTTCCTGCGGAAAGAAGTAAAGCATCAACAGGAAAAACAACGAGCTGACACCCTCATGGAAGATGTAAACCGCATCACCCGCCATGACATGAAAAGCCCAATACTCAGCCTGCTTGCCGGACTGACTTACCTTGAGCAATTCACAACGCTCAATGAAGATCAAATGCAAATGGCATCTGACATGCGAGCTGCAGCCAATACTGCCATGGACATGATCAACCGAAGCCTTGATCTCTACAAAATGGAGACCGGCACCTATGAATACGAACCTATTGATGTAGATCTTCTCGCCGTTGTCAGACGAGTAGTCACCGACCTCTCACGCTTCGCCCAGGACATGGGAGTCGGTGTTTACATCACTCTATCTGGAACCCCACCCGCTGAGGATGCCACCTATCCGATACAGTCCGAAGAAGCGCTCTGCTATTCACTCGTGGCAAATCTCGTCAAAAACGCTATCGAGGCATCCCCGGCAGACAAATCCATCCTCATCACCATCTCCGGTGACACTGAGCACCAGCTCGCAGTGCACAACAACGGCGCTGTACCCGAGGATGTACGAGAGACATTTTTCGACAAATACACCACAGCCGGAAAGAGCACAGGAACGGGCCTCGGCACATACTCAGCCCACCTCATGACCAACACCATGGGCGGCACTATCGAAATGACAACATCCAAAGAAGACGGTACGACAATAACCGTCACCCTCCCACATACAAATCAGGAGTAATCTATGCCGTTCGTCAATATCCGCATCACCAATGAAGGCGCCACCACGGAGCAAAAGCAACAGCTCATTCAGGGCGTCACCGACCTCCTCGCCGACGTCCTCGGCAAGAACCCCAAAACCACCTTCGTCATCATCGACGAAGTAGAAACCGACAATTGGGGGATCGGGGGCGAGAGTGTGACGGAATTACGAAAGAAGTAGGAAAGCCTCACGGCCTTGTAAGAAGCTCTCGCCTGCCTGGACGGGGGGCGCTTCGCTACTTCGCTAGCTGAAGCGCTAAAGAAAGAGAGTGAAGTAAAAATCATTCTCGCACTAGCAAGGCCTCCCCTCCCAACCGAAGGCCAACACCAGCACTTCGAGCCAGAGGCTTAGAAGCTGACCAAGCGATGAGGCGACTCTTTGATTAAAACACAGACAGCCTTGGCCGGACTACATTTCAATAAAACCCCGCCACAGTCCCACACTTCGAAGACTGAAGCCGAACCGCTTGGATCAGATTCTTAGCCAATAGCTCCGTGCGGCGAAGCTCAACCAACAGGCACTTTTTTGGTTCCTTTTTGGGTGCCCTCCAAAAAACGAACCGCCCCGCCCGCGCAGGGCGGCCAACGGCAGTTTCATCATTCTTCATCAAGGGTGAAGCCCGCCCTCCCCCTTCCCTTCCCTTCCAAATCTTTCCCACAAAAAAAGGCCGTCCCACAGGGACGGCCTTCCATACTCTTCACTAAAAATCCTTAATCCTTCAAATGCAAAGTCATCCTCACATCCGCCACAATCGCCCGCTCATGATTCACCAAAACCGGATTAAACTCCGCTTCCCAAACCTGAGGCAAATCAATAGCCAACTGCGACATGGTCATAATAATATTTTCCAGCGCATCAAAATTCACTGGCGGCTCACCCTTCACACCCTTGAGCAACATGTACGACTTGATCTCGCGAACGATCTCAAACGCATCCTGCCGAGACAACGGCGCAAGCTTGAACGAAATATCCTTCATGATCTCAACGTAAATACCACCCAGCCCGAACATCAACATGGGACCGAACTGCTCATCACGTTTGAAACCAATAATGACTTCCTTAACACCGGGAGGAGCCATTTCCTGCACCAAACAACCAGCAATATAGGCATCCTGACGCATACGCTGAGCACGAGCAGTGATATCCTTGAACGTATCCATGACTTCACGCGCATCACGCAAATTCACTTTAACGCCACCAACATCGGATTTATGAGAAATATGGGGAGACGCAATCTTGAGAACCACGGGATAGCCGATATCTTCGGCAGCGGCCACAGCCTCATCGGATGAACGCGCCAACACAGTCTTGGGTGTAGGCAATCCATACGCTTTGAGCACTTCCTGCGCCTCGAACTCCACAATCTCCGGCTCGTTGCGAGCTTCATGCTCCTGCACAACCTTAAGAGCGAGATCTTTATTACGCTCTACCGAGGCGTACTGCGCTTCCGGGCGATTCTTCCAGAGATAAAATTCGTACATGGCCTCAATAGACTTCACTGCAGGCTCTGGAAAAGCGTAGCAAGGGATGTCCGCTTCCATGAGCATCTGGCGAGCCTTGGCTACGCGTGTCTTGCCCATGAAGCAGGCGAAGACGGGCTTACCACATTTCTTGGCGGTGCGGATGACAGCCTCGGCGGTCTTCTCGATCTCCACTGATGCGGTAGGCGTAAGCAGAACGAGAATGGAATGTACCATCGGGTCCTCGGCCACGACATCGAGCGCCTGCCGATACCGTTCAGCATCGGCATCACCGATAATATCCACCGGATTGTAGAAGGCGGCATAGCTAGGAAGAAATTCTTGGAGTTTCTGAATGGTCTTCTGCGAAAGCGCTGCCATCGTCAGAGAGGAACGATCCGCCGTGTCTGCCGTAAGGATACCCGGCCCACCGGAGTTGGTGACAACAGCGAGATTCGGCCCCTTGGGCAACGGCTGGGTAGAAAACGCCTGTGCTAGATTAAACAGGGACGCGACATCATCCACACGGATGACACCGGACTGGCGGAACGCAGCAGAATAGGTCTGGTCCGAGCCAGCAATGGCACCAGTATGCGAAGACGCGGCCTTGGCACCCGCAGCCGTAGTACCGGACTTGATCATGATGACAGGCTTGTTCAGACACGTTTTACGAGCGGCGCGCAAAAATGCTTCACCGTGCTCAACATTCTCAATGTAACCAAGGATGACCTTAGTATCATCATCCTTATTGAGATAGTCGAGCATGTCTGCTTCGTCGATGACAGCCTTGTTGCCAAGCGAAATAAATTTGGAAAAGCCGACATTCTCACCAAGCGCCCAATCGAGAATGGCAACGCAGAGAGCGCCAGACTGAGAGAAAAATGCAATAGAACCGGGGCTGGGTTGTCCTGCGGCAAACGAAGCATTTACACCGGTTGCCGTGTTCATCATACCAAGACAGTTGGGACCGAGCAAAGCCATACCGTGCTCATCACACAGGTCGATAATTTCCTGCTCTAAATGGTAACCGTCCTTACCCACTTCCTTGAAGCCAGCAGTAATAACGATAGCGGACTTGGTCCCGCGCTCAGCAAGGGCTTTAATAGAAGGAATGACAAACTGTCGAGGAACTGAAATCACACCAAGATCAAGGCCACGCGGCAGATCAGCGATATCGTTGACCACTTCCAACCCTTCAATTTCGCTCGCCTTCGGGTTTACTGGATACAGTTCCCCTTTAAAGCCAGCCTCGATCATATTCGTGACGATAGTATGTCCCACCTTGCCGGGGGATGCGGATGCGCCAATAACGGCTACGGTCTCGGGATAAAAAAAGGCGTGCAAATTATCGATGGCGGGCAACGAGTCGTCTCCTGGTCAAGCATTGAAATTGAGCGAGGGCTCAACGAGGGTACCCTGAAACCATCATGCTCACAAGTGAAGACAGGACAGGTAAGGAAAAGGTTAAGCTGTAAGCCACTTCAAAGCGGCTTCTTGATCTGTAAAAGCCCGAAAATTCAGCGATCTATTTCTGTGTCCAGTTTCAAAAATTCGATAGATATCAGCATGCTCAGCAACATACAGACAAGCTATCCGGAAACCTTGAACCTGCAGATTAGCCCCATCCATCTCATTCGCGAGACAATGTGCGTCGTGCACATCCACATGCACGGACAATTCTCGATCATCAACCAGAACTCGTTTCATCCCCAGTTCAAGCACCTTCCCCATAATGGAGTGCGCCTTTTCCGAAAGCTGCTCAAGTGTGGAAACTTCGCCCGCAACTTTAGCGAACAAATACCCATCCTCGGTCGCAAATGTAAGTGAATACGGTTTCATTGTGACAGCGCCCCCCCCCAACAAGAGTTGTTGATTCCTTCATGGAATCGACAGCCTAATACTCGTTTCCAAAATTTTGATCAACACATGATGCTTTGAAATATAATAGGCCAACAGCGGCCTAAGAAGAGAAGGACTGATCAGAATTCGCCCATTGGCATTAAGAAAAAAGACTTAGGAAGAACAACTTCAGGAATGGTTTTCCCTAGAAAAGAAGCCAGGAACGGCCGCTGGAAATATTGGAAAAAGCACGACAATTGATGGAGCGATTACGAAAGCTGGTCTCCATAACCTTATTTAATTTCTCATTACCAGCATTGAAGACTGTGGCAACTTTAAGCCCCATTGTCTGGACCAAACTGTTATCAAGATGCTCAGCCAACAGCAGAATATCGTGAGTATCGAAAAGGAATTGCGCACTACGAGCATCCATCAGCACGCAGGAGTCACTCGACTCGACGACCTTTTGAAGAACAATCTCTGACAGTTCGAATAGATCATCATACGAAGCAACGACATCCCCGAGAGTGACCTCGATGATCCCATCCTGTATCGTGATTTCAGTAGTATAGGACATACGACTTCTTATCCCTACCCATAGGGGAAGGTCAATGGCTACACACAAGAAACGGGCGCATTCTGCGCCCGTACTGTTTTCTCGTATTTCAAAGCAACAATGAAAGCTTTGCTGCCTCAAGAACAGTGAGTTTAACGAGAATGCCCTTCTTTATTGGACTTCTCTTTCTTGTTCACAGCCTCATTCGCAGCAGCTGCAACCTGCGCGCGCTCTTCATCGCTCATATTGCTTCCATCAGGTACGTGAACAGAGACTCGCGGCTTGGCAAACTCGATTCCGGCATCAGCGAACTGCTTGCGCATCTTGGCGAGTACGAGCTTGCGAAGAGTAAACTGCCCGCCCGGTTTGGTCATGAACTTCACACGCATCCGCATGCCGTATTCTTCCATGGCCTTAACGCCCTGACTCTTGATATCGCTCAACATCATTTCATCGAGCTCAGGAATGGCGCGAATTTCCTTATTAATCTTCTTGATAACCTTTTTGACCTGCTGAATATCCGTATCAAACGGAACCAAGTACTGAAGCTTCATGACCGACCAGTCGCGAGTATTGTTCTTAATCAGCTTCATGGAACCAAATGGGATGGTGTACAGAAATCCGAGATGATGCCGCAACTTGATCGAGCGCACAGAGATCTCTTCGACAGTACCCATGGCACTTCCGGTCTCAATGTAATCGCCCACGCGAAACGCATCATCCATCAGGAAAAATATACCGGAAATAATGTCTTTGACCAAAGTCTGTGCACCGAAGCCAATGGCGATACCAAAGACTGACGCACCAGCGATTAGTGGGCCAATATCGACTCCGAGAGATGAAAGGATAATCAGCACAGTAACTACTGTAATGCCCGCAAAGATAAACTTCTTCACCAATTGTAAAAGCGTTGAGAAGCGGTCACCACCGGGTCCTCCACCGTCACCTTCGCCATGATCACCGCCCTGCTCACCCTGCTTTTCTTTGAGCTTCTTCTCAATGTAATTGGAGATGAATACCCAGAAGATATAAGCCAGAACGATCGTAAGCAGAGTATCGATACCCGCGCTAACGATATTACGTCCAAACAAGATATCCACACCCCATGAACGAAGCAGGATAAATACAGTAGCCGCACCAACCAGTATGCGAAAGCTTGCGGACAGAATCCGTTGAAATTTCGAAACAGGTGGCAAACCATCTTCGGTTTCGGCTTCATCCGAGGGAATCTCCGCAAGATTGGCAGCAAAGGACACAAGTCGCTGCGTCCCCCAATCAGCCAACAGATAGCCCGGCAGGATCAGCAAAGTGATCACCCCCGTCATCATGGCTTCTTGGCCAAAGACCAGCAACGCAACAACCCAAAAGACCCAAAAGAGCATCGCATATGAAATCACGCCAGTATGCCATGAACCAGCCAACTGATGGCGCAACGACGATTCAGGCGTGACCTTACGGATTGCATCCGCCACCCGTTTTTTATTCCAAAGAGCCAACAGTGAGATAGCGCATGCCACCACAAATCCAGTGAAAGCAATGATCAGGAGATAAACAATCTCGCTCCCCTGAGTCATGCGAACAAGGCTGCTCATTACAACGCCGAGAGCTACGACCCAGACAAGGCGAATGATCCATTTATTAAGATATTGCGCAGTCTCATCCGACAAAGGCAGAAAACGCAGAGCCTCAACCTTAGGCACCAATATTGCCCGAGTAACAGTCCGTACAACCTCAACGATAACCATCGCTCCCAGCCATGCAAAAATGACAGGACGTCCCTTTTCCGGTTCATTGAAAATCAACAAATAGGGAATGAGCGTGATGATTGTCATAGTCATCACAGCCATGAAATCGAAGGCGGCGCGGGCAAGCAGCCTGCCAACCTTCACTGCGACAGAAGCATCAACAGAAACATCTTCTATACGGACGCGGAGTTTATCGAAACGATTGGAAACGAAATATCCTGCGACAATCCACATAATGGATATCACCGCGAACCCAAGAAGCAGATGGCCGGGCGGGTGCACGCCCTTGCCGGTAAAAGACTTCCTGAGGGCATCGGGTAGCAATCGAGGAGCCGAAGCCGCCCCTGTGAACAAAGCCGAGAGGCGCTTCTTGAGCTGTTGAAGAAAACCCTTGGCCTCAAAGACCATCCCGGTCAAACCAGACTGACCATCGTCAACTGCCGCTGCCGGAACATTCTGCTGCAACTCCGCAATGAGAAGCCGCCGCACTTGCTCGTCACTCATTCCGGCAAGAATCCCCTGCACTTGCTGTGAAGTAGCCCCTTCCGGAATAACAACCTCGCCTCCACCGCTATCTGCAGCAGGCATTGCGAGCAAAGCCATGGCTCCGCTGGCAGACATGGCAACAGGTGCAGCCAACAAGCACAAAAGGAGAGTTGAGAATACACAAAAGGCAATTCGCTTGAACATGATGGTCCTCAGGATTTTCTATTACTACAACGATAGTTACGTATCAAATGAGAACAATCATTGTAAACTCATATAGAAAAAGATTCACTATCTCCGAAACAAAATAAAAGAACAGCCCTCCCAAACAAAAGAAGGCACAACACCTCCCCCAATCCGCCACCCACTCCACATCACCATAGCATTTTCCCTTGACCCACCCCCGCCCCCTAGTATAAAAATCGACTCCCGTTTCGCCAAGATAGCTCAGTCGGTAGAGCAACTGATTCGTAATCAGTAGGTCGTCGGTTCAATTCCGATTCTTGGCTCCAAACGAAAGCTAAAGCCCCGTAGCGACATATGTCGCTACGGGGCTTTTTTTTATATTATGAGGAACCCGACCCAACTAACTCATTGATTCAAAATGCGCTTCCAGTATCGATTCTACACCCACACCTTCTCCCTCCCCAGAGAACGGCTGGATATTCAACGCAGACAATTTCACGATAGCATCTGGCATTTCTCCGGCAACAAAGAGTGTTGGCAGGTGCATATAACTACCCATGACTGCGAGCCCTCTTTGCTTAAGAAAGTCGTCGGTCTGTCGAAAGACTCTGCGCTGGATGGCTACCATTTCATCAAGTGAAGAAACATGAAATGTAGCCGGAGGCAGCCAATCAACATGTTGGCCCGGGAGCGGGGGAGCTATTGCTTTGGTGGCGGATTCACATGTGGTGGAGACAAGAGCCTCGGCAAGTACGTTGGAGCCATCAATTATGTGCACGTTAGGGATGCGTTTTTCGCCTCGCAGGCGGACGCTATCTTGTGGAGTAAAGACCAATGGTATCTCGGTACAGCCGAGGATGACGTGCCCGCAGCCCTGCTTCTGACATTCTTCGGAAAGGACCTCACACAACAGTCTCTCAGAATCCTTCGAAACTTGGCCTGTCTTCAGGCCAAAAGACGTGTTGTAAATGGCGTCCATGACTTTAGCCTGATTTTCCGCGGAAGGAATGGCAGAAGCGTGTCCGCACTCCTTCAAAGCTTCCTGATATAAGCCAGCTTCAACGAGCGAAGTTACCCCCATGATCAGGACCGGGCCTGATGTTTCAGAGATGGAACGCGCCGTTTCCTTAAGCATGTCCACAAGAGGAAGCGGTCTGGTGCTGAGAACCTCTCTGAATAATTCGTGAGCGCTATTGCAGGCGACGCCGAGCAGGTCACAGCCTAAATACTGCATGAGTTCAACCGTGTGTTCAGCCGTGGCTTCTCTGCGAAGTTCGGTGGTATCCTGCCCACTCCCCATCAACTCCAATTCGCTTGGTTTGTAAGCCAGCCTGGAGTTACCGAAGAGCACCCAGTTACGTTTCTCGTGACCGGGAATTGCAGTAATTTTCTCGGAAAGATCCACCATCGCTTCATTGCCAAGACCACCAATAACACCGACAACACATTCAGATTCTTTCATAATTACAAACTCATGCTGGGTTAACCATTATCATATATAAGACAATTACAATTGAGTGTGAATTTAAATTAAACTTTGTAGAAAAATTTGTTAACACTCTCTATATCGCCTCAAGTCAAGAATCAACCTTCAACCCATCAGCCGAATGCGCACATACCCAGACACGATACTCAACGTCATCGCCGACAGTGAATTGAACCTGAATAACATCAGCAAACTCTCCGGCGTTTCCAATACCTACTTAACCAAGTTGAGTAAGGGCCAAATCAATCATCCGGGCAAAGACAAAATTGCGTCGATCCTCCTCGCCATGAATTACTCCATCGGCGAAATTAACGAGATTCTTGCGCAATACGACTATCAAGGGCTGAACAAATACGACATTCCTGCCATCTTGGTTAACAACCAGCGCCGTAGAATCGCGGGGCGCATGCTGCCCATATACGAACGTCTGCATTTTGAACTACTGCTGGCCGTATTCGAATCATACGGAGGAACCAAGGTTGTTATCAAAGGACGTCCCACCGCGTCCTATCAACCGTACAATCTTTACATGCTCAAGGAATTCCAACTGGAAGTAGGTAGTAATGTGGCACAGTTCCACTACGACCTGACGGCCGCTGTAGTGAAAGAACGCCTTCGACTTTTCCGTGAAAACTGCCGCAAGGGAGACAAGGCAATCAATTACATCTGCGGGCACTGCCTTAGTGACGAACTCGACAGAAATCTGGGGCAATACGTCCCCGAAGACGACGAGAGTGTTATCCAGCTTTTCGCCCAATACTATGCCAATGCCATTGCCTCTTCCATCAAGTTTCCTGAGCAGCACCAAATTCACATTGTTGATCGATGCCCATCATTCGAGATGGTCCTTCACGACGCAGAAGGCACAAAGCCGATCATCAACTTCACTGGTAGCGGCCCGCACATGAGTATTAACCCCTACGACCAGCACAACCTCAGGGGATTCTTCACCAGTTCTAGCTCCATGCTCACCCTGATAAATACTGAAGTTGAAATGTGCAAAGCTTCCATCAATCCTGATGACCCTAGAAATAAGCCCTTGGGATTACGGGAATACGTCGCTAACAAATTTGAAGAGTGGGGAGTGCGCAATCACTTTGATCAGGCAATAGAGCAATTGCTCAGCGAGCCTGACCACCAACTCTTCTAAAGCAAAGTGTTGTGACAGCACTTTGCTTTAGTGCGCGTGCAATAGTTTAAATAATATTTAAACCAGAAGATAATTTTTTATTTGACGTTGTGCCACTGTTTTTATTAACCAATGCACCAGTCGTAAAATATTCGCTCCTTAAAAGTTGGACTCATGGCCGAAAGTAACAAAAACGTAATTTTAGAAATAGACAAGCTCCAGACCTATTTCTACTCCCCAGATGGAGTAGCCAAAGCGGTTGATGGGGCATCGTTTACTTTGTCCAAGGGCAAAGTTCTCGGCGTGGTTGGTGAATCCGGCTGCGGCAAAAGCGTGACAGCGCAATCAGTCATGCGACTTGTTCCAACCCCTCCCGGCAAAATCGTGGGCGGCAAGATTCTTTTCGACGGCATGGACCTGACCAAGCTCAGCATGGCTGAGATGCGTCACGTACGTGGCAATCGTATATCCATGATCTTTCAGGAGCCCATGTCCTCGCTCAACCCAGTGTTCACCATCGGCGACCAACTTGCCGAGATGTTCATTCTCCATAGGAATATGAACAAAAAGGATGCCCTGGATGCATCAGTAGAAATGCTTGACCGGGTACAGATCCCGGCACCAAGGGCTCGCATTGAGGAATATCCCCACCAACTTTCAGGCGGCATGCGTCAGCGCGTCATGATCGCCATGGCTCTGTCCTGTGAGCCTGAAGTGCTCATCGCAGATGAACCGACCACCGCACTAGATGTGACAGTTCAGGCCCAGATTCTCGATCTCATTGCCCAACTCAAAGACGACTACGGTACTGCCGTAGAAATGATCACCCACGATCTCGGCGTCATTGCCGAAACTGCAGATAGCGTTGTTGTCATGTATGCTGGCCGGGTTGTGGAACAGGCTGACACCATTGCTTTGTTTGAGAACACCCTACACCCGTATACAAAGGGGCTACTCGACTCCACTCCCATACTTGGGCGACGCACCTCTGGAAAATTTGACCGCCTCAATGAAATCAAGGGCATGGTGCCCAGCCTTTACGCTCTGCCCAAAGGTTGTAAATTTCAGGAACGCTGCCCCAAGGCTATGCCTATCTGTCGTGAGCAGGAACCTGAACTGACAACTATCAACGACAACCATGCCGTTCGGTGTTGGTTGCATATCCCCCACTAAGCCATGACCGAATCCCTTATCAAGGCAGAGGACCTCAAGGTCCATTTCCCTATCAAGAAAGGCATCCTGTCGCGCGTGGTGGGCCATGTCTATGCCGTGGACGGCGTGGACTTGGAGCTCCGCAAAGGTGAGACTCTTGGCATCGTAGGCGAATCCGGCTGTGGTAAATCCACCGCAGGACTGGCCGCTATGCGACTCCTCGAACCAACTGGCGGCGTGGTACGCTGGAAAGGCCGGGACATGAGTGAAATGTCTTCGTCCGAACTCCGCGCCCTGCGCAAGGAAATGCAGCTCATTTTTCAGGACCCATACTCGTCCCTGAACCCACGCATGACGGTTAATCAGATCCTGTCCAATCCCATGGACGTTCACAAGGTCTACACTGGTAGCGAGCGCGAAGATCGCCTTGCCTTTCTGCTGAAAACCGTAGGCATGAGCCCAGACCAAGGTAAACGATATCCCCACGAATTTTCAGGTGGTCAACGCCAGCGTTTGGGCATCGCCCGCGCTCTGGCTTTGAACCCGTCCGTCATCATTGGTGATGAGCCAGTATCCGCCCTCGACGTTTCCATTCAGGCACAGATAATCAACCTGCTTATGGACCTCAAGCGCGACTTCGATCTGTCGTTAATGATCATCTCCCACGACTTGGCCGTTGTGGAATACATCTGCGACCGCATCGTAGTCATGTATCTTGGCAAGGTTATGGAGACCGGGTCTTATTCGGATATATACAGTAATCCTAAGCACCCCTACACCCAAGCCCTGCTTTCCGCCGTTCCCGTGCCGGATCCCCGGCGCAAGAACAAACGCCAGATACTAGTCGGTGACGTGCCGAGTCCGATCAACCCGCCCTCGGGCTGTCGTTTCCACACGCGCTGCCCCAAAGCCATGGACATATGCTCACACCAAACTCCCATCATGCAGGAGTTTGGCGAAGGGCATGAAGCTGCCTGCCATCTCTATTGAGGTGATGGAAGGCCATATTCAGTGTTAACTTTTTTGGAGGATTAAGTAATGAAACGTTTAGCATTTATTGCTGCGCTCGTCGCAATGCTTGCGTTGCCGTCCCTTGCCATGGCCAAAGCTGATCTGGTCATCGCAACTGACGCACCGCCACTGTCCATGAACCCGCAGGCGCACTCTTCGGACGCCAACTTCTCCTACATGTCCAACTTCTATGACGGACTGCTCCAGCGCAAAGACGGCAAGCTCGTCCCCGCACTGGCCACCGAGTGGGAACGTAAAGACGCCCTCACCTGGGTGTTCAAACTGCGCAAAGGCGTGAAGTTCCACAACGGCAATGACTTCAACGCAGAAGACGTTGTCTTCACCTTCACCCGCATGCAGGATTCCAAGTACTCCAAGCTGCTCAACTTCGGTAACTCCATTGCATCCATGGAGACCCCGGACGCATACACCGTTATCTTCAAGACCGTGAAGCCTGTCCCCTGGTTTGCAGAAACCATGCACCAGAACTTCATCGTGGACAAAGAATCTTCCATGAAGCGTGACGATGGCGATTACAACACTCGTGCCATCGGCACCGGCGCCTACATTTTCGACGAATGGGTCAAGGGCTCCTACCTTCGCATGCACGCCAATCCCAATTACTGGGAAGGCGCACCCAAATACAAGACCATCGAAATGCGTCCCATCGTTGAGGAAGCAACCCGCTTCGCAGCACTGGCTGGCAAGCAGGTCGACATGGTTAACGGTGTCCCTCTGACTTTGGCTGATCGCATCTCCAAGATGCCTACAGTTGAAATGATCAAGCGTCCTGCACGTCGCTGCATCTTCCTTTCCATCGCTAACAAGCCCGGCACTCCCTACGCTGACAAACGCGTCCGCGAAGCTATCGCACTCGCTATCAACGAAGACGAGATCGTCGAGAAAGTCATGCACGGCCAGGCTACCAAAGCCCATCAGGTTCCTGATGCTGCCACCGTTGGTTACGATGCTTCCATCAAGCGCCTCGAATACAACCCGGAAAAAGCTAAGAAACTCCTCGCCGAAGCGGGCTACGCTGATGGTTTTGATATCACCATCGCTGGTCCCAACGATCGTTACATCAACGATGAAAAGATCTGTGAAGCCGTTGCCAAGTATTTGGCAAAGGTCGGCCTGAATGTGAAACTGGACGTTAAACCCAAATCCATTTTCTTCAGCGAACTCACTGACCACAAATACCCGTTCTACCTGATCGGTTGGTTCGACGGTTCCTACGACTTCGGTCGTTCCGCAGAAAAGCTGTTCCACTCCGTGGACAAAGAAAAAGGCATGGGCGGCTACAATGGCGCTTCCTACTCCAACGCAGAACTGGACAAGCAGCTTGAAGCTTCCGCTAGCATCGTTGATCGCGACGAACGTGCGAAGGCCCTGCAGGCTATCAACCGCATGTCTCTCGAAGACGTTTCCACCATTCCCCTGCACTACCAACAGGATCTCTACGCCGTGATCAAGGGCAAGAACATCAAGTTCTCCCCGCGTCCCGACCGTTGGATCACTGTTAAAGAAATTCAGTAATATACAACGAAGTAGGGGCCGCGAAAGCGGCCCCTCATCATCACCATGGCATCATACATTCTTCAAAGATTTCTTCAGGGAATACTGGTCTTGGTAGCAGTCTCTTTTGTCTGCTTCTGCCTGTTCCGTTACACTGGCGACCCAGTGCTCATGCTGGCTGGCAAATACGCCACACAAGCCGAGCAAGAACAGGTGCGTAAAGACTACGGCCTGGATCAGCCCACCCACATCCAGTACGTCAAATTTCTCGGCGGCGCTCTGAAAGGCGACTTCGGTAAGTCCTACGTCAGTCAGGTGGACGCCCTCGACTCTATTCTCGAACGCTTTCCCGCCACCCTCGAACTCGCCCTCGTGGCCATCACAATCTCCTTTGTGGTGGGCGTAGGCCTCGGCATTGTGGTGTCAATCTGGCCTACAGGATTAATGGCGAGAGTATTTATGTCAGGGTCTCTACTGGGAATATCTGTGCCCACTTTCCTGACAGGTATTCTATTAGTTTTGCTCTTTTCAGTCATACTTGATGTCCTGCCCGCCTTCGGACGCGGCGAAACCGTCATGGTCGGCGACTGGCGAACAGGCCTACTTACTCTGGATGGCTGGAAACACATCATCCTGCCTGCACTAACACTGTCCAGCTATCAGTTGGCCGTCATGATGCGCCTGACTCGCGCTGGCATGCGCGAAGTCATGGGTGAGGAATTCATCAAAACTGCTTGGGCCAAGGGGCTGTCCCCTGCCAAGGTCATCTTGAAGCACGCCCTGCGTAACGTCCTTATCCCGGTCGTTACCATTGCAGGACTTTCCTTCGGTGAGCTGATCGCCTTCTCCATTGTCACAGAGACCATTTTCCAGTGGCCCGGCATGGGTAACCTGCTCCTGACTTCCATCTTCGAGACGGATCAGCCCATCATCGTCACTTACATCATGCTCGCCTCGTGCATCATTCTCAGCATCAATATCCTGGTTGACCTGCTCTATGCCGTGCTCAACCCGAAAATCCGCTACAACTAGGTCTTACCATGAACGGCTTTGCAAATAATAAACGAGTTCGCAGCTTCCTAAGCGACAAAACAGCCATGATCGGCGGGGCTATTATGGTCCTCTTCGTACTGGCTGGCATTTTCGCTCCCCTCATTGCTCCAATGGACCCATACGACCTTGCGTCCTTGGATCTGGGCAATATGCTCCTTCAACCCTTCTGGGCAGACGGCGGTTCCATACAATTCCCGCTCGGCACTGACGATCAGGGGCGCGGTATCCTGTCCACAATCCTTTATGGGCTGCGGACGTCACTTATCGTTGGCTTCTCTGTCGTAGCCATTGCAGGCACCGTGGGTGTAACCCTCGGCATGATCGCAGGATACTACGGCGGCATCATCGATTCTTTTGTCATGCGTTGCGCGGATACGGTCTTTTCCTTCTCCACAACCCTGCTGGCAGTATTATTGCTCGGTGTCTTCGAGTCTCGCGGCTTGATAACCGTCATCTTCGCCATCTGTATTGCGGACTGGGTGAAATATGCCCGAACCATTCGCGGCAGTGTGCTGGAGATCAAGGAGAACCCCTATGTTCTGGCGGCCAAGGCCTCTGGTGCAAAGGATTTCCGTATCCTGTTCCAACACATTCTGCCCAACGCACTGCCTCCCATCTTCGTTGTCGTAGCTGTCGATCTCGCGGTTGTAATCATGTTGGAAGCCACTTTGAGTTTCCTCGGTGTAGGCGTTCCCCTGACCGAACCCTCCCTTGGCATGATGATCGCCATCGGCAAGAACTACATCTACGCAGACATGTGGTGGCTGACCCTTTTCCCAGGCGCGACCCTGATCATGCTGGTGGTTGGCATCAACCTGTTTGCTGACTGGCTGCGCGACGAAATGAACCCCAAACTGAGCCGCTAGCGCTCCGGGTATCCTGATATGACTGAGCTTGAACAGAACCAGTACGATCGTTTCCTCACGGACTTTGAAACGATCATCAACATGGACAGTAGCAGCGACAATCTCGATGGTATCGCCGATGTCGCTGCATTCATCCAAGACAAACTCGTCGCACTGGGGCTTGAGGTGATAATCACCCGCCAAGGTCCAGACGGTGTCCCCTGTCTCAAGGCATGCACACCAAGCAAAGACGGCCGCTATGACTTCATGTTCCTCGGCCACATGGATACGGTTTTCGCCACCGGAGAAGCAGCAAAACGTCCTTTCGCTATTAAAGATGGACGCGCACTCGGTCCCGGCGTCAACGACATGAAAGACGGCCTTCTTCTGGCCATGAATGTCGTTGAAAAACTGAAAGCGGAAGGCGCTCTTGATGATATCGCCATCTGCCTCGCATTCAACGGTGACGAGGAGACTGGTTCCAAGAACTCCCGTCCGTGGATCGAAGAGACCGCTAAAAGCTGCGACAGAGTGCTGGTCTTTGAACCATGCCGTCCCGGATTCCGCTATGTCATGAACCGCAAGGGTGGCTGCCCTGTTCGCGTCACTGCCCGTGGCGTATCTGCCCATGCTGGCGCTGACCCGGAAAAAGGCGTCAACCCAGTGGTGGAGCTTGCCTACCAGATCGGCCGCATCAACGAGCTCAATCTCCCGGATTCAAGCATCACGGCCCAATGCACCATCTTCCACGCTGGTGACAAATTTAACATCATTCCAGATATCGCCACCGTGGACGTGGATGTCCGCTTTTCCACCATGGAAAAGATGAAAGAAGTGGAAGCCTTTTTCGAGAATCTCCCGAAAACAACTCTGCTCCCCGGCGCGACCATCGAAGTGGAAATGTCCGAAAAACGCCCCCCTCTGGAAAGCACTCCCGAAAGCGAAGCGCTGCTTGAGATTCTGAAAGAGGAAGGCAAGAAGCTCGGCATTAACCCAAGTGGCTTGTCGACCGGTGGCTGCTCCGACGGCAACTGGACTGCCGCCTTGGGAATCCCCACCATCGACGGTATGGGACCTGTGGGCGAGAACTCTCACCGCCTGGATGAATACATGCTGCTGGACAGCTTCATCCCCGCACTCACTCTGGTCACCAATCTCTGCAAAAAAGTAGTTCTGACAGGCAAGTAAAGCACCCCAAACTGATCGTATAGAGACATAACGAGGATTGATATGAGTCGTACCGTTTACGTCAATGGCAATTTTGTTCCAGAGGAAGAGGCCACGGTCTCTGTATTCGACAGGGGATTCTTATTCGCCGATGCCGTATACGAAGTGACTTCGGTTGTGGAAGGCAGACTGCTGGACTTTGAGGCACACATCACCCGCCTCAAGCGCTCTCTCAGCGAAATGGACATGCCCATGCCCATGAGCGCCGAAGAACTCCTCGCCAGCCACCGTGAACTTGTAGAGAAGAACGATCTTGAAGAAGGCTGGGTCTACATTCAGGTGACTCGTGGTGAAGCAGATCGCGACTTCATCTATCCCCAAAATTTAAAACAGACCGTGGTCATGTTTACCCAAGCCAACAAGGTCGCCTATGCAAGAAAAGGCATTCGCGTACAATCCTCCACGGACATCCGCTGGGCCCGCCGTGACATCAAGACGGTACAGTTGGTAGCCGCTTCCCTCGGCAAAACCGCAGCTAAAAGACAGGGCTTGGACGACACATGGCTCATCAAAGACGGCACCGTCACCGAAGGCAGCTCTAGCAACACGTACATCGTAACCGCTGACGGCAAGATCGTAACCCGCCACCTGTCCAATTCCATCCTCTCCGGCATCACCCGTGCTGCCGTCCTGAGACTGGCCAACGAACAGAAGCTGACCATCGAAGAGCGTCCTTTCACCATTGCCGAGGCACAATGCGCCTCCGAAGCCTTCATGACTTCCGCCACCTCCTTCGTCACCCCAGTGCTCGAGATCGACGGCGTGGAGCTCAACAATGGTAACGCTGGTCCTGTTTCCTCTCGCCTCAATGAGATTTATATTGAGGAAGGGAAGAAGAGCGCTATTTAATAGTTTCCTAAGACGTGCTTACAAAGCTTTGAATAAAAATATGGATGCACAATGGGCATTCGTTTACCTCGATACTTTATCAGTAGTTTGTCAGTTGATTTGCTATATCTAGCTCCAAACCCAAAGCACTTGCGAACAATCGCAAGTGCTTTTCTGTGCATTACGATCACCCCTTGATATACAGTTGACTACAATATGATAGCCAAATGCATGCCTTGTTTAGAATTAACCAGCTATGAAGCTGATGACTATTGACAAAAAGAAGAAGCGACATTAAAAAAGTTCAATAAGTACAGTAGAACACAATACGCGATAGCTTTTTCAATAAATCACTATAAAAATGCCTATCGATCTGTAAATTCGAGTATTAACCATACGCGATATTTATTTAGCATTTTATTTATTAATCCTAAACAGAAGGTTGGCGAAGGAATGTCCTACTTAAAGCCTCAAAATAATAGCCCTATGCGATCTTATTGCCCTCAATGCGGCATGCACCACTCTGAAATAGGCCTTTGTGAATACTGTGCCCATTCTTTAAGTTGGGACCAAGAAAGTACTACTTACACTCTACAGCTTGAATCAAAGAGCATTGCTCTTGATAATAATGTCATAAATTTAATCGCTGAGAGTTCTTTCTGTTCCTGCGGAACCCAACTCGAGATAGGTAATTATAGAAGCAAATCAATGTCTGGGATTTGGGCACTTGAAGCTGAATTCTATTGTCCAATTTGTAAAGACAAAAAGCCCCCTGTACTCAGTAGGATAAAAGCAAGCTTAGGAAAATTCTATTCTGATATAAATAAATTTAGCATCAATAAAGACGGAATCACAATCGAGAAGGATTAAAGTGAGTATGAATTAAACTTTCTGATATTATTAGAAGACACTAATAATCATATATGAGAGGCTTCCTTCCCACCCATAATCGGAAACAACACTATCCCACCGATCAAAACCAACACCGTTCCTATGGCGGGCAATGAGGCATAGCCAAATGTCTCGGCGAGGAAGCCTGCTGCGAAGGCGCTGAGCACTGCTGCAATGGCTGTAGTCGCGTTAAATATGCCCACAGCCGGGCCTTCGTCCATGTCTGCGAGTTGGGCGGCGTAGGCTGTTCCGGCTACGATGAGGGGGGACCACGCTATGGGCTGAAGGATGAACATTACTGGGGCCAACCATGAGTTCATGCCGGTATCTACGTAAGCGAGCGATGCCAGTCCTAGCTGGGAGATGAATGTCATTATGGTTCCAATCATGACAACCTTTCCGTCGCCGATCTTCATGCCGAGCTTACCGGATGGCGCGTATGCGAAGATACCGAGGAACGCGGCAAAGGCGTAATAGACTGAAGAATATCCAGCGCCAATGGAGTAGGCGGACTTCATGAAAAGCGGGTAGAGATTGTAGATAATCCATGTGCCGAACTGGATGAGAAACCAGCTCATGATGAAAATACCGTAAGGCGTTTTCGCCTTCTTCGCCAACTCCACAAGATGACCAAATGAGAAGCGTTCGTAGTGATGGGTTTGCGGCAACGGCGAACGCGGAGCGAGATGTTGTCGTCTTTCAAGCTCTGGAGGTTCCTGAACCGTTCTATCTGAGGCGGCAGGGAGGCCCATTCGACCAAATATGAATCCGGGAACCATGAGCAACGCGGCAACCACCAGGCCGTATTCAGGGTTCACCTGAAGCAGTGCGGCGAGGCCAAGGCCTACAGCCTGCCCTGTGCCATAGAAAGTCTGGAGCCAGCCAACTCGCTGATCCCATTCTCCTTTGGGCTTCCATTCCACGATGAACATCGCCGAGACCGTATTCGAAGCCGCAGACCCTGCACCTTGCAACATGGAGAGAACCAACCAGAACGGCAGGCTGGACGCCATCGGAAAGAGAGCCAGCCCTACAGCGAGCATAACAAAACCGCTCAGGAAAACGGTTTTGTGCAACCCAGAGCGGTCTGTGAACGCACCAAGGAACGGTGCCAACAGTTGTCCTACATAGAAGGCGGCTACAACAATACCTGCCTGTGCTGCGCCTCCGGCTTTACTGATAACAAGGGGAAGAAGGATGGGAACAATCCCGAGTACCACTGCTCCCTGAAAAGCATAGCCTGCATACCACCGTTCCGAATAGCGTTTCCAGTTTATCATCAGCAGAAAGTACTGGATGTTGCCACTGGAAGCAATCCAACAACAGACAAATCCAGTTCTTCATTAAGAAAAACGATCTGGGCGCTACAGGCTGGGATAAATGGTTACATCATTTCTTGTCAGAAGGATCCTTTTTGAAAAACAGGTAGAGGAGCGTGCCGATGAAAACAAACACCCCTAGGTTCAACACTGTATCGAGGATATTGCCGGTCATTTCTGAGCTCCTTTTTCCTTCTTCAATGCCTTGAGAAGACACACCAGCAAAAGCAGTACGATGAACACAAAGGGATTGGCGGACATCGCTATTATCGAGCGAACGGCATCCACGCTTTCAGTGATGATCATGACGAGTCCCAGCGCACCGAGCAAAGCCCCCCACACCAGCTTGACCCGTGTGGACGGATTTTCGTCACCACCTGAGGAAAACATGGCGAGCACATAGGCAGCACTCACAACGCTGGTTACGATAAAGAGAAACGCGGCAATAATCACAGCCACGCTGGCAATGTCTGACAACGGAAGCGATTCCAACAGCGCAAAGGTCGCACCGTCAGCGTTATCCCGTGCCTGCTCAAGAACAAATGTCCCCTTGTTTGCGGAATAAAAGCCCATGCTCCCCAGAATGCTGAACCAGGCTATGGAGAAACCAGTCGGCGCAAGCAATACGCCAAGGAGGAATTCCCGAATAGTTCTCCCCTTCGAAATACGGGCGATAAACACCCCGACGAAAGGGGCCCAGGCAAGCCACCAGACCATATAGTTCAGTGTCCATGCGCTGAACCAATCTGCGACCTCCCCGCCGAAATAGGCATACGTGTGGAATCCCTGCCAGACGACTTGGCTCAAATAGCTACCCGTAGCATCGAGCACGCTGCCCATGAGAAATGATGTTGGCCCTGCCAGCACTATGTAGCACAAGAGAGCAATGGTAATACCTATGGCGACATTGGAAAGCTTGGCCATGCCGTCCCCAAGGTCTTTAAACAAGGGAATGAAATAGGCAACACAGAGAACGGCAAACACAATGAAGGATAAGCCAAGTCCTCCGCCCTCCACTCCTAGAAGACGCGCTACGCCACTTTGCACCTGAAACACACCCATCGCAACAGAGCCTGCCAACCCAATGGCAATGGCATAAATTGCGAGAACATTGATCCCCCAACCCACCGCCTTTGGCAGCCGACCATCTCCAAACACTTCAATAATGGGCGAACTCAACATAGTCGGAGCGCCGATACGGTACGAGAAGTACGCTATGACCAGACCTGTTAGTCCGTAAATAGCCCAAGCGTGAAATCCCCAGTGGAAAATGGTTATGAAAATAGATGCCGATGACGCCAAACGAGGAGATAACTCTTGCTCGGCGAACAAGAAATGCGAAGCAGGTTCCGCCACGCCATAAAACAGTAGCCCGACTCCCATCCCTGCTGCAAACATCATTGTAAGCCAGCTTCCGGTGGAGAACTCGGGAAGATCGTCGTCTTTCCCCAGACGCACCTTTCCATTTTGCGAAAAAGCCAGCCAAGCACAAGCAATGAGCAAAATATTGGTGGTCAGCATGATGAACCAACCTCTACTTTGAAACATCACCCGAACGACACTATCTGCGAAACTGGCAAGGCCAACCGTGTCGTACGCGCCCCACCCTACGACTCCTCCGGTCAAGCCAAGGGCAGTAAACATCAGTGCTCGATTATTCATCCCACGCTCCCAATAGTCTTAATAATGAAATCTATTAGTTACACAGTTCAGCCAAATCACTCAATACAATTGGGAAATTCCTACCTTCGCACGATAAATCCCGAGCCTTCATGAGAGCCCAAAACATAATAACCCCTTAATCGTTGAATAAATGTTATAGTCCTCAATAAGACTCATTCCATGAGGGGGGACACATGTCTTTTATAGCTGCCGTTCGTGTACGCCGATTGACCAAAGAGATATTCCTCTATTTGTTTGTTCTCTTCGCTATACTCCATTCATTTCCAACACTTTCCTTGGCCTCAGAAAAAGTCACCCTCCAACTCCGCTGGGACTACCAATTCCAATTCGCTGGATACATCGCTGCTGACTGGATGGGCTATTATGAAGACGAGGGCTTAACTGTAGATATCCGCTCCGCAATCAAGCCGGACAAAACCATATTGTCTGCGATCAAAGAAGTAGAAGCAGGCAGAGCCCAGTTTGGCGTAGGTGGAGCTGACATACTCATCGCTCGAGACAAAGGGGCTCCGCTGGTCGTTCTGGCATCCATCTTTCAGCATAGCGCTGCGGCTTTTTACACACTCAAAGAAACACCAATATCATCTCTGGCAGACTTCACCCGCCTCAAGGTGGCACGCAGAGTCAATGACCTTATCGATGTTGAATTACAGGCTATGCTCAGGGCAGAGGGAATTGATCCAAAGCTGGTAAATCCGCACAAGCACCAACCGGGATATGCCCATTTATTAAATGGCGATGTGGATATATTGCCGGGATACAGCATTTCTTTCCCATTCGAAGTCGAAGTCGCAAAAGTTGATATCGCCACAGTAACCCCCATTCAATATGGAATAGGATTCTACGGAGACTCGCTCTTCACCACAGAAGAAATGATCGAAACCAGCCCTGAGCTGGTCCAACGATTCATACGTGCAAGCCTCAAAGGTTGGGAGTATGCCCTGGCACATCCTGAAGAGATCGCCGACCGCATATCTACTGAATTACCCAGAACCGCAGACCTCGTTGACGTCAAGGGATTTAACAGATTCCAGATCAAGGGTGTGACAGATCTTGCCCTATATCCAATCGTCAAGACAGGACACATCAACCCAGAGCGATGGGGGCTGATGCACCAATATCTACAGGAAAGTGATTTGGTATCAAACCCTCTAGACCTCAACACGTTCATCTATGCACCCCAAAAATTAAATGAAGAAAGGGACCTGCTTGTATGGAACACACTCGTTGGGGCAGCATTATTTCTTGGCCTGATAACAATTAGTTCAATCGTATGGGTACGACTCTTACGTAGAACCGTTGCAAGAAAAACAGAATCTCTTTGTCTCGAAGTGCAAAGCCACCGTGAAACTGAAAAGAATTTGGCAGAATCGTCTGAATTACTTAGGAGTATTTTTGAACAAGCTGCAGTTGGGATGGCCCAGCTTCAGTTGGATGGCCATTGGTTAAAAGTGAACCAACGCCTGTGTGACATCGTAGGTTATACCTATGACGAAATGATGGATCTGACGTTCCAAGACATAACCCATCCCGATGATCTGGAAACAGACCTCGCCTTCGTCCAAGAACTTATTGATGGCAAAAGACAGCACTATTCGATGCAAAAGAGGTACTTTCACAAAACGGGCTCTACAATATGGATCAATCTAACAGGATCCGTGGTTCGTGACGAAAACAACAACCCTGAATATTTTATTGCCATCATAGAGGATGTTACGGAGCGAAAGCAGGCCCAAGAAGATCTCAAAACGTCAGAAAAGCGCTTAGCCCTCGCTCACAGACTTGAATCTGTGGGACAGCTTGCATCAGGTATCGCCCATGAGATCAACACCCCCCTCCAATACATTCAGGGCAACCTCGAATTCATGAGCAAATCATATTCAGAACTAGAAGCAGCCCTCTCAGTTAATACTGATTTTTCTTCTCGCCCTGAAATGGAACTCATTCATGAACACAAAGCTGCGATTCATGATTCTGCTGATGGGGTAAATCGGATATCACAAATCGTCCAAGCCATGAAAAAACTGGCTCATCCGGGAGTAAACAGCATTACAACCATTGATCTCAACGAATTGATCAAAAATGTTGTGATTATCGCAACAAATGAATGGAGGTATGTGGCTGAAATCGAGATGGACTTAGATGATAGCCCATTCCTTTTCACCTGTAATCCGGGTGAGATCAATCAAGTCATGTTGAATTTACTCGTAAATGCGGCACATGCCATAGCAGAGAAGGTCGAGGGAACTTCAAACAAAGGACACATCACAATTTCTGCTCACCCAACCGACGAGGATGTCATTATCACCATTAACGATGATGGGTGTGGCATCCATGAAAATGATCAGCATCGGGTCTATGATCCATTCTTCACGACTAAGGAAATTGGAAAAGGGACAGGACAAGGTATGTCTATCGCTCATACAATAATAGAGAGACATGGCGGCACGATCACACTGAACTCTCAGAAAGACATCGGGACGACATTCACCGTTCGATTCCCTCTGAGATAGTAAAGGTCCGTAAACATCAGCGCTCGATTATCGCACTCAATACAATTGGGGAAACGACTTATAGGCGTGCGGTTCACGCAGGAGAGCCCCCTCCCAAAGACACTACATAAGCACTTTGAATTGCGCAGAGAGGACCTTTTCTTCGGCTGCCATATTTTCACAAGCACAGCGAATATCGTTAAGACCAGTCTTCCCCTTAATGAGGAATGTCATGTGGGTAGTATCTTTTTGATACGTGATGGATGTCAGCCGAGGAGCGACCTGGCAGCACGAAAAGTAAAGTGGGATATCTTGAGGGCCCATCGTGTGCTTGGGAACCACGACTTTCAAGACGATACGAATGTCTCGTAAAATATCGAAAGGAGCGATCTTCGGCCATAATAAGATAATGAGGGCAAAGATGGCTACAAAGGTAGACAGAACATACATTCCAGCGCCACACCCTAAGCCAACCGCACACGAGAGCCAAAGCGCAGAAGCAGTAGTCAGGCCACGGACTCGATCACGAGTTTTGGCTATGGCACCAGCGCCCAGAAAACCCATGCCCGCCATGGCATAGGAAGCAAGCCGACCGGGGTCCAGGCGGACTGCTGTGTCAGCCGCAAGAGCGTCGAACATTCCAGTAAGAGCGAAAGAGAGACGCATGAGAAGCGCTCCAGAAACCGCCACGAGTATCGTGGTTCTGAATCCAGCCGTTTGACCATCGCGTTCCCTTTCCAATCCAAGGATTCCACCCAAAAAAGCGGCAACCAGAACAGGAATGACATCAGCAACAACGCTAGCGGGAAGAAACGTCGCCAAAAACATTTGGATATCATCAAACATCAAGCACTCCTCAAAATACCGTATATGTACATTTTCATTACTCTATAGATACTGCTGACCCGCTCATTAAGAAAGTGTCACACTAAAAGATATAGAGCTAAGAAACGTATGCTATTTCCTACTAAGCAAGTACGTCAAGAGGCTATAACAATGATATTAATAGTATTCTTTGGCACCCCACCAATCTGCGATGGTCTCGCAAGCAAACTCGACCACGCCCAAAGCCTCTGCCCCACCGCCACCTTGACTGATTCGAATCGACATGCCTACAATGGTACGACCAAACAGGCGTAGAATGTATTTTATACCATTTTTTTGCCCAAAACACAGCATATAGGTAGTACCATTGATCGAAGATGCCACTATTCAAAGCATGTTCATTCCCGTTCAGGCTGGCCGAGCCAGTGAGGAAGTTGCTCTCCAGATTGAAGCCGCCATCATGGATGGACGTCTTTCCCCCGGCGAACGCTTGCCAAGTGAAAGAGAGATGCAATCCCAATTCGGCACTGGCCGCGGCGTCATTCGCGAAGCCATCAAGATCCTGAAACAAAAGGGACTTCTTGAGGTGAAGAAAGGCGCCAAGGGTGGCGCATACATCAGGCAATTGGATGTAGATAATGTATCGGAGTCCCTTGCCCTCTTCCTCAAGCAGCACCCGGTTGAGCCAGAGAAGCTGATCGAATTTCGCGAGACATTGGATCGAACCATTGCACAGCTCGCCATCGCACACGCAGAGCAAGCCGAAAAGAACGAGCTGGTCAAAGAAGCCCTACGTTTGGAAGCCCTGCTTCTCGAAGACGAGCCGGACTTTACGGCCAGCAGCGAGCTGGATCGACAGTTGAACATCATGCTGGCTCGCATGGCTCGTAACCCACTGTTTGAATGGGTCATGCACGCCATTCAGATGGGCTTCAACTCCCATGACTACGCATTGTATGAAGACAAGGCCTACCGCGAAAGAGCGGCAGCCAACTGGAGCAACACGGCTCAGGCAATCGCTCAGGGCGAACTGATGCGCGCCTTGGGATTCATCGGATACCACTATGTACTCCTGCGCCAGTGCATTGATGAAAAAGCCACCCTTACCAATGAGCCGGATGCAGATTTTCTGATTAAAGACGAACAGTAGAGACAAGAGAGAATACAAATGAAAAAATACGATTACATAATTGTTGGTGGCGGTTCCGCTGGTTCCGTCCTCGCTAACCGCCTGAGCGCCAACCCCAAGAATGAAGTCCTCGTTCTGGAAGCTGGCCTGCCTGATTTCAAGCTCGATTTCCGCATCCACATGCCTGCAGCCCTCACATACCCGCTGGCCGGAAAGACCTACAACTGGTGGTACGAGTCCGAGCCGGAACCGCACATGAACAACCGCCGCATCTACCAACCGCGAGGTAAGGTTCTCGGTGGTTCCAGCTGCATCAACGGTATGATCCACATTCGTGGTAATGCCATGGATTACGAGAAGTGGTCCAAAGACGATGGGATGGACAAATGGTCCTACGCACACTGTCTGCCCTATTTCAAACGTTTCGAAGGCCGCACCGCTGGCGCTGACGAATATCAAGGTGCTGTCGGCCCGCTCTACCTGACCGAGCCGGAATGCGATAATCCGCTTTTCAACGCATTCTTCAAAGCCGTGCAGGAAGCAGGCTATCCGTTGACCAAAGACGTCAACGGCTACCAGCAGGAAGGTTTCGGCAAGTTCGACCGCACCACATATCGAGGTAGCCGTCTGAACGCCGCCCGTGCATACATTCACCCGGTCAAAAACCGTCGCAATCTCACGGTAAAATGCAAGGCGATGACAACGCGCATCCTGTTCGAAGGCAAACGCGCTGTTGGTGTCGAGTACACTCGCGCCAAGCAGGTCGTGAAAGCATACGCAGGTGAAGTCATTTGTTGCGGTGGTTCCATCAACTCTCCGCAGTTGCTCCAGCTTTCCGGTATCGGTAACGCCCAAGAGCTGTCATCCCTCGGCATCAATGTCGTTCAAGATCTCCCCGGCGTTGGCGAAAACCTTCAGGATCACCTGGAACTCTACGTTCAGTATGCCTGTAAGAAGCCCGTATCCATGTACCCTGCCCTCAAGTGGTACAACCAGCCGTGGATTGGCGCGAAGTGGCTCTTTGCAGGTAAGGGCGAAGCAGCAACCAACCACTTCGAAGCTGGTGGTTTCATTCGTGGTAACGAGAACCTTGAGTACCCAAATATCCAGTATCACTTCCTGCCCATCGCCATCCGTTACGATGGCTCGGCTCCTGCCGCAGGTCATGGATATCAGGTCCATGTCGGCCCCATGAACACAGACGTACGTGGTCACGTGAAAATCAAATCTTCCGATCCCAGCGAATACCCCACAGTCCTGTTCAACTACCTTTCCACCGAGCAGGAAAAGCGCGAGTGGGTCGAGGCTATCCGCAAGACCCGCGAGATCATGACTCAGCCCGCATTCGATGAATTCCGCGGCGATGAACTGGCTCCCGGCATTCAGGCACAGACCGACGAGGAAATCCTCGACTTCGTGGCACGAGAAGGCGAGTCCGCCTACCATCCGAGCTGCACCTGCGCCATGGGTACTGGTGAAATGGCAGTCACCGACCCGGAAATGCGCGTTCACGGCATCGAAGGTCTGCGCGTTGTCGACGCATCGGTCATGCCTTACGTGACCAACGGAAACATCTACGCCCCGACCATGATGATCGCAGAGAAAGCAGCCGACCTGATCCTTGGCAATACGCCTCTGGCTGCGGACAATTCCCCTTACTACAAGCACGAAAAGTAATCTGTCGGAGTGACCATGATTAAAGGAAAACTCTATATTGACGGCCAATGGGTCGATTCTCGCTCCGGCAAGGAACGTGAAATATTGAATCCGTTCGACGCCTCGGTCATTGCGACCGTGGCCGAGGGCGACCGCGAAGACACCAAAACAGCAATCAAAGCGGCTCGTCGAGCTTTTGATAAAGACGGCTGGCCGCAAACCCCGGCTTCGGAACGGGCACGACTCTTGTTCAAGTTGGCTGATCTCATCGAGCGTGACCGCGAGGAACTCGCCGAATTGGAGAGCCTCGACACAGGTAAAACCGTTGAGGAAAGCCGCTGGGATATGGACGATATCGCAGGTATATTCCGGTACTTTGCAGGGCTGGCAGACAAGGATGGCGGCGAGGTTATCGCCTCGCCCAACCCTGATTCCACCAGCACGGTTGTTCGGGAAGCTGTTGGCGTCTGCGGACAGATTTCCCCATGGAACTACCCACTTCTCCAGGCCTCATGGAAAATGGCCCCGGCTCTGGCCGCAGGTTGTACCATCGTCATGAAGCCAAGCGAGATCACGCCGCTGACCACTCTCAAGGTGACTGAGCTGGCCGAAGAGGCTGGATTCCCAGCAGGTGTTGTTAACACAGTGCTTGGCCCCGGCCCGGAAGTGGGCGCGGAGTTGGCCGAAAGCCATGATGTCGACCTCATTTCCTTCACTGGCGGCATTGCCACTGGAAAGACCATCATGCGTGCAGCCACTGGCAACGTAAAAAAGGTCGCTCTGGAACTGGGCGGCAAGAATCCCAATATCATATTTGATGATGCGGACTTTGACCTTGCTGTGGACTACGCTCTCAACGGCGTTTTCTTCCATGCAGGCCAAATCTGCTCTGCGGGTGCGAGAGTCATGGTGCAGGACGGCATCTACGATCGATTTGTGGAGGCACTGCGCCAACGCATAGAACGCATCATCGTAGGTAATGGCTTTGACGAGAAGACCCAGATGGGCCCGCTCATCTCAGCCGACCATCTTTCAAAGGTGGAAGACTACATACAGATCGCCAAAAACGAAGGAGCCAAGCTCCTGTGCGGCGGTTCACGCCCGACTGATCCCACTCTCCAGAATGGGTACTTCTGTATGCCAACGCTGTTCTCCGAATGCGAGAACGACATGCGTATCGTACAGGAAGAAGTCTTCGGTCCAGTCATCTCCGTCGAACGATTCACCACCGAAGAAGAAGTCATCGAGCGGGCAAACAGCACCATTTACGGTCTGTCTGCCGGATTTTGGACAAGCGATGCAGACCGCATCGAACGCGTGTCCAAAGCACTGCGCTTCGGAACAGTGTGGGCTAACGATTTCAACGTGTACTTTGTACAGGCCCCATGGGGCGGCTACAAGCAATCCGGCCTTGGTCGGGAGTTGGGAAAGATCGGCCTTGAGGAATATACCGAGGTCAAACACATCTATCGCAATCATGCCACCAAGCCCATCAACTGGTTTGGCGGTAAAGCATAGCAGCGCACATCCGTGCGTATGGGAGTGATGAGCATACGAGCCGTCACTCCCCTGCAATTTTAACTGTGGAGGTTTAATGTCTTCTGGCCTTAAGCGAATCATCTTCGCTTCATTCGTTATCACAACCCTTTTCTGCTCCGCTTTCGCTGCACACGCAGCTAAAAAAATCACCGTTGCCAGTGTCGCATGGACCGGCGTAACGATTAAATCTGAAGTCGCAGCCTCTGTCCTCGAGAGCCTCGGCTACAAGGCCGAGAACAAAGTATTCTCCGTGCCCATCACCTACACCGCTCTCGCCAATGGCGATGCCGATGTATTCTTTGGCAACTGGATGCCCTCCATGGCCAACATCGCAGACAAATTCTTCAAGAACGGTAAGGTCATCAAATACGTCGCAAACATGCCCGGAGCGAAGTACACACTTGCAACTCCCACCTTCTGCGCCAAAGCTGGCCTCAAGGACTTCAGCGATATAGCTAAATTCGGCGACAAGCTGGATTGGAAAATTTACGGAATCGAACCGGGTAACGACGGCAACCTGATCATTCAGGACATGATCGACAAAGACATGTTCGGACTGGGCAAGTTCAAGCTGGTAGCATCCAGTGAAGTCGCCATGCTGTCTCAGGCTCAGGCTTATGCCAAGAACGAGAAATGGATCGTTTTCCTCGGCTGGGCTCCGCACAGCATGAACGAGCGCATCGACATGACCTACCTGACAGGCAGCACCGACCAGACCTTCGGCGGCAATGACGGCACCGCAACCGTCTACACCAACACCCGCAAGGGCTTGGAAAAAGACAACCCCAACGTAGCCAAGCTGTTCAAGAACATGACCTTCCCCGTGTCCATGATGAACCAGATCATGACCGCAGGACATAAGGACAAGTCTCTCAACCTCACCACAGCTGCCCTCAAGTGGCTCAAGGTCAACCCTGCCATGTACGAAAAATGGCTCGACGGCGTCACCACTGCCAACGGCAAATCCGGTGTTACCGCCTTCAAGACATATCTGAATTCCAATCTCTAAGATTTGGAAAGCTAGAGAACACAAAGAGGGCGTACATATGTACGCCCTCTTTTTTTATTCTTACTGCACATCCCGCACAAAAGAAAAGCGCCTGTCACTCAAAAGAGTGACAGGCGCTTAAATGCCAATTGAGCTTAGCTCAGAAGACTACCAACGGGGGCGTTCTTCACGGGGCTTAGCAACGTTGACTTTGATGTTACGACCACCAAAATCTTTGCCGTCCAGAGCTGCAATAGCTTCGTCAGCGCCGTTGTCCATTTCAACGAAACCAAAACCGCGGGGGCGGCCGGTCTCACGGTCTTCGATAAGTTTAACGGAAGTGACTACGCCGAACTCTTCAAAAGCTGCACGTACTTCATCTTCAGTAGAGGACCAGGACAAGTTGCCGACATAAAGATTCTTAGACATTCAAAATTCTCCAAACAGTGATAAGTATAGCGCCAATGCGCCAAAAAAAAGGGAGCCATGTACAAGATGCGTACACGGCTCCTCGATAGACTTGTTCAAATTCAAACCAACGCTAGTCACATTTGGACTTCACCTACACGGGTGGGGCTGGTGTTGAGAAAATCACTCCTCTACTTTCAAAGAGAAGTCAACCTTTATTTGCAATTAAAAAATATTTTTCGAAATAAGAGATTCAAATCTTCAACGTTCTCATTGTCTCAACACTCAGCTGAGTGCACCTAACACCTTGACAAGAATCTACAATAAAACTCGATAGGCCCTTTCCCCCTATCCACTGACCTGTGCCACTTGTAGCGGCTGGGTATCCAACGGTTTCTCATACGCTTTCAGAAATTCCTGAAAACGTCGCAACTCTTCTCCGCTCAGTGACTTGATTGGCGGGAGCTTGAGCTTCAGCGGATTGATACGTTTGCCATATCGGAGCACCTCGTAATGCAAGTTCGGCCCTGTAGCGACTCCTGTGCTACCAACATAGCCAATGACATCCCCCTGCGAAACACGTGTACCTACTTTCAGATTCTTGGCATACCCGGCCAGATGGGCATAGGCAGTCATGTATTTCTCGCCATGCCGAACACGGATATATTTTCCATAGGTGCCATAGCGGCCGACTCGATCAATAACGCCATCTCCAGCTGCGAGAACAGCCGTTCCCCGTCTGGCAGAAAAGTCGATTCCCTGGTGCATCCGCTGATAGCCGTAAACAGGATGCTTCCTGTTCCCAAAAGGAGAAGAAAGATTACCAGCCCGAAGCGGGGTTCTCAGCAACTGCGTGTCGATACTATTCCCCTGCTCATCAAAAAATCCGGTAAACCCATCATGGGTGGTGTATCGGAAGTAACCGACAGACTTGCCACTCATAGTCATGGAGGCATAAAGCAGACGCCCCATATTCGTGGAATCGTAAGGGGTATCGTCTTCCTCTTCATATACAATATGAAAGCTATCGCCCGGCTTAATATCCCTTTGAAAATCGACTTTGGCCCCGAGCATATTGTAAAACTCAGTAAAGATTCCGCGAGGCACACCTTGATTACGAGCAGCCGAGAAGAATGATGAGTCAATGGTTCCCGCTGCTTCTTTTACCGTAGTATCATATTGATAGGCTATTCGTTCACCTTTGAACGTCTTGTTATCAACATGAGCCAGCTCAACAAGCTCACCATGACCAACCATGATCCGGAAATATTTCAGACACCGGTTCCCATTGGCATAAGGTTCTTCCGCTAGAACAAGCTCCACCTTGCGTCCCGGACGCAGGCGACGAGGATCAAAATACGGCTTGAGTGCCCGACTTAATGCATACCGTTCTGATGCACCAACGTTATATCGGGCAAGGATATTCGTCAGGGTTTCGCCAGCACCAACCTCAACCATGACGCCACGCTCTCTGACTTGAGGGGCAACTTCAGTAACGGTTTCAACGATAGGTGATTCAACATCGGTTGAAACAACAGAACCATCTGCAGGCTCACTGGAAGCAACTTCTACAACCAAAATGTCATTAGAAGGATGCAGCGCTGCCACATCCGAAGAATATACATTATACAGTAGGAGGGAGGCCATGCTGAGAATGATGAAAGCTAGTATGAAATATCGCATTGCTGCCGTGGTAATGATGTGAAGGTAGTGGGTCAAGTCAAAAATGAATAATGAGAACTTAGCTACTAGTAGCAAAAGCCGTTCCTTACACAACGTCCGCACATAGCTTAAAATTTAATATTTACGAGATATTAGCACCACAGTTTGTGCAACTATTATCCCCGAGATTTTTCACACGAGTGCACAAAGTAACACTACCTGTGCACCATGTGGTTCCTCACACACGTCCCCGCTATCTTGACGAAGTCCACTTTCAATTGTATATACATTTATCAGAAACGCATATACCAATTGAATCACAATGGAAAAACAAAGTCTTACAAGAAACATACGCCAGTTCATCCTTGGAAACATTCAGGATGGCTCATGGCCGACCGATCATAAAATCCCATCGGAAGCTGCGCTCATGGAGCATTTCTCCGCCAGCCGAATGACTGTGCACAGAACTATCAAGGAGCTGGCAGCCGAGGGATATGTATACCGTGAACGTGGACGCGGCTCTTTCGTGACCAAGCCAGTCCCCCGCCGCGATCTGCTGGAGATCTCCGACATCGCAGAAGAGATCGCGACCCGTAGTGGCGTATACTTCGGCGAACTCAAGCATCTCGCTCTGGAAAAGCCGTCTCCCATCACCACCCATATTTTCGGCAGCCGGCAGGTGAACACCATAGCCCGCTCCAAGGTTATCCATTTCGAGAATGGTGTTCCGCTCCAGTTGGAAGATCGCTACGTCAATCTGACCCACGCGCCCGATTATCTCGATTTGGATTTCATCAGCACCACCGCCCACCAATATCTTATCAAGACCGCGCCTTTGCAAAAGGCTGAGCACGAACTCACTGCGGTGCTGCCGACTCCCGAGCAACAAAGATATTTACAGATTCAGGCCAACGAACCGTGCCTGCTCATCAAACGCAAAACATGGTCTGGCGGCGAACTCGTCTCCTACGCCGAACTGCTGTATCCCGGCTCCCGTTACAGCTTCGGTGGCGAATTCACTCCCGGCGAAAAATAAATTCATTAAAAGAGGTGTACCCATGTCCAAACGAATCATAACCGCTCCTACCGGAACCAAACTTTCCGCCAAAAGCTGGCAGACCGAAGCACCGCTTCGCATGATCCAGAACAACCTCGACCCGGTGGTTGCCGAGCGTCCCGAAGACCTCATCGTCTATGGTGGAATCGGTCGCGCCGCCCGTAACTGGGAATGCTTCGACAAGATCATCGAGACCCTCAAAGAGCTCGAAGACGACGAGACAATGCTCGTTCAGTCCGGTAAGCCCGTTGGCGTATTCCGCACTCACAAATCCTCCCCGCGCGTCATCATCGCCAACTCCAACCTCGTCCCCCACTGGGCACACTGGGAACATTTCAACGAGTTGGATCGCAAAGGTCTCATGATGTTCGGCCAGATGACCGCTGGCTCCTGGATCTACATCGGTTCACAGGGCATCGTTCAGGGCACTTACGAAACCTTCGTTTCCATGGGTAACAAACATTTCAACGGCGACTGGACTGGAAAGTGGATTCTCACCGCAGGCCTCGGTGGTATGGGCGGAGCACAGCCTCTGGCTGCCAAATTCGCTGGCGCATCAATGATCGCCATCGAATGCCGCGAAGATCGCATCCAAAAGCGTCTCGACACTGGCTACATCGACATGAAGGCTGACTCCCTTGAGCACGCCCTCGAAGTCATGGAAGACGCCAAGAAGACTGGCAAGGCCATCACTGTCGGAGTACTCGGTAACGCCGCAGAGATGTATCCCCAGATGGTCAAGGACGGCGTCAAGCCCGATGCAGTCACCGACCAGACCAGCGCCCATGATCCTCTCAACGGTTACCTGCCCGCAGGCTGGACCGTTGAGGAATGGGAAGCCAAGCAGAAGACCGACGAAGAAGGCGTCATGAAAGCCGCCCGCGAGTCTATGGTCCCGCACGTACAGGCCATGCTCGACTTCCAGTCCATGGGCATCCCCACAGTAGACTACGGTAACAACATCCGTCAGGAAGCCTTCAACATGGGCCTCAAAAATGCCTTCGACTTCCCCGGTTTCGTGCCCGCATACATCCGCGATCTGTTCTGCTCCGGTAAAGGCCCCTTCCGCTGGGTCGCCCTGTCCGGTGATCCCGAAGATATTTACAAGACCGATGCCAAGGTCAAAGAACTCATCCCTGACGACAAGCATCTGCACAACTGGATCGACATGGCCCAAGAGCACATCCAGTTCCAGGGACTGCCCGCACGTATCGCATGGGTAGGACTCGGTGATCGTCATCGTCTCGGCCTCGCCTTCAACGAGATGGTACGCAACGGCGAGCTCAAAGCTCCTGTCGTCATCGGCCGTGACCATCTCGATTCCGGTTCCGTAGCCAGCCCGAACCGCGAAACCGAAGCCATGAAAGATGGCTCCGACGCAGTATCCGACTGGCCTATTCTCAACTGTCTGCTCAACTGCGCATCCGGTGCAACATGGGTCTCTTTCCACCACGGTGGCGGTGTCGGAATGGGGTACGCCCAGCATTCCGGTCTCGTCATGCTTTGTGACGGAACCGAAGAGACCGACGCCAAGATCGAACGGGTACTCTGGAACGATCCCGCAACCGGAGTCATGCGTCACGCAGACGCCGGCTACGATATCGCCGTAGATTGTGCTAAAGAGAAAGGGCTCAACCTGCCCATGATCGATTAGTAGGGAAGAGATGAAAAGCCGCCTTCGGCGCGGGTTAGGTTCAAGGGAATTAGTTTCGTTGATCGACGCCATCCGCGAAGCGGCTACAAAAAGTTTAGGAGATTCTTAAGAACCTTTTACACAAATCCGCAGGACAGCGGATTTGGGCGTTGCGGTCTTTCCGCAACGGGTCGAAGACCTGAGCCCTAGGACGGGGCGAATCCAAGGGTTCTTAAGCCATCGGAGATGCCTCCCCGGCGAGGAGTCTTCCTTTGGCATACAAAACACGGGAATACTATGACCGCTTTGTTCATTAAAGATCCAGCTCGGATCATCACACCCAAGCCCGGTCCTTTATCTGGACCGGACGCATTGGCCCTGTCGGTGACTTCGGGCATGTCCATCTACATTAAAGACGGCGTCATTCAGGAAGTTGGTCCTGCTCATGACCTTGAAGCTCTCGCACAACACGACGCTGCCGTCACCGTAGATGCAACGAACAGAGCGGTCGTACCCGGTTTTATCGACGCACACTCCCACCTTGTCTTTGGCGGTAATCGTGCTGACGAATTCGCCATGCGCACGGCGGGCGCCACCTATGAGGAGATCGCAGCGAAAGGCGGTGGTATTGCTCGTACGGTGAACGCCACGAGAGAGGCGTCGAAAGCCGAGCTCAAAGCTCAGGCCAAAGATCGGCTGGACCGTGCCATGCGGCAGGGCACAACAACCATGGAAGTGAAATCCGGGTATGGGCTGGACGCTGCGACCGAGCTGAAAATGCTTGAGGTGGTGGCCGAACTGAACGCGGAACATCCTGTGGATTTAATCCCGACTTTTTTGGGCGCACACTCTGTACCGAAAGGGAAAGATAAAGCCGCATATATTTCTGAAGTGAAAGACATGCTCGTTCAGGTAGGCAACATCGCGCATTTTTGCGATGTGTTCTGTGAGCAAGGCTACTTCACACCCGCCGAATCCATCGACATTCTGGAACATGCGAAAGAACAAGGCATGCTACCGAGGCTTCATGCCAATCAATTCCATTCTATTGGCTGCATTGAAGCGGCTGTTGAGATGGGGGCGGTTTCCGTGGATCACCTTGAAGTACTGAGCGATGAAGAAATCAAGCTGCTCGCCGAGACTGATATCGGCTGTGTCATGCTGCCCGGTGTCTCGCTATTCCTTGATATCCCGTTCGCACCGGGCCGCCGAATTATTGATTCAGGTTGTCTGCCAGTGCTGGCCTCGGACTTCAATCCGGGGTCGAACATGTCGCTGAACCTACAACTGGTTATGTCTCTGGCATGTATGCGCATGGGGATGAGCGTGGATGAAGCGCTGACCTGTATTACGCGTAATGCAGCTCACACTTTACGGCTTGATAAAGTCGGCTGCATCGAACCGGGCTGGCAGGCTGACATGCTGATTCTTGATTCCGACGACCACCGCGATGTGGCGTATTTCTACGGTGAAAACCACGTCCAGACCGTCATCAAAAAGGGACAAATCGTATGCTAGATTCCACACTGCTTCCCATACTCACGGCACCAGAAGCTCCCGGCCCGTCCCACGATAATAACGATGTGCTGATGCGCGATGTTATTTCTATCGATCACGCTGATCTGGAAACGGCCACTCATGTCATCCTCGGCTGCCCGCAGGATCAGGGCGTGTCCCGCAACAATGGCCGACCCGGTGCGACAAAAGCCCCGGCTGCTATCCGTCAGTTCTTCTACAAGCTCAAGCCTGCGATTCTCGGTGAGAAGATCAAAATAGTAGACCTCGGCGATGTTGATGTGAGTGGCGATTTAGAAGCGATCCATGAGCGGCAAGAAGCCGTGATGACCGCGCTGCTCAAAGCAGGCAAGATCGTCATTAGCCTCGGTGGCGGCAACGACATTTCTTTCCCAGATGCAAGCGCGCTCCATGCCGTCCACCCTGAGTATTTCGCCATTAATATGGATGCCCATTTGGACATGCGAACGAGCGATATCCGTCACTCTGGTACGCCTTACCGTAATCTCATTGACAACGAGAAGCTCATCCCGGCGAACTTCCATGAAGTCGGTATTCAGACATGCGCCAACTCTCCCCACTATCTGGAAGATGCGCGCAACATGGGCGTCAACATCCACACTTTTCAGGCTATCCGTGCGAAGGGAACAAAGAAGTTCTTTGCGAACCTCTTTAATGACTTTGGCTCCACACCGCTATTCGCAGGACTGGATATGGACAGCGTCCGCGCATCCGACGCCCCCGGCGTCAGCGCATCATGCCCCATCGGGTTCAGTGGCTACAAGGTGCTGGAGTTCGCAGACCGCTGCCACAAGCACAACACTCCGGTTTTCGAAATCACCGAGGTCAACCCGGATCACGACATTGACGGGCGCACAGCACGCCTTGCAGCCATGGCGATATACGCCTTCATTTACGGAAACAAATAGGACTCATATATGAACGTCATCATCGACCATACCCACAACCTGACTCTGGAACAGATCATGGCCGTGGCCCACAATGAGGCCACCGTGGAGCTTTCCGAATCCACCCACGCAATGCTGGCCGAGCGCCGCCAGCAGATCGAAACTTCCATCATCGAACAGGAATTTCCGGCCTACGGTTTCAATCGAGGTTTCGGGCATAATGTGGACCTCTCGGTCAAAGCCGAACATCTTTCCGACTTGCAGGAAAATCTCATTCTGTCCCACGCCGTGGGCGCAGGCGATCCTATGGACGAATCAGTGGTTCGCGCCACCATGCTGCTTCGCGCCAATTCTCTGGCCCGCGGTGTCAGCGGCGTACGTCCCGACCTGCCTTTGGCGATCATCAATATGCTCAACGCGGGCATCACGCCCATCGTGCCGGAACTCGGCTCGGTCGGAGCCAGTGGCGATCTCGCTCCCCTGTCTCACATTGCCATGGCAGTGATTGGCCGAGGCAAAGTAACGTATCAGGGTAATGTGGTAGACGCAGCCAAGGCTCTCATGGCTGTTGAGCTGGAGCCGGTCAAACTCGGCATGAAGGAAGGGCTCGCCCTGACCAACGGCGTACAGTTCATGAACGCCATTGGGCTGGTTGCCTGCCACCGTCTCAAAGTGCTGCTGAAATCCGCTGCTGTAAACTCCGCGCTCACCGCACAGGTCATGCTCGCACCGGACACATACTACCGCCCGGACTTCCACGCTGTTCGCCCGCATCCAGGCGCAGTGAAAGTTGCAGACTGGATCTGGCAGCTCATGCAGGACTCTCCCATCCGCAACGCGCATCGTGATTTCAAAACTGATGGTCAGGTACAGGACCCATACAACGTGCGTTGTGCAGCACAGGTCCTTGGCGCGGCTCACGATCTTATTTCCAAAGCGGAAGACAGTCTGCTCATCGAAGCCAACTCTGCCACCGACAACCCCATCCTGCTCGCTAACGAAGAGGGGTTACACATTGATGTGGTTTCCGGCGGTCACTTCCACGGTATGCCCGTGGCCGTGCAAGTATACAGTCTCATGCAGGGGTTGGGCGTCATCGCGTCCCTGTCTCACCAGCGCTCTGTTCGCTTCGTTGACCCCAACCGAAACAAGGGACTGGGGCGCGACCTCAAATGGCCCGACCTGAGTGCTGACGAGAATGCCATATCCAGCGGCATGATGATGCTGGAATACGCATCGGCTTCTCTGCTCAACTCCATCTGGGGCGACTCCATGCCGAGCCACCTCTTCAATATTTCCACTAACTCCGGTCAGGAAGACCACGTATCCATGGGAACCGGGCTGGCCGTTCGCCTGCTCAAAACCATCCCCAAGGCATCGCACATCATGGCCATCGAGCTTGCATATATTCTTCAAGCCATTGCCATCCGCAAACGCCTCGACACCATTCCTACGGAAGTCGACCTCCCCGAGTGGGTGGGTGAAGAACTGGGTGGTCTCAAGGAGCGCATGAACGGACACGGCAAGGGCGTTATCTTCGATGCCTGTGTCATCCGCGAGCATCCGCTCACCGACGAAGAAAAGACATTCAGCCCTGCCTGTGAAACCTTATATAAGGTTATAGCCGAGAAGGGATTGTTCTCCGTCGTAAAAGAAGATCGGTACCTCGCCGAAGATGTTGCAGGACTCGCAACCTTCCTTGCTGAAGGCGGCGTGCTGGAGACTATCAAGGATGATCTGGAACTCGACTGGTAGCCAATGATTCAAAAAAAGACCAAGCCCCGTAGGATTCAACTCTACGGGTCTTTTTTTTGTCATGGTTATCGAACATAGCCATGGTCTTTCCTCATGTCGTTTGCTAAGAGGAGGACTCGTTCGGCTCTCATTCCCGGCGAACGAAAACAAGGCATACCCATGAGTAAGACTGAACATTTCGGATTGGATTTCGAGACCTTTTCCCGACTCGTCGACAACCTACACGACGAGATCATTATCTATGATAACAACTACCGCATGTTGTACGTCAACAAAGCGTGCGAGCGGCATTACGGGTTCACTCAGGAAGAAATGGTGGGTGTGCCATTCTGGGAAATCGTAGAGAAATACGCAGGCTGGAACAAGCCCGCTCTCCCCGCAGTATATGAGCATAAACGCCCTATAAAGCAGGAACAAAAAACCTATCTCGGGCTGGATGTTCTGACCATTGCCGTGCCTATTCTGGATGAAGAAGGCGAGATAGAATATGTTGTGTTGTCCATCCGGGACAATTTCCACAAAGGGCAAATCCCCAGCCTGGATGAACTCAAAAAGAATCGACCAACACCGCAGGTATCTCGGCCTGAAGACCTGATCTATCACAGTAAAGCCATGGAAGACGTGGTCGATTCTGCCCGTAAGGTCGGCAACCTGAGCGCCCCGTGCCTGCTGCTGGGAGAATCCGGTTGTGGTAAAAGCCTACTTGCCAAATTCATCCACGCCAACAGTACCCGCAGCGACAAGCCGTTTGTCGTAGTGAACTGTGCGGCCATCCCGGAGCAACTTTTCGAATCCGAATTATTCGGCCACGTAAAAGGCGCGTTCTCAGGAGCAACCCAGACTCGTGGCGGCCTCTTTGCCAAAGCCAAAGGCGGCACCCTGTTCCTCGATGAAATATCCGAGCTCCCACTGCCTATGCAGGCCAAGCTGCTCCATGCTGTGCAGGAAATGGAATACCGCCCGGTAGGTAGCTCGCAGACTGTCAAAGCAGATGTTCGTATTCTGGCGGCGTCCAACCGTAATCTCAGTCGCATGGCCGAGGACGGCGCGTTTCGACAGGATCTCTTTTTCCGCCTTAATGTCTTTGACATCACCATCCCGCCGCTCAGGGAACGCAAAGATGATCTCATTCCGCTCATCTTCTATTTCCTGAATTACTACGGCAAAAAACATGGCGAAGGGAAACATATATCCCCCGGCGTTCAATCCATCCTCATGCAACACGCATGGCCGGGAAACGTGCGAGAACTCGCCCACCTTGTCGAGCGACTGGTTGTCACCGCCGAAGATGAAACCATCACCATAGACCACCTGCCGACAACCTTATATAAGAACGCACCGACCATCCCGGATGCAACGTCCCATGGTTCACTTGATGACACCCTCCTTGCGGTAGAGCGAAAGTTGATACTTGATGCCAAGGCTCTTCATGGTAGCTCTCGTAAAGTCGCAAATGCTTTGGGAATTAGCCAATCCAGAGCGACTCGCCTTATCCGAAAATACATGTCCGAATCTGAGTCATAATCGACTCGCGAGTCAATTCAGACTCATTCTTGCAATAGCCGCCCAGCTTAACACTTTTGTCACAATGGTGAGTCGAAACTGACTCGAATCACACACTGCAGTCGATTGCACAATCAATCAACCCACTAAGTCAACCCACTGTTTAAACTGATTTTTCTCACCACTCTCACCCTCTCCAACTTGGCATGTCGCTTGCTTTTAAGGAAGTCAAACGCAACGAAACTAAGCATCTAATTCAAGCTATTTCGTCAAAGGAGGACTTCGGCCACGTTTCACAGAGGGAAGAAAATTTCATTCACCATTTCCCGCAACGCTTAAGTAACGAGAGAGACATGGGGGCATGTCGCCCAATCTGATCAGCGTTGGACTCACACGGGAATACAGGGTGAATAACTACATCACTACGAGGAGAACAGTATGTTCAAAAATCAAGTTGTAATCGGTTCACTCTTTGCCTTGCTCGCCACAGTTCTGTGGGCAGGAGCATTCATTATCGCACGCCTCGCCGTTGGCGAAATTTCTCCCATGACTCTGGGCGCAACACGCTGGGGCATGGCACTCTTGATTCTCTGTACCTTCACTCTGCCGAAAGTTAAGAAAGAATGGCCCATTGCCAAGACTTTCATCTGGCAGATCATTGCAGCCGCTGGTTTCGGTGTGGCCGCATACTCCCCGCTCAGCTACTTCGCTGCGCAGACCACCTCCGCAATTAACCTTTCCCTTATTTCCGTTACCACTCCGATTTTCATCGTCATCATCGCAGCTGGTATGGGTACTAAGCAGTCCTTCAACACTTGGGCTGGTTGTATCGTCGCCCTGATCGGTTCCTTCTACCTCGTTTCCGGTGGAGACCTGCAGCAGATCCTCGGCATGAACTTCGCCGCTGGTGACATCCTGATGCTCGCAGCCGCAGTCGGTTTCGCCGTCTACAGCCTCATCCTGAAGAAGACCCCCGAAGGCCTGTCCAGCATCACTATCATGACGCTCATGTCCTTCTTCGCAGTTCTCATGCTTATCCCCTGTGTTATCTGGGAATCCACCCAGCCAAGCATGGTCTTCAACATGAACGGCGTAGTTCTCTTCTCCATCACTTTCTCCGCAGTCTGTTCCTCCATCATCGCATGGTGGACCTGGAACATTGGTCTCGAAAAGGCCGGCCCAGAACTGTGTGGCATGATCTACTACTCCCTGCCTCTCTGGGGCGGCATCTTCGCCTACGTCTTCCTTGGCGAAAAGATGACTTCCATTCACTTCATCTCCGGCGCACTGATCATCGGTGGTATCTTCTGGGCCAGCCGTGGCACCAAGAAGGCTCCCGAAGTCGAAGCCGCTGCGAACGAAGCTTAAACCTCGCACCTTGAATATACGGGGTGGGCCATACGGCCTGCCCCGCACAAATTTCTCTGCGTTGCACTGCGCAGAAAACGGGACGGGTGCGCCCGCCCTACAAGCTCTATTCAATGAATTCGCGGCCATTTTCAGACCGCAGAGACAGCACTGATCTAAGGAATGAACGCTATGAATGAACAACAGAAAAGACTCATCCAGCTCACGGTGAACGGAGAAGTTCAGACTCTCCCGGTTGAATCGCACTGGACCCTCTCCACAGTCTTACGCAACGGCTGCGGACAGACCGGAACCAAGGAAGCGTGTGACGAAGGCGCTTGCGGTGCCTGTACCGTGCTGATCGACGGCGTGGCTGTACCGGCATGCATGGTTCTGGCCGTGGAGCAGGAAGGTAAAGACATCGAGACCATCGAAGGTTTGTCTGTCAACGGCAAGCTCCACCCCATCCAGGAAGCGTGGCTCGAAGAGTACGGCTCCCAGTGTGGATTCTGCTCTCCCGGTATGATCATGACTACCAAGTATCTGCTGAGCAAGAACCCCAATCCCACCGACGATGAGATCAAAGAAGCACTGGGCGGCAACCTCTGCATCTGCAGTAACTATGAGCACATCATCAACGCTGTCCGCAGTGCTGCCAAAAAGATGTCCAAGGAGCAGACTAATGTTTAAGACCAAAGCAGTGGGCCAGGCTGTCCGCCAGAAAGGTGGCGCACCCCGCGTTACTGGCGAGGCTAAGTACTACGCTGACGTATTACTCCCGGACATGCTCCAGACCCGCATTCTCCGCAGCCCCCTTCCGGCAGCTGAAATCACCAGCATCGACACCACCGAAGCCGAGGCCATGCCGGGTGTAAAGCTCGTCATGACCTACGAGAACTTCCCCAAGGCATTTCGTAGCACCCTCTACTATGTCGGTGACCTCGTAGCCGCAGTCATCGCTACCGACGCAACCATTGCCGAAGAAGCACTGGAACTTATCAAGGTTGAATACGAGAAGAAGAAATTCGTTCTGAACCTCGAAGACGCCATTGAGCCGGAATCCCCACAGGTATTTGAAGGCGTGAACAACTGTCACGACTGGGAATTCCACTACTACATGAGTGACCGCGATCCCGAGACCCGTCTTTTCAAGACCAAGACTCAGGGCGAGTACAACGGTTTTGGCGACATCGACAAAGGGTTTGCCGAAGCTGACTTCGTCATCGAACAGAAAGGTCTCAAGTACGCCTACTGCAAGAGCCCGGCAATGGAGCCTCGTGGCTGCACCGCCCATTACAATGGGCACAAACTCAACATGTACACCCACTCTCAGGGGTTACACGATGAGAAGCTCTGTCTTGCACAGGCTCTGGGCATCAACGCAAGTATGCTCAACTACATCTCTCCTTATACCGGCTCCAGCTTTGGCGGCAAAAACGCGTTCCCGCTGGATCGTAACATTGCATCCCACTACCTCATGGTAGCAGGTCTCGCCACACTGGAACTGCACAAGCCCGTCCATTGCAGCTACTCTCGCGAAGAAGAAATGCTTTGTGGCTGGTCCCGCGGCAGCATCGGTGATGTCAAAGTCGGCTTCAAGAAAGACGGCACACTGACCACCATGGACTTCTTCCACTGGCAGGAATGCGGCGCAGGCGGCGACAAGTACCCGCCCAAGAACGCAGCCCTCGCAACCGGTGCCGTACTGTACTCCCGTAACGTACAGCATCAGCGCAGCAAGATCCGCTACGTTCACACCAACCGCTTCTGCTGCAACGGCTGGCAGGGCTACGGTGTTCCCGAAGGTACATACGCAGTAGAAACCACCATGGACATCGCTGCCGACCAGATGGGCATCGATCCGGTTGAAATTCGCAAAAAGAACTGCATGCGTGCAGGCGACATCGACTCCGGTTGGGATCCGCTGACATACAAGTCCGCCTACATATCCTCCTCCGGTATCCGCGACTGCCTCGACGCCGGTGCTGAACACATCGACTGGAAGAACAAGTGGCAGCATCCCAGCGAAAAGACTGGCCGTGTCCGTAGCGGCATGGGCGTCGCCATCTTTGCCATGGCCGCAGGTCGCCCCGGACCGGGCAACTCCAGTGAAGCCATGGTCAAGATCTTCCCGGACGGCACAGCCGCTCTGGTTAGCGCCATCGCTGACATCGGCCAGGGACAGCACACAGTGCAGACCCAGATCGTTGCCGACGTACTTGGCCTCCCTTACGACAAAATCGGACTGGTCAGCCACGACACCGACTCCACCCCATTCGCCACACTGGTAGCAGGAAGCTGCGGAACATGGATTCAGGGTTGGGCAACATACGGTGCAGCCATGGACGCCAAACGTCAGATTCTCGAACTGGCAGCAGACAAGCTGGAAGTTCCCGCTGACGAGCTTACCATGGACGAGACCGGAATCTACATGGTGGGCAACAAAGACAAGTTCATCTCCTTCTCTGACGCATTCGGCACACGCGGCCACTACGGTGGCGTTCACGAAGTTGTCGGCTACTATGTCCACAACTCTCCGAACAAGACTGCCCATAAAGATGGCAAGCCGGACGAGATCTACATTCCCAAGGAAAAGGGCGCACAGTTCATCACCTTGGATTGCGACACCGAGACAGGCATCATCTCCAACGTTCAGGTCTACATGGCTCAGAACGTAGGTAAAGCTCTCAACCCGAAGATCGTTGCAGGTCAGATGCTCGGCGCACGCCATGGCATTGAAAACGCAACTCTCGCCAACGACTGCATCGTGGACAAGCGCAACGGCTGGCTCATGACACCCAACTGGGTCGACTACCGCCACTCCACTGCCATGGATTGCGATGTCACCCCGCTGGTTATCGAGAAGCCCGGTGACCCGAGTCACCCGCTTGGAGCCACAGCTTGTGGTGAAGGCGCAGCCTGCCCGACTCTGGCCTCCTTCTCCAACGCTCTGTACAACGCCATCGGTGTTCGCATTCTGGAAACGCCGTTCACCCCTGAAAAAATCCTCGTAGCACTGGGCAAGATCCAGGACAAAAGGAGGAAGAAATAATGAAACGTTTCGATCACTTTGACGCCACTTCCATGGAAGAAGCCGTAACGCTTCTCAATGAAAGCGAAGGCCCGTCCTATGTTATCGCTGGTGGCAGTGACCTTATGGGTTGTCTCAAGGACAACCTCTGGATGGAAACTCCCGAGCGTATCGTCAATCTCAAGACCATCCCCGGTCTCAATGAAATCAGTGTAAAAGAAGAGGGCCTGCACATCGGTGCCATGGTCACTCTGACTGAGCTCGCCGAATCCGAGGAAGTCAAGGCACAGTGGCCTGGTCTGGCCGAAGCTGCACGCCGTACCGCCTCTCCGTTGCTGCGCAACATGGGTACCGTGGCTGGCAATATCTGTCAGGAAAACCGCTGCTGGTACTACCGTTACCCTGACAAGATCGGCGGTCGTATCGACTGTGTCCGCAAGGGCGGCAAGCGTTGCCTCGCCGTTCCCGGTGACCACCGTTTCCACTCCATCTTCGGTCAGGTCAAAAAATGCATCGCCGTCAACCCCAGTGACACGGCTCCTGCATTTGTGGCCCTCGACGCCACCATCAAGACCACCAAGCGCGACATTCCCGTGGATGAATTCTTCTCCGCAGAAATGGGCGCACAGTCCACCATTCTGGATCGTGATGAAATCGTCACCGAGATCATCGTACCGACCCCGAAAGCTGGCTCTGTAAACGCCTTTGACAAGATCGCCTATCGCAAGTCCATCGACTTCGCTATCGTGAACTGCGCTCTCTCCGTTACTATCGAAAACGGTAAAGTCACAGCAGCTCGCATTTGTCTCAACGGTGTGCATAACAATCCGCGCCGTTGCGAAACTTCCGAAGAGCTGCTTATCGGTAAAGAATTGACTGAAGAAGTAGCCAAGGAAGCGGGCGAACTGGCCGTAGCCGAAGCAAAACCCCTGTTCCAGAATGTGTACAAGGTCCAGATGGCAAAAACCATCGTGTCCGATACCCTCATGGGTTGCACCAAATAATGAAAAACAAGGATGAACCTGCCATGGAAAAGTTAGAAATCAACGTTTCCGGCGTCATTCTCGCTGCGGGTAAAGCATCTCGTATGGGGAGGGACAAAATGTCCCTTCCCTTTCGCGGACTCCCTTTGCTCCAGCACGCCATCAATGCGGCTCGAAATTCCTGCCTCAAGCATGTTGTCGTGGTCATTCCGAAAGATTCCGATCTGGAGGACACCATTGATATGTCGGGCTGTACCGTTGTCACCGCAGTGAAGCGGGACCTCGGTCAGGCCGAATCATTGCAGGCCGGATTACGAGCAGCCATGGACGGTGTAGACGGGTGTATGGTTCTCCTTGGTGATCAGCCTCTTATCACTACCGACACTCTTGATAGACTGGCAGGGGCATTCGCCCAACAGCCCGAGTGCTGGGTGGCTCCGGTTCAGGAAGGCATGCGCGGAAACCCCATCACCATTCCCTCCGCATGGTTTTCCAAGGTCTTCGAACTCGAAGGCGATACTGGAGCGCGTCCCCTGCTGGCGTCGCCGGGTCTGGCCCTGCGGCTCGTCCGTATTCACGAGGTCGGCCCGTTCATGGATGTGGACACCGAATTTCAATACCAGCGGCTTCTCGACAAGTACGAAGCCAAGAGTGCGTAGGGACAGCAATGAAAACAACTCCCACCATCGTCATTCGCGGCGCAGGCGATCTCGCCACCGGTGTTGCCCTTCGGCTCTACCGGGCTGGGCTTAGCAACATCGTCATGCTCGAAACAGCCAATCCGCTGGCAGTTCGACGCACCGTGGCTTTCTCTGAATGTGTTAACCGTGAGGAAATGACAGTGGAAGGAATGACCGCCGAGTATGTCACTTGCTCAAGCCATGCTTCAAAGACATGGGCAGCAGGCAATATTCCTGTCCTAGTCGACCCCAATGCCGCCACCCTTTCCCGCTTGCAGCCGGAAGTGCTGATTGACGCCATCATTGCCAAGCGGAATCTTGGTACCGAAATGTCCATGGCACCGCTAGTCATCGGTCTCGGCCCCGGTTTCACGGCTGGCAAGGATGTCCACACTGTCGTCGAAACCATGCGCGGCCATTCACTGGGCCGTGTCATCACTGATGGTCCGGCTGAACCCAACACAGGCATCCCCGGCACAATCGGCGGATACGCTATCGAGCGCGTCTGTTGGGCAGAGGAAACAGGGATATTCACCACCACTCACGATATCGGCGACACCATCAGTGAAGGAGAAGAACTGGGGCGTGTAAATGAAACTCCTGTCATCGCAAAACTTTCTGGTGTTGTCCGTGGCCTCCTCCGCGACAACACTCCTGTGAGACAGCGCACCAAGTTAGGTGATGTAGACCCACGGGGCGCTGTCTCATATTGCAATCAGGCTTCCGACAAAGCCATGGCTATCGGCGGTGGCGTACTCGAAGCAATCTGTAACCATATTTTCCTCAAGAGGTAGCCATGACCAGTAACGCAAGACTGTCTGGCGCAGCCTCCCTCACCTCGCCGAAGAATCGGCTCACTACCGTCATTGGAGCGGGAGGAAAGACCTCCCTTATAAATTGGCTCGGCATGAAAATGCTACCCCCGAAGAAACGAGTCATCCTTACTTCGACAACGAAGATCTTCCCGCTCCAAGGCGTATGTGCCATCCTCAACGAGGACAACCCAGATTTCATACCCCGTATCATTCAAGCGTTGGACACATACGGCTGTATCACAGTTGCCCAAAGGCTCGATGCACAAAGCGGCAAGCTCATCGGCCTCAGCCCGGCACTGGTTACCCACCTGCGTTCTCTCAACATAGCCGACACCATTCTCGTAGAGGCAGATGGTGCAGCCCATAAGCCACTCAAAGCGCCAGCCGTGCACGAGCCAGTCATCCCGCTTGAATCCGACATCTGCATAGGCGTCATGGGACTGGACGCGGCGTATCGTCCACTCACCGAAGAAAATGTCCACCGCCACACAATTTTTTCCCGCATTGCACAACTCGCTCCCGGTGAAATAGTCACCCCGGAACACATGGTACGCGTTGCCATGGCACCCAACGGTCTTTTCAAGGGCAGTCCGCCGGACAGTGAGCTGACGGTGTTCCTGAACAAGAGTGACATACCTGATGGAGATGACTTGATCGCCGAATTTCAAGCGATCCTGATGAGAGAAAGTCGTGCACGCAATTATACGTGGATTGCCGGGTCTATAGCAGACCAAACCATGACCACGATGACGACCAGGTCGTTTAGAGAACATAATTTTATTAATAACAGGCTTGAGTTTTCCTACCAGTTCTGAAAGTGAGGAGATAACCATGTCCAATAGCGAAACAGAGACCACCGCACCACTTACCAGTTGTCCGCCCGAAAAAGGCGGCGTATGCAAGGTGTGCTTTTTGGGTGCCCTGTCTATCATTCTTGCAGCGTGCATCCCACTCATCATGGCCCCGGACGAGGGCGAGCGTGTCATCAACATACTCTTCAAATTCGTCACAGTGGAGATGGGCTGGCTCTATATGCTCGCAGGCATGGGATCGTTCATCCTGCTGATGTGGTTCGCATTCGGACCTTTCAGCCACAAACGCCTTGGCGACAAGATAGAATACTCCACCTTCTCATGGATCGGCATGCTGTTCTGTGCGGGTGTGGGTGCTGGCATCATGTTCGGCGGCTCCATCGACTGGGCTTACTACGCCGCCTATCCCATGCATGGTGAGCCAGCAGGATCTCCTAGAGCGCTTGAGTGGGGCACTGCGTACGGCATGTTCCACTGGGGTCCCATCTGCTGGGCAATCTATGCAACACTGGCTGTCCCCATCGGCTATAGCTACTACGTCAAACGCATTCCCATTCTGAATATTTCCCAAGGCTGCACAGGCTTGCTCGGTGAACACGCCAACCGCTGGCCCGGCAAAGTCATCGACATCTTATTCATGACCGGACTGGTAGCAGGCTCCGCCACTGCCCTTGGCCTTGGTATCCCCATCGTCGCTGCGGCCATTGCCTCAGTCACAGGAGTGGAACACTCCTTTGGGCTTGAGTTCGGTACGCTGATCGGAGTCACCGCCATCTTCTGCGTCTCCTCCAGCCTCGGCCTTAAAAAGGGATTGAGTAAACTCTCAGATTTCAACGTCCTCATTGCCATGGCACTGATGCTATTCGTCTTCATTGTCGGGCCGACCCTGTTCCTCACAGACATGGCGATCACCTCCCTTGGCCTCATGATCTCGGAGTTATTCCGCATGGCAACCGACATGGATCCCATGAATACCACCGGGTTCACCAAGGACTGGACCGTATTCTACTACGCATGGTTCGTGGCCTACGCCCCTTTCATGTCTCTGTTCATCGCCAAGATTTCCCGAGGCCGCACAGTACGTGAAGTGGTCCTCGGCCCGGTCATCATCGCATCCCTCGGTTGCGGCTGTTTCTACCTTGTGTTCGGTAACTTCGGCATGCACCTGCAAATCACAGGACAGCTCGACGTCATCGAACTGGTCAAGCATGTGAAGGGCGCCACTGCCATGATGGCTATCGCAGACTTCATCCCCATGGCTTCGCTCTACAAAGTAGTGTTCGGCGCAGTTACTGCCATCTCCATGGCAACTACATTTGACGCCGTATCATTCGCCTTGGCAGCCACCACCACGCTCAAGCTCACGCCCGAAGAAGAGCCTGCTCGCTGGAACCGCCTGTTCTGGGCCATCTCCCTCGGCATGATCCCCACCAGCATCATGCTCATTGATGGGCCGCTCTCGGTACTGCAAACCGCCTCCATTGTCGTAGGACTTCCCGTCCTTGGCGTGGTCTGGATCGGTGTGGCCGCATTCCTCAAGGAATACCGTCAAACAGGCTGGGTCGAATATGACGACGCTGCCTGTGTTGCCCGTGACCTTGAATCATAGATTATTCCTTTAAAAAACTGTTGTTCAAAAAGTAGTAGCTGCTAGGCGCAAAAAAACGAGCAAGACCGCCGCGTACTCCTATGTACGCAAGGGTTTGATCTTTTGGCAGCAACGACGCAGAAACTGCCTTTTCAACAACATGAGAGGTTATTATGAAAACCATGCACGTCGAAGACTCTATTGGTACGGTCTTATGTCAAGATATCACCCGCATCGTTCCCGGTGAGCACAAAGGGCCTGCCTTCCGCAGAGGGCACGTTGTCACCAAAGAAGACATCCCCATGTTGTTGGATATCGGCAAGGAGCATCTTTACGTCTACGACCCAGAAGATGGGTATATTCACGAGGATGACGCCGCCTACCGTATTGCCACCGCAGCCGCTGGACCGGGCATCGAACTGTCCACTCCGGTAGAGGGTAAAATCACCCTGCGAGCCACCTATGACGGTCTCCTTGATATCGACACCGACACTCTGTTCAAGCTGAACTCCATCAAGGACGTCATCTTCGGCACCATTCATCAGAACCAGCTTGTGCGCACGGGCCGTCCCATGGCCGGAACCCGCGTCATCCCGTTGGTCGTGCCGGAAGAAATTGTGGCCGAAGCCGAAGCGGTTCTCCGCGACAGCGCACCGCTCATTCAGGTCCGTCCGCTCAAGCCGAGCAAAGTGGGCATCGTGACCACTGGTAGTGAAGTATACAGTGGCCGTATCAAGGATAAATTCGGTCCCGTAGTCCGTAAGAAGTTCGATAGCTATGGCTCCACTACCGTGGGCCAACGCCTTGTTTCCGATGATCCAAACATGACCGTAAAGGCCATCAAGGATTTCATTGCCGAAGGCGCAGACTTCATCGTGGTCACGGGCGGCATGTCCGTGGACCCGGATGACCAGACTCCCGCATCCATTCGCATGGCTGGAGCTGATGTCATCACTTACGGCGCACCAACCTTCCCCGGCGCCATGTTCATGCTCGCCAAAATCGGCGATATCCCCGTGGTTGGCCTGCCCGGCTGTGTCATGTACTATCGCGCCAGTATTTTCGATCTGATCATCCCCCGCATTCTCGCGGGCAAAGAAGTGACCCGAGACGACATCGTCAATCTCGGACACGGTGGATTCTGCGAAGGGTGCGACGAATGCCGCTACCCGGTATGCAGTTTCGGCAAAGGGGCCTAATATGCGTGATGAATTTGGTGCCATTCTAAAAGCACTTGAAAAAGGACAATCCGTTGTCCGCGTTTCCGTGATGAAGAGTTCCGGCTCCACGCCCCGTACTGCTGGTGCGTGCATGGTTGTCTTTGAAGATGGCACCATGACCGGAACCATCGGCGGAGGCACGGTGGAATACGCCAGCCATGAGGCAGCGAAAAAGCTCAATGCTGGCGAATCACAGGTACGAGACTTCGATCTCACCAACAACGATGCCGCGTCCCTCGGTATGGTTTGTGGCGGTGCCATGACCGTCCTGCTGGACTCCATGCTTCCGGAAGAGGAGCCCATTGCCCTCATACGAGAAGCTCTCGCTAGTTATCAGACAACTGAAAAGCAACTGTTTGCCACTACGCTCGGGGCCAATGGAACGGTCCTCGGCAGACAGATTGTTCAGCCCAATGATACCATGCCCCGCTCACTCCGAGCCCCCTTTGTGCAGGACTCAGGAGATGGCGGTATATTTTTCGAACCGCTCATCAGCCCCACACGTATCCACTTCATCGGCGCAGGCCATGTGGCGCAGGCCACGGCAAAGCTGGCGGCCTTCACCGATTTTCAAGTCATCGTAGTCGATGATCGCGACGATTTCGCCAACAGTGAGCGATATCCCGAAGCACAGGAGATTCGGGTTGCCGATTCACTCAAGTCCTGTCTCGCTGGTCCGCTTGGTACTGACGACTATGTCGTCATCATGACACGCGGGCATCTCCACGACAGGGATGTACTGGCCCAAGCTCTGAAAACAGAGGCAGGATATGTGGGCATGATTGGAAGCAAAAAGAAAAAGGCCGCAGTATACAAATCTCTTCTTGATGATGGATTCGTACAGGATGATCTCAAACGAGTTCACTGCCCTATTGGCCTTTCCATTGGAGCGGAAACACCCGAAGAGATCGCCGTCAGCATCATGGGTGAAATCATAGCCCACAAGGCTTCGGCGACGACCTAATCTATTCGAACAGAACATACGACTAAAATGAAAGGGTCAGGCGATTACCGCCTGACCCTTTCATTATTCAATCTCAATTCCACCACTATCAGAGCTGCTCCCCTGATTGGTGAACCGCAACCGTCTCGTTACGATTAAACAACTTGGCAAACCACGCTTTCACATCTTCCAGTATCATATACATAGCCGGAACGAGAATCAGCGTGATCACCGTGGCAAACAGGATACCAAAGCCCAGCGAGATTGCCATGGGGATCAAAAACTTGGCTTGTCGCGAAGTCTCAAGAATCATGGGAGCCAATCCACTGAATGTTGTCAGCGTGGTCAGCAAAATGGGCCGGAAACGAGCTGTTCCCGCCTCAAGCACCGCATCATGCGCGCACTTGCCCACCTTGCGGACACCGTTTGCGTAATCAATGAAGACCAATGAGTCGTTCACAACCACGCCTGCCAACGCCACAATACCGAGCAGACTCATGAGGCTGATGGAATATCCCATAAGGATATGACCAAACACTGCACCAACAGCGCCAAACGGTATGCAGACCATGATAATCAGCGGCTGCACGTAGCTCTTGAATGGAATGGCGAGCAGTGCATATATCAACAACATGGCCATCAAAAGACCACCAATCAAGCTGGTCGTAGATTCGGACATATCCGCCTGCTTGCCCTGCATGGAATAACTAAGGCCGGGGTATTTCGCTTTAAGCTCCGGCATGGTTTCAGCAAGAACCGCGTTCATAACCTGTGTTCCCTGATTACGCGGATTCACATCTGCAGAAACGGACAACACACGGCGACCATCACGGCGTCTGATCACCGTATAGGCTCGCCCACGTTCAATGTTCACCACATCGCGCAGCAACACTTCAACCCCGGAGGGCGTCATGATCATCAATTCTTCCAAATCATATTCAGAAATGCGCTCACTCTCAGGACGACGAACAACGACCTTGATCTCGTTTCGACCACGCTGCTGACGAAGTACCTCTGTGCCATAGTAAGCAGCACGGACCTGATCTGCCACACTCTGAGCAGTCAGCCCAAGGCTCATACCAGCAGGAGTGACAGTGAAATCGAGCTGCTGTTTTCCGGGCGAGAACCCATCGTCGATATCTTTAACGCGAGGGTAATATGTCAGCGCATCGGCCAGATCTCGGGCAGCGGATTCCAGAACTGTCACATCAGAATGACTCAGCTCGAACTCCAACGCTCCACCAGAACCGGGGCCACCTTTATCTGCGGCAAATGAAATTGACTCCAGACCGGGAATCACTCCCACTTCCTTGCGCCACAACTCGACAAATTCCTCTGTAGAAATTGGCCGCACATCGGCAGCGGTGAGATACACCTTGGTCTTGACCACGTGGCTGCCTGAAATATCACGACCAGCCCCACCAATTTTCGAATCCATGCCTTCAACCAGCGCCTCGCCACCATTCTCTTCCATGACGACTTCAGCTGCTGCCAGCAATTGTTCCAGCACGGCTTCAGACTTGGCTGCAGCCGAGCCATACGGCAACTCTGCTTGCACAAAAGCGTAATCAGATTCCACCTTGGGCATGAGGGTAAATCCTAACCTCCCACTTTGCACATACGCTCCGGTGAGGATCAACAGCCCGAAACCGACCATTACTGAGGCATAACGCCACTGCACACACCAATCGAGAACAGGGCGATACACGTTTTGAATAAACCGCAGCAGGCCGCCAGCTACTCGCTGCTGATGTTTCGTAATCCACGCCATAATACGGCTTTCCCGCTTACCGCCACCTTCTTTCAAATGCGCCAGATGCGCTGGCAATACGAAGAGGCTCTCAATAAGCGACACCGCAAACACGCTGATCACGACAATAGGAATGGACCAGAAGATCTTGCCCATGGTGCCGGGAATGAAGAGCAACGGCATGAACGCCACAATATTGGTCAACACACTGAAGGTTACAGGCATGGCAATACGCTTGCCCCCCTCAATGGCAGCCTGCAATGGCGGCATCCCTTGTTCTCGCATGGTGAACACATTTTCACCCACCACAATGGCGTCATCAACCACAATGCCCAACGAGATAAGGAAGGCGAACATGGTGATCATGTTGATGGACACGCCGAGCAGCGGCAGGACCAGAAATGCTCCAAGAAATGAGATGGGAATACCCATGGCAACCCAAAAAGCAAGACGAGGTTCAAGAAATAGAGCAAGAAAGAGAAAGACCAGTCCCAACCCTAAATAACCATTGGTTAAAAGCAGATCCATGCGCTGGGCATAGACCTCGGACATATCATTCAGCACTTTAACAGCAACGTTACCGGGTAAACGTTTCTCAAAGGCCGCCAGCGTTTCTTGGACAGACTCAGATACGGAGATAGGCGTCTGATCACCCACTCGATACACGTCCAGACGGACAGCGGGTTGGCCGTTGTAGATAGTAATAATGTCGTTGTCGGCAAAACCATCAATGACGGTAGCAATATCTTCCAGCAGGATTTGAGTCCCATCACTCCCCGTAAGAATGGGAGTCCGGGCAAAATCACGACCATAATCTCGGCGTTCCTTCATACGAACAAGGATTTCACCGGACTCTGCCTTGATTCCACCACCGGGCAGATCGACAGAGGCCTCATTCAGTCGCTGGGCGACCTGAGTCAATGTCAGATTGTGGGCGCGTAACTTCTCCTGCGATATCTCTATGGAGATCTGAAGATCACTCACTTCGCTGAGATCGGCCTGCGTCACACCAGGGTTCGCAAGAATCTCGGCACGAAGCTGCTCTGCCAAATCTCGCAAAGTCATGTCTTCCTGGTCACCATAGAGCATGACCGAGAGAACCTCACGCTTGCGAGTACTCTCGGCGATAACCGGGTCCTCGGCCTCTTCGGGGAAAGAGGAAATACGATCAACCTCGGTTTTCACATCCTGTGCGAGCTTCTGTAGGTTTGCACCGTCCAAAGCTTCGATCAACACGCTGCCGCTCCCCTCTGACGAGGTAGAGGTAACTTCTTTTACACCATCGATGCCCTGCACCGCTTCTTCGACTGCGAGAATGATACCCTGCTCTACTTCTTCCGGGCTTGCACCGGGGTAGGAAACAGACACAGACACAGTGTCAGTTGAGAACTCAGGAAAAACTTCCTGCTTGATCTGCATGCCGAAGACGAGACCGCCTACGAGCAGAACGATCATCAAGAGGTTGGCGGCAACGGAGTTGCCAGCCATCCAGGCAATGGGGCCTTTGTCATTTTTGTCCAGCACACTACTCATGACTCTTCTCCAGAAGAGACCCCATTGCCTTTCCCTCGCTTGACTGGCTCGTCATTAATTGTTGACGAAGCGGAAGCGGAGCGAAGTTTCATTCCCTGTAAGGGGGCGGAAATATCAGAAGTGACGATCATTTCTCCGGCAGCCAAGCCCTCGTCAAAGAGAATGGTGTCGTTGTCACGCCATACCGGGTTCAGGGAGCGTATTTCGAGCGTTCCCTTGTCAGTCAGAACCCAGACCTTGCCATTATCGCGGTATGCAGTTCTCGGGACTGCATACACATCTGTCAGCTTACCACCGTCGATCTGAACGGAGACATAGCTACCGAGCAGCAACGGCTTCACGCCGGGATCGCCTTTCAAATTAAGTGGGTCTTTCACCGAGATGAGCAGACGGGCCATACGACCTTCGCTCTCCAATGAGGGGAGCAATCGAACAACGTGGCCTTCGCGCACATTTTTCCGTGCACCGCTGCCGCTGCTGATACGAACAATCGCGCCTTCAGCCTGCTCACCCATGGGAATATCAATCCAGTCCAAACGATCCACAGGTACCGAGGCCTGAATCCAGAACTCGTCAGTACCAACCAATGTAGCCAGCGCCTCCTGCTCGGAAATGGTCGCTCCGATATCAGTACTCTTAGCTTCCACCATGGCGGCGAAAGGAGCAGTAATACGAGTGCGCTCCAAATCCAGCTGCGCCTGCTTGAGCTTGGCCTGTGCAGCACGAAGGTCAGCCTTCGCCTTTTCAAGGTGAGGCTTTCTCAAAGCGAGTTCAGCATCGGAATCCGTGCCCTTGGCTGACCCTTTGAGCAAGTCCCACTCACGAGCGGAAACATTTTGATAACCGTTTTCCACTTTGAGGCTGTATTCCGCATTGGTGACAGTGGCCCGAACTTCACTCAGAGCGAGTTCGTAATCCACCGGGCTGATGGTGAGAATTTCATCCCCCTGCTTGAAGTAGCCACCGGGAACAAAGGTCGGACTGACCGATTCCACTTCACCGGAGACTCGTGCCTCCAAAGTGATCTGGCGGGCAGCAGTAACCGTACCCATGACCGGAACCCAGATACGCTGGTCCTGCATGGCGATCCGCTGGGTTTCCACTGTGGGCAGCATAGCGACAGGCTTGCGTTTTTTCGCCTTGGGTGCGGTTGCAACCGTGGCATAAGCCCCGGCAGCAGCCAATATGATGATCATAGCCGGAATAACAACCTTGAGGCTGAAAACGGCTTTGGCTTTGGTAAATATCTTGGTCATGATTACCCCTCGTTACGGGATTCTTTGGTGGTGGATTCAGTATCAGCCACAGGCTTTTCCAGAGTGGCGGTCCAGGTTCCGCCCAAGGCACGGTGCAGAGCCACGCGGTACAGCAACAAATTGGTCTGCTCGTCTGCCATGGAGATCTCCAGATCCTGCACGGAAAGCAGAGCATTGAGGACAGGAAGATAATCATCCAGCCCCTGAATATAACGGGAAATAGCTTCGGAAAGGCTAATGCGAGCCGCATCAAGTTGTACGTTTTGAGCAGTAAGATATTTCTTCTGCCACTTTTCACGAACCAGCGCGTCTTCGACTTCCTTGAAAGCGGTATAGACCGTCTCTTTATAGGCAGCGAGGCGTTGATCAACAACGCCGCGCGCCTTTTCCACTTCAGCCTTGCGGCTCCCGCCATCGAATATGGGCCCAACAACAGAAGCGGCCAGACTAAGTGCCCAATTGTTAAATATTGTTCCGAGCTGCACACCAGTGAACTCACCTGTACCAGTGAGGCTCAGAGACGGCAGACGATTGGCGCGGGCTGCGGAGACCGACCAATCGGCAGAAGAAAGACTCAATCCGGCAGAGCGGATATCCGGGCGGTTAGCGAGCAGGTCAGCAGGCAGTCCCAGGCCGGGCAGTTCCGCTAACTCAGGCAGCTCTGCATCGGTCACAGTAACGGAACCCGCAGGCTTACCCATGAACAGCGCCAGTTCGTGTAAGAGAATCTGTTCCTGCATTTCAACGGGCGGTAGTTTAGCGGAGACGCTCGCAAGGTTCTGACGCTGCTGATAGACATCCAATGCAGTGGCAATGGAGTTACGGAACCGAAGTTCGATAAGTTCCAGATACGTTGCGTTAGATTTGATCTGCTCAGCGAGGATGCGTTTTTTGTTACGCTGAGTCTGAATATTCAGCCATCGCGTTACAACTTCACTCGCCACAGTCATGGCAGCGGTGTTCAAGTCTTCGCGAGAAGCGAGATAATCAAGATCACCCGAAGCGGCGTTGGACTCAATCTTGCCCCACAGGTCCACTTCATATCCAGCCTTGAGACCAACAGAATGGCTTTCAGCCTGAGAATTCTTCTTGGCGTCACCATCATAGCTGCTTGTATGAGAATAGCCGCCCGTCATGTCGAGGGTCGGATATTTATCCGCTGCGGACTGAGTTGCTGTGGCTCCAGCCTGACGGAGACGGCCCCATGCCTGAATGATGTCGAGATTAGCGGCCAGCGCTTCTTCGACCATGGAGTTTAGTTCCGTATTTCCGAGAGATTCCCACCACTTGCCGCGATCGGATTCCTGTTCGGAATACAGAGTAAAATCATCAGGTAGCGGCGCAACCGTGTCCAAGCGAGGTGAGGGCTTGAACGGCGTACACGCCGTCGAAGTCGTTATTAGTAGCCCCAGCAATGCCAAAGCTACTATCCATCTCCCTAATGAGGGGTTTCTATCTTCTTTCTTTTTCAAAGTGGTTCTCCGTATCTGTGTGCTGAGAACCGTTCTACGGAAAAGACGTAACAAGAGTTTTGGAATAAAGATAAAACTTGTTAAAGGATGTAAAACCTTCTCTAACGGGCTTTTCATTTTTACGAAATCAAGGGTACGGATAGAACATGGAAAACAACGGCCCCATTTTACTTATAGATGATGATACCAAGCTCCGAGAGCTGGTGGTGGAATACCTTGAAGAGTATGGATACAAGGTTGAAACCCTTCCCTCGGGCATGGAAGCAGTACAAACTGTACAGGCTATTACGCCAAGTGTGGTGGTGCTGGACGTAATGATGCCCGGCAAGGATGGCCTTGAAGTACTGCGCGACATTCGCGGAGCTTCACAGGTTCCCGTGATCATGCTCACTGCCAAAGGTGAAGATACCGATCGCATTGTCGGGCTGGAACTCGGCGCTGATGATTACATGGCCAAGCCATTCAATCCACGAGAGCTGCTGGCGCGCATCAAAGCAGTACTGCGCCGCTATGAAGCAATGACTCCCGCTGACAACAAACAGAAAAACAGCACGACCATCACAGAAGGCGGGCTGACTCTGAATCTTTCCAAGCAGACCCTGCTCATCGAAGGAGAAGAACTGGAACTCGCTCCAACAGAGTTTCGCCTGCTCAAGGTTTTGATGGGTAATGCAGACAAGGCGTTAACCCGTGACAATCTCATGGACATGGTCTGGGACAAAGACTTCGCTGTCTATGATCGTAGTATCGATGTTCATATCAGCAAACTTCGCTCTCAGCTCAAGTCGTACGAAGCCCACGCCAAACGCATCAAGACAGTCTGGGGCACCGGATACATGTTTGTGGGGGATATATGAAGATAAGCCACATCTATCTCAAGATGTTAATGGTGTTCATCCTCGTACAGATTACCGCCATACTAACCATGATCGTTCTAGTGCGTTCCGGGAAAATTCGCCCGCCATTCACTCGACATATAGAAGAACGCGTTGTGGCCATCAAACAACTGGTGCGCCATGAATTGAAAGACAGCAAAACAATCACCCCCGAACTGGGGAAAGATTTAAATGAAGTCCTCGCCATTTTTGCCAATTCGTTTCAAGGAAAAGTATGGATCACCAATGCTGATGAAACAATTGTCGCCCGTTCTTTCTCAAAAGGCCTCCCCTTCACAGGCCGTGAACGTGTGGATTTTGAAGTTCATCCCCAAGATGACGAACCATTCTTTGCATCCGATCACAAACCTCCCTTTGCCTCAGAAGAAAGGCCAAATTTTGACAGAAAAGGCGGTCGCTTAGACGACGAGCGTGATCATTTCAGAAGCCGTGAAGTAGATTCCTTCTTCGTCCTGAAACATGATGAAATGAAATCCCTTTACGCAATAGGGACCATCCAGTTCAACAATGCGCCATTGACGATTCACGTCCTTAAGAAATGGAAGAAGCGTAAAGAAGAACAATGGTTTTTTGAAGGGCTTCTTGTCATGTCCTCCATCGCAGCCCTGCTGCTCATCCCGGTATCACGCAGACTGACTAAGCCGCTCAATAAACTGACGGATGCAGCCGAACAGATAGCGCAGGGAGATTTCAGTCCGCGCGTTCATGACAAACGCAAAGATGAACTCGGCTTGCTGGGCCGCGCTTTCAACCATATGGCTGAGAGTCTGGAAAAGATGATTCGCGGTGGTCGAGAACTCACCGCCAACCTGTCACATGAGTTACGAAGCCCTCTGGCACGTATCCGCATATCTCAGCAGATCATTCAAGAGCGTATGGAAGCGGGTCGCACCGACGGCATTGAAAAGCATGTGGGCAAAATGGAGACTGAGATCGACCATATGGATGGCCTCATCGACAAGATTCTCACTTTATCCAAGCTCGATCTTCAGGAATTTCCTCGTGAAGATGTAGTGGATGTAGGCGATCTTCTTGAAGCCACTCTCGAACGCCACCAAGCACAAATAGCCGAGAAGGGCATGACAATACAGCAGGAGATCGAACCAACACCTGCGTACCGCTGCAACAGGGAGAATATTAGAATCGTTCTGGACAATGCAGTGGCCAATGCAGTGAAGTACGGACCAAAGGACGGCACTCTCACGGTTGCTACTAAAGAAGATGCCGATCAGATCCACGTCAGTGTGACCAACCCGTATCGTTCTGTATCCGAACAAGAACTTGAAACCATATTCATACCATTCAAACGACTGGGCTATGATGACGTGGAAGGCAGTGGACTCGGACTCGCCTTTGCCAAGCGTATCGTGGAAGAACATGGTGGCACCATCAGCGCCTCTCATGCGGAGGGGAACTTCTGCATGACCATTCTCCTGCCAATTGAGTAGTGGTTGGGTTCTCAACAAAGAAAGCCCCGCAATGCATAAGCATTGCGGGGCTTTCTTGTATTCGCACAACAAGTCTAGTGCTTGAAGTTACGCTCCATTATCTCATCAAAAACGCCATTGGCCTTAATCGTATCAAGCGCCTTCTGCCATTTCTCAACGAGCTCATCCGGAACGTCCGGGGAAAAAGCCAACCAGGCTCCGGATTCGGCGAACTTGTAGTTAGTTCTTTCAAAATTGTCAGGCTCAATGCCCGCCTTCTTGACCATGTAATAGTAAGTGCGCTCACCCATCAGCACGAGATTGACGCGACCGTCCACGAGCTTCCGATAGCTGGAGTCATACGACGGGCCAACATCAAGATTCTCAAACCCCTGTGCTGCCAGCGTTTGGTGGGTATATCCACCCTTGCGCACAGCAATACGCTCCACCCGCTTGGCATCTTCAAGAGAATTGACTTCCAAGTGGCTATTCCTGTGCTTGAAGAAGTAATCTCCTTCTTCGAACACTGGCCCAACCCATTTGAAAAGCGCTTCTCTTTCTGGAATACGCACGATGGCAAAGATGGCTTGCATCGGTCCCTTCTGCGTCTGTTCATACGCACGCAACCAAGGAACCGCCTTCTGCTCGCACTCATCCCCAACGAGCTTCTGAATTTCAGCCACAACCTCCGGAGCCACACCCCAAAGATCATTTCCTTCAGCATACACCAGCGGAGGGTAAGCAATCGCTTGCAACTCCAATTTCCCTGCCGATGCGACACTGGGAAGTGCAAACATCAAACAGGAAAAAATGTACATCCAAATTCTCAAAGATTTCTCCTTTTCTTATTTCAGACCACCATAGTCGACAATACCGTAGCGATAATGGAAAGTCCACCAGCTAACGGTAAGAGGAGCCGCATGGCCAAAAGAAAAGAGCACTTAAAAAACAATACAACCTATTACAAAAAAACCTCTTTGTACGTAATCAAATATACAGAAAAAAGGAAGGCCCGAATCGATTTAATTCGGGCCTTTTACATTTTTTATTATTTACTCGAAATCACTTGCCTAACTTGGCAATCTGCCCTTTCAAGGACTGCTGCAACTTCTCATACCGTCCCAAGGTCGCATTCAAGCGAGAAAATTTCAATTGAAGCCGCCTTTCCTTGTCTCCGATTCGCTTGTTCTCTCGCGCAATTTTCTTATCGATACTATTAATAATATCCTTATAGTTCTTCTCAATAAGCTGCAGCGTCCCGCTATTAGGATTGGTAAGTTCCTTTACCTCCTGAACCATCTCATGAATCTTTCCCAACCGCACACTAAGGACACCGGAGTAGGCACCGTCAGCTTGATTGGTCACACTCAGGCTCAAACCTTTTGCATTTGTGTGAGTACCTGTGATTTCCCACCCACTGATTTTAGCCTTTTCACCATTGATGGTTGCGGATGTTATCTTCCCACCACTGACGGTGTACTTGACCTCATGTTTTCCAGCTGGTGTCACGTTTTTGAGCAGTGACCCTGGAGTGAAATCCGTAGAGCGCGAGTTAATGGTATGATCAGTAACAAAAAGCGCTGCCACTGCTTCAGGATTATCTTTAAGCGCTTTATCAAAGACTTTCGTATCAAGCTTGAGCTGTCTGAATGACACTGATCCAGCATTTGCATCTGAAGTGATCCCAATAGCGGCCAAGGCCGAGTACAGATCAGCTTGATCCCCTGCGAGCTCAAACCCTCTACCTGGCGATGAGACGACATTCTTCAACCTTTGCGAGACCATCTCCACGCCATAGTTACCTGTAAGAATTGACCCTTTCGCCTTCTTACTTTTGGTTGAAACTGCGGTGAGCGTCTTTACCTGAGCACGTACTTCATTCATCGCTTTGATGAAATCCATGATCGTTTTCTTGGTCTTTGTCTGATCATGAGTAATAGCAATATCAATTATGCTGCCCGGCTTGGCCGACTTCAGGTTGAGCGTAACCCCCTCAATGGCATCATTGACAGTATTGGTCGCCCGCTTCATCCATTTGTCAGCCCCCGGAGGGAATCCATCCACTTTGAGCAGCGCATCCTGCGCAGCCTGAACCTTGGTAAATGACGATGGTTGCAATCCTGGTATGCCGGAATTCGAAATGACGATGGAATTCGCTTTTCCCAGATTCATTCCTTTAAGTTGCAAAAAGAAGCTGTCTCCATCATTCACAGCCGAGGCTCGTACCTTCCCACGAAGGTCTTTATGATTGTTGATATTGTTTACCAGCTGCTCCAGAGAGGTGTCCTTGGGCACATTGAGTTCAACCGATTTCCCGGCATAGGAAAACTTGAACGTGGCATTGGAAGTGACAACCTTACTCTTCAACTCTGAAAATCCAGCGCCAGTGCTCGTCCAATGTTCAGTCGATGCAAGCTGCTTTACTTCAACTTTATGCGAGTTGAATGCCGCGTCACCAGAAGCTTCTACCGAAACGACATTGGTATCCGTACTGGAGACAGTCTTCCCCATGAGTTCCCCCATGGTGTCCATCTTCTTTAACGTCGTCTGCAGATTTAATACTTTGGTATTAAGTCCAAGCAGTTCCTTGGATTTATCTACCCAGCTTTTCTTCCAAACTTCCAATCGACGTTTCTGAAAGCCTTCGGCTTTGATCATTGCGTCTTTGATTTTGCCAAAATCAGTGCCGTTGCCAAGTCCTGTAAAATTGATCTGCCCCGACCAGTATTGCTGTTGAGTTTCTGCCATGGGTTTCTCCTACAAAATACTCATGTCATTAAGACTCAAAATGAGCTGGTTCGTCTTGATCACGTTGGAATAAATAAACTCCTGCTTCTTGATCTCGGCCATAAGCGCAGTCGCATCCGCGGATTCGATATTGGACAGATAAGACGTGTTGTTATCCTTCCGCAGTTCAAGCGTATTCAGAGCAAAATCCGTTAGGTTCACCCGCGCACCGATAGTACCGTTCACTCCCTCCACATGGGCATGACTTCTAGTCAGCCGATCCAAGCTCTTACCGATATTTGCGGTATCATTCGTTTCCACAAATCCAATAAGTTCACCCACGGTCTCGAAAAGGTTGTTATCTGGAGAGTTCGGCATGGCGCGGCTGAGCAAAGTGTCGCCCGGCTTCAAATACAGACCGCCGAATACATCCTTACCCACGGAGTTGACGGTGACGGACTGATGCCGAGACAGGGAAAGCCCTATATCCGCAGTGTGCGGTGAGATGGAATACTGTGCGCCTGAGGTAAAAGTATTCCCCACGCCCGAAGCGAGATTGAGCGAACCGCCCGGCACCGGGAGTTGCCCATTGCTGGAAATATTTCCACTGTTCCACGTGGACCCGCCATCCAGACTGAATGAATAAGAAATAGGACCGGGTATTGTGCCCGCATTGTCCAGACGGACATTCACACGCCCTTCGAATTTGCCGAGCGTAGTAGCGGTCAGCGGCAACTGGCTCAGGTTGGCAACCTTGACGCCATCAGAATCATCACCAAGATACCGTACGCCGGGACGCACGTTGATACGTGTCCCCGCAGCAGCATCACTCGTGAGGGTCACGTTGACGCCATTCTTCATGGTTACAACACTGCCATCGAGCTGCAATTCACGCTGACCTGCGGCCAACGTCTTGGTATTCCAAGTTTTGCCACCGTCCGAAGTATACTTGTAGCGAAGATCTGCCCCGCCGCCGATGGTGCCGGAATCCAAAAATTGGACTTGAGCCACCTTGGTTGCGTCACCCGTCACCTTCTCCACAGCAGAATCATCAAGGGTGGAATCAAGAACAGTGGCAGCCATAGTGAAATCAAACGCTCCCTGATCCACTTTGTGTCCGGCAAAAATGGACTTGCCTGCAAACTTGGTATTGGCCTGGCTAATGAGTGAATTAAGCAATTCCCGCATCTGCTTGGCCGTGGCCGCACGCTGATCATTAGTATACGTATCAGTAGCCGCCTGCTGCGCCAGCTCCTTGATTTTGATGATAGTCTTACTGACCTCACCCAGTGTCCTGTCGGCCAAACTCAACCAACCCTGCGCACTTTTCACATTCTCCAGAAAATGATCGATAGAGCCATTGTGTGCATGCAATTCCAGCGCGGTCGCCATACCTGCGGGGTTATCCGAGGGTAAAATCATCCGCTTCTGAGAGGCGCTGCGCATATTGAGCTGCATCAGCCTATTGAGGCTGTCATTCATATTCTCGCTGGCGGCTTGATATATTTGATTGTCAGTAACTCGCATACTCGCCTCCTACTTGAGCGACAGCAGGGTGTCGTACATCTCGTTAGCTATGTTGATGAGCTTGGACGCGGTCTGAAAATGCTGCTGATACTGCTTGAGCTTGATCATCTCTTCCTTGACGTTCACGCCCCCAACTTCTTCCTGACGATTATTGAGAAACTTGAGCTGCACCAGACTAGCAGCAGCCGCACTGTCCGCTGTGGCGTAATCCGAACCCACATCAGAAATGAGGTTGCTCAGGAATTCCTGAAAGGTACTGGTGGAGTCTCCAGACTCAAGAGAGAACGTTGCTTGGGCCGTACTTAGATCAGCCAATGTACGGGCAATGGAGTTATCGCCCGGGTTCACTTCGCCCGCTCCGTTGACGTGGCCAGCACAGATACGGGTGATGTCAGCCTTCACTGCACTATTGATCTCGATATCTTCACAAGAGCTTCCCTGCAGGAACGAGTTGATACCCAATCCGGCCAACACGCCGGAACTGTCACCAGCAAAGGAGAACTTACGATTGGACGCACTGGTCAACCGCAGTTTACCATCTTCCACAGTAGCCCTGACGTCCGGCCCGTAGGTAGAAGTAATGGCTGAAGCTACGTCATTGAGAGAATGAACAGCAGGATCGAACGCGGCCACACCCGGAGGAGCGATAGACGAAAAGTCGACCGGCTTGGATGAAAGATGCTGCCCATTAGCAGAATCATAGATAGCTATGGAGAAGTTGCCCTTCTTCATATTACTGGCAAACGGGAGGTTCGTGGAAGCCAGAGGCCTGTCCACCTTGTCCGCTTTGTATGTGCCAACAGTATTCGTCAAATGTGTGGAACCAGCACCCTGAGAGTGGGCAAAGTTCACTTGCCACACCACGGCCTTGGCAAGTGCATCGAGCTTCTTGCCATAACGAGCAACGTGCATGTCGCGCGCCTTGAGCAGTCCAGCCAGCGATCCACCAGCGAGTTGCTTTTCATTGCCTTCGTATGGCGTAATATCTTCTTCAGTAGAACTGTTCTTATGCCAGAACAGATTCTTCTTGGGCTTGATAATGAACTTGTCACCCGTCGTCAGATTGGTGGTCGGAGCTTGCCCCGAGTCAGTGGTCTTGCCGAACCACACCGAGATATCGCCTATCTTGATCTCGTTACCCGGTCCGTTGGCCGTGAATTTCTTGTCACTACCATCGGAATTGGAGAGCCATGTCTTGCCGCCGTCCAATGAAACACGGAAGGTTGCCGATCCGGCACTGCCGTCAGCCGGACCAGGAGTAACGCACTCGATAGTGTATTCATGAATACCCTTACCCTTGTAGTGGACAGTGTCCGTAAAGGAAGAAGCTTCCATGAGATGACGCCCGATTGATGGGCCACTAAACTGAAATTTGTATGCGTGTGCGCCATCCACCAAAGTCTGGCCCCCGACGAGACTGACTGTGGCCTGACCATTTTCGCGGATGATCGACTTGACCGAAACAATGCCGGACATCTCTTCGATGATCTGATCGCGAGCATCGGCCAGATTGGTTGCGCCAGCATTACCGACAATCTGCTTATTGATCTCGGCCAACTGCTTCATGAGCTTGTTTACGCGAGACGTTTCCTGCCCGATGGACTTGTTCATCAGCTCGATCTGACGATCCATATCAGCGCGCTTGCTCCTGAGCAGATTGATCATGGTTTCCGTCTTGCCCAACAGACTGGTGCGGGCCGCATCCTGCTCAGGATTTTCGCTGAGCGTCTGCCACTGATTCCAAAAATCAGTCATGGCCTTGGTCAGCCCCTTGGTAGCGCTGTCCTTGAACAACGTATCCATTCCGGCGAGATTGCCTTTGACCGCCTGCCACATGGAGTTCTCGCCACTTTTTCCTTCCTGCTGTCGTGCGAGGTATTCGTCGAAATGCCTACGCAGCCGAGAGATCTCCGAACCAGTGCCAAAAACATGGCCGTACTGTTCGAGATACGGGCTGGGAGCCATTTCCACAGTGCGACGTCGGTAGCCGGGTGTGGAGGCGTTAGCCATATTCTGGCCGTGAACACTGATAGCCGACTGACTGTTCAGTAAAAGACTGCCGCCTATGGCATAAATATTCTTCAGCATGACATGCTCCTTAACGCCCCTCCCCGCCTCCCTGCCGAGAGGGGCGCATTCAGATTAGCGCTTAAGTTGAATCAGTTCAGCCAGCATCGTGTCGGCAGTGGTGATAATCTTCGAATTAGCCTGGAATCCACGTTGGATGGTGATGAGTCTGACCATCTCCCGACCGGGATCGACATTGGACTGTTCAAGCGCATTAGAATTAACCTTGCCCAAACCGCCTGTTCCGGCGCGTCCGGTGATCGCCTGCCCCGACTCGCGGGTTTCGGAGAACAAGTTGCTTCCAAGGCGTGAAAGCGCATTTTCATTACTGAATTTGGCAAGAGCCAATATATAAAGGTCGAGCACCTGACCGTTGGAATAACGGCCTGTGACCACGCCATCCACGTTGACGGAAATGGACTGAAGGAAACCAGCGGTATAACCATCCTGAGTCTTGGATTGCGTGGCAGATGCTGCGTCGTGCGACGTGGTGGAGGTAGAATCAACCTCCACATCCTTGAAGTTGAACAGACCGCCCTGCGTGTTGCCGATGCCAGAAGCATTGGAAGTCATGGCCGCACTCCATCCAGTGCCAGTGGTTTCCTTGTTGCGGATACCAAGGTCGATCTGGATTTCCTTGACACCCTTGTCTCCCGGGAAGCTGGCATTACTGACACCGGTAAAGTTCGCCGCTGTGATGGGATAGCCATCTGCCGAGAACTTGGCGGGTTGCCAGTTGTTTAGACTCTTCAGATCACCGGAAGCGTTGCTCGCTAAAGTAAAGGCGGTTATGCCTGCAAGTTCACCATTGGCATCAAAAGTCATGGTTCCGGTCATGAGCATACCGCCTGCAGAGGTAGTATTGAGCTTCGTACCGTTTAGAATACGACCATCTTCGGACGGCGGGATGGTGACAGTGAATTCCCAATTAATCTTGCCGCCAGCAGTACTGGCAACCGGGTCGCCAACACGATCAAAGGAGATCGTAATGTCATGAGCACCACCATTGGCATCATAAACCTTGAGCGTGTCCTGATAGCTATACTTCTGAGAATCAAGAGGCGGCTTCTTGGTACCGTTCCACTGAGAGAACATGGCAAAGAACGGGTTGGTCGCGTCCTTGCTCTTGTCTGCAGCCTTGGGGTCAAGGTTAAGACGCATGGAAACCTTACTCGTGGGGAGAGGTGGAGATTGAAAGCGATCAAGCTTCACATCGGTCAGAGAGCCAACCGGGTCAGCCTTACCACCATTAGCACCTACCTTGGCTTTCCAACCCTGCACGATATTGCCGTTAGGATCGGCCAGCACGCCAGCCGTGTTGAATTTAAAATTACCCGCACGAGTGTAGTAATACTTGTCGCTCAGATTCTTATCTCGCACCCGGAAGAAGCCACGGCCACCGATAGCCACATCAGTCGCACTGGTGGTGGTCTCGTATGGTCCCTGAGCAAAACTGGTGGTGACCTGAGCCACGGCAGAACCGTGACCGATCTGGCCGATACCGCCAGCGGTGTTGATCTTGCTGTAAAAGATATCCTGAAAATCAGCGCGCTGACTCTTGAAGCCGATGGTGCTGGTGTTGGCGAGGTTGTTACCGACGACGGACATAGCCATCATGTGGGTCTGCAAGCCGGAAATTCCGGAATACATTGCTCCTTTCAAACTCATGGCGATTCTCCTTGTAGATTAGGCTGCTTGCGGGGTGGGGGCGACAATCTTGAAGACGTTGTTTAAGAGCACTTCACGCCCGTCTTTCATGAGAAGCACCTGCTGGCCCTTCTTGAGTTCAACACCAGCCACTTCGCCTTCCACCTGAGTGGGAACGAGGAATTTCTTTCCAGCCTTGTTTTTGGCCACAACGGAAATTCGGTAGACACCATCCGAGACTTTGCTGCCATCGGTGTTGTTGCCATCCCACTGGAATTTGTTTTTGCCTGAAGTGAAATCCTTGAGATCCACTGTGCGGACGATATTTCCGGCTTTGTCGTGAACATTGACCTTCACGGAAGAAACACCCTTGGGAATATCGAGGTCGACGCCGGACACGGCACTGCCCTTCACGCTCACGTTGTTACCGTCAGCGAGAACCGTCTTGCCGATAAGCCCGGAGGACTGCATGGTCTGCATCTGCTTGAGACCATAGGCGATGCCTTCGAGCATCTTTGTCATGTTGGTCGTTTGCTCAAGCTGGGCAAACTGCGCCATCTGAGCGGTGGAGTCCTTGTTGGACATGGGCTTAAGTGGATCCTGGTTCTTGAGCTGCGCCACGAAAAGTTGCATGAATGCATCTTTGCCCATGTCTTTGCTCGGGGTCTTCTTGGCCGCACCATGGTACGTCTTGTTCATCGCGTTGATTTGAGCCTGAGTGACTGTCATTTTACACCTCGCGTTTAGTAAACATCTGAAAAATATGGTGAATATTTAATTCACAGCCATACCAATCAGGCAAACGTGAGGCCGCAGGAGACCATTGCGGGGAAAATACGCTTTCCCAGCCAAGGGGCTATGGGGTCGGAAGTGAGACGACCCGAGCCTTGTTTGAAGGTTTTATAGTGGGGGCCGACCGAGACAGGATGGTCGGCCCCCTATCACCCGGCGAACCGGATGTCTTGGAGCATGTGCGCTACACGGGGATTAAACTTTGATCCCCTTTCCGTTGGTTGCGCTGTCTAAGGATTTCAGGTTCTTTTTAACGCTGTCCGCAAGGCCGTTTGGCGTATCTTGCGGAACCAGGTCCATAAGCATCCTGACTTCATATAAATTTGTTCTGCACGGAGCGCATTTCGCCATGTGTGATTCCACAGCTTCCTTTTCTGCGTCCACGAGGTTGTTATCGAGGTATCCGGCAAAAGAATTGATGTCCGGGCATTTTTCAGCCTTCTTCTTTGCGTCGACACGGTCAGTACCAGTGTCATTGCGAACGATCTGCATATTTCCAAATTCAGTTCCGCTCATGGAATACCTCTACTCGTTATTGTTTACGACCCGTAAGGTCCGCTGCGCGGGCGCTTTCAGTCCGTAGTATTCACGTAATTTAGTCAGGGCACGATGGTGGAGACTGCGAACGGTCTGTCGCTTTACTCCCAGGAAGAAGGCTATTTCTACCACATCGAGCCTATCATCATACATCATTCTCAAAACAAGATGCTGCCTTGATGTAATAACATCGTGTGGAATGTCTATATCATCGGGTTCAACACTCGTCGTGCATTGTATGACCTCTATGGTTTCGTCCAATGAGACGGTGAGGGCCTTTTTTTTTCTGATGTAATCAATGGCTGAATTGCGTGCAATAATGGTCAGCCATGTTGAAAATTTTGCTTTATCAGCGTCATACATCTTTAGAACTCGACAATCATTAGCAAAGAGATTCATGAAAACGTTCTGACTAATATCATCTATGTCGTATCTATCAATGTAATGGCTGTGTTTTGCGATAGTATTGTATGCAGCATTGTAGACGAGGTTAATATAACCATCTACTAACTCTCTCCAAGAGAGAGAATCTCCATTGATGCATTTTTCAATCATGTTGTTATCTACAGCAGTAATGTCCATCAAAGACCTCTTTAAGAGCATAAACACACAGTTGATACAGAATTACATTTCACTTCAATGTCTCTGCGGCCTCATTGTTAGCCTTTGAAAGATTATACGTTTCAAAAACCAGAAACATCGCAGCAAGTGAAAAAAAATGTGTGTTTTGTCTTAATTGAACCCCTGAGCTTAACTTTTCTTGATCAAAACATACCAAAACTTAATCAAAAACTATCAATTCTTCATTGACCATTGCAGAAGTTGCCCTCTGGCCGTTCTGCCATATATCTTTACACAAGGCATCAATGAAAAAAGTGCCCCGATTTCTCGGGACACTTCACTCGTGTCATCTACGGTTGATTGAGACTCAGCTCCTAATAGAGCATGCCTGTTTGAACCGCTTCGGCGGAATTACACAAGTCGGGAAAAAGCGCGACTAGCCCGCCCCTTCACTAGACTTGATGAGACGCAGCTATAAAATCTACCGCACCAGATTCGGAGAGAAATTCTCTGAAGCATCACGTGGAGAATAGCCAAAGTACTTCTTGAACTCCCGACTGAACTGCGAGGTGGACTCATATCCCACCATGTGGGCTGTGACATTGGCCTGCAATCCCCTGCGCACCAGCAGTTGCCGTGCGCGATCCAGTCGGACACGCTTGAGATACTGAAACGGTGTGCAGGCTGTGGCTGCCTTGAAATGATCGTGAAAGGAACGCACGGACATGTTCGCTGTGTCGGCAAGCAGATTCACATCCAGAGGGTCAGCATAATTGTCATGAATAGTACGAATGGACTTGGCAACCTTGGCATAGGCAGACTCGCCCTTAGCCGCTGAGGCAAGAATATGCCCATTCTCACCCATAAGAGCGCGGTAATAGATTTCCCGCACCAGAGGCTGTCCAAGCACTGCAGCGTCGCTCTCGTTTTTCAGGCTCCTTAACAAACGAATGACGGAATCCTGCATGGCCTCATCCCACGTTTCCAAATACATACCAGGATGCGGCGTCATGGCAGCACTGGCATCACAATACGCATCTCCCATTGTATCCAGAACGTCCTGAATCACTGAGAAATCCAGATTGATCACCAGGCCGAAAAATGGCTCAGCTTCGGTGAACTGAGTCTCGCACTCAAAAGGTACGATAGTGGGCACAACAAGGTAATGCTGCGGATTATACTCCAGCACCATGTCCGCCGTCCGAGCCACCTTGCGGCCCTGTATGGCAATGCACAAACTCTGCTCATAGATAATAGGCATGGTCGGAATAGGTTTGCTCGCCTTGAACAACAGCACATCGTCCAACGCGCTTTTTGCGTACCCTTCGGCGCTAGTCAGCCCATCCATGAGTTCCACGAGATTCTGCATCATACCAATCCATCCTTTTTTCTTTCTGCCAGCCAAACGAGATAGATATTCTCTCGCCCGTGAAACAATCTGTACCATACACATTCATATTGAAAAGGGATGCCATCACCTTTTGCACGAATATGCATATTTTCCGCAGCTATCATCATTCAAATTTGACGAGTGTACAGGCAGATTATGACCATCAAAAATATCAATAGAGCCATAGCGAGTTCATCACGAATTACGGAATAGCCCCCTCTGCCTGCGCCCAGAGCGACAGAAAGGCCATTTCTCTGAAACAAGGGTGGCTGCATCGGGCGGCCACCCCGGTTCGGAAATGAGGATATAGATGATATCACTATCAAGAAGTACTATACTGGCTGCATCGGTCTGCGCAGTTCGACCCATAATCACCGACTTTACCATTATTCCAAGGCACGTCGGTACCGTGGAAGAAAACACCATCGACAGAGATGACAAGAGGAGTGAATGACATGAAATTCATCCGCATCAACATGACAACGAAAACCGTGAGTGAAGAAGCGGTTCCCGAATGCTACGCCACCCTCGGCGGGCGCGGCCTGTCATCCATCATGATCAATGACAGCGTTCCGGCTGATTGCGATCCACTTGGACCGGACAACCAACTCATATTTGCACCCGGCCTGTTGAGTGGCACGCCACTGGTAAACACTGGGCGCCTCTCCGTAGGCGGAAAAAGTCCGCTGACTGGTGGCATTAAGGAAGCCAATGTAGGCGGAACCATGGCCGTTGCGCTGGCACGTCACGGCATCCGCGCAGTGATTGTGGAAGGTAAAGCCGAAGAAGACGCACTCTTTCATATCATTATAAACAAAAATGGCACTGTCTCATTGGCCGACGCCACCCCGCACAAGGGAATGCGTAATTACGCGTTGGCAGAATCAGTTCTGAATGAATACGGCGCCAAGTATTCCATTGCCTGCGCAGGACCAGCCGGGGAAATGGGCCTGCACTCCGCTTCCGTCCAAGTCACAGCCCCGGATGGTTCTCCCTGCCGTGCTGCCGCTCGTGGCGGACTCGGCGCAGTCATGGGAACCAAAGGGATCAAAGCGCTCATTGTTTCTCGCGAAGGCAAAGAAACCCGCCCGACTGCGGACAGCCAACTCATGTCCGATGCAGCCAAATCTTTTGTGCGCGGAATCCAGCGTGACGGTTGGGCCAGCCAGACCCTGCCACAATTCGGCACGGCATCCATACTTGCCAACACCAATGCCAGCGGCGCGCTGCCCACTCGAAACGGTCGCGAGGGAAGCTTTGAAGGTGCGGATTCAATTAGTGGCGACAAACTGATAGCCAACATTCGTAGTCGTGGCGGACAGGCCACCCATAAGGGGTGCAGCCAATGCATCATTAACTGCTCTAACGTGTATGTGGATGAATCCGGCAACCCCATCACCTCCGCGCTGGAATATGAAACCATGTGGGCCATGGGTGCCATGATCGGCGTGGACGATCTCGATGCAGTGGCCCGTCTCGATTTCCTGTGCGACGACATAGGTCTCGACACGATGAATACCGGGACCGCCATCGCCGTTGCCATGGATGCAGGACTTCTGGAATTTGGTGACGCCGAGGGAGCCATTAATCTGGTAGAAACGGTGGCGGACGGTTCGGGAATTGGCATGACCATCGGCCACGGCCCAGATAAAGTTGGCGACTATTTCAGTCATCCTCGTGTACCAACCATCAAAGGGCAGTCTATTGCCGGGTACGATCCACGAGCCATGCCGGGCATGGGAGTGACATACGCCACATCCACCCAAGGCGGAGACCACACTGCCGGATTTATCGGCGGCGCACGCGGCACCACAGAGATGCTCAAACAGATGTCCGCTTCTGCTCAGGCCAACATGGCCGCAGTGGACACCATGGGCGTCTGCATGTTCGCCCAATCCGGCGGGCAGGATAATATGCACAAAGCCGTAACTGCCATCACAGGTACCCCATTCGGTCCACAGCAGTGGACTGAACTCGGCATACAAGTCATCAGCGCAGAATTAGAGTTCAACAAACGAGCTGGTTTAACGGCTCAAGACGACTCATTGCCGGACATGTTTCACGATGAACGGCTCTCGGGCATGTATAACGCCGTCCCTTATACCAAGGAAGATCTCCATGGAACCTTTGACCACATCTAGTCAAAACTGCCCTTCTCAGGAAAGCGACATGGAGTACCGAGGCTTTGAACAAGGCCCCATTCGTCCTCCCAGCGAAGCTGGCAGCATGCTCATCCGCGTCACCCGCAACTGCCCGTGGAACCAATGCACGTTCTGTGGCCTGTACAAAGGTACAAAGTTTTCACTGCGCCCGGTCGACCATGTCCTGCGCGACATCGACAAAGTTCACAGCTACGTCAATGAACTCCAGCACATAGTCAAAGCCAATGGCCGTGTTCCCATGGCTGACATGGGGAGAATCATGGATGAGCTTGATGCGGATCGACAAGCGCTCCATGCCGCCCTCAATTTTATAAGCAACGGCATGCGCTCCATCTTCATGCAGGACGGCAACAGCTTCATCCTCAAACCGGACGACCTGGTGCGTATTTTAGAGCACATCAGAGACGCTTTCCCCAAAGTAGACCGTATCACGACCTACGCCCGGTCCCAATCCATTGCCAAGATCAGCGATGAAGACATGGCTCGTATTGCTGAATCTGGTCTGAATCGTATCCACATCGGCATGGAATCCGGCTCGGACAAAGTATTGAAAATGGTCAAAAAAGGTGTGGATAAAGCCACCCAGATTGCGGCTGGCCAGAAGGTCAAACGCGCCGGAATGCAATTGTCCGAATACTGGATGCCCGGATTGGGCGGACGAGCACTCTCACGTGAGAATGCAGTTGAGACCGCTGACGCACTTAACCAGATCAACCCGGACTTCATCCGCCTCCGCACATTGGCTCTGCCTGACACCGCGCCCATTGCGGCGCAATACGAAGCGGGCGAATTCGACAAGATGAGTGAAGTGGAAACAGCACAGGAACTCCTGCTTCTACTTGAAACTCTGACAGGCATCGAGTCTACCGTGCGTAGCGACCACGTGCTCAACCTCTTTCAGGAAGTGGATGGCACGTTACCAGAAGATCGGGAGACCATGCTCACTCCCATTAGAAAATTCCTCAAGCTTTCCCCTGAAGAGCAGATGATCTTCTCCATCGGACGCCGCACACACTGCATGTCCTATTTCGCAGACATGCATAATGCTGAAAGACGCGGCTACGCTGAACAGCGATGCCGAGAACTCGGCGTGACCACGGAAAACTGGAATGAAGTCGTTGATGGCATCATGAAACGATTCATCTAGACACCAAAAGCTAACGAAAAAAGGGCTAGCGAGAATAACTCACCAGCCCTTTTTCATATCGAAAAACAATTTGCTACCCGTTAGTAAGCACACATTTATCCGCCGAAACGAATTCACTCCCTGCCGGGAAAATCACCAAATCTGCCACATCAGGATAGATCCCAATCTGTTGCCCTAACGCATGCTGGTGATGGCTCGGCACCAAAGCCTGCACTCTTTCACCATTTCCCATTTCCAATACATAAAGGATATTGGGTCCCCGAAACGTCTTGGATACAATGGTGGCGACCAAAGGACTCTCATCATCATGCACCACATCCTCAGGCCGAATGAGTATGCTCACCACATCACCATCTTCACAATCACGAGGAAGTGCTCCCTTCAGAACCCCCAAGGCACTTGAAATGGAATCGTTCCCCGTAACTCTACCACCAATAAACGTTCCCTCTCCCACAAAACCGGCAACCACGGTATTAACCGGTCGATGGTAGACGGCATGAGCCGTATCCCACTGCTGCATGACTCCACAAGACAACACGCCAACCTTGTCAGCCATGGCAAAGGCTTCATTCTGATTGTGCGTCACCATTAGCGCAGTGATATTACGAGCCTTGAGGATATCGCGAATCTCTGCCGACAACGATTCACGCAGAGCGACATCAAGATTTGAAAAGGGTTCATCCATGAGTAACAATTTCGGTTGAGGAGCCAAGGCACGAGCCAAAGCCACACGCTGCTGCTGTCCACCTGACAACTCATGGGGGAATTTGTTCAACTCATCACCAAGAGCTACAGTATCAAGCAGTTCAGCTACACGATTCTGCCTTTCGCTGCCCGACAAACCTTTCAGCCCAAAAGCAACATTGTCTGCCACGGAGAGGTGAGGGAAAAGTGCATAGTCCTGAAAAACCATACCTATATTCCGCTTTTCGGGCGCAACGAATGACGCACCCGCAACTTCCATTCCGTCGATTAAAATCGAACCAGACGCAATTCCCTCAAACCCGGCAATGGTACGCAAGAGAGTTGTCTTGCCACAACCACTGGGGCCGAGGAGACACCCGATCTCTCCTACTGCGAGTTCGAAACTCACATTGTTAACCACATGCAGCTCATCGAAAAATTTATCGATATTTCTGACTTCAAGTAATTTTGACATACCTATTTCTCCGCCTGCCGGGTCAACAAGACCACGGGAAGTAGACCAACGAAAATGAGGAGCACGGCCGGAATAGCTGCCAGCTCCCATTCTCCTTCGGAAGTGTATTCGTAAATCTTCACGGCCAGTGTATCCCAGCCAAATGGACGCATCATCAATGTGATGGGCATCTCCTTCATGATATCGACCAGAACAAGGATCGCCCCAGTAGCAATTCCCTTGTTGAGTATTGGCAAATACACCCTTCTCAACATTGCAAATCCCACAACACCCATGGTTTGTGAGGCTTCGCCAAGAGAAGGAGTGATGCGCTGCATAGCACTATCCACAGACCCGAATCCGGCAGCGAGAAAGCGTACGCAATAGGCTACCAGCATCAACCCAAGGGAACCTTGAATAAACGGTGCCAGCGTTGCTCCTGTGACGGCTTCCACAACGGTAAGCAGCATGTCATCCAGCCATGCAGCAGGAATAAACACACCCACCGCGAGTACCGTTCCAGGCAATGCATATCCAAGAGAGGCGAGACGAGACGCCCACAACATGGCTGAACCGGGATCATTTCGCTTGGCAAAAGCAAGTGTCACCGCAGCCATTGTAGTAACGACCGCGCCAGTTATGCCAAGCAATAAAGTGTTTGACCCGTACTCCACATAACGTGCCACATCTGTTCCCGCCACTTCCCACGCCCATATGACGAGCTGTACACAGGGAACGACAAAGGCAAGACTAAATATCGCGACTGAAAAGCCAAAGGCACCCCACTTCCACGCACCAGACAATTTCAACCGCTCTGCCTGACAGGACCGACCGGCCTCTGTATAGCGCATCCGGGCGCGCATCCGCTGCTCCAGAACCAAGGCACTAAGAACGAAAATCGCAAGGACCGATGAGAGTTGAGCGGCACCCTCAAGAGAAAACAACCCGAACCATGCTTTGTAGATTGCCGTAGTAAATGTATCGTAATTGAAAATGGAAACAGCCCCGAAATCAGCAAGGGTTTCCATGCACACCAACACCATCCCTGCAGCAATGAATGGGCGTGCCATTGGCAAGGCTACGCGAAAGAACGCTCGCGCCGGAGAAAGGCCCAAAGTTCGTGCAGCTTCCATGGCAGTCCGCCCCTGCGTCATAAAAGCACTGCGAGCCATGAGATATACATAAGGATAGAAGGCGAGTGAAAGAATGGAAGCAACGCCAAGCCCACTGCGAATATCGATGAATCCCATGGAAGGAAACAGACTCCGCAAAGCACTCTGAACCGGTCCGGAAAAATCGAAAATACCAAGATAGACAAAGGCGAAGACGTACGGAGGTATGGCGAATGGCAGAACAAGTGCCCAGGAAAAAAACTTTCTGCCGGGATAATCACACGCGCCAGTCAGCCATCCAAGTCCCACACCCATGAGCGCTGTGAAAGGAACAACGCACATAAGCAGAATCGCCGTATTGGACACCAATGTCCCCAATACATTTTCCAGCAGGTGCTTCCATACATCCTGCTGCGGGACAAACAAATAGCCGAGAATTACACACAAAGGCGCAACCGCCACCGCAGCGAACAACACTGCAGTGGCGAACCAGCCGGGAGACTGGATGCGAATGCGCCGGAGCGAGGAGGCTGCTCCGGCGCGTTTATTATCAGCGGCGTGTGCCATTCTATTTGTAACCAGCGCGATCCATCAGCTTGATGGCCTGAGACTGAAACTCACCATACTTGGCAACATTCATGGGGTTCCCCTTGAACTCGCCCCACGCAGCAACGATGGGATCAGGAGAAACAGACGCATTGGCCGGATACTCCATATTCAAAGATGCAAACTTGCCCTGAGCCTTATCAGAGGACAGCCATTCAAGGAGTTTGACTGCTTCCGCCTTATTCTTGGCAAACTTGGTAACGCCTGCGCCGGACACGTTCATGTGGACACCAGTGGTTTTCTGATTAGGCCAGAAAATGGCCAGCGGTAAATCTGGGTTCTTTTTAAGCAGGCGACCAAAATAGTACGTGTTGACAATAGCGACATCACCAACACCCGCAACCACGGCTTCAAGTGTTTTGGTGTCACTGGAGAACGGTGCCACAGGCATGTTGTTTACCCAGGACTCAACAATCTTCTCAGTCTCAGCCTCACCCTTTTCGGCGATCATGGATGCAACCAAAGACTGGTTGTAGACCTTCTTGGAAGTGCGGAGCAGAAGACGATTTTTCCATTCAGCACCGCCGAGAGCTTCGTAGGTGGAAAGTTCGGAGGGCTTCACTGTATTAGTGTTGTACACGACGGTACGAGCGCGAACAGACAAACCCACCCAACGATTCTGCGGATCGCGCAGATGCGCAGGAATGTTATCGGTCAACGTCTTGGAATCCACAGCCTGGAGCACACCTTCGTTGGCAGCATGCCAGAGATTACCAGCATCAACGGTAATAAACATATCAGCAGGAGTACGTTCGCCTTCTGCTTTGAGACGCTCAAGCAATGCTCCGGCCTTACCAGTGATATATTTGACCTCTACACCGGTTTCGGCAGTATATGCTTCGAAAAGCGGTTTTATGAGGTGCTCTTTGCGAGCGGAATAGACAACTACTTCAGATGCGAATGCGGACACAGTCCACGCACACACCATCAAAGCGGTAACGGTAAGAGTGATCAGTTTTTTCATATTGGCTCCTTATGGGATTTGCTGAGATTGATAATGAATTTCATGTGCAGCTAGCACCGACTTTACACTGTGTCAAGCAATTCAACATCCGATTGTATTATAATTTTTAGTCACAATTACAGCAGCTTAAACGCTTGTTTTACCACCCCACCAACCCAAGACGCTACAATATCAGACTATTTTACTACGATTTATTTCCATTCTTAATTTTACCACAACAAATATGAATCCAGAGATAATATTTTTCTTGGAAACACTATCCAATTCCCTACCATAAAAGTCGCCAATTCCACATAATCACGACATTGACCACTTCAAGCCCCATAGTAAGCCCTCAAATCCACAAAATTGACATTGCACCCAATCTGAAAACACTTTATTGAAAGCTCCGTTACATTTTTGTGCCGGAATTTTTCAAAACAAAGGCATAGAAATGGCAGTATGACTATGCTATTTGTCACCTGTTTGAGAAACGAAATATATTAACATAATAAAATGTAAAAAGACTATCGATTTGTCTTTTTGATCAAAGTGACATCATGTTTTATTGAAAACGTCACAAGATCTTTATATTTCACACTTTTTCTTGAAACATACATCATTTAGGATGCCATGTTTCTACTGTGGGGGTATGTGCGGAGCCTTGGGAGGGTCTGCACTGCTGATTCGACTTTTTCTTTATACAATTCGAGGAGAAAACGATGTTGAAAAAAGGCCTTATCCTGTGCGTTATGGCACTGACGCTCATGTTGTCCGTTAGCGCTTTCGCTGCTGATCCTGGTATGTCCGTTCTGGACGAGATGTACACCGACAAAGATGGCGACCTCGTTGCCGACTTTGCTGAAGAAGGTAACTGTAAAGATCCCAGCACCCTGGTGTTCACCTACACCCCGGTTGAAGATCCCGCAGTCTACAAAGACGCTTTCGCTGATTTCCAGGAGTACCTTGAGAAGGCTACTGGCAAGCGTGTAATCTACTACACCGTCCAGTCCAACGCTGCTGAAGTCGAAGCCATGCGCTCCGGCAAACTGCACATCGCTGGTTTCTCCACTGGCCCCACCGGCTTTGCTGTTAACCTCGCAGGTTTCGTTCCCATCGCTGTCAAGGGTTACCCCGAAGGTTTCCAGGGCTACAACCTGATTGTCATCACCAAGAAAGACAGCTCCATCAAGAAGCTCGATGACCTGAAAGGTAAGAAAGTCGCTCACACTTCCGCTTCTTCCAACTCCGGCAACCTCGCACCCCGCGCTCTGTTCCCTCCCCTGGGCATCACCCCGGACACCGATTACACCGTTGTTTACTCCGGCAAGCATGACCAGTCCATCCTTGGCGTTGTCCACGGTGACTACGATGCAGCTCCGGTTGCTTCCGACGTATACGACCGTATGGTCGCTGCTGGCCGTGTAAATGCTGACGATCTGCGCATCGTTTACCGCAGCCCCAAATTCCCCACTTCTTCCTTCGGTATCTCCAGCCAGCTCTGCCCGGCTCTCGCACAGAAGATCATGGGTGCTTTCCAGACCTATCGCTTCCCCGAGTCTATGCAGAAGTCCTTCAAGGGCGCTGACCGCTTCTACCCCATTACTTATATGAAGGATTGGAAAGTCATCCGCGAGATCGCAGAAGCCACCGGCACCAGCTACAACAAGGCTGGCCTGAAGAAGATGGCTGCAAAAGAAGCTGCCAAAAAAGCCAAGAAAAAGAAGTAACAAGAGCTTAAAGGTTCCATAAAAGTGAATAACCAAACTAATAACGGGAATGGGGGGGATACCCCCCGTTCCCTTATCGTTAAAGACGTCGTCAAAGAATACGTTCCCGGCAAACCCGTGCTCAAAGGCATCTCTTTCGAGGTGACCGGACGCAGCACCGTCGCCATAATCGGTCCCTCCGGTACGGGTAAATCCACCCTGCTCCGCTGCATCAACCGACTCATCGAGCCCACTGGCGGTGAGATCAATGTCGCAGGTCAGGACATCACCAAGCTTTCCGGCAGCGAACTGCGCCATGCCCGTCATTACATCGGCATGGTCTTCCAGGAGTTCAACCTCGTTGAACGCCTCTCTGTCATCGAGAACGTCCTCTGTGGTCGCCTCGGGTTCACCCCGGTATGGCGCGCATGGCTGCGTAAATATCCCCAGACTGACATCGATCGCGCATACGAGCTGATCGAAAAAGTCGGTCTCGGTGATTTCATTACCGCACGTGCCGACTCTCTGTCCGGTGGTCAGCGTCAGCGCGTGGGCATCGCCCGTGCGGTCATGCAGAACCCGGACATCATCATGGCGGATGAACCGACCTCTTCCCTTGATCCCAAGACCTCGGTCGAGATCATGGAACTTCTCAACGAATTTTCCGAGACTCAGAATATTCCGTTGCTCATCAACATCCATGACGTGAACCTCGCCAAGCGCTTCGCCGATCGTATTATCGGTATGAGCAATGGCCACGTGGTGTTCGACGGCACGCCCGACGAACTCCAAGATAGCCACCTCAAGGAAATCTACGGTGGGGAGGACTGGCTGATATGACCTCGCAAACCGTAACAAGACAACCCTTCAAGCCGAGCTGGGGAGCACGGTTAGGATGGTTGCTTGTCCTCATCTACGCCATCTACGCCATCTCGGCCCTGGATATTTCCTGGACGCGTTTCGTAGATGGTTTAGGCAACGGTGCGAAGTTTATCGGCGAGCTCTTTCCTCCGAACTTTGATCGCTGGAAACTTTTGGTAGGCAACCTGCTGGAAACGGTTGAAATCGCTGTCATCGCATCCGCGTTCGGCATCCTCTTCTCCCTGCCCATCGGTTTGATGGCAGCACGCAACCTGATGCCTGTCTGGGCAACATGGCCCGCGCGTATCATCATCTGCGTCTGCCGTTCCTTCCACCCCGTCATCTTCGCAATTCTGTTCGTAAAAGCAGTCGGATTCGGCCCCATGGCCGGTATTCTGACTCTCATATTCGCGTCCATCGGATTCATCGGCAAGCTCTTCGCCGAGGCTATCGAGGAGATTTCCCTCAAGCCCGTCGAAGCGTGTAAAGCAGCAGGTGCGCCCTTTATGAGCGTGCTCATCTACGCTGTTATGCCGCAAGTGCTCAACCGTTTCATCGGTTTTGCCACCTACCAGTTTGATGCGAACATCCGTAACTCCACCATGGTCGGCATTGTCGGCGCAGGCGGCATTGGCGGCACGCTCTTCGCGGCCTTCCAGCGTTACGATTACGACTTCCTGTGCGCGATCCTTCTGTCCATCATCGGACTGATCATGATCAGTGAATTCCTCGCCGTTCGTATCAAGGCGGTGTTCAATGACTAAGCACTACGAATGGGAACGTTTCACCCCGGCCCAACGTCTGGGGCGTTTCACCATCTATCTCGCTGCGGTTATCGCATTGGTCATGTCCATGCGTACTGTCGAGGTCATCCCGGAGTTTCTCTACGACGCCCCGGACCAGATGGTCGATCTCTTCACCCGCATGTGGCCCATGGACACCGCTCACTATGCCGATGGCATTCACGACGCGCTCATTGAGACGCTGAATATTGCCTCCCTCGGAACAGTGCTCGCACTCTTCATGGCCTTTCCTGTGGGGCTTATGGCCGCCAGCAACATCACCAAAATCCCGGCGCTCAACTGGATTGCCAAGCTCATTCTGGTTTCCTCGCGTTCGGTTAACTCCCTTGTCTGGGCGATCCTCTTCGTCGCCATCTTCGGCCCCGGCGCTCTCGCCGGAACAATTGCCATCGGTTTCCGTTCCATCGGTTTCTGCGGCAAGCTGCTCGCCGAAGCGCTCGAAGAATGTAACCCCGGCCCCATTGAAGCGCTCAAGGCTGCAGGCGCACCGTGGCCTACGATCATCATCAAAGGCTACTGGCCGCAGGTCGCCCCCGCTTTCTGGGGAATCACCCTGTTCCGCTGGGATATCAACGTACGTGAATCGTCCGTCATCGGCCTCGTCGGTGCAGGCGGTATAGGTGTCGCTCTCGACACCTCACTGAACCTGTTCAACTGGGATCAGGTCTCCCTCATCCTGTTGTGCATCTTCGCTATCGTCATCACTGCCGAGATCTTCGTTACGAAGATTCGTGAGAAGATTATCTAGGTTGTCACCACACACAATATAAGGGCGCTGCTTCACAAGAAGCAGCGCCCTTTTTGTATGGGATTTACAGAAGAGCTTCAGAGGCGTATCAATACCTGAACACATACTCAATCAAGCGAGGCGATGATGATAGAAGACAGACTCCACATACACATTGATGGAACACCAGCCGAAATATTTGATTACATCGACATGATGCCCAACAAGTTCCCCGTATACAAACTGATGGAAACAAAACCCTTCCTTTTTATCAGAATGATGCTGACCGACGGCTTTGCTGCGGCCCGAAAAGTCATGAAAGTTGATTTTACTGCTGACGAACTAAAGATGGATGAAGGAGATCTTTTCGGCCCATTTACACTGACAGAAAGAACCCGACCACAAACATATATTTTTCAGCTTCAATCACTATTCTTCAACTGCCGGACTGGATATGACATAATCCAACAAAATGACCACACAGAGTTACGCTTCGATTTAACCGCAGCGACCCCCTCCACCAAAGAAAAAATCTGGTGGTTCATGGCCAAGCCCGTCCACCGACTTTTCGGAAATAAGGTCCTGCTAACAATCAAAGAAAACGTCGAGAAAGCCCACAGCAACTAAATAGACTACTAGGGCAGGCAAACACCCCGCGCTAGCACAATCCACATCCAACCAAACAACGACCTGCCCCAGCCCTGTGTTTCAAGCAGCATAGAAGCTGACCACGCGGCAGGCAGCTGCCTTTAATTTATCTGTGGCGAAGCGAAGCGGAGCATCACAGATAAATGCTGCCAGCGTGAAAAAACAGCAGGACAGCGGATTTTGGCGTTGCGGCTTCCGCAGCGCCCCGAAGGGGTGAGCCCCAGGACGGGGCGAATCAATCAGATTCTCGCTGACGAAACACTCAGGCGGTCAAGCTACACAAGCCGAGTTTTTTGGTCCTTTTTGGGGCGGCCCAGCCAAAAAGAACCGCCGCCTGCGAAGGGCATGGAAAGCCTTGGGTGTGCAACACCCAACAATGACTCTGCTGCGCCAGCAGCTTTCACACATAAAAAAAAGAGGCCGAAAGCCGACCTCCTTCAAATTCTTAATCTCTTAAAATCTTATTCTTCAAACAAGTCGAAAGGAAACTCTTCCCCCGTCTTCAGCAGATAATCAACATCCACCTCAACACTATAATCATGTGGCCACCCACACAAAATCAACCCACCAGCTCTCGCCGCTGCCATCCCAACGGATGAATCTTCAACAGCAACGCACTCATCAGGAGCAAACCCCATCTTCTCAGCCGCCAACAAATAAGGATCAGGAGCAGGCTTCCCCTTCTCACAATCCTTCCCGGTAACGATGAAGGAAAAATACTCAGTCAAACCAAGAATATCACAATTCGCCTTGGTAACTGCATACTCACCATTAGAAACACACGCCTGCGGAACACCCATCTCAGCAAGCTTACGAACGATCTTATTAGAACGCTCAAGCCCCTTGTCGGCGGTCACACGCTCAATATACCAATCCTCGCAATCCTTGCGAAAAATCGCTTCCGTCATATCAGCATCCACACGCGGAGCAAGTATCTGCCACTTCTCCTGCATGGTCTTCGCAATAAGCTCATCATTGGCTTCAAGCGTCAGCTCATACCCATGCTCACCACACCAGTCGCGAATAACTTCGTAGTGCAGATCTTCCGTATCGATAAGCGTGCCGTCCATATCCCAGAACACGGCGCGTGCTTTTGTCATAATAATGGTCTCGTTTAGCTAAAAGTGCGTATAAGTCAGTATCAGCCGCGATTTGTAGCGCAAAAAAATTGAGCTGTGAAGCAAATCCGAAGAGCTCTTCCCGCTGGGATTCAAACCGTGGGGAAGTCGTTATTCTTGCCTTTTTCGATGCATTCTGTAGTATTCTTCGTGTATCGTAACATACGAAATCAAACCAGGAGAACAACTCATGGGTAAGCTTATTAAAGAAGATGATGAAAAAGGACGGCTCCATATCGACACCCCGCTGTTGGGTGAATCTCTGGTCAGCAAGTCTCTACTAAAACGCACCGAGGCTGATGAGTATTTCCGCATGCAGCCTGAAGTAAACGTGCTGAAAATTGGCGGCCAGTCCATTATGGACCGTGGCTCCAAAGCGCTTTTCCCAATCCTTGAGGAACTGGTTAAAGCCAAGGAAAAACACAAAATTTTGCTAATGTGCGGCGGCGGCACTCGCGCCCGTCACGTATATAATATTGGTATTGATCTTGGTATGCCCACTGGCGTTCTGTCCAAATTGGGCGACAAAGTCTCTGCGCAGAATGCCGAGATGCTGTCTGTACTGCTTGCCAAACACGGTGGCGCACTGATCAGCCACACAGCCCACTTGGAACAGCTCCATATGTACTGCCAGCAAGGCTATTTGCCCATCACCACGGGCATTCCTCCATATGGGTTCTTTGAGCATCCAGCAGAAGTTGGCTCCATCCCGCCTCACCGTACTGATTCCGGTGCATGCCTGCTGGCCGAAAACATCGGTGCCAAATCCCTCATCTACCTGAAAGATGAGAAAGGCATGTACGAGGACGATCCGAAGAAAGCGAAGAACCGTGAAGCGCTGAAATTCTATGACAAGATTCACGTTGACGAACTCATTGAGATGGATCTTGAAGACCTCATCGTAGAGCGCCCGGTCCTGACCTTCCTGAAGAACGCAAAGACCTTGAAGTCCTTCCAGATCATCGACGTCCTGCGTAACCCGGAACACCTCCATGCCGCCCTTGATGGTGAGCATGTTGGTACGATCGTCTACAAAGATTAATCCAACTACATATTCCAAACGAGAGAAGGGCCGGGAGCATATAGCTCCCGGCCCTTCTCATGACTGTATCCTATGTCAAGACTGCTTGCAGATTACAGGAGATCACTCTTGAACCACACAAGATTAACCAACCGTTGGTCTGACAATACAGTCGACTAGGCCTTTTTCTTGCCTTCTACGCCCTTGCCGTCACGCTTGAGATACACGATCTCAGCGCCGGTCTGTTCAGCGAGATCAACAAGTTCGCACTTGCGAATACGCTTGGCGTAAATTTTCAAATCGCCACCCTGTACACCGACTACGCGGTAACGGGGGAGCTTCTGGCCTTCATCAGCGCGATTACGTTCACGGACAAAAATCTTCATATGTGCCTCCGGCTTATTGTGCCTTTATGGATAATGATCTAAGATATACATATATCCTCTAAGAACATAGAGTCAAGAAGGACTTTGCATATATGTCAAAAAAAGTTGGCGGCGGAAAGCCGCAAAGATACGTCCAGCCCTCGCTTCTCATGGCCTTGAGCAGCGGAGATTCCTATGGATATCAACTCATTCAAGCTATCAGTGAGTATGGATTTCTGCGAGGCGATGCGCCTCCGGGCATGATTTATCGTCACCTTCGTCAAATGGACGAAGAGGGGCTGGTGGAATCAAAATGGGATTCAGAGGGCGATGGTCCCGCTAAGCGAGTCTATGCCATCACCCCGGAAGGGAGTGAAATTCTGGAAGCGTGGGTCATCCACATGGAACGTCAGCGTGATACGTTGGACGCCTTTATCAAACGATACAAGGAGTCTTAACAGACTGCTGGGCGTTCGCTTCAGTGTGCCCTTTCTTGCGCTTGCCATGGGCGGTTTCCCATACCCCATACTCTACTAACCGGAGTTGCAGCATCGGCTGTCCTGCCCACATGGATGGTCGAATCCATTGCGCATTCACAACTCGATCACTCGGTAGGGGAACAAGCGGATCGCGGTCAGTGGATATGACCTGAATTCCTGCGTCCGTGATATCTTTCACCGTCAGATTCTTACCCAACATGCGCAGGGTACCGTATTCGATAAAACGTCCACACCAACCAAACTTGGTCAGACCGACGGCGGCGCAAGCACCGATGATTCCGTCGTTGGTACCACCCAATCCATAGAGTTCGATATTTCGAGCGATATCCATGGCGTTCCGCTGCGTTACACGCTGCCCGGTTACCTTCTTGCCGTACTCGACGAGATCACTTCCCACCTCATGCTCTCTGGCGATGCATAATCCCGGATCACTTCCCGGTGCACAATATCGAGCCAGATGATCGATAGCCAATTGACGCAAAAGCTCCACATCGCGATCTTCCTGCACCTCAATAAGAGCACAGGCAGAACTGTTGTTAGACGTATAGGGAACACCATCCAATCTCGGCAACTGATGCCGAACCACGCCTATGGAGTGGAACTCGTCCGGCAGGGAGTAAATGAATTCGCGGACCAAACGTCCGGTCCCCATGGGGGCGTCTTTGTCGTCGGTGTCGTCAAAACCAAGGTAGGTAAGCATGGGAGAACAGTTCCACCCTTTCAACCATGCCGCAACCAATCACTACTACGCCAAGGATTTGCATCACAGTTGGGCATAATACTCTTGAGGGCATGCTTACCTCCACGGAGAATACGTATTAGAGTAGCAGACTGCTCTTGATCTTCTTGAGGTAGCGGCGGCTCACAGGCACGGTTCCAGAGGGCGTCGTGATCATGCCCAACCCGTTGTCCAGCAGGGCTATTTCGCTGACCGAATCCATGTTCACCAGATACTGCTTATGGCAGCGCACCATGTTTGTCCGTTCCTCAAGTACCTTGAGTGTGACGTCGGTGTAATACTCACCTTTTGGGGTCACCAGATGGTTTCCCGCTTGGCCTGCGGAAACATATTCGACATCTTCAAGTGGAACGAGCTTGATTCGTTTTCCCAAGAGGCATGGCACGCGGGTGATGGCTTCCGCCTCAAAAACGGTTGGATTGTCGTTGCCGAGCACATCCTTGATCTTGACGACGGTCTTTTGCAACCGTTCCAGCGACACGGGCTTAAGCAGGTAGTCGAGAGTCTTTTCCTCAAATGCTTTGAGGGAATATTCGTCAAACGCAGTAACAAAGACAACGTGCGGCATGATGTCTTGATGAACCATGCTCAAAAATTCGAATCCGTTGACCATGGGCATCTGGATATCCAAAAATACCACATCCGGCTCATGCTTGTTGATTGCCTTGAGCGCATCAAACGCATTGGCACAAGTGGCCACAACTTCCACTTCTCCGGTTTCACGAAGCAGAGTTTCCATTTCTTCGCGAGCGTGCATTTCGTCATCGATCACCAGTGCGCGAATCATCAGTAGCTCCCCTTTCCTGGCAGTTTGATGGTTACCAGAGTGCTCTCGTCAGGGATGCAGGAAACGGACAGGCCATATTCCTCACCGCAGATATTCTTGATCCGCTTCTCGACGATAGACATACCAAGCCCCTGATTATCTCCCTCTTCATAGCACCCCGCATTATCTTCAACAGAAAGGAGAATGTTCTTCCCATCCCGCTGGGCAGATAACTTAATCACACCGGGTTCTACCATATTAGATACACCATGTTTGATGGCATTCTCAATGATAGGTTGGAGAGTGAATACTGGGAGCTGTGTATAAAGCAGGTCTGGATCAATATCCATCTCCAGATTAAGGCGATCTTCAAAACGCGCCTTCTCAATTTCAAGATAAGAATTAACGTGGTTCAGTTCATCTTCAAGGGTAGCGATGTCGCCTTTACGCTTGAGATTTTTGCGGAAGAAATTTGAAAGACTGAGCAACAATTCTCGAGCCCGGTCAGAGTCTTTACGCAGGATGGCGATGACCGTATTGAGCGCATTGAACAGGAAATGCGGGTTGATCTGAGCCTGAACTAGCTTCAATTCGGCTCGGGTCAGCAGACTCTTCTGCTCCTGAAAACGAGCGTGAATCAACTGATTCGAAACAAGGTTGGCGATGCCTTCACCCAGCGTCTTGTTAGTGACGAGAAACAGCTTATCCTTCGGCTCAAAGAGAATAATCAAGCCAACCACTTCGCCTTCGTAGCGCAGCGGAATGGAAAGTGCCGACCCCAGCGGGCAATTATTGACCATGGCGCATTCCCAGCTCTTGCTCACACCATCCGCATAAATGACACGGTCCTCCCGTATCGCCTGCACAGCCTGTGGTGAAAGCAGCGTACTGCCAACCAAATGGTGGTCATCTCCCAATCCGACAAAAGCGAGAACTTTCTTGCGGTCGGTAATGCCAACCGCACCTACCCCGGTTTCCTTATAAAGAACCTTGGCAAGCTCGGTCGCACTCTCCTGATGGAATCCACGGCTAAGGATGGATAGCGTTTGATCGGCAATACGTAACGCCTTGTTAGAGAAGATGACGCCCAGCCTGTCGAACATGGATTTCTGATCACGAATAATGCTGACAAAGATAGCGGCACCGCAGCTGTTCGCCACAATCATGGGGATGGCAATAATTCGTACGAGCGCGAGCGACTCTTCAAACGGCTTAGCCATGCCCAGAATAATCGACATCTGGAGAATCTCAGCAATACAGGTAGCAACAAATGCCACCCACGGACTGAGGAGCTGGCTCTGGCGGCCTTGCTTAACAAGCCAAAGGTGGAACAGGCCGCCAATAAGTCCTTCCATGGTGGTCGAAACTCCACAGGAAAATGCAGTGAAGCCACCAAGAGTGGAGCGATGGATACCTGCGGTCAGACCAACCGCAGTACCAAGTATGGGACCACCGATGATACCAGCGAGCACCGCGCCAATGGCGCGGGTGTTGGCAATGGCGTCCTGAATAGGCAAACCGAAATAGGTGCCCATGATGGAAAAAGTGGAGAAGACAACATAGAGGATCAACATCTGCTTGGGGCGCAGATCACCGATGCTGAATGTTCTGAAGACCGGAGATTTGGTGAAGAGATAAGCGATGACGAGGAACACCGACATCTGTTGCAGGAGCGAGAATATATTATGGAGCGAAAAAGTTAAGGTATCCATATTCTAGCTGCCCATGCTGTGTGTTCCTACGATGACCCCGGTTGAAAAGCCGGAAGACGGGACTCCAATCGAGCCCCATCTTCCGGTTTTTTTTGACAATGAAGGTTTCCTTCGCCTCCGTCAAATCTGTGGCTAAAGGCCGTAGATGGACGGGAAGATGACGATGGAGGCCAGCACCAGCAACTGAATGATGATGAATGGCACGACCCCTCGATAGATATCCGTAGTCCGCACCTCCGCTGGGCACACCCCCTTCAGATAGAAGAGAGAGAATCCGAACGGCGGGGACAGGAAGGACGTTTGCAGGTTCATGGCGATAAGAATCGCGAACCAGAGCGGGTTGATACCAATGGCTTCAGAGATCGGCAACAGGATCGGGACAACGATGTACGAAATCTCGATGAAGTCGATGAAGAAACCAAGGATCATAATGGCGGACATGGAGAGAATCAGGAAGCCCCACTTCTCACCGGGCAATCCGAGCATGAACTCTTCAACAATGTAGTCAGCGCCAGTATAAACGAAGATCATGGAGAAGGCGGTGGCACCAATCAGAATGGCGAACACCATGGCCGTGATCTTGACCGTATCGAGAGAAGCATCGAGCACAAGCTTAATGCTGAATTTGCGGTACATTGCAGCCAGAGACATAGCGCCAAGCGCGCCAACTGCGGCGGATTCCGTCGGGGTTGCAATACCCACGAAGATGGAACCAAGTACCATCAGAATCAGAGCGAGCGGCGGTACGATTGCTTTCAGCGCACGAAGGACCATGCCCTTCTTCTGCTCTTCGGGAATCTCGATAATTGGAGCGGCGTCCTTATCAATGATGGAGATGACAACAATGTATAGGATATAACAGCCAACGAGCACCAGTCCCGGAACCATGGCGGCCTGGAACAGATCGCCTACCGGCTGCTGGAACACATCACCGAGAATAATCAACACGATGGACGGCGGGATAATCTGTCCAAGAGTACCAGCAGCACAGATAGTACCGGTGGCGAGCTTCTTGGAGTAGCCGTACTTGAGCATGACAGGCAGGGAGATGACGCCCATGGCGACAACCGATGCGCCGACAACGCCCGTGGATGCGGCCAGCAATGTGCCGACCAACATGGTTGAGATGGCGAGACCGCCACGTACCTTACCGAACAACATACCCATGGATTCGAGCAGACGCTCGGCCAGTTGGGATTTCTGGAGGATGATGCCCATGAGAATAAACAGGGGGATCGCCATCAGAATGGTGTTGGTCATGATGGAATAGATACGGAACGGCATCATGGAGAACATGGAGACGAACTCTTCCGCGACCATCATGAAGGTCGGGTCAGGCATCATTTCAATAAAGGCGGCAATGATTCCAAAGAAAATTGCACACGCACCAAAGGTGAAGGCAACGGGGTAGCCGATGGCCAGCATGGCCAGCGCGGCTGCGAACATGACAATACCAGTCATTTATTTTGCCTCCCTATACGCCATGATATTCTTGAGCACATAACCAACCGCACTCAAGAGTAAAAACGCCATGGATATTGGAATCATGGATTTAATGATCCAGCGATGCGGCAAGCCGCCCGGATCCTCGGAAATTTCATTGGTTACCCATGCATCACTCACATACTCGAAGGAGCCGAAAAAGATCAGCAGAGCGAGGGGGACGAGCATGAAGATGGTGCCCCAGATGTTGATGAGTGCTTTTCTCTTCGCGGGCATACGGTCATAGATGAAGTCCACGCGAACGTGACCTTCATGGCGCAGAGCCACACCGGTACCAAAGAGAATGATCAGGGAAAAGAGATGCCATTCCATTTCCTGCATGCCCACAGAGCTTGCCTGGAAAACGTAGCGCATCATGACGTCGTAGGAGACGTTCAGGACCATGAGGACCAGCAACACGGCTAGGACGGTGCCTACGCTGTCCACAATGCGGCCGATGAATGCTTCTAATTTTTGCATTATACTCTCGATGTTTTCTTGCGGCGTGAGGCCGTCCTGTCGGGGTAACGACAGGACGGCCATTATGCCGCTAGTAACGGTGCTTATTCAGCAACAGCGTTAGAGGTCTTGATGTAGTTGTACTCGGAGATAGTAGACCAAGCACGGGCCTTCTTCATGTAAGCGCGCTGGGAGTCCAGAACCTTCTTGAATGCGGGATCCTTGGCAGCGTAGGTTGCGTACAGTTCGTCAGCAGCCTTCTTCATTGCCTTCAGGACGGGCATGGGGAATTCCTTAACCTTGATGTTGGGGAATTCAGTCTGCATCTTGGACCAAGCTTCAGCGGAGCCAGCGAAGTTCTCAATGTACATGTCCATGGAAGCAGCCTTCATGGCGACCTTCAGGATAGCTTTGTACTCAGCAGGAAGCTTTTCGTACTCACGCTTGTTCACGATGAACTGCAGCTCGGTAGCAGGCTCGTGCCAACCGGTGTAGTAGTAAGGAGCGATCTTGTGGAAGCCCATCTTGATGTCCATTGCGGGACCAACCCATTCCAGAGCGTCAATGGTACCACGATCGAGAGAGGTGTAGAGTTCGCCGGGAGCGATATTGGTAACGTTAACGCCGAGCTTGGCAAAGACTTCGCCTGCCAGGCCGGGGATACGCATTTTCAGACCCTTGAGGTCGTCGAGGGATTTGATTTCTTTCTTGAACCAACCGCCCATCTGCACGCCGGAGTTACCACCGGGGAAGCTGAGGACTTTAAATTTGGCGAACGCTTCTTCCATCAGCTCCATGCCACCACCATAGTAGAACCATGCGTACTGTTCGTCAGCATTCATGCCGAAAGGCACGGTGCAGAAGAATACAGTCTGCATGTCTTTACCCTTCCAGTAGTAGGAAGCGGAGTGACCGATGTCGTACTGGCCGCCCTTGACCATGTCGAGGATACCCAGAGCAGCTTTGTGCTTCTCGGAACCTTCAACACGGATGGTGAAGTTACCACCGGACATCTCTTCAACCATCTTGGCAAGCTTGATGGGGGAAGATGCGAACGGGGTCAGAGTGGAAGACCAAGTCATAGCCATTTTCCAACGGACTTTCTTGGCGGCCATGGCGGGTGCAGCCATCAGGGCTACCAACGCCAGAACAACAAAAATTTTCAATGCAGATTTCATCCAATACCTCCTGGGTGTGAAGGGAATTTCCCTTCTCTGTGTTTGACGCACTCTATAGAGGACATGCGCGCATTGAATAAACCACAAAAAGACTAAGTGGTCGTATTATTATTTAAGCGGTCAGAACACAGATTGATCGGTTGCAGAAAAACACCGCAATCCCCGGATATCAAAACCGCCCCGCAGATAATCCTGCGGGGCGGCACATATGCATTAGGAGTAATATTCAGATTTACTCAACAGCAATGGACGTCTTGATGTAGTTGAATTCGGAGATGCTGCTCCATGCACGGGCCTTCTTCATGTAGGCACGCTGAGACTTCAGAACCTTCATGAACATGGCGTCCTTGGAAGCATACTCATCATAGAGTTCGTCTGCAGCCTCTTTCATGGCCTTCAAAACAGGCAGAGGGAATTCCATAACCTTGATGTTCGGGTATTCAGACTTCATCTGCGCCCATGCGTCAGCAGAAGCGGCGAAGTTTTCAACGGTCATGTCATAGGCGGTCAGGCGCAGAGCTGTAATGAGGATGGTCTGGTATTCCGCGGGCAGCTTCTCAAACTGGCGCTTGTTCACAAGGTACTGCATTTCAGAAGCAGGCTCGTGCCATCCTACATAGTAGTAAGGAGCGATCTTGTGGAAGCCCATCTTGATGTCCATACCGGGACCGACCCATTCCAGAGCATCAATGGTGCCGCGATCAAGAGAAGTGTACAATTCGCCCGGAGGAATGTTGGTGACGTTGACGCCGAGCTTGGCAAAGACTTCGCCAGCCAAGCCGGGGATACGCATTTTGAGACCCTTGAGGTCTTCAACGGATTTGATTTCTTTCTTGAACCAGCCGCCCATCTGCACGCCAGTGTTACCACCGGGGTAGCTCATAACATCGTATTTATCGAACAGTTCCTTATCCAGCTGCTCGCCTCCACCGTAGTCATACCAAGCACGCTGTTCCTGAACGTTCATGCCGAACGGAACAGAAGTGAAAAAGACGGAAGAAATATCTTTGCCCTTCCAGTAATAGGCTGCGGAATGGCCCATGTCATACTGGCCGCCTTTAACCATATCAAGGATTCCCAAGGCAGCCTTATGCTTCTCGGCACCATCAACGCGGATGGTGAAATTGCCGCCGGACATTTCTTCGACAAGCTTGGCGAGCTTCAAAGGCGGGGTGATGAGTGGAGTCAATGTGGAAGACCATGTGGTAGCACATTTCCAACGCACTTTCTTGGCGGCCATAGCAGGGACGGCCATCACGGCAACCAGTGCCAGGACAACGAAAACTTTCAAAACAGATTTCATCCAAAACCTCCTGATTATGAAAAAAAGGGGAAAGGTCCCTTTTGTAATTCACAGAATCCTATATAAAAAGATTTGGCCGCGATAAACAGAAAAATGACAAAATGTCGACATACTGTGCCTAGATGGGCAAAATCGCAAGAGTTCGCCACTTCGCCTCGCAGCACTCCATCCCCCACCCAGCTTGACAAATGCACAATTCAAACCTAATTGAATGAACGTTCAATACACACAACAGGAATTACTCATGGCAAACGTAGAAGATAAGCGAACCGCAATTCTGGAGGCAACCCTCCGCCTCATCTCGGAACACGGATTCCACGGCACGGCCATGGCCAAAGTTGCCAAGGAAGCCGGTGTCAGCGCGGGTATCATCTACCATTACTTTGCCAATAAAGACGAACTGATCGTTGAACTGTACAAGGATTGCAAAAAACGCTTGGCAGAAGCCATGCAGACCAAACATGACGATAGCCTCCCCTTACGCGCCCAGATTCGCAACCTTTGGGGAGCAATGATCAGGGAATGCCTCAAATCACCGCAGGCCACTGCTTTTATCTCACAATTCTGCACCTCCCCCTATTACACTTTGGAAGTGGAGAAAGAGGTCGGCGTGTACTTTGGCCCCATCAGCGGGTGTTTTGAAAAAGCAATCTCAGAAATGATCATCAAGGATTTCCCCAAAGCCGTGTATGGCACGCTTGTCACCGACGTCCCCACTGCTCTTGCCCGCAAAGAAGCCGCTGGTCAGATCGAATTGACCGACGAGCTCGTGGAAGAAGTAGTAGAATCCCTGTGGCAGGCCATCCGGCTGTAATTTTTTTTTGCCAGCACACTGAATGAACGTTCAATCTCAAAAAGGCATTAATCATGAAGAAAACAATATTGAGAACAATGGCTATCGGACTTGCCGCTCTCATCATAACCATAGGAGTTATAATGCTCGCAGGATGTGCATCTTTCGGAACCACGCCCAAAGGCAACGATTTACAATCACTGGAACAATCCCCCCACTACGATAGTGTTAACAAGGAATTCTTCAATCCCACGCCCATTAATCACGAGGCCATCAGCAAGGAAGCCATCACCTTGAGCGGGCTGTACAAGTTCTTTTTCGTGAATGACGAACGGACTCCCGAAGACAGGCTCCCCGAAGTCATGCCAGATATGGCCGCCTTCACCAGCAGCTTCGACAAGGCACAGGCGATCTGGTTCGGCCACTCGACTCTGCTGCTGCGCATGTCCGAAAAGAACATCCTTCTTGATCCGGTGTTCAGCAGCAAGGCATCCCCAGTACCGTTCACGGTTGGTCGTTTCCAAAAGCCCATCCTCCCCCTCGAAGAACTCCCAGAGATAGACTACATCATTATCTCCCACGATCATTACGACCATCTGGACATGGAGACTGTGAAGCACTTCCGCGACAAGCGCACCGAGTTCATCGTACCGCTTGGCGTTGGCTCCCACCTCCGGGGATGGGGAATTGAAGCCAGCCGAATCACCGAACTAGATTGGTGGAATACCTTCCGCCGAGACGGTCTTGAATTCGTTTGCACGCCGGCTCACCACTTCTCCGGGCGCGGCCTGTCGAACCGCAATACAACTTTGTGGGCATCCTGGGTCATCCAGAATACGGAAGAAACCATCTACTTCAGTGGCGATTCCGGCTACGGGCCACACTTCAAGGAGATCGGCGACAAGTATGGCCCATTTGACCTCGCTTTCATCGAGACCGGGCAATACAACAACCAATGGCGTCCGGTACACATGATGCCCGAAGAATCAGCTCAGGCATATTTCGACCTCAAGGCAGAGCAATTCGTGCCCATTCACTGGGGCATGTTCAACCTTTCCCTGCACACATGGTATCAGCCAGCCCTTGAGATTTCTGCACAAGCCAAGGCTCGACGCATCAATCTTCTCACCCCCAAGATTGGCCAAGTCATTAGCGCGGAGAACATGCCGCAAACAACACAATGGTGGCAGCCGTGGGTCGATCCCAGTCGGCCCATGGAATGGTATGCCCAGAGGGTGAATTAGATAGAGAGTCACCCCTCATTGAATAACAAAACTTACAAATGGCCGGAGCAGTTTCTCGACTGTTCCGGTCTACTTTTTACCTCTTCATTGACAAACAGACTCCCCGGTGCCATCCCCTTTATGTTCTGGATTAAATAAAGGATTTTCCATGGTTCAGGGTTTCATCTACGCCACCATCTCTGCATGCTGCCTCGGCACTTTGGCCATCTTTGCCAAGACCGGACTAGCTATGGGAATGGCTCCCATGCAGATAGTACAGTATCGCTTCACCTTTGGAGCTATCCTGCTTTTCTCGTGGCTGGCCCTGACCAAGCCGGAACTCCTCCGAATCCGCAAAAAAGGCTTGCTCAAAGCGATGGTCCTCGGCGTGGTTATCTATCCATTCCAATCGTGGTTCTTCATCAAGGCGCTGCAATACATTCCTGCTGCAACCACCTCGCTCATCTATTACCTCTACCCACTCTTCACCACACTCATCGCCGTGGTCTTCATGGGACTTCGGCCCGGGCGCACAGTGGTCTATTCCCTGCTTCTTATTCTTGGAGGCTGTGGATTGATTTTCTACAACGCGTTCGCACAGGCCGTTGATCCACGTGGCATCTGGTTCGCACTGGTGTGTATGGCAACCTTCTCGGTTTACCTCACCCTCGTCCAGCTCTTCACGCGCAATGACGACGCCAAGCGCATCTCGGTCTGGGTTATCTTCTTCATGGCCGTAACATGTAGCTGCATCTCCTCGCCCCTGACCATTTTGGATCAACCGCTCAAGGGATGGGGAATAGCGATCGGCCTTGGATTCATCCCCACCGCCCTTGCCATCAGTTTGCTGTATCGTGCCATCGAATCTATCGGTAGTGCTTATGCCGCCATGTTCTCCACCATCGAACCAGTAACCACAGTCCTGCTGGCCGCCTTTGTTCTAGACGAAACCATCGATGCCATTCAGTTGGCGGGCATGGGACTCATTGTCGCAGGAATCATCATCCCGAATCTCCACCTCATTCGTCGAAAAGAACAATTCCATACTTCATAAGTATGTTTTTACCCACCACGTTGACAAAACTGGTTTAATTTGACCATTTAACTCTTAAGTCAGAAATAGTCTGACATGAGGGTTTCGACTAAAAGGGTATGGACGGATATGTTTAAATTTCTCAGGCGGTTCAGAGAAAATCTGGCCGTTAAGATCATCTTTGCGACTGGCGGCATCATGCTCGTCTGCACGCTGGTGCTCATCTATCTGAGTATATCATTCGTCAATGAATACTCTCTCTCCGAGCGAGTAAATACTGCTGACGTCATGGCGGGCATCATCCAGAAGAACCTTCATGATGCCATGCTCCGCAACTCGCCTGACGAAATCAATACGATCATTCAGGAAGCCGCAGCGCTCCATCCTGTGGAATCAATCCGCATCTACAGCAAAGGCGGAGAAGTCAAATTCTCAACCATTCCTTCCGAGGTTGGAACCACAATTCTGAGCAGAGACTTTCGCGCATGCCACCCTTGTCACTACACCAATCCAGTACGGAAAACCCTTCTCAAGCTGGAACGGGTTCGGGATTTTAAATCAGATTCCGGCAAGCACCTATTCAGCGTGGTCTCTCCTATAAGGAACGAACCGGATTGCGCCAGTGCCCCCTGCCATGCTCACCCGGCAGAGAAAACCATGATCGGCGCCATGGACCTCGTTTTCGCCTTTGACGACACCGATGCCCAAATCGCGGATTACCAAGTACAGCTTATTGCCCTTGGCACCGTATTTTTCATCATCACATCATGCTGCATCTTCATTGGTATGCGCCAGATCATCACCAAACCGCTCGGCCTGCTCATCAAGAATTCCGAAGATATCGCAGAAGGACGCACCAAAGGAATCGACTCGCCCATCACTGCCCGACATGACGAACTAGGCAAGCTTGCGAAATCACAAGTTGACATGGTCAAAGCGTTGCGTCTGAAGCAGGAAGCGCTCAACGCAAAGATGCGTGAATACGAACTGCTCTTTGACAACGTCCCGGTTATCGTCACCGTGCAGGATCGCGACTTCAAGCTCCTCGAATACAACAAGGAAAGCCGCGAGCGTTTCAACCCATTCCCCGGTGCGTACTGCTACCAAGCCTACAAAGGCATCGACGAGAAGTGCGAAATATGTCCGGTCGAGCGAACCTTTGAAACCGGGCTGGCTCATTGCAGTGAAGAAAGCCGCATGAACCCGGACGGTACGTATTCCCACTGGATCGTGCACACCGCTCCCATTGTGGATGAAGACGGTAATGTAACCAAGGCCATGGAAATGTGTCTGGACATCACCCGCCGTAAGAATCTGGAAGAGCAGCTCAAGGAATCAGAAAAGAAATACCACACCATCTTCAACAATGTGCCGAACTCCATCTTCGTATTGGACAAGGCAAGCTTGATGATTCTGGACTGTAACAACACGGCCAACGATATTTACGCGTATGAAGAAGAAGAACTGATCGGCAAGCAGTTCACATCCCTCATTCATCCGGATGAAATAGCTCGAATTGAATCGCAGATGCGCGCTTTCACGGCCATCAATCAGGTCAAGAATATCCGCAAAACGGGTGAGCCGTTCTTCGTAGACATCACCCTTGCCGCGTCCGGCCACTCCGATATGGAGTACCTGCTCGTATCCACCATCGATATCACCGAGCGCCTTGAAGCCGAGCAGTTGCTCATTCATGCAGGTAAGATGGCGACTCTGGGTGAGATGGCAACAGGTGTGGCGCACGAACTGAACCAACCGCTCACCGTCATCAAGAGTTCCAGCAATTTTCTTGTAAACAAGGTAAATTCCGGCGAGTGCGTGTCTACGGAAATTTTGGCAACCCTTGCCAAAGAAATGGACAGCTACGTAGACCGCGCCACCAAGATCATCAATCATATGCGCGAATTCGGGCGCAGAGAAGACGCGGTCATGGAGTCGGTGGACGTGAATCTGGCCGTCAATCGCGCTTTCACCATGCTCAACAAGCAATTCTCTTCCCGTGGCATACAGATCAACTGGGAACTGGATGAGAGTGTAACCCCGGTATTCGCCTCATACGACCAGTTGGAGCAGGTGTTCATCAACCTGCTGGTCAATGCCCGCGACGTTCTGGAAGAGAAGACAGATGGCTGGGATTCTGGTACTCCAGAGATAACTGTAAAGACATTCGAGGAGGATGGGGAAGTTGGCATCCAGATTGGAGACAACGGCGGGGGTATCCCTGAAACCATCATCCGTAAAATTTTCGAACCGTTCTACACCACCAAAAAGGTAGGTAAGGGAACCGGTCTTGGCCTGTCTATCAGCTACGGCCTGATACAGGATTTCGGCGGCACCATTCATGCTGAGAACAGCGGTGGCGGCGCATTATTCACTATAAAACTTCCAGTGGCGGAAGGTTGAGATGCAAGAAAAAGTTCTTCTGGTTGATGATGAAGAGGGAATCCGTAACGTCCTGAGCCTCACCATTGCCGATGCTGGGTACACGGTACTCACGGCAGCAAATGGTGCGGAAGCTCTCGACGCACTGACGGATGACGAGATCCCGCTTATCGTGACCGATATCAAAATGCCGGGCATGGATGGTCTGGAGTTGCTGCAAAAGATCAAACGCAACTGGCCCGACTCTGAAGTCATCATGATTACCGGGCACGGTGATATTGACTCAGCAGTGGAAAGCCTGCGGTTTGGAGCAGCCGACTTCATCACCAAACCTTTCCCGGACGAAGCGCTTAAAATCGCTCTAGAGCGCGCGCTTCAAAAGATCGAAATTCGTAATCAACTTCGTGAATATACCGAGAATCTGGAACATCTTGTCCTGGAGAAATCCAAGGAGCTGGTGGAAGCCGAACGCATGGCCGCAGTAGGTCAGACTGTTGCCTCCATGTCCCACGCCATCAAGAATGTGGCGGGCGGACTGGAAGGCGGCATGTTTGTTCTGGAGAAAGGGCTGGAACTGGAGAATCAGGAATATCTCCGTCAAGGTTGGGAGATGGTTCGCCGCGATGTGGAGCGGGTCAAAAACCTCTCCCTCGACCTGCTGGACTACGCCAAGCCTGTGACCATCAACCCTGTAGAAGCAGACCCCAATTTCCCGGCACAGCAGGTTTACGATCTGATGCTCCCCAAGGCAGAAGCTGCAGGCGTTGCCATAGAACTCGACCTCACAGAACCCATGCCCTCCATGCGCCTTGATATCGAGGCCATTCACAACTGTCTGGTCAACCTCGTTACCAATGCCATCGACTCGTGCCACGATCTGCTTGAAGGCGAACGAACGGTCACAATCCGCTCCTTTGACAACGGCGGCATGTCTGTCCGCTATGAAGTCATTGATACGGGCCACGGCATCGCGCCCGAGATTCTCACCAAGATTTTCAATTCTTTCTTCACCACCAAGGGAAGCCGGGGAACGGGTATCGGCCTGATGTCTACCAAGAAGCTCGTCAAAGAAATGGGCGGATCTATCATGGCGAACTCCCGCACTGGTCAGGGCGCCACTTTCACGCTGACCATCCCTACTGCACACGTGACTACATAGGTGGATAAATTGAGTAAGTTTCCTCTACTGCTGGTCGACGATGAAGCGGGCATCCGCACGGTCCTTTCCATCACCTTGGAGGACGCAGGATATCCCGTGGACACCGCTGCCAACGTGGAAGAAGCACTCGCTCTCTTCAATGAGAAACATCACCCTCTGATTGTCACGGATATCAAGATGCCCGGGCGCACCGGCATCGATCTGCTGCGTGAAGTGAAAGAGATTCACCCCGAGACCGAGGTCATTATGATCACGGGACACGGCGACATGGAGCTAGCGGTCCAGAGTCTCAAATGTGATGCTTTCGATTTCATCGCCAAGCCCATCAATCACGACGTACTTTTCTTCGGTCTTGAACGCGCTTCCGAACGCATCATAATGCGCCGAGAGCTGGCAGACTACACCAGCAATCTAGAGCAGAAGGTCAAAGAGAACACCGACAAGTTGATGAAAGTGGAACGTCAGTTCACCGCCTGTCAGCTTTTCATGGGGCTGACCAACACCCTTGAGCATGTCTCTGAAGATTTCGACGCACTCAATGTGTTCAATCAGATGCCGCTATTCTTCTCCATCCACAACAAGGAAAAGGAAGTCGTCTCTGCCAACGAGCACTACAAAGCCAAGCTCGGCAACCTTCTGGGCGAACCGAGCTGGGTTATGTACGACGACCTGAAAGATGATCAGGATTGCCCGGTGTGCAAGACGTTCGACACAGGTAAGCCCGTGCGCGGCACCTACGTCGTCCGCTGTGTGAACCGTAATCGTCACCATGTAGTTGTGGACACCATCCCCATCACCTCTACGGATGAGGGTGTGGAACTGGTCCTCGAATTCATGTTCGACTTTGCCCAGGCCGGACACCTGCGCGACGAACTTCATGCAACCCAGCAGAAATACCAGAAGCTTTTCGATGCCACACCCTGCTTCATGTCGGTGCAGGACATGGACCTTACCATCGCCTCCATCAACACCCTTTACCGGGATAAGATCGGCGAATTTGAGGGGCAGCAGTGCTACGAAAAACTCATGCACCGCACCAAGCCATGCGTGGATTGCCCGCTGCAAAAAACTTTCGAAGACGGCAAATCCCACCAGTTGGAGACAGTGCTCACCAACAAGAAAGGCGAGAAAGTCAACGTGCTCATCTGGAGCGCTCCGCTTGTCGATGATGACGGCGAGGTAGTTCAGGTCATGGAAATGATCACGGACATCACCCAGATCAGAAAATTGCAGGATCGTTTGACCACCCTTGGCCTGTTACTCGGCTCTACTGCCCACGGCATCAAAGGGCTGCTCACTGGTATCGACGGCGCCATCTACCGCATGGGCACGGGTATCAAAAAAGAAAAGATGGATCGCATCGAGGATTCATACAACGACCTGCAATTCCTGACAGATCGCGTCAAAACTACGGTCCTCGACATTCTCTATTACGCTAAAAAACGCGAACTCAATTCCAAGGATGTTGATGTTGCTCGCTTCACCATGGACCTCTACGCCTCGTTTGCAGGCAAGGCCAAGATGAAGGATGTCATCATCGACCTCGACATGGCTGCGGTCCTCGGCGAATTTCAGGTGGATGGTTCCATCCTCTCCTCGGCCCTCGGCAATATCCTCGAAAACGGTATCGACGCCTGTACCCATCACAAACCCATGGAAGGCCGCGTCACTCTCAAGGTTTCCGGCACGCCCAAGGAAGTTATCTTCCGCATCGATGACAACGGCGTAGGCATGGATCAGGAAACCTGCGACAAGATGTTCACTCTGTTCTTCTCGTCCAAGGGAAGCGCCGGAACCGGCCTCGGCATGTTCGTGGCCAATGAGATCATTAGTCAGCACAGCGGCGCCATATCTGTCGAATCCGAACCGGGCGAAGGCACAGCGTTTACCGTGAAGATTCCGCGCGACCTGCGGGAAAGTTTATAAGGTCCACATAAGGCATGACGTCAGCATTCTCCATCCTCAAGAAGCACTTCGAAAACATCCTCACCTTCGGGACCATCATAACGATCATCTCGTTCATTTCGCACTCACAGATGATCACCATGGTAGCGGGCGTGTTTATCCTGTCTCCGCTACAGCTCGCAATTCTGCGAGACGAAGAGGCTGGCCTCACTGAACTCCTCACAGGGGTTTTTCGGCCAGAGACCCTCTACTACTCAGCACTTTATTTCGCACTGTGGGTTCTCCCTATAGGCGTACTTGCGCTGATCAACTTTGACATTCCTTCAATCTATTTGATCGGCCCTGCGGTGGTTGTTTTTTCCGTCTCATATGCACTGGTGGCCCCCATCCTTTATAACATTGCCAAGAAGAAAAAAGGCGTACGGCTTCCGGTATCGGACATCGTGAAGATAGCGTTAAGCTTATTGGCTTTCTACGCAGTAGAGCTAGGATTACAGCAACTGCCTGCCGACAGCGAACCCGTGGTGGTCGGGATGATAGTAACGCTGTCCTTCGGGCTTGCCATTATCCTCTGCCATCAGACTGCGGTGATGTCGCAGAGAAATGAAGTTCTGTAGTCAGCCCTACAGCACCCAACAGGATCATCATGGACACGCAACCTGCCAAGCTTAGAATATGGAACACTGTGTGTGCAATCCACACACTCCCGTGGAAAGAAAGGACGTACTTTCTCCGTGCAAGCTGGGTTACTCTGGCAATATTCATCGCATTGAGCATTGTAGAAGAGATACTTATCCAAGCAAATATATTACATGAAGGTGTCTCCTCTTTAGCCTTCTCAATTCTGTTTATTCCGTATTCAATTTGCTGCATACGATTTGCGATTGATAACAAAAGAGATATTTGGCCCGAAGGTTGGAAACAGCCACAATTCATGACCGAAGACAAACGTATGGTGGCGGGTTTCTTCGGTTACCAGTTATTGCAACAACTCGTCAGTGGCGTAGCAATAGCTGGTGGCGGCACAGCTGTCTTTTCTGCCGATGCAATACATTGGAAAGGACTCGGGGCGGCGCTAGTTCTGGCAGGAGCTTTCTTTTTTGTTGGAATGGCTTTCACCCTTGCAGCCAAAGCGACAGGACGTCCCACTTCCATCAAGACCTCATTCCAATTGTTAAAGGGGAACTACCTACGCTACTTACTGATAATGACACTGGTAGCGCTCTCTTTGTGCGTACAGTTCGCCATCCTCACTCTCCCCTTAATTCTTATCCCCATGCCGAACATAGTTAGCACTGGATTTGTCACACTTGCAGGCTGTTTAATGGGCCTACACCTTGTCACAATAGTATCTCTTTCCATAGCTATCCCATACCAAAAACTGGTAGTTCAGAGACCACCCTCTGCCCACCCGCAAGAAACTATCTAGCCCCCTTTCCACAGCCCCTTCTTTTGAAAAAGGCGCAGATAGATCGCTAACGAAAGCTATCGTCAAGTGGTTTTCTTTACCTAGTTTCACCCGTTCACCCCCCTCTCACGCCCGATTTCATCTCCCTTCAAAAACAGGGGGTACCCTTTGTTCGATCCTCAGGAATTACCCGCGAGGATGAAGCAAAGGATGAATTATGGGTGCACCATATTCCTATGATTTGAAACAGGACTCGGATGGCCGGATCATTGAGAAAAGTGAAACGGTCAACGGGAAGACAACCAACTGGACGTATTCCTACGACGCCAAGGGTAGATTGAGTGAAGCCAAACTCAGCGGCAAGCTCATTTGCCAATGCCATTACGACAAGCAAGGCAGGCGAAGTCAGGATTACTTTCCCAAAACAGCAAAGCAAGTACGAAACTACCGCTATACCGTGGACAACCGTTTGCTGCAGGCTGGCAACAATGGCTACACGCATGACAAGCAGGGATTCCGCTCTCTCTGGAATTCCAGTGGCAAATACACCCGCTATGAATACGCCCCGGACTATCGTCTGCTAAAGGTGATCAGCGAGGCTGACAATGTCACCTATGAGTTTGCTCACGATGACAATGGGCAACGGGCCACTAAACTTCGTAACGGCAAACCCGTGGAAGCATACCAATGGCTCGACTTCACCCGCCTCGCCGGATTCCACGAAGGGAAGACAGCGTACCAATTCGTTTACGCTGAAAAACAGCGCATACCCCACGCCATGACGAGTGACAATGGTCATGAATTCCAACTTCATTTTGACCACTTAGGCAGCCTCCGAGTGGTTGCCGACCAAAGTGGCAATGTGATAAAGGAAATCCGGTACGACCCTTTTGGCGGTATCCTTGAAGACACCAACCCATCCCTGCGAATCCCCATCGGCTTCGCAGGCGGCCTACACGACCCGGATACAGGTTTTATCCGCTTCGGCTGGCGCGACTACGATCCGTCCACAGCCCGCTGGACCGCCCCCGACCCCATGGGCGACGCGGGCGGCGATGACGACTGGTATGGGTATTGTCTGGATGATCCCGTGAATGGGGTGGACCCGTTGGGGTTAAATGCCTTTTTCCGATTTGGGCAAGCTGCAGAAAAAGCATGGCGCTACACCAAGCCTTTTATTGAAACAGGTAAACCTCCGAAAGACTGGCTTGATTTAGGGATTGAAGCTGTCAAGCGGCACGGAAAAGACGCAGGCGTGTGGTACCTTGAAACACTAGAAAACAACATTCAGAAGCATCAGGACGCACGTCGCGAGGCCTCAATTAACTAACCTAAACAAATGTGGGGCAGAATTATCTGCCCCACACCAATAAGAATATGACTTTCACAAACTTTTTTTTAAAAACGTTATCAGACTTCAAAAACAAGCGTTTCTTTTCAGTCAAAATTTTACTCAAAGCATTCACGACGTTCATTCTCTATTGGATGTTCATTCCTGCCGATATCTTTGGAAATGAAATAGGTCTCCAGTTGTATAATGCGGGACAACTTCTCCTTATCTCTCCACTAGCTGCACACTCTTTCAACAAATACGCACTCTTGAAGGAAGATTCAGACAACTACTACACCTTTTTCCCCACAAAAACATGTTTCATATCTTTTTCCATTCTTATTTTGTTATATGCAACATTCATAAGCACCGTATTTGTAACATCGTTTCTATTTGAAATAATTCCAGAAACAGTAATTACATTTGTAATATATGCTGTTTTCTCGTTGAGTATCTCTATCATTGTTCAAAAAATATATTCACGAGTTCTAAAAAAGACCACTTCGAGACAACACCTGTATTCTTGGTTAGCTATTTCTTTATCAACAATGGCGTTCGCTATCTTAAAGCATGCTGCCATGCTTCTCACCGACAGCTTTGCTATTTCAATTTCAGGATTCATCACCCCAATCATAAATCTCTGTCTCTTTATCGTACTCTTAAAAAGCACCATCATATTCACGGCTGTTCAGTACAAATTCAACCTCATCCAAGCTAACAAGGATTAATCAAATAAGTATCCGACTATAATCCATCCACAAGCCGCTGGACCACCCCCGGCCCCATGGGCGACGTCGGCGGCGACAAAGCCTGGTATGGGTATTGTCTGGATGATCCCGTGAATGGCGTGGACCCGTTAGGTTTGGCTGCAGGTGATTGGTGGGATTTCTCTGCAAACCTTGGAAGAGCGAAAGAAATTGCAAAAGAAGAATTAGCCAAAAGGGGAAGCGGCAACCACAACAATGAAGGTGACGCAATACGTCATGCTGAGTGGAGTCGTCGAATGACCGAGGAAATTGGCCCAAGCACAAGCTGGGCTGTAGGTCTTGGGCACGAGGTCGGAGGGCTGGTAAAAGGTCAACCATGGAGCGAGGCCATGATGGATATTAAGAACAATGCAGAGGGAAGAGCTGCTGCGCGTGACCACAAGCCTATCGATCTGAATAAATTGCAAAAACAGCCAAAGGATGGATTCCAACTAAATCCTTATAATCAAAACAATTATTGGTTCCAAAAATGATAAAGAAAAGCTTAATTATCGCTGCACTCCTTTCACTTGTGTGGTTTGGGGGATTGCTTAATAAGTGGATATTCTCCCCGAATGTGGGAGTGCTCCTACTGAGTAACGAAAGCTCTGAACATATTCACTCTGCTAAAATCTCAGTCTGTGGACAAGATTATACCTTTCAGGAGATTCCTCAGGGTGAATATATTGCAGTTCGCTATGACGTCACCACCGATTCTCATTTTAACATCAAAGTGTTGCTCCAATCGGGACGTATCGTGGAAAATGAGATCGGATATATCACCAACGGGGTCGATTTCTTTGACATCATAAAGATTAAGAATGATGAACTCATACATGAAAGTCGTGAGCTAAACAGCCACAATAAGCAAAAGACAACGTAAACAACCAAGGCCGGAGTTATCTAACTCCGGCTTTTGGATGTTTACCTGAGGCTGCCGCCCGCCTCAGTGCCACGCCGACCAAAGCGGCAATACGATAAAGGAAATCCGGTACGACCCTTTTGGGGGTATCCTTGAAGACACCAACCCATCCCTGCGAATCCCCATCGGCTTCGCAGGCGGCCTACACGACCCGGATACAGGTTTTATCCGCTTCGGCTGGCGCGACTACGATCCGTCCACAGCCCGCTGGACCGCCCCCGACCCCATGGGCGACGCTGGCGGAGATGATGATTGGTATGGGTATTGCCTGGATGATTCCGTGAATGGCGTGGACCCGTTGGGGTTAGAGACAAGAGGCATCGGATTGGGCGCTGTTCTATCTGCTTTTGGACTGACAGGAGGAGGCAGCTTCATGGTTTCAGAGGATGACGATGAGAACAGAGTTCTTGAGTTAAGTACAGAGTACGGAATAACTAATGACTTTGGAGCCAATGCAAGCGGCACTTACCAAAAAACTAATGCCAAATCTGTTGACCAGCTCAGCGGTAAATCCACTAAAACTGGAGGCGGGATCAGCATCCCAACGCCAGTGGGTTCTGTCGGAGGAAGCATAGAGCATGTAAAAGGGGCTGGATATGATGGGAAAAACACTAATGCTTCGTGGGGACCCCAATGGGATATCAATGCTCATTTCAAGCCTAGCACCGGAAGCATAAAGAAAGAGCACACATGGACGCAGAAAGTTCCAACCATCATACGGCAATACAACCCTGATCTTTGGTAAACCACAAATCCTATTAATAGGAAAAGGGGGAGTTCTGCTCCCCTTATAGAATGTAACTATGAGAAATAACGTGAACATTGATAACACTAGTGGCAGTATTTTTAGATTTTATTTTTTCAAATTCATCTTTTTGATGTTCACCCTCATTTTTGGGGCCTTTGCCTACAATGAATATCAATTCGACAACCACATCTATCTTGGATGGGCATTAGGCATGCTTGCATCGCTATTCGCTGCCGACACCATAGCCATGCCAATTTCAATGAAACAAGACGGGGTCGAATACCATCACTTATGGAGAACCTCATTCTTAAAATCTAGCAATACTAAAGTAATCAGCATTGGTCGTGACGGAACCTTCAAATGGCAAAGAAAAGAGAAGACAGGAACAATGGTCGCCCGGGGAAAATTCCCATGGCAACTCTATTTAGTTGCATGTGACCCCAAAAACAGCCTTTTTGACATCTACAAGTAAACAAATCATTTAAAAACTTGCGGCAACGAGCAGCTCCGCGCAGTTGGCGAGACTACGATCCGTTCACAGCCCGCAAGACCGCCCCCCGACCCCATGGGCGACGCTGGCGGTGACAAAGACTGGTATGGGTATTGTCTGGATGATCCCGTGAATGGCGTGGACCCGTTGGGTCTGTTCCCATTCCTGCCATTCCTGCCATTCCTGGCGGGGATGACAGGAGCGACAGCTATCAGCGGAACGGGAGCATACACAGCTGCAAAGGCGGCGGATTGGGCAGGCAAGAAGACTGACCCGAACTATGGCAAGAACAAGCCAACCGCAACTGAAGGTGTCCATGATGCTATGAATAAAATTATCGGAATCAACTCTAGCATTGTCGGGGCAGCAGGAGCAGCAAAGGCTGCGCCGACTCTAATTGGGACTGTAATGCAGCATCCAGACAAATTGGCATCAGGTTCGAAGGCCGTAGCTGACTTTGCTTCAGGCGCTTTGGATAAAGGCCCGGCGCCTATGTCTCAACCAGGTATTGCAGGAACGGCAGCAAGAATGGGTTATGATTGGTACAAAGAGCAGTATAGGAGATAGTGTGAGAATAAAAATATGGGAATGGGTAATAAGCATATTGTTCATTTTTAACGGGAGCGCCATGGTCCACACAGAATTCTATGAATTCAAAGGACAACCTATCTATCCATGGGTCCCATACATAATCTTAGCTGTGGGAATTGCAATTCCAATACTAGCTTGGTTTCTTCGTTCCCCATCTCGCGAAAAAACTGATGATTAACAAAGCCGCTCTACCAATTGGTAGGGCGGTTCGATTCTCCATCTTTTTTGTTGGTATTATTGAGACACCAACCCATCCCTGCGAATCCCCATCGGCTTCGCAGGCGGCCTGCACGACCCGGATACAGGTCTTATCCGCTTCGGCTGGCGCGACTACGATCCGTCCACAGCCCGCGGGACCGCCCCCGCCCCCATGGGCGACGCTGGCGGTGACAAGGACTGGTATGGGTATTGTCTGGATGATCCCGTGAATGGGGTGGACCCGTTAGGGTTAGAGACAAGAGGTCTTGGACTTGGAGCCGCTCTCTCTGCCTTTGGGCTGACAGGAGGAGGCAGTGTGATGGTTTCTGAGGACGACAACGAGAACAGAGTTCTTGAGTATAGCACGGAGTACGGAACCACGAATGACTTTGGGGGGAATTTAAGCGGAACGTACCAAAAGACGAATGCCAAATCAGTTGATCAACTCAGTGGCAAATCCACCAAAATAGGTGGCGGAATCAATATTCCAACCCCCATCGGCACTGCGGGAGGAAGCATTGAACACGTGGAGGGATCTGGGTATGAAGGAAAGAATAACAATATATCTTTCACACCAAACATCCCTGATGTAAAACTGCCCCAAAAGCTAATAACTGGGAATATCAAACATGAAAACACCAGTCTGATCAGAATTCCCAGGATCAAACGGAGCTATGAGCCAGACCTGTGGTGATCGTGCAACAGTGCAGCCGAAGAGCCTAGCTCTTCGGCTGATTGGAGACCATAATGACAAAAGAAAAGTACATCCATAACGGTGGTCGAACCTACTTCCTTTTCTATTTATATAAAACCACGAACCTAATGGGAGTAATAGTTGCTTCTCTATTTGCGCGTTCGAACTATCTGGAAGGGACTAACCATTGGTATACCTACGTAATACTCATAGCCCTTTTAATCATTGCAGATGCGATTGCTCTACCGATTGGCAAAAAAGACAATCATATAGTTTTCCACCATCTATGGCGCCAATCGACTGTTGATCCAAAAGAAATTCATTATATGTTTCTCAGCTCTGGTGGAAGATTTAAAATGCACCAAAAACGAGGTTACAGAATGACCGCGTTTATTGGAAAGAATCTTTGGAATCTCTACTACGTGAATTGTGACAACGTGAATGGCATAGCACAGTTATTAGAAGAACATACTGATTGTAAAACACTTCATATATAGTTTTCTAGCCTCATAAACTACTCTCAGAATTATTCCACTAACGGCTGCACGACCCGGATACAGGTTTTATCCGCTTCGGCTGGCGCGACTACGATCCGTCCACAGCCCGCTGGACCGCCCCCGACCCCATGGGCGACGCGGGCGGCGATGACGACTGGTATGGGTATTGTCTGGATGATCCCGTGAGTATCATTGATCCACTAGGATTGATGGGTAGCAAGCCTGATTCGCCTGATCTATCAAGGACTCAAAGACGATTCTGGGAATTCAAGTCAGAGAGCGGAGCATGTGAGACGTGTGCAGCAATGGATGGTGTCATTTTTGAAGATAAACCAGGTCCGGTTCATCCAAACTGTCGATGTTCAGCAGAAGAGGTTTGGCTAACTAACGAAGAGGCAAAAAAATACACCAAATGGAAACCAGCATTGCTTATGCCGGAAGATTCTCTCCGAGGCCGATCTGCACGGAAACAAATGGAAAAGAAATTAACGGAATTTGGCAAAGGGTTTACAGACCTACCAGACCCAATTGTACTCCTATCCAAGAATGGGGGAAGCACAGGAAGAAAAGAGAAAGCTCTCAGTAACTAAGCAAAATGCATTGCCGCTACAAATCAGGAATAGCGGCAATGCCTACTAAAAAAATGATTTCATACACACAGATATACAAAGCACTAGTACTCATTGTGCTCGCTATGAATAGCAATCAGGTCAGGGTCTATTTAGAAGTCAATCCGGCAGCGATCCCACTTGGATATTCAATACCCCAAGCCGGAGCCTATGCCGTGTTCCTGGGTTTATTTATGACGAGCTTCTTATTGGCTCTTCTTGATGCTGGAAAGCTCACGATTATCGCCTTATCCGGTTGTCTGCTTGTTGTCCTCTCTTACCCTATCTCTCTACTATATTACGCCATTCTTGCAGGTTTATCTTCTCTCATCCCGCTATTCTTAGTTTTCTTCCTACTACTCTCCGTCCTTGCTTTAGTGATGGGGTTCTATCAATTAAAAAGAGAACACGTATGGCTGACTACTTCTCACATCAAGAAAAGAGATTATGTAGTGTGTAGCTACCTACTGCTTTCTCTCCCAACCATCTGGGTTTCCGGTTTGTCAGGTGACCATACAGCAGCTTTCCTCAACTACTATGCGACATTCCTCTATGTCGCTTTTGCTCTCATGCTGCTATCGATCTGGCGACCAAAGGCGCTCAGGATACTGCCGCACCTTATTTTTCTTTGGTCAATCCTATTCGCGTCTTTGATTGTCTACTTCGGATATTGGCAAACAGGCTATTGGCTCACGATTGCTTTCCATACACTTTATTCAATTGCTTACCTCTATGTCTTATCAAAGAGTCGACAGTTAGCTCCCGCATCTTAGGCCGAAGACTAAGGTCAATGGTGCTCGTAAAATCCATGATGAATATCATGACTAGAGAATAGGAACATTAACGGGAAAGCCATGAAAGCATTAATATATAGCGCCTTACTCTTGGGTCTTTTCATATGCTTCCCCACCCCGACTATCGCCGGAGACGACCCGGAAAATTTCATTGGTCCTCAACCTGGAACAATTCATGTCTGGAAGAATTGTATAGGGGCTAACGAAATCTTGAAGGTCATAAGGTTGGAAAAGAAACATAAGGGAATGTGGAGGCTTGCTTCAATATTACGCTTCCCTCAAAACGCTACAACTGAAGGGCTGAACGAGGTGAGTTATGCTGTTCATTATGTTTATACCAAAGACAAATCGATAGTATTACAAAGCAACTCGGTAGAGACGATTCTTTTGGACCTGTCCCGAGAAACATGGAAAACACCCGTCACTATACATTCCGAGCCTGATTTCATCCCGGAAAGAGTGGAGGCAACCGCCCAAGTAACCGCTCGTACACGAAAGCAGTACATGGGATCTCTGCGCGAATTCATTGATGTAACCATGCAGATTGATGATAAAAGACTTACTAAACCTTGGGTGATCAAACACCGCTTTGTATCGGGCATAGGCATGCTTCGAGGCGAGTCTGAGCAGCTTGTAGAAATCAGAGAACTAGACCCCGAAGAACTGTCCGAGATTGAAAAGCAAATTGCACAAACAGAAACCGCTCAACACTCCCCATAAACACCGCCCGCATCCCACCCCCCACGGCTTTCGAGAGTGGTGTAGCTGCTAGGCGAAAGACAATAATAAAACCTCGGCGTAGTCTTCCTACGTCGAGGTTTTATTATTGTCTTTCGACGACGCAGATGCGCCGCTATCGGAAGCCGTCATACAACGGAATGCGCCTATCCCGGCGGGAGGGGCATCCCGCCGGGAGTGTGGCTTAGCTGTGGGTCCTCTGGAGATTAGGAGTCGAGCGCCTTTTTGATGGCGTCGAGCAATTCCTGAGGATTGAAGGGCTTTTTGAAGGACGCGACTGCGTTCTTGATGGCCAAGTGAATGCCGGAAAGGCCACTGACCACGATGACAGGGATGTCCTTGTTTTCTGGGTCCTGAACCATCTTGCGGTAGAATCTCGGGCCCCATTCGTTGGGCATTTCAAGATCCAGCGTAATCAGGTCAGGCTTTTCGTCTTTCAGCAGGGAAAGTGCCTCTTCGACATTGGATGCCGTACAGGTCGCGAATCCGTCGTCTTCGAGGATGTCGACGAGGTATTTCACGATATACGGATCGTCGTCGATGATGAGTATCTTACGAGACATACTTTAGACCCCCTTATCTATCTTGTTTTGTACCATTGGGGATTACTCCCCTATGGAGTGCCCTCATAATTGGGGCTTACACTACCATGATTACTCATGGATTCATACTTTCACATTTATCGTGTCAGCAGCGCATGATCTATGACCGCTTTGATGTCGTCCGGCTTGGGCGGCTTCTGGACGTAGGCATACGGATCAGGATAATTCGCCTTACCTACTCCCATGATCTTCAGGGCGTGCTTGAAGGTGGCTGCTCCCACTGCGGAGAGCATGATCACCGGAACGTTTTTCAGCTCCTCATCATCCTGCAAGCCCTGATACATGACCAGACCTCCCTCTCCCGGCATCATCACATCAAGGATGATCAAATCCGGCTTCAGTTCCCGAGCTCTGGAGAGTCCCTCCTGAGCGTTGCGGGCCAAGTGCGGCTCGTAACCGCTGGTTTCAAGCAGCGTCTTGAGAAAGAGGCGGATGTTCATTTCGTCATCCACTACCAGGACTTTTGCTTGCTCTGACATGAGGCTATTCCGCCTATTCTAGTTATCGATCCAGTCGGGGTGATTCACACTCGCCACAGGGCAGGCGGACCGCAGAACAACTTCTTCCAGAGTGGTGCCGATTTCGGCATCTTCCGGCGGAATGTCCTTGGAGTGGTGCGCCATGACAATAAGATCGCCTTCCTTTTCGCGGGCGTACTTGAGGATCTCCACGTGAGGAGCGCCTTCGCGTACGTCTACTTCGACCATCTTGAAGTCACCGAGCTGCGAGAGATACTTCTCCTCGATCTTCTTCTTTGCATTGGCAATCTCTTCCTCAATTTGTCCTTGAGTAGGCTTGCCACCGAGTTCACCGGAAGTCAGATTCACTGCATGGAAAATATGCAGCGGACATCCGATGTCCTTTGCCGCCTTCATAGCGAAGGTAAAGGCATGGTCCGCGGCCTTGGAGAAGTCCGTACAGAACACGATGGAGGAAAAGAGATTCCAGCATGTGTTACAGGGACGGTTAACAATCAGTACCGGGCAACGTGCCTTCTTGGACACGGTCAGCATGGTGTTACCCATGATGTTCCGGTAGCGACCGCCACCCTCTTCAGGCCGAGTGTTGGCACCCATGACGATGAGATCTGTGGTTTCCTTGCGAGCAAGGCGCAGAATCTCGGTAGCTGGGACACCGACGGTAGTCAGGATCCGAGTCTTATCGCCGTAAAGCTTCAACTGGTTATCATATGTATTGCTCAACTCTTCCTTGACCCAGGATTCATAGTCTTCACCAAGGTTTTCCTTGTCGCCGGTACGGACATCCGTCACCTCGACACTGAAACCTCTGGAAGGAACGCCCAGGACGTGAAAGAGCATCAGTTCGGAATCGTTGCGCTCGGCGAGGTCAAAAGCGATCTTAGCCGGGCTATCACAAACAGGAGAACCACTAGTAGCAAACATAATCTTGTCAAACATAATCCTACCCCTTTATGCTGCAATGTTCGGGGAACCGCTGGAAACCAAATTCCCAGGCCACTCCCTCGATGAATTCAAACAAAGTGTAATCTGTTTCAAATTCCATAACATTCACTTGGTCGCCGAAGACCGTGTGCCTCAGCATTCCAAGCTGAACAGGGACATCCAGTAAAGAACCCATCTGGAAGAGCCGAAGCTCCTGTTCCTGCTCGTTATACAAGCCTTTGAGAGTGCAGAGGATATTGAACCGAGGCTCACCGGGAAATCCGATCATCTCCACATGCTTCACCAGCTCCATATGCGTGAGTCCATCGGACGCGCACCCGGATTCCGGACAGCCCCCGCACTCCTCAAGGAGGGGCGCGATAAATGGGCTGATGGACTGGAAGGTGGGGTAACGCTGCATCAGTTCGAGGAACGAACGAAGCGTGTAGCCACTTTCCAGAGAGATCTTGCAGGCCAGGGCGGACAGAGGATCCGCAACCTCGGAACCCTGGTCTGAAAGAATCAAGCCGTTTCGTGCAAGCAGTGTGGTATTCATGATTTCCCTCTCTACACCGTTAAGGCACTACTTCTTGTGACACTCACCGCAAGCCACGGGTCCCTTGAGGGAGTCTTCGTGACAGGTGACACACTGGCGATGGTAAGCACGCATAAGCGGTGTTCCACCATCAGTACGTTCTACGGCGTGGCAGGACTCACAGGTCTCGCCGTCGCTGGAGTTTTCCATGTCGCGCTTGCCATCATCAGTCTTGCTGTGGTGACAGACGACACAATCTTCGAGCTCAGCTTTTTCATTATGAGCATCGTGATCGAATGCGACCTGCGGTCGCTCCAATTTGCTGAAAGCGTCAACCGGAACCTGTTTCATGTCTTCCTGAGAGAAAGCGATAGGAGCCATGAAGGCGATGGTCAAAACAACAGCGGCCATGGGGATAAGGAGTTTTTTCATAGTATTTCTCATGATATTCTCCTTAGAGTTCCGGCTTTTCCATCAGCTCATACATGATGTCGCCGATGAATTTTCCGTGCATACCAAGGTCGTAATGACCGATGATATCTTCCAAACCACCGTGGCAGTTGTGACAGGGGATAACGATGTCTTTGACACCGGTAGCCGCCATCTGCTCAGCCTTGATGCGGTTGCCTTCCATGCGTACGCCCTTGAATGGCGGTCCGCAGTTGATGACGCCACCACCGGCGCAGCAACAGTAGTTGTGCTCGCGGTTGGGAGTCATTTCGATCACTTCTTCACAGAGGAAGTTCACGACGTCGCGCAGCTTATCCATCAGGCCCTTGCCTCGGATGATGTTGCACGGGTCCTGAATGGTGACCGGGCGCTCGAACTTATGTGTGATCTTGATCTTACCCTGCTGGATAAGCTCCCAATAGAACTCGACAGCGTGGATGACCGGGATCGGCATCTTTTGATGACCAAGCCAGCGGTTACCCATATCGTAAACTGAGCGGAAAGCGTGACCACATTCGCCCATGACGATACGCTTGACGCGCAACTTCTGAGCAGATTCGTAGTGAGCGCGCTTGAGGCGGCCCATGTTCTCGAAGTCACCGATAAACATACACATGTCGGAGTTATCCCAACCGGGAGTGGACGGCATGGTGTAGTCTACGTTGGCCATATCCATGATGGCGGCTGCCTGATAGATAAGCTGAGTACGGAACTTGGGTTCCGGTGCGATGACCGAGTAGTAGACGTCGGCGCCTTCTTTATCGAGCGGGATACGCAGGCCGGGGAATTCGTCTCGGGCTTCGTCTTCCTGCCACTGCAGGGAGTCGACCCATTCGTCATCCTTGACCCACATCTGGTTCATTGTAGATGCGTGAGAGTGAGCGGTGTCGCGAATGTACTGCGGGACAACGTCCAGCAGGTAACAAATGCGGCGAACCATGGACATGATGTAGCCGGTGTCGATGCCAACCGGACAGTAATGTGCGCAGCGTTTGCACAGATTACATTCGGTAAAAGCCATCTGGGCCATCTGATAGATGCGTTCAGGAGCAACTTTGCCCTTCTTCTCCATCAGTTCGTACATGGTCTCGGTGGCCTTGTTGACCGGAGAGTAGCTCGGGTCATTATCATGGGACATATAGTAGTGACACGCCTGTGAACACAGACCGCACCTCATGCATGTCTCTTGATATGCCTTGAGCTTGGCCCCGGTTTCGCCCTTGAGCATCCGGGTAACCACTTCCTGAATCTTTTCAGTAGTCAGGCTGGCAACCCCGTTCTCAAGTCCGGGATCTGATATGATTCTGTCAGCTATGTGACTCATTATTGATACCTCGCGTTAAGCTTGATGGTTGTGGCCTACCAGTCCTTGGAATTGCGGACTGCGCCAAATTCCGAACCCATGTACGCTCTGGTGAACAGAACGAACAGAGCATGGCTCAGGCGGGTGAACGGAATCAATGCGAGCAGAGCTTCGCCTGCCAGCATGTGCAATGTCGTCATCATCAGCACGGGACCTACCTGATGGTAAGCCAGTACGCCGGTGAGGAACGGCAGGGCCACGATGATCAGTGCGAACCAATCCTTGGGACGGGTGACACCCTTGACGTGGGGCAGAGCTACACGGCGATATGCGAAGACCGCACAGCCAGCCAGGACCACGAAGCTGATGATGTCGCCAGCCTGAGTGGGAAGGCTCGGGATAGAGATGCCGAACGCGGTATCCCAGAGAACCACGTGAGCGCCCAGGAAGACGGCAACCAGCAGGAAGCCGATATGGAACGCAAAGGTGGTAACGGTCATGAGCGGATCAGATTTCCAACCCAAGGCGTTGAACGGAATCATCCAGTTAAGGATGGAACGAAGGCCGTAAGGCAGGCTCATGTAAGCAATAGAGGAGCCATCCTTGGCCTTTGCCAGATTATACATGGAGATAAAGCGGTATAAAGAACCGACGAGGAAAATTCCCCATGCAATCCAGGCCAATGGGCCGCTGACGAAGTTGTATATTTCGATCATAGCGCCCTCCGCCTAGAACTTGTCCACATCCGCGATGATGCGGACGTAGCTGTTGTTTTCGATGGCACGGATCAGAACCTTGGTGCCGTCTTCGTTGAAGACAGGTGGCCAGCAGCGATCGAAATCACGGCTGAAGGACTTACCGTTAACCAGGACCATGAATCTGCCGCCCTTCTCAACCATGGTGGCAACGTTCTTGCTGTCTGCAGAGAATACGGCCGGCCATGCCATATCGTAGGTGCCGGACCATGCGGTACCGTTCACTACGATCTGGAAGTTGGCGTTATCCTCGTTAGCAAGCGCTACTGCGCGCTGACCGTCGGGGCTGACTACGAGGTCTCTGACTACGGGCCATGTCTCGCTCCAAGGAGCGTTGTTGCAGGCAACTGTGAACTGGCCGTAGCTTGTGGCAACGACAGCCCAGAGGCGTTCGCCATCTGCGGAGTACTGCAATTCGAGACACTGGAGGTAACGGGCAGGCCAGAGCAGGCCGCCGTCCTTGGCTACACCCCATTTGCCTGCCACGCGGACAGGAGCAACCACGAACTGGCTACTAGGATGGAAAATGGGTTCCCAGACCTGATTGAACTTTTCAGTCCAGGGCTGGTTATCCACAGCGATGGTATAATCGTAAACGGAAGTACGAACCTGAGCAGCCACTTTCAGCCCCGTGGCGTCAAAGGTCGGGGTCCAGACGTTGAGATACTTGGATTCCCAAGGCTTGCCATCTACTACTACAGAGTAGATACCCTTTTTGAATCCTTCGATATCCGCCTGAGCCAGAGACTCGACCTGCGCCACACCTGCTGCGTGAGCACCATCTGACGTAATCGTGTACTGGTTGACGTTTTCGAACACGGTTTCCCAAGGCTGACCGTTGATAGCAACGGCGTAGCGCTCGGCGCCTTTGTGCATGGTGGCAATGGTGGAGCCATCTTCACTAAACTTCGTCTCCCAGACGTAGTCAGTGGTTTCGCCCATCATTTCGCCATCCACGACCATGGCCCATTCCATGTCCTGCTGACACAATGCGGTCAATCTGCCATCCGGGGAAAAGCGCGGAAACCAGATTTTCTCGAATGTGTTCTCCCAAATCGCATCGTTGGTCCGAATGGAGAATTCGCCCTCGTCCACCTGAACGATTGCAACCAGAGTCTCACCATCAGGCGAAACATATGGCTCTTCCTGCCATCCATGTCCTTCGAGTGGGGAAAGGTCTTTGACAACGACTTTCTCGCCGCTCTCCCAATCCCATGAGGCTATTCGTCCCATAGCACCCCCTTGTGTTGTTATACCGCGAAGTTGCGGCCAAGTGTCCCGCCCCTCAGCGGAACGTTCTTACTTCAACAATGGGGGTCGATTTCGTCTGAATTATGTTTGGGAGCGTCCAGGCATGATCATCGTAGCCATCCGGTCTTCAAGGTATGCTTCGAGTACGTCCTCGATAGGCCCTTTGACCCAAGGAATGATCTGTATACCCATGGCTTCAAACCCGTCTTTAACGGCCTTGCCCAGGCCGCCACAGATGACGATTTCGACACCCATGGACTTGAGGTGCGCGGGGAGGGTACAAGCTCCGGCGGTAGGCATTGCCATCATTCCGCCTTGAACTACGTTTTTCCCTTCCAGCGTGTACAACCTCAATTCCGTTGCTGTTTCCAGCAGGGTCGCCACCCGGTTTTGATAGCCAGCAATACAGATATCCATTGATCCTGCGATGTGTTTAAGGCTTCCTCAACATGGGCAGCGATACTTCCCTATAGGCAAGTGCTGTGCCATGTCGATTTATCCTTTTAATTCAATAAATTACTAAAAATCGCCATTTCTAAATTCAAGAAAATTGACTTATTTTGCTGCACTTTATTCAGAGTGCCGCACTATTTTGCCGCAGTACGATTCAAGATCCTTCTGATGGTGTCTCTTGAAATACCCAATTCACGGGCCGCAGCACTCTTGTTACCGTTATGTTTTTCCAGCGCCTGAAGCACAGCATGGTGCTTATGCCCAGCCATGCCGGACGCACTGGACGGAATACGCGGGTCGCATTCATTATTCGGAGCCTCTTTCACAGTAGGCTTCAAATGCTCAGGTAGATGCTCCAACTCGATCATCTCGCCAGCGCAAAGAATGAAGGCATACTCGATAATGTTTTCCAACTCGCGCACGTTGCCAGGAAAATCATAATGAAACAAAATCTGATGCACGCGTTCCGAAACCGCGCTAATGGATTTACCCTTAAGCATGTTCTGCTGACGCATGAAATGATTAATTAAAAGGGCCACATCCTCAGTCCGTTCTCGTAGAGGAGGTATATCCATACGTACAACATTCAACCTGAAAAAGAGGTCCTGCCTGAACTCGCCCTTTTCCACCATCTCTTCCAAATTCCGGTTGGTAGCTGCCACAAAACGAACGTCTGCCGGGATCGGTTTCACGCCGCCGAGCGGTTCGTACACCTTCTCCTGCAACACGCGGAGCAGCTTCACCTGAAGCGGTAGTGGCATATCACCGATTTCATCAAGGAAAAGCGTACCGCCCTGTGCCAATTCAAGACGCCCGGGCTTATCCTTACGAGCATCGGTAAAGGCTCCCGCCTTATATCCAAACAACTCTGACTCAAGGAGATTTCCGGGAAGAGCGCCACAGTTGACCGCAATAAACGGCTCATCTTTGCGCAAAGAAAGATTGTGGAGTGCGCGAGCAAACAACTCCTTACCTGTACCAGACTCTCCCAGCAGCAACACTGTTGAAGTAGACTGCGCGATAGGCGGCAAAATTTGGAGCGTGCGGATCATGTGCGGATTGTTGGTGCGGATATCCTCCACCGTAAACCGCTCTTCCACCTTCTGCATAAGCTGGTGTAATGAGCTGAGATCGCGGAAGCTTTCCACTCCACCAACAACATTCCCCTCGGTATCCTTCAAAGGCGAGGAGCTAATCCCAATGGGGACTTTCTCACCGTCGGAACCAAGCACAAAAGCGGATTTATTGAGAACGTCCTTCCCTTCTTCCAGACAAGGACGCATGGGACAGGCGCCATCGCAAGCGCTCGAAGCAAACACTTCCCAGCACTTCTGACCTATCACTTCCGAGGCTGGCACGCCAATAATATTGGATGCGGCTTTATTGAAGAAAGTGATGTTCCAATCCAGATCGACCGTAAAAATCCCCTCGGCCACGGAATCCATGACTGACTCGAGAGAAATATTTTCAGGTAATCCAGTTGGTTTCAAAAGATTCTGCCCTTTTTATGAAATTATTTTCAGCACCGTGTTCTGCGATGTTGTCCTCTTATATCAAAGTGCAGCAAAATACGCCAGTTGATCATGGCGATAATTACGCACTCACTATTGAACTAGTTAAAACAAATAGGACTATTTACTAAATTCACCACTATCCATTAACCATCTTTCTTTCGGTCTTCCTTGCACGCAAGGACTCCCAATGCTAAACATCATGTATACCAGTGTATTGAGTTGATAGGGAACCGGAGAAAGCATGGGACTGTTTGACTGGCTACCATTTGGTAGAAAACCTGAGAAGACACCAGAGGAACTGGAAGAGATCCGGCGAACCTTTGCGGCTCGGTACGATCATTTCCGGTTACTCATTCAGGCAAACTCCCGGGCACACGAACTCATGGCCGAACTAGAGGAAGCCCTGCGTGGTTTTCAGCCATACGGCATGCACTACGTCCGCACTCTTTGCACCCGGCTCTCCACCTCCATATTCCAAATGGTCCGCCACCTGAATGAGCTGAATCCCGGCTCATACGAACGCTTGCTTACAGTTTTCGATGAAATTCAAGAACAGATTTTGCCACACATTGAGCCTAAAGAGCATGATGTACGTGAGCAAGCATTGACCCTCAACCTAGAGGATATTCGCAAGGAACACGCCGACACCTGCGGCCCAAAGATGGCTATGTTGGGCGAAGCAAGCAGCCAGCTCAATCTCACTATCCCTGCCGGATTTGTCATCACCACGGCCGCCTACCGAACCGTCATGCGCAAAGGAGGATTATCCAAGGAAATCGACAGGATCATTCAAAAGGCAGATTCAAATAACCAAGCAAGCATGGCGCTCATCTCGTCCAAGGTTATGCAGACAATCGTGGACTCTTCTCTGCCCGAAGAATTGGAAGCCACCATTCTGAACGCATACGACCAATTGTGCGAAGCAGCAGGCAAAGCAATTAACCTTGCCGTACGTTCCAGCGCACTCGGCGAAGACCTCGCAGGCTCCACATTCGCCGGACAATATAGAACAGTTCTGAACGTAGACCGCAGTTCGCTAATCGACGCATATAAAGAAGTAATGGCGTCGAAATATTCGGTACAGGCCATGGCCTACCGAATGAGTCGCGGCATCAAGGCAGAAGACGTTGCCATGAGCGTCGGCTGTATGCGCATGGTGGATGCCAAATCAAGCGGCGTGGCTTACTCCCGCAACCCGGTTAATATCCGTGACGAGAACATCTCTTTGCATTCTGTATGGGGACTTCCTCGTACTGTAGTGGATGGGACGACAGAGACCGATGAATTTCTGGTGAGCCGCACTAAACCAATGACGGTCATAGAACGGCACATCGTTGAGAAAACAGAGAAATATGTATGCGCACGAGAAGAAGGCGTTTGCCGCATGGATGTGGTTGAAGAAGACCAATCCGAGCCTTCACTAAGTGACGAACAAGCACTTACCATAGCTCACGAAGCCGTGCGTCTTGAAGAGTACTTCGGCGGACCGCAGGACATAGAATGGGCACTCACCAGTGACGGAGCATTCAACTTACTCCAATGCCGCCCACTCATGTTGGTAGAAACCGATGGTGATATTCCGCAACCAGAATCCCTGCCCACGCCGAAGGTCACAGGGGGGCGTACGGCCAGCCCCGGCGTAGGCGTAGGCCCAATCTATTTAGTACGCAAAGACGCTGACACTCTGACATTTCCCAATGGCGGCGTCATGGTCCTCAAACAAGCACTGCCAAGTCGTGCCGCCCTGCTTGATCGATGCAGCGCCGTGATCACAGAGCAAGGTGGTGTAGCTGGTCATCTCGCAAACGTGGCCCGCGAATTTGGTGTAGCCGCACTCTTTGGCGTAAAGAACGCCCTCGACATCTTTTCCACCGGACAGATTGTCACTGTGGATGCAGACGGACACGCTGTCTACGATGGCCCGGTCGAGCAACTCCTCGTAGCAAAGCCGGAACAGAGGATCATGCGAGGCAGTCAAGTTCAAGCCGCACTGCGTAAGGCTGCACGACACATTGTACGCCTCAATCTAACTGCCCCTGACGCTCCGAATTTCAGACCCCGCGAATGCAAAACACTCCACGACATCATGCGCTTCTGCCACGAAATGTCTGTACGTGAGATGTTCCAGTTCGGCACCGATGACGACTACATTCAGGCAGCTTCAAGACAACTTATCTGTGACGTACCCAAGCAATTCTGGGTGCTCAATCTGGATGACGGAATCCTGCCCGAAGGCAAGCTGCGTGATGACCAGTGCGTCTTACTGGAACATGTTGACTCATTCCCCATGCAGATGCTGTGGGAAGGAATGCAGGCTGTTCCATGGGAAGGCCCGCCACCAGTGCATACAGGTGGGCTGATGTCCGTCATGTTTGAGGCCACAGTGAACCCAAACCTCAACCCGGCAGGACAATCACAATATTCGCAAAAAAATTACTTCATGATCTCCAAAACCTATTGCAGCTTGCAATCCCGTTTCGGATTTCACTTCTGCGGGTGCGAGTCGCTGGTGAGCGATCGGACCAGTGAAAACTATGCGAGTTTCCAATTCAAAGGCGGCGCAGCCAACCTTGAACGACGCATCCTGCGCGCCCAATTCGTGGGTGATATATTGGAGAATCTGGACTTCCGAGTCCGTGTTCGCGAAGACAACATGACAGCCCGCGTCGAAGGATTAAGTCGAGAAGCCATGGCCCGGCGACTCAAGATTCTTGGTTACCTCATTACCCATACCCGGCAATTGGATATGGTGATGACCAACCCCGCTGAGATCGAAAAGAGACGCCAACGGTTTATGGAAGACTTCAAGCTATTCGAATAAAATTCGCCTCGCGACAAACAGAAATATCCCATTTATTCTGGCAACTTCTATCTCATTTTTACACATCTCAAAATCAGCCTCTTTCCATTGCCATGGAAAAATGGGACAATCCCACACGTATGCAGAAATTGAAATACATAATCACTATATTGCTTCTGGTCAGCCTTCTCCCCATCAATGCGTGGGCAGAAAAGCCTAAACGCAATGTGCTGTACCTGAACTCCTACCACAACGGCTACCAGTGGTCAGACACCATCCTCAATGGCGTCCGTTCAGTGCTGGACGAAAGCCCGTATAAGATCGATCTCCAAATCGAATACATGGATGCCAAGCGGTACAACTACGATTACGTAACTGGTATGTTACTGCGGCTCTACAAGGAAAAATTCACCGAAGGTCAATTCGATGTCGTCATGGTCTCGGACAACGATGCCTTCACCTTTGCCCGACAGTATCGAGATGAACTCTTCCCCAACGTGCCTATTGTTTTTTGTGGAGTAAATGACCTCAAGGACAACTGGCTGGAGCAGGGCAACATCACCGGTGTTGTAGAGAATTTCGATTTATTACTCACCCTCGACGTCGCTCTCAAGATCCACCCAACCAAACGGCGTATGATCGTTGTGGGCGATGGCTCTACGGCAGGATTGGCAATTCGACGGCAGATTGAAACAGCTGTCCCACTCTTCGGCGACCAACTGGAGGTCGAATACTGGATAGACCTGCCACTGAAAACAATTCAGGAACGAGTGGAAGCTCTCCCCAAGGACTCATTCCTCTTCTTCATCCCCTACTACCAAACTGTGGGGAGCCGTTTCTTTACGGCCGAAGAAGTCATGCAGTCCATTTACTACTATTCCAGGGCACCGATCTACACAGCATGGGAATTTCTGCTCGGCTACGGAGCAGTAGGTGGACGCCTGCTCTCCGGTTACCAACATGGGCAAACCGCCGCCTCTATGGCGCTCAAGATTCTGGGTGGGGAATCAGCCGATGCGATCCCCATCTACACAACGCCTACCGGAGAATATGCTTTCGACTTCAACGCCATGCAGCGTCTCGATATCCCGGAAGATCGACTGCCAGAGGGAAGCCGGGTCATCAACGCCCCGAATCCGTTCTACGAGCTTTCAAAAGAACTATTTTGGACCATCATCATCAGCTTGATCTTGCTGTTCATCATCATGATATTCCTTATTTTCACCATGATGGAACGCCGTCGAGTGGAACGAAAGATTGTTGACCAGCTCGCTTTTCAGCAGACACTCATGGACACCGTTCCCCAGCTCGTGTCGTGGAAGGACATTGACGGTAAATACCTTGGAACCAACTGCGCTTTTGCGGACTTCTTCGGCTTCAAAGACGGCGACGACGTGGTCAACAAAGCGGCAAGCGGAGTCATCCGAGATCAGGAACACGTGCAATGGGCCAAGAAAGCAGATGCCGCTGTAATCAATGAGAACATGAAGTTCAGCAAGGTGCGCCGAAAGTTAACCGATGGTAAAGGCAATCAAGCTTGGCTGCTCATTAATAAAGCCCCTATTAAAGACCAGAGTGGGCAGGTCGTCGGTATCTTGAGTACCGCGGAAAACGTCACCAAAGAACGCAACCTTGAAAAACAGTTGCTCCAGTCCCAGAAGATGGAAGCCATCGGCACACTTGCAGGTGGAATTGCACATGATTTCAACAACATCCTCACCTCTATCATCAACTCTACAGAACTGGCAGTGGGCGATGTGGACGAAGACTCCGTCACAGAAAAAGACTTGAAACGTGTACTGAAAGCTGCCCGTCGAGGTGGCCGTGTAGTCAAGCAAATCCTTGCCTTCAGCCGTCCTTCCACCGAAGGATTCCGCCCCACGGATGTCGGCGCGGTCGTGGTGGAAACACTCGGCCTCATGGAAGCATCTATGCCCGGCAACATCGAAGTTAGATCAGACATTGAGCCGGACCTGCCGCACGTCCATGCCGACCCGACCCAGATTCACCAGATCGCCATGAACCTTTGCACCAATGCTTTTCACGCCTTGCGCGAAAGCGGCGGTGGCACCATTGCAGCACAGGTAGAACGAGCTATCCTCGAAGATGAAGACGCCGACCTGCTCGGCATCGAACCGGGCAACTATGTACGCATGACTTTCCGCGACGACGGCCCAGGAATCCCGGCAGAAATTGTAGACAAAATTTTCGACCCCTTCTTCTCTACCAAAGACAAGACCGAGGGAACCGGGCTTGGACTGGCCGTTGTTCACGGTATCGTCCGAAGCCACAAAGGTGGCCTCACGGTTCAGCCCCGCACAGGTGGCGGCACCGAATTTGAAATCTACATGCCCATAGTCGATGGCGAGCAATATGCCATCAGCGATGCCAGCGGCAAGGCGCATCTGGCCGGAGCAAACATCCTCTTTGTAGAGGACGACGAAGACCAGATTCATACAACCCCACGCCTGTTAGAGACCATGGGCTTTTCCGTCACGGCCATCCGCCACCCGGAAGAAGCCGCTATTCGTATACGGGGTATGGCTCACCGCTTCGATCTGGTCATCACCGACTACGACATGCCCGGACTCAGCGGAACGCAGCTTGCCGAGCAGGTTCTGGAAGCCGATCCGCAACTGCCCGTAATTCTGGTTTCTGGCCGAGAAGACGCTGCCATGGCAGCCGCCCACTTGCCCAACGTGCGCAAGGTGATTATTAAACCATATGACAAGAACGACCTGTCTGCCGCCATCGGCAACGTGTTGTCGGACGACGTATAAAAAAGGATAAGCATGGCTCGTATACTCATCATCGATGACGATTTCGAAATCTGCGAAACCATGGAAAGCCTCATCAGCAGGCTCTCCCATGACTCTGATGCTGCGCACACCATTGACGAAGGGCTTCGCTATGTGAAGGAGCAAAGCTATGACGTGGTATTCCTCGATGTACGTCTACCCGATGGCAACGGGCTGGACATCCTGCCCCAGCTCATGGAGCTGACACCGCCACCTGAAGTCATCATCCTCACTGGTAAGGGTGATCCGGACGGTGCAGAACTCGCCATCAAAGGTGGTGTTTGGGATTACCTACTCAAGCCATCCAGCGTTCGTGAAATATCCCTCTCTCTGGGCCGCGCCCTCAAATATCACGAAGAGAAAGTCGGCAATATTTCGCCGGAACTCGACCTCTCCAGCGTGGTCGGTTCCAGCCCCGGTATCAAGGCGAGCTTTGACAGGTTGTCGCAGGCAGCCCGCTCAGACACCAATGTTCTCGTCACGGGCGAAACCGGAACAGGTAAGGAGCTTTTCGCCTCTACCATCCACACCAACTCCAAGCGCAGCAGTGGTGAATTCGTGGTCGTTGACTGTGCAGGAATCACGGAATCGCTCATCGAGTCGACCCTTTACGGCCACCGCAAAGGTGCGTTCACCGGAGCGCAGACCGATCGAACTGGCTTAGTGAAACTAGCGGATGGCGGCACCCTGTTCCTTGATGAAATCGGCGAGATGCCGCTCTCCATGCAGAAGGCGTTTCTGCGCGTATTACAAGAACGCACCTTCCGTCCTGTGGGCGACACCAAAGAGCAGACCAGTAATTTCCGGCTCATCGCAGCCACCAATCGCGATCTCGACGAGATGGTCGAGCAAGGCACTTTCCGCTCGGACCTGCTCTTCCGTATCAAGACCATGCGTATCCATCTGCCGCCCCTCAAGCAGCGGGCGGACGACATCCGCGCCCTGACCGAGTTCAAGGTCAAGCAACTGTGCAATCAGTACGGCATGCCGACCAAGCTCTATGGTTCAGATTTCCATCCCGCTCTGGAAAACTACGATTGGCCGGGTAACGTACGCGAACTGTTCAACATCATGGAACGCGCTGTCGTGGCTGCCGGTGACGAGAAAACTCTCTACGCCATGCATCTACCCCGCTCCCTGCGTATTCAGGTCGCCAAGGCACAGATCGAGAAGATGACCGGAGCCGAAGTGGATGCCGGACCATCTGCCGAATCCAATGTCGAGCCAGTCCGCAAGATCGGACAGGATATTTTCGAAGACATCTTTGATCAGGAACTGCCCACCCTACGCGACTTCAAGGGCATGGCCGAGAAGGTCTATCTCGGAGAGCTGATCCGCCAGTGTAACAAGGAACTGCCGGAAATCCTCAAGGTGTCCAAGCTTTCCCGCTCCCATTTCTACAGCCTGCTCAAGAAGTACGGCCTCTCACTCTAAGGAAATCTCATGCCCGAATTCCAATCCTACTGCGAGGCCTGTTGGGGCCGCGAAAATGACGACGTGGATCGCGTCTATCATGACACGCAATATGGTTTCCCCATCGACGACGACAACGAGTTGTTTGGCCGTCTCATACTGGAAATCAATCAGGCTGGCCTGAGCTGGCGGACCATCCTCAACAAGCAAGACAACTTCCGCAAAGCGTACGATCAATTCGATATCGCAACCATCGCAGCGTACGATGAATCGGACCGCGAGCGCCTACTCAGCGATGCCGGAATCATCCGCAACAAGCTCAAAGTCAATGCAGCCATCCACAATGCCAACGCCATTCTCGGCCTGAACAAGGAATACGGTTCATTCAAAGGCTGGCTGGATGCGCACCACCCTCTCACAAAAGAGGAATGGCTCAAGCTGTTCAAGAAGCATTTCAAGTTCGTTGGCGGCGAGATCGTCGGCGAGTTCCTAATGAGTTCCGGCTATCTGCCGGGAGCGCATATCGAGAAGTGTTCGGTCTATGATGAAATCATGGAGATCGGCCCAGCATGGGCCACTGCACTGAAAAAGTAGTAACCCCACCCCAACAAAAAAAGCCCTGCCAGATAATCTGACAGGGCTTTTTGCTATTCGCTTTCTACTCTTCGCCCAGTCGAGCGTTGTAGACAAAATTCTGTGAAGCCGCGAATTCCTTATAGGCAGCAAGCGCTTCTTCGCGCAGGACGTCTTCGGTCAGAGCGATACCGCGTCGTTTCAACTCCTCACGCCAGTCTTCAGCCACAGGACCTTCATCAAAGCCAGTGATCTGCTCCAGTTCCGGGCCGTCACCAGCAATGGTGAGACTTCGAACACCAGACCAAAGGACCGCGCCTAAGCACATGGCACACGGACGCCAATTCACCACAAGCTCGTGGGCAGGAAGCCCTTCGGCTCCAAGGTCATACACTCCCAGCATTTTCTGAGCCATGGACAAGGCCATAACTTCTGCATGGGCAGAGGAGCATCCGTATTCCATGACACGATTCACACCGATAACAACGAGTTTACCGCTGTCGCGCTCGAACACCCCGGCAGCAAAAGGTCCGCCGGTTTTGTTCTGAAAATTCATTCGTGAGAACTCGATGACTGCGGCCATGCGTTCGTTTGCCGAAGGCATGTGGGTAGGCAGGTCGTTGAGTGCGGGGACTGCCCATTCGGGCATGGCGAGAGAGATGGATAGATCGGATTGGGTGAAGGAATTTTGCATGTGAATGGGGGTACGCTTGATTTGTTTTGAAGGCAAGTTTGGAAGACGAGGAAAGAAAGAAGGAAGAGATGAGGAAGCCGCCGATGGCGGCGATGAAGAATGGACAAAGCGTTTCGCACCCGTTCGGGCACGAGTTACTTTTGGGCCGGAGCGTCCAAAAGTAACCAAAAGACGCTCTTTTTACGCTCGTCTGGCCGCCTCCCATACGGCCAAGAATCTGATCCAACCGGGTCGGCTTCATCTGGCGGAGTGTGGAAGGCTGTGCGTTTTTGGGGAGAGAGTAGTCCGGCCAACTACTGCGGGGTTTCGGAAAGAGAGTCGCCTCCGCCGTTTGGTCAGCTTCTAAGCCTTAATGGGCTTTATGGCTAAATTTATTAATAGAGAAAAGCACCCTCCACCAAAGTTATTATTTGCTGCGGGAACATCGAAACCGATTTGAAAAAGTTGTTTGAACAGCCTTATCAGCTCGCAACTCCAAATCGGCTAAATACGTTTCAACATCAGAATTTGGAAGGCAGTCAAAATAATCAAAACAATAATAATACTTACCCGAAAAGCGCTTCTTCTTTCGCTCTCTCTTCCAATTAACCACAGCCTCTACGCTATCCTGCATAACTGTTTCATAATATTTTATTGTTGCACGAGCCGTTTTGCTATCAAAATGATATTCTTTACCTGCATAATAATCACTATAAGTCTCCCCCTTAACCTTTCTAGATTTCTTAATAATCTTAAATTCATCAACAAATAAAACTGGCCTCTCCGTCGATGTAATAGTTATAAAAGTAGTATACCCGTCCCCGCCAATCCATGCAGACCCTCCTAAGATTGTTTTATAGTCATATTCTTTCGGTGTAACAGAAGGATAAGCCCACCTTGTGGAGCCACCAATATGCCGAAACTCAAACGACAATAAACGCTTAACAAGCCCCTTGTCATCAACGTCTGCATAAAGATACATTATACTCGACCCATGTATTATTGACCAACCATCGGGGCGAGTATTGATAGAACCAATAAAATCAAAACCAGGTTCAATTTTGACCTCCAACTGAGGCAATTTGGAAGACAAAAACATGTCTTCTCTTGCTGTCTTATTACCACTAAGCGACACGCAACCACCTAGTAATAGGATAAGAAAAGATAAAATTAAACGCGACACAATCCCCTCACTTCTATAGCTTCAAAAAAAGAATAAACTCTCCTATCTCGAAATATTACATATGACAAGATTCCCAATATACCAAACCATATACCCCCCAGCCTCTTGCACTTCAAGCGGCTTAGAAGCTGACCAAGGCGTCAGGCAGCGACCAATTCGAACTACGGCGTAGCGCAGCGAAGCATCGTAGTTCGAAAGCTGCAGCTTGGATCAGATTCTTGCCGACGAAGTGCGTAGGCGGTCAAGCTAGCACCAAGGCCCTTTTCTTTCGTCTATTACTTTTGGGCCAGCAAAAGAAATGGACCGCCCCGCCCGCGCAGGGCGGCCAACGGCAGTTTCACCATTCTTCATAAAGGGCACAGCCCGCTTCCTTCTCTCCCTCTTCTTTATCTTCCCTCCCCATCCTCAATAATCCCCTCAATCTTCAACAACCCGTAACCCAACCGCCACCCACCTCTTCCTCCCCTCACGTATAAACCTCCTCACTCAACAACCATCACAGTGAGGAGGAACTCCCCATGACCAACATGCAACGACGTGAAATTCGAAACCATCTTGTACAGGGTTTGAATAATCTGGACGGCCAGAATCTCGATGCCAATCTTGTGGTTGAAAGCTGTCCTGACGAAAATGACTACGCCACCCAACTTACGCAACAGGGCGTGAACCTCGCCATGCAGCGCCGCCGTATCGCACGGCTTGATGAATTGGAAAACGCACTCAAACGGCTGCGTGAAACCGACTATGGCGTATGCGATGAATGCGGTGAAGATATCGGCATTGCCCGCCTCAAGGCCAATCCCTCTGCCCGACTGTGCGTTGTGTGCCAGTCCATGGTTGAAGACGGCCTGATCTGCTGCGCTTAGCGCCCCTAGTTCAGGATTATAATACTCCGCCCCACCAGTTCAGGTATTGTTGTCCCAATACCTCAATCTGCAAACAGGGGGATGAGAGATGTCATATCGCTTTTGGAAAGTAATTATTCTGACCATGGTCATGCTTTTGGTGGCGACCATAACCTTTGCAGCTTCGGCCAAGGTTGCGGATGATTGCCCGTGTAAGGAGTCGATTAATAAACTCGTTTCTACATATGATTCCGATGCGCGGTTCAACGAACTGCTGAACATGGCGTTTGCCAATATGCAGCAAACCCCGCCGGACTATTCAGCGCGTAATCCGTGGATTGGAAAAAAGTTCCCGAATCTGGTGGCATTCCTTGAAGAGTGGTGCACATTTCTGCCGGAAATCCATGGCTCGTCTGATTCCGGCTTGAAGAATATTCAGGACTTTGCGTTGTTCTATTATGATAACCCGTTCGGCGTGGCGTTTGTTCAGCTCGCTCCGGGCCGTCAGATCATGCAGCAATTCGTGCGTGAACGCGGAGCTTATATGGATAGCGCCGCTTCTACGAAGATCATCCCTCAGTGGCTGAAAGACCCACGTATTGAGAAGGAAGATTACGTCATCCCGAATTCCAAGGCTATGGATGGCGGATTCAAGTCATACAATGAGTTCTTTTCGCGCAATCTGAAAGATAGAAAGCAGAGCCGTCCGGTGACCATGCCGGATCGCGATTATGTCATTTCTGCGCCGACAGATTGTCTCATGAACTCGATTCCGCAACTTATCACCGACATCAATACACCTATTTCCACCAAGGGAAACGAGGCGCTGAATATCGTGGAACTGCTCGACGGCTCCAAATATGCTGAGAAGTTTGTCGGTGGCACCGCGCTTTCCTGCGTACTCATGCCTAACACCTATCACCATTATCACTCGCCGGTTTCCGGTTCCATGGTTGAAGCCAAGGTTGTGGAAGCACCGTTCTTCGGTCATCCGGATTTCCCGGATTGGGTTCCCAATGGGGGGAATGTAGGCGCGCCTGGTGCGAATTTCAGTCCTTTCGAGAATTTCCAGCGTGGCTATTTTGTCATTGATACTGGGAAGTATGGCCATGTCGCCATGGTTGCTGTGGGGCTGAATACCATTAGCTCGGTGATGTTTAAGAAACCTTTCGACAACTTGAAGAAGCCCGTGAATGTTACTCGTGGCGATGAACTGGGGTATTTTCTTTATGGAGGGTCACTGTTCATCATGATCTTTGAACCAGAGCGTTATGAATCCGGCTCTGTTCAGGTTCGGCTGGGCAACCAGATAGGTGTGTTTGATACGACACTGAATAATTAGCTCAATTAGTGTGAGTGCATAAAAGCGGAGGGCGTCAATCACCCTTCGCTTTTTTGGTGTCTCTTTGTGGATATCGTCATCTTTCTTGCTCCCTCCTCAATCCCCATGTAATGTCGCATGCCCAACAAAAGGAGAACATCGTGTCTAACACCACGCTTTGCCTCGATATCGGTTCAGGAACTCAAGATGTGCTGCTCTATTCCCCGGATGTGGAAATAGAGAATTGCCCTAAATTCGTCCTTCCTTCCCCGGCGCTTCAGATTGGTCGGCGTATGGAAGACCTCCGTATGCAGCAGAAGAATATTTGGCTGCATGGTCGTAATATGGGCGGCGGCGTCACTCGCTTTATTCGTGCTCATCAGAAGGCTGGGTTGACGGTGGCATCATCCACCACTGCGGCCTACACCATGTGTGATGACCTGACTCGCGTGGAAGGCATGGGTATTGAGTTGACGGATGATTGCCCTGATGGATTCACCCCGGTTCGCCTTACTGACTTTGATGAAGCGTGGTGGAGAAAATTTCTGGAAGCTGCGGAACTGCCGTGGCCGGACCGTATTGCGGCTTGCGCGCAGGATCACGGTTTCCATCCCGGCGAATCCAATCGAAAGGGACGCTTCAAGCTGTGGCAGTCCTTTCTGACCGAAGGAGAAGGTCGGCCCGAGACATTGGTTTACACCACTCCGCCGACCATGCTGACACGCCTTGAAGATTTGCAGGACGATATTAGCGGCGGTCCGGTATCAGATACGGGCGCGGCTGCTGTGCTCGGCGCATTGTATGTGGATGAGATCGAGCAGATGAGCATGGAGAAAGGGCTCACTCTCGTGAATATCGGTAACTCCCACCTCATCGCCTTCCTGCTCTATGGTGGCCGGATTCACGGCGTATATGAGCAGCACACAGGGTGTGTGGACGGCAAGAAGCTCTGGGCCGATCTGGAACAGTTCCGTTGTGGTTGCCTTTCATTCGATCAGGTTTTCGAGGATAAGGGCCACGGCTGCCTGACCATGGATTTGCCGGATGGCGCAGACGGCTTTAAGCCGACTTTCGTGCTTGGGCCACGCCGTGGCATGCTGGATGGGTATGATGTCTCTTTTCCGGCTCCGGGCGGTGACATGATGCTTGCTGGCTGCTTTGGTTTGATCAAAGGGCTTTCCATGCAGAAATAGTGATTGCACCAGTCTTTCTTTGGTGGAACTGGCTACTAATCATGAATTCGTAAGAAAATCACTGCCGTCACTATGCATGGATTTATAGAAGTGATATGCTCCTTGCTGAACACATTTTGTTAGCAAGGAGCTTTTTTATGGGTAGACAATACCGCCTCATATCACTGGTTACGGTTCTCTTCCTTCTCATTTCGTCTTCGGTCATGGCAGGTTGGGGCGATACCCTTAAGTCTGCAGGGTCTCAGGCTGCCGATGCCGGAGCTACTGCGGCGGGGCTGCCTTATACTCCATCCGAGGCCATGGCGGGCATTAAAGACGTGCTCTCACTCGGCACCGATTACGCTGTGACATCACTTGCCAAGCCTGGCGGGTTTTCTTCGAACCCGACTAGCACTTTTTCATTGCCTTCCGGTTTGAGTGGGTTCAGTGATGCCAGCGGTCTTCTGTCCTCATTGAATACTGCTGCGGAAAAGTCCGTTCCCGGTACAGGGAGCGTGTTTCTTGATGCCATCAACAAGCTTTCCGTTGGCGATGCCTCCACGTTGCTTAACGGCGGCGAGGATGCCATCACCCGTTTCTTCGAGCACAGTTCTCGCGATGCCATCAAGTCTCTGATCAAGCCTATTGTTTCCAGCAGTGTGGAGTCGGCTGGCGTGGGACAGTACTTGAGTGCTTTGTCCATGATGCAGCAGACTTCCGGTGTGACCGGGGCTGGGTTTGACCCCATTGATTTTGTTGCAGATAGAACCATGGACGGCATGTTCACTTTCATGGCCATGAAGGAAAAGGATATCCGGGCCACAGGTGGCATCGGTACTTCCGAGCTTATCCAGAAGTTATTTTAAGGAGTTAGATAATGAGTAAGCCAATCAAGTTAGGACTTATTTTCGTCGGCGGTTTTATTGCACTATTTGTGCTGGCTGCCGTTATCCTCGTGGCAACGGTAGACCCTAATGAGTACAAGGGCGAAATTGCTCAGGCAGTCAAGGAGTCCACAGGTCGAGATCTCCAGTTTGAAGGGGATATCGAATTCAATTTCTTCCCATGGCTCGGGCTCAAGGTTGGTCCGGTGGCGCTTGGTAATGCCGCAGGATTCAGCCCGGCAGAGATGGTGCGTATCAATAAGGCTGAGGCCAATATTCAGATCATGCCGCTGCTGACAGGCAACATCGCCATCGGCACTGTGGTGCTGGATGGTTTTACCCTCAATCTTGCCGTGAACAAGGCGGGCGTCACCAACTGGGATGATCTGACCAAGGGCGGCAGTGATGCGGGAGAGCAGGAGAAGCCTATTGAAACAGGCGGTAAGTCTTCTGATGGTGGCGGTGCCAAGATTGATTCGCTTTCTGTTGAAGGCGTGGAAATCACCAACGCGAATATTGTTTATGATGATATGAAGGCGGGCAAGAAGTCTTCGCTTACTGATCTCAGTCTGGTTATCGGTGAAGTAGGTAACAAGATTCCTACTCCGTTTGAACTCACATTCCAGCTCAAGGTGGATGATCCGAAGATCGATACCCGTCCCAAGCTCGTGGGTGTAGCCACATTCGATACGGATGCTGGTACTATCCAGATAGTGGAACTCGCTTTCGAGGCGCTCGGTTTGAAGGTGACTGGCGATTTCTTTGCCAAGTCCAAGGATGGCTTGAATTATTCCGGCGAGTTGAAGCTGGCCGAGTTTAGCCCCAAGATGATCATGGAAGAGCTGAACATGGAGCCGATCATCACTGCTGATATCGCTGCACTGACCAAGGTGAGTGCAGACCTCAAGGTCAACGGTACTGATGGCATGGCAGCACTGGAGCAACTCGTAATCAAGCTCGATGATACAACCATTACCACCGAGGGGTCGGTAAAGAATTTTGCCAAGCCCGCCATTGTGGTGAAGACGAATATTGATAGCATCGATGTGGACCGCTATATGCCGCCCAAGTCGGAATCCAAGGGTGAAGCCAAGGCTGCCGAACCCGTGGCCGTGTCCGAAGCTCCGGCTGAGGAGCCTGACCTGAGCGCGCTCAAGGACCTTGATATCGATACCAAGCTGACCATCGGTAAGGTCAAGGGTATGAATCTGACTATTACAGACATCCTCTGCCAGACCACGGTCAAGAAGGGGATTGTGACCATCAAGCCGTTCTCGGCAAAGCTCTATGATGGCTCGATCACAGCCCACAGCGCGCTGGATACGAATCAGTCTCCTGCTCGCTGGAAGGAAACCGCGGCCATGAAGGGGGTTCAGGCTGGTCCTCTTCTGAAGGACTTGGTCGGCAAGGACCACCTGCTTGGAACCACGGTTGTTAATTACAACCTCATGGGCTTCGGGCTGACTCCGGACAACATCAAGAAGTCCATCACTGGTACCGCTTCCTTTGCCTTCACTGATGGTGCCGTGAATGGTGTGAATGTCGCCAAGATGCTGCGTGACGCCTTCAATGCCATCAAGGGCAAGCCTTCTTCTGCGGATGAAGTTGCCAAGACTGACTTCGCTGAATTGCTTGGTAGTGCGATCCTCAAGAAGGGCCATATCACCAATAACGATCTGCTCATGAAGTCCCCGCTGTTGCGTGTTACCGGAAAGGGATGGGCCAATTTGCCCAAGAACAACCTTGATTATCTGGCTACTGTCACAGTGGTTGGTACGCTCAAGGGGCAGGATGGTGCATCCATGGAAGACCTCAAGGGCCTTCCGCTGCCTATCTACGCCAAGGGTAGCCTTGATAACCCGTCTATCGGTCTTGATGGCAAGGCCATGGCCGAAGCACTGCTCAAGGATACGTTCAAGAAGGGCACCAAGGACCTGGAAAAGAACCTGAAGGAATCCATCCTTGGTGGTGGAAAGTCTGGTGATGGCGAGAAGAAGGGCGGCATCTTGAAGGGGCTGTTTTAAGAGAATAGAGTCGTAAGTCGGGGTTTTCGAATTACGGCAAAGCGACATACAATACTAAAAAAAGGGGGCCTTCATAATTTGAAGGCCCCCTTTTTTTGTGGAAAGAATTGTTTGTGCTTAAAGCAGGATGCCACTGACGCCAGCGCCAATGATGACGACCCAAAGGATATCTGTTCCCATGCGAAGGGCTACAAACGCGGTGGTAGCTACGAGTGCCTGCATTACGCTCCAGTCGATAGCAAATCCGAACCGAGCGGATACGGCTGCCATGAGGCCGACCAAAGTGACGAGACTGCCCTTGAGTGCGCGACGAGCTAACGGAGAAGAGATGATCTTGTCAGCAAAGGGCGTGGCTGCACACACAAAAATGAGCGATGGTGAAAATACGGCGATGGTTGCCACTGCCGCGCCAATGATACCAGCCACTGCATAGCCGACAAAGGCTCCGGTCATGACGATAGGGCCGGGGGTTACCTGACCCAGCGCAATACCGTCCATGAATTGGGCGTTGTCCAACCAGCCGCGAACTTCCACGACTTCGTGGAGCATGATTGGCACGGATACATAGCCGCCACCAAATGCGAAGCAGTCGATTTTTGCCATGAGCAAGCCGAGGTCCGCGAGCGGAGGGCTTATGATAGCAAGGGCTGCGAGGAAGGCAGCAAAACACACGAAAAACACGCCTGCGGATAGGAGAGGACGACCTACGACTTTGCCAGCAGGTTTAAAGTGCGCCCCTTGTTCTTCCTTGAAAAGAAAGATCGCCAGCACGCAGACAATGATCATGACCAGAATCGGATTGCCTTTCATGCCGAGCCATATGCCGGCAAAACAGGCGAGAAGTTGGGAACTCAGTGAATCCAGATGTCGTTTGGAAAAGTTCACGGCAGCGTGCAGCACCATGGCGAGGACCATGAGCTGGAGGCCGGAAAAGACCGCGTGCATCACGGGAATATCTTGCGAGGTGAAGTAGAGCAGGCTCAGCACTACCATGAGCACAAAGGCGGGGAGTCCGAAAGCGAAATACGCAAGCAGTGCACCGGGGCCACCTCGACTGCGTAGCCCTACATAGGCGGCTATCTGCATGGCGGTTGCACCCGGAATCATTTGGGATACTGCCATGCCGAGCTTAAAGCTTGTATCCGTCAGCCATTGCTCCCGTTCCACGGCCATTTTTCGAATATATGGCACCATGGCCGGACCGCCGAATGCGGTCAGGCCAAGGCGCAAAAAGCGTATGAATATGGTGAAGAGGGATGGGGTGTTCATAACATTAGGGCTGTACCGCAGGGCGGTTAGCTATTCCTCTACGTCGTCCAGAAGATCCGAGCCGTAGGCTGCGGTGCGGGCGAGTTCGTCACAACGTTCGTTGAACATATGGCCGCTGTGCCCCTTGACCCAATTGAACTTCACATCATGTTTTTCGATGAGGGGCACCAATTGACGCCAGAGGTCCTGGTTTTTGACGGGTTTCTTAGCCGCAGTCTTCCAGCCGTTTTTGAGCCAATTCTTCAGCCAGCTCTTGGTAATGGCCTGCTGTACGTACTTGGAATCGGTCCAGAGGTCTGCTTCACACGGACGGGTCAGTGCGCCAAGGGCCACGATAACAGCCAGCAGTTCCATGCGGTTGTTGGTCGTTTTTTTGTAACCTTGGGAGAATTCCTTGTAATTGTCCGCATTGCCGCCTTTGTATTCGCCGTAAACAAGCACAGCGCCATAGCCGCCGGGGCCGGGATTGCCGAGGCAGGAGCCGTCTGTATAGATGGTGATGCGATCACTCATTGGGTTGTATTCCTTTGTTCAACTGGTCGAGCTTGTCAAAGATGGCAAGGAGCACCACCTGCATTTCTTCGGTCCAGTCGTTGTATTTGAATGAGGGGAGAAAATGCTCGGTTTTGAGCTTCTCTATAAATTCCGGTCCGAACGCACTGCGCAGAAGGCCGGGGAATCGGATCTGCACTTCATTGATGGATGGTGCCAGTCCGATGTAAATTGTTTTTGAATCCAAATCAGGGACGACGAAGTCGCCGCCGAATATCTGGATTTTGCAGTCCAACCCAAACTCATCCTTGATGGTTCGGGTGAACGAGGTGATGAATTTCTTTTGCTCTATGGTCAGGCTGTTCGTCTCATCATAGATTGCAGAATCGCGGTTGATTCGATCAACCACCCGCTCGTTGTTTACGGTAAAGGCCCATATGACCGCGCCAAAAACAAGAAAGAGCAGAATAGTTCGGATCAACTTTTCCTTTTTGCTCTCGCCGTGCACTCTGGGTACGTGAATTCTCATGGTCGTGTCCTCTTTCGCGCTGGCTGCGCGATCCTCTATCACCTAACGCGCAGGACAATTTCATGCAAGCCCGGATGGTTGCGAAAAAAGAAAGGCCGGATGATCTGCATCACCCGGCCTTGTTGCTTGTGTTCGGAGCTAGAACCGTTGCAGATCCTCATCTTCCATGTCCATCTCAAACCCTGCGTGGGAGGTTGCTGGCCCCTGTGGTAATGGCTGAGCTGGCGCGCTTGTTGCGCGGACTCTGTTGCCTCCTGCTCCTCGGGGGAGAGCCGCTCTGTCGGTCAGCTTGAAGAAGCTCATGGTTTGCATGAGTTGTTCGGACTGGCCGGACAGCTCTTCAGCTGTGGACGCCATTTCCTCGGAAGCAGAAGCATTCTGCTGGATAACGGAATCGAGCTGCTGCATGGCAGTCGATATCTGCGTTGCTCCAACATCCTGCTCGGTGCTGGCGGAGGATATCTCCTCAACCAGCTCTGCAGTCTTCTGGATGTCAGGCAGAATCTGATCGAGCAGCTTGCCTGCCTTTTCTGCCACATCCACACTCTCAGTAGAGAGTTCGCTGATCTCTGCTGCTGCTTCACCAGACTTTTCTGCAAGCTTGCGTACTTCTGCGGCAACTACGGCAAATCCCTTACCGTGTTCCCCAGCGCGTGCAGCTTCAATGGCAGCGTTCAGGGCGAGCAGGTTAGTTTGTCTGGCAATCTCTTCAATGATGGAGATCTTGTCAGCGATGTTCTTCATGGCGGAAACGGTCTGCTGAACAGCTTCGCCTCCTTCTCGTGCATCGTTGGCTGTTCTACTCGCAATCTTCTCAGTCTCTTGGGCGTTGGTCGAATTGCGGCGGATGCTGGCAGCCATTTGTTCTGCGGAGGAACTGACTTCCTCTACAGATGCTGCCTGCTCTGTTGCACCTTCAGAGACGGCCCCCGCAGTGGCGGAGAGCTGTTCACTGCCGGATGCAACGTTCTCGGAGCCAGACCGGACTTCCGAAACAACACCAATGAGCTGCTCTGCCATTTCCTTCATGGCCGCATATACTCCTGTGGCCTGTCCCTTGCTCTCATCAAATGTGAGATCAAGGTCTCCGGCTGCAACCTGTTGAGCTATGCCCTCGATGACTTCGGGTTCATTTCCAAGAGTTCTGAGTAAGCGAATAGAGACAACCAGTGCGATTGCTACCACGCCCACAATCATTACGAGGGCAATGATAAGGACGTACATTAATAGCGCATTCACGGGAGCTTCTACTTCAGCTTCGTCTATTTCTGCGAGTATGCCCCAGTTGGTGTTGAACACCTTGACTGGTGAGTACGCGGAAAGCACGGGGTTGCCGTTGTAGTCTGTGATGACCTTGGCTCCCGTCTTGCCTGAGACGGCTTCACGGGCCGCTTCCGTGTCAACGCCGTTGTTTTGTACTGTTCCTGCAAATGAGGCTTCTACAGAATGTCCCTTGGGGTCGAGGAAGGAGTCGGAGCGCATACGGAGATCCGGGCCGACTAGATAAGTCTCCCCGGTTTCACCCATACCCTCTCGTTCCTGCATAATCTTATTGATGGCCTCCAGCGAGAGCTGCAAGGCGATGACTATTTCTGTTTCTCCATCGTGTATGACCGGTTGGGCAATAAATGCGGCTGGCGCACCATTGCTTGGAGCATAGGGCTGGAAGTCCGCAAAGCCGAACTCCTTGGAGCTGAGCACCTTGCGTGTTAGTTCGCCCAAATTAGAGGAACTGTACTTACCGCTTACCATATTGGTCTGATAGTCAGGCTCCTTGAATGCGGAATAGAATACGTATCCATTCGGATTAATAAGGAATAAGTCGTAGTATCCGTACATCTCCTGGTACTTCTTGAAGTACTCATTGCCGTCGGTGTCAATCGGCGAGAATGCCTCAGCTACATCAATCTCGGACAAGATTCCCCACGTCATATCAGCCACCTTGATGGGGGCGTATGCAGAGAGGACCGGGTTGCCGTTGTAATCCATAATGACATCTGCACCCGTCTTGCCAGAGAGTGCGAGGCGAACCGCTTCTGTGTCAGCCTTGCCCTTTTCCGGGTTGGCAAAGGATGCCTGCACGGTGTGGTGCTTGGGATCGAGGAAGGAGTCGGAGCGCATAAGCATGTCCTGACCTACGAGATACGTCTCGCCAGTCTTGCCCAAGCCCGTCCGCTCAGTCATGATCTCGTTGATGGCATCCAGAGATATCTGCAATGCAACGACAGCTACGGTGCGCCCATTGATCTTGATCGGCTCGCCGATGAAAAAGGCAGCCTCATTGTTGCTTGGCGCATAAGGTTCATAATCAACCGCTGCAGGCTTGTCGGTTTCAACCACCTTGGCCCAGAGCTTGCCTAGGCCGGAATTTGCGAGTGGGCCATGCTTGAGGTTCTGGCCCAAATCGGATTCCCTGGCTGCCGTATACATCACATGGCCATGGGCAGCGCAGATGATGAACATGTCGTAATAGCCGTATGCCTCGACGTAATTGTTCAAGAACTTAGAGTTGTTGCGCCAAAGCGACTTGTATTCGGGTGTTGTTACATCATAGTTGCCCGTAGCCAGTACGCCGGTGTCGTCATGGTACTGCTTGAGTACTCTGTACATCCGTGCGGCGTCGCTGCTTTGGGCTAGTACATGCAGATCACCAAATCTCTCACTAAAAAACTTTTCAATTTGATTCTTCTTGATTGATCGGACCGCGGTCAGCTTGTCCATTGATTCCTGACGGATGGTACTGACTGTTTCCACCAGTACTCCCATGTCTCCTTGGCGTTCGGCAAAAAAGCTTTCAATTTGCAACTTCTTTACGCTACGCATGGCTTGTAGTTGGCCGTATGAGGAATCCATGAGGGCATCGGTGGATAGGTACGATGACAGCGATCCTATGAGTAGGATCGGCACAAGTCCTGCTGCGAGGAACAGGAGTATCATTCTGTTTCGTAAACCCATATTTTCACTCCTTGCCGTGGTGATATATCCATTGCCGTCACGGTATTTGGAGTGTCCGTGACGGATAATTGTTACTATTCTATAGTTAGAGTATAAGACCTATATTGCAAAATGGCATTATAAATGTTCTGCCGCATAGACAAATAAAATTAAACAGTTGTATGAAGAAAGTGTGTGCGGGGAGGAATCTAAAGAATAATATTCTTTTCAGAGAAAGGGTTACGCCAAAAATCTACTGTTCTGGGTAGAAAGTAAGAATGGAGTTGGTGGATCGTGTAAAAAGCAGAAGGCTTAGTGAGTCACAAAAGAGGCTAGCCATCGCCGCGGAGGGCTTGGATTGGGTTGAGGTCCGCTGCCTGCTTTGCTGGCTTGAGGCCAAAGATCAAGCCAACGGCCTGTGATCCAGCCAAGGCCATGAAGAATGCCTTCCATGAGAATTGGATGACCAGAATGTCCAGTCGCGACAAAAATTGGCCGAGGCCCAGTCCGAGGAAGAGGCCTAGTATACCGCCCAGCATTGTCAGAGCACATGCTTCCACCAGAAATTGAATCATGATGGATGATTTCCGAGCGCCGAGCGCTTTCTTGAGGCCGATCTCTTCCGACCGTTCGGATACGGAAATGGAGAACAGGTTTGCCAAAACAAATCCGCCAACCAAAATGGAAATGGTGGCAGTGACACCAAGGAAAATAGTTAGCCCACCTTTGAACATGGACAAGAATTTCAGCACTTCATCGGCGGTCAGAATGGAAAAATCATCATCTTCACCCGGCTGGATATTATGTAGATGTCTCAGCAGCGAAGTCAGGTTCTCCGTGTGTGCTTCCATGTAATCTGGCTCATAAAATTTCACCCGCAGTGCGCGGAAATATTTACGGTCCAGATTAAATCGCTGCATGAGCGTGGAGAGCGGAATGATGATGCGGTTATCGATGTCGCTACCACCGCCGCCTGTAAATCCACGGTACGAGAGCTTTCCAATCACCTGATACGGAACATTGGCAATGAGAATGACCTTACCTACAGGGGACTCCTCACCAAACATTTCAGTAGCAGGTTTATCGCCCAGCAGTGCCACGCGAGCGCCGATTTTCTCATCTTCAGGGGTAATATCTCGTCCCTCTTCCAAGGGCCAGTTCCACGCCTGAGCATAATTTTCAGTCGCGCCAATAATCAGCACGCCCTGATAATTCTTATTCTTATACTTAACGGTCCGCCCAATAGACGCCCGCATGGGGATAACTTGATACGCACCGGGCAAAGACTCTTTAATGCGACGAGCGTCATCCCGGTTCAACGTCAAAAAACGTTGACCCACAGCGTGTTTCTTGAAGTTTCCGCCAAAGATTAGCGCCGAATCCGGCCCGAAAAAGTCCACGATTTCCATGGCCTTCCGGTTCGCGCCATCCACCGCCGTCACAATCAACGTCAAGCTCGCAATTCCAAGCGCCACGCCCATCACAACAAACAACGAACGAAGTTTGAAAGCCCATAAAGCTTCCAATCCCATATTCGCAATTCGTGTAATCAGTCGTGGTGTCATGTAAAAATGCCTCCGGCGGCAGGGAGAAGGCCGAGTGGTCTATGTCAAGAGTTACAAGTTTTGTAGTTCTTCAATTCTAAATTCCGGGCGCCGTAATACGAGGGAAATGACCCGACTAATCCGCCGCAGGCGGCTCCTATACTCTCCTAATATCTTCCACAATCTTCCCATCATGCAGCTTGATTACCCTGCCAGCTTCCTGCGCGACTTCTTCGTCATGCGTCACCAGTACGATGGTCTGTCCGCTTTCGTGTACGGAATGGAACAGCTTCATAATCTCGGTGGACGTGCTGGAATCGAGCTGACCTGTTGGTTCATCGGCTAACACGATTTGCGGCTCGTTGAGCATGGCTCTGGCCATGGCGACTCGCTGCTGCTGACCGCCGGAGAGCCGCGATGGGTTGAAATCCATACGATCGGCGAGACCTACTTGTTCGAGAAGAAATTCGGCACGCTGCTGGAGTTCGCTGCGAGGCTTGCCGGAATAAAGGCCGGGCAAAATGACGTTCTCTAGCGCTGTGGCGTAAGGGATCAAATAGAAAGACTGGAACACGAATCCGAGGGCGAGATTGCGTAAATCGGACTGATGGTCGTCATCGAGCTCGGCGGTGTTGTTGCCGAGCAGTGAGTATACGCCTTCGGTGGGGCGGTCGAGCAGGCCGATAATGTGCAGCAGGGTGGACTTGCCTGAACCAGATGTTCCCTGAAGTGCGATGAATTCGCCCTGAGCAATGTCGAGGGTGATGCCCTTGAGCACCTCGATGCCGGGCTCTTGCTCGCCTTTTTTCCGTTTACCGTTTTTCTTCTCGGCTTGTTGGAAAAAAGTTTTGGTTATGCCGTCAAGTTGGATGGCGTGGGACATCTATTTGCCCTTCTTTTTGACCTTGGCACCGGGCAGCACAAGCTGCGTTGCCACTATGTCGCCTTCCTTGAGTCCGTCGAGGACCTCACTTTTTTGGAGACCTACCAAACCGAGGGTGGGAGTGACTTCACGTGGTTCCTCATTCGGATCGTCTACAACGAAGCAGACCTGTCGGTTGGAAACCCACTTGAGAGCGCGATTCGGCACGGCAAGAACACCTTGTTTGGTTTCGACGATAATCTTGCACTGGGTGGTCATCTCTGGGCGTAGCCATTCGGCTTCTTCTTTGGTGACCTTCACGAGAATTCGGTAGTAGACGATGTTGTCGCGGATTTCCGGTTCGGGATAGACGCGATCTACGATGCCTTTGAATGTTTTGTCGCGATAGGCATCGACGGTGTACTCGACGGGTAATCCGGCAGTGACACGCCCTATGTCGGTCTCGTCGATGTAGATCCACATCTCAAGGCGGGCCGGGTCGAGCACGGTAATAAGATTGGAAACAGAAAGGCCGGATACGATGGTCTCACCTTCCTGCGCTGCAACTTGAGAAACGACACCGTTGATGGGCGAATAAATTTTGGTGTAGGAAAGCTGAATATTCAGTGTCTGCAGACGCGCACGGGAAGAAGTCACTGCGTGGCGTGCCATGTCAGCATTTTGCAGGGCGATATCAAGAGAATCCTGTGCTGCGAGGCGTTTTTTTACCAAGGACTTCTGGCGGGGGAGATTCTTCTCCATATACCGTAGCTCGGCTTCTTTGCGGCGTAGCTCGGCTGCGGCTTCATCAATGCGAGCGCGTAATTCGCGGGAATCGATCTCGGCAACAAGCTCACCTTTTTCAACGTGGTCGCCAACTTTCACCTGAACAGAGTCCAGCTCGCCTGTGGCGCGGGTGCCAATTTTGACTTGTGCGCCGACCTGTGCCTTGACGATCCCGGTGGCCTCAAGGACTTTTTGAACCTTGCCCTTGGTGAGAGATGCTGTCTTGAGCACTTTAATGGTGCCACCGTCTTTGGCTCCGACAAAATACCAGACCGCGCCGGCTGTGATTAAAACGGTAATGAGAATGAAGATGAGCTTTTTCATGAATTCGATCGCTTTTTATCTTGTTCCTGCTGCAGTATTTTGTCGAAGGAAGGGATCAATGCACGTTTGCGTCGCATGAAGATATCACGAAACTTAACTGCTTTGAAAGAAAACCCGCAATCGGCTCCCAGCCAGCCACCCTGGTAGTAAAGTCCTTTGGTGGGATACTCTTTACAGAGTTGCAAGCGGTTCTCGTGATCTTTGCAGAGATTGTCTTCTCCCTGCCATGAGCAGGCAAAGCAGAGGTTGCCATATTCATCTTTGTCCATGATCTTGAAACGCTCATGGCCGGGCTCGTCTTTGCAAAGTTCTTTGTATTGAGCCTCAGTGCGGAGCCATCGGTCTCGGTTCTTGAGCAAAACTCCACGACAGCAATTGCCGCAGAGTCTGCATTGGCCGACAATTTCCACTTCGCGCCGTAAAATGATGGCGCGAGCTTTGCGAAATAGACCTATGAAAAGGCTTATGCCTTCCAAAGTTAGCCCTCCAACTCCTCAATCCATTGGCGGATGGGAGTCTCCATGACTTCACGGATTTCGGTGAGTCGTGCTTCAGACTCGGCTTCGAACCGGAGCACGAGCGCTCCTTGTGTGTTGGATGCTCGGACCAAGCCCCAACCATCGCCAAATTCAACGCGTGCGCCATCCATGTCGATAACATCGTAGCGCTCTTTGAAGTATTTCTGGGCGCGTTCCACAACCTGGAATTTGATGGACTCATCACAATCCATGCGAATCTCCGGGGTGTTGAACGTGGTGGGCCAGTCTTCGAGATAGGTGGAAAGTGGTTTGTCGGTCTTGCTCATGATTTCAACGAGCTTGAGCGCACCGTAGGTTGCGTCGTCAAAACCGTGGTAGCCGTGAAAGAAGAACATGTGGCCGGACATCTCGCCGCCGATGGCTGCGTTTGTTTCAATCATACGACTTTTTACGATGGAATGGCCGGTGATGCACATCTCAGCCGTGCCGCCGTGGTCTTCCACATCCTTAAAAAGGAGATGGGAACATTTGACGTCTGCAACGACGCCCGCACCGGGGAGCGTCTTGAGTAGGTCGCGAGCATAGATGGCGAGGAGTTGGTCTCCGTACATGAGACGGCCTGTCTCATCGACAGCACCGATGCGGTCGCCATCACCATCAAGGCCGATGCCAACATCTGCACCGACTTCGACCACCTTGGCTTTAAGGTCCTCAACGTACGCTTCGACAACCGGGTCGGGATGGTGGTTGGGAAAATTGCCGTCCGGTTCGCAGTAAAGTCGGACAACTTCGGCTCCGGCTTCTTCAAGGATATCTGCGGTTAAATCGCCGCCCGCACCGTTGCCGCCGTCAACCACGACCTTGACCGGACGTTCGATTGTGCAGCGGGAGAGCAAATCTTCATTGTATGTGGGAAGAATGTCGTGCTTGGAAATGAGGCCGGAACCGGAAGGGTATTCTCCTGCTTCCATTATTTCATATATAGCTTGGATGTCATCGCCATGGATGGTGGACTCGCCGCCCCATACTTTGAATCCATTGTATTCACTGGGGTTGTGGCTGGCAGTGATCATCACGCCCGCCTTGTAGCCCAAATGTTTGGCTGCAAAGTAAAAGACCGGGGATGAAACCTGATCGATACAGAGTACGTCCACGCCAACTTCGGCCATACCTTCGGCCATGACCTGCTGGTAACCGGGCGAGGAAGCACGGCAATCGTGGCCGAGCATGGCGCGAGACCAGCCCTGCTTGAGGAAAAAGGTGCCGCAGGCGCGGGCGAGTTCCTTGACCCATTCGGTGTCGAAATCTTCGCCAACAATGCCACGGATGTCATATGCACGGAAAATATGTCTGCTTAGTTCTTTCATGCCGGGCAGTGTGCCTGTTCATGCAGAACAATTCAAGAGGAGAGGTGACGGTTGAAATGATTGAAGAGAGCGATTAGGGATTATCTACTTTTATCGTCCTTAATGTTTCAGGAGAAATCGCATGACGCCAGCTATCGCTAAAGCAAAACAGGCAAAGATTAAGTACGCTGTACATGAATACGAACATGATGCTTCTGCTCAATCTTATGGGCTGGAAGCAGCAGAGAAAATGAATATTTCTCCAGAGCGGGTGTTCAAGACTCTGGTAGTTACGCCCGGTGATAGAGAATTGATAGTGGCAGTGCTCCCTGTTTCTTCGCAACTTGATTTGAAGAAACTTGCCAAGTCTGTTGGTGCAAAGAAGCTCGGCATGGCTGACGTAAAGAAAGTGGAAAGTACTACCGGATACGTCGTTGGCGGGGTGAGTCCATTGGGACAAAAGAAGCAGCTTAAGACCGTTATTGATACATCTGCACAGAGCTTTGATACAATCTATGTGAGCGCGGGAAAACGAGGGTTGGAAATCGAACTGTCACCGGATGACCTTGCGAGACTAACGCGTGCCACGTTTAATGCTGTGGCGAAGTAATCTATATAGATTTTAAGAGGTTTGATTCTTTCTGCATTTATAATGCATCAATTGTATAAGACGCCTAAAGAAAGTGTTTTTTCTTCCGAATATGCGGCCATGAGAATGTATTAACGCCGCATGAAAAGGAGATTCACATGAGCGTAGGACCAGTTGCTGGAAATGGAGCCGGAGTTGATGTTGCACAGGCCAAGCAGGCCGCAGAGTCCCAGTCCAAAGAGGCTGAGGTTGCAACTCTCAAGTCTGGAGAAAACCAGCCAGAACCCAAGATTCCCGGTATGGGAGAGAACGTAAACATCAAGGTCTAGAGACTGAGATATGATATGATAAAGGCGAGGGCATGTTGTCCTCGCCTTTTTTTTGTGGCGGACGATCTGTCTAAGGGGAAATGGTTGGTGATTCGGTGGGCGTTGAAAACAGGCGTGCAAAGTTATCCATAAGCCAGCTTGTTGCTGGACCTATCGCTTGGCCTCTTTCCCATATGAGATAGATGGGGCATGCAAACGATGTTTCGCTGTGATTGATTTCCAAAAGCATGACCGTTCCGTTTGAGACATCATTGGACATCAGGCATTCCGGGAGAATGGTCCAGCCGTTCCCATGTATTACCAGTTCGCGAATCATCGAACTACTTTCCAGTTTCCATATATTATTTCCCCAAATGGGGGCCTTGGAGTCCTGTGCTGAACTTCTGCTGATAGTTACGAGCTGAAGGTGCTGCTCGAGATGCGTTGGCGTAATATCCTTAATAGACGAGAGAGGATGATCTTTTCCTGCATATGCGCGAAACGGCATGTGCCCGGCCAATCGTACCTCAAATTCTCTTTCAGGATATTTTAGCGGCATCAAAAGCCCGAAGTCGACCTCCTGCCTGCTGACGAGTTCGCTAATATCATCCATTGAGCCGAATCGGATTTCCAATTCAGTATACGGAAAAGCATTGTCGAATTCCTGCATCGCCTCGATCAGTACTTTTCGGGGAATCAATTCATCTACCGCGAAACGGATTCGTGCTTCACTTGTCCCCGAGACAGCGTGGGCATGCGAGGAAAATGCTCGGCAACGAGCCAGAATAGTCTCGGCCTCGCGGAGGAGTGTCGCCCCCTCATCCGTCAAGACAGGGCATTTCCCGCTTCTATCAAACAGCATCAAGTCGAGATCGGTTTCTAAGTTGGCAATGGCGGTGCTGACTCCGCTATGTGCCTTGCCCAGATGGCGTGCTGCGGCAGAGAACGAACCGAGTTTCGCTGCAAGGGCAAACGCTTCTAACTGATCCAGTGACAACGACATAGCAACTCCTGTCTGTTTTTTCGACAGTATCTGACTTTTTAATTTCAGAAAAGCCGTTAGATTGAGAGCTGTGGATGACCACAAAAAAGTTACCGCAACCTAAAGAATAAAGAGGAAGCCATGCTGTATTCTCCCCTGTCTATTAAAGAAATGGAACTGCCAAATCGGATAATACGATCTGCCACAGGTGAAGGCGTTTCTACTGATGATGGTTTTGTGACAGCGACGCTAGAGAGAGTGATGATGGATCTTGCTCGTGGCGGAGTCGGGTTGATCATAACCGGACATATGTTTGTCAATGAGCAGGGGCGATCAGATGAGCGCCAGCTTGGTATTCATACTGATGAATGTATTGAGGGCCTTCGTGGAATGACGGACCGGATTCATCGAGAGAGCGGTTTGGTTGTTGCGCAGCTGGCACACGCTGGAGGACAGGCTGCACAACAATATACCCATCTACCCGCCCTCGGCCCAAGCCCTTTTATTCGGTATGATGGTGAAAGCTGCAATGGAATGAACGCACGTGATATCGCGATTGTGATCAAGGGGTTTGGAAAGGCGGCGCGGCGGGCTGTCGAGGCTGGTTTTGATGGAGTGCAGATCCATGGAGCGCATGGGTATTGTCTCAGTCAGTTCCTGTCTCCCGCAATCACTAAACGGGAAGATGAGTATGGGGGAAGCTTTGAAAACAGAGTTCGTCTCCTCGTACAGGTATACGATGCGGTGCGGGATGCTGTTGGTGCCGATTTCCCGGTTTTGCTTAAAATAAACTGCGAAGATTTCGTGGAAGGTGGCTTGGCTGTCGAAGAAAGCATCAAGGCAGTTAAGATGTTGGAGCTACGAGGTCTGGATGGTGTTGAGGTGAGCGGTGGCCTGCGTGCTAACGGTCCCACCACAATTCCTGCGCGTGTCGGGCGCTTTAATACTCCAGAGAAGCAGGCGTGGTATAAGTCCGCTGTTCGTCAATTGAAAGACACGGTTGCGATTCCGGTGATTCTCGTTGGTGGTGTTCGAAGCATGGACGTTTGCGAGGCGCTTTTGAGCGAAGGGATTGTCGATGCTATTGCACTGTGTCGTCCCCTCATACGCGAACCGGGGTTGGCAAATCGTTGGGCGTCTGGTGACACCCGCCCGGCTGAGTGCCTGAACTGTAATAAATGCTTTGGCGTTGTTTTTGATGATGTGGAGTTCTTTTGTCCTGTGGCGCGAAAGGAAGGGGAGTAGGGGGGAGGTATTGTTTCACCGCCCTTTGACGGAGAAGTAGAGAAGCTTTGGCTCTTTCCAAGAGTTTTCACCAACTAACCTTGACCTACCTCGTCATAGCGCCTATTTCTGTCTCATTATGAATTGGGACTGGGAAAAATTACAAAAGCAACAACAGGGTCGACCCGGTGGCAAGCCACCGAGTTTTGATGACTTCCAAGATCAGATTGACAAGTTCAAGCAGTTCAAGCTGCCTGGCTGGAAGCTCATCGTTCCGATACTTATCCTCCTCTGGGTCGCTTCTGGTTTCTACATTGTAGAACCCGACGAAGTTGGCGTGGTAAAACAGTTTGGTCAATATAACCGCATTACCACTGCGGGACCGAATTACCACATTCCATATCCAGTGGAGTCTGTCATGACGCCCAAGGTCACACAGATTAGACGTATCGAATTTGGGTTCCGGTCTACTGGGCGTGCCCGTAGCCAGACCTTCCAGCAAGGTGTGAGTCGCGAGGTGCCTGAAGAGGCGCTCATGCTGACGGGTGATGAGAACATCGTCTCCGTACAGTTTATCGTGCAGTACATGATCAAGGACGCCAAAGAGTACCTTTTTAATGTCTATGATCCCACCAAGACCATTGTTCACGCCGGTGAAGCCGCCATGCGCGAGATCATCGGTAAAGGCAAAATCGACGACGCCCTGACTACGGGTAAGCAGGAAATCCAGGCTCAGACCCGTGATCTCATGCAGAAGATTCTCGACTCCTATGAGACGGGTGTCAACATCGTGGCCGTGCAGATGCAGAACGTGCATCCGCCAGAACAGGTTGTGGACGCGTTCAAGGACGTTGCCTCCGCTCGTGAAGATAAGAGTCGTTTCATCAATGAAGCAGAAGCATATCAGCGCGACATCCTGCCTAAGGCTCGTGGCGAAGCATCCCGCATCGTTAACGCTGCCGAAGCTTACAAAGGCGCAAAGCTTCGTAAGTCCCAAGGTGACGCTGCTCGCTTCCTGTCGCTGCTGAAAGAATACAACAAGGCCAAGAACATCACTCGTGAACGACTGTATCTGGAAGCCATGGAAGCTATCCTGGAAAATCCGGATATCGAGAAGTTGGTCATGTCTGATGAAGCCTTGAAGAAATCCATTCCCTACCTGCCGCTGGGTCAATTGCCCAAGGCCGGACAACCCGCCAAAGCGCAGTAGGGGAGAGACTAAATGAAAAAAAGATCATTATTCCTCGTTGCCCTCATTCTGCTCGGTGCAGTCATTGTGACTCAATCCGCATTTACTGTGGATCAGACCGAAAAGGCTATCGTGATTCAGCTCGGTCGTCCCGTGGGTGACAAAGCTCTCGGCCCCGGCCTGCACTTCAAGCTGCCCATGGTTCAGAACGTCGTCTTCTTTGACGCTCGTATTTTGGACTTTGACGCCAAGCCCGAAGAAATCACGACCACTGATAAGAAATACATGAACGTGGATTCCTACTCCAAGTGGCGTATCGTGGATCCGCTTACCTTCTATACGAAGGTTCGTACCATTCAGGGTGCACAGGCTCGTCTGGATGATATCGTTCGTTCCCAGATTCGTGTCTCTCTCGGTCGCTACACCCTCATTGAGGTCGTGTCTCATAAGCGTCAGGAGATCATGGATGCGGTCACCAAGCGTTCCAGAGAGCTGCTTAAGCCCTATGGTATTGATGTGATCGACGTTCGAATCAAACGCACTGACCTGCCCGCCGAAAATGCTCGTGCTATCTTCGGCCGCATGAAGGCAGAACGTGAGCGTCAGGCTAAGCAGTATCGTTCGGAAGGTCGTGAAGCTTCTGCCAAGATCAAGGCGACCGCAGACAAAGAGCGTACAATCATTCTGGCTGATGCTAACAAGCAGGCAGAGATTGTTCGAGGTAAGGGCGATGCCCTGGCCACCAAGATCTATGCAGATGCATTGGGTCAGTCTCCGGAGTTGTATACGTTCACGCGTAGTCTTGAGGCTTATAGAAAAGGCTTTGGGAAGAACTCCCGCTTTATCATGACGCCCAAGAGCCCATTCCTCAAATATATGCAATAAATCGTTACAACATACGATTGAATATATGCGGTCCGCTAGTGCGGGCCGCATTTTTTTTGGAAGATGAATGGGCCTTTCTGCGCCTTGACAAACTCAGGAGTTTCTCCCAATGTGATCGGGAGATTTTCCCAAGCAATATACGAAGGCAGGCCATCAGTGGGTCTATGTCGTGGGGAAAATGCCTATTTTGTTGACTTATGTACGATATCTTGCATACTGAACGATATAAATTCAGTGAACTTAAGGGGAGAAATATCTCATGCCCAAAAAGAAACGACAGTGCGATGAAGCGCAGTTGAAGTGGTTTGAAGAAGCGCTTGAGCGTATTAAAAAGGCTACCGGTGCTCGCACTCAGGTGCAGCTGGCCGAGGTCCTTGACGTTCGTCAGTCTTCCATCTCAGATGCAAAGCGCCGTTGCTCCATTCCTGCTGAATGGTTTTTGAAATTGTATCGTAGCCATGGCCTCGACCCTGATTGGTTGTCCGAGGGTGTGGAGCCTGTATATATCAATGCCTCCAAGGCCAAAATCCCGGCAGACACTCTGCTGCGTGAAACTCCTGCTCCGTATGGCCGCATGAATTCCCGTGGCCGCGTGGTTCCCGTATCCACCATGGCTGGCGCTGATAAAGAGTCTTCAACTTGGGAGCCGAATCCCATTGAAGAGCTTTCCGTTCCCGAATCCTTCTGCCGTCCGAAGCTGCAGGTGGTGAAAGTCGATTCTGCTTCCATGGAGCCTGTTATTGGTCGTGGTGCCTTTGTTGGTATCGATCGTGAACAGAAAGAACATCCTGACGGAGATCTTTGTGCAGTCTATTTCCCGCATCAGGGATTGACTGTCCGCCGCGTCTTCATGCAGGGCGACTCCTTCCTGCTTAAGGCTGAGAATGAAAAGCACTCTGACCTGACCATCCCCGCTGCCGAAATGAATGAGCGCACCGTGGGCCGGGTTATCTGGGTCTTGCAAAATCTCTCTCCCATGTAGAAAGATTGCAATTGCACACATGAGCCGGGCAGGATTACCTGCCCGGCTCTTTTTTTGAAATATAACAGACAATCCGTTGCATGCGATGTATGTTATAGATGGTTAGTCAGTGTATTCGTCACTTAGTCTCGGGGATAAACATGTCAGGCAATTCACGTATACTCGTAGTGGAAGATAGTAAGTTTTTCGCATCCATGCTCTGTCGTCGTATTGAGGATGAGCTTGGGTTCGAAGTGGATTGGCGTGCGACATATGCGGATGCGACGGCTACCATCGACTGTTGTAAAGATAATTATATGCTCGCGTTGCTTGATGTGACTCTTCCTGATGCGCCCAACGGTGAGATTGTCGAGTACGCCCTTAAGCATAAGATTCCTTCTATCATTTTTACTGGTGGCTTGGACAATGAACGCCGTACCCAGTTCCTCAAATGGAATATTGTGGATTACATCCTCAAGGATTCCAGCTCTTCCGTCGATGTACTGCTTGCCACCATCCAGCGTGTTCATAAAAATCAGGGAGTCAAAACCCTGATTGTTGATGATTCCAAGGCCCAACGCGAGGCCATGGCAAGACTTCTGCGTGCACAGCTGTATGAAGTGCTGGAGGCGAGTGACGGGCAAGAGGCTTTGGAGGTCTTTGGTCAGAATCCAGATGTAAAACTTGTTGTCACTGATTACGATATGCCTAACATGGATGGGTTTGAGTTAATCAAGGCTTTGCGGGAAAATCACTCCAAGAATGAATTGGCCATTATTGGTATGTCTGCCAGTGGTGATCCACTGCTGTCTGCACAGTTGATTAAAACCGGGGCTAATGATTTTGTTCCCAAACCATTTCAGGTGGAGGAATTCCATTGCCGCGTCGGGCATTCTATCGAGATGTTGGAGAATATTGAGCTAATCCGTGACTTGTCTTACAAAGACCCGCTGACTCGACTCTACAATCGCCGATATTTCTTTGAGAACGCAGATAAATTTATCAAGAGCGCCGAAGAAAAAGGCGAAACCTACTGTGTTGCCATGCTCGATATTGACCATTTTAAAAATGTCAATGACACTTATGGGCATGATGGTGGCGATGAAGTGTTGAAATCCATCTCTGCCATTATTGCGGGGAGCTTCCGGGAGAATGCCATTACCTGTCGATTTGGCGGTGAGGAGTTTTGCGTACTCGTTGCCCATAATCCACAGGTAGATATTATACAGTCCTTTGAATTGCTGCGTCGGGCTATCGAGGCCTCTTCTGTTCAGACTGGTGGGCATACAGTCAAAGTCACCATGAGTACTGGTGTATGTTGTGAACCAGACGAATTGGAAGCCATGCTCAAGTTATCGGATAGTCGTCTTTACACGGCTAAAGAATCTGGGCGTAACAAGGTTGTAGCCACGCCGCCGCAACCGAATGTTCGCAGTTAGGGAGATTGGTATCGCTACTTCTGTCATTTCCCCTCCCTCTATTCTTGTTCTTGAGCGGAGCAGTTCCTTTTTCGGGAGATTGTCTTCTACCATTGCCTCCAAGGTGGGAATGAAACCGATTGCAGTCGATTCGGCTACAGAGGCTGCCGTATTAATTGAACAGCACCCTGGGTCGTTTTTTGCTGGGGTGGTATGTTTGAAATGTCCCGGTGCCAATGCGCTCGTTGAAATGCTGACGCAGAATGGAATCCCTGTGGTTGTGTATGGCAATGATTTTGATGACGAAAGCCGCAAAGGTCTTGCGACTTTGGGCATAGCTGAGCTCGTGGTTGATAAGTCTGAAGTTCTCCCTGATCGAGTCGGGAATGCTCTGGCACAACTCGCTGCGAACAAAGATATTACCATCCTTGTGGCTGATGACTCTCGCTCCATGCGTGCCGCACTGGTTCGATTCCTCTCCACCCAATGTTATACCATCAAAGAAGCGAGTGACGGCGAAGAAGCGCTTGATATTCTTGCTGGTGATCCTAGCATTCAGCTGATTATTACCGACAACGAAATGCCGAAGATGGACGGTTTTTCTCTTGTGACGGAGATTCGCAAGCAATACTCCAAGGATGATCTAGCCGTTATTGGTATTTCCGCAAAATCAAATTCCGCTCTGTCCGTTCAGTTCATTACTAATGGAGCCAATGATTTCCTCCAAAAGCCATTTGTGAAAGAAGAACTCTATTGCCGGGTTAGTCATAATTTGGAGATGCTCCGTCGTATTCGCTTGATCCGGGATCTCTCTTACAAAGATCCGCTTACCAAGCTCTACAATCGCCGCTATTTCTTCGAGAATAGTCAGGATTTCGTGGATACAGCCAGGGAGCAGGGCGTCTCTGTTTCTGTGGCCATGGTGGATATCGATTTCTTCAAGGCAGTCAACGATACCTACGGGCATGATGGAGGTGACCGCGCACTCCAGTCCGTAGCAGTCATTCTAGAACAGATCATCGAGACTGGTGCCATTGTTTCCCGTTTTGGTGGCGAAGAATTTTGCCTTATCGTGGCCCATCCCGCAGGCGATGATGTGTTCGGACGCTACGACAAACTTCGTCGTACTATCGAGAATACTGTCATTGATTATGGAGATGAGAAGGGCAAGCTCACCGTCAGTATTGGTGTCTGTACAAAAGATGTCTCTGTGGAAGAGATGATTATGATTGCCGACGGGCGTCTTTACGCAGCTAAGGATTCTGGCAGGAATAAAGTCATTCTTGCCTAGCTTTTCCTGCTTCCCTTCTTGACTCGTGCGTGTCCCGGTCATACTCTCCCGGCCATGAGCACCACACCACTGACCCCATCATTGACCAAGGCCAAGACCGTCACCGCACCCCAGATCCAAGCGAGTAAGGGTGGCGAGAAAATTTCCTGCATGACTGCCTACGACTATTCGTCCGGCATTATTGCCGACGGTGCTGGCATGGATCTCGTGCTAGTAGGTGATTCACTCGCCATGGTCGTTCTCGGTCACGAAGACACGCTGTCCGTCACCATGGATGAAATGCTTCATCACGTTCGAGCCACTGCCCGTGGTGTAGAGCGCGCTCTTTTGGTTGCCGACATGCCCTTCATGTCTTTCAGCACCGTGGATATCGCGCTCCACAACGCTGGACGCTTCATCAGCGAAGGCCGGGCCAAGGCTGTTAAGCTGGAAGGTGGCGAGGCCGTTGTGCCTCAGATTGAAGCTATCGTTACCGCAGGTATCCCTGTCGTCGCTCATATCGGACTGACTCCACAGCATGTAGCTCGTTTTGGTGGGTTCAAAGCACAAGGCAAATCCGCCGAAGCCGCTAAAGCATTGATTGCCGATGCACAGGCCGTTGAGGCCGCAGGTGCTTTTGCCCTCGTCCTCGAAGCCATTCCCGTTGAGGTTGCTCAGCTCATCACCGATGCCGTGGATATCCCCACCATCGGTATCGGAGCCGGTAACGTCACTGACGGGCAGATTCTCGTCTATCATGATGTTCTTGGTATGTTCGATCGCTTTACCCCCAAATTTGTGCGCACCTACGCCGAGCTTGGCAAAGATGCTCGTAATGCCCTTGAGCAATACGGTAGGGATGTGCGAACTGGACGTTTCCCCGGAGATAAGAACACATTCTACATGCCTGAGGATCAATTGCCGCAGGTGCGTAAGATCAAGGTGAAAAAGAAGAAGTAAGAGAAGAATGCCTCCGGCGGCTTAAGACCCCTTTGTAAAGGGTTCTTAAGGATCTCCTAAACTTTTTGGTGCGCTTCGCGATCTGTCGTTCGCGGGATTTTTCTTACTTATATAACCCACGCCGAAGGCGTCTATGGGATTCTTAAGGCTTTCGGCCTTAAGCCGTCGGAGACAGAATCACCCGACTATCCCGCTGCAAGCGGCTTCTTAATCTGACTCTATGGAACTCGATCTCACTTGGCCCACATTATGGAACGGCTTGTTCTGGCCCCTTATCCGACTGACATTCTTTATTTCGGTAGGCTTGTTCGTGGGCAATCTTATCGAGTCCCTGCACTGGACGCGGCACGCTGCGAAGATAGCGGAACCGCTTGCTCGAAGGGCGCGGCTTAAGGATATATCTGCAGCGAGTTTCTCCATGGCATTCTTTTCGGGCATAACGGCCAATACGATGCTTTCGGAGGCGCATGAGCGGGGTGATATTTCGGATCGGGAATTGATTTTGTCGAATCTGTTCAATTCGCTGCCTACGTATTTTTTACATCTGCCTACGATCTTTTTCATTGCGGCACCGTTCATTGGCGGGGCGGCGACGATTTATGTAGGGCTTACGGCCTTTGCCGCGGTTCTGCGAACTATCGCGATTACGATTTCTGGCCGCTACCTGCTGCCTCCGTTGGAGGAAGGGTGTATTCCATGTAAATTGGAAGAGATGGAGAAGAAACGTAAGAAGGGATCGGCGTTCAAGAAGACATGGAAACGGTTCAAGAAACGGTTGCCGAAGGTGCTGTATCTGACGGCTCCGATTTATACGCTGTTCTTTGTTTTCAAGCAGCTTGGAATGTTTGCCTGGTTGCAGGGACTTATGGCGGGGAATGTTTCATTCTTTTCTTTCTTGCCTCCAGAAGCACTCGGTATTGTGGCGTTCCATATGGCTGCGGAATTTACTGCCGGCCTTGCGGCTGCGGGTGCTCTGATTGCGGATTCCGGGCTTACCGATACGCAAGTGGTTCTGGCATTGATGTTGGGTAATGTCCTTTCGTCACCCATGCGCGCATTCCGTCACCAGTTTCCGTATTATGCGGGTATCTTTAAGCCCCGTATGGCAATGAAGCTTATTCTGTTTAATCAAGTTACTCGCGCTCTGACCATCGCTCTAGTGGGTGTGACGTACGCGCTGATCGCTTCTTAGCTGTATCGTCATCCCTCGCGGGACTGGCGTTTTGTGTACTTTTCTCTTCTGCCGCTTTCCTTTTTGTCGCATACCCGGTAAAAAAGCTCCCAAGAAATAATCAGGAGCTTCATCATGTTGCAAAGCGCTTTCGGTCTCCTTGCCTTGGTTGGCATAGCGTGGGCTATCAGTGAGAAACGGACAAAAGTCAGTCTAGTCGCCATTGCCATCGGTCTTTCCATTCAGATAGCGTTGGCCTTGCTCATGCTTAAGGTTCCCTTGTTCGAGACGATATTTCTCGGTCTCAACGATGTCGCGCTTGCTATAGAAAAGGCCACCATGGCTGGGACCAGCTTTGTGTTTGGTTATCTTGGTGGCGGGCCTATGCCTTTCTCTGAACCGTATCCAGGAGCTGGGTTCATTCTGGCTTTCCGCGCATTGCCTATTATCCTGATCATGTCCGTGTTGTCAGCGGTACTTTATTACTGGCGCGTCTTGCCTATGGTGGTAAAGGCGTTTTCTTTGTGTTTGGAAAAGACCATGAAGATCGGCGGCGCTCTTGGCGTTGGTGCAGCGACGAATATCTTTGTGGGGATGGTCGAGGCCCCACTTGTGATTAAACCTTACTTGGGGAAAATGACGCGAAGTGAACTCTTCACGTTGATGACTTGCGGTATGGCAACCATCGCTGGAACCATGCTTGTGCTGTATGCCTCTGTTCTTTCCAATGTCATTCCCAATGCCATGGGGCAGATTCTCGCTGCTTCCATTATTTCCGCTCCTGCGGCTATTCTCATTTCCCGAGTGATGGTGCCGGAGACCGAATCCACCACCGATGGTGGTGCGGTCCCGCCGCGTGAGGCTGCATCTGTCATGGATGCGGTTACTCATGGTACGAGCGATGGTATCAAAATTCTACTCAATGTCGTTGCCATGCTCATCGTGTTGGTGGCGCTGGTGTCACTGATCAACGCCATGCTCGACTTTGTTCCGGATGTCATGGGCGCGCCTTTGACATTGCAGCGCATGCTCGGCTGGTTCATGGCACCCATTGTATGGCTCATCGGCATTCCCTGGAATGAAGCTCAGGTTGCTGGCTCACTCATGGGGACAAAGACTATTCTTAACGAATTTCTTGCGTATCTCAATATGACTAATTTGCCGGAAGGAGCCTTGTCAGAGCGCAGTCGTATCATCATGACTTACGCCATGTGCGGGTTCGCGAACTTCGGAAGTCTGGGCATCATGATCGGTGGTCTGAGCGTTATGGCGCCGGAACGGCGTGGCGATATCGTCAGCCTTGGTGCCAAGTCCATTGTATCCGGCACGCTGGCGACCCTGATGACCGGGGCTGTTGTTGGCATGATCCTGTAGAGTGGACATTCTCCGCATAGGCCTTATTAAAATGGGGGCAGTCTCTGGTTGACACCTGTGAGGCCTGCTTCATATATTCACGCGACTTTTTTAAACCTGAAGGGAAGCGATATGACTTACAAAGTTCATCCCATCTGCATGGGAACCAAAGTATTCGACAAAGGAATGATGACCTACCAGCAGGGATATGGCACACCGTACACCATCCCCATCTACACCTGGTACATTGAGGGTGGAGACAAGAAGATTCTGGTGGATACGGGCGAAATGCAGCCCATCATTTCCGAAGAGCGCGAAAAGGCCATTGGTGGCAAGATCTACACCTTTGAGGAAGGTCTCGCCAAATATGACCTCAAGCCCGAAGATATAGACCTCGTCATTCATACTCACATGCATAACGATCACTGCGAGAACGACTACAAGTGCGTCAACGCCAAGGTGTACATGCATGAAAAAGAGTTGGAATCTGCGTATGATCCTCATCCGCTGGATTTCCGCTATCTGGAAGACTACCTTGATGACATCAAGGACAACGGCCAGATCATTACTGTGAACGAGGATACTGAAGTCGTCCCCGGCATTACCATGATTCACACCCCGGCGCACACTCCCGGCGGTATGTCCATTAAGATCGAGACCGATAAGGGTTCTGTTCTCATCTGCGGTTTTTGCACCATTCTGGAAAATCTTGAGCCGCCCATTGAAGTCAAGGCCATGGAAATGGAAGTCATTCCTCCGGGCACGAATACCGGGCCCTACGAGGCGTATGACATTCTAGTGAAAGCCAAAACATTGGCTGACCATGTTCTGCCGCTCCACGAGCCCAAATGGGCATCCATGGATACGGTACCTGAGTAAGTAGTATGGGGCTTCAAATGAAGCCCCTTTTTCTTGCGCCCATCATTGCCGAGGAGTAGCCTCCCTTCATGTCCACTATTCTTTTCGCAGTCACTCCCATTTTTGCCCTCATCTTTGTTGGGTTCGGGATGCGGCGTATGAATTTCCCCGGTGAAGGTTTCTGGCCTGTCTCGGAGCGGCTTACGTACTTCGTGTTGCTTCCGGCGCTCTTGGTTCAGGGGTTGTCTGGCAAGGAGTTGAATCCCGACCTGTTGCCTTTGTCCGCTTCGGTGGTCTGCGCTGTTCTTACGGTGGCTCTTCTCACTCGTTTCATATGGCCTGCGCTCAAGATTGATGGGCCTGCATTCACGTCGCTTTTTCAGGGCGCGTTTCGCCCCAATACCTACATAGGCATGTCCATTGCCGCGGTATTGCTTGGCCCGGACTGGCTTGCGCTTTCGGCTATGGCTTTGCTTGCCATGATTCCGATCATCAACATTATTTGTGTGTCGACGCTTTCTCGCCACGGCTTGGGAGGCGGGAGTGGCATCGGGCGTGTTTTGAAAGGTGTGGTCACGAATCCGCTCATTATTGCTTGTGCCATCGGATTGGTGATGAATCTTCTTCATCTATCCTTTCCACGAATTCTCAATGATCTTTTGGATATCCTCGGCAGGGCGGCACTTCCTCTCGGCCTTCTTGCTGCCGGGGCCGGGTTGCGCTTTGAGAAAATCGATGGCGGCAAGCGCTCTTTGGTTACTTCCTGCGTTCTGCATCTGATTGTCTTGCCCGTGGTTGCGGTGGGATACTGCTATCTATTTGGTGCGGATGAAAGCGCTCGCCTGACTGCGGTGATCTATACGGCGATTCCGGTTTCTGTCTCTTCATTCATCCTTGCCCGACAGATGGGGGGCGATCATCGACTGATGGCACAAATCATTACGGTACAGACAGTTGTTGCCATGGTGACTTTGCCGATCATGCTCGGGATATTGGGGTAAGAAAGAAGGACGAAAGCTCGATAAGGCTCTTAAAAAAAGATAGCGATTAAAGATCTGATTTTGATCTTCAATCGCTTTGATTTTTGGGTCAGCCTATGGAACGTTAAAATTATCTGAGATCGACGGTGATCCCTTCGTTTACATAAAAAATGACGTTGTACTTGTCCTGAAGCTTGTCTGCAATTTGTTCAACGGACATGTCGTTGAGATCGTCAATGCGGATGTACGCATTGCGTTTGGCGGCATGTTCAGTGTCGTTGGCAGTAAATACGCTGGAAAAGGCGAGGCCGAGGTCGCGGATGTCACAAAGGAGTTCCGCAAGAGGGCCGGGGCGTGCTTCGAGTTGAACTGCGAGCAGTGTGCCGTCACGTTTGGAACCGGATGTGGCGCTGAGAAAACGGAGAACATCAAGCTGGGTGATGATGCCCATAAGTTCGCCACCATCGACAACAGGGAGGCCGCCAATCTTGTACTTCACCAGGATTTCCGCCACTTCATTAATGGCAGTGTCTGAGGTTGTGGTGATGGGGTCCAGAGTCATGATGTCTTCAGCAGTGAGGGTGTAGAGTCCTCCGCCTTTGTGCATGACAGCGTCGCCGGGGATAAATTTGGATGGCATGGCGTCGCGAATGTCGCGGTCGGAGACTATGCCGACAAGCTTGCCTTTGGGGTCGAGGACCGGGAATTGGCGGATATTTTTTTCGCGCAAGATCTCGGCGGCGTCCATAACCGACGAATTGACCCCTAGTGATAAGACGTTGACCGTCATCCAATCTCTGACCAGCATGCGCACCCCTCGCGTTTGATCCAGCTACCGACTTACGGTTGCGGTTCGCTTTCTGTAATCCGTTGCTGAAAAAAATGCAACGGGGACTGGACTTAAAGCGTCTTTGCCCGGGCGCGAACTGCGTGAATCAATGCCACAAATTTGGGCCGAAGCTCCATGATGCCGGACCGGACGTGCTGGACATCTTCCAGATAGCATCGCCGTTCCAACTCACGAGAGCTTTCCACTATTTCCATGGCCAGAACATGGCTGGCGATGTTGGTAATGGAATGGAGTGCCATGCCGAGTTCGTCAGCTTCACCACTTCTCAGACCTGCATCAAGGTTGTCGAGCTTGTCTTCTGCTTCCAGTAGGAAGAGATTCAGGATCTCTGTAAGCAATTCCATGTCTCCCTCGAATCTATCAATGAGGGATTCCATGTCTATATCCATAGGTTTGCTGGCTGCAGCAATCCTGTCTCGTGCCACCTGTGAGGTTTTTGGGGCAACTTTGGGCTTGGTACTCTGTTTGCTTTCGGCCATGCCCCGGGCGATGGCTGCGGACAACTTCTTCATGTCCACGGGCTTACTGACATAGTCATTCATGCCTGCGGCCACCATGCGTTCGCGGTCGCCTTTCATGGCATAGGCAGTGAGAGCGATAATGGGAATGTCCGGGGAGAAATCTTTGCCATCAGCTTCTCGGATGGCCCGAGTCGCTTCAATACCGCCCATCTCCGGCATCTGAATATCCATGAGAACGAGATCGAATTTGTTGCCCGGATGCTTCAACGCTTCAAGAGCAAGCAGGCCGTTTCCTGCATGAGTGACTGTATGGCCAAACATGGTCAGGAAGTGGGTGAGGAATTTCTGGTTGAGCGGGTTATCTTCGGCCAGCAGGATGTTCAGATGCATGGTCTGTGGTTGAACTGGGGCAGCGTCAACGACACGTTCTACTACTTCGGTCGTGTTGAACCATACCGTGAAGGTGAATGTGCTGCCCAGACCAAGCTCGCTTTCCACATCGATTTCACCGCCCATCATTTCTACGAGTTCGCGAGAGATGGTCAGCCCAAGGCCCGTGCCTTGATGACGCTTGCGAGTAGAGCTGTCCGCCTGAGTGAAGCTTTCGAAAATGTCATCGGTGGCGGCAAGATCAATGCCTTCACCTGTATCCCGAACTAAAACCTTCAAGCACACTTTTCCTTCACTGCGCTCGGCCACATTTACGCTGACTTCTACAAGTCCTCGTTCTGTGAATTTCATGGCGTTGCCAGCGAGATTACGAATAACCTGGCTGAAACGGTCCGGGTCGCCGTGCAGATGGGGGGGGACATCGGGGGAGACATTGTATCGTAGGGCTATTCCCTTGCGATCTGCTTCAGGGTTGAATGGACGCATGATTCTGTCCAACTCTGAGCGGAATTCGAAATCAACGGGCTTGAGCTCCAGCTTCTCTGCTTCGATTTTGGAAATATCAAGTACATCGTTGACAATGGTTAGCAGGGAGCCTGCCGCATCACGGATCATGTCCAGATGTTCGCGTTGATCCGGAGAAAGCCCGGTAGTGATGGTCATTTCCGCCATGCCGAGAATGCCGCTGATAGGGGTGCGAATTTCGTGGCTCATGTTAGCGAGGAAACGGCTCTTGGCCTTACTCGATTCCAACGCTTCCATCTTGGCATCTTCGGCCAAGCGGTTGGCTGCCATGAGCTGATCTTCCATGGTGCGGCGCAGAATGGCCGAACCAAAGATGTCCGCCATCATGGTCAGGGATTCTACTTCAACCGGGAGCCACTCTCTTTCCTCGCGATGCTCGCTGACGCCGATGAAACCCCACCATGTGTCGCCAACGAAGACGGGGACAAGCATGACGGACTTGGCGTCGGTGAGCTGGAAAAACCGCCGCTCTTGGCTTTGGAAGCTGCTCACAGTTCCTGCAATGTTTTTTCGCGAGAGCATAGTTTTGCGCCAACGGTCGTATGCATGAAATGGCTGGTTCTGTACCAGCGGGTTGTTGATATATGGCACGATCTCGGGGGCTGACCATTCGTAGGCCATGGAAATATTGGCTTCTTCGTCAGAGCCGGGGTGCTTCTTGAAGATGAAACAGCGAGTTACATCGGCAGCCTTGCCGAGAGCTTTGAGCGAGTCATTGATGCCGCTTTCCCAATCTGATTCACGCAGGAAGCGTTCGGCAAAGGAACTCACTACCTGAAGGATGGCATCTCGGCGGAAGAGGAAATTTTCAAATTCGCGTTCGGCGGTAACATCCCGCGTCATGCCGTAGGCGCTTTCTACTGTGCCGTCCTTACCATGATTTACCCGGCGGTGAAGGTGGAGGTATTTGATGTCATTGCCGACTTTAATTCTATACTCAAAATCAAGCGGCCAGCCTTGGTCGAATGTAGCCTTGTTGGCTTGGTCGTAAATTTCAATGTCTTCAGGATGAACAAGCTCACGTACGCTGGAAAAATCATCGGTGAGCGCTTTCCCGCCACCCGTAATTTGTTTGATGCCCTTGGACCATGTGGTTTTTCCATTGGAATCCATTTCCCAACTGCCGAGCCGCCCAGCCTTTTCGACCCAGTCGAACATGGAGTTTTCTTTGGCTAGCGCCCTTTCCAATTCCAGTTGGCGCTTCAGGTGACGCAAAGTGTTACCCAGACGGGCGGGAGTGAGCCTGTTGAAATCCAAAACATCGAAAGCACCTGCGTTGATGGCCTGAGTTTCACAATCCTCGCCGCAGGAAGCCAGGAGAATTGAGCGACATTGGTATTCTATCTTGGTCCGCTCAATGGCACGAAGCCACGTGTCGTCGTTCGGATCGGGTATGATCATGACAGCATCGGCAGGACTACGTTCCAGTTGGCGTACGCCACGTGAGACATTGTTATGTTGTGTCAGGACATACTCATATCCAGAGAAAAGCGTGTCGATGATGGATGTATCTATGGTTTTTCCGGCCAGGACCAATAAGCGCAAATCTGCCTCCGATTTCGTGGGAAATGCCAAACGTCTTTTCTGTTTATCCGTACTTCCTGCTGAGGACAACCGCTTTAGATACATTATCATTCCTAAATTATGGAATAGGAAATAACGCATTTTCAGCCTGCTATCGTCTGAAAAGACAAAGAGTTATGCGTGAATCTCCCTTGCATTCTCCTTGAGCCGGGTTTACATGTGAAGCACTGTGAGATTTTTCTGATTAATTTTTCAAGCAAAAACGGTGTACTAATGAATGTTCTGCCTGACAGCGATATACTGACCCTGCTCATGAGCGCCACTTTGGCCGTTAAGATGGTGATGATTTTTCTGGCTCTCATGTCTTTGTGGAGCTGGACCATCATCTTCTTCAAATTCTTTACCATAGGTGGAGCCAGGAAACAGGTCATGCAAGGGTATGATCTGTTTATGGATGCTGAGGATTTAACTAAAGGACTCAAGAAATTAGGGAATGAATCCCCTTTGTCACGAGTCTCTACGCTGGCAGTGAAAGAATTTCGGCTGCTTGAGAAAGCGGATGTGAGCCGTGATCGCAAACGGCTTCTGGTTAAGGATACGCTTCGCCGTGTGTTGAAGCAGGGTATTTCCAAAGAGATGCGTAACCTCACGCGCAATCTGCCATTTCTGGCAACCTGCGCCAATGCCGCTCCGTTCATCGGTCTGTTCGGCACGGTCTGGGGTATCATGAATTCATTTCACTCCATTGGCCTGGCTCAGTCTGCGGCTCTTGCGACAGTTGCACCGGGTATTTCCGAGGCGCTTATTGCCACGGCCATTGGGTTGCTCGTGGCTATTCCTGCCACTATTTTTTACAACTATTTTCTTGGAAGATTGAATGAAGTGGAGTCCGGTATGGTTGATTTTGCAGGGGCGTTTCTTAATCGCGCTGAGCGAGAAATCGCGTGGGCTTCCAAAAACGGAAAACAGGACTAGCCATGGCTATCAAGGCTGGAGCCGGTTTTCTCAACGAGATCAATGTGACGCCCTTTGTGGATGTCATGCTCGTCCTGCTTATCATCTTCATGGTTACGGCTCCGCTCATGACACAAGGTGTTGAGGTGGACCTTCCCACTACACGGACGGTGAAAAATCTACCTCAGGATACTGAGCATTTGATCCTCTCCGTGAAAAAGGATGGGACGCTCTATCTCGATGAGTATCAGGTGGGGCTGGATGAGTTGGAAGCACATTTGAAGCGCCTTGTGTCCAAACAGAAAAAACAGCTTTTTCTCCGCGCTGACAAAGAAGTCGCCTACGGTATAGTTGTTCAGGTCATGGGCGAAATCAAAGCCGCAGGCATTGACCGTCTTGGCATCGTGGCTGAACAGAACACTGACGAGAAAACTCGATAATCCTGCGGGATATGGCTATGGCGCGGTATCTCAGTTGGTTTTGCTCCTCTCTCCTGCATGTAGTTGTGGCGCTGTTTCTGCTCCAGGCCGTGCACATGCCTCCCTTGGAACTCAAGGATGTAATGGAGTTGGATCTCACGGAAATGGAGATGCCGGAGCTGATCACCAAGCTGCCCGCTCCCATATCACCGCCTGAAGTTGCCCCGGAGCCAGAGCCTGAACCTTCAGTCCCCGTAGCTGCCGAGCCATTGCCCATGGACAAGACTGTGGTGCTGGACGACTCTCCTCCTGCGCCTCCGGCTTCTTCTGCTGAACCTACAGTCGAACCAGAGGCTGTTCCCGCTCCAGAACTGGACGTGGTGGAAATTAGTCCCAAGAAGGTCAAGGCATCTCTTGAAAGTGGGGTTGAGAATCCCAACCGTGTTATCGTGCGAAAGAACGACACCATTGTTCATCGCGGGCATGAGGCTCGTTTCGGTCGTTCCATGATGGGCGATTATTTTTCATATTCCTCAACGGAATTCTCAGGTCAGTTTCAGGTCAAGGGTGATCGAACCATTTCCATCATTGATGCTCGTAATACCAAGTATGGGCGTTTTCTCATTTATGATTCCAAGAACAAGACACTCCGGCGCATGAAGGAGTTCGGCAAATACGTCTATACTATCGGCCCATCAGTCTATGAAGATGAGCCTGTCATAGGCACCGTGACCTTTTTGGCTCGTGATGACCGCATTGAGCGATTTATCCTCATGACTGATGATGACCGTATGGCTCACTATCCGCGCAAAGTACATGTGCGTGAAGAAGAGGCCCTCATCCCGACCGCTCAGGGGGATTTACCCATTTATGCGAGTCTCCCTCCGCAGGGGGCATCCTTTCCTGGTGTGGTTTTTGTTCATGGGAATCAGTGCGTGGAGCCTGGGCTGGTCAAAGGTTTTACTCGTGCCCTATCCGCTCGCAGTCTTGCCTCGTTGACCTTTGAGCCTCGTCTGTGTGGCGACGATGGCGGCTCTCAAGGCGATGATGCGCAGTTTGTGTCGGATACTACAGCTTCACTTGATTATCTGGCTTCTCTTCACGCTGTCGGAACAGGACAGGCCGGGATTTGGGGAAATGGTATTGGCGTCCCACTCGCTATCGATGCGGCCATTCATCCGGCCAAGCAGAAGGCAAAATTTCTCATCTGCCTGTTGGATGATACGTTGGGTGAGGGGCAAGTTCCTGGCTATGCTGAATTGCTGAATCTGACCATGCCGACTCTGTGGCTCGTAACCGGGCGTGATACTGCTCGCTGGCAGCCGTTCATCACAACGTTGGAAACTTTGCGTGACAATGATAAGCGCTCGTTCACCATCGTGGTTGCCCCATTGAAGGCAAGCCAAGAAGTTCAACAAGCCAAATCCGCTAGTTCCGGCTGGGTGGAACAGGTGGCTGAAGATCACGCTCGTCTTGCTGTTTCATGGATCCAACGGGCAATTCAAAAATAATTCAAATACAGAGCCACATGAGCTATAGACAAACTTTGCATCTGCCTTCCATTTGCACTGCGTTTACGGTATGGATTGATTTGGCCTGAATTCAGCATTGTGTTCATCACCCAACTTGCCTGAGATATTGTGAAAAAGACGTCTGATATTATACCTAATTCCACCAAGCGGCTCGCTAAAATCGAAGATCATCCAGAGCTTTTTCGGCAAGTCCTCGAAGCTTCGGGCGTGGCTATGGCCATCCGTGCTCCCAGCTTGCGTCCGATCTTTGCCAACCATGCATTCACCGATTTCTATGGGTATGAGATTGCAGAGTTGCAGGAGGTCCCTGCTGGGGGCGTACTACCTGAGAAAACTCAGAAGCTTTATAAGGAGACGATTATCCCGGCAATCGAGGTTGGGGAGAGTTGGGAAGGGGAATATGTCATCCGAACTCGGGCAGGGCGACTGCATTCAGTCTGGGGGCGATTCGACCCTGTTCAGAATTGTGATGGGGAACTGACCCACGTTATTTCAGTCATGCGAGATTCCTCTTCTTCCCGTCGACTTCGTAATGCTTTGAATCAGACAGAGCGTCATCTCAACTTTTTGACCGAGAACACGAGTGATTGTCTGTTCCGCATGCGTTTGAGTGATCGTGGATATGATTACATCAGTCCAGCCGTGGAGAGCATCACCGGATATTCGCCTCAGGAGTTCTACGAAAAATCGGTACTGGTGAGAACGCTTACACCTCCGGAATGGCGAGAAGCTGTAGAGACTTGGTGGCAGGAGTTGGTTGAAGGGCGCAATCGATATGAATACGAATGGCCGCTTATGCATAAAGATGGCTCTTTGCGGTGGGTGAACCAGCGCATTACTATTGTGACCGACGATAATGACCTTCCTATCGCTGTTGAGGGTATCGCTACTGACGTTACTGATCGGCGGGAAGTTCAGGACGAATTGGCCGTTGCGCAAAAGAGTCTCAATTTTATCTCCAGCTCTACGAGTGACATTTTCTTTCGATTAACAATTCCAGATGGAACCTATGACTATTTAAGCCCATCTGTTGAACGTTTCTCCGGGTATTCTGTGCATGATTATGAAGATAATCCGCTTTTTATTAGACAAATTTTTCACCCAGCCTGGAAAGAGTATTTTAATGAGACTTGGGAAGAACTCTGTAACGGTCATGTTCGCTCGGAGTATGAGTTCCAGTACATTCACAAGTCTGGTGATGTTCGTTGGGCAAATCAGCGAGTGGTGCTGGAGAAGGATGAAGATGGAAACCCTGTTGCCATCGAAGGGATTGCTACAGACGTAACGGAGCGCAAGCGGGCCGAAGAAGCGTTAAAAGAAAGCGAAGCGAAATATCGATTACTTATCGAGACTCTGGAAGATGTTATTTGGGCTATGGATAATGACTATAATTATCTCTATGTCAGTCCATCTATTGAGTCACTTACAGGCTATACCCCTGATGAATATCGTGCCATGGGACTTGAAGAAACCATGACTCCAGAGTCGTTGGCTACCGTTCGGAAAATGAGTGGGAAGCGACGTGAGGCCGAGGCTCAAGGCGTGTTCGACACAGTTAACCGATTTGAAGTTGAACGCTTGCGTAAAGGTGGCGGTACCGTTTGGGTGGAGTCTATCATCCGGCGGATGCTTTCCGCCAATGGAGAGCCTGTTGGTTATCTTGGAATCTCTCGTGATATATCCCCCCGTCGTGAAGCGGAACTCGCCATGCAGGAGAGTGAAAATAGATTCAGGGTCCTTTTTGAAGAGTCCCCCATCTCTCTTTGGGAGGAGGATTTAACCCGGCTCAAGCTCTTTTTTGATGAACTGAAGATGCAGGGCGTTACGGATTTCAGAAAATATTTTTACGATCACCCTGAGGAGTTGGGTAAGTGTGCCTTGCTGGTTGATGTGGTCTCGGTAAATAAAGCTACCTTGGACCTGCTTGGAGCTCGGGATAAAGAGGAACTACTCGGCAATCTTGATAAGGTGCTGACGGAAAGCTCCATGGCCGCTTTCACCGAAGAGATGATTCTGCTAGCATCCGGTGGCTGCGAATATTGCGGCGAGATTACTCACCGTACTTTGGACGGAGAGGAGATCTGGGTAGTGGTCCATTTTCTGGTACCACCGGAATATCAAGACACCCTATCGCGTGTTATTGTCTCGCTCATCGATGTCACACCGAGGAAACGAGCGGAAGAAAGGCTCATGGAATCCGAGGAGCGTTACCGGGTTCTCGTGGAGAATTCGCAGGAAGGTGTTGTGGTCTCCATGGACGGGAAGGCTGTCTACATCAATGAAGCTATGACAGATATTTTTGGGTGTTCAGTGGATGACCTTAAAAAGATTCATCCTCTGGAAATGGTGCATCCGGATGACAAAGCACGCGCCATGACTCAGATGGAAGGATATGTTTCTGGTAAACGTAAAGAGGCTTTTGCCTCTTTCAGGATTGTCACACGCAATAATCGGACAAAATGGCTGACATTGCATGTTAAGCCAATCCTTTGGAATGGCATGAAAGCACAGCTTGAGATTCTCACGGACGTCACTATTTACAAGACGCTGGAGGATGAACTGAGGGCTGCTCATTCCGAAATGGAAAATCGGGTCACCCAGCGTACAGCCGAGCTGTCTCAGGCGAATATCCAACTCACATGTGAGGCTCAGGAGCGAGAGAAGGCGCAGGAGCATATCCTTTCCCTGACTCAGCAGCTGATGCGGATTCAGGAAGACGAACGGCAACGTATTTCTCGTGATTTGCACGATAATGTTGCTCAAGATCTATCTTCCATCGTTCTTAAGCTTGAGACATTGTTTGATGGTTTCAGGGAAACCTCACCTGAGGTGCGGGGGCGCACAGAAGACCTGACAAGTATCGTGCAGGGATCCATCGCATCGGTTCGCGATATAGCTTATGGCCTCAGTCCTTCTGCTTTGGAGCAGTTGGGGCTGGCTCGTGCCTTGGAGAATCTGTGCGGCGATGCAGCCCGCAGGACTGGGGTGGATATAGAATTTTTCGCTACGGGTATTGAGAATATTCAATTGGATTTCGATGTGGAAATTAACATTTACCGCATGATTCAGGAAGCTATCAATAATATGGGTAAGCATGCTCAGGCTGCAAGATGTACAGTGCGGCTTGTGCAAAGCCATCCTGATATTCTTATTCGCATTGAAGACAATGGGAATGGATTTGTGGTCGCGCAACGTATTGCCGAAGCAGTAGAAGAGCGGCGGATGGGGTTGAAGAGTATGGAAGAACGAGCGCGTCTTATTGGCGGCTCAATGGAAATACAGTCCTTGGTAGGCTCAGGGACTCGAATTATATTTAAGATTCCGATTGCGGATGCCAGGAGGCAATAAATATGGATCTTATGATCGTTGATGATCACCCGTTGTTTCGGGAAGGGCTCAAGACCATTGTCAGTCGTGAAGAGTCATATTCAATCGTGGCTGAAGCCGGAAACGGCAAGGATGGCATCAAGCTCGCCATGGAGCATCGCCCCGATGTCATGCTCATTGATATCTCCATGCCTGGAAAGAATGGCATTCAGGTCATTCGCGAGCTCAAGGAGACGCTGCCCAATACCCGGTTTATCATTATTTCAATGCATTCTGAGGCTGATTATATCGTCGAAGCATTTCGGGCTGGAGCCATGGGCTATATGATCAAGGATTCGGCGGCAAGTAATCTGATAAGAGGGCTTGAGACAATTGCCAAGGGTGAATTGTATCTCGATAGCGCTTTGTCTCAGGAAGTCGTCTTTAAGTTGTTGCAGTCTAAGCCCGGCTCTTCTGGCGGAGAACGGGACCCATATTCAACTTTGACGGCACGCGAGCAGGAAGTCATGCGAATGCTTGCTGAGGGGTTAACCACCAAAGAGGTGGCTGCAAAGCTCTATATCAGCCCGAAAACCGTTGAAAATCACCGTACTAATTTGATGAAGAAGCTTGGTTTGCAAAGCACTGTGGAGCTGATTCGATACGCTGCCCGCCTTGGATTGATTGATCTCGATACGTGGGCACTTTAATCCTATTCGGGAGGATTGCTCCTCAGAATAGGGTTAGAGTAAGGGCGTTTTGTTCAGGTAACTGAATTAAATAAAACAGGAATCATTTACATTCTAATTCCCACGTGCATAAATTTCGTATAGATTCCGAGTCACGATCGAATTTTCGGGAAACTTTCAGCGAGCCATATTTTTTACAAGAGGTCTCACCATGTTTAGTAATGTCAGCCTGAAATGGAAGATGCTGTTCTTGGCCATTATTGGCCCCATTATCGTTGCCGTGATTCTGGCAGTGCAGCAGGTACGTCAGATAACAGAGAGCGGGCATGAAGATATCGTGCACCAGAGTCGTGCTGTTATTCTCATGGCCGAAGCTGCTCGTGACGAAATGTCCAAAAAACTAAATATAGGTGTGATCAAGCCGTTCAGTGAACTGAAGAGCCGGCAGGAACTTATTGAAGCTGTTCCCATCATTACTGCTATTAATATGGCGCAGCGCAATGCGGAAGAACTCAATTACACTTTCCGTGTTCCCAAAGTTTCGCCTCGCAATCCCAAGAACAAGCCTACTGAATTTGAACTTTCGATTCTTCAGGAATTAAAGGACAAGAATCTTGAAGAGAAGATTGTCTATGAAGATGACAAGATTCGCTACTTTCGCCCGATTCGCTTGACCAAAGAATGCCTCTATTGCCACGGCGATCCCAAAGGTGAGGTTGATCCGGTTGGTGGTATCAAGGAAGGTTGGAACACTGGTGAAATACATGGCGCCTTTCAGATTATCGCCTCTTTGGATGCTGCCAAGGCAAAAATTATCGAAGCTGAAATCTATACTGCTGCCGAAACTGGAATCATTTTACTGCTGATTAGCCTTTTCGTCTGGTTCATGGTCAACGCTGTTATCGTCTCTCCGCTCTTCCGTATTCGCGCTTTTGCCGAAGATGTTGCTAATGGTAATGTTGACGCCCAGCCTGAAGGTAAGTTTGAAGCCGAACTGAAGAGCGTGAAAGAAGCCATTTCCGTTATGGTTGACAATCTGAAGGCCAAGATGGCTGAAGCTGCCGAACAGAAGGAAGAGGCTGAGATCGCCAAGGGTGAAGCCGAGGCCGCCATGGGCGAAGCTAAGGAACAGGAAGAGAAGACGAATGTCCTGCTCGCTAAGATGCAGCGTATTGCCAACGATGCTTCCCTCATTGCTGAACAGGTAACGTCTGCTGCAGACGAACTCTCTGCCCAGGCTGATCAGGTCAGTCAGGGCGCAGATGTACAGCACGAGCGCACCACCCAGACTGCTACAGCCATGGAAGAGATGAACGCGACGGTTCTCGAAGTCGCCCAGAACTCTGCTTCCTCTGCCACCTCGGCATCGAATGCCAAGGAACAGGCTGAAGAAGGCGCAATTATCGTTGAGAAGGCCATTGGCGCCATCAGCGAAGTGCATGAACTGACGAATACACTCAAGCAGTCCATGAATCAGCTTGGTGCGCAGACCACGGATATCGGCCAGATTATGAATGTCATTGAGGACATTGCTGACCAGACCAATCTCCTCGCACTGAACGCTGCTATTGAGGCTGCGCGTGCAGGTGAAGCGGGTCGCGGATTCGCGGTTGTTGCTGACGAAGTTCGTAAGCTGGCTGAAAAGACCATGGATGCGACCAAGGAGGTTGGCTCCGCCATTCAGACTATTCAGGACGGCGCTTCCGCAAACATCAAATCTGTGGACACTGCAGCCACCGCTGTTGATAGGGCAACCGAATTGGCAAACCAGTCCGGTGAGTCCCTCAAGCAGATCGTGGAATACGCGGATGATACCTCCGGTCAGGTTCAGTCCATTGCTACCGCTGCCGAAGAACAATCCGCAGCCAGTGAGGAAATCAATCAGGCCGTCGATGATATCAACATGATTGCTAGCGAGACCGCTGACGGCATGAATCAGTCTGCTGAAGCGATCACCGAACTCGCTCGTCTCTCCAACGAGTTGCGTGAACTCATCGACGAGATGAACAGCTAGTCGGAGCATACTCAAAGAATGAAGGCCCCTGACTCGAATGAGTCAGGGGCCTTTCTTTTTGTAAAATGCAGCTGTGGCTATTCGAATGCGAGCCTTTGAATAATCACATTTGAAACCAGCATCCCGTTCTTGGTCAATCTGAGGAACCCATGACTGATGCGAACAAGGTTTTCCCGATGCAGGGCGGTGATCAGTTGTCTCTGCTTACTCATGAGGCTGAATCCAGCGCGCTTTTTGAATTCCTTCAAATCCAATCCTTTTGAGGTCCGCAGGCTCAGCATGACCATTTCGGCCAGCAGGTCCTTGTCTGTCAGATTTTCGTGGTCATTGCCCACGAGTCCGCCTCGAACGTAGGCGTCGTATTCATCCATATAACGCGGGTTGTTGAATCTGCGTCGTCCTATGGTGGACACAGCGGACGGTCCTAATCCCAGATAGTCTGTACCTGTCCAGTAACCGGAGTTGTGGGCGGACATGAACCCCATGCGGGCGAAATTCGATACTTCGTAATGCATGTATCCCATGCTTTCGAGATACTCGGCGCCATAGATGAACATTCGCCCTTGTTCCTGCTCGGGGGGCAATTTGAAATCGCCTTCATCTCCCACCATCTTATCCATAATGGTATTTGGTTCTACTGTGAGATTGTAGGCAGAGATGTGTTCTGGCCGCATGTCGGCGACAGCGGAAAGCTGGTCGATCCATGGCTTCAGCTTTTGATTGGGTAATCCCCAGATGAGATCAAGCCCAATGTTGGCGAATCCAGCTTGACGGGCCGCTTCGTATGAGGCCATCGCCATGCCCGCAGAATGAGGCCGTCCCATCATCTGGAGTTCAACATCGTTGAGGCTCTGCATGCCGAGAGAAAGGCGATTGAATCCCATGGATTGTAAGGCGCGGAAATAGCTTACATCATGAGCTGAATCCGGGTTGGCCTCAATAGTCACTTCCATGCCGGAGCCGAGAGTGAAGGACTTGTCCAGCGCTTTCATGATGGTGTCGAGCTGCTGCAATGGAATCAGGCTTGGAGTGCCTCCGCCAAAATAAATTGTCGCCAAGCGTGGCTTCTTGAGGCGTTTTCCCCACAGTTTGATCTCTTCCAAGAGCAGCTTGTGGTACCATGCAAAGGTTACCTGATTGAAAGCCTGAGAGTGAAAATTACAGTAGTGGCATCGTGTGTGACAAAACGGGACATGGATATAGAGCAGCAGTCCTTTTTCTCCTCTGACTGTCTTGCCTTTTTTCTGTGCAACCGCATCTGGGAATGCTGGTTTGACCTGAACTTCTTCGCCGTAAATCTTGCCCATAATTATTCCCCGGCGTGCCGTTCTCGGTGGAGGATGAGTGCTCCCCAGGTAAGATAGACGCCTGCGACAATACGTATGAGGTCAACGGAAAGTGTTCCCTCTCCCGGTCCCGCAAGATTGTTGAAGCTGTCATAAAGATAGCCGGAGCCAACAAGTAGCATCAGCAGAACTGTGGTCCACGTTGGGATAAGGCTGCGTTTGTGCGTGAGCCACGCGAGTACAGGGAAAACCACGACAGCCAATACTGCGCGCAGCCATGTATCATCGTTGGCAGTATCGAAAAATGCCGTCGTCACTGAAGTGAGGACGAATATGGCAAGAATCGTCTCACGCCGCATGAGGAATTGGATGATCTTGTTTTCGCGCACGGATTATTTCCCCAATTCTTTTTGGTACCGTTCGTTTTCGCTGTAAAGGCAGCCGCAGTACTGCTGACGATAAATGTCCCACTCTTTTGAAGTCTCAATGCCTTCCTGCCATCCCTCTCGGAAGTCGTGATATAAGAACTTGGTTTTGGCAGATTCCAGATCATATCCCAGTGCCGAGATTTCAGCATGCTTTTGGTATTTCGAGTAAAGCAATGTGGTCGAAAAGAAATCGAAGTTTCCTTTCTTGGCTATCTGCGCAGTCCGCTCCATGCGTTTGGCATAACAGTGAAAGCATCGATTGTTCTCTCGGTATGCCACATCCCTGAACCATTCCTGCGGTTTGTATTCATCATCTTTGACGATCACACGGATGCCAAGCTTTTCAGCCACGGCAATACACCCGTCACGGCGCTTCACATACTCCATCAGCGGATGAATATTTGGATTGTAAAATAACCCGGTCACTTCATACCCTTGATCAAGGAGCGTTTTGAGCGTCGTGATGGAGCACGGGCCACAACATATATGCAAAAGAAGTCGTTTACTCATAGTAATCCAGTGTGAGCGTCTTGATTCCGTTTGTAAAGTATAATGGCTTCAGCTGGCCCCACTGAGGGCTCCCCTCCATGACAGGCAAACAGAAAAAGGCGACCCGGAGGTCGCCAACTTATACGGGAGAGATACAAAAGTGGGTTGTCTACGAAGCCGCATCCTTCATAAGATTGTCAATTACTTGCTGCAAATTGTGCATCTGGGCAGTCATGTCAGTTAGGGCCTCTGCTGATTGGGTCACTCCCTGAGATGTTTCAGCAGAGATTGAATTAATCTCATCGATTGAACGATTGATCTCTTCTGAGGTTGCCGACTGTTCTTCTGCTGCTGTGGCTATACTTTGAATTTGGCTAGCAGATTCTTCTGTGCCATGAACAATCTCTTCGAGGACTTCTCCAGATTGGTTAGATAGGTCAACAGCTGTACTTAAATCGCTCAGAGCAGTGTCCATGCCCTCAATATTTTGTTTGGCCACACCCTGAACCCCAGAAATAGAGCTGCCAACTTGCTTCGTTGCGTCCATCGTCTTTTCTGCTAGCTTCCTGACTTCATCAGCAACAACAGCAAATCCTCTGCCTGCTTCGCCAGCTCTTGCGGCTTCAATGGCAGCGTTCAAGGCCAGTAGGTTGGTTTGATCTGCAATGTCTTCGATGACCTGCATGATAGCGCCAATATCATCAGCCTGTTTGCCCAGCAGGTTCATTCCCTCTTTAAGAGTTTCTGCGGCTTTATACGTCGTATTCATGGCGCTCACAGATTTGCCGACAATCTCTGACCCATCTGTGGCTCTTTCCTTGGCTTGTTCACCCATTGCCGCAGCCTCAGATGCGTTACGAGCCACTTCCAGAACCGTTGCATTCATTTCTTCCATGGCGGTTGCAGTCTCTTGCACGCGGTCTCGTTGAATGGTGGTTCCATTGTCAATAATCTGAGCCTGGGCAGATATTTGCTCAGATGCGACTGAAACGCGGTCTACTACACTCTGGATACGCTCGGCAGCTTGGCGAATGCCTTTTTTGCGAGAAATATCAGCTTCAGCACGCGCTTCGTTTGCTTCGGCCATAGCTTGCTCCGCTGCATTTGCTTTTTCTTCTGCTTCTGCTGATTTGAGAGTGATCTTTTTAATATTATCCTTAAGAGTTTCTGCCATAGAATTTAAAGAGGCTTGTAATTGAGACGCTTCATCTCGCCCTTTGACATCAATGACAACAGAATAGTCACCTTGAGCAATTGTTTCTGCAGCTTGTGTGGCTTCTTTAATAGGGCCCGTAATGCTTCGGATGATGAAAAGACTAAGAATGATGACTCCGATAAGTACTGCTATAAGCACACTCATAATTGAGAACGTGTTGCTTTGTACTATGTGGTCGATTTTTCCTGACATCAGTGTTGTCTGTTTCTCTATATTATCAATATAGACACCTGTGCCTATGTTGTAAGTAGTGCCAGGAATCATACTGGAATAACTGAGCTTAGGTTGATCTCCAGCCTCGGGTTTAGCCCATACATATTCAACAAAACCACCGCCACTTGCTGCTGCTTTGGCGAGTTCCGCAATCATATGAGTTCCATTCTTGTCTTTTAGTGAGGCTAGATCTTTCCCATGTAAAGACGGCTTGGCTGCATGTGCAATCGTCGTAGTCCCATTAAAAATAAAGTAGTAGCCAGACTTGTCATCTTCAAACCGAATGCCACTGATTGCTTCGCGAAGCATGGATATTTTTGTTTCTTGGTTTGGTGCTTTCTTGATGAGCTTCCCCAAACTCAATGCCAAACTGTCAGTTGCCACCTTCAGCTTCGCCTTTTGGCCTTTGTACATTAAGGATTCAATTTCATGAATGCTTACCTTTTTGATTGCCATCGAGTTGACATAGAAAGCTACACTGATTCCTATAATGAAAACCACCATGAGAGTCAGGATGAACACAATTCTCTTGCCAATAGACAATGTCCTCAACATATATTTCCCCCTTTGTTTCTCAAATAGATGTACTTGAAATGCGTCTAAATACAATAGTTGCTCATAGCAGTGCGTGGAGTAAATCGGTGAATGGACGTTTGCGATAGATGAAAGGTGAAAGCTGTCTCACATTTTTGCAAATGGAAAGCACCTGTCTGTGCCCCTGCGCTGCCCTCTGACATTTCGTTCTGAAGTTTGCTCTTGCGAGGCGTACAACAATCCACGTCACTCTACTTCGAGCGAAGCGAGCTACAAAAAGCTTAGGAAGGGGATGGGATGGCTGGAGGATGGGAACAACTTTTTCCAAAGGGGTTGCTCTTCCCTCCCCCCAGCCGCTGGAGGCATTCCTACGCAGGCGCCATGGCTTTTGTAAGTTGGAGGAGGAGTCCCATGCCTTTTCTGACTTCTTCGTTGCCCATGGCTTTGAAGAGGTCCATGGTTTTGAGGGCTTCGGTTTGGTTTATGTCTATCTTGCCAGGGATGGACGCCATGTGGTCGACGAATTCTGCGGCTTGAGGTGTGCCAAGTTTTTGGAGTGCACCAACCATGGTGAGCATGGTGTTGCCGATCTGATCGATCTCTTCAGCGGAGTACCTTTCGGCTATTTGTTCAAGCGTTCCCATTCCTGCCTGAAGCAAATTGAAAACGCCCTTTTGTTCAAGCTCATCCAAACGGGCAATGTAATAGGGCACGGTGATTTTGAGCAAAGGCTCGGCCGTGTCCATGAAATCGATGGCGTTTTTGAGCTGGTTCAGAGCGTAGTTTATGTTGTTGACGTTGCTCAGCATATTCTTGCCAAGCCGGGTCAGGTCGGACAGCTGGAAGTCGCTGTCGATTTCGGCCATTTCAATGATGACGTGCTTGACCATCTCGTTGATACGCGGAGTCAGTTCTTCCTTGAACTCATTCATTGATCGGGCCGACTCAGCCATAGGCGTCATGAGCGCTTCGAGTCGTTCAAGACGTTCGATGATTTCGTCTTCTTTTTTCATGAGCTAGCCCTCCTGCTCCACGTACTTGCGGACCTTGCCGGCCAGATTCATTTCAGGTTCGAGTGGGAGTTCGAGACCCTTCATCATGAGATTCCAGTATACCCAGCGGAACATCATCTTACCCCAGTAATTGCCCAGAGATTCTTTCAGTAGATCGAAGGGGCCCATGCCGGGGAATGGGAACATGCCGGGAAGTGGCTCGACGTTGTAGTTGAAGTCGAGGAGTACGGCTTTTTCGAACCCCGAGGCGAGGAAACAGGTGGCGTGTCCGTCAAATGTAGGCTTGGCATCGTGCCCATCAATTTCACGGATGATGTTGTTGACTACGGTAGTTGATTGATAATGCGCGGTGGAGCCAGCCTTGGAGGCCGGGACGTTGGTTGCGTCTCCAATGACATACACTCGGTCCATGCCTTCGGCTTGGAGCGTGTGGTTGTCTGTTTGCATAAATCCCATGGGATCACCGATAGAGGATTCTGTAATACACTTGTCTCCGAGGTTGGGCGGTACGGAGACGAGCAGGTCGTAACCGACAGTGCGGCCATCAGCCGATACGATCTGTTTGTTCTTTGCTTCCACGTTGTCCAATGCGAATTGGGTCGTGACTTTGATGTTTTTTTTGTCAGCCAGCTTGGAAAGGGCCTGAGTCGCTACGGGTTTGGTGAACACACCATCCAGCGGGGTTACCAGTTCGATTTCTACGTTGTCACGCACGCCGTTGATGGTGAAGAACCAGTCGGCCATGAATACGAATTCCAGCGGGGCGATGGGGCATTTATATGGAACATCGGCAATATTTAGGACAATTTTTCCGTTGGAGAAATATTTGAGTTCTTTGCGCAGGGCTGTGGCACCGCCCAGAGAATAAAAATCAAAGATAGTGTCGCGCCAGCCGTCCATCATGCCGTCAACTTCGGTCGGGTCGATTCGCGCACCGGAAGCAATGACGAGCCAGTCATAGTCATAGCCGCCCTTGAGGGTTTCGACCTTACGATTCGAGGCGTCCACTTTGGTCACGGTGTCGAGCACGAAATTCACGCCTTCCGGGATGAATTCTCGTTTGGGTTTGAGTACATCTTTCTTGGAGTAGACTCCAAAGGGGATGAAGAGATACCCCGGCTGATAATGGTGTTTTTCATCCCGGTCGATGATCGTGATTTCAAAATCATCCTCATCAAGCTCTTTTCTGAGCAGATTGGCAACCATGGTTCCGCCGGCGCCAGCTCCGATAATAACGATGTTTCTCATTAGAACTCCCCCACTGGTGAAATGGTTCGAAAAACCTGTGTTTACTAAGCCAATTCAGCATTCACAGCACATGCTAGAAAATGGGAATTGGTACTAGTAGTACCACGAAATGGCGCTTTGCGTCATAGTTTTTGTGATCAATCGCGAGAAGGAGAGGGAACAGGCTGATAAATCAGACTAAAAAAGTAGGGTTAACTTTTGTGGCGGGATTATTCTTCGTTTGGCGTGTTTTGAGTCGTGAAATAGCTGTAAACAGGAATATGATTAATAAAAAATAGCTTTTATCAATAGTTCTGAACGTATTGATTTATTGACCTAATTGGTCAGAATTGTGCCCGCTTTGACACAATTCCAGGCAAAAATAATCAAATTATAACAGCTTATTATTGCAAAACAGTGTCAAACCTTAATTAAGTGCCAGACCATTGGCAAGAAAGGTGTGCACCCATACTGTTTTCCCGGACCGGAAAATACAAAGGGGAATTATCATGGAATTCGATATGACCGAAGCCGGGCGTCTGCTCGACAACAAGCTGACCCAGCTTAGGGGTAAGTCTTATATTTCCGCCGAACTCATCGATTTGCTGGACGAAGTGGCGCACCTGCAGCTTGAAGCTCGTGCAGATGCCGAGGTGACCCTGCCTGCAGATACAGAGCTGGCACCTGCTGAAGCTGTCATTCAAGGTATGTCCCTGGTTGCCAAAGAAGAGTTTCCGTATGATACGAAACAGGCCGCAGCTTTGCTGCCCAAACTCATCGCTCTGCTCAAAAAAAGTGGTGGTCCTCTGGGAGATGCAGCACAAGCCGTGGCTGACGAACTGGAATCCGGTTCACTGACCGCAAAGGCGCTGTTCGAGAGCTACCTGAATGATGATACTGCGTTTTTCGCCTCTTGGACTGAGCGTACGCCAGAAGCCCCGAAGGCTATCGCCTTCCTTGCTTATGCGTCACTGACTCCGTCCGTTGAGACTTCAGCTTCCATGCTCGCCGAAAAGCTGCCTGATATGAAAGTCCCGGCTGTCGGCACCTGTCCGATTTGTGGCTCCCTGCCGCTTATTTCCTCACTGGAGGAGAAAGAAGGTTTCCGTCACGCCACATGTTCTTTCTGTCGACACGATTACCGCATCAAGCGTCTTGCTTGCCCGGTCTGTGGTGAGGAAGAGCAGAAAAAACTCACCTTCTTTACCGTTGAAGAGGAACCCGGCTTCCGTGTGGATGTCTGTGATTCCTGCAAGACGTATATCAAGACTATTGATTTTCGTGAATTAGATCGCGTTGCCATACCGGTTCTGGACGATCTGGATTCCCTTGCCCTCGACTATGTTGCTGCAGGACAAGGATATAAGCGAGCCACTCTATCTGCTTGGGGATTTTAAACGGGAGGCACCATGCCCACCGCATTTGCTATGACAAACACATCGCATGTAATCCCGACCGCCAGCTTAACGCCGGACGGTTTTGAAGCCTTGATCGCTGACGACGAGAAAGCGCGTGAGTTCCTGCTGGCCAATACATGGCCTACCGGGGATCCATTCTGCCCTCGTTGTGGCCATCGCAAGGTCTACACTCTGTCCGGAGATCGGCTGCGCTGCGCCAGTTGCAAATACACGTTCCAGCCCTTTTCCGGGCGTTGGATCAATAATGGCGCGCTTTCACCGTCCGAATGGTTGAAGCTCATTACCTTGTTTGTGGAAGAGAAATCCGTTCACCAGATGAAAGAGGATTTATCTCTCTCTTACAACACCGTGTACAAGGCACTTACCGCCATTCGGTTCGCAATCCTTGCTCACGCCATTGATGCTCGTCAGCTTATCAGTCCCGCTACAGGGCTTGATTCCTACATTAAAAATAATCGCCTTACGGGTGGTCCGCGCGAAATGCGTATGGACACTATCCCGGTTTACGGCATCTTGCGTCGTGACGATCTGGTCTTTATCGACCTGGTTCCCGGCTTTCAGGCAGAGACGTTGTTCCATTTTCATATGAACTTTCATTTGAAGCTCATTCGGACTGGCAATCTCGTCTATACTGATCGTTACAAGGATTATGATTCGCTCATGTTCTGCGGTAACGATTCTCTGCCGTATGACGTAATTCGTCGATACGACGAGCCGCCTCATATCGATGCGGTTTCTGATGAGTTCTGGGAATACGCACAGTCTCGGATCAAGCGATTCCGTGGCATCTCATGTCAGCGTTTTCCGCTTTATCTGAAGGAGTTGGAGTTCCGCTTCAACAACCGAGACAAGTCTATTGCCGAAATTCTGGCCGCGTATCTATGCGCTTTGGTGCCGAATCCGCACGAATAGTATTCATTCTTAGCTATAAAAAAGGGCCGCCCATTTGGGCGGCCCTTTTTATTCTGATTTGGAAGATTTTACTCAATACCCACGCTGACAACTTCGACTTCTCCGCCGGGGAGTATGGCGTCTCCGCTGTTGAGAAGAGCAACGCCATGCGCTCTACCTATGGCGAGCATGGGCGGTACATCCTTGCCCGCGAGTGGGGTGGATATGAGTTCGCCGTTCTTGTGAGCAAGGGAGCAGAGGACGACCCATTGTCCTCCGGGGCGTGCGGAGATACCACTTGCCATTTTCGCTGTCAGGGGTGTCTCTCGTTCAGCTAATCCACGCAGCCGGCGGATGGTAGGCAGGATTATCGCGTGATAGCAGGCGAACACTGCTGCAGGTGGTCCCGGTAGGCCAAAGAGAATGGTGTTGTCGCGATGGGCTGCAAACATATTTCGTCCGGGGCGAATATCCACATGACTAAAGATGGTGGAGAATCCTGCTTCCATCGCTCCGTGACGAGCAAAATCTCGCTCACTGCGGCCCGTGCCTCCGGTGGTGATGAGGATGTCTGGCAGGTTCTTGCTGGAAAGGGTCTCAATGAGTTGCGCCTGACTGTCTGGCAGCACCCCTGTTTCAAGGACTTTCGTTCCGCTTTGCCGAAGCAGGCCACTGGTTAACACCAAATTGTCAGCCGGGAATCGCGCTGTGTCGCATCCTTCGCCGCAGCAAGGATCAGAAAGTTCGCTTCCAAGAGCGATGATTCGGACTGTTGGCTCAGGACGGGTATGAATGGAGGTGACGCGTGTGCGAATCATGACGGCGGCAGCTTGAGGCGTGATTACCTCGCCAGCCCTTGTGATGATTTCACCTTGGCCGATTTCGCCGCCTGCTGCGCGAACAAACCAGCCGGGCCGCACTGGAGTCCGTACCTGGATCGTGTCGCCGTCGATCTCCACGTCTTCCTCAGCAAGGACAGCATCGCCGTTCTTTGGAACCATGCCTCCGGTGAGCACGCGGGCTGCGGTTCCGGGGGGGATTGGAGTTGCTTCTTTGGATTCGGCGCGGACGGTCTGGGTTACATTCAGTGTAACGGGCTTGGTCGTACCTGATTTTTCAATATCCGCAGTGCGCACAGCAAAGCCATCCCGGACAGAACAGGGGGCTTCGGGAACATCACAATATGCACAAATGTTGTGGAAAGCGGTCAAGCCGATGGCTTCAAAGGGGGATGTGGCAACACCCTCCAGCGGCCGGGCTAATTTGAAAAGACGTCGGAGTGCTCGGTCGCGGGAGATGGTGTCGCTCATAATTCCTTGCTCCTTCGGCTTTGCCGTAAGCACCAGGTGCAGGGAACAGGAAAAAGCCAATACCTATGCGTATCATAACTACGCTGGAAATTGAACCTTTCTTTGCTACAAAGCAGATGGAACCTAGAAGCCGATGATTCTACCTTTATCGTTGTAGACCCAGAAACTGTCATCTTTGACATTGCCTACAAGCGTAATACCCGTTTTGCGGGCCAGTTCCACGGAAAAACTGGTAGCCACTGCTGTGGAGATCAGGATGGGGACGCCGATGCGTACCACTTTCAACAGAATCTCCGAGGCAACGCGGCCCGTGGAAACAATCATCTTGTCTTCCACCGACACACTGTCCAGAAAGCACTGGCCGCAGATCATGTCGATGGCATTGTGACGGCCAATATCCTCCCGGAAAAGGAGCATTTCATCTGGCGTACACAACGAGGAATTGTGGCACCCGCGAGTGGCATTGTAAAGGGTGGAACGCTGATGAAGTTCTTTGGTCAGCGACAGAATTTGCTCTGGCGTGACTTTGACATCACCACCAACGCGTCGTTTGGAAATGGTGGCAACGTTGCGTCCGAAATTTGTCCCCTTGCCACAGCCGGATGTGATGGAACGCTCCATGATCCTGTTTTTCCAAGGATCGTGACAGGTCTCGACGTCTGCTATGAGTCGGTCGCCTTCGTCGCGGATGGTCAGGTCAGTAACCTGATCCGGGCTGGAAATGAATGCATCAGACTTGAGAAAGCCGATGGCCAGGTAGTCCGGGTGCCTTGCCGTGCAAAGCAGAGTTACCACCTCTTTCCCGTTAAGGATGATGGTCAGCGGTACTTCGCGTATGGATTGGATGGGCTTTTTGGCAAAGCCGCCGTTGTATTCGTGTATTTCGTATCCAAAGGATTCCATGGCGTCCCTCCCGAACATGGCATTTTCCTGTTTTGTATCGTATACTGAATTCTGGCTATGTGGCGCAAAGAAGCGCCATTTCCCCCAGTTCTCACACTGGCAGGAATAGGAAAAAACATGAGGTAGAATCGCATGGCACCACCGATTATTTGCATCGTGGGAAAGAAAAAGTCTGGAAAGACGACCTTTATTGAGAAGCTCATCCCGGAATTGAAGGCGTTGGGCATATCCGTGGGTACCGTGAAGCATGACGCTCATTCCTTTGAAATGGACCATGAAGGCAAAGATACATGGCGGCATCGTCAGGCAGGCTCGGAAACCGTGGTCGTGTCGTCTCCGACCCAAGTGGCTGTGATCAAGACGGTGGAAAAGGAAATGTGGTTACCAGAGTTGGTGGAAGAGTTCTTTGCGGACAGGCAACTCGTCATCACAGAAGGGTACTTCCGCTCAGATCAACCCAAGATAGAAATCCACCGTTCCGAGGCGCACGCACGTCCCTTATGCAATAAGCAGAATGAAGAGGAGCATCAATTGATGGCTATGGTGTCAGACGTGGCAGTGGATACGGACAAGCCTGTGTATGATCTTGATGACGCAAAGGGCGTAGCTGTCTTCATTGCCCGCCACCATCTCGGGTGGGTGCAGAGTGGGATGTGGTCAGAGTAACCCATTTTATCTTTGTTTTGCTGAAACAAAAAAAGCCGCTCAATAAGCAAGGCGTTCAGCATAGGTGTGGACCATTTGAAGACGAAAGGGATACGTGGATATCTGTGGATTGCGCTAGTATGATTGAAAGAAGCCATTTAACCTTCAGTTATGCAGGACGTTATTCAATCCAAGCATCGACTCTTGCGCAAGTGAATTCAATACAGTCCCCCTGTTTAATATCTCCAGGGATATCGCCGTCGATTTCGATGGAAATGCCACCGACAGAAACAATTGATTTATCCTTATCCGAAAGCTGACCGCAATAGTCATGCCCGAAACCAATTGAATGCTTGTTAATGTAGAAGGATGTTTGGGCCGCGACCATGATCCCCGTTGAATCAAGAGCATGCAGCATTGAAACAGTGTCACCGATTTTAGCAATACATGGATGGCAAAAACACCAACAAGCATACTTTCCATCCGAAACTAATATTGCCGCTTCTTCTGCATCTTTTGATATCCATTCTATCGCTTGAACCTTCATCATCATTCCTTGGCGAAAAATCTTGCTGGGACTAGGAATCCCCCTAACAGTTGATACTGTAGGGGGATTTATTGGTTAGATGTCGAAAAGTCCACACCTTTGCTGAACGCGTCGCTCAATAAGCGGCTTTTTAAATTGCAAAAGATTGGTGGCTTAGCCTTTTTCCAGAGCATTCCCGCCCTTGGCTTTGGCTCGGTACATGGCCATGTCTGCGCGTTGAGTGATAGAGCCGATGTCGTCGCCCTCTATAAACTGTGTGATGCCGCTCGAAAAGCCAACTTGGGTTGCGTGGGATGAGTGTGTCATTGCCTGATGAATTCGGTTGACGAGAATTGCAGCGTCTTCAGCGGTGCCATCCATGAGGACGATGAACTCGTCGCCACCCCAGCGGGCTACGAGATCTGCCGGGCGGATTGTCTCACGGATGGTGTGAGCCACAGCTTTGAGTACTTCATCTCCTGCCAGATGCCCTTGGGCATCATTGACTGCCTTGAACTCGTCGAGATCAAGGATGATGATGGAGAAATCTTCTTCGTATCGATCCGCTTTGTAGGCAGACAAAATGAATCGTTCTTCCAGGGCGTTGCGATTGGCGACCTTGGTGAGTGGGTCGGTTTTAGCCATGCGCTCCAGTCGCGCCTGGAAATGATTGATGGTCATCACGCACAGAATGATAATGAGAAGAGAGACGGCAAGCCCAACACCGAGGGTTCGGAATAAGTTCTCGCGGGCAGTAACCAGAGCAATGCTTTCTTCCTGCTCAACAATGAGATGCCACTGAAATTCGGGGAGATAACGAGTGGAAAGCAGGTAGTGCTTGCCTTCCCAATCATACTCTACATTGTATGCTTCATCTCGAGGCCGGAGAATCTCCGAAGCTACGTCACGGATTCCACCAGCCTTGGTGATGTAATACCTTTCAATGTATTTGCGCTCGGGATGTGCCTGAACCAGACCGTCCTGATCTACAAGATAGACATTGCGTCCGTACTGGCGGCGTGACTTACCGAGCAATTCAATGGCCTGATCCATATTGACGCCAACACCCGTAACTCCGAGAAACTTTCCGTTCTCGTCTTCAACTCGGTAATTGACGAAGATGGTCAGTTTGCCATTCTCTGCTTCGTTGGTGTCTACATCAATGCCGTATTCATCTTTGGTACGGGTAAAAGCATAATACCAGACGTCATGCGGATCGCGTGGGTTGACCTTCTTGAGGATGCCCTTTTGGTAGTAGTATTTGTCTGTTTTTGCAGAAATGAAGAATGTGGAAATGAAATTGTTTTTCTTCTTTAGCTCATTGAGATATTTGGCGATTACGGTGACATCATGCTCGCCGTTCTTGGCCCAATCTTGAAGGAATGTATCGTTGGCCATGGAGGACGAGACCAGAATCGGTTTCATCATGGCAGCGTGAATCTCGGAATAAATATTCTTTCCAGTCAATGGCAGAGCGGTATGGAGCAGCTCGTTGCGTACAGCCGTGCGTGTGACCGTGTAATTGATCAGGCTCGTGGCAACAAAAGCTGTCACCAAGATAATGGAAAGTGCGGTAAGTAGTTTTGTCTTCAAGGTCATTGAAATACCTTAGAGGAATTCTCGTTGTGCGACAACGATTACATATCTTCGGAGTCGAGGATGATTGTCACTGGTCCCCAGTTCGTGAAATCGAGATGCATCTCGGCACCAAATTCACCTGTGGCGACCTGAGCCGGAGCGAGCTTGTTAACGTCGTCGACAAAAGTATTGAACAATGGTTCGGCTATGTCTGGATGGCAGGCATTGGTGAAAGACGGGCGGCGTCCTTTCTTGCAGTCTGCGTAGAGGGTGAACTGCGAGACGAGCATCAGGTCGCCGGATGTGTTCATCAGCGATTTGTTGAATTTGCCCTCTTCATCCACGAAAATGCGAAGATTGAGCATCTTGTCGATCATCTTCTTCCAGACAGGCTGGGAAGGAAGATCGGCCGTGTCATTCTTTCCGAGGCCTACCAGCGCAAGAAGGCCTGCTCCTGTTTCTCCTATGACATTGCCATTGACAGTGACCTTGGCGTCTGTGACGCGCTGGAGAACAATTCGCATTAGGCGAGGCGGGATTCGATTACGGTGGAAAGACTACTGCTTCGGTTCTCTTCTTGCTGTATCTGGGCTTCGCGCTGACACCCTTTGCCCATGGCGGCAAACAGGAAGAAGCAGACGAACGCGAGAAAGGCGATGCCACTGATGATGCGCTTGGGATTGGAGCGGGCGTCTTTGGGAATAAGCATGCTTGTCATGATTTTTCCATAGGACATGCCGTTGATCTCGCCCCTCTTTTCCTCTTTCTTCTCGCTCATTACTCTTCCCAGTATGTGGCTTTGGAGGAGTCCTTTTCGGACACGGAAACTTCAGCAAGCTCCACATTCTCCGGCATGTTGCCCTTGAGTTCGCCATAGATGAACATGGCGATATTCTCGGACGACGGATTGATCTCGGTAAAGCATTCCACTTCGTTCAGGTGGTGGTGATCAAGGCGGTCCAACACGGATTTGGTAAGGCGCTTGATTTCTTTAAAATCGACGAGGTAGTGGACTTTGTCGTCCAGCTTGTCGCCCTGCACGACTACTTCGACACCGAAGTTGTGGCCGTGCATGTTCTCACACTTGCCGCCGTAGTTGCGCAGCTGGTGTGAAGCAGCAAAATCCTGCTTGATAGTCAGTTTCCATTTGCCGGGCATGGCCTACCTACTTTTTCTGTAAATCTTTATATTCGTGAGGACGTCGATATCCATCCTGAAATTCTTCAGCCGGATACTTGGTGTCATTCTTGTCGCACTTGGCGTGGGCAGCCTGAACCAGATCAATCCCCATTTCATCGGCGATACGCACCAGATAAATAAGGATATCAGACAGTTCTTCGGCTACATCCTGCTTTTTGTCTCCCTCGACCTCACGGCTTTCCTCAACGGTGAGCCATTGGAAGAGTTCGTTTAACTCTCCCACCTCACCGGTCAGGGCCATCACGAGATTCTTGGGTGACTGATGCTTCTGCCAGTTGCGTTCCTCAATGAAGCGGCGGTGCCGCTCATTGAGTTTGTCTAAGGAATCCACGCCAGAACTCTAGGAAGTGCCACAGCACTTCTTGTATTTCTTACCGGAGCCACAGGGGCACGGAGCGTTACGGGAAACCTTGGGTGCTTTTTTGACCGGAGCCTGAGCCTTGTCCTGCTGGGACTCATGATCAGTGTACTCCAGTTCCTTCTCCTGCTCGTGTTCGAATTCTTCTTCCTTGACCTCGGCTTCGATGCGGAGGTGGGAGAAGGCGCGCATGGAGCTTTCCTTGATGGTGTAGACCAACTCGGAGAAGAGCTCGAAACCTTCACGTTTGTATTCCTGCTTGGGGTCTTTCTGGCCGTATCCACGCAGGCCGATGCCGTCGCGCAGGTGGTCCATGTTGAGCAGGTGCTCCTTCCAGTTACGATCCAGAGAATCGAGGAGGAAATAACGCAGGATTTCCTGATAGTGATCACCTGTGGAGGTGCGGAGGTATGCGTAGATTTCATCAACCCATTCTTCTGCCTGCTCGCGGGAGGGCAGCGGGTTCTCGTGCCATGCGTCAAAGCGCTCGAAGTTGAATACTTCTTCCAGACGGACACGCACGGACTCTTCAGTCTCTTTGTCGATGTCCTTCATGTCCAGTGCGGGCTCAAGAATCTCTTCCACCAGATCAATGGCGTATTCGCGGGCAATATCTTCCACGCTTTCAGCCTTCATCAGGTCGTGGCGCAGGGAGTAAATAACTTCACGCTGCTGGTTCATGACATCGTCATATTCCAGAAGCTGTTTACGAATTTCGAAGTGGTGTCCTTCCACGCGGGTCTGGGATTTTTCAATAGCGCCGCTGACCATCTTGTTCTCGATGGCAACGCCGTCTTCCAGACCGAGCTTGTCCATGATGCCCTGCAAGCGGTCGGAACCGAACAGGCGCATGAGATCATCGTCCAGAGCCAAATAGAAGCGAGAGGAACCCGGATCGCCCTGACGACCGGAACGACCACGAAGCTGGTTGTCGATACGACGAGATTCGTGACGCTCGGTGCCGATGATGTGCAGGCCGCCTAGCTCGCGGACGCCTTCGCCAAGCTTGATGTCAGTACCACGGCCAGCCATGTTGGTGGCGATGGTGACGTGCTTTGCATGTCCGGCTTCAAGGACGATTTCCGCTTCTTTTTCATGCTGCTTTGCGTTGAGCACGTTGTGCGGAACCTTGTGTTTCTTCAGCAACTTGGACAGCAATTCGGATTTTTCAATGGATACCGTACCAACCAGAGTCGGCTGACCGCGATGATAGCAGTCTGCGATGTCCTCAGCGATGGCGATGTATTTTTGTTCTTGAGATTTGTAGATGGCATCCGGATTGTCGATGCGAATCATCTTCTGGTGAGTCGGGATGGCAATGACTTCCAGATTGTAGATCTGGGCGAACTCGACTGCTTCGGTGTCAGCCGTACCAGTCATACCCGCCAGTTTGTCGTACATGCGGAAATAGTTCTGGAATGTGATGGAAGCGAGGGTCTGGTTTTCAGCCTCGACCTTCACGTTTTCCTTGGCCTCGATTGCCTGATGCAAACCATCGGACAGACGTCGACCCGGCATGAGGCGGCCAGTGAATTCATCGACCAGCACTACCTGATTCTCTTTGACGATGTACTCGACATCATTTTGGAAGCAGTAATGCGCCTTGAGGGCCTGAAGTACGTGGTGCTGAAGCGCGATGTGCTGCGGATCAAAGAGGTTGTCGATTTCGAGCAGCCCTTCGACTTTTTCCACACCAGCGTCGGACAGAGTGACGGACTTGGTCTTCTCGTCCAGTACAAAGTCACCGTCAGGGAGGGCTTCCTTGTCTTCGGGGTCCATGGGTGAGGACTTGGTCAGCTCGGGGATGATGGAATCCACACGGCGGTAAAGGCCAGAAGATTTTTCACCGGGACCGGAAATAATGAGCGGTGTACGGGCTTCATCAATGAGGATGGAGTCAACCTCATCAACGATGGCAAAGTTCAACGGGCGCTGGACCAGCGTTTCCTTGTAGAACTTCATGTTGTCGCGCAGGTAATCGAAGCCGAACTCGTTGTTGGTTCCGTATGTGATGTCGGCGCGATACGCTTCCTGACGTTCTTTGTCGGAGATGCCATGGACGATGACACCCACAGTCAGGCCGAGGAAAGAGTAGAGCTGGTTCATCCATTCGGCATCACGGGAAGCGAGGTAATCGTTGACCGTGATAACGTGCACGCCCTTACCGGACAATGCGTTGAGCACGACCGGCAGCGTAGCGACGAGGGTTTTACCTTCACCCGTTTTCATTTCGGCAATTTTGCCCTGATGAAGGACGTAGCCACCGATGAGCTGTACGTCGAAGTGACGCATGGGCGGATCAAAAGCGCGCTTGCCTGCCTCGCGAACGAGAGCAAAACATTCGGGCATGAGGTCGTCCAGTGTCTTGTCGCCGTTGGCAACTTCTTCTTTCCACTGGTTGATGATCTCGGGAAATTCGTTGTCGGTCAGTGCTTCCATCTTGGATTCGTAAGAGTTGACCTCTTCGATGATGGGTTTGAGCTTTTTCAGGTAACGGTCATTCTTGGAACCGAAAAGAAACTTGAGCATTTATACTCCTACGCGTCGTTATTTAAGTCGCCGTGTCAGACTTTTCGCTGTCGGCGAGCAGAGCTTTGTAAATAACACAAAACCCTGTGGATATTACTATTACTCCCACGGCTTGCAATAGCGAGCGCAGGATGATCGGCAAAATTCTGACTGATCCGCCATAAATAGGGTCGAACCAATCGCCAGCATATGTGCTGACAGCCACCCAAGGGATAAGCATTGGCGCGGTCAGAAGCAAGAGGCAGGACCCTAATTTCATGCCCTTTCCCTTTGTCAGCGCAATGGACTGCACAAGCGGCTCCCGCTCGTCGCCCGCCAACACCGGATACACCAAAACCAACCGGACATAAACCAGCAGAAATGCCACGAATCCGCCGCCTACGAGAAATGGGTAAAACTGGTTTAATGTTGGGCCAAATAAGTATCCAAATACAGCGGGAACAAGTTGCATCGCGCCAAAGGCTCCGACCGTGAACAAAATAAGCAGTACGTAGTAATATGCCGCCGCTTTACCCAACTTCATGATGAGATTGTCTCGCGACCACGCAAAGTCGGTGCTCGGCGCGAGAATTCGGTGAGTCATGAGTGCGATGAATGGCCCAAAGACAAGTGCTTCTGGAATGAGCAGCCACCCCATGTCAAAGGGATCGAATACGTATAGCCCAGGGAACAGTGCTCGCACCATATTCGCCACGCCAAAAAGCAGGAACAACGCTACGCTCCACGGTAGTAGAGCCTTGCGTTTTCCCCATAAAAGAGCATGGGTCTGCTGGGTTATTTCTGAAGTGGGAATCGGGTTTGTCATGACGTGTTTCGAGATAGCACAAAGGAAGGGGCGGGCAAAGGGAAAGAGGGACGAAGAATCAGTCTTGAGATTCTGTAAGAGGCTCCGTAGTTGGAGCTGGCTGGATCGTTTCGTATCGGATTCGGAGTTTCTCGTACCAAGTTGAATAGCCTATTATTGATAAAATGGAAGTAGTGCCGGTAATTATTGAGATAGCCATTATCCATGAATATACGCTCATTGCCGATTTGTTGGTCTCGATCAATTCCATCAAGACGAGAGCTGTTACTGATACGAAAATGAATGGTAAGGCTGAGATAACAAGTCGAAAGGAGTGATTCTTGCCCATCCGCCATGCAAGAGAGTAGTCATATGGATCATCTACTGCAATAGCTGGTAGGATAAAGCCGAGGCGTACAAGGAGGAAAAAAGATATAGGGAACTTGATTAGTGCTCCAACAATGATTGGATTATGTTTATTAACAAGGGTCGTCCAAATTGTGGTAGGAAATACGCTAATACTAAGTCCAATGATGTTGCTAATGGCTGCCAATGCAATCCAGCCAAGCAAAAACTTCCATGCTTTTCCTAAAACTTCCTTTCTCCCTCTAAGGATGCTTAGCGAACAATGCATGGTTTGCTGGTAGACCCATGGGTATGCAAATAATCCTAAGCTGAAACTTATTAGAAGTTGTAAAGGTATATATTCGTCAGGAAGTTGAGTCGCTAGTGTAGCTAATAAATCGAAAGTTACCGCTGAAAGAATGAAAAGTAGGAATCGTCTTTTTTCTTTATTATATATCGATCGCGATGCTTTGAAAATTGAGCATATTTTGATTGGTTGTGCCATCAAGTAATCCTTGTATATAGAGCTATTTCCCCTTCCAAAATAGTCCAGATAGTCTAGCAATCTCGACTATTCTTTTCCAGCCTATTCCGTGGAGACAGGCCCCATTCCTTCGACTTCTTCAAGCAGCATTGATTGGTATCGCTTTGTCAGGCGAACATACCACACGGAGAAGGATGCAAAAATAGACCATGATATGATGTCAGTACTGATTGATATGATAAATGCTGCGGTGGAGTCCTGCTGAACGAATCCGATTTCATTATGGGTAATAAACAAGAAGGCAATTTGTATCAGGAAATACGGGGCAGTGAAGAATAGCAATTTAAAAGTGTATCCCTTAGTCATTTTCCACGATTGCTTTAAGGACATTTGTTCTCCCATTGCAGCAGCGGCAACCCCTGCACCTAAGCGAAGAAGGGGGATTACAAATCCGATTATTATGAAGAATAGGAGAAGAATAACACCCGTTGCTTCACTCTCAAATGTCGAATCAATTCCTGTGGGAAATAGAAGTGTAAGGAGAAACATATGCACTGCTAGCGCAATGGTGGTTGGGATTGCGGTTGCTAAAATTACTACAATTCCTTTGACTGTCATTTTGACGATTTTTTCAAACAATGCTTCAGGGAGCAATGAAGCTTTTTTGCCTCTCAGTGTCGTGATGAAGTCATTGAAAATACATACTTCTAAAACAGAGCATACAATTACAGATAAAGCCAGACTGCTCCAAAAAAATGCGTTAAATTCAATAGGGTCTTTTCCCATCATCTGCCACTCAAGCGGAGCAGAAATTATAATAATGAGGACGAGCATTCCTGCTACGTATTTTCTTCTGAACTTTATTAACGCTATGGTTTCAGAGAGTATTTCTCTTATCGAGAGGTTAGAACCCATGAGCTTCCCTTTGGGGTTTGTGACTATCAATGTACTGATGAGTAAATGTCGTTGTCAGCAGTTAGTTCTTCGCATCCATCTGTAACCAATGGCGAAGTGATTTGCTTTTCTAAAGTGCTGTCGAGTAACACAAAGAGGGAGAAATGTGCAATGTGCGATATCGGTAAATGCTTTTGAAGGTTCCCCTGCTGGTTGCAGAAGGTTTTTCCTGACTATTTAGTTGGACAGATTGTTTCCAGCCAGTGGCCAACTTGTATTTCATCAGGAGCAGTGGCCGCCAACTGCGTTGCGCAGGCAGAACATCCCGTCAGCACGACCCTTGAGCCTACGATTCGTTCCCAGCAGATAGCGTTGACGGTGGCTCCCAGTTGGGGAGCAGCAAGTTGCATGATTCCGCCGAAGCCACAGCATTCATCTTTGGTTGTGGCTGAGAAATGTTTGCCGAGGGCTGGCTTAAGAAATCTGTAATCTGAATCCGCTTCATCGACATGGCAGGGGCGGTGGTATCCAACCGTTTCAGGTGCATCTGCACCCAGTGAGAATGTCATCTCCCCTAAGAGTTGTGATAAAGGTGTAAGAGACTCTTTCCACTGCTTGGCTTCGTTTTCCTCTTTAAATTCAGTATATTCATCCAGCCCCGACAGGCAGGACGCGCAGAATGTGATTATATTGGGACGGCCTGCAGTTCGCCAAACTTCGATATTCTTACGTGCCAAGGCGACAGCTTCGTCCGCGTATCCAGCACTTTTCAAGCTCCCACCGCAACATTCAAATTCCGCTGGCAAAAGATCTATGCCGAGGCCGTCCAGCAAATGCATGGCTGCAATCAACCAACGAGTCTGCACGTGGGTGGCGGTACAGCCCGCGAAGAGGAGCATCTTTTCGCCACGATAGGTGTCGGGAAATGATTCAACACTCAGAAATGGCTTAATGCCGGATTCGCCTTTGAGTCCCGCCAACATCTTGAGTTGCTGGCCGAGTTTGCTTGGCTGAAATTCTTTGGGGATAAGCGAGGCTGCTGATGCACTTTTTGACCACAATCCACTGTTGGAAAGCCATGTTTTCCAAAGCCAGCTTTTCATATCTGGATGAGCGTTGCGCATGGCCGAAACCAGAGCGGGTACATCTACGCCGCGAGAACAGGCTGTTTTGCAACGGCCGCACCCAAGGCAGAGGCTTGCCAGTTCTTTAACGTCCTTACCTTTTAGCAGGTCGGGCTGTTCTTCCAACAGCCGAGCGAGATCGGATTTGGCGCGTGGTCCAAGCTCTTCTCGGTTGGTCGCTGCTATGAGCGGACAAACGGAAAGGCACTTGCCACAAAGGATGCAGTCGCTGGCCACCTTACCACCCCTTTCCGGGATTCATGATGCCTGCCGGATCGAATGCTTCTTTGATCTTTGACATCAAATTCATCTGCAAGCCGGACAATTGTTCCGGTACGAATGACGCCTTGCTCAGCCCGGTTCCATGCTCGCCAGAAATCGTACCGCCTAGCTCCAGCGCGAGACGAAATACTTCATCTTTAGCTTTGTGTGTGGCTTCAATCTCTTCGGGGATTGCGCCGTCATACATGATGCTGATGTGGATGTTGCCATCGCCCAGATGTCCGAAGCAAAGGACAGTCTGACCATGTTTTTCGCCTATGGCGTGGGCGCGTTCTACAGCTTCGGCAACACGACTGCGGGGAACGGAAATATCTTCGGCCACCTTGTTTGGCTTGATGCGGAAGGTCGCGGGAGAAATACCACGGCGGACTGTCCAGATGCGCTCTTCTTCCTCGCCTCGACCAATCTCAAGTGAAACTGGTTTGACCGATTGCACGGCTTTGACCAGACGGTTCATTTCAGCGTTAACGCCGTCTTCGGTGCCATCTACCTTGAAGAGGAGAGCGGCCATGGCATTATCTGCCAGCGGGATGGGATCATCACCCATTCGTACCGCTTGGAGGGTTACCTTGTCCATGAACTCGCATGCTGCTGGAAGCACGCCTGATTGGAATACAGCTTTTGCTCCTTCCATAGATGAGTGCAGATCGCTGAATCCAACGAGGACCGATGCTGATGTTTCGGGCAAGGGGATGAGTTTGACGGTGATCTCCGTCATCAGGCCCAGCTTGCCGTTGGAGCCGACAAAGAGGCGTGTTAAATCAAGCCCCACGACATCTTTATGCGAGCGGCTACCTGAGCGTAGGACCGCACCGCCGGGGAGGATTGCTTCCAGGCCGAGTACCCAGTCGCGGGTTACGCCGTACTTTACTGCTTTCAATCCGCCAGCACAGGTGGCGACATTGCCGCCGATGGAAGAAATTTTAACGCTGGCCGGGTCTGGTGGATAGAAGAGATTTTTCTCTGCGCAAATCGCTTGTAATTCGGCGGTGATAATTCCTGGTTGGGTCACGGCCACAAAATCGTTCTCATCTACATCGAGGACTTTGTTCATCTTGAGTGTGGAAACCACAATGCCGCCCATGGTCGGGACTGCATTGCCTACGCGACCTGTGCCGCGTGCACGGCCATAGATGGGCATTCGTTCGGCGTGCGCCCATTTGAGTAATTCCACAATCTGGCGTTTCCCGTCCGGGCGAACCACAGCCCATGGCATGGCTCGTTCAAGGCTGGCGTCAGATGAAAAAACAGCCATCCCTTCGGGCGAGAGGATGCAGTCCTCGCCTGGGAAGAGGTCTTTGAGAAAGCTGCGATGGGCAGCGGTCAGGGATTTGGCGTAGTTAGGCATATACAGAAACTACGGGGCGGGCGGTGGTGTGTCAATCGTCGTCGCGATTGCGAACATCGTCACGCCATGCGTTGAGCGGGGCGTAGCACCCCTGCCCTTCATGTTGGGATTTTCGGACTTCTTCGCCATATTCCGGGTCGAGCATGAGTTTGCAGATATATCGTTTCAGCGTGTCATCCCATGCAAGGTCGGGGCAGCGCTTTTGATATCCATAGCGGCGGTGGGATTCCGAACAGGGATCGGTCTCGCAGCACCAACCGCAGCCGACACACGGTTCGTTGTGGTCGGTGAGTGGCTTGATGCTGGGTGCATCGTCAAACATATCGAATTCGGAATTGGGCATGGCGGTTGGATACCCTTGGGTGGGGGGAAAGGCAAGTTGGATAGTGGGGTGTCCTTTTTGGGGGAGGATGGAAGGCTGCCTGCGGCAGCGATGAAGAACCAGTTAAACTGCCGTTGGCCTCCTACGCGGAGGGCGGTTCATTTTTTAGAGGGCACCAAAAAAGGAACCCCAAAAGTGCCTGTTGGTAGTAGCTTGGCCGCCTGAGTGTTTCGTCAGCAAGAATCTGATTGATTCGCCCCGTCCTGGGGCTCACCCCTTCGGGGCGTTGCGGATGCCGCAACGTCAAAATCCGCTGTCCTGCGGATTTATCACGCTAGCAGCTTTTTAACTGCGAGGTTTGCTCCACCGGAGTTAAAACAAGACGCTGCTGGTCGCGTGGTCAGCTTCTACGCTGCTTGAAACACAGGGCTGGGGTTGCCCTGCGAATGGTTGGTTTGGGTATTGTGCCGATTTGCTGGATTTGGGCCTTGTTGCTTGTGGATTCTATAGGATGAAGTCTTTGATGACCTGATAGCCCGTGCGAATTTGTAAAAACGCTAAGATCAAGACCAGTATGTTGCAGACTCCGTGGAAGAGGGGCAGGATTTTGCGTTTGGCTTTTTTGCGGTCCATGTAGATACCGGTGAGAGCGCCGATAACCATGAGTGGGACCATGGTGAAAGCTATCTGGTAATGGGCGCCTGTGACGAAATTGACCTGCCATTTGAGTCGCGCGACCATGCCGCCGCCGATGAGTCCGGCCATCCAGAGGAGGAGTGCTATACGTCCGACGAAGACGTGGCGTTTCCAAAGGAATTGCGTGCGCATGCCGAGATGTTGCGACAGGAACCGCTCCATCCCGAGATAGGCGGCGTAGATACCGAATAGTGTGGCGATGATTTGTATCGCCGGATGAAACCAGAGCATAGAGCCTCCCCGCACGGGTTTTGCGGGAAGTATATACCAAATTTGGTTTTGGGAAAAGCTTGTTAGAGATTGAGCTTCTTTCTCAGTTCGCTCCACACCATCTCAGGCGTCATTGCGCGCATGCAGTCGTGGTGTCCTTCGGGACATTTTTTAGGACCGTGAAGGCCGCAGGGACGGCAACCCAGTGGTGTTTCGAGCACGGTGGAATTCTCGCCGCGCGGGAAGAACCCCAGCTTTTGAACTGTAGGACCAAAGAGGGCTACGAGCGGGGTGTCTTGCGCCCAGGCAAGATGCATGGGGCCGGAATCGTTGGTGAGATATGCATCCAGTTTGTTCAGATATGCTGCCAGCTCTGGTAGGGAAAGTCTGCCAGCCAGATTGGTGACGTCTGCATCGCCTACGAGATTGGCACCGGCCAGAACTTGTTCGGCCACTTCTTTTTCATCGGGGCCAGCAAAGAGGAGCACCTTGGCTCCTGCCCATGTTGCCTTGGATATGATCTCGCTGAAATATTCTACGGGCCAACATTTGGTTGGCCATGTGGAGCCGGGATGGATGCCGAGGACCGGTTTTTCGTCACAATTGGTGGCCCAGAAATCATCGGCTTTTCCTTTGGCTTCGTTGGAAATGACGAGTTGGGTTTTGGGCGCGGGAGTGAATATCCCCAGCGGAGCGAGGAGCTGGAAGAGACGTTCAATCTCTTCTAATTCGTTAAAGCGGCGGTCAACTGTTTCCGTGTAGGCAAAGCGGTTGAACCACGGCTCGTTGTAACCGATGCGCCGTTTGATTCCAGTTCCACCACTGACCAGCGCAGAACGAAAGCTCTTATGAGCGGATATCCAGAGGTCAAAACCTTCCTGACCTATCTCCCAGCCTAGCCGAACTGCGGAGTGGAGTCGCTTTTGGGCGCCGCGTTTGGCAAAGCCATGAACGTGGGCGATTTCTGGTTGCCCGGCAAAGAGTGATTCCAATCCGGCACGCACGTAGAAATGTATCTCCGCGTCGGGATAGCGGTCTTTCAGTGCCCGTAATAGCGGGAGGGTAAGGACGGCGTCACCGAGGAAAGCGGTTTGCCATACGCCAATTTTCTTGTATTCGCTCATCGGGATGACAATACCCGGTTGGGAGTTTTCAGGCAATGGTTGATCTCAGCATTGTAAGACCGTATCCTGCGGGGAGAGTAAAACTGAAAAGCAGCAGAGGTTGCACTATGAAATACATCATGTTTGAAGATTTTTCCGGCGCTCCGGTCCCCATTATTTTTCCTAATCGTATTGATCACGGTGAAATGCGTGAGCAGATGCCGTATACCAAGGCTTTATCTGCTGGGTATGTGTCTCACGGGCCTGAAGGGTGGAGTTGCCATGGCAAATCCAAGGCGCTTGAGCTGAAAGCGGAAGATGGAGACAATGCAATTATTGCGAACAAATTCGAGGATGCTGATAGCTAAGCTTTCGGTATACGATGAAGCATTGAAAGGCCGTCCTATTGGGCGGTCTTTTTTTGTGAGGTAGCTGGCGAGAGATCTGAGATGCATTTCTCAAACGAGAGCGGCCCGGCAATAACTGCCGGGCCGCTTGGTCTTCGGGCGCCCCACGCGGGTCAGACGCGGGACATTTTTGGAGAAGGAGTCTAGTCAGTATGGGTTACTTTTAGACTATTATATGACTTAACGCTTCATGGCGATTACTTCGCCGAGCATGGAGTCCGTTGTAGTGATAACCTTGGTGTTTGCCTGGAATCCACGCTGTGTGGTGATCATGCGAACGAATTCCGTGGACATATCGACGTTGGACATTTCAAGGGAGTTACCGTCGATGGTTCCCTTGCCGGAGCTACCTGCCTGCCCTGTGAGCGGCGGGCCGGATTCGCGGCTGTCCTTGAAGAGGTTACCGCCCTCACGGCGCAGGCCGTGTTGGTTGGTGAATGTTGACAGTGTGATGGAGTATAGTTCCAGAACCTGCCCATTGGAGTAGTTGCCGGTGAGAATGCCGTCACGAGAGACGGAAACGTTCTGGAGAATACCCGCGGTGTAGCCATTTTGAGCCTGGAACAAGGTGGACGATCCACCAGTATCAAAGCTTTGAGTTGCCAGTGCACTGACCTGTGATCCCTTGAAGCTGGGCAGCCAGCCAGCATTACTGACGTAGTGCAATTGTGCGGCATTTGCCCTGGTGGGTAAGCTTCCGAGGGTTGAATTCCAGCCCTTGCTGACCGGACCGATTGCGGCATTACTGGATAAATCCGAGTTGGATATACCGAAGTCGATCTGGATGAGTGATGCGTTGGTTTGGCCACTTGCACTGGCATTGGACTTGCCAAGGAAGTTGGCAGTGCAAACCGGGTAACCACTGGAAGAGAAGTCTGCCAGATCCCAGTTCGCGAGGTCTCCAACATTACCGCCGCCATTGGACTTGAGCGTGTATGCACTTACACCAGCAATCTGGCCTGTATTGAATGTGATGGTACCGATCATCAGTACGCCTGCAGCAGAGGTGTTACCCTGACCGATGTTCATCAACTGGCCGTTGGCGCCGGAAAGAGTACGTTGATCTTCAGCTGGATCTACGGTGACCATGTATTCAAATACAGTCTGACCACCTGCGTTACTCATGGTAACCTTATCGAAGTAGATGGATGCATTGTGTGCGGTGCCGATGTCGTCATAGACCTTAATGGTGCTTGAATAGCTGTACTGCGTGGATGCGATGGGAGGAGTGGATGTGCCATCCCAATTGCGGAACATTGCGAAATACGGCGGTGTATTCGGATCGGTAGACTTGGACTTATCCGGCTGGGATGGGTCCAGGTTGGTGACGATAGAGATGTTGCTGGTCGCCTTGGGAGCAGACTGGAAGTTCTCCAGACGGATATCCGTGGGCACACCAATGATGCGTGTTGTGTTGGAAGACTGGCTGGTTGTGCCACTTGTGGTGGAAACCGATGTGGTGGATTGTTCCACTTCCCAACCCTGCAGGACATATCCGTGCGGGTCGGCCAGGTAGCCGTCCTTGTCGAAACGGAAGTTACCCGCTCTGGTGAAAAATTGATTCTCGTTTTCTCGTGGCGATACGATGAAAAATCCGTTGCCTGAGATGGCCATGTCCGTTGCCTCGGTGGAGGCTTCGAATGCGCCCTGCCCATAGTCCGAGTAAATGGTGGACACTCGTACGCCTCGACCGATCTGACCAACACCATTGACCGTGGTGTAGTCCTGGCTCAGCAGATCCTCGAAATGCATTCGGGAACCCTTGAATCCTGTGGTGTTAACATTGGCAAGGTTATTACCAATTACTGTCATGCGTTCGGAATGGACCGTTAATCCACTAATACCCGAATACAGAGCTGCTCCAATACCCATATCTACCTCCTATCTCTTCTCCAAGAGTCCGAGGATTGATTACCTCGGTAAATTGCCGGTACGGTTTAAGATTCAGTTTCGTCTGTCTCGCCTGATTCATCTGCTGTCTGGGTGTCGTCAGTGACCGCTGCCGTACCCGGATCAACAATTTCCTTTACATTCACGAAGCTCAAGAAGCGGCCGTCCTTGAGGCGCAGATACTGGGTACCGCCCTCGTTGACTACTGCATCGACTCTACCGGAGATTTCTGTCTGGACCATGACGTGCTTGCCGTCCTTGTCCTCTCCGAGAACACCGATGCCGTACAGGCCGTCGGGGAGTGTTTCGCCCGCATCGTTCTTGCCATCCCACTGGTATTGGTAAGAACCCTTTTCCTTGCTTCCGAGTTCCACGGTTCGAACGATGGCGCCTTCAGGATCGTAGATGTTCATCTTGATGCTGCTGACAGGTTCGCCGAAGCCGTAGTAAATACTTGATACGTTGCCATCCGTAACGCTGACCTTGTAGCCTTCGGCCTTTACTTCCTTGCCGATGAAGCTGACTGCGGAGAGCATGTCGCTCTGCGCCATGGAGTTACCCAGCCCGGTGATGTTGTTGTTGATGTTCGTCAACTGTTCGAGGCTGGAAAATTCTGCCAGCTGGGAGGTCATGTCAGTGTCCTCCATGGGGCTGAGCGGATCCTGGTGCGTCAACTGAGCAACCAGGATGGTCAGGAAATCATCCTGATCCATTTCGGTCTTGGGCTGGGGAGTATTGGAAGCTTGTAAACGAGCTTCCTGCTGACCAAGCAATACTCCTGTGGTGTCTGTGTAAGCCATAATAATCCTCGCTTATGCGATTACGTGTAACCCTTGATCGGCATTAATTGCCTGTTCTCTGATATTTTGCATATCTTGGGCCACTCCGTCGCCATCGCCGCGCATTGCCTTCATATGTTGGCGCATGGCGATCATTGCTTCGCGTTCACGGTTCAGATTGTGCTGTTCCTGACCAAACCAATCTCGCTGGTCCTGGTTGTTGGTGAGGCCAGCCTGGACTTCCATCTTTTCGACCTTAAGTCCCTGTTGTTCCAGGGAACTCTTGATGATGTCGATGTTGTCCGCGATGATGCGGGCAGCGTCTGCGTTCTCAGCCTTGATGACTGCACTGACTTCCTTGCCGTTGACCTGAAGCATGATGTTCAGCTTGCCCAGATTTTCCGGGGTGAGCTGCAATGTAAGCTGCTTGTTGCCGTTGTTCAGGGTCTTGTAGATCGCATCATCCACCTGCCGCATGACCTTGGGAGCGGAAATCTTTTCCCAGGCCGTGGTCTTGGTGTTGTTGCTGCTGGTGGCTTCGGCCAGTCCGGTCTTGATGCTGCTGTCTATGGTCTCAACCTTGGCCTGGAATTGTTGATTCCGGGTAGAGTTGTTGTCTTCACGCAGCTTGCCAAAAAAGTTGTTCCAATCGTCGTCGGCAGCCTGATTGTCATTCTGCTCCAGTACATCAGTTTCTGCCTTCTCGGGAGTTGCCTTCTGTGCGGACTTGCGAGCATTGGACTCCGTCATCGCTTCCTTGCGATCGGATACGGCTTCCTTGAGATCATCATGAGCCTTGGCCTTGGGATTGTCCTCGGCTACGCGAGGCTTCAGGTCCACGGCTTCTTCGATATCCTTGGCAGCAGTTGTCTGCTTGGCTTCCTTGCCCATGGACTTGGCAAACGCCTGTCCTACTGCCTTGACGAGATCGCGGTCCTTGGCATCCATGTTCTCCATTTCCTGGCGAATCATGGTGAAGGCTTCCTTCACGTCCTTGGTCAGGTTGTTCTTGGCCAGCGCTTCCTTGAGCTTGCCGGTGAACTCCTTGGAAAAATTCATTGCTGCGGAAAAAGCTTCGACCTCGTCCTTGGTGAAGAGCATGTTCTGCCCCTGAGGCAGCTTATCCATCTTCGCCTTGATCTGGGCCATGACTTCAGCCTGCTCGCCATTTTGGATCTGGGCGATCAGCTTGTCAGTCTCCTTGGAGGAGAAGCCGAGCTTGGAGAAAAAAGCTCCCAATGCTTCCTGCTGTTCGTCGGAGAGTTCGACCTTTTGCATGTCTGCCATCTTGTCGGAAAGGGTGGAAACGAATTGTCCCCAGGTCATGCCCTCTTCACTGTTGATCTCTTCTTCGATCTCAGCGATTTCCTCTTCGGTCAGGCCGTAGGCTTCCAGGTCTTCCTTGACTTCATCAAAGTCTTCCTGAGTCATGCGCTCATCCTTGCCATGCCCATTGTAGTCAGCCTCTTCTTCAGCAGCTCTTTCAGGAGCTTCAGTATTGGCTGCGTTGACTTGCTTGGTCTGCTCGTCAGAAGAGAGCGGGCCATTATCAACCATCTTGTCCTCTGTGGACACGGGCTTAAGGGCGAGTTCACTTTCGATTCTATCGGAATGCTGATCGAACAGATCGGCAAACAGCTCATGCTGGTCGTCACCGCTCTTCTTGGAGCGGGAAAATGCGACAGCCTTGAACTGTTCTGTAGTCGTTTCTAATTCGATGCCTGGAAGATTTTGCATGGTTTTCTCCTTCGGGTATCCTTTCATCAAAAGGCGTGCCAAAGTTGAAATCCTGAAAAATCAGTATCTTGGGTGATGTTTTACTAGGAAGAAACGACCATTCTCTAGAGAATCTGGTTAGCGGCAGCAGGAAATAAAGGCTTCCAGCAGGGTCATGACTTCTGCCCAAGCTGTGCGGGAGTAGCTGCCATTAGCCAAGGACATCTGGGCGAATCCGGTGAGAGGGCGGGCAATGATCGGACTGCTTGTCCAAAAGGATTCATCGAGCAGTTCTCCGGTCTTGAAACCGTGCCTGAACTGACGGCCCATAGCTGGAATGTGTGCGAGAAGTGTCTCGGCTGTTTGCGGGGTCCCTTCGGCTAACTCGGTCCATGCACTCTTTACTTTTGCATCATCCCAGATTCCAAAGCGGCAACCAAAGAAGGTGTGCCAGAATCGAGAAGCGAGCCGCTCTTCATCTGGTGGTGTCGTGCCGAGTCTTTCTATATGATAAAGGCCGTCCTTCTTCCTCGTATCAAAGAGCGTCAGTCCGGGCAGACTCATTCGGGAAAGTTTCTCCTGCTTGTCGCCAGCCACCATGCGCGCAGCTAAAACAGCAATGCGCGCTGGATCAAATGGGTCGTGACAATAGAGTCGAGAACGAGTGCAATGCCAGCATCCCTTGGCGCAATCCATGTCTGCGCGTAAAACAAAATGGCCGGGCGGGTATGGGCCTGTTTCCCACGGATTTACATTGCCCATGGAGATGTTGAGACACTTCAGGCCAGTCCATGCCGCCAAATGCATGGGGCCTGTGTCGGGTGTGATGAACAGAGCGAGCGTCTGCCCCACCGCGCCGAATTCATCCAGGCCGAGCTTTCCACACAGGTTCAGTGCCGGAGCCTGTGCCAGGCGCATGACTTCCTGCCCCAACTCTTCTTCTGCTGGACCACCGAAAAGCACTGGTCGCAGTCCTCGGTTGAGCAACTGATGGATAAGGTCTGCCCAGAATTGCGGGGTAGGTCGCTTCGCTGCTTCACTGGCTCCGAGAAACAGTCCCACTTTATTGACCGCAGCGGGTAGGCTGCGGGGAACGTCGAATCGGGTTGCTGCTATTTGGGAGGCAGGTATGACATCAAGAGCATTGAGTTCTGCCCAGTGAAAGCGGTTGTACAGGTTGTTTTTGACTAAAGAGGTCCGATACAGTTGCCAGTCGCCGTGGACAAATTGATTGCCATGTTCGTCTTGTACCGGGCCAATCTTACGCTCTGCTTTGATTTCATGAGCGAGTCTGGCTGCTTTCTCCTGAATGGAAAGATTGATGGCAAGTTCGTACGAATGCTTCTTAAGTTCACTGGTTCCCGTCCATGGGAAATAGTATGCCCCGGGCGAGAGCTTCATGAGAGGAGCGTAAAACATTTCCTCTGCCGCCACATAAATAGGATGGCCGGGGTATTCTCGTTCAAGCCAGAGCATGAGCGGGTATGAGAGAATCAAATCTCCCATTCGCTGCATCTGGAGAATCAGGATCGGTTTCTTTCCGCTCACAGTCTACTACCCGAATGTCTTGCGCATGGTGGCTACAAGGGAGGCCATGCGATGGTCATACGTGTGTTCAGCCAAGATGCGTTTACGCGCAGCCTGAGCGATCTGCTGTCGTTCTTTCGGCTTATTCAGATACACTTCCACTAGGCCGGGGATTTCATCAGGATGATTGTAATAGATTACTTCTCGTCCCGGTTCGAACAGTTCTTCTAATTGTCTGCGGTAGTCGGTGAGTAAAAATGCTCCTACGCAAGGAACATCAAACACCCGCTGATTCACCGCGCCTTTCATTTGTTGGCTGGTGCAATTGAAATTGATGTCGCTGAGCGGGTAAAAGTCGGGGAGGTCTTCATAATAAGACAGCTCGCTATGGTAGCGCCATCCTTCTCGTCCCTTGAGTAATTCGTTCCATCCCGGATCACCGACGATGAGCGGGTTGAAATCCAGTATGCGCAATATGCAATCCAAACGATACATGAGGGTGGACTGCCATGTGATGAACGTTTCGAATGCCTGCTTGCGCTCCGCAGTTTCAAGCCCTTCAAATTCTTCGCGTAGTTCTGGGAATTCTCTGATCAGAAATCGTCCGGCACATGGCTCATTTGACTCTCCAAACACTTTTGCAGCCATGATGCCTGCTTCCACCAGTCGTTGGGTGGGCATGGCGGCTTCCAGTCGTTTGAGAGTCTTTGTGAGCATCGAATTGCCCACAAAGGATATGGGCGCACGCCACTCTTCTACTGGTTCAGGGCGGTTTGGTACGAGTCTGGATGGATCTGCTCCCAGTGGCAGATGAAATACATTGGCAAACCCCATCTCGGTGAGTGGTTCGATATTATCCACATCCCATGTAAAAATGGCGGTTCGGGTGCCGTGCAGATTCTGGTACGAGCCTAAAATAAGGTGGGGATTATCCACGAACCACGAGGCCAGAGGGATATCGAACTGATCCAACAGAGAAGCGAGTACTCCCTCTCTATCCACGCCCAAATGGTTCACGGTCAGCACAAAGTCCGGCTTGAACGTGGTCAGGGTAGAGACCATCTTGGACACAAACGTATCAAGATCCATCTCTTTGGCGCCGAGGTCCAGCAGGAGGTGGTCGATATCGAGACGCTGACACGCAGCCTGCAATTCGCCGATAAGAAAATATTGGCTCGTCAGTAGGAGGATACGCGGCTGTCTGTTCTGGAATTTTGGCCAGTTCTGATAGGTGGTTTGCATTGCTCTCTATGTATCGGCAGGGGAGAAGTTTGTCTATAGGCGCTTGTTTTGGGGTGGAGACTTCTGCTATTCTTATAAAGAATATCCTTGACCCAACCTTTCTTTCGGGGCAAACGGCACCGCATGAACGAACTCTTATGGATTGCTTTCGCTTTGGTGGACCTGTGTATGGTCCTGGTCGTCTACCGCCTTTTCGGACGGGTAGGTCTGTTCGGACTGATGGTGTTCAACCTGTTGCTCTGCAATATTCAGGTTCTCAAAACTGTTGAACTCTTTGGGCTGACCACGACCCTTGGTAACGTGCTCTACGCCAGCGTCTTTCTCGCCACTGATTTACTCAGTGAATTTTACGGCAAAAAAGAAGCCCAAAAAGGCGTTCTTCTCGGTTTCGTCGCCCTCGTCATGATGGTCGTCTATATGCAAATCGCGCTTTATTTCCAGCCTTCCGCAGACGATTTCGCCCAGCCGCATTTGTCCGCTCTCTTCGGTTTCATGCCACGAATCGCCCTCGCATCCATGGTCGCTTATCTTATTTCTCAGCTTCACGACGTATGGGCTTTTCACGCCATCAAGGCCCGCACTGGCAGCAAGCTTCTCTGGGTGCGCAACAACGCATCCACCATGATCAGTCAGTTGCTCGATTCCTCCATTTTCTGCGTCATCGCTTTCTGGGGCATGTTCCCCATGGAAGTGTTCATGGAAATCCTGCTCTCCACCTATATCATCAAGGTCGCAGTAGCTGCGCTTGATACGCCGTTCATCTATTTGGCAAGGCGTCTTTTTCATAAGAAAGGGAATGTGGGCGAAGCTGTGTAGCTTGTTTTTTCGCTATTATGGAAGCCCCGAGCGTGATGCGTTCGGGGCTTTTTTTTATGCCTTCGGCGACCCTGCCGGGGGCTTCGTTCCTGCCGTGCCGGTTGGCGGTTTGTGGAGAAAGAAGTGGGTGGAGGGTTCCCTCATGTTCCAGACGTCACCTGCCACTTCTTTCTCCACAAACCGCAGGGCTTTTAATTAAGAAAAGAACCTTCGATAAAGGGTCATTCCGAACGCCGTAGCACGAGGAAATACTTGTCGCACATCGGGCGGGGCAGCGTGGTCACTGCTCAAAAGAAATCGCACGAGTCATCCCTTCTGTATTTCCGGGATGTCTCGTGCGATTTCTTTTGAGCGAATGGGTTTCCAAAGGGGCGATCCCTTTGCTTTAGCCGTTGTCGAGTCTTCGAGACTTACGGATAAAGACAGCAGCGATGGCCGTCAGAGACGAAGTCACCCATCAATACCGCCAAAGGCGGCTTCCAAATCTTTCTTTCTCTATCTCTTCTAACTACCGCGAACCTTTTCCAGAAAGCCAGTAGTCGAGAAATCTTCCAACAGTGGCAGACTGTGTACTTCTCCGCCAGCTTTAGTGACGACTTCATTGCCGACGATCTGATCTACGGGCCAGTCTCCGCCTTTGACGAGGACTTGTGGGCGACACGCTTTGATGAGTTCGAGTGGCGTGGATTCGTGGAAAATGACGATGTAGTCGACGCATTCAAGTGCGGCGAGAACAAAGGCGCGATCTTCTTGGCTGTTCAGTGGTCGGTCGTCGCCTTTGCCGAGCATCTTGACGGACTCGTCGGAATTGAGACCGAGAATGAGTGTGTCGCCGAGTGCACGGGCGCGGGTGAGCAGGTCTACGTGGCCGGGATGCAGTACGTCGTAGCAGCCGTTGGTGAAGACGAGCTTGTGACCCGGCATGAACTCCGCTTTCTTTTTGAGAAAGGTGCGGATGGACATGAGCTTGGGGTTCTGCGGCAGAGACATGGGCTTCTCCTACTTTTGGCAAGCAGTGCGGTTAGGCACGTTCTTGGGCTTGAGTTTGGATGTATCGTGGAAGAGCATCAGCTCGAACCAGTCCATGGCGAAAGAGAGTGCCACGAATTCGTCTTCGAGGATTGCTTTCTGGCGCTTTTCGTCGACATCGACACGCTCGAAAAGGCGCATTTTTTCGATGAACCGCTGGAATTCGTCGATCTTGTACATGGCGAGGGTTGCCATGTGGCTCATCTTTTCGGAGACGGGATGACCGCCTTCTTTCACACGAGCGAGGATATTCATGTAGCGGTCATTGCTGGCGGTGTATTCTTGGAATCCCTGATCTTTTTTCCAGGTGTCTCCGGTCCATTCATCTGCTTCCTTGAAGCCCATGCAGTGGTCTTCTTTGACGATGAAGAATTGCTCTGTAACGCCGCCTTTGCCGTCGGGACGAGTGGCACGACCGAGGGGGTACATGCGGCATGCACCGGGACGATCTGCATAAACAGAGCATCCTTCGTCTGTGACGAATGCACATCGGTGGGATGAATCGTTGGTCATGCGCAGCTTAAAAATGGGAAAGTTGGTGTCTGGTCCCTTGTGCCCGGTTGTGTGAGCACGCAGGAAGTCGATGCTGCTTTTACCCAGAGACGTGCGCATGCGCAAGATGTCGTAGGGAGTCAGTGTCAGGTCGAGGTCCCGGCAACAGGCGTTGAAACATTCGACGCCGGGGTAACATTTGAAATTATATGTGTTGCCTTCTTTCAGCTCTTCTAGGGAATCAAGAAAGTCTTGGGTATCGTCATTGCTCATTTGTGTCTCCGGGGCTCAACCCTGTTCGTTATGCGGCGGCAGGGGTGTCCCGTCGTCGGTGGCCCGTCCTAGCACGGACGGTCTGAATAGCAAAGTCCGGCAGGTTAGCCTTCGTTTGCGGTTTTAGCTTCTTCTGCCTCGGCAGCGGCCACACCTTCTTCGGTTACCATGGAGGCGTATGCGTCCTTGAATATGAGCTTGGTGGCGAGCTCGTCAGCCTGCTCGCCCAGCTCCATGAGGTGCTCGAGAAAATCGATGATCTCCAGACGGCGCTCTTCTTCACCGTGTTCAAATTCGAATTTGCAGTCGCCGCTTTCGAAATAGTGGGCAACGCGTTTGAGGTATTCTATGTCTAACATTGTATCTCCTAATCGTGATGGTAGGGCATGTTTTTATGAATGGTTCCGCAGCGGTATAACTGTTCCAATAAAAGGAGGCGTGCCAGCTCATGTGGCAATGTCATGTCGCTGAGTCGGATTTTATGGCGGGCCTTGGCTTTGACTTCATCGGACAAACCGAAAGGGCCGCCGATGACGAAGACCGGACGCTGGTTGGGTGCGTCAGTCCATATGCGGAGCTTTTTTGCAAACTCGCGAGAAGTGAGACGCTCACCGTATTCGTCCAGAATGATGATAACATCACCGGGTTTGACTTTGGAAAGGATGCCTTCGCCTTCTTTTTTATTTTTCTCGGCGGGTGGCAATTTGCCGGGGGCGTCTTTAACCATGGTCTCGTCGAGCTTGAAAAAGCGTGAGAGTTTCTTCCAATAGAGGGCACAACCATCCTTGGAAAATGACTCTTTGAGTTTGCCGACCCAGATAAATCCGATTTTGCTCATTAGATACTCGTTAGCTCGGCTTTAATTTCATTGTCAGCCAGTTCGATCCGCACGTAACCACCTCCGGCCAACATGCCGGGGTTGATTACCGGGGTGTCGCCGATGACGTCAATGGCCTTGGATTCGTGAATGTGTCCAGTGAGAACGAGATCGGGCTGAACCCGTTCGATGAAGGCGCGAACTGAGGGGCTGCCAACGTGTTGTCCGTTGCCGAGCATATCCGCCTTGGTGTTGAGTGGCGGTTCGTGCACGGCCACGATGAGCTTGTCGAAACTTTCGGCCTTGGCGTAGGTTTCGTCCAGCCATTGACGGATTGTGTCGTCGGGCACTTCGCTGGGCGTCCCAAAGGGGGTAGGGGTAGACATACCGACACCCATAATTCCTACTCCGGGGGCAAGTTCGCGGACGTTGAGATGGATGTCTACATCGCGTTCCTGAAGATATGCCTGCACCGTGTCTGTATCCATATTGCCCGGCTGAGCCAGAATACGCGGGTTGATGCTTGCTACGGTATTGAGGACAGACTCCGCTGCCTCGCGGCTGCCACGGTTGGTTATGTCGCCGGTAATGATGACGGCTTCGGCCTCGGCAAGGCCGGGAATGGAATCAATAACTCCGGTGGATTCGTGTACGTCGCCAAATGCTATCCAGTACATGGTCCATGCTCCATGGGTTTGCGTGGTGAAAACTGGCGGGAGACTATCCCCGGACGTGTTTTGAGTCAAACCACGAGACGCTTTCAATTCCGTTACATTTCTCTGTTGTCCTTTCCCGTTCAAGACGCTATTTTGCCGCAGTTAATTTGAACACAATAACCTCCCTAACGGAGATTTGCATATGTCCAAAACTCAAATAACTGCACTGGTGCTGGCCGCAGGCAAGGGCACCCGGATGCATTCGGATAAACCCAAGGTGCTGCAAACGCTGCTTAATGAGCCTATGCTGTACTACGTTTATGCGGCGCTGAAGCCGTTGTTCGGTCAGAATGTCCTCACTGTTATTGGCCACGGTGCCGAGATGGTGGAGCGTGCATTCCCGGAAATGGATGGCACGTTTGTCGTGCAGGCTGAGCAGCTTGGCACAGGTCACGCTGTTCAGGTGGCATGGGATGCGGTTAAGAAAAGCGGCGCAACGCATTGTCTCGTCATCAACGGAGATACTCCGCTGGTTACGGAAGATGCTCTCAAGCGTTTGGCTGACGTGGCAGGTTGCTGCGATTTGGCTTTCATGACCATCACTCCCAAAGATCCCGCTGCGTTTGGCCGTGTGGTTCGCGATGAAGATCGCAAGATCACAGCCATTGTGGAGGCCAAGGATTACGATATGAACGTCCATGGTGCGGTCACAGGTGAAGTGAACGCGGGCATTTATCTGCTCAACGTGGAAACCATGGAACCGCTGCTCGACGAACTGAAGAACGAAAATGCCAGTGGTGAATATTACGTTACTGATCTGGTTGAACTCGCAGTCTCTCGTGGCATGACCGTGGATGGTGTGCAGTGCGGTGACGATACGAGTCTCATGGGTATCAATAGCCCTCGTGAGCTTGTTGCTGCCGAAGGCGCCATGCAGGGGCAAATTGTAGATGCGCTTCTGGATAAGGGCGTCGTGATTCACAATCCGTTTACTGTGATTGTCGGTCCTCGCGTTACGGTTGAGCCGGGTGTGGAAATTTTCGGTCATTGCGAAATTTATGGAGAGTCGCTGGTTAAGGCCGGGGCTCGTATGGGGTCGTATAATTATATCACCGATTCCAGCTTTGAAGTTGGGTGTGATGTGAAGCAATTCTGCCACATCGAAGGCGCTACAGTTGGACCGAATACCATGGTCGGACCGTATGCACGTCTGCGTCCGGGAGCAGTTCTGGAAGACGGAGCCAAGATCGGCAATTTTGTGGAAATGAAGAAGGCTACCTTGGGCAAAGGTGCAAAAGCCAGTCATCTTACCTATCTAGGTGATGCCGTAGTCGGTGCAGGGGCCAATATTGGTGCCGGAACGATTACGTGCAATTATGACGGTAAAAATAAGTTCCAGACCACCATTGGAGAGGGCGCTTTTATCGGCTCGAATTCCGCTTTGGTGGCTCCGGTGACGATTGGCAAGGATGCCTTGGTGGGCGCGGGTTCGACCATCACCAAGGATGTTCCGGATGAAGGTACTGGGATTGCCCGTGGAAAGCAGGTAAACATTAAGCGCAGACTGAAAAAATCAGATTGATTTTTCATAAGTACAAGGATAGATAGAAGGTATGGAAATTGTTACCCAGCTTGAAGAGCGATTCTACAAGTTGTTAAATAAAATTGAGAGTTTAAAGGAAGAAAACCAGCGCTTGAGGGAGGAAGTCGAGGCCGAGAAAGAAACGCGGCGCGACATTGAATCTCGCATCGATATACTTTTGGAAAAAGTCCAAAAAGAGCTGGAATAACAGCGTTATACGATGCCACGCTACACGTTAAATCTGTTTGGCCTTGAGATATCCTTCAAGACGGATGCGGAAAGCGACCGCATTGAGGCCGCCCAAGCGTACTTGGACAAAAAGTACAATGAGCTGACCGAGGGGGCTGGTGACCTGAGCAAGGAAAAAGCGATGACGTTTCTCCTTCTCAGCCTTGCCGACGATTATCTGGTTAGCACAACCAAGCTGAAGCGGTTGGAAGAGAAAATCGGAGAGATTTTGGAAAAGACCGAAGAGTAATTCAGGCCGATGATAGGACGAATTACTGGTCTGGCAAAAGAAATTACCCTGGGGCGTGCGTGATTGCCTGAAGTGTTATTGAGCCAATGCTTCGTAAATGGGCGACGACTCCAGTGTGCTGGTGAGCAAGCCCGGTTCGACCGGGAAGCCTAAAGGTGCGCGAGACATGCCCCCCTGGACATACCAGGTTCAAAACAAACTGGTATACACGGCTTCCCGGGGATTTTGTAGCAGCCTGCTCGTAGGTTGTGATTATATATAAACCGCCTTCCATTCTTTCCCTACGTTTTCTGCGTTCGCAGAATCTCTTCCCCATTGGTTTTTCACCATGTTTTAAGGTATGCCTGCCTAGCAGGTTCGACAAAAAATACCTGGGACATAGTGCAATCGGTATCTGGAGTCAGCGTGATTGAACACACACTGATTCAGGTTCCGCGCAACAACGCAGCAATGGTTTTCTTCAAAGCTGCTCGATTACAGGCGACAACAGACCGCCTAATGTCTGTTAACATATAACGTTAAGGAGTAACCCCATGCTTACCGAATTCGCCATGATTGGCGGCGGCGTGGCACTCGGCCTCGGAGTCGGGTTTGTGCTTCAGAAACAGATTGCCGGCAAACAAATTGCCGATTCACGGGGACTGGCTGACCGCATTGTCTCCGAAGCCCGGAAAGAGAGTGAGGCCCTGAAAACAGAGGCTCGCCATCAAGCCCAGGACGAAATTTACAATCAGAAAAAAGAGCTGGAACGCGAACGTAAAGATCGTGAAAGCCAGTTTAAAGGCGAAGAAAAACGCCTCCGCTCCAAAGAGGAGCGCCTTGATTCCAAGCGTGAGAAAGTCGCTGACAAGGAAGCCCAGGTGGTCGAGCTGGAGAAGCAGCTCATCAAGCAGGAAAAGCACCTGAGCGACGTTGAAGAAGATCTGGAACACAAGGCTGATGAACATGAGCGCAAGCTCCAGGAGATTTCCGGCCTTACCGTTGAGGAAGCCAAGGAAAATCTCATGACCGAGATTGAATCCCGCACCCGCCATGAAGCCGCCAAGATGATTCGTAACATCGAGATGGAGGCCAAGGAAAACGCAAGCAAGAAAGCCCGTGAGATTCTCTCTCTGGCATTGCAGCGTTATGCCGGCGATTACGCGGGTGAGCAGACTGTCACTGCAGTGACTCTGCCTTCCGAAGATATGAAAGGCCGCATCATTGGCCGCGAGGGTCGCAACATTCGCGCTCTCGAAGCCGCTACTGGCGTTGACCTGATCATCGACGATACCCCCGAGACCGTAGTTCTGTCCGCATTCAGCCCGCTCAAGCGTGAAGTCGCCAAGCAGGCTCTGGAACGTCTCATCCACGATGGCCGCATTCACCCGGCTCGTATCGAAGAGATCGTCAAGAAGGTCGAGTCCGAAATGGACACCAAGCTGAAAGAGATCGGCGAACAGGCAACATTTGATGTTGGCGTTCACGGCATTCACCCTGAGCTGGTTAACCTGCTCGGTCGTCTGCATTACCGCACCTCTTTCTCCCAAAACGTACTCCAGCACTCCATGGAAGTCGCATTCCTCTGTGGCGTCATGGCTGCCGAGCTCGGCTTGAACGAGAAGGAAGCCAAACGTGCTGGCCTGCTGCATGATCTAGGTAAAGCTGTCGATCACGAGATCGAAGGCCCCCACGCCATCATCGGTGCTGATCTTGCCAAGAAGCACGGCGAATCCAAGGAGATTATTCACTCCATCGCTGCGCACCACGAAGATACTCCGCCCATGTCCATCCTTGCCAATCTGGTTCAGGCAGCGGACTCCTTGTCCGGCGCTCGTCCCGGTGCACGTAAGGAATTGCTTGAAAATTACGTCAAGCGTCTCGAAGAGCTGGAAGGCCTCGCCACTGGCTTCGACGGTGTATCCAAAGCCTACGCCATTCAGGCTGGCCGCGAAATCCGCGTTATGGTCGATTCTGAGAAGATCGGTGACGAGAACACATATGTGCTCTGTAAGGATATCGCTGAAAAGATTGAGAACAACATGACATATCCCGGTCAGATACGGGTTACAGTCATTCGTGAAAAGCGAGCCGTTGGTTACGCTAAATAGAGACACGAACCAAAAGCCCGGATTTCTTTTAAATCCGGGCTTTTTTGTGCGCTTTATACTGGTTCATGTATGCCGGGCTCTAAAAAAAGTTTGCGAGAGGCCATATTTATCATGGATAAAGGTGAAGTTTTCTGTTTCTAGTTATATGACAATTTCGAGAGTTGTTCCTCGATACTCAATGGAGTTCAGAGAAGATGAAGTCAAAGAATGCAAAGCCCGGACAGTTTGATAAGTCAGCCGTTGATACATCGGTGAATCAGGCTATGAGTCTGTTTCGCGCTGAAATGGGTGATGATGAATTCAATCGGTTCAGCCAACTTATTCAGCAAGAGTTCGGCATCAAGATGCCGCCAACAAAGCGGATTCTGTTGCAGTCGCGTTTCCAAAAACGGCTGCGCGCCCTTGGTATGCATTCTTACAAAGAATATTGTGACTATGTTTTCTCCGAGAAGGGGCGCGAAATGGAGCGCACCAATCTCATTGACGTGGTGACCACCAACACGACTCATTTCTTCCGTGAGCCCAAGCACTGGGATATCATGAACCAAACCGTGCTGCCTGAGTTATGGCGTCGCGGTATCGGTCGAGGTCAGCCTCTTAAGATGTGGAGCGCTGGTTGTTCCAGTGGTGAGGAGCCTTATACTCTGTCCATGGTCCTCTCTGAGTGGGCCGACTCTCATTCCGGTTTTGATTTCAATATTCTGGCTACCGACATTTCTACCGAGATTCTCCAGAAGGCCAAGCGGGCGGTCTATGCGCTTGAGAAGGCAGATGAAATTCCTATCGAAATGAAGAAGAAGTATCTGCTCAAGTCCAAGAAAAATCCGCTCATCAAGATCGACAAGATGTTGCGAGACAAGGTGACTTTCCAGCGCCTGAATTTCATGGAAAATTTCTCATTACAGCACAAGCAGGACATCATCTTCTGTCGTAACGTGGTCATCTATTTTGATCGAGACACGCAGGTCGTGCTGTTCAACAAGTTCTGCCAGAATCTCAAGCCCGGCGGCTATTTGTTCATCGGACATTCCGAATCCTTGTCTGGCATGGATCTGCCTATTCGTCAGGTTGCGCCTACTGTATTTCAACGAAATTGACCCGCGAGGGTAAGTCGAGTATCTGCTTGTCTGCTTTTGGGCGGGGTCTTATCTGGTTTTTTAAATCAGGTGAGGGTGCCGCCTTCGGCGGATTGTCAGGTGATTTCGCCTGCGGCGCGCAAGGGGCGAGCCCCTTGCATCCCCATTAGGCACCTGCGGTGCAGGTTGGGGTAAATGTATCTCTACACTCAAATATATTTAATTACTGTCTCGCCGAAGGCGACAATGGGTTTCCAAAGGGCATAGCCCTTTGCTTTAGCCATTGTTGAGTCTTCGAGACTTACGGATAAAGACAGCAGCGATGGCCGCCGGCGGCGAAATCACCTATCCACTGGAGGCCGTAGGCCGACCTCCCTTCTGATTTCCCGCCAGTCCCATCACAAAGGAACACAAACTGTGCGCATACTTTTTCTTGGTGACGTAGTAGGCCTGCCCGGCCTCAAGGCTCTTACGGATGATCTCCAACGGATTCGTGAAGAGCAGCAGGTTGATCTGGTTTTCGTCAATGGCGAAAATGCGAGTGGCGGTTACGGCCTTAAATCCAAACATGCGAAGTCTATTTTCAAGGCAGGCGCTGACGGCATTACGGGCGGTAACCATATATGGAAATATAAGGACCTCTACTCCATGCTCGACTCGGACGGGCGTGTTCTCCGTCCGCATAACTACGCTGATCACCTGCCTGGTACAGGCGTGCAGATTATCAAGAAGAAAGGGCTGCCGCCTGTTGCTTTGATCAATATTATCGGGCGTACCTTCATGCCACCAATTGATTGCCCGTTTGCGGCCATTGAGGCCGTTGTGGACGCACTTCCTGCCGAGGTTGCTGTATCCGTAGTGGATTTTCATGCTGAGGCCACTGGTGAGAAGATTGCCATGGGTTACTTCCTTGATGGCAAGGTGTCTGCAGTGGTGGGAACTCATACTCATGTGCAGACCAATGATGCCAAAGTGCTGCCCGGTGGGACTGCGTATTTGACGGATCTTGGCATGTGTGGGGCGACAGATTCCTGCCTTGGTATGAAACCTGAAATTATTTTGGATCGCTATCTTACCGGATTGCCACGGCAGTTGGAGGCCGCAGCCGGACAAGGTGTTTTACAAGGCGCGATTTTTGACATAGATGATACGACCGGACGGGCGCTTACTATTGCCCCGTACAAGCAAGACCAGAAATAGAGCAACTGCGGCAATCTTTTGATATCCGCACGGCAACAATGAGGACGTAATGAATATTTTTGACGAGTTGAAGTGGCGAGGGCTGATTAATCAGGTTTCTGACGAAGAAAAGGTACGTGAGTATCTCAGCACCCCCGGCGCTACCATGTATTGCGGTTTCGACCCCACGGCCGAATCCCTTCACATCGGTAATCTCGTGCCGTTGCTCTGTCTTGTGCGCATGAAGCGTGCTGGTCACAATCCGCTTTACCTCATGGGTGGCGCTACCGGGCGCATTGGCGATCCTTCCGGCAAGGACAAGGAACGCGAGCTCTCCAATACTGACGTCATGGAAGGGCGCCTTGAGAAAATTAAATCTCAGGTTCGCCGTTTCGTTGAGCGCAACACCAGTGAACGTCCTGACATCGTAAATAACTACGATTGGACCAAAGACATGACTGCAATCGAGCTGCTGCGTGATGTGGGTAAACACTTCACCATTAACTGGATGCTCCAGAAAGAGTCTGTCAAAGGCCGTATTGGTCGTGACGAAGTTGGTATTTCCTACACCGAATTTTCCTACATGATTCTCCAGAGCTACGATTTTTATCATCTGCACAAGAATCACAAGTGTAAGTTGCAGATTGGTGGTGGCGATCAGTGGGGCAACATCACTGCTGGTTGCGAATTCATTCGCCGCCGTGGTGCCCACGATGGAGAGCAGTCCGAAGCCTTTGCACTGACTTTCCCGCTTATCACCACCGCATCCGGCAAGAAATTCGGTAAGTCCGAAGGCAATGCCGTATATATGAATGCTGAGCTGACTTCGCCTTACGCATTTTACCAGTATTTCATTAATACTGATGACCGCGATGTTATCAAATTCCTCAAGATCTTCACTTTCCTTGATGAAGCTGAAATCGACGCTCTCGACAAGGAAATGGAAGAAGCCGCACATCTGCGTTCCGCTCAGAAACGTCTGGCTGAGGAAGTGACCCGCATGATTCATGGTCAGCATGAGCTGGATCGTGTTCTGGCTGCTACGGACGCGCTGTTCGGCAAAGGTGACCTCAAGAAGGTTGATCCCGCCACTTTGCGTTCCGCTCTGGAGTCTGCTCCAAACCAGCGTTATGCCACAGGTGACGTTCCTGATCTCCCGCAGATGTTGATGGACCTCGAACTCGTGAAATCCAAGGGCCAGGCCCGTAAGGACATCAAGGGTGGCGGTGTATATATCAACGGTGACCGCGTGGAAGAAGGTAAGGAACTTTCCGATGCCGATTTCATCGGTGGCGAACTGCTCGTTATCCGTAAGGGTAAGAAAAACTACGGTTTGATTACTCGCGGTTAATTCCGAAGCTACAAGTAAGTCAATGTAAAGGCCGCCCGGATTCGGGCGGCCTTTTTGTTTTGGTACGAGGGAGTATGTATCAGTTCATTATCTGAATTGAGGCAACTGTCTTCTTACTGCATCGGGCAGGCTTTGCAGAAGAGCGGCAGCTATGCGCTCCTTGTTGCGATGATAAAGCACTCCTAGCCCGATGATAGCCAGTCCCAATCCGCTGAGGGCAAAGGTGAACAGGAGATCGTCCTTGAATACTTCTGTCGCGAGGTGCCCGAGATAGAGGGCAACACCCATGCCGCCGAAGATAATGAAGATGCGTCGTTCGAGGAGAACTGACGTGATCATGAAGCCGACGTTGACCATACAGTAAATGAACTTCCCGAGTTCGCTATCACTGTCGAGGCTGGTGAGGCCGCCCCAGAATGCGAACATGCCGAATAGGTATCCCCAAAATGCAAAATCCTTTCGTGTACGGCGATCCACTATGAAGGCTGCGATGAGCATGGCTGCACCGAAGCCCATGGAAACGAGCTTGCGTTCGTCCCATGAAAAGTCCGGTCCGTAAATGATGGCAGTCAGGTCCATGGAGATGAACCAGAGACTGAACGCAACGGGGAGAGTGATGAACGGGAACCGATACAAGCATACTGCCGCGATACCTGTCGCAACCGTGGCAATTTCCATCAATGCCCAGCCATCGTTGATCCAATGGAAGAAATCGCGATATACACCGGGGTCAGAGCCTGTCCACGCGCCGAGATGATTCTGAAGGCCGTAAACAGCCATGGGAGTCATGCAGACGGCGGCGGTGATAAGTATGCCACCTGGGATGATGTTCTTTTTCTTGTACCAGAGCCAATGCCCGGCCAGTCCGAAAATTGCTGCATAGCCCAGCGCAATGGAAAAATGCTGGAGCCCTGTCAGGCTCGACCACTCCTTCGTTATGTAGAAGGTCATGGCTGATATGATGATAAGTCCGCCGAGATAATAGAGAAGATTGGAAAACGAGAGTGTTGGTTTATGCTCGTATTTCTGTTGAAGTGCGTCCGAAAGAGCGTGTTTCACTTCGGGAGAAATGATGTTTTCTTTGACTGCCCAATCCAGATCATGGAGATGGAATTTCATATGTAAGCTCTGATCGATTTTCTCTGTACTGTGTGTTGGTGAGCCAAAGGTGCTCAGCGCACCTTTGGCTCTATTCAATTCGTACAAATGTGGAGGGGATTGAATCAATGCCTGTCTATTTTTTGTCTCCGGGGACAGCCAGTTTGGCCAGCTCTGCGAGGCGATCATCAACAAGGCGATATAATGTATTGGCGGGGAACTTGCCGTTCTTGCCACGTAAACCGCAGCGCATACCAGTGAGGATCAGCATGGCTTCTTCGATGGTCTTGACCGGGAAGATGTGGAATTGCCCGTCTTCAACAGCCTGAACCACCTCATCCTTGAGCATCAGGTTGACCACATTGTCTGCGGGCAGAATGACGCCCTGTTGTCCTGTGAGCTTGCGGCGTCGGCAGACTTCGAAGAATCCTTCGATCTTGCGGTTGACGCCACCGACAGCCATGACCGCACCTGTCTGAGAGACGGCTCCGGTAAAGGCGTAGGACAGATTGATTGGTGCACCGGAAAGGGCGGAGAGCAGGGATGCGAGTTCTGCACCTGACGCGGAGTCTCCTTCGATCCCAGCATACGACTGCTCGAAACAAAGAGAGCCTGTCAGTACGATGGGTTTGTCCTGAGCAAAAAGGCGTACCAGATACGACTTGATGATCATCATTCCCTTGGTATGAATCGGGCCGCCGAGTTGGGCTTCTCGTTCCAAATCGAGGATACCACCATGCCCCACACCAACGGTGCAGGAGATCTGATGCGGCAGGCCGAATTCATAATCACCAAATTGAGTGACGGAAAGGCCGTTGGCCCGCCCTTCAGCTTCACCTTCGGTTTCAACCTTGATGACCTGACGATCGTAGTCCGTCATGAACTCTTCTTCGTACAGGTTGACGCGATAGTCCTTGGCGTACACAGCCTCGCCGAGCTCTTCCAAGCCAACTTCGTGTTTTCCGGCGATTCGTGCCATGGCGGATGCTTCAATCATACGTTCCCGAATGAGCGGGACATAGAGGGACAAACGTTTCTGGTCTTCTACCAGTCGTGAGGAGAAATCAACCAGTCCTGCCATGGCTTCACGAGTGAAGGGCAGTACTTCGGTTTCCTTGGCAGTCTGACCGATGACGTAGAGGTAATTCTTGATGTTCGCAGCAGTGCGAGCGGCCGCATGTTGCAGATGCGCCTTGAGCTTGAAGTATTTGGCGAAGCGGTCATCATTATAGAGCAACATTTCGTAATGCTCGTCTGAGCCGATGAGCACGACTTTGATCTCCAAATCTATGGGGGCGGGTTGAAGAGTGCGGGCGCGAACTTGTTCAGGATCGACAGGGTCTTCAATACGAGATTGGCCTGAGCGAAGGGCGCGGAGCAGTCCTTCCCATGAGTTGGGATTGGACAGCAGGTCCTCGATATTGAGGATGATGAAGCCGCCATTGGCCTTGTGCAGTGCGCCAGCCTTGATCAGGGTGAAGTCGGTGTACAGGGCGCCCATTTCGGCTTCACGCTCGATGGAGCCAAGCAAATTGAACGCGGTGGGGTGGTCTTCAATGACCACTGGTGCGCCCTTGGTCTTGCCATTGTCTACGAACAGGTTGACCTCGAAACGGGTGAAGAAATCTTCGCCACCGGGCATTCCCATACCTTCGGGCATGAGCCCGGCCAGGGATGATGCATCCTTGGGCATGAACTGGTCGACATTCTCCACGACTTCATTCTTCAGAGCTTCGAAGTATTCCGGTAGCCCTTTGATTTTTTTAAATTTGTCTGAAGTCTCAACAAAGCAGTCTGCCATGACCGCTTTGGCGGTTTCTCGATGCAGGCTGGTTTCAGATTCGCGCATGTCCATTTCATTCTGATTGATCTGGCGCAGAATGGAAGAAACACTGGCAAGAAGTTCTTCGCCTTTGGCCTTGAGCTTTTTGCGCATGGCAGGCTTGAATTTCTCGAAATCCTTGTCGGAGACGACTTCGCCATCCACGATGGGCGAGAGGGTCAGAACGCCTTCTTCATCCAGATTCAGAGAGAAATCCTCTTTCTCAGCAGTGGCATCCATCTGGCTGAAGTATGCCTCGCGCTTGGCGTTGAACTTCTTGACCATGGATTCATGCTTCTTTTGAAACGCATCCTTCTCAAATCGAGCAGGGATTTCCTGTTTGATATGAGTCATGGCCTTATGCTGGGCCTGCTTGAGCTTGCGTCCCTGACCAGCGGGCATGGAAATGCTGATTGGTCTGTCATGGTCCTCGAAATTGTAGAGGAATACCCAGTCACACGGAGCCTCGCCTTTAGCGGCTGCGGGTTTCAGGAAAGATTTGACGAAATACGTACGACCCATATTCGGCTCGCCCGACACGTACACATTGTGCTCGTTGCCTTTGATCTCAAGGGCGAGCGAAAGTGCCTGAATGGCACGGGGCTGGAACTTGGGATAGACATTACGGTCAGGGATTTTTGAACTGTCCGCAAAGGGGATGCGTTTGGGGTCCAGAGCGGCGCGCAATTTGGATGCGGCAAGTCCTTTGGCAGCGGGAGTGGTATTCTTCTTTTTCATACGTGCTCGTGGCGGGTAAATTTCAATTGTCAAAACAACGTATACAAAAGATACGGGTTTTCACCTTGGTTGTCACCAAGGATTGCAGGAGAAACTGTCTCTTCTTCTATAGATGAACAAAAGAACTACCATCAGCCGCGTGTGCAGCCAATGGTAGCTTTTTTTATTTGATCAGGGTGTAGGCGTCTGGCTGTTCGACCTGCCTCATTCCCTTCTATTGAACCGGCTTCTTTTTGCGGAGAAGAGGCTTACCCATTCCCTGCTTGGTAAGAACCGCTTTCATTCCGGCTGTGGATTCCGGGGTGCCATGATGCAGCACCTGAACCCGGTACCATGTCTTGCCTTTGGCATCGGCTGCTTCTACGGCAGTGCGCAGTCCTGCGGCAACCAGCTTGGCGCTCAGTGCATCAGCCATTTCCGCCTTGCGGAAGGATGCAACCTGATACACGTAGTCGAAAACCGCTTCGCCCGGTTTGGGGGCGTCTGGTTGGTAGACTTCTGGCTTGATGGTGTCAGCCTTGGTGGTCTCTGGTTTTTTTACTTCTTTGGGCTTGGGTGTTGCCTTGAGTGCTTCAGCCTTCTTCTCAACAGGCTGTTCATCCATCACCTTTTCGGGCGACTGTTTGAGACGGCTGGGATAATCCAACTCTTCTGCCTTGAGAATTTCGGGCTTGGCCTGTTCAGCGGCAGTTTGACCATGCTCCTTGGTGGGCATGATTTCTTTCAGCTGCGGGACATCCGCTTCGGGGCGATAGCCTCGGCCGATGAGGATGCCCATGACAAAGAAAAACGTCAGAGCGAGCACACCTGCTCCTACCGCACTGATCATGCCGGGCAGGGAGAGTGAGAAGTCGTAGGTTTTACCTGAAGCATTGAGCTTCGGAATCTTTACCTTGGGTTTGGACGCTTTCTTTTCAGCCATGAATACCTCGTTACATTGCCTCGGGAGCGCTCACACCGAGCAGTCCCAGACCATTTGCGACTACACCTGCCACGCAGTTGAGTACCATCAGACGCGCACTTGCGATGTCTTCTCCCTGAGAGAGAACATGGCAGTTGGAGTAGTATCTGTGCAGAGTGGATGCGAGATCCTGCAAGTACATGGAGATCAGGTGCGGGGACTGGGTGCGGGCTGCGGCCTCGACAAAGTCCGGGTACTGATCGAGCAACTTGAGCAGCTGCATGTCATATTCGGTGTTCAGCAGCGCAAGCGCGTCCGCTGTATTGTCTGCTGGCTTGACGTTGGCGTCTTCAGCTTTCTTGTTCAGGGAACAAATACGGGCGTGGGCGTACTGTACATAGTAAACCGGGTTGTCCATAGACTGCTTCTTGACCAGTTCCAGATCGAAATCGAGTTTGGAATCGGACTTGCGAGACAGGAACATGAAGCGTGATGCGTCAGCGCCAACTTCGTCAACCACGTCCTTGAGGGTCTCAAACTGGCCCGCACGGGTCGACATGGCAATGGGTTCGCCATCGCGCAGCAGGTTGACGAGATTGACGAGGATGACATGGAGGCCACCCTTTTTATCAAGCGCTTCGCAAGCAGCCATCATGCGGGGGATGTAACCGTGGTGGTCTGCGCCCCAGATGTCGACGACGAGGTCGAAACCGCGTTTGAACTTGTTGTCATGGTACGCGATGTCAGATGCAAAATAGGTAGTGTCACCGTTGGATTTGCGCAGTACGCGATCCTTGTCATCGCCCAGTTCCGTGGACTTGAACCAGTATGCGCCATCGGCCTCGTAGCCCATGCCGGACTTGGTGAGGTCGGCAAAGGTTTCATCAACCTTGCCGTCAGTGACGAGAGATTTTTCGGAAAACCAGACATCGTGATGTACACCAAAAGCTTCGAGGTCTTCCTTGATGCCTTCGAGGATCTGATCCTTACCGTAGACCTTGCAGATTTCAACGGCTTCGGCTTCGTCCATCTTAAGCAGGTTCGGGTGCTTTGCCAGCACTTCTGCGGCGATGTAGTTGATGTATGCGCCCTTATAGAAATCTTCAGGCTGTGTCACATCCATGCCGGACTGTTCCTGAGCGCGGAAGTAAATGGAACCGCCGAGAATGAGCATCTGACGACCTGCGTCGTTGATGTAGTACTCAGCTTCGACTTCGTATCCAGCTTTCTTCATGATGCGCGCCAGAGAGTCTCCCAGTGCTGCTCCACGGCCATGGCCGATGTGCAGCGGGCCGGTCGGGTTGGCGGAAACGTATTCCACCTGCACCTTGGTGCCGTTGCCCAGAGTGGAAGTACCGTATGCTTCGCCTGCTTCCTGAATAACACCGACAGTCTCGTGCCAGAAGGACTGACCGAAGGTGAAGTTGAGGAAGCCGGGACCAGCAATGTCGATCTTCTCGATGAGCGGATCAGATTCCATGGCAGCCATGATATCCTCGGCAATAGCGCGCGGGGCTTTCTTGGCCTGTTTGGCCAGCATCATGGCGACGTTAACGGACATGTCGCCGAATTTTTTATCTTTGGGCGGTTCGATGACCGCTTTCTCAGGCCATTCCCAGCCGTTGTCGGCCAGAACTGCCTTTAATGCATTCTCAAGATGTATTTTTGCTCTCATGATCTTATATTCTCCTAAATAAAGCTCGTGGACGCTGCTCTAGCATGTTTGCTGCCGCAATCCAAGAGGGGAAGAGGGGCGTATATCGGGGCCGGGGCTATGCTTCAGTCCTGGTTATGAGCCAGAAACATCGTCGTTTTCCGGCAGCTCTGTATTCGGACTGACTGGAGACTTGCCACCCCTCAGGCATCTCTTCTTCCGACGGTGCAGGGCCGTTGGCGAGAATGATCAAACTGCCACCTTGGGCCAACATGGGCTCGATAAAGTCCAGCAGCTTGAGCCATGGCATGAAAGCGCGGCTGAGAATGAGATTGGCGCGAATGCCGGGTGTCTTTTCTTCCAACTGACCGATGACGTGCTCAGCTTTACCATGAAATACGTGGGTTCCCGGTAGTTTGAGCTTGCCTACCACCGAGCGCATGAAGAGCGTTCGTTTTTCACGAATCTCCACTAATTGATACTCGCCTTCCTGCCACAGGCAGCGCAACGGAATGCCCGGTAATCCGGCTCCGGCTCCGAGATCGAGTGTCAGTGCGGACTTGTTGAGTTTACTTTCAACGAGGAAGTCAGCCAGGTGCAGGGAGTCTACTACCAGCGTTTTGAAGACGGTGATCCAATCAGATTTACCGACCAGATTCATTTTCTTATTCCATTTGACGAGTTGTTCCATGTACGCTGTAAGAAGCGCGGATTCCTCTTTGGAAACAGGGCGGCCAAGCTTTACAGCCTCGGCTCGCAGAAATTTTGGAGTGAGATATGTTAGTGCCATGCACTGCAAATACGGGCTTTGCTCACACAAATCCAGAAAAGTTTATGCATCCTTGACTTACGTCAAAGCATTTACTGCCGAGTTTCCGTAGAACATACTCAAGACGTTCACCACAGCCATCCCGAACGTCTTACACACTCTCTTCTACCGTTGTTGTTTCGACATCGACAACAGTGGAAACACACACCTCCTCCATTAGAAGAAGTCCTCCATTGCCCCGGAGGGCTTCTTCTGGTTTTTTCTTCTGGACTCGGCTTGCGATAGCGGTCCAATCGACTGCGTTGGCAGGACCAAAATATCCCTCGACGTAGGAAGACTACGACGAGGGATATTTTGGTCCTGCCGCCTTGCGCTTGGGCCACTCTCACAAGCCTTTACGTTGTAGGTTTGCGTGAGGTGGGAAAGAGGGTGTTTAGTTTGTTTTGTGGGGGGGTAAACAAATGGGGTTTCTGTCCGATAAAAAAGGATAGCCTTAAAATCCTGTGGTTTTGACATTTGTTGAACAGGGATATAGGGACCTTTAATGGAGTAAAAGCCTATGTGGCGCGGGGGGCAATTCGCGTTTCATTGGCTGGGGGATACTTGACTACGAAGAGTAGCTATTGTGTGACTCTCTATAGTTGAGGTAAGTATTAACAACCTGAGGGGGTTATGCAATGAAACGACTGCTCATGCTGGGCCTGTTGACCTGCACAGTTCTTGTGGCGGCCACAGCCAATGCTGCCGGACCGCACGACATGGAATGTATGGAGTGTCACAGTACTCACTATGCTAAAGGCGATTACGCCATTGGTGTAAAACCGCTTTTTTCCGACAATCCGGCCCGTACGCGTTCTGGACCGAAAATCGAAGACATCGATGCCTTGTGCCTCGGTTGTCACAATGATGAAGAAGGCATTTTGCCTGTCTCCATGCACACGACTCACCCGAGTGGTATCACACCCGTTTACACCAAGGTTCCCCGTGAACTGTTGAAAGACGGTGTGTTCTCTTGTGTCAGTTGCCACAATCCGCATCCGTCTAACGCTAACTACAAGTACCTGGTCATGCCTACCGCTGAGGGCGGCAACATGGGTACCTTCTGCGCCAAGTGCCACCCGGCACAGTCCGATCCCGAATCGGTTGCCGCAGCAGCCAAGATCAAGATTACCGCGGACGGTACTGGTGCTCCCATCGTTAAGGTGAAGCCCGCCGAATAAGCTGTATTCAGATACAAAAAGAAAAGGTGTGGTCCGCAGGGATCACGCCTTTTTTGTGTCGCAACAACCGCTTTGTTGACAGCTTTTCAATCCTCTGTACGATATCCGCATGTCATTATTCGCCACCATACTAGTCGTCGCTCTTGTTGTGTACCCATTCGTTCGATACACCGCATTCATCATTTCCAATTGGCGTGCCGGGCATCTGGATGAAATAAATCAGCGACTCGGTGGTTTGCGCAAGCCTCTCCTGCGTGGCGTTCTCACTGCGCTCATGGCTGATATCTATGTGCTGCCGACTTATATTCTTGGCTGGATCCTCCCTCTCAAACATGAGGGGCGCGGCACTCCCATCGTTCTGGTACATGGACTCTTTCATAATTCGTCCGCATGGATAGTGATGCTGCATCGCCTCAAACAAGCAGGCTTCACCAATATCCACACCTATCAATATGACAGCTTCTTCAAAACATTCGATCCGGCGGTGAAAGGACTGGAGGATAAACTCGACCAACTCCTTGGTCCGAATCCCAATAGCAAAGTCATCCTCATCGGCCATAGCCTTGGCGGCCTCGTCTGTCGAAAGGCCGCAGGCAACCCTAACTACAGCAAACGAATCGCCGGACTCGTTGCTCTTGGTTCTCCGCACAACGGCTCAGACCTCGCCCTCTTTGGCGGGAACCGCATGTCACGCGGCCTCATCCCCGGTCACTCCATCCCTCAATCCGTCGCTGCAATTCCTGACCCGGATTGCCCCTGTCTCGCCATCTACAATCTCGTTGATGACTTCGTTTTTCCACTGAGCATGCTGCAACCAAATCGCAAAGGTTGGCAGGAAATAATCTGCTCTCCCATGGGACATGTCTGGATGCTGCTCTCCAACGAAGTTTTTAACTCGATTGTTGATTTTATCAAAAACCTCGAACCTTCCCAAGAAAGCTCTAAATAACGATACCCGCGATAAGACCAGAAATCCTTCTTGGAAAAGTGAACGCTTCGCTCCACTTTTCCAAGAAGGATTTCTGGTCTTATCGCCTATGGGATTCTTAAGGCCCTCGGCCTTAAGCGGGTCCAGGGCAGAGCCCTGGTTCTTCTCCTGCAGCTTCTCTATCCGTTCATCTTGCTAACGTAATCTCTGAATTCGCGGATTTCCACGGGCTTGCTGTAGTAGTAACCTTGGATTATATCGCAGTCGAAACTCCGTAGAATTTCGAGTTGTTCCTTGGTCTCCACACCTTCGGCGACCACGGTCATTTCGAAGTTGCGGGCAAGCTGGATGATTGTCTTGATGATAGATTCGTCACCCTGATCACTGCCGAGCCCTCGCACAAAACTTTGGTCGATCTTGAGCGTGTGTACGGGCAGCTTCTTGACGTAGGAGAGCGATGAATAGCCTGTGCCAAAATCATCAATGGAGATAGATATTCCCATTTTGTTGATGCATTCGAGCTTGAGGATGGCGTCATCTACATCGTCAACAAGGGATGTTTCTGTGATCTCGACATCGAGTCGCTTGGGTATAACGCCGTACTTGATCAGTGACTCCTGAAGCATGTCCACAAGGGCAGGCTCCTGGAACTGACGAGGTGAAAGATTGACTGAAAGCTGTAGCTCCTGCGCAGCGAGAATGTCAGCGCATTGCTCAAGGGCGGTTTCCATGACCAATTGACCGAGTTGAGAGATAAGTCCGGTCTTTTCTGCCAGAGGAATGAATTCCATGGGGCTGACAATCTCGTCACCCTTACGCCAACGGACGAGTGCTTCCATGCCGACTACGCGGCCTGTCTTGACTGAAACCTTGGGCTGATAACAGACGAAAAATTCGCGTGCGATCAAGGCGTGGCGCAAATCTCGTTCCAGTTCCAAACGGCGCAAGGCCTGGGCGGTCATGCTGGCGGTGAAAAGATTGTACTGATTTCGTCCCTGTTCCTTGGCTCGGTACATGGCAATATCGGCGTTCTTGATAAGCTCTTCGGCTTCCTCTCCATCTCGCGGATAGATGGCAATGCCTATACTTGGTGTGGTGAATAGATCGCGATTCTCGATAGTAATGGGTGATTCCATGGTGTGAATGAGACGCTGAGCCAGTTGGATCGCGTCATCTTCGCTGGAAACTTCATCCATGAGGATTACGAATTCATCGCCACCGAGGCGGGCTACGGTGTCGGAGGTGCGTACTGCATCTTGGAATCGATCAGCCACCTCTAGCAGCATTTGGTCACCGACAGCATGGCCGAGGGAATCGTTGATTACTTTAAAGTTGTCCAGATCAATGAACAAAACTGCAGCCAAGGAAGATGCACGCTCGGCTCGCTTGATGGCGTGGCCTAGACGATCCTGAAGAAGCAGACGGTTGGGCAGTCCTGTGAGTGCGTCATGGTATGCCTGATGCTCGATCTGTTCTTCCTTGCGTTTCATCTCTGTGATGTCATGGAAGACCGCTACGTGGTGAGAAGTGTGTCCGTCATCATCCTGAATGGAGCTGATGGACAGCCACTCGGGATAAGCCTCGCCACTCTTGCGGCGGTTCCATATTTCGCCTTCCCATTTGCCTTCGCGACGGATTTCTTCCCACATGTCGGAATAGAAGTCCGGTTCGTGTCTGTCAGATTTGAGGACACGCGGATTCTCTCCCAAAACTTCTTTTGGCTGATAGCCGGTGATGTAGGAGAAAGCGTTATTCACCGCAATGATCTTGCCCTCGGAGTCGGTAATAGTAATACCTTCCAGCGCTGATTCGAAGACCTTCCCGAACAACTTGAGCTGGTATTCGTTTTCCTTGCGCCCGGTGATATTTTTGTCTGTTCCAAAATAGCCTGTGAACTCCTCATACTCGTCATAGATGGGAACACCGTTGGTGAGCACACATATGCGCTGGCCCTCTTTGGTCTGGTTCCAGTTCTCAATGTCCACCAGTGGCTTGGGGTTTTTCAAGCTTTCGACAAAGACGGGCATCAGGCGAATTGCTTCCTCTTCAGCCATGATGTCGATAGGAGTCTTGCCGATTAATTCTTCAGGAGAGTAGCCAAGTGTGCGCGCAATGGAATCGGAAATGTACGTGTATTTGCCCTCGGCATCGATCTGCCAGATCCAGTCACTACTGGTCAGAGCCATATTCCTGAAGCGACGCTCGGAGACGGCGAGAGCGGCCTCGGCTCGCTTGCGCTGGTCTATGTCGATCATCACGCCGGTCATGCGTAGAGGCGCGCCCTCAGGTGTTCTCTCCATAAGCCTACCTACGCCAAGCACCCACTTCCAGCGGCCATCTTTGGCTTTGAGGCGATGCTCTATTTCAAAGGCCTCGGCATTGCCTGCTAGATACGATTCAACATTGGAGACCGTTGCTTCTTTGTCCAGAGGATGGATTCGAGATTCCCAGAATGGATAGGTGTGTTCAATATCTTCTAGCGAGTAGCCTATGATGGCAGCCCAGTCTTCATTGTAATGGACAGTGCTGGATGGGACATCCCAATCCCAGATTCCAACTTTTCCGCCGCGGAAGGCCATTTTCAGTTGTTCGTTGTATTCGAGGACTTTTCGTTCGGCAACACGGCGTTCGGATATGTCGCGGCAAAGAGAGTGCATCTCTAGCCCGTTGTCGGAGTTTACTGCTGCTGCATTGATTTCAATAGGGACGGTTGAGCCATCCGACCTGATGTAGTCCACCTGAAAATCTCTGATCCAGCCCTGCTCGTAACAGCGGATGATGGCGTCGGCGTTATTTGCCTTGTCGTCGTCTACTGTCCATTCCAAGATATTCCGACCAACGATGTCGCTCAGTCGTTCATGTCCCGTCAATTCCACGTATTTGCTGTTGGCATCAATCACAACGCCAGCAGTGTTCACAGAGACGAAGGATGTGTCCGTGGTTTCAATCAAGCGTCGGTATCTTGCTTCACTGTCACGCAGAGTCTGCTCGGATTTAATTCGCTCGGTAATGTCGAAGACTAGGCTGTACATTCGCTTTTTATTGCCATCGATGACCACGGTACCGTGGATTTCAACGGGTCGGATGTTGCCTGATTTGTCTACGTAATCCACCAGAAGGTTTTGTATGGAACCCTCGGCCATGAGAAGTTCAGTGCCTTGGAAATTCTTTTGTTTGTGATAGTCCGCTGTCCATTCCAGGATGTTTTTCCCTAAGACATTGTCTAGGGTCTGGCGGCCAGTGAATTCTACGTATTGATCGTTGGCATCCAGAACGTTGCCCTTGTCGTCTAAAATGGCAAACCCGGCTTGGGATGACTCCACTAACGCACGGTATTTCTTTTCACTGGTGGAAATCTCGGCTTCAGCTTCCTTGCGAACTTCGATTTCAGACTCAAGTTGCCTCTTGGAGCTGTTCACTTCGGCCAATGCCTTGTCCATGAGCATCCGCAGTTCGCGGTTGGCCACTTCTTGGAAATATGCTTTTTTTCTCAGTGCTCGGAAATTATGCAGCAGGTAGAGAGTGAGAATAATCGTGGCAAGGATGAGGATTGGCAAGATGATACTTGTCAGTTGCCATGCTGCTCTGATCTGGCTTTGGGCCAAGGAGAATCGGATGCTCGTAACTGTTCGTAACTCTTCGGAAAGAATGCGAAGATTTTCATGGTAGGCGAGATGCTCTTGGGCAAACTGCTCCCCGTCAATAATAGCTTTTGCCTTTTCAATCTCATTCACTTTGATGAGCATCATGGCTCTTTGCTGAAGAGCTATTAGGCGGTCTGTAGATAAGCGCATGGCGCTCACGACAGTCTTATTTGATGAATTCTTGGTTTGAAGGGCTGCACCCTCTAATGTTTTATAGAGGGCGGGCAGCGTCTCTTCATAACGCTTTTGCCAGATAGGATCATTGGAATGGACCGCTTGGTCCGCAAAGATGATCAGCGTTTCATCTATGCGGGTAAGGTCACTCAAAAGTTCTTGTTGGCGTATAAGGCTATTGTTCAGTTCGGTCAAAGCTTGGTCAATGGTGCCCACAGCTTGCCATTTGAAAAATAGAATCCCCAGACCGACGGCCAGAATAAGAGCCAGCAGAATTGTGGGGAATTTGATTTTCAACATTTGTGATGAAGTCTCGGACATTGTACGCCTTTTTTGGGGCTGGAAATAAACGGAGCCTCCGAAGAGGCTCCGTGATACTTATCCCAAAACTTCTTCTATCTTTGCCTTAAGCGTGTCCGGTTTGAACGGCTTGGTGACAAATGCAGTGACGCCTGCTTTCTCTGCCATGGCCTGCTGGGAGACTTCGGATTCGGTGGTTACCATGATGATGGGGACATCCTCGTAACCGGGGGTGTTACGTAGCTTGGCAACCAGTTCCATTCCATCCATGACGGGCATGTTCATGTCAGTAATTACGACATCGAACTCTTCGCCCTGTTCCACGAATTCGTAGGCTTCTTCACCATTGCTGGCCATGGAAGGCTCAAAGCCGAGGTCTGTAAGGATGGCGCGGTGCATGGCACACATGGAGCGGGAGTCGTCTGCGGCCAAAGCCTTGCGAACACTGGCAGCAATGTCTGGCAGTCGGGCAAGATCGTCTTCTGCCCGGCCTCCGCCGATGTCAGTCAGGATGTGACGGAACTCTTCCTGAATCTCGATGTCGCGAGATTCGGCCAGCGCGTCGATGAGTGCGTCACCTGCACCGGCGTTTTCGTAAAGTGCGTCAAAAATAGCCGTGGCTCTGGAGGAAATAACTGCCTTGGCAAGTCGGTCACTCTGGTCATCTGCTTTTACTATCAGCGAAGTCAGGGTGGAGATCATGCCAGGATTAACGTGCTTCTCCAAGCCTCCGATGACTGCCATGAGGATAAGCTCTTCTGTTTCGTTGAGCCCATCTACCAGGCAGATGATACCTTTCATGGTGCCGATGCGACCCAGCGCTTCGTATACGGCGTAGCGAACGTTGAGATCATCAGCCATGCCTTTGTCAAAGGCTGCAACCAATCCGTCTGCGCCAGAACGATCGCCCACGAAACCGAGGACGTTGGCAGAAAGAATCTTGTTGTCCGTGTCGCCACACTCAAATGCGGAAAAGAGCATGGGGATGGTGGGTGCGCCAATGGTGATGAGCGCATCCGTGATAATACGGCGAACCGTGGGGTTTTTGTGATGAAGTTTTTCCACCAGGAAGGCGATGGTTTCATCAAGCTGGAAAGATGCGAGCGCTTCAATGGCTTTCCATGTGGTGATGTCACAGACTTCGTATCTGTCCGGGGCTTCACTTTCGGAAATCAGTGCCTTGAATGCTTCGATGGATTCTCCGTCCTGCAATTTGCCAAGGGCTTCAATGCAGGAGGATTTGATGAATGCGTCTTCATGGTCGAGGTATTGACGGAAAACCGGCATGCCGACTGGATCGGCGATGCGAGCCAGAGATGTCAGCACTTCCATGAGACGATCGGGATCGTCCTCAGCTCCGGCTATCTGCACCAGAGGCGTTGCTGCTCTTTTGAATGCATGCTCTCCCGCTACGCGGATACACAGAATGCGGTATCCGTCATGCGCGTCGGTCAAACCTTCAATGACTTTGGCCTCATTGCTGGATAAAACAGCATTGAGAGCGTTGACTACCATGTAGTCGATAGATGTATCGCCTACCGGGCTCTTGAGTAGCTCGATGAGGCCGGGTAGAGTCTCCGGGTCTTTGCTCCCGGAAATCTCATTGAGGACCGTAATTTGGTCCAAAAATTCTTTATCTCTGAAACCGTCAAGTGTCGCCATGCTTATCTCCACGCGGTTGCGTTGCGCTTATAGCCTATTCGAAACAGAATTCGATGGTGAATGTACCGTCAGGGGTCTCGAACGGAATAGCCATAATCGGGCCCTTGGCCATGTGGGAGATACTGTGATTGTCTCCCATGACTACGGTGGGAGTGGCTCCCTGGAATACAAGGCCTTTTTCAGCGAGGCCTGCACGGGCCTGGCCGGAGATCATGTTGGTTAACTCACCAACCGCATCTTTGACGTCTTGCATGATGTCGTCAATTTCGTCGCCCAACATATTTTTAACGATGGCGACCGCGCACCCCTTGGAAAAGGAGAGTGAGACACTACCGTTTTTATCGCCAGTGATTCCGACCACGCCGGAAACATCACCGTCGGCAACATTGTTCTTTTTTACGTATGGCTTACCTACGACGGGCTTAACAAACGCCATCGTGGACAGTACGTCGACTGCAGCTTTGATGAAGGGCTTCGCCAATTCAACATTCATGCTTGTATCTCCTTGAAATTCGGATCATTATCAATTGTCCGCGTCACCAGACAGTGGCGTTTGTCTTAAACGCCTGTTTCCCCCCAGGGAGCGATGCTAAAAAACACCGCCTCAGTAATGTAAATACGTAGCGGCTTCGAGATGATGGGTCAAGTCGTGTATATTATAAATATCGGCCGATTGTGTTATTTCTCTTGCTCATATGCCTCTGAATGCATAGTTCGGTATGTATAGCCATGCCTGACACCAGCACACAACCACAGCCTTTTCGTAGCGCCATTTTAGCAGTCATTTTCGTGACAGCTATATTTTTTCTTAATTTTATTTCTCGTGTCGTGTTTGCGCCGCTTATGCCTGTGATTCAGGTAGACCTTGGCTTTACTCATGCGGGAGCGGGACATCTTTTTCTTGCTCTGGCCATAGGTAATGCGCTTGGTCTACTCCTGTCTGGATTTGTCTCCCGAGTTATGATGCATCGTCGTACTGTGGGGATTTCCGCCATATTGGTCGGTTTGTGCGCGCTCATTATTCCTTTTGCTCAAAGCTACACAGCTCTTTTGGGGGCAATGTTTCTTCTCGGCACCGCTGTTGGCCTTTATCTGCCATCCGGTATTGCGACGATTACTTCTCTGGTTCGTAAAGAAGACTGGGGCAAAACCATGGCGGTGCATGAGCTTGCACCCAACGCCTCTTATGTCTTGGCTCCTCTTTTGGCCGAAGTAGTTCTGGCGTATTTTGATTGGCGTGCGGCGCTTTATATTGTCGGCGTTGTTCAGGTCTGTGTCGGGATTTGGTTTGTCAAATCAGGTCGTGGTGGCGAAACGCTTGGAATGGTTCCCGGTCCGTCCATGGTGCTTGCCATTATTCGTCGACCAATATTCTGGCTGTTGGTACTCATGTTCAGCATGGCTGTAGGAGCGTCCATCGGCCCATATTCCATGCTGCCGCTCTATCTTGTGGATGAGCATGGCTATACTCGCGAGGAAGCGAATCATCTACTAGCGGTATCACGCATTATGGCGTGCGCCGTTCCGCTCTTTGCCGGGTGGCTTACCGATAAGTGGGGGCCGAAGCCTGTCATCTTTTGCTATTTACTGCTCACTGGATCGGCACTGGTGGTTTTGGGGCTTGCATCCGGCAAGCTCCTCGTAACCATGGTCCTGATGCAACCCGTGTTTTCCGTGATTCTGTTTGCTCCGGGCTTTACCATGCTTTCAAAGGTGTTCGAGCCGGAACTCCGTAGCGTGGCCGTCTCTTTGATGGGACCTTGCAACGCTCTCATCGGCCTTGGGCTTATTCCCACATTTCTCGGCCACATGGGAGACGCAGGGAAATTCGACCAAGGATTTTTTATCCAAGGCTGTATTTTGCTAGGGACAATGTTGTTTCTGCCTATCTTGCCCAAAGGGAAAATCGATTAGCGCTTGGTTGATGATTTTAAGGGAATAATCAGATTCTCTTTTTAGGTGTTTACCTCATCCCGCCGAACGCGGCTTCATCCACATACCAAACTGTTTCTTCTGCTTCCACGCAGGCAGCGGGATATCGTTCTGGCGCGGTCGGATCATTCATGATCTCGTTGAGTATGGTTCGCTTTCCCTCTCCGGCAGCGAGGAATATGGCGAGGCGTGCTGCGTTGAGCACAGGAAATGAGAGCGTGACGCGATCAACTTTCGGGTTGGCGGGTGGATCAAGAACCGGGACGACCCAGTCCGTGGTGGTGAGGCTGTCTGTTCCGGGGAAAAGAGATGCAGTGTGCCCGTCGTTGCCCATGCCTTGGAGTGCGAGGTCAAAGCAGGGAGTGGCTTCTTCTCCGAAGACTGAAATGAGATCTCGTTGCATGATCGCCGCCGCTTCGCTTGCGCCGAGTTCGCCTTGAATGCGATATATGTTCTCTTCTGGAATATTCACATGGGCGAAGAGGGCGTCATGAGCGAGCTTGTAATTGCTCCACTCATGGTCCGGCCCCACTGCACGATCATCTCCCCAAAATATGATGGTCTTATCCCATGGGATGCTCGTTTTGTGTTCATTCGCCAAAATCTCGAAAAGGCGCTTAGGTGTGGAGCCTCCTGAAAGGGCAACAGTAAATCGATCGTGCATGGCGACCGAGCTATGGGACAGCGCCACAAACAGGCTGGCTGCGACCTGACTCATTTCTTCTTTGTCTGCGAAGACATGAAAATCCACCATGGTTACTCTCCGTTGATCAATCTGTGTGCGGCGCGCGGACCATCGCTGCCCGCTTTGTAGAGATGCAGCCTGCCGGACGGATCATCGGGGCAGTCGCATTCCATGAGAATGGGGGTGAGGAATTCCCAACAGAGGTCGACACTGTCTTGTCTCCAGAACAAAGTATGGTCGCCCATGAGAACATCCAGCAAAACCTTTTCGTACGCGGATAAGCGAATGGATTCCCCCTCCGCATAGTCGAAGTTCATGGTTACATTGCGCAAACACATACCGGGGCCGGGCGACTTTGCCTGGAAGGTGAGGCGTACTTCTTCTTCCGGGTGAATGGACAGTGTCAGCCGGTTGGCCGTGATGTGCTCGCCAAGAATGTTGCGGAACATGGAATGTGGAACTTCTTTGAATCGTACTTCAATATCCGTTCGCTTGGTGGACATTCGTTTGCCTGAAGTAATGAAAAAAGGCACGCCTTGCCAGCGCCAATTGTCGATATGCACTTTCATGGCCGCAAAGGTCGGTGTGCTTGAGTCCGGCGCTACGTTCGGTTCCTTCACATACGAAGGTACGGACTCGTCATCAATCATGCCTGCTGCATACTGGCCGAGCACCAGATGGTCATCCAGAGATTCGGTCGGGAATGGGCGCAGGCAGCGGTACACCTTGGTCTTTTCATCGCGTACTCGATTTGAATCGTAAATGGACGGCGGTTCCATGGCCATGAGTGCGAGGAGTTGCATCATGTGATTTTGGAACATGTCCCGGAGTACACCTGTTTGATCGTAGAATCCGGCCCGGTGCTCAACTCCGAGTGATTCCGCAGCCGTGATGTGTACTGAGTCGATGTAGTTTCGATTCCACAGTGGCTCAAAAATCGCGTTGGCAAAGCGGAACATCAAGACGTTCTGCACCGTTTCTTTGGCGAGATAGTGATCGATGCGGTATATTTGATCTTCCTCGAATCCTTCCATCAGCGCGTCATTCAACTTTTGGGAACTTGCAAGGTCGTGGCCGAAGGGCTTTTCAACGACAAGGCGTGACCAGTTGCCGTTTTGTTCAGCAAGCCCCACATGAGCGAGGGATTGAGCGATTGCTTCGTACGCCACAGGCGGTACAGCCAAGTGGTAGAGGCGGTTGCCCCCGGTCCCATATTCGGCGTCTTTGTCTTTTACAAACCCCGCAAGGTTCGTGAATGTGCCGACGTCGCCGTAGTCTACGCAACGATAGAAGAGGTGCTCTGCAAATTGGTCCCAGCAGCGCATGTCGGTTTCGGTCTCAATGAAAATTTCCTTGATGCGTGCCCGGTATTCCTCGTGGCTGAGTTCGGTTCTGGAAGCTCCGATAATCACGCACGGGGTTGGCATGCGGTCGCTGCACAGCAGGAAATAGAGCGAGGGGAGGATCTTGCGCGCAGCCAAGTCTCCCGTGGCACCGAATATGACGATGGTACATGGGTCGTCAGGTTTGTTGTAAAGGCAGATGTTTTCCGCTCCAGCCATTTACTTATCCCCCGCTGGCTTGGTGGCATGACCTCCGAATTCCCGCCTGAGGGCTGACAGAACCCGGTTGCGGAAATCATTGGGCCTGCGTGATGAGAAGCGCTCCATGAGAGCCATGGTCAGCACAGGAGTGGGAGTGGCGGTTTCCACGGATTGCAGGACAGTCCAACGGCCTTCACCGGAATCGTCCACATAGCCCTCCAGATCATCCAGCCGACCATTCTTGTGAAAGGCATCAGCAGCCAGTTCCAGGAGCCAGGAGCGTATGACGCTGCCCTGATTCCAGAGGTCTGAAAGCTCGCCGAAATTAATGTTTTCACCAAATGGAGAGTCTTCAATTAATGCGAAGCCTTCGGCGTACGCCTGCATCATGCCGTACTCGATTCCATTATGGACCATCTTGATGAAATGGCCGGACCCCACAGGGCCGCAATGCATGTGACCATTCTCCGGGGCGAGGGCGGTGAAGATCGGCTCAAGGCGGTCATACTCTTCCTTGGGGCCGCCTACCATAGTGCAGTAGCCAACCTTGAGACCCCATATGCCACCGGATACGCCTGCGTCGAGATAGTTGATTCCCTTTTCGGCCAGCTCTTCGCCGTGGCGGATGTCATCCTTGTAATAGGAGTTGCCGCCCTCGATGATAGTGTCGCCTTCATCGAGAATTCCCTTGAGCTGGTTGATGGCGTGTTCCGTGGCCTTGCCCGCTGGAAGCATGCACCAGACCGTGCGTGGTGGCTCCAAGTGGCTTTTCAGTTCTTCAAACGAATACGCGGCAATAGCCCCTTCACAGGCAAGGAGGTCTGTCTTGTCCGCGCTGCGATTGAACCCAACGACTTCGATTTCGTGTTGTAACAGACGACGGCCCATATTCATGCCCATTCTGCCCAGTCCGATCATTCCAATTCGCATAGTCGTTCCCTCGCTCACTGATATTGAAAATACATTGATGGCATTTGTCAGTTCAGCAAACAATAGCACAACCAATAGAGCATGGGAAAAGCTTTCGTTGATTTATAAAGCGGGTGGTTTCATACTGGCAGGAATCAAAACCGTGGGGTGAACATGTTTGAAGGATTGTGGACGCTGGAAAATCTCATTGCGCTGGTCACGCTGGCCGGGCTGGAAATAGTACTCGGTATAGACAACATCGTTTTTGTCGTGGTGGTCACCAACAAGCTTCCAGAGGCCGCACGAGCCACAGCCCGCAGGCTGGGCATCGGGCTTGCCATGGTCACCCGTATCGCCCTGCTGCTCGCCATATCTGCCATCATGGGGCTGACTGCTCCCATCTTCACGGTCTTCGGTCATGTGGTGTCGGGGCGCGATCTGGTTCTGCTCATCGGTGGGCTGTTTCTACTCGCCAAAGCGACCCATGAAATCCACGATAAACTGGAAGAGCCTGACAAGGCGGATGGTAACGTTCGCAAAGAATATTCCTACTTCAGTGCCATCGCGCAAATCCTGCTACTCGATCTCGTCTTTTCATTGGATTCCGTCATCACAGCCGTTGGTATGGCACAGCATGTCACCGTCATGGTCGCGGCCATTGTTATTGCCGTTATTGTCATGCTCCTTTTTGCCGGGCCGGTAAGTGACTTTGTTTCCAATCATCCCACCGTGCAGATGCTCGCATTCTCGTTTTTGCTTCTTGTGGGGATATTCCTCATGGCTGAGGGCATGCACAAGCATATTGACCGTGGATACATCTATTTTGCCATGGCCTTTTCGCTCTTCGTGGAATTCTTGAATCTGCGAGTGAAGAAGCTCAGGCGGAGTCGTCAGGAAGCATAAACAAAAAAGGGAGAGGGGATATATCCCCCTCTCCTCGTATTTACAGCATATAAGGGCGGCTACCCTGTTCCCTTTTTACAGGAATTTTCCAGTCGCTGAATTCGGGTTTGCAACGATTTCTTCAGGTGTTCCCTGCGCAACGATCTGGCCGCCATGTTCTCCGCCACCTGGGCCGAGATCGATGACGTGGTCAGATGCGTTGATGACGTCGGTGTTGTGCTCGATGACAATCACGGTTGCGCCTTTCTCCACGAGAGCGTGAAGGACGCGGATGAGCTTGCCCACCTCATGCATGTGTAGTCCGGTGGTCGGTTCATCCAGAATGTAGAGTGCGCCGGGAAGATTGCGCTTGCCAAGTTCGCGGGAAATCTTGATGCGCTGTGCTTCTCCACCGGAAAGAGTGGTGGCCGGCTGGCCGAGTTGGAGATATTCCAGACCGACTTGAGCGAGGACATCCAGCTTTCGCATGAGCGGTGGGTGGTTGGCGAAGAATTCGCGTGCCTGACGTACTGTCATGGCAAGGATCTCGGCAATGTTCTTGCCGCGGTATTCCACTTCCAGAGTCTGGGTGTTGTATCGCTTGCCCTTACACGCTTCACAGGTGACGTAGACATCTGGCAGGAAATGCATTTCCACACGAATCTGGCCGTCACCCTTGCACGCTTCGCAGCGTCCGCCTTTAACGTTGAAGGAGAAACGGCCCGGTTTGTAGCCACGTGTACGGGCTTCTTTGGAACCTGCAAATATCTTGCGGATTTCATCGAAAATCTTGGTGTACGTGGCCGGGTTGGAGCGCGGAGTACGACCAATGGGGGTCTGGTCGATGGAGATGACTTTCTCGATCTTCTCCAGTCCGTCGATGCCGCCGATCTTGCCGGGATTGTTCGCCTTGTGTCCGTTGAATAGCTGGATGTGCTTATATAGGGAGTCCATGACAAGGGAGCTTTTTCCCGAGCCGGAGACGCCGGTGACGCAGGTCATAACGCCGAGGGGCATCTCAACGTCGAGATTCTTGAGGTTGTTTGTCTCCACATTTTTGAGAGTGACAAATTCCTTGGCTTTGCGGCGCACCTCTGGTGGCTCGATAAACATGTCGCCGCGCAGGTATTTACCCGTGAGCGAATTGGATTTGAGGAGCTTTTTAACGGGGCCTTGAAATACGATTTCGCCACCAAGCCAGCCTGAACTGGGACCGATTTCGATGACATGATCTGCTTCACGAATGGTCGGCTCATCATGCTCGACGACCAATACGGTGTTGCCGCGCCGTTGCAGAGAACGGAGGGTGTCGATGAGGCGCTGGTTGTCCCGGGGATGCAATCCGATGGAAGGCTCATCAAGAACGTAGGTTACGCCTACTAAACCGGAGCCGAGCTGGGATGCGAGACGGATTCGCTGTGCTTCACCGCCGGACAGGGTTCCCATGTTTCTGCCAAGAGAAAGATATTCAAGCCCGACATTGACCATGAATCCGAGTTTGTGAATCAGCTCCTTGAGCAATGGCTCGGAGATGAGGGTGTCCGCTCCCGTGAATTCGAGATTCTCCAGCCATTCCAATGCCCGCTGGATGGACATGGACGTGAATTCGAACATGTTAATGCCATCAACTCGAACGGCCAGTGATTCAGGACGCAGGCGGGCGCCTTCACAATCTGGGCATGGCTTGGACTGCTGATAGCGAGCTGTCCAGTGATCCCACACACCGGATTGAAGTTGGCCATACTCCAGAATGGGGACAACGCCCTGCCAGTCACAGCGGGGGCAACCATGAAACAGTGCATCCCATGCATCCTCGGAATACTCTTCCATGGGGGTGTCCAGAGTGAAGCCGTATTCCTTACCAAGCCTTATCAGCGTGGGGGCATATTGCTCCTGTCGGTATGCGGATTTCCATGGAATAACTCCGCCTTCATTGAGCGAGAGACCTTTGTTTGGTGAGATGAGGTCCGGCTCGAAATATTCAACACTGCCGATACCGTTACAGGTCTGGCAGGCTCCCTGCGGGGAGTTGAAGGAGAATAGCTGCGGGGTGAGGTGCGGCATGGAAATTTTGCATGACGGGCAAGTGGAAAGCGTCGACATGAACGTGTCGCCCGCATTGTCTCCGCCGACTACAGTGACGATCATTCGCTCGTCGCCGCGTTCCAGCGCCAGCTCCACCGAGTCGGTGAGGCGCTTCTTTATGCCTTCCTTGATGACCAGACGATCCACAACCAATTCGATGGTGTGCTTCTTGTGTTTTTCCAGCTCTGGCACATCGTCCAGAGTGTACATGGTGCCGCCCACACGCACGCGGACGAAACCTTCTTTCTTGAGCTTGGCAAACAAGTCTTTGTGGGTGCCTTTCTGGTGATCCACCAGCGGGGCGAGCAGCATGAACTTGGTCCCTTCCTCCATGTCGAGGATGGTCTGCACAATGGCATCCGTGGTCTGCACCTCAATGGGCTTGTCACACTTGGGGCAGTAGAACTTGCCCAGCCGTGCATAGAATACACGCAGGAAATCGTACACTTCGGTGACAGTGCCGACTGTGGAGCGCGGATTGCGGGTCGCAGTCTGCTGCTCAAGGGAGATGGCAGGGGAGAGTCCCTCCACCTTGTCCACATCCGGCTTATCCATCTGCGGAAGGAACTGACGGGCGTATGCAGAGAGTGACTCCACATAACGGCGTTGGCCTTCGGCATAGACAATATCAAAGGCGAGTGTGGACTTGCCGGACCCGGATGGACCGCACACAACAACGAGCTGGTCGCGCGGAATATCAAGGGTCAGGTCTTTCAAATTATGGTGACGAGCACCTTCAATTCGTATGGAGTTCTTACTTGCGGATTTGGTCATTCCCCGAGAGTAATCATTCTTAATATGATGGCAAGCGCCGTTTGTGTGAAAAAGGTATGATGGCTGTGTTGCGTGGCAAGAGGCACTCACACTTTTTTCACACGAACGGCTTCTCTTATGGTTCAGATGGATGCTGCTTGTTGATTTTGGCTAATTGTTGTGGGCCTTATTCACTGTATAGTTAGCCTTTTTATGGGGTGGGTCTGGTCAAGGGGGATGTTCGTTATTATTGTTTCCTGTAGTTGGAAACAATACATGCACACTGTTCATAAGGATGAAGAATATGACCAAAAATATGATGGACCTGCCCATGGATACCAAGAATCGAGATTGTACCTGTGGCGGGCCGCCGGAATATATTGAGACTCCCTGCCCGAAGTGCGGAGAGAAGGGCGCACGTGTGAAGTCGGGCACGGTACGGTATCATTTGAAAGATGAATTTCGCAGTGAAGCGGTAGAAAAAATTTACGGCCTGTGCCTTTCGCCGGAATGCGAAACCTCTTGGTATGCACAAGATGGTTCTCACAGTTTTACCACGGCGCAGACTGATACGCAGATCTGGACAAAGAAAGATGCTGATCCCGTGATGGCTTGTTATTGCAATGACATCACGAGGGAGATGGTTGCTCGGGCCATTTGCCGTAAGGGACTGCGGACCATGGAAGAGATTATCCTGCATTATCGTGATGAAATGCAGTCCATGTGTGCGGTGAAAAATCCTATGGGACGCTGTTGTCAGGAACACTTTGAAAAGATGATTGCAGAAGAATTGCTGGAAAGCATGCGTTGTAAGTGTAGCTAGAAAGAAGAAAAGGGCAGCGATCTGTGGTCGTTGCCATTTTTCATAAACTATATTTCCAATATTCTAGAAATATAGTTTGACAGCCTTAGGAGAAACGCTTAGATAATCCACATGAGCAAGGACATGGAACTACACGCCAAGCGATTAGCCGAGTTGGGAAACCTGACTCGATTGTCCATTTTCCGAGTGCTGGTCAAGGCGGGGCGCGAAGGGTTGCCGGTCGGTGAAATACAGAAGATTCTCGATATCCCCGCATCCACGCTCTCTCATCACATCTCCCGGATGGTTAATGCAGGGCTGGTGGAACAGCTGCGAGACAGTCGCACGCTGTATTGCATTCCGATGATGGGCGCTGTGCAGGAGACCGCGAGTTATCTGCTGTCCGAGTGTTGCACTGGCAATGAATGTAAGCATTGAGTCGTTAGGGAATTAGGTCGTTTCATTTTTTTTGAATGTATAATTCGATGTTTCTAGAAATATAAATAGAAGGAGGGAGTATGAACTCATTTATCCAATCAATATTCGGCGTGGAGCAGTCTGCGCTGGCTGCTAAAGCCACAGAGGCTATGGATTTCTTTATTTACGCGTTTGCTGAATTGGCCATTCTTTTTGTGGGCATCAGCTTCCTGGTGGGCGTTCTCAATGAGTTCGTGCCGCCGGAGCGCATTAAATCGGTGTTGTCGAGCCGACAGGGGCGTGGGTATCTGGCAGGGGCCGGACTGGGTGCGATCACCCCATTTTGTAGTTGCTCCACCATCCCACTAACAGTCGGCCTGCTTAAGGCTAACGCTGGCTTTGGCCCGACCATGACATTTCTCTTTTCTTCCCCATTGGTGAACCCGATTATCGTGGGCCTTTTCTTCTCACTTTTCGGTTTCAAGGTGACCGCTATTTATATGATCATGGCACTGGGGTTGGCTGTCTTCGCTGGATGGTTGCTGGAGCGATTCAACTTCCTTCGCTTTATCAAGCAGGACATGTTGAACAGTGACGCTGAGTCGGGCTGTGGATGCAATAAAAGCAGCGACGTAGAGCCGCAACTTCAGCCCATGCAGATGGCTGCCACGCCATGTTGTGCGGGAGCCTCTAACTCTGATCTTCCCATGGAATCCCACCCAACACAGACAGCGGCTACTGCAAAGCAGCCCTCGCGTTGGAACCGCATTTTTCGTGATTCAATCCGCCAGTTCGTGAGCCTCATGCCGTTTATTTCTCTTGGATTATTTATTGGTGCGATCCTGCACGGGGTTGTTCCCGCGGAAATGGTCGCTGATATTGCTGGGCCGGATAATCCTTTGGCCGTTCCGGTTTCCGCCTTCGTTGGTGTCCCTCTTTATATCCGTGCTTCCACCATGCTGCCTATCGGTTTGTCCCTCATGGGTAAGGGGATGAGTCTGGGCGCGGTCACTGCACTTGTCATCGGTGGTGCCGGGGCTAGTCTGCCAGAAGTAGTCATGCTCAAGGGACTCTTTCGTTGGCCTATATTGCTTGCTTTCCTCGCATCAGTCTTTTCCATGGCAATTCTCACTGGCTATGCAATGAATATTCTTATCTAACCTCGTTCATCCATTCCTTTTAGGCGAGGTATCCTCTGGATGCCTCGCTTTTCCTTTGGTTGGCGCTTCGTAAAATCCAGTTGACGAAATGAGAAAAAGGCTTAACAAGGGATTGATGAATTCCACGAAAAACACACTGGGCACTTTGATTGATCTTGCTATCAAGATGGAACAAACAGCCTATGAATTCTACGATAATCTGGAGCAGCATTTCCTGCAGAATGAAAGTTTTGTTGGTTGCCTTTCCGGTATCAAGGAAGACGAACTCCTGCATTTGCGAGTCCTCACCGAGATCAAAGCATCACTTAACGATGTCCGTCTCGCCTCATTGGTGAAGCAGGAATCAATAGATAAGGTAGAGCACATTCTCGACTATATGGACACGATCAATGTCGCAGATTTGAAGACCGGGGATGAGGTCGTTGAGGCCATTCGCACGTTGGAGAACGCGGAGTTTGATATCGTTATGGAGTTTGTCGACGCCGACGAGATTAATTTCGAGTTTACGCGGGAATATCTCAAGAACGAATCCATTGATCATACCAATCGAATTTATAAAGCGCAGCAGTGTCTGGACTAATCCTTGCCTATTAAAGGCTGTAAAGCCGATCTCAATTATATCCGATAAGAAATGTACCTGAGTGGCGCTATTTACAAGCGTCATCTCGGTGCGTATGTTATTCAATGAAGTAAAGCCAAACCCGCTGTGAGGCGGGGACGGAAAGCCACGGGTCTTTGCGGTGCAAAGAGAGCCGGGTTGCCGGAATATCTCCCGGCGTCCCAGGGGAGGGAGTTATGGGAAATACTGCTGAAAGTATCCAGCCGAAAAAGAATCCAACACGAGGTTTGTTCAAAGTCTCGCCGTATATGGTCATCCCATCCCGCGTGGGTGGCTTCTCCCTTTATTTGAAACAGGGCGATTCTCTCGTGCTTTATGCCGATAAAGGCGAGCTGTTCACTGAACAACATAAAGCGCGCCTCGGTAAGCTTGAAGTTGATCATCTCTACATCAAGGCTGAGGACTACTCCCACTACGCCTCGTATCTACACGATAATCTCGAAGAAGTTCTCGATGACGAGGCCATCCCGGTCAAGGAACGCGCACGTGCCTGGAACGACGCAACCGTTTCCCTCGCCAAGCAAGCTTTCGATCGCACTCTTCCCAAGCCCATGAACAAGAAGCGGTTCACCATGATCCGCAAGCTTATCAACAGCAGTCTCAAGTTTTTGGCTCGCGATGACGCCATGCGCGAACTGGCGCGATTCATCAAGGACGGGCATGAGCTTTTCAATCACGGCATAGGTGTCATGGTTCTGACCGTCAGTGTCATGAATACTTACGTCAAAGATGATGCTGATCTTCTCGTAGCAGTAGGTATGGGTGCTATACTTCACGATATCGGCAAGCTCGAATTACCCGAAGACCTTTTTGCTCGTCGCTGGTCTAGCCTCAGTCTCTCCGAGCAGGATCTCATCCGCTCACACCCAGCCCTCGGGGTCGGTGTCTGCTCTTCGCTGCCACTTCCGCAGGAGACACTTCACTGTATCCTTTTCCATCACGAACGAGTTGACGGAACCGGATACCCCTCTGGCGGTACAGGCGAGATGCTCCCTTCCTACGTGCGAGTACTTTCTCTCTGCAACGAATACGACAATCTCGTACGAGGTGCTGGTAAAGTTCTCACACCATTCGAAGCACTCACGCGAATCAAGTCCCAACGGACAGCACACGACCCAGAGATGCTAAAGCGCTTGATCGCCATATTGTCGAAGGCGGAGATGACGTAGAAGCTACGTTGTATCAATTGGCGTTCCCTAAAGTCCTAAAGAACAAAGGACAGCTTACCTGTTGTTTATTATTCTCGCGAAGCGCACCAAAAAGTTTGGGAGGGGAGATAAGGATGGGGAGTCTGGAGGGAAGAAAAAGAGGGGAACCGTTTACAAACGGTTCCCCTCTTTTTCTTCCCTCCGCGTCAGCTCTTAGATGAGTTTTCGAATCTTAGAGATGTCGACTGCAGAGATAGCCGCCGGAGACGATTCTTACTTAATGCCCCACACGGTGTAGACAGGGTCGCTTTCGGGGAGATCAAGGTTGTAGCGTTCCTTTTTGTTCTTGTAGAGAGGCCAGCCGCGTTCGGACGCGGTGTGGATCTCTTTGAACTGCTCGGCCCGTACGAAGAACTGGCTCACGAGTCCCATACGCTCAAAATCTTCAAGCTGAGTCCAGATTTCGATGACCTTGGGATCAAACCAGCGGTTGGTGAAAGATACTGCGAAAATTCCACCGGGCTTAAGCACTCGTGCGGTTTCCTCGAAAACCTCGAATGGCTTAGTTAGATATTCAACACTGGCAGTGCTGATAACGGCATCGAACTGAGCGTCCTCGAAGGGCAGAGTGGCATCCTCGTTGAGATTGCGTACGACTCGCTCGGTGAGCTCGGGATTGCCGTCCAGCTCCTCCTGATTCATACCCAAACCAACGACGGACGCGGGCTTGAGGCCATCAGGCATGTGAGAGTGGTGGCTTGCCATGAGATCGAGAATGTTCATGCCATCCTTGAGCAGACGGCCATAGGCACGGCGTACACTTTCGTGCCCTGCGGGATCGAGGAGACTGTCCTTGCGAGGCGATGCGTAGAACTCGGCATCGCCACTTTCGTCTTCACGACGGAACGGGTTGCTACCAAGGAAATCGGTTGGTGTATCCGGCAATCTACTCTGCATACCGGGGCCTTTGAGGATGATTTCGGGCCAGCGATGCAGCTTGCCTGCTTCGGCTGTGGAAGGCTTGATGTCGAGGACCGTTGCCTTGATGGAGACTTCGCGCCCAGCCATGGGATGGTTGAGATCAGCCTTGAAACCAGCTTTGTCCACGGCCACTACGCGAAATGGGGTAGAAGAGTCCGGACGTGTGCCGGGAACAGCTTCGATGTAGTTCTTGGGGTAATAACGCCCGATACGCGGCCTGAGAGAGTCGCCTTCTTCGCCGGAACCGATAAAACGGGGGCGCGGCATGTCCAAGACTTTTCCTGGCTTGAACGGTGGCACTTCGGCCATATCCATATCCATAGTAATCGAATCGCCGACACCAAGGCCGATCAAACGACTCTTAATACCTACAGGTAAAATATCTCTGGTCAGACTGACATTGCTCGCCAGATATCTATCAATATGAGATGCATGAGAGCTTTTCCACGTAAGTCGAAAATATATTGTTGCGAGAGAATCTTGTGCTATTTTGGTCATTTACGTCTCCTTTCTTCCTGTCGCCGCGAATGAAAATAATGATTGCTGATAGTTGGCGACTGGGAGTAATCATATCGCAAAAGTTCTAAAAGGCAAACTATTCCGACATTGCATTTTGTCGCACACAGGGCTAGAAGGCGGGCATGAAAAAGAGTTCACGCACAAGACCTCGCAAACGAATTTGCCCGCCACCACCTACGGTATCCGAGCGTATGTACATACGTATAGAGCCCGCAAAGATAGGGGTTTTCCGTTTTCTTCTCGAAGCATACGACAACCTTGGCATCTTCACGGTCACCAATAAATTCAAGGGCATTTTGCAACTGCGATATAGCCCGCATCAGAAACGGGATATTAAACAGTTTCTGAAATCCGTGCGTGAAGAAGTTGATATCGAAATTGTGAAGATGTGATTTCGGGCAGGGTTATTTCAACCCGATGATGCCCCGTTGTCCGATAGTCTTGATAAATGCGGTGACACTGAGCTCTGCTTCGCGAGCCTGAACTTCGTAATGAATGGTGAATTCTTGGGCGATTTGTCGGACAGAATTTTCACCATCGATCTGTTGCCAGACGAACGTTCCCATTTCATCCAATTCCAAATGCTTTATCATGGGACGCTTGTCCCACATGCCTACTTTCTCGGCTAGCTTACCGAACCATGGCTTGATTGCCAGCGGATAGGAAAGCTGTATCAAGTCGCCATCAATGCTGGTTTCGGATACTTCCTCGTTGCGCACTGGTACCATGTTGAGCGCTTCAGCTCGTGGAATTGTGGGCAGTGGCTGTTTTTTCTTAAGCCAGCTCATAGGACTCACATACAGAGGTAAATATTTCTTCTGAGATGGGTAAGGTCCCGGTGGCGCTGACAGCCATGACTGCGTTGGCCGTCTCTGGGGTCCAGACCTGACCAGCAGTGTACACTTCCCGTCGCAGAGTTCGGCGAAGGAGCGACGTCTTTGCAATGCCGAGCCACGCTACACTGTTGCTGTTGTCCTCCAAGGTAATGTCTTCGGGCGGCGCGGTTTCCAGAGTGCTCTGCACCCATGTCGCCAAGGTCATTTTCTTGAGTAGTACACTGGCCGGGGCGAATCGCTCGAAAGTCAGGGAAAGGCCTGGGCCTTTGCCCGCCGGTAACTTTCCTGCCTGCTTGGCGGATTTTGGTTGCCAGAATTTTATGAGATAATGGCCGGGTTTGAAAGAAAACGTGTCGAGGAGAAATGCTTTGGGGAGTCGTGCGGCCAGCCCGAACATCGCCCACGGTATGGTTTTGCCGCCGGAGTAATCTCTCAGGGTGGCGAGGACTTCGGCAGCGAGATGCTCGTCATCCTCGGTATCGATGAAGAATTGAACTAAGAGCGCGAGACCCGTTGCCGGATTGTGTAGAGCCGCACCAATCCCCTTGTGGCTGGGGGTGCGCCAGATAAAGCTGTGAAGTCGAAGGCCCGATTCGCCGAGCTTGGTAGCAGATTCCTGCCATGGCAGTGGGGTTTCGGTTGCCTCGACGCCGTGGATGTTCACACTCTTGTGCTGCTTGGTCAGCCTTTTAAGGTGCTTTTCAAATGAGAACGTTCCTTGAACAGTCTTCCATTTGAGTTCACAGACAGGCTGTCCCTCTTGCTCCAAAAGCAGGCCGTCTCTTTCCAGAGCGGATGGCTCCCATCCGTCCGGTGCGGTCAGACCGACCCCATTCCAAATGTATTCCGGCATTCTAGCGAGGCACGTACATGTCGAGGTTCTTCACCTTGGAGGGCCCTTTTTTACCAGTGGCTGCCTTGTTCATTTTGTCCATGAAACAAGAGTACTCCTGATTGAGCAAAGTCTCGTCGGTCATCTTGATAGAGACGCCAGGACGGATTTCCTTGTCTCGGCTCCACATGAGTATCAGGCTGACGCGCTTGTCTCCCTTGGCGAAGTCCCATTGCCAAGCAATGACATTTTTGAAAGCGTCACCTTTGTATGAGTTTGCCTTGCCGTAGGTCTTTTCGTACTTACGCTTCAGCTTATCAAAGAGTCCTTGCCCGCGATTGTGGAACTTGAGCTTGATGCGAATGACTTTTTCTTTGTTCGCGCAGTTTCCATAAATCAGGCTGCCTCCGCGGATGCCGGGGATTGAGTCTGCTTTGACATGCGTTTCGCTGAGGAACGGAGAGTCTGGCATGGGGCTGTCGAGTGCTGGGTCGCAAAGCTTTGCGTAATCTTTTGCGTCATCACCCAGTGTGATTCCGGCAAGAGTCATGGGCAGGTCGTCTGCGGCAAATGCTGCAGGAACTGATAAAAGCAGTGCGATGAGAGTGAATGCGAATATATGTTTCATGTCGGAAAACTCCCTTTCCTTAAAAAGACTTGTCCCTTGCGGGGATGCTACCCTATGATTAAACGAGATTGAGTCCATTTGCAAAGGACTTGATAAGGAAAGGAGAACAAGTGAAAATCGGAGCATCAAGCATACGGGCGCTGGCCTACTATCTCATAGCTGTCCTCGGCGGTGCGGTATACGGCGGTCAGGTCTGACCACTTATGGTGCGTCTCCCGGTCTGGGAGCTTGGACTTATTATTCTCATACCCATGATGCTGGCCTATGGCGTTCGGGGGTATGCTGAAGCGCGTTGGGTGGAGACGGTTCCGCCTATTCGTCGTTCTCTCATGCAGTTTCGTCTGGAACTGGTGCTCTTTTTCAGTGCGGCCATGCTCATGGCGCTGGTGTTGCTGTTCCGTTATCATTTCCCGCTGCTTCAAAGTGGCATGAAGCTCGTTCTCGGTATCTTCACTGTTGGTGTTTTTGCAGGACTGGATCTTGCCTTGGCCCGCGAACGGACGGTGATCCAAGCCGCTTTAGCCGGACAAGCCTCCTATGAAACTCCACGTGAGCTTTCTCCTCTGACTCGCAAGTTTTCCATGATTGCGACCTTTGTTTTGCTGCTCATTACCGCTATCATTATGCTGGTGCTGATCCGTGATGTTCACTGGCTTGCCGAGCAGGACCTTTCCATGGCTTCCATTGACATGCTTGGGCAATCCGTCCTGCTGGAAATAATTTTCGTCATGGGCTTCCTGTTGTTCATGGTCATCAATCTTGTTTTTTCTTACGCCCGCAATCTGCGCATTCTTTTTGATAACGAAACCGTTGTACTTGAACGTGTCAGTCAGGGCGATCTGACCCGTAAGGTTCCTGTCGCTACCCGTGATGAGATGGGTGTTATAGCTGGTCATACAAATGCTATGATCAATGCCTTGCGTGATGGTGTCCGCATGCGCGAGGGGTTGCTTATTGCTCAGGAAGTACAGCAGCATTTTCTTCCAGATAATGCTCCAGAGATACCGGGAGTGGAACTGGCTGGGATAGCTCACTTCTCTGATGAAACAGGCGGCGATTTTTACGATTTCATTGGATGCAATCACGAAGCGTGCGGACTGACAGGCGTTGTAGTTGGTGATGTGTCAGGCCATGGCATCGGCGCTGCCTTGCTTATGTCTGCGGGGCGTGCATTGCTTCGTCAAAGTGTGGGCACTCATGAGTCTCCGGCGCAGAGCATTGCTACGGTCAATGCTCAACTTGCTCAGGATATCGGTGATACCGGACGTTTCATGACGCTACTTTTCATGGTGCTGGACCCTGTTACCAATCGCATCACATGGATAAATGCGGGACATCAGCCGCCACTCTTTTTTGATCCGGAAAGCGATTCATTCACAGAATTCAAGGGTGAAGATATTCCGCTCGGCGTGGTGGAAGACTGGCAGTTCCATGAGAAGTATATGGAACTCCCCGCTCCTGGGCAGATATTGCTCACGGGTACAGATGGCGCATGGGAAGCACACAATCGGGCTGGCGAGATGTTCGGTGGCGATCGTATTCAGGCTGTCATTCGCGATAATGCGGATAAGAGTGCCACTGAAATTTTGGAAGCAATAGTCGCTGCCGTCGGAGAATTTACAGAGAACATCAGTCAGGAAGATGATATTACGTTGGTCGTGCTCAAGGGCTTACCTCGATAATCAGAGGTCCTTGCTCTTGAACGGCATACGACACATATTCCCTTTTCAGAATCCGTAGCGGATATAATCCTTGTCCAGGCGATTCATCATCTGAATGTATCGATAGTTTCCTTTCAGCTGCGCTTCTTCCACCATTTGGTAGCCACGGCTCTTGCATTCCGGGCAGGCGTCGATGGGGATTTCCACACCGAGGCAGAGCGGGCCGGAGTCGGCGCGCGTCTCGATCTTGAACAGTCCTCGACATTTCTTGCACAGAGTCAGGCTTTCCTGCTGCACTTCGTTGATGCCATCGGTATCGTAATAAACTTGCTTGTGCCGAATGAACATGTCGCCGGAAATGATGCCCTGTCGGGAATCTCCTTTGGCGTCGAACTCTGGTGGATCAAAGTAGAGCTTGGGTAGCTGGCTACACAGTTCTTCTATGTACGCTGTGGTTTGAGAGTCCTGTTTGATCTGCTCGGGATTATAGTTAGGCTCTCGGATGTGAGAGTAATCCACACCAGCCATGGCGAGACAGATGCCGAGATTGATATACGGCAACGCACCTTGAATGGAGTATCCACCTTCGAGCACCGCGATATCTGGCTTGAGCATTTCGTTGAGGGCTGCATATCCCTTGGCAGAGAAGTTCATGTTCGTGATGGGATCAGTGAAGTGATTGTCCTGCCCCGCAGAGTTGATAATCAGGTCCGGCTTGAAATCCTCAAGGATGGGCATAACGATGTGTTCCATGGCCATGAGGAAACCTTCATCCGACGTGTTGGGCGGCAGCGGTATGTTGATGGTCCGCCCCATGGCGCTGGGACCACCCAGCTCCTGAGGAAAACCGGAACCGGGGTAAAGCGTACGCCCGTCCTGATGGATGGAAATAAACAGGGTGTCTGGATCGTGCCAATATACATCCTGCGTGCCGTCACCGTGGTGACAGTCGGTGTCGATGATCGCCACCCGTTTGTGCCCGTAGGTGTCACGGATGTGCTCAATCATCACGGCTTCGATATTGATATTGCAGAAACCGCGTGAGCCATGCACCACTTTCATGGCGTGATGCCCCGGAGGGCGCACCATGGCAAAGGCACAATCTCGTTCGCCTGTCATGACAAGATCAGCAGCTTTCATGGCACCGCCAGCGGAAATACGGTGAGAGCGTGTGGTGACAGCATTGACGTCCGGGAAGCAGAAATGGACTCGCTCCACGTCTTCAATGGCGGCTACATCCGGCTTGTATTCTCCAATACCCTCGATGTCGAAGATGCCTTCTTCGCGCAACTGATCCTGTGTGTAGAGGAGGCGTTCCTGACGTTCCGGGTGCGTGGGAGAGATCGCCCAGTCGAAAGCCGGAAAGAAAATGATGCCGAGTTTATTCTTGGATTTGAGCATGGTTATTTTCTCCCCGCAGCAGATATGACGCCGGGTCGGACCTGGCATTTGACGCGAATATTCTTCCCGACTTGATCCATTCCTTCCACCATATTGAAGCTTGATGAGTGGGTAATTTGTGCGTCTTCGGATCGTAGAAATACGCCCAAGGAGTCGAGCTGCATCGTGAGCTGGTTCATCGCGTCTTTTTCTGCATCCTTCTGGTCATAGCTGGAGGGGATGTTCTCTCGATAGGAGAGAGAGGGGATGAACATGACGTTACGCTGGGTGTCGGCAAAAAGTTCGAGTTCCCAAGTGGTTCGTGTGAGCGCCGCGCCAATGGCATTGGCGACTGCGTAATTCTCAGGGACTTCGGTGGAAAGCTGGAAGCGGCGGAACAGTGGCATTTTCATGGGTTCAGCCGGGCCACCAACCAGATAAATTTTCTTGGGAACAACCCGTTTGTTCTCTACCAGCTCATGGATGGTGTAAACGGGTTTGGAATTGATTTCATCAAGGAGCTTTCGGGTGGCATCGTAGATCGCTTGGGAGGCGTAATCAACGGCCATGGTCGCGAGCTGCTCACCGGAAAGGGAGTGCTCGGCTGCGTATGCTTCCATGGCGGAATTCGATTTGTCGACCTCGCCAACTTCGCACGATCCAAGATAGTTCAAGGCGTCCGTTAATGTTACTCTCTCACCACCCAAGCAGACTGAGGGGCCGAGGCGATTGGGGCCGACACGGACTTCATCGCCGACCACAGAAAGCGATGAGGCGCCGCCGATGCCGATGGAGTGGACTTTGAGAGCCGTAACCAGTGTCGGGTGTGAGCCGATGGAAATGCCATCACGCTCGACCAGTGGTGCGCCATCTGCAAATACTGCGATATCTGTAGTGGTGCCACCGATGTCGAGAATAACTGAGTCGTGGAAGATGTCCGTAAGGGCGATGATGCCCATGACAGACGCTGCCGGGCCGGAAAAAATAGATTGCACAGGCATCTTGCGGGAAAGGGGAACCGGCATGGTGCCGCCGTCTGCCTTGAGAATGTTGACCGTCACATGGCCCAGTCCCATCTCGTCGAGCGCTTTGTCTACGGCAGTAGCGAAATTATTGTATAGACGCCATACCGCACAGTTGAAGAACGCAGTCGCTACGCGGCGGGGGAAGTTCAGTGCGCCGCCGAGTTGGTGGCCGGAAGTGACGAAGTCTGCCATCTCGCAGCCTTGGTCATCCTTGCACTGACAGATGGAGCGGCGAATTTCGTTTTCATGTCGCGGATTGCGGGTGGAGAATTTCCCCACAGTGGCAAAGACGCGCACGCCGTTTTCTCGGCAGGAATCGATAGCACGAGAAACTTGTCTTCTGGAAAGCGCTTTAACTTCATTGCCGCGATGATCCACAGAACCATCAATAACGTGGAAGTCTTTGCACGGCATGTAGTTGTGAGGATCTATGCCCGGTCCAGACGAAATGATCACACCAACGTCTTCAGTCTTGCCCTGCACAATGGCGTTGGTGGACAAAGTCGTGGAAAGGTTGAGCTGGGTGACAGTACTCTTATCGATTTCGGCCAGAATGGTTTTCAATGCTTCAGTGACAGACCATAGAAGGTTGTCATCATCAGTACGGACTTTGGTGGAGGCAACAACTTTGCCCCCGTCATTCATATCTATAGCAACGGCGTCAGTATGAGTACCGCCTACGTCGATTCCTAAAAGCATGGGTTCTCCTTAAACACTTTTTTAAAGTGTAGAGCAGAATTAGCAGCTTGTGCGCCTACGGCGCAAGGTGGAATCCGGTGAGTGGTCGGTTTGGAACGGGGAGTGGTTTGAGAAAATGGCGCACTTTGAAGGAGGGGGATAGTTACTTGGACAAATGAAATCGCTACGAGCGCCGATCTGCGGTCGTAGGCGTTTAGAATTCAAGAAAAGGGAACAGCTCCATCTATTGAATATAATTGGGTAAATTTAAAAAGAGGTTTGTCGTATACGACATCATCTTGTCCATGATCCATGGGAACGCGATTAGGAGTGCTATGAAGATAGCTACAATTTTCGGGACCATGGTCAGTGTCATTTCCTGAATCTGAGTGGCAGCCTGCAAAACCGAGATGAAAATACCCACCACCATGCCGATGCCGAGCATGGGCAGAGAGATGAGCAGTGTCAGCTCAATAGCTTGTCTTGCAAATCCTACAACAAATTCTGGCGTCATGGCGCACTAATCCCCGGGTAACTCGGCGTGTTCCGTCACTGGAACGTATTGACGATGGAACCAATGAGCAGGTTCCAACCATCAATCAAAATAAACAATAAAATTTTGAACGGCAATGAAATCATGACCGGAGGCAACATCATCATACCCATGGCGAGCAGGATGGATGCGACGACCATGTCGAGGATGAGAAATGGTATGTAGATGAGGAAGCCAATGGTGAAGCCGGTTTTCAGCTCCGAAATAGTGTATGCCGCCACCAGCATGATGGTGGGGACTTCTTCCTTGTTCTGGGGACGCGCTTCCTTGGTGATGGAATAGAAGATGGAAAGATCTTTCTCACGCGTATGCTTGAACATGAATTTGCGGATGGGTATCTGCGCCCTGTCGAGTGCTTCCTCAAATCGAATTTCTTCGTTCATGTATGGCTGTAGTGCGTTGTCATTGATGTTCTTTCCTACCGGATACATAATGACCATTGTCATGAATATAGCCAGCCCTGCCAGAATCTGGTTGGGTGGCATTTGCTGTGTTCCCATCGCCTGTCGAAGGAAGTGAAACACAATAATGATACGCGTAAATGAGGTCATGGTGAGCATGATGGCTGGAGCCATGGACAGCACCGTGAGCAGGAAAAGGATCTCCAGAAGTGTGGAGATTTCGCCGGGTTCAGCCTGTCCCGCTGCCAACTCCATGGTCAGCTTGGGGATGCTCGGGGCCTGCGCAAAAACAAGATCAGGCAAAAGCGCACCTACGAATAGGGCGCACAGAAAAAGCATCAAGCGTTTTCCGTTACCCGTCATTGTCAGCGCTCCTCTTCAAGAGTGTTGCGAAATTCTTTGGTTCAACTTCCGGCACGTCACTGTCATCGGCATCAAATTCCTTGAGCAGGTTGATACGTTCTCCTGTGACGCCTAGCACTAAATCTTTATCTCGGTATCGTACAACAGCCACACTCTGGTGGTTGCCGAGCATGAGCTTGCTGAGAAGCTGCGGGCCTCCCTTGGATGAGATTCCCATGCCATGAATACCGAGCCGTCTGAGCAGATAGTAGGCCATGAAAATGACCCCAAGCAAAAGACATAGGTAGCCGAGGGTGGTCAGGACGGTTGTTCCTGTGTTCACCATTGGAAGCGGCATGGCCGCTGTAGCATTGGCTGCTACCGTGCTATCCAAGCTGTTTTACCCGCTCAATGGGACTGATGATATCCGTCAGGCGGATACCGAATTTCTCATTGATGACAACTGCTTCACCGCGAGCGACGAGTTTGCTGTTGACGTAGATTTCAAGCGGCTCACCAGCCAGCTTGTTCAACTCAACAACAGAACCCTGACCAAGCTGCAACAATTCGTTGATCAGCAATTTGGTACGGCCCAGTTCTGCGGAAACTTCCAGCGGAATATCCAGAATGAAGTCCAGATCGCGCTTGCCTGAGGAACTGCCGGCCTTGGCGTCAGGGCCTTGGTCGGGCAGATCATAGTCGTGCGTCTGTGTAGAGAGGAACGCCTGTTCTTTCTCGTGTTTGACTTCTTCCTGTTCGGTGTCTGCCAGTGCAGCAGCCCACTCGTCAGCCAGAGCCTCGTCGTCGGAGCCTATGTCACCGCTGCCAGCATCGGCGGGGTCGGTGATGTTTTCCAATGCACCTAGCGGATCATCGGAATCGGGAGCATCTCCGCCACCGTCATCTCCGTCGCCATCAAGCAGGGCATCTGCCCATTCCTGCGCGAGTTGGTCCTGATCGTCTGCCATTTCATTCACCTCGTGAAAACGTTAATCCAGTAGAGCGCGTCAAAAAAAATGACACGTCGAAACACACATTGCAAAAGGCGTGCTACTGAACAACCATTTCCGTAATATATACACGTAACACACTGCCTCTCCCCAATATTTGATTGAGTCTTGTGGCAATTTCCTGCTTGAGTTCCATCTTGGCTTCCATACTTGCCAGGGACTCATACGTCTTGCTCGACAGCAGGAGCAGCATCACGTCTTTGATTTTTGCTTCATACTTGGTCAGATTGGCAACAGCCTCGGGATCGCGAACTTCTACCTCAAGCCCAAGCTTCAGATAGCGGCGGCCCAGAGGGTCGGCCAAGTTGACCAGAAATACGGGGAGCGGCACGAGCTGGCCCTCAAGGGACTCCAGCGCTGCGTTTTCATCATCTGTGGCATCTGTTTCTTCGGCTACAGGCTCATCGCCACCTGCCAGAAACATGGTGTATCCAAAGTAGCCACCAACACCCAGTGCAATCACCAGCACTGCGATGATGATCCACTTGAGCATCCCGCCTTTTTTCCCTTCTTCTTGGACTACATCTTCATCAGCCATAGCGGCCACCCTTCTTTTTTACGCTAGTATTATTCTTCCATAGCCCGATTCGACCGGGTTTTCCAGACAAAGTTTAGAGTCTGCTCTGCAGGGCAGTTATCAATAGCCGCCGATCGGTCTGGCCGTTTTCAAGAGTACTTCCACGCGACGGTTCATTGTCGCGTCATTCACAGGGCGTCCGCGCTCATCAACGACGGGGAAAGCCCCTCCGTATGCGGAGAGAGAAAATCGTGAGTTGGGCATGCCTGCTTCCACCAAGAAAGTGAGAACTGCGAGGGCGCGCTCTCCTGATAGTATGAATGGATCGGTGGTTTGCTCATTCTCATCCGTGTAACCCGCAATGTTGATGGGGGCGATAGACTGCGTCATCATGGGAATCAATCTCCCTATGACGTATTCGCCTCTGGGCGACAGCGTGCTCTGGCCCGGTTCAAAAAGGAGTTCGTCGGTGAATACCAAGGCAACACCATCTGGCTTGGCAAGAATTTTTAAATTCTTGTCCAGGCTCGATTTTTTAATTTCCTCGGGCAATTCGTCATCAGGGTAGAGCAGGTCTTTGATACGGTTTTTCTTGTCGAGAACTTCCCATGGCTTTTCCATGAGCTCTACAACCATACGGTCCTTGACGTTAACTCGACCGGAGCCACGCTTTTCCAAAAGGCCAAGATCAGCAGTGGAGAGCGTCACCTTGGTCAGGACCGCGTTATCCATGGATGCCATGGTGAGCAGCAGTACGAAAAAAGTGAGCAGCAGCGTGACCAGGTCGGAAAAGGTCACCAGCCAGAGAGCGAGAGGCGGGCAGGTTATCTTCTTTTTCTTTGCCATGACCTACTCCAATCCTGCCGGGGTTCTGAGGTCAAACTCAAAACCATCGATACTCATGGTGTCCGTGTCAGGGGAAAGGCCCGGAGAAATTTCACGAATCCGTTCGCCCGCATCAACGCTGCGCTTATCGAGAACGATGTCCACGCGTCGGTTCTTGGACCGATTCTCAGCCGTGTCTCCCGGATAAAAAGGCTTGAATTTACCAAAAGCCTCAATACGCAGCATCTCCGGCTTCATACCTCGGTCAATAAGGAACTGATAGACAGCTAGGGAGCGGTTGAGAGAAATTTTCCACGAGAGGTCAGGTACTTGTTGAGCATCTCCTGGCTCATAATCGATACCAAGTTCATCGCGCAGCTCAGATGTGTGTCCAGCCAGCAGGAGCGGATATTGGACCTGAGCAAGAATGGGCATGAAGCTGTCGAGTGTTTGTTGACCCTCTAAAGAAATGGTTGAACCGTCTGGGCTGAATAGTAGCTCAGAATTGATGGAAAGGACCTGAACGAATCGGTTGGAGCGAAAGTTGATATCATCATCGACATTTTCCCACTTGAGTGCCTTGAGCGGCTCCAGGTCGCCGGAATCAATGGGGCCGGGTTCGACTGTGCGCCGAGTGTCGGTCTTGGAGAAAACTTCGTAACTGGCATCCTGAAAGCCGAATGTACCAATGATTGAACCAAGGGCGATGAGCTTGCGTCGGGAGTCGATGGTGGACATGGAAACGAGCAGCACGAAGAACGTGAGCATCAGTGTCATGACGTCAGAGAACGTGATCATCCAAGGAGGCATCTCCTCGCAGATTACTACTTTCTCTTTTTTCGCCATGTGACTCTCCCTAGTGGGGAAACAGATTGTCAGCCGCTAGTCGGATGAGACGCGATCCTTGGGCGGCAGGAAGCTGTTGAGCTTTTCCTCGATGATGCGCGGGTTTTCGCCCTTGGAAATGGATAAAATTCCTTCCATGATCATTTCTCGCAGTAGCATTTCTTCTTTGCTGCGAGCCTTGAGCTTGCCTGACATGGGGTTGAAAACGAGGTTGGAGAGAATTGCGCCGTACAGGGTCGTGAGCAGCGCTACCGCCATGGCCGGGCCAATGGAAGACGGGTCGGACATGGTCTGAAGCATCTGTACCAGACCGACAACAGTACCGATCATACCCATGGCCGGAGCCAGCGTACCAAGTACCGCAACGACATCCGCGCCTGTGGCGTGACGCTCTGCCAGATAGGAGACCTCGGTTTCCAAAATTTCCTGAATAGTCTGCGGCTCCAATCCATCAACGGTGAGCTGCAACCCTTTGCGCATGTACTCGTCGTCGATTTCCTTGATCAGCGGTTCCAGCGAAAGAATACCTTCGCGACGGGCGCGGTTGGCGTAGTCCTTGAAACGTTCAATGACATCCACCGGGGATTCGAGGCTGGAGAAAAAGGTGTTTTTGATAACACCGATAACACCGATGACGTAACTGATGGGATAGTTGACCATAGCTGCGCCGATGGTGCCACCGATAACGATGAGGAAGGATGGCACGGAAACAAAAATGATCAGGCTGGAGCCCGACAAAATAGCCGAGACAACCAGTCCGAATGAGAGAACAATACCAATAACGGTTCCGAGATCCATACCTACCTACGCTTCCTTGCGTTTATTAGACCCTCGGGGGCCGTGCCCCGAATATCCTGGTGCCGATCCTGACCAGTGTTGCCCCTTCTTCCACTGCCGGGATAAAGTCCCCGGTCATACCCATGGAGAGGTGAGGCAGTTTTTTACCAAGTTGTTTTTCCAACGTTTCTTTCAGCTCGCGCAGCTGGGAAAAAATAGGTCGCGCGCGCTCTGGTTCGCCGAAAAACGGCGGCATCGTCATCAAACCGACAAGCCGCAATCCATCCATGTTCATGACCTCGTCGGCCAGGGCGGGAAGGTTATCTGCTGTAATTCCAGACTTTTGAGCCTCTCCCGCAAGACTCGTCTGAATAAGGATGTCCTGGACCACACCCAGGCTAGAAGCTTTTTTATGCAATGCTTGGGCCAGCTTACGTGAATCCACACTGTGTACCAGTCCGAAATTTCCTGCCACGAACTTGGCTTTGTTGGATTGCAAGCCACCGATGAAGTGCCAATTCACCTTCAAATCAGAAAGCTCATCCAGCTTGGCCGTAGCCTCCTGCACGTAGTTTTCACCAAAGTCCAACTGCCCGGATTCGGCCAGTGCTCGTATGTCGTTACCGGGATGCAGTTTCGATACAGCAACCAGAGTTACATCTTCCGGTTTACGCCCAGCTGCTTTGGCTGCTGCTGCGAGGTCTTCCTTTGCCTGAGCCGCGCGTTCGGCCAATTCTTGTTTTCTATCGCTCATAACTTATCAGTGAAAACCAACCCTTAGGACTCATTTATCCTATCGGTCCGTTTATTATTTAGTTTAATGAATTAATGAAATAAATCTGTCTCGTTCCCGCTGATATAGTCTATAACACGACTCTTCGTTCTGTAACCACCCGATTTTTATTAAAAGTTAACATGGCGTGAAAATAGTAATTTTTTCGCGATATTATCTCTAGATTTTCTCTATATACACTCACCTGATGATTTCATCGCGCTTGTCAGCAACCATTCAGGCATGGCATAGACGATCAGGCGCAATGAATAATCCATAACCTCACCGGGTCTATCATGATACACAAACGTTATTTCGACATGTTTTTCCTCGGCCTGTCTGCACAGCTCGAAGAGCTATCTCTGGAAGAGATGGTCGAATATATTCGGAATCATCTCCATAGTTTTCTTTTGGACGAAGGTATGTGCTTCTGTTTCATTGAGCGCCTCGCCAATGACCCGGAAATCGGGAAGGATCAAAAATCTACCAGAACTTTGCTCTATTTATTGGACAAGGCGTTGCAGTTGCGGCCTTTTCGTCCTGGTCTGCTTGCTGCGGTCGTCAAATTTACAGGCAATGCACCGACCAAACAGCGCATGGAGATTGTTGAGTCCACCAATGAATCAAAAGAGACATACGAACTTATCTCGGCGCTCAATCTGAAGTATGAAGGTAGAGAAGCGCAGTCGTTTATTAATCAGCTTCTGGAGAAGTGCCCCGGCCACGTCCCGGCTGCCCAGCTCGCTCTCAATATTGATAGATATTTTGGAGAAGCACCCGGACCTTGGCTTGCCTCTTTTCAGTGCCCTCCAGCCCTCAGGCGAGATTGGGAGATCTTGCTTTTCAATCACTACGCAGCGCTCTCCATGTATAACAAGGCCAAAGAATTGTGGGATGGCCTTCGCCGGGACATGATACGCGAAACGAGCCTTAATTATGCAGCCGAGATGTTTATTGCTCTGGGTGATACCAAGCAGGGGCTGGAGTTATATGCTCAATCCCTTGCGCATGACCCGCGACAAACCCCGGTCAAGTTGCGTGTTCGGGAATTGGAAAATTCGTTCAAGGTCGATGAGTCTCTTATCGGCAAGCGTTCTGTTAATATTTGCCTCTATTCATGGAATAAAGATGAAATGCTCGGGCAGACGCTGAAAAGCCTGAGTCAGTCCGACATCGGAGATGCTCGAATCGATGTGCTGCTCAATGGCTGTACCGACAATAGCAAGGCTGTTGTGGAGGAGGCTCGCGCGCTCTTTCCCGACAATGAATTTGTTGTCCATGACTTGCATGTGAACATTGGCGCTCCCGCTGCTCGTAACTGGCTCATGTTTCACCCGGATGTTCAAAAGGCTGAATACATCGCTTTCCTCGATGACGACGTTACCGTCTCTAAAGATTGGCTCGCTCATTTCCTGACCATTGCCGAGCAGGACAAGAAAATTGGTGTTGTGGGCTGTAAGATTGTCCACCCGGGAACGCCAGCTATGATCCAGTACCTGTTCCGTTATATCGCCATGGCAGGTGACGGGCTTCTTAAGCTGTCCATTCATGCACCGACGAACGAGTATGACACCCACCTGTATGACGTCGTTCGCGAAACCCGCAACGTCATGGGCTGCCTGCACTTGTTGCGCACCGAAACTATCAACGCCATTCCGGCAGGGTTCGATATTCGATATAGTCCATCGCAGGTGGATGATCTTGATCATGACATCTGTGTTTGTCTTGAAGGGTATAAAATCATGTATACGGGGTTAGTCACGTGTATCCATCACCAGTCGACTGGAACCAACGCTAAACGCCATGACCCGGATTTCTCTCGTGTCGGATCTATCATGGGTAACGATATCAAGCTTTTTGCCAAACACAGCGGTAGGCTGGAGGAGCTCAAGGCGTTCGATAATCTTAGTATCGATCTAGGAGTGGAGCTACCGGAATTGTAGTAGAATTAAATAGAGTGGGAACAGCCTTTCAGCGAAAAATGAAAGGCTGTTCTATTTTTGGGAGGCAGGAAAACTGCATTTTCAACCATTATCTATATAAGTAGGGTTGACGAGTTGCACAGAAAGCGTGCATACGTCCCCCTCAAAGTAGCTGTGCCTTTATTGGCGCGGCCAAACCATAACAGGTCGTTGAGGCGGTTGAGTTTCCCCCAACAGTATGACCGAGAGATAGTATGCCAAAAGATCTTATCATCGTGGAGTCCCCTGCCAAAGTGAAGACCATCTCCAAGTTTTTGGGGAAGGACTATATTGTCGACGCATCAGTCGGTCACGTTCGTGATCTGCCCACCCGTGATCTCGGTGTGGATGAAGAGAACGGATTCGCTCCGCAGTATGAAGTCATTCAGGGCAAAGAGGACGTTGTTAAGCGCCTCAAGGCCGCAGCCAAGAAGGCGGACACCGTCTACCTCGCACCTGACCCCGACCGCGAGGGTGAGGCTATTGCATGGCATGTTGCCGAGCTGATCAAGCCGGTGAATACCAATATTCGCCGCATCCAGTTCAACGAAATTACGGCCCGAGCCGTTAAGAACGCGTTGGAAGAAGCTCAGGAACTTAACGAAGACCTCTTCGATTCCCAGCAGGCTCGTCGAATTCTCGACCGCCTCGTAGGTTATAAAATTTCTCCGATCCTGTGGAAGAATGTCAAACGAGGCATTTCCGCAGGACGAGTCCAGTCCGTAGCTTTGAAGATTGTCGTTGAGCGTGAAAAAGAACGCCGCGCCTTCCGTGCTGACGAGTACTGGCCATTCAAGGTCCTTCTGGAAGGTGGCAATCCGCCGCCGTTCTGGCTTGACCTGCATAAGCTGAAGAAGAAAGCCGTTAAGCCCGGCGTAAACCATGTTTCCACACAGGCCGAAGCGGAAGCCCTTCAGGAAGCCCTGGAGAACGGTGAGTTCAAAGTGGAGTCCGTGCAGGAGAAGCAGCGCAAGCGTAATCCGCTGCCGCCGTACATTACTTCCACGCTCCAGCAGGACGCCAACCGTCGCATGGGTTATTCTGCCAAGCGTACCATGTCCATTGCCCAGCGCCTTTACGAAGGTGTCGAGCTTGGCAAACGCGGAACCACAGCGCTCATTACCTATATGCGTACTGACTCAGTTCGTATCGCCAAGGACGCACAGGACGCGGCCAAAGAACTCATTCTCGATAAGTTCGGTGATGATTACTATCCGTCCAAGACCCGCAATTTCAAGACCAAGGGCGGCGCTCAGGACGCTCACGAAGCTATCCGACCTGTTGATGTAACCATCACACCGGATGAAGTGAAATCGTTCCTTCCGGCTGAACAGCACAAGCTTTACCGCCTCATCTGGCAGCGTTTCGTCGCTTCTCAGATGGCTGCAGCAAAATTCTGGGACACCACTGTTCTTGTTTCTGCACCTCAGACCCAGTGGCGTGCCAAGGGCGAGCGTATGCTCTTCCCCGGTTTCCTTGCTGCCATGGAAAAAGCTCAGGGCGACGGTGATACCGAGCTGCCCAAGCTGGTCGAAGGCGAAACCATGAAGCTCAATGAGCTGAAAAAAGAGCAGAAGTTCACCCAGCCGCCGCCGCGTTTCTCGGAAGCATCGCTGGTTAAAACTCTCGAAGAGTTGGGTATTGGTCGTCCGTCCACATACGCAGCCATTATCTCCACTCTGCTCGATCGTGAATATGCCAAGCAGGAAGAGAAGCGCTTTGTTCCCACGGAACTCGGCTTCACTGTTTCAGATCAGCTTTCCGAGCATTTCCAGGCTCTCATGGATGTCGGTTTTACCGCCCAGATGGAGAACGAGCTGGATAATGTCGCTGCAGGTAAGGAAAATTGGACCAAGTTGCTCAATAAGTTTGGTGGGGATTTTTATCCTACACTGGACAAAGCGCGCACAGAAATGGGCCGCTCCAAGCAGAATACGGAAATTGCCTGCGAGAATTGTGGCAAGCCCATGGCTATCAAGTTCGGTAAGACTGGTGAATTTCTCGGTTGCACCGGCTTCCCATCTTGTCGCACCATCAAAAACTTTACCCGCGATGAGCAGGGTGAAATCCAGATCGTCGAGCGTGAAAAGCCTGAAGATACTGGCGTCAAATGTGAGAAATGCGGTCGCCCCATGGCGATCAAACAGTCTCGCCGTGGCGAATTTCTTGGCTGCACCGGGTATCCTGACTGCAAGAATATCGTCAATTTTGAACGCGACGAGAACGGCAAGATCAAGGTGATCGAATCTGAGAAGCCCAAAGTTGTCGGCACCTGCCCTGAATGTGGTGGTGAGTTGCTGCTCAAGAAGGCACGTACTGGTTCCCGCTTCATCGCGTGTTCTAACTATCCCGACTGCACCTACGCAGCACCTTTCTCTACGGGCGTTCCCTGTCCCAAGGAAGATTGTGAAGGCGAACTGGTCGAGAAATCCTCACGCCGAGGCAAGCTTTTCTACTCCTGCTCCACGTATCCCAAATGCGACTATGCAGTATGGAACTGGCCCATTCCCGAGGCGTGTCCCAAGTGCGAACATCCGATTCTTACTCGTAAGACCACCAAGGATAAAGGCGAGCACATCGCTTGTCCCAAGAAGGGGTGTGGTTACACTCGCTCCATGGACGAAACCGCAGAATCTGCCGAGACTACTGAGTCGACGGAGTCCGCTGAATAGTTCATTAGAAACTCTCAAGAAATGAAAACAGCCCTGATGCATTGCGTCAGGGCTGTTTTTTTATTTTTTGGGTTCAATCTTGGAAGTGTCCACTTTCTTACAGATATGTGAGGCCAAACCGAGTCCTGCTTCGGCGAAGACGTTGAATGCGGTGTGCACGCCTGCTTTGTTGAGGGTTTCTACCTCATCTTCAAATTGGGCCATGGCAGCAATTTGCCCCGGGTAGCCTCGCTTCTTCAATTTGTTGATGACGAAGAGTTGGGATTCAAGGTTTGGCATGGTCAAGACCATGAGTTTAAGCCGGGCATTGGTGGCCGGGAGTTTACGCCAGAAATCCGGGTTGGTGGCATCGGCCAGCATGACATGTCGACCTTCTTCTAGATGGCGATCCACAGTATCCGCATCAAAATCAAGACCAACGACGACCGCACCGAATTTCTCTTTGAAGTAGTCGAAAGCACCCGTGCCGATGCGGCCCATTCCGACGACTCCGATCTGCCATGTACCAGCCTGATACGGCTCTTCATCTGGGTGATATTCTGGAGTTTGGCAACGGCGGAGTGCGCAATGGTATTTCTCAAATATAAGGTCCGCCAGTTTGTTGAGGGGCGATGCAACCACAAATGAGATGGAGAGGGCTACGGCGATGGCGAGTAGCCAGTCGCGGGAAAGCCAGCCATGAGCTACCGCAAGACCGCCGACGATGAGACCGAATTCACTGTAGTTGGCGAGGTTGAGGGCGGTGATGAACGAAGTGCGTGCTTTAAGATGAAAACGAGCGAAAAGATGGAAGAAGAGTGCCACCTTGAGGGGAGCGAGCAAGACAAAGAGGAGTGCCACACCGAGCACTTGCATGGATGGAAGTCCTGACAGGCCGATCTCAAGAAAGAATCCGATGAGGAGGAAATCCTTGATACTATAGAGTGAGGAGGCGAGATCCTTTGCCCGAGCGTGTGGAGCAAGCAACATACCCATGATGAGCGCGCCGAGGTCCGCTTTGAGGCCGACCATTTCGAAAGCGTGTGCTCCGGCCACAAAAGCGAGAAAGAATCCGAATAGAACCTGAAGTTCGCCGTGACCAACTCGGTCCAGTATGCGCATGAAGAGCCAGCGTGCTATCGGTAAAATAGCGATAAGACCTACGGCCCACAGTGTGGGAGTTTTACCGTTGGAGGCGGTGAGGAACAGAACTGCAAAGATATCCTGTATGATCAGTACGCCGATGGCTGTCCGCCCGTTGAGGGCACTGGTTCGTCCACTTTCTTCCAGAATCTTTACGGCAAAGACTGTGGAAGAGAAGCTGAGGGCGAAAGCCACCAGTGCGGCAGTTTTGATATCCAGTTCCGAGAACATGGACAAGCCAGCAGCAGATAGGCCCATGAAGCCAGCCGTAAACAGGCCCACAATGATGAGCATGTGTAAACTGGCTCCAGCCCAGACTTCCGGGCGGAGCAAACTGCGCAACTTCAATTTCAAGCCGATAGTGAAAAGCAGGATGGTTACACCAATGTCGGCGAGGTTCTGGATGGTGGGACCGGATGTATATCCTTGGGTGGAAAGGGCAAATCCAGCGACGAGATAGCCGACTAAAGGCGGCAGGCCTATCCGGCTTGCGAGATAACCACATCCAAATGCGAGAAATATGACCAATGGGTCCATGGGTGCTCTCTATTGATTTTCGATTTCGTCTCGGGCTCGGGTCACGCCGCGGGTGATGATGCCGACCATCAGGGCGAACATGACGTAGCTCACCAGACACTGGAAAATGACGAGTAACTTGCCATCCCCGGTTTGGGGGACGATGTCGCCGAAGCCGAGAGTCGTCATGGTTACTACGGTGAAGTAGAGTGAATTGATGAAAAATTGACCATCGGATGTGCCAAATCCAAAGGGGAGGGTGGTGTTCAAAAGCATGTGACTAACTTCGAGCGTTGCATTGAGCAAAGTGAATCCTGCCAGCATTGTGAAATATATACGTACGAGTTCCGCAACTTCAGTCCATGTGGCGTGGTTACCCGGTTTGAGCATGGTGATGATGTCTTTGTAAAAGACTCGAATATGCCAGATCAAGATACTCAGGACTAATATGGTGAGTGCGATGAGGCCTTCGTTCAACATGGCGAAAAGGATTTCGAACGCCCCACCGAGGAAGCCTATGCATGCTGCTTGAAGCATGACTTTTTTCGACGTTGGTTCCATGAAGAGAGCTTTGCCGATTTGAATGCGATAATTTCGAAAAAGATGAAAACAGACAACAAGAATGGCGACAATGAGTCCATTCACTAAGGGAAGTATTATCTCGTCAAACTCGAAATGGATATCTGTCAGTTGTTGCCCTTGGTTCGGGAGAAAAGGAGCGATGAAAAGAAGTGTAATGACCCCGAGGAAGAAGCAGGGGACAAAGTGCGTCATGGCGACTTGTAATAACGTGGAATTTTTTAATTTCATATGATGGATTATTCGCACAGAACTGCTGCCCGTGCAATACAAACGGGGTTATGGTGTGGCAAGTGGAATAATAGTGCGTTCTTCGGGTTTGATGATCTCGAAGTTTTCTGCCCAATGTTTGCGAACAAGTCTGTCAATAAGACCTGAGTCTCGTGCCTTTGTCAGCGCTTCTGTCAGAATGGGAACCAGGTCTGGCCGGGAAGGAGAAAGGTAGAATATGAAGTCCCGATTATACTGGAACATGAGATGTGATTCGATCTTCAGTATTGGGTGAGTCCGCTGCTCTTCTACGACTTCGTTGAAACCCCGCGAGAAATAGTCAATGTCACGTCCTTCGGTGGCAACCATCATATATATGAGATTGGGGTTAGCTATTTCAGTATAGGCTAAGCCGTTGACATCCCATACTCCGGTGTCGAACCAGTTCGTCCCGAATCCTCCGACGAGATTAAGTTTCTTGAAATCATCGAGGTTCTGTACATGAGCGTAAAGAGAGTTTTTCCCTTCAGGTATGAGTAGTATTCGTTTGCCAATAAGCCCATTGGTGAGTGGGACTCGGACGGGGAGGTATGACTTGTCCCGCTCTTTGTTTTGAACTAACCATGTGATGGAAATATCTCCATGTTTAAGCATGTCCCATTCGCGTAGGTGAGGGATGTTGTCGACTTTGCTTATATATGGTGTGTGTCCGGCTTCTTTCAGTGATGTTTCCAAAAGTTCATAAAAATATTGGTGCTGGCTGGTGCTCGCAGTGGGGAATAGCATATGAACATTTTCAGCGTTGGCGGGCGTTGGAGATAGGATGGCGGCTACAATAAAAGCCATAAATAGTCCGATATGGGGGCGCTGGGAAAAGATCTTCATTTATAGATTATCCACTCCGTTAGATGATCTGTCAATAAGGGTTCTGCACATGCTTGTGCTGTAAAATGATATATTGATGAGATAGGCGTTCTGCGTGTATTGTCCTATCATGTGTGGACGATTCGCCCTTGGCATTCCCAAAGTTCGACTTGAGGAACTCTTCTCGGTCTCTCTGTCTGATGACTATGCCCCTCGGTATAACATCGCACCGGGGAGTGAGGTGTTGAGTTTCGTAGCGCCAGAAGGTTCTGTTCGTCCTGCGATGCTTCGTTGGGGGCTGGTTCCACACTGGGCTAAGGATGCTTCCGTCGGTTTTTCCATGATTAACGCCCGTTCTGAGAGCGTGTTCGATAAGCCCGCATTTGAGCAATCCATTCGTATGACTCGGTGTCTTGTTCCGGCTCAGGCGTTTTATGAGTGGAAGGTCGTCGATGGTCGTAAACAGCCGTATGCCATTACTATAAATGATGCGGACGTTTTTGCCATGGCAGGCATTGCTTCCAGCTGGGAGGATCATGCCTCGGGTGAAATCGTGGACTCGTTTTCTATCCTGACCTGCGCTCCGAACGAATTGATGGCGACGATTCATGATCGTATGCCGGTCATCCTGAATCAGGATAGCTGGTCCCTATGGATCGACCCTGCCGTTACGGAGCAGGAAGTGGTGGAACCATTGCTTGATTCATTCCCGGCCGCAACCATGCGAGCGTGGTCTGTGGGGGATGCTGTCAACAAGGTTGCCAATGACTCTCCAGACCTTCTTGAACGAGTGGATGTCATGCGCCAAGGTCGGCTTTTCTAGAGGTTTTCTAGAGAAAAGACGGCCCGTTAAACCGTGCTCTGATGGGTGTTCAGCCCTTGACTATTCCCGGTATCTGGCTTAACAAACCTCCTCTTTGCCCGCGCTGGATGGGATTTTTGCGCGTGGACGGTAAATAATTTTAGGGAGATAGGACACTTGTTCGAAAGCCTACAAGATAGACTCGGCAACGCCTTTCAAAAATTCAAGGGCCAGAAGCAACTCACTGAAGACAATGTCAAAGAGGGGTTGCGTGAGGTTCGCTTAGCGCTGCTCGAGGCTGATGTTAACTTCAAAGTGGTCAAGCAGTTCGTTGACCAGGTGAAGGGACAAGCTCTTGGTGAAGAAGTTCTGAAAGGCTTGGACCCCGGCCAGCAGATTATCAAAATCGTCAACGACGCTTTGGTGGAACTGCTCGGCGGAGAACAACAGGATCTGGACCTCAAGGCCAAGCCGCTCAAGCTGATGATGGTTGGTCTTCAGGGCTCTGGTAAAACCACCAGCTCTGGTAAGATTTCCCTGTTCCTGCGGAAACAGCACGGCAGAAAACCGTACCTGGTTCCTGCTGACGTTTACCGTCCGGCTGCTATTGATCAGTTGAATACGCTGGCAAAGCAGTTGGATGTCCCGGTCTATCCGTCTACTACGGATATGGACCCGGTAGACATCTGTCAGGACGCAATGAAAGAGGCTGAAAAGCTCGGTTGCGACCTGATCCTCTTTGATACCGCGGGCCGTCTCCATGTTGATGAAGAGCTGATGGACGAGCTCAAGAACATCAAGGAGAAGTGTCAGCCGCAAGAAATTTTGTTCGTGGCAGATGCCATGACAGGTCAGGATGCCGTCACCGTTGCCGAGTCCTTCAATGAGAAGCTTGGCATCACTGGTGTTGTTCTGACTAAGATGGATGGTGACGCCCGTGGTGGTGCCGCTCTGTCCATTAAGACTGTCACCGGAAAATCCGTTAAGTTTGTCGGTGTTGGTGAAAAGCTGAGCGAACTGGAACTTTTCCATCCGGATCGTATCGCGTCTCGTATTCTCGGCATGGGCGACATGATGACGCTCATCGAGAAGGCGCAGACCGAGATCGATGAAGATGAAGCCAAGGCCATGGCTGAGAAGATGGCCAAGGCCGAGTTTGACTTCGAAGATTTCCGCAGCCACATGCGCAAAATCAAGAAGCTCGGCTCCATGGAAGGTCTGCTCAAGATGATTCCCGGCATGGGCAACATCATGAAGCAGATGGGGCAGGATGGCCTGCCCGAAGATGAGATGAAGCAGACCGAAGCGATCATCTCCTCCATGACCATGAAAGAACGTCGTCAGCCCAAGCTGATCAACCAGAGCCGCAAAGAGCGTATCGCTAAGGGTGCTGGTGTGAAAGTTGCTGACGTTAACGTGCTCATCAAGAATTTCAAGCAGATGAGCCAGGTCATGCAGACCATGATGGGCGGTGGCGGCAAAAAACAGAAGGGCATGCTCAGCAAGCTCAAAGGCTTGGCCGGAGGCGGCAAGATGCCGGATATGAGTTCCATGGGTGGACTCGAAGGTATGCCCGGTATGCCTGCTGGTCTTGGCGGGATGCCCGGAATGCCAGGAATGCCCGGTATGGGCGAGGAAGACGGTGGCAAACGCTCCGTCTCCAAGAAGACTTTGAAGGCGCGCAACAAGAAAAAAGCCGCTAAAAAGAATAAGAAGAAAAAGAAAAAGAAGAAGTAGGGAAAAAAAGGCATTGTGGCCTTTATAGATATCAACTTGCCATTAACTCGGCAAAAACGTATTAAATAACTATTGGGAGTATTAGTATCATGGCTATGAAAATCAGACTGACTCGTATGGGTTCCAAAAAGCGTCCTTTTTACCGCGTCGTAGCTCTTGACAGCGCTACCCGCCGTGATGGTCGCCCTGTTGAATTCCTGGGTTACTACAACCCGATGGTCGAGCCCAACGAAATCAAGCTCGACATGGAAAACATCGAGAAATGGCTCAAGCAAGGCGCAGAGCCGAGCAACACCGTTCGTTCCCTGCTGAAGAAAGCTGGAAAGTAAGCGCGTAGCTTTTTCCGGACCTTCATTGGCAGCTCAAGTTCACGACGCGCGACGTCGCGTCGACACCGGAGGTAGACGTCATGTTGAAAGAGATGATTGAGTACATTGCCAAGTCCCTCGTGGACAACCCGGATGAAGTGCGCGTGTCGGAAGTCGAAGGTGAGCAGACTTCAGTGATTGAACTGAAGGTTGCCAAGGAAGACCTCGGCAAGGTGATTGGCAAGCAGGGCCGTACGGCTCGTGCTATGCGCACCTTGCTCGGCGCTGCTTCCACCAAGGCACGCAAGCGTTCCGTCTTGGAAATTCTCGAATAGCATAGAGTGCTATGACAACACACCGTCAAGACGGGTTTATTACCGTTGGCGGCGTTGCGAAACCGCATGGAATTCGCGGGGAGTTCTGCATAAAAAGTTATGCGGACTCCCCGTTGCTTTTCAAGCGAGTCGCTTCGCTGTTTCTGAAGAAAGGTAACAACCCACCTAAATCAATCACTGTCAAATCCTGTCGGGAACACAAAGGTCTTGTGCTCCTTACCTGTGCTGGCGTGGATGATCGCGATAAGGCCGAAGCGCTGCGTGGATATGAAGTTCTCATTCGTGAGGCTGATCTGCCAGAGCTCGATCAAGGCGAACACTACATCGTGGATATGCTCGGCTGCCAAGTGCAGCTTGAGGATGGCACGGTCATTGGTGTGCTTGAACAATTTTATGAGAACGCCGAGCAGGATACCTGGGTCATCATGACTGATGATAAAAAGGAATTCCTTCTGCCCGCCGTGCCTGAATTCGTTCTTGATGTGGATCTGGATGAAGAAGTGATCGTTATCGCCCCGCCCGAGGGGCTGCTTGATCTCTATCTCAATCCTGAGCCGCCCAAGAAAAAGAAACCGCGCCGTCGTTCTAATAAGAAAAAGCCTCGTCCTAAGAAGGTCGAAGAGTAGGATGCCTCCGGCGGCTTAAGAACCCTTTGAAAAGGGTTCTTAAGGATCTCCTAAACTTTTTGGTGCCGCTTCGCGGAGGGTGTCACATCTCAGTATGAGAGGGAGCCTGTGCCTGTCATTAGAGTTGAGATGTGGGAAGGGCGGACTGTTGATCAGAAGCGAGAACTCGTTGAAATCTTGTCCAGAGAAACCGCAAGAATTGCTCAGTGCGATGTTGAGTCCGTCTACATCATCATTGAAGACGTGAAGAAAGAAAATTGGGGCGCTGGTGGTAAGTTGTGTTCGGAGAAATATCCGGACTAGCAATACGGCATCCATATTTATTCTAAATTTCAAAGAAAGAGCTTATGAATTTCCATCTCGTCTCCATACTTCCTCAATATTTTGAGTCCCCGCTTTCGTCGGGCCTCATGGGTAAGGCCGTGGATAGCGGGCTGGTGAATTTCGATTACGTCGACGTACGCCACTTTGCTGGCGATATTCATAAGTCCGTTGATGATCGTCCGTTCGGTGGCGGGCCGGGCATGTTGCTCAAGCTCGATTCCATGGTGAAAGCGTTGGATTCCATTGAGAAGCCGGGACGCATCATGATGATGTCTCCGCGTGGCAAGCCTCTGACTCAGGCTCGTTCTCGCGAATTGGCTCAGGAAGAGGATCTGACGCTCATCTGTGGCCGTTATGAGGGCATCGATGAACGATTGCTCGACCTGTACGATATCGAATTGGTCAGCGTGGGTGACTTTGTGCTGAATGGTGGTGAGGCTGGTGCGGTCTGTCTTGTTGAATCTGTGGCGCGATTGCTCCCTGGGTTTATGGGGCACACTGATTCTGGTGAGGAAGAGTCTTTCTCTGCCGGGCTGCTTGAATACCCCCATTATACCCGTCCTGATGATTGGGATGGGTTGAAGGTGCCAGAGGTGCTGCGTAGCGGTGATCATGGCAAGATCAATACGTGGCGTCGTGAGTGCTCTTTGGAATCGACGCTGGAAGATCGGCCAGACTTGTTACCAAGTGCCAGTCTGACGGTAGAAGATATTGATTTTCTGCGTGAACAGAAGCGTACCCGTTTGGGGCGTAACCTGTATATCGCGCTCTGCCATTATCCGGTGGTAAATAAATTTGGCGAGAAGGTGGCTGTTTCAGTTACCAACCTCGACCTGCACGATATGTCGCGGGTTGCTCGCAGCTATGGGTTGGGCGGCTTTTATGCCACCACGCCTATTGAGGATCAGAAAGCGTTGGCGAACCAGTTGATGAATCACTGGAAGAAGGGAGCTGGCAGTCTTGTCAACCCGGATCGCGCCGAGGCGTTTTCGAAGGCGAAGGTTTTTGACGATATTGAGGCTGCTGTCCTTGACATCGAGGCGCAAACAGGGCAATGTCCCCGCCTCGCGGCCACTTCAGCACGTCTGGATCGTCGCAAGAAAGCCGAGCCTGCAGCGACCTATCAGGAAGTGCAAAGCTGGCTTGCCAACTCTCCGGTTTTATTGATTTTTGGAACTGGACACGGTTTGGCTGAAGAAGTCCTCTCCAAAGCGGAGGCCATATTGAGGCCTCTTAGATTTTTGGATGACTACAACCATCTGTCGGTACGAAGCGCAGTGGCGATCATTGTGGATCGACTTATCGCAGATGAGTACTAATTTTAGGAGAATATTATGAACGCTATTCAGAAAATCGAGTCCGAACACATTCGTCTCGACATGCCCGACTTCAAGGCCGGTGACACCGTTAAGGTTCACTACCGTATCATCGAAGGTGAAAAAGAACGTATCCAGGTTTTCCAGGGTGCTGTTCTTCGTCGTCGTCGCGGTACCACCAACTCCACTTTCACCGTCCGTAAGATTTCCGATGGTGTCGGCGTTGAACGTGTTTTCGCTATGAACTCCCCCTTCATTGATCGCGTTGAGATCATCTCCGAAGGTAAAGTTCGTCGTAGCCGCATCTACTACCTCCGCAACCTGCGCGGTAAGGCTGCACGCATTAAGTCCAAGCAGATCTGGGAATAGATTTTCGGATAAGCGGGTCTCTTCGTCTTTTGGCGTAGCTACCTACTTTACGAAAAAATCCAGATTTTATCAGGATATATATTGCCCGAAGCATCTATGGTGCTTCGGGCTTTTGTGGTTTGAGGGGATACCTTAGAGGTGCTATTTTAAGGATTGAGCATTTTACGAATAGTGATCAATTCTCTTGTAACCTGTTTGTGCGCCATGTAAACTGGGCAAATGGCGGAGTACCGCCAAATCCGTAGTATGTTTGAGGGGAAAGAAAATGATTAAGACACTGAATGTTCGCTATACTAGCCGAAAAGATCTCGCCGTCGTGCAGAGTGAAGTGACGGGGTATAGTCCGAAGAATGTATTAATACAGGTCTTCAGTGGTGTCTTGGATCAAACCAAAATTCAGAGTTTGATTGAAGATGTACGGGACTTGTTTCCCGGCGTTCACATGATTGGTACCAGTACCGCTGGTGAGATCATGGATGCCCGCCCAATCGAGAATTCCATTCTGGTGAATATCTCTTTGTTCGAAAACACTACGGTTCGTTCTTTTCTTGCGGAACAGAATGATGATCTCGCGCAAGCTGGTTATGATGTTGGTGAGGGACTGCAACAGCCTGATACCAAGGCCATTGTCATGTTGGGCTGCGGTCTAAAAAACAAGCGGACTATCAATAGTGAGCCCTTGTTGCGGGCCATTGATTCCAAGTTTGGCGACGTTCTTATCGCCGGAGGGCAGGCTGCCGACAATGGCAAAGGTGAAATCACCTTTGTATTTACGGAAAAAGGGCTGACCGAACATGGTGTGGCTGCGGCCTCTCTCGCAGGTCCAAATCTGGTGGCAGATAATAGCTACAATCTCAGCTGGGTTCCCATTGGCAAGAAGCTAACCATTACCGATGCTGAAGGCCCCGTGGTGCACGCTATTGATGGGCAGACGCCGTACGATCTTTATAAGCACTACCTGGGTCGTGATGTGGCTGACAATCTTCCATTGTCCGCAGTTGATTTTCCTCTCATTATTAAGCGCGATGGACTAGACATGGCTGTGCACGCCATGGGGGTTGAGGATGACGGTTCGTTCCGTTACATCCATGATTTCCATTCCGGCGAGCAGTTACGATTCGGTTTCTGTCATGCAGGTTTATTGGCTCTTGATGCTCAGATGATGCAGAGCGAGATTCGTAGCTACAAGCCGCAGACAATCTTCGTCTATTCTTGTGTGTCCCGTAAGTGGATTCTCGGGGCCGATATTACCGTAGAGCTTTCTTCTCTGGGTGATCTCGCTCCATCCGCAGGGTTTTACAGTTATGGTGAGTATTATTCGCACACCACGGGCAAACCATATTTTTTCAGTCAGACCATGACTATTTTGACCTTGGCAGAGCGTTCTTTGGAGGAGCAGACCGATGTTCTTCTGGAAGAAGCCTTCGCCCCTGAGGTCGAGGAATCCAAGCAGTTCAAGACTATGCGTGTCCTGCACCGTCTGGTGGATAAGTCTACTCGTGAAGTTGAGCGTATGAATTATGAGCTTGCAAAACTTGCAAGCAAGGATTCTCTCACGAATCTTCCTAATAGGCGTCTCTTTGATGATACGTTATTGATGGAGCTGAAGCGACAAAGTCGTTCGGAATCGCCGCTTTCGTTAATCTTGATAGATATCGATTTCTTCAAGGAATACAACGACAACTATGGTCATGTGGCGGGAGACGACTGTCTTCGCGCCGTGTCGCTTGTTCTCGATCGTTGTGTGAAACGGCCTGTGGATACCGTCGCTCGTTATGGCGGTGAAGAATTCGCCTGCATTCTGCCTTCGACCAATTTTGATGGCGCGGTTATGTTGGCTGAAGAAATCCGGCATGGCGTGGCTCGTCTGGGCCTTCCTCATAGTGCGTCTACAGCGTCTACGAGTGTCACCATCAGTCTTGGTGTCCTTACTATTCAGGATACGAGAGGGGTGAATCCAGAAGTCTTGGTCGATACCTGTGATGCATTGCTGTATCAGGCTAAGGAAGAAGGTCGAAATCGTGTTGCCAGTCAGGTTGTTGAATCTCTCTGATAGCTTTGGCTGTCGAAGGTTCCATAATCAGTGGTTGCTAATGGAATGGCAGAATTGGAAACTTAGTTTGAAGAACAACAAACGCCCGGCACATCATATGATGTGCCGGGCGTTTGTTGTCTTGGTTGAGTCTATTCCGTTGCACTCTCTGGAAGTGATTCAGGCTCTTGGATTAGCTTAATTCTATAGGCTATCGCTCCCATGGCTGCTAGCGGCAACAGTAAGCCTATATATGGAGCCTCTAATGCTGTCAGAATAACACCCAGAATTATGTAGCCAATGAAGCAATGCACACCATAGTTGTCGTTTGGATAAAATTGAGCAAAAACTGTAAAAAAGCCTAGAGCACAACCTATTCCGATTCTGTCTGGATGAGTTCGTTTAAAGCGAAAAGTTAACCAGATTGGAAGTATTTGTAACAAGAAAAGAATGATAGCAATAAACAATAGTTCCCATACACCAAATCCACTCATCAGCTGTGCTCCTAGCGGTAATATAATATATCTCTAGAAAGAATACCTGTTTGCATATCTTGCATTTTGTATTCATGCAAGGGGAGGGGTGTAGCTTTTCATCTCACTTTCGGGCACAAACCTCTACGGAGGAATTCATGACCCAGGCAACTCTCTTTTCATCATCAGGTTACGCCGTGACCGATATCGCAGGCGTGGACGAAGCAGGACGTGGCTGTCTGGCCGGCCCTGTGGTTGCCGGAGCTTGCATTCTTCCCGAAGATTATGACCTGCCGGGGATGACCGATTCCAAGCAGCTCACAGCCGCTAAGCGCGAAGTTCTTTACGATCTCATTCGCCAGCAAGCTATTACATGGGCAATCGGCGTGTCATGGGCGCCCGAAATCGATCAGATCAATATTCTTGAATCGACCTATCAGGCCATGGCCAGAGCTGTTCGCCATCTCAAGGTGCGGCCGAAATTTCTCCAGATTGATGGCAACAAGACCATTCCCCCATACGCCCTTAAGGTCGACATCGCTCAGGAATATGTCATCAAAGGTGACGGAAAGATTCCGTGCATATCCGCTGCCTCCATCATGGCAAAGACATTTCGCGACCGTCTCATGGTAAAGCTCGCCAAGCGGTACCCCGGTTACGGCATTTCTTCTCATATGGGCTACGGAACCAAGGCCCACATGGAGGCCATCAAGCTGATTGGTCCCAGTCCTCAGCATCGACTGACCTTTCGTGGCGTTAAGCCGGAAGAGAAAGTGCAGAAGCAGGGAAGTCTTTTCTAGGGCACAAAATTCTCGCAAAGAAAAAGGGCAGTCCGTAATGGACTGCCCTTTCATTATGCATAGATCAAAAGTCTATTTATAGGCCGCCAACTGACGAGCCGTATCTCTAGCAATATCTTTTGCTTTCAAATCCATTTTTTTGGAGTGGACATTTTTACCTTTACCCAGCCCGACCTGTACTTTCACCTTGCCGCGAGCAAAGTACATTTTCATGGGAACTACAGTCAGTCCCTTCTGCTCAGTCTTAGACTGGAGCATTTCAATTTCGCGTTTATGCATAAGCAAACGGCGTGGGCGTTCCGGGTCATGTTGATCGTACTGGCCTGTCTTATCATAGGGCGCAATATGAACACCTACCAGAAAGGCGGAGCCATCACGGAATGAAATATAGCCGTCCTTAAACGAAACTTGGCCTTCGCGCAGAGATTTCACCTCACTGCCGCGCAGCGAGATACCCGCTTCAAAGGTCTCAGTAATTTCGTACAAGCGCCGAGCCTGCTTATTCGTCCCAATAGTATTCGCCGATACTTTCTTTTTTCTCTTTTTAGCCATGTGAAGATGCCTCCGGCGGCTGGGGGAAGAGGAGAGAGGGAAACCATTTGTAAATGGTTCTCCCTCTCTCCTCTTC